>Ga0335078_10000112_pt1 | contig 138189 bp, 105 predicted proteins | sample Lox_Sample_32_FD_206711 | JGI IMG/M metagenome (GOLD analysis project Ga0335078, IMG submission 206711) | Soil microbial communities from Loxahatchee National Wildlife Refuge, Florida, United States - Lox_Sample_3.2 | ecosystem: Environmental > Terrestrial > Soil > Wetlands | place: USA... | reverse complement strand
CTGCAGCGCTACCAGCGCGACTCGGGTGAGAACTTCGTCGACCTGGCCGTCCCCGTCTTCGTGAAGGGCCAGCACTGGGGCGCGGTCCGCATGACCTACCGGCCCGCCGAAGGCCACTAGCCGCCGCGCTCCCGGGCGGTCCGCGAAGTCCCGAACACATCCGTCGGCGGTTGGGTCGATAAGCCCGGCGGCCGACGGCGTGTGCGGATGGAGCTTCGGTGCTCAGCGGCGGACAGGGCATGGGACGAGGGCCGCTCGCCCCATTCTCAAGGGGCCGCCACTCCGCGGGTGTGAAGGATCTCGGCTCGTCCGACCCGCACCACCGTTCCAAGGCGCGCCCGGAGCAAGAGCGAAACCGGCTCACCGGAACTTGCGCATGACCTCGTCGATTGGGACCGAGATGGACTGAAAGCGGTCGCGGTACTCCCGCTCCTCCGCTCGATACTTGCTGGCCTCCCAGTCCTTCTGGAACTGCAGGGTGTCCGCGACCCAGGTTCCGCCGAGGAACCTCCTCGCCTCGTCGTAGACGGGCGCGGTGGCCGCATGCCAGGCCTCGAGCTCGGCCGGGGTGGGGATGTGCACCTGCATTCCCTTGGCCTCGAGCCGGCGAATGAACTCATCGTCGGCTTCCCGGTTGAGCTTGCGCTGGAAGTCGCGCACCTCGATAGCGGCGGCTTCGATGACCCGGCGGATTCGCTCGGGCAGCCTCCACCACAGATTGCCGTTCATCTTGAAGATGAAGACGTTGTAAGTATGCTGATCGCGGATCATGTACGGTTGCGACTCGAACATCCCGGCCGAATAGATGTTCACCGCAGGGTTCTCCTGGCCGTCGATGACGCCTTCGCGAAGGGCACTCGGGATTTCCGAGTACGCCATGGGGGTCGGGGTGGCCTTGAGCGCGCGGACGATGCCCATGTAAACGGGGCTCTCCATGACCCGGATCTTCTGCCCCTTGAGATCCTCCGGCCTGCGCAGGGGATTCTTCCTGCTTGTGAAATTGCGCCACCCGTTCTCGAGGAAGGCGAGGCCGTGGATGCCGCGGCGATCGAGGAGGGCGAGCAGCTTCCGACCGTGCTCGCCGTCGAGGTAGGTGTAGGCCGCCTCGTAGCTCGGAAAGAGGTAGGGCAGGTCGAGCACGTGGAATTCCGGGGCGAAGGCCCCGATCGCCCCGGTCGTAGTAAAGGACATGTCGATGGTCCCGAGCTGAACCCCCTCGATGATGGCGCGTTCGCCCCCGAGTTCGCCCCCTGGGTAGACCGCGATCTCCACCTCGCCGCGGGTGCGCTCTCTCACCAGGTCGGCGAGCCGCCGGGCGCCGACATCGATGGGCGTCCCGGGCCCGATGACGTAGCCCAACTTGAAACGGTACCGGGGCTCGGCGCGGACGGGTCCGGCGCCGGCGAGGGCCAGGACGAGCAGGGCCACTCCGGTGGCCTTGTTCACCGTTCCTCCGGATTTCGGCCCGCCAGCACGGCGGAGACGAGCTCGGCCACCGATCCGACCGCCATCTTGGACATCACGCGTGCCCGGTGCACCTCGACCGTCTTGATGCTGATCCCGAGCTCATCGGCGATGAGCTTGTTCGGCTTGCCCGCCACCACGAGCCCCATGACCTCGCGCTCCCGCTGCGTGAGGCTTTCCAGCCGTTCGTGTCGCTGGGCCCGCTCGTCCTCCCGGGCGCGCCGCCCGCGCTCCGCCTCCAGGCACTGGTCGACGAGGCGCAGCATGTCCTGGTCGGAGAAAGGCTTCTCGATGAAGTCCGTCGCCCCCTTCTTCAGGGCCGACACGGCCATGGGAACGTCCCCGTGGCCGGTGACGAAGATGACGGGGAGGCGCGAGCCGCGAGCGACGAGCTCGTCGTGGAGCTCGAGCCCGCTCATCCCCGGCATGCGGACGTCGAGCACCAGGCAACCGCGCATGCCTTCGGGCGAGTTCTGCAGGAACGCCTCCGCGTTCGGGAAGGCCTCCACGCTCAGACCGTGCGACTCGAGAAGCCAGACCAGGGAGTCGCGCATGGCGTCGTCGTCGTCGACCACGTAGACCCGCTGGGAACTGTCGCGCAGGGTGGCCACGGCTTCACCTCTCGACCGGCAATGTGAAGGTGAAGATGCTCCCGCCGCCCTCGTTGGGTTGCGCCCACAGCCGGCCGTCGTGGAACTCCACGATGGAGCGGCAGATGTTGAGGCCCATCCCCATGCCGTGCTTCTTGGTCGTGTAGAAGGCCGCGAAGAGCTTGCCCGCCTGGTCTGGGCTGATGCCGGTGCCCCGGTCCGCCACGGCCAGCTCGACCGACCGTCCGTCGTCGGCCCGCGCCGAAACCGTGAGGCGACGCCGATCGGAGTGCATGCCCTCCATGGCCTCGATGCCGTTCTTCACGAGGTTCAGTACCACCTGCTCGATCATGACCTTGTCAGCGTAGACCTGGGGCAGGTCGCGCGGGATGTCGAGGCGGATGTCCACCCCGACCTTGCGGGCCTCGATCTCCACGATCCCCAGCGCTTCCTCGACGATGTCTCCGATGGGCACCGCAGCGCGGTTGGGTTCCCGGGTACGGACGAACTCGCGCAGGCGGCGGATGACCTTCCCCGCGCGCTCGGCTTGCGAGCTCGCCTTCTGCATGGCGGCGAGGAGCTCCTCGGGCCGGTACGAGCCGGACTGGAGCCGGTTCACGCAGCCCGTGCAGTAGTTGGCGATGGCGGCGAGCGGCTGATTGAGCTCATGCGCCAGCGAGGAGGCCATCTCGCCCATGGTGATGAGCCGCGAGGTCTGCTGCAGGCGCTCCTGCTGTTGGCGGGTCAGCTCCTCGGCCCGCTTGCGATCGGTGATGTCGGTCCAGGTCTGCATGCGCACCACCCGCCCGTCCACCCAGCGGATGGCCCGCTCGCGCAGGTGAAACCAACGGCCGTCCCGCTCGTCGCGGACCTCGCCGTCGTACAGCCCGCGCGGCAGCTCGTGGCTGAGCTCACGGGGATCGATGATGCTTTCGGTGACCGCGGCCTCGGCCAACGCGAGGCTGCGCAGCCCGACCCCGCTCGCGCCGTAGATGCGCTTGAAGGCGTCGTTGACGAAGAGGATCTCTCCGCTCTCGACGTCGGTCACCCGGACGGCGGCGTCGAGACCGTCGAGCACCGCCACGAACCTCTGGCGGGAGGCTTCCAGCTCCGCCCGCGCGCGCTTCTGCTCGGTCATGTCAACGAGCGAAGCCATCCAGCCCGTCTGTCGGCCATCGGCCCCGAGGAGGGGCGAGACGTACATGCGGGCAAAAAAGCGCTCGCCGTTCTTGCGGCGTATCCGAATCTCGAACCCGTTGCTGGGGGTGTGGCCCCCCATCCAAGTCCTGGTGGTGCGCTCCAGTGCCTCCCGCTCTTCTTCGGGCCAGTACGGGTAGGGCTGGGTGGCACCCGTCAGCTCCTCGGCGGTCCAGCCCACCATCCGGCAGAAGGCCGGGTTCACGAAGGTGATGCGCCCCTCCAAGTCGACCGCGCGAAGGCCGGTGATGACGGATTCCTCCATCGCTCGCCTGAAGGAGGATTCGGTGCGGATGGCATCCTCGGTGGCCTTGCGCTCGGTGATGTCGTGAGCGACGCAGTATAGGCGCTCCTCCTCGATGGCCGGGTTGGCGCTCCACGCCAGCCAGCGGTAACTGCCGTCGGCGCAGCGACAGCGGTTCTCAAAGCCGGTGGACGGCTCGCCCCGCGCGAGCTTGTGCACCTGGGCGTGCGTCACCTCCATGTCGTCCGGGTGCACGAGATCGAGCAGGGCGGTGCCATGAAGGGCCTCGGGCGAGGTACCGAGCACGCGCTCGAAGGCCGGGTTGGCGCGCAGGATCGAGGCGTCGAGGTTCAGGACGCACAGGGGGTCGAGCGAGAGATTGAAGAGGCGATCGCGTTCCTGCTCGGCTTCCAGCCGGCGACGCATGTGCGCCATGAGCCGCCACAAGCTCCACGACATCAACGCGACGAGGCCGCCGATGAGGAGCAGCAGCATGTCTCGCGCCACGTATGACTCCGCGGCGTAGGCCGAGACCCTGAGGCGCAAACCCTGGCCCGGGGGATCGAGATTGACGAGCTCGGTGAGGTCGGTGTGCAACCCGACCTTGGAGTTGGCGCTGATGAGCTGTTCCTCCGTCTCCATCACCACCCGGTACTTGTTCCAGAACCAGGAGGAGCTGAGGAGGCGCAGTACACGCCCGGCATCGTAAATGCCGACCACCGCTCCCCTCGAGGCGCGATTGTGCAAGACCGGCACGTGGATCTCGATCACCGGTTGCTCATCGGTGAAGACCTCGGGCATCGAGTAGGCGGGCACTCCCGTCCGCTGCGCGCGCTGGAACGCGATCTCCTGTTCCGGGCTGGACAGCCGCTCGCCGACATTCCAGGCGGTGGTCTCGAAGGGCGCCACCCAACGCACCACTTGATCGGCATCGATCCAGGCGATCTGGGTCAGCTCGGGATGAGCGCCAATGTAGGCAGCCGTCCGTTCCCGGAAGGCGCTCAAATCCTCCGCGCCGGCCGCGATGTCATTGGCGAGCGTCTGCAGGAAGTCTTGATTCGCCGAGAGGCGTGTGTGAATGGTATGCTCCGCCCATTGGATGTCGCGCGCCAGCTCGTTCTTGCGAGTTTCCGTCTCGTGCCTTCCCAGCACGAGCAGCAAGGCGAACAGCGCCACGACGAACAGCCCGAGCACCAGGTTGGGCAGGACCCAAACCCGAGCGCTCTTCGAGATCGCCCGGCGGAGATTGGCTAAAGCACGCGATGCGATGCTCATGGAGTGCGATCTCTGGCCCGGCGGGCGGGCCCTGGGCACCGCACACCAGCGTAGAAAGTATTACGGTTTCCCCTGATAGGGAAAGACCTAACTGCCTGCGCCGCCCCGTTTACGGGACGATGCGCCCGGAGGCCGACACATGACCTGGAACATGGTGACGGATCCTTGCGGCAACGTCTATCTGTCCGCCCTGTTGGCGGCTTTGCCCCTGCTCTTCTTGCTGTGGGCCTTCGGCATAAAGCGCATGAAGGGGCATCATGCCTCTCTCATCGGGACGCCTCTCGCCATCGTGGTGGCCATCGTCGCCTTCGGGATGCCAGTCAAGCTGGCTCTCCTCGCGACCTTCCAGGGAGTCTTGTTCGGTCTTTGGCCAGTGGCGTGGATCGTGGTCAGCGCCGTCTTTCTCTACAACGTGTCAGTGCAGACTGGGCAATTCGAGATCATTAAGAATTCACTTGCAGCCATCTCGGACGACCGTCGGCTTCAGGCGCTCCTCATCGCCTTTTCCTTCGGTGCCTTCTTGGAGGGGGCGGCGGGCTTCGGCGCTCCGGTCGCCATCACCGGTGCCATGCTGGTGGGCCTCGGTTTCGAGCCTCTCTATGCCGCGGGTCTTTGCCTCATCGCCAACACCGCCCCGGTGGCCTGGGGAGCCATCGGCATTCCCATCGTCGTGGCCGGACAGGTCTCCGGGATCGACCCGATGGTGGTCTCGCAGATGGTGGGGCGTACGCTGCCCTTCCTCAGCGTCACCATCCCGTTCTATCTCGTCATCCTGATGGCGGGCTTCAAGAAAGGGTTCGAAGTCTGGCCGGCCGCGCTGGTGAGCGGGCTGTCCTTCGCCATCGCGCAGTGGATCAGCTCGAACTACCTGAGTCCGCTCCTGCCGGACGTCATTGCCTCGATCGTCTCGATCATCTGCCTGACCATCTTCCTCAAGTTCTGGCATCCCAAGACGAGCTGGCGCTTCGCCAGCGAAGCGGTGAGCCAGGGCAAGGAGAGTCTGCGCTATACGGGCGGCCAGATCGTGCGCGCTTGGATGCCCTTCGTGATTCTCTCCATCTTCGTGGGCGCCTGGGGAATCGCTTCGGTCAAGACGGTTCTCGACCGGTTGGTGCTCGTGCAGTGGACGATACCTGGTCTCAACAAGGCCATCATCGATCTGGCCGGCAAGCCGAAGCCCGCCATCTACGCCTGGAACATCCTGAGTGCTGCGGGCACCGGCATCCTCCTCTCCGCGCTGGTATCGATGCCGGTGATGGGAGCTTCCTTCGCTACGGCAGCGAGGACCTTCGGCAAGACGCTCAAGACCCTGCGTTTCTCCGTGCTCAACATCTCGCTCATGCTTGGCCTCGCTTACATCATGACGAGCTCCGGGATGGCGAACTCCCTCGGCAACGCGCTCGCCGCGACCGGGGCCGTCTTCCCGTTCTTGGCCCCCTTCCTCGGCTGGATGGGCGTGCTCATGACCGGGTCTGACACGTCGGCCAACGCCCTCTTCGGCAAGCTGCAGGAAGCCACCGCCAGCAAGCTCGGTATCGATCCGGTGATCACGGTGGCGGCCAACACCTCGGGGGGCGTGTGCGGCAAGATGATCTCGCCCCAGTCGCTGGCCGTGTCGACCGCGGCGGTGGGGCTCGTCGGGAAGGAGTCCGACATCTTCCGCTTCACCTTCAAGCACTCGCTCATACTCACCGCCGTCATCGCGGCGATGGCCTACGGGCACTCGAACGTGCTCAAGTTCTTGGTCCCGGTCTACGCGAAGGGCGCGGCAGTGGCCAAGGCTGCGGCACCCTCGGCCGCGGCGGGCCTCACCTTGCTGGCGGTGTTCGTGGGCGTCTCGGTGGTGCTGGCCTGCATCGCTATTGCCGTGGGACGGGCGCGTTCTGCCGAAGCGAGCGTCAAGGTGACAGTCGCCTAGCCCGGCGACAGCGAGGGGGCGGCGCTGTGTTCGGTCAGTTCAAGGCTCGGGCCGAGGCGGTGAGTGCTGTCGTCGACCGCGTCCCGACCCGGCAGAAAGCCCTTGCCACGATCGTGGCGCTCCTGCGGGACGAGGGGGTGGCCAACCAGCCCGGGTCCTACGCCGTCTGGGCGGCCGGTCCGTTTCTCGACGGACTCGACCGAGCTGCCCTGCAGGCCGAGGTCCCTGGCCTGCGTTTCGATCTCTCCCGCCCACTGGCGGCGGAGGCACGGGTCGGTATCACCGAGGTGGACTTCGCGGTCGCAGACACCGGAACGCTGGCCGTCGCGGCCGACGATGTCGCGCAGCGCCTGGCCTCCACGCTGCCGAGCCTCCACATCGCCCTGGTGGCCACCTCCCGGTTAGTGCCAGACCTCGCGGCGCTCTTCCAACGGCTCGGCCCCGCGCGGAGCCGATACCTCGCGCTCGTGACCGGGCCCAGCCGGACCGCGGATATCGAGCGCGTTCTCACCATCGGGGTGCACGGACCGAGCCGCTTGGTCGTCATCTTCGTGGACGCATGGGAGGGGGCCTGATGCGCAAAGGCTTCAGGGAGTCGATCGAGCGGGCCCTCAACGATCCGACCCTGGGCGGTGCCCTGGGACGTTTCTCGGAGGCCTACCGCATCAGCCGGGCCAAGGCCTACGAGGGCCACGACTTCGAGGCGCTCCGGCGCCAGGTCGCGGCGGTCAAGGGCGATGCGGCCGGGCGCTTGGAAGAGCTGGCCACCCAGTTCACCCGTAGCGCCGAGAGGAATGGTGCGACGGTCTACCGGGCCAACAGCCCGGAGGCCGTCACGGCCTACGTCCTCGCGCTGGCACGCCAGCGCGGGGTGCGGAGCGTGGTGAAATCGAAGTCGATGGCCTCGGAAGAGATCCATCTCAACGCAAGCCTGGAGGCGGCCGGCATCACGGTCAAGGAGACGGACCTCGGAGAATGGATCGTCCAGCTCGCCGGCCAGCGCCCCTCGCACATGGTCATGCCGGCCATCCATCTCACCAAGGAACAGGTGGCCGAGCTCTTCAGCAAGGAGCTGGACCAGCGGCTGCAAGCTGACATCCCGCGGCTGGTCAAGGTGGCGCGCGAGAGGCTGCGCGCGAGTTTTCTCTCCGCCGACATGGGCATCACCGGCGCCAACATCGCGGTGGCCGAGACGGGAAGCCTGGTCCTCATTACGAACGAGGGGAATGCCCGCCTGGTGACCACCCTTCCGCGCGTGCACGTGGCCATCGTCGGCCTCGAGAAGCTCATCGGACGTTTCGATGACGTCGTGCCCATTCTGAAGGCCCTGCCGAGGAGCGCCACCGCCCAGCTCCTCACCAGCTATGTCTCGGTCATCTCCGGGCCCACCCCCAATACCGATGGAAGCCTCAAGGACCTCCACATCGTCCTGATGGACAATCGCCGCAGCGAGATGGCGGCCGACCCCAAGTTCAAGCAGGCGCTGCAGTGCATCCGCTGCGCCTCCTGCCTCAACGTGTGCCCGGTCTACCGCATCGTAGGCGGGCACGTGTTCGGCAAGACCTACACCGGGGGTATCGGGGCCATCCTGACTGCTTGGTTCGACGCCCTCCAGAGCTCGGATGAGGTGCAGGGGCTCTGCATCCAGTGTGGGAGCTGCAAGGACGTGTGCCCTGGGATGATCGACATCCCCGAACTCATCCTGGAGATCAGGCGACGGCTGGTGAAGGAGCAAGGCGAATCCAAGATCCAGAAGGCCGTCTTCGCCCTCGTGAACAATCGCCGTGCCTTCCATGCGACGCTGCGAGCCGCCTCGCTCGCGCAGAAGCCCTTCGCTCGGGAGGGTTTCATCCGGCACCTGCCGCTCTTTTTCTCCGAGCTGACTGCCTCGCGCAGCCTGCCCACCATCGCGCCGGAGCCGCTGCGGGATACCTTGCGGAAGGTGAAGCAACCTCGCTGCACCGAGAGGGCGGCCCTCTACGCGGGATGCCTCCTCGATTTCGTCTATCCCCAGACCGGCGAAGCGGTGGTCAAGGTCCTCAACCGCGCGGGCGTGGAAGTGGTCTTTCCGGAGGGGCAGACCTGCTGCGGAGCACCCGCCCGCTACAGCGGCGCCTACGAGTCCGCTGGCCAGAGCGCCCGGGACAATGTCTCGGCCCTGCTGGCCGAGGAGGTGCGGTGGATCGTCTCGGCTTGCCCCACCTGCACGGTGGCGCTGCGCAAGGACTTCGAGGCGACCTTCGAAAGCCTCGGCCAAGCGGATTGGGCGACCAAGGCGCGGACTGTGGCTGCGAAGGCGATCGACTTCTCGTCGCTCGTGGACCTGCTCGTGCGGGAGGGGCGCCTGCCGTTCGCAGATGGCAAGCGGCTGGGAGCGATCACTTACCACGATTCCTGTCACCTGAAGCGGACGCTCAAGGCCGAGCAGGCGCCGCGTCGCGTGCTCGGGGGCAGTGGTTACGAGCTGCGTGAGATGTTCGAGAGTGACGTCTGCTGCGGCATGGGCGGCTCGTATTCACTGAAGCTGCCGCAGATCGCGAAGCCCATGCTCGCGCGGAAGCTCGACAGCATCGTGAAGACCGGTGTGCTGCGGGTGGCGACCGACTGCCCGGGATGCGTGATGCAGATTCGCGGCGGACTCGACAAGGCCGGCAGCCCGATCAAGGTGAGGCATACGGCGGAACTGCTCGCGGAGGCCGTGCTGGGCGCGGACCCTGTGGCCGGGACCTGAAGGGGGCGGCGAGGGGTCGGATCGTTCACCGAGGGACTGTCCGCGGAACGGATCGACGGCCTCTCCCTGCCGAACGCAAGCTGCGCTCTGCTTCACAGGCCTTCCAGGATGGAAGGGTAGACGTCGCGTGCGGAATGCTCGCTCCAAAGGAGCTCCTGGATGTTGCAGGGAAAGACTCGTTTCACGGAAGGAGCACGGTTGTTGCGAAGCCACTCGTGCATGAGATCGACCGCGTCCCGGTGCCACACCTGGTTCTGTGCGGCGCAGATGAGGGTCGTCTCGAGTTGTCGGAAATGGTTCGAGCGCAGGTAGGATCCAGGTTGCGAGGTCCCCCGGAGGCGTTGGCGGTCGATGACGTCCGGTGCGTTGAAGGCACCGGCATACCCGCGGCGAACCATCTGGCCGAGATGCAGGTAGAGTCCCATGTGGAGTGGTCCGAAGATGGGGTCGACCTGCCCGTCGCGCAGGCTCGGGTCGAGTCGCTCGGGCGTGTAGGGCAAACCGATCATGAAGGCGAGGCGCCGCAGCATGCCTTCCCCTGGAAAGGTGTCGGGCGGCAGCCAGGCGCGCGGCCAGTGTTCATCGGCCCGCTCCATGTCGTGCGGCCAAGGCCAGGCGCGCGGGCTCTCCGGATGGCTCTTCGGTGAGATGCCACCACAGTCGGGGTCGTTGTGCAGGACGCGCTCGAGGACGAAGTCCTCTGCTTTGAGCCATCCGCCCCAGGGCACCTCATAGAACAGCCCGAGCGTGGAAAGCACCACCCTCTTCACGGCGAAGGGCTCCAGTCGACCCTCAGCGATCGCCATGCTGAGCGAACCGCCGCCCACGCAGTGACCCAGGACCGAAAGCCGAGCGTCCGGTCCGATGTGGCCGCGGATCTCGCGGAGCGCCGCCGGGATGTCTTCGCGCGCGACGTCGTCCACCGTGTAATGCCGGATCTCCTCAAGCGCGGATCCTCCCAGCCACCGGGGTGGCGGCGGGAGCAGGTCGATGACGTGGGGACTTCCACGCCAGTCGAGCAACCACACCTGCCAGCCGCGTTCGAGGAGGAAGCGGGTGAGCCCGCCGTGCGGCTTGAGAAAGGTATCACTGCTGGTGTTCGCTCCATGGAGGAGCAGGACGGAGCGGGACCCGCGCAGCTCGCCGTAACGCCGCAGGCGGAGGGTCAGGCGGAACGGCCCGCTACCCGCCGGGAGAGCAATGACCTCGGCTGGGTGTTCGTGGGCAAAGGAGGGTCTCGCCATCGTCGTCACCCGCCTGCGCTCGGATGTGCTCGGCCATGACCGGCAGGGGTACGGAGCAAGGCATCGAGGGCGACGCCGAGCTCGGGGAGGTAGATGCGCTGCAGCGTCCCGAAGAAGAAGCGCGAGAAACTGAGCAGGGCCCAAGCTTTGCGGGCCGGGTCCACCGTGTCGGGGATGACCTTCATCGAGGGAATCTGCTGGAAGAGAAAGGAGGTCAACTCCACGTGAGCCACGCCGGCTCCGGCCACGGTCGAGCTGCGCCGTACCCCCTGACCCGCCGGGAAGGGCCCGTGCAGCTGGCAGAAGAGGGACGAGGTGGCACGCCAGGCGTCGATGCCGGGTTGCTTGCGGATGCGCTTGTACCCCCACAGAAGCCAGCTCTGGCCGCTCGCATCCGAGAAGGACAGGTCATACTTCATGAAGCGTTCCCTGGACCCTCCTGGGCCGCCGCGGTGCGCCGTGTAGGGGCGATGGGCGGCGAAGGTCTGGGCGGCCCGACGGCGATCGTCGGTGATGGCGTACGGTTTCAGACGTCGGACCATGAGCTCGAGCGTGCCCTGCGCGCGGCAGCGCTCCTCGGGTCTTTGAACGGCGCCGGGGAGGCGAAGGGTGACGGCCCCCGAAAGTTTCATGCTGTGACGCTCGTCCTCGAAGAACGCGGCCAGGTTCTCCACGGTCACGTCGAGCTCCAGCTTGACGGGAAAGTCCGGGCAGCCGCGGGTCTCCCGCTCCCGGTAGCCTGCGTCACGCCGGGGTGCGCTTCGGGTCGGCTCGTAGTATCCTTCCATCACCTCCCTAAAAGTGAGGCCGAGGGGCCGGCTTTGCAGAGAGGCCGACCTCGGTCCCGGTGGACTGATAGTCCATTGTTCGGCTCGAGCCCGCTCTGCCCAGGCCCGGCCACCCTCCCGGTGACGCCGGTAGTCGGCGGCTCCGGGCGACGGATCGTCATCGGGCCAGTTCGCTCCCTTCAACCGCCGGATGAAGGTGAGGACATTCCGCTCGGCGATGGCCAGAATGGTGGCGGACGGATTGGTCCCGACCGAGCTGCACAGAATCGAGCCGTCGAGGACGTAAAGACCGTCGCAGCCGCGCACCTGGCCCTCGTCGGTCGTCACCCCGTGCTCGGGGGAGTCGCTCATGCGGCAGCCGCCCTGGTTGTGCACGGTGATGGGCTTGCCGAAAAAAGCCCAGGCCGGGTTGGTGCGCAGCTCACCTCCCAGGCAGCGCGCCAGCTCGGCCATGAGTTGCTCTTCCCTGGCGTAACCCGGGGCGAGGTCGACGAGGTCGAGATCGGCGAGGAGGCGATCGTGGTGGGCGTCGTAGTGGAGCACGCCGGAGGCGGCGTCCCTGCCCATGGCCAAGAACATGGCGCGATGATCGCTTCCGTCCGACCGGTAGCCGAGGACTTGCTTGGCGACGTCGGCCCGCGGCAGATCCCCGGCCATGAGCATCGCCCGCAGCGCGTGGCCAGCGAGCTCGGAAGGAGCGCCGAAGCCTCGGTAAGCCAACCCCTTCACGATGCGCGTCAAGAACCGCAGCAGTGGCCCGTCGGGATCGAACCGCTTGAGGAGCCAAGATCGTCGGTACCTCTCACGCAAGGCGCGGTTGATGGTGGCGTCCACGACCTGCGGGAAGAGGATGGGGGCCTTGAGCTCATCCAGGAACTGGGAAAAGGACTTGTACGCATCCGGAGCGACGACGGAATGAAAGTCCCCGCGGGTCAGGGCGTCGAGCATCGCGTCGAGGGGACCCTTGGCTCCGGGCTCGAGAGGAGGGACAGGCGGAAGAGGAGCAGGCGCGGCGATGGGGCTCGGCTCCACCAGCGCCGGTGCCACCGTGCACACGCGGTTCCTTCCCACCCACGCCGGGGCGCGCAACAGGCCCATGGCCCGATCGAGCGGCTTTCCGTATCCGCCATCCTCGATGAGGAAGAAGGACGACTCTTCCTCCCAGTGGACGAGGGCCGTGGTGATGGTGGGCCCGAAGGAAGGAAACTGCTCATGGGTCGCGTCGTAGACGATCCCGATCGAGTCTCCACCGGGGAAGTAGCCGACGCCGGCCAGCGCCTGGGCGCCGCGCGCGCTCTGCCTGAGACGCGCCCGTGCGATGAGACGGGTGGAGTGGACTGAACCGGCGCACAGGAATACGTACCTCGAGCGAAGCGAGAGCCGGGCCGCCTTCAGGTGATCGATGCACTCGACCTCCCAACCGTCTTGCCCGTGGTCAGTGAGCCCGGTCACCTCACACTGGGTTAGGGTTTGCGCTCCGTGCCGTTCCGCCGCCGCGAGGTAATTGGCGTCGAGGGTGTTCTTGGCGCGATAGGGACATCCGGTACAGCAGTTTCCGCAGCTCGTGCAGGCTTGCTGAGCGATGCCATGGAGATTCGGGCCATCGGCGTAGCGGATGGCCAGCGGCGGATAGAACGTCTCGCGCCCCAGAGCGCGTGCTGCGCGGCTCAGCTGGTCGGACTTGATGAGCGCACCCTGGAAACCGGGATAGGCACTCACCGGGGCCACCTCGAGCATGTGGGCCGCGAGGTCGTAGTAGCTCTGCAAGCTTGCGCCTCCGCGGTACGCAGCGGGCCAGCGCTCGTCGAAGATCCCCCCCGGAGGCCTGAGGTGGACGTTCGCGTAGATGAGTGACCCACCCCCGTATCCAGCCGCTTGCACCGTGACGATCTCGTCGAGATCGACCACGTCCCACAGGCCTTGATCGTGTTGCCAGCTCCAGCGCCGAAGGTCGGGCAGGAGAGCGGAGTCGGAGGGGAGAGCGGGAAAGTCGTTGGCCTCGTATCGTCGTCCCCGCTCGAGAACGATGACGCTCACACCGGCCTGCGCCAGCCTGCAGGCGGTGGCCGCGCCGCCAAAACCACTGCCCACCACGATGGCCTGAGCGTCGTGCGGTGGGTCAGGCGGAGCGGGCACGGCGTTGAGGTGGTGCTGCATGCGTCTCCCGGGGCAAGGGCCGGGTCAGCATCCTACTGAGGTCCCGGTTCGGCGTGCGATCACCAGGAAGAGAAGGGGGGCTTCGAGATGTGACGCGAGCGGCATCGCGAGCCGGGATCGTTCCTCTGGGTCTAGCAACACCCGAGCCGTCCCGGGTGGCGAAGTGCGGCTCCTGCCACCTCGGGTAAGAGGGATCCGCCCTGATCAGGTTAGCTCCAGATGGTGAGCCCTGCTGCAGCAGGCTGGGATTATGGTTAAGACTCGCCTGTCCGCTCATGGGGGATTCGAAAGATCAGGTCCTCGAGGCGCTCCTGAGGCGTCTCGCCGAGACGCCGGCCGCTTCCGAGCTTCCCCGGCACATCCGGGCGGGTGGCGTGCTCCTCGATCGCTTCGAGATAGAACGCCAGCTCGGGGCGGGCGGGATGGGGCGTGTGTTTGCCGCCTACGATCGCGTGCGGCAGGACGTGGTGGCGGTCAAGTTGCTCGGCAGGCTGACGCCGCACTCCATCGTCCGGCTGAAGCGGGAGTTCAGGTCCGTCGCGGAGCTCGTCCACCCGAATCTCGTGCGCTGTCACGAGCTCTTCTCGGACGGGACCGATTGGTTCTTCACGATGGACGTCATCGACGGGGTCGCCTTGCCGGCCTTCTTGGAGCGGTCGGCCGGCGATCCCCCCTGGAAGGCGGTCCGCTACGTGTTCGGGCAGCTCGCCCTCGCCCTGAGCGTGCTGCACGGTGCCGGAATGCTTCACGCGGACCTAAAGCCATCCAACTTCCTCATCACGAAGGGAGATCACCGGGTCGTCCTCCTCGACTTCGGCCTGGCGCGGCCCATCGGTCTCTTTGCGCCGCGGGAAGGAATTGCGGGAACACCCGGCTACATGGCACCCGAACAGCAGCAAGGACACACCCTGACCGAGGCCGTCGATTGGTACGCCTTCGGGGTGGTCCTCCACTGTGCGCTGACCGGCCAGTTCCCCTCGAGCCCGGAGTCGGCAGGCCGTCTAGCGGCGGTCCCCGAGGATCTGAGGCGACTGTGCCTCGATCTGCTGCAAGCGCGAGCCGACGACCGTCCGCGCGGCCAGGAGGTCCTGCGGCGCATCGGCCGGCTGGCCGAGGACCCGACCTCCCCCCATGCACCCAAGGTATCATCCTCGATCCTGGTCGGGCGTGAAGCCGAGCTCACTCAGCTCGAGAAGGCCTTCCAGGCGACGCTCTCCGGACAGCCCTCGATCGTCCTCGTCACCGGGCCCTCGGGAATCGGGAAGACCTCCCTCGTGCGGGAGTTCTTGACCCGGGTGCGGGATCGCGGCGGGGCCATCTTGACGAGCGCCTGTCGAGAGCGCGAGTCGATGCCGTACAAGGCGGTGGACGGCCTCATCGACGGGCTGGTCGACATACTCGACGGGCTCCCCGACTCGGAGGCGCGCGCGCTCTTGCCGGCCCATCTCGCCGAGCTCACCATCCTGTTTCCGGGCCTGCGCGAGGTGGCAAGTGTCGCACGCGCGCCGAAAGCGCAGGCCGAGACCCTCGATCAAACCGTGGTCCGGCTGCGCGCCATCGGCGCCTTCGTCGAGTTGCTCTCCAACCTGAGGAGCCGGGCACCGCTCGCGGTGTGGATCGACGATCTGCAGTGGAGCGACGCGGAGAGTGCGCTGCTCCTCGGCCCCGTGCTGGGAGGCGCCGCTCCAGCGCCGGTGCTGCTCGTGGCCGCCAGCCGAAACGGAGCCGGCGCCGCCAGCAGTGGCGAAAGGGGATCGTCGGGCTCGAACTCATCCGGGCCCATGCTGGAGGTCCTGCTACAGGAGCGCAGTCTGACCCTGCCGCGGCCGCAGGAGATCGCCCTCGCTCCCCTGGGCGCGGATGCGGCCGAGCGACTCGCGCTGGAACTCTTGCCGCGCGGGGGGTCCGGCTCCGAAGCCGCCGCCCACGACATCGCGCAGGAGAGCGACGGCCACCCCTTGTTCATCACCGAATTGGCCCACGCGCTCGGCCATGCAGACGAGGCGGCGCGAAGCTACGTCCCGATGACCCTCCAGGATCTCGTCGTACGAAGGGTGGGCCGCCTGCCGCGCGAAGCGCGGCGCCTGCTGGAAATGACGGCGATCGCTGGCGCGCCCCTCCCGCGCAGCGTTCTGCTGAAGACGCAGGAAGTCACCTTTGCCGCGGGGGAGGCGAGCCTCGACCTGCTCAAGGCGAGCCGCCTCGTTCGAACGCAAGGTCTCAAACAGCACGACGCGGTGGACGTCCAGCACGACCGCATTCGCGAGATCGTGATTCACGGTCTGAGCGAGACTCATCGCCGGTACTGTCATCTCGCGCTGGCACGGGTCCTCGAGTCCCGGCCGGAGAGCCAGCCTGATTTCGTCGCGACCCACTACCAGGCCGGCGGAGAGCCCTCGCAGGCCTCCCGCTTCTGGCTGCTCGCCGCCGACGAGGCCAACCGGGCGCTCGCCTTCAGTCATGCCGCCGACCTGTACGCCAAGGCCATCCTCGATGCGCGCCTCGAGCCGAGCGCGCTCCGCGAGCTGCACCTGCGCAGGGCGCAGGCCCTGGCCCGCGCCGGAAAGGGACCGGCTGCCGCGGAGGTCTTCTTGGCGCTGGCCGAGAACTGCCCGCGTGACGAGGCGGTTGAGTTGCAGCGGCGCGCGGCCGAACAATTGCTTCTGTCAGGCCACCTCCAGCGCGGGCTCGCCGTCATCGAGCAAGTGTTGCGAGTCATCGGAATGCGCGGGACGCGCGGGGGCCGCAGTGGCCTCGTCTCTCTCATGGGAGGTCGCCTACGCCTGCGGGTGCGAGGACTCCGCTACCTGGCGCGCGCGGAGCGGGACCTCTCCCGTGAGGAACTGGTCCAACTCGACGCATCCTGGACCATCGCCTGCTCGCTCGGTACCGTCGACTTCATCCGCGGAGCCGACTTCCAGAACGAGCACATCCTCCTCGCGCTCAGGGCGGGGGAGCCGCGACGTCTCTTGCGTGCTCTCACGCTCGAGGTCGGCTACTCCGCCACCCCGGGCCTCGGCTCCGAGCGCCGGACGGCACGACTGCTGGCGATCGCGGAAGAGCTCGCCCGATCCGGTGCCGACGACACCGCCGTCGCCTTCTTGTTCGTGGCCCGGGGGGTGGCCGCCTATCTCCAGGGGCGCCTGGATCAGGCCTTGACCCAGCTGGAAGGCGCCGCCGAGCACCTGGCGCGGCGCGGAGCGGGAGTGGCCCTCGAGACCCTCACCGCCCAGCGCTTCGTCATCGCCTCGCTCTTCTTTCTCGGGCGATTCAAGCGCCTCGGCCAATTCGTTCCACCGCTCTTGGCGAACGCCGAGGGAACCGGAAACATCTACGCGACCATGTGCTTTCGTACCGGGTACAGCTCCGTGGTATGGCTCGCCCGTGACGACGTGCGCGAGGCGCGCAGGCAGCTACAACGCGCCCGAGACGAATGGACCACCTCGGGGTTCCACTTGTCGCACCTCAACATGCTCATCGGCGAGATTCACCTGGATCTCTACCTCGGAGACGCGGAACGTGCTCTGGCGCGTCTAGAGGAGCAATGGCCGAGCATCCGCGAAGCTCAACTTCTCCACATCGCGGTGCTGAGGGCTCAGCTTATGCAGCTCCGCTCGGCGAGCGCGGTGGCTGCGGCAGACCGAGCCGAGGCGCGAGGACAAAGATCCCGCGCCCACGCGCTCCGAGCCGAGGCCCGAACGTTCCTGAGGCAGCTCCGCCGGGAGCGGATCGTCCGGGCCGCACCGTGGAACTCGCTCGTCTCGGCGGCGCTCGCCTGGTCACACGGAGATGAGGGCACCGCTGCGCTTCGCCTCAGGGAATCCATCCAGCAATTCGACGAACAGGGGATGGAACTCTACGCAGCCGCTGCCCGGGTACGATTGGGCGAGCGCACCCGGTCGAGCGCCGGGGCCCCAGCTGCCGCGGGTTACCAGGTCTTGGCGCGCGAAAACGTAGCGAATCCTGGGCGCATGGTCGAGATGCTCGCTCCGGGCTTCGGCTCGGCTCCGGCCTGGTAGCCGGCTGCTCCGGCGAACCCCTCGGTGAGTCTCCTGCCTGTTCGAGGCCCGGCATCAGCTCGCGGCGACTGTCCCGTGGGCGGCCGCGACGACGAGCGCTTTCGAGTCCCTGCCGCCCACGCGGACGCAGACTGTCGAGGGCGAAAGTGCCCAGGCGACCGCGAGGCCCCGCCCCTCGAGCGACAGCCCCATGCCGGGCTCGAGGACGTGGTCCTCTGGATCTCCCTCTCGGGTTACGAGCACCAACCCCCGCTCCACCTCCACCGTCGCCCCGGTGGGGAGCCGAAGGGTCATGTCTCGCTGCAACTCGCTGCGAATGACTTGACGCGAACCGCGGTCCCGCATCGTCGTAAGGATCATAGCATCGACTCCTTGCAGGGTCCGGCGAAGTCGCCGCCGGGCGCCTTTGGGATCTAACCTCGGGCCAAGCGGTAGGCGCGCACGTGGGTGCACGCCGGGCGTGCATAAATGCACGGTGCTGTGGCAGGCTGAGAGCCATGTTCGAATGGGATGACCTGCGCTACTTCCTTGCCGTGCAAAGGGCACGCAGCCATGCCGGTGCTGCGCAGCTGCTCCGCGTCGCGCCGACGACCGTCGGTCGACGCATCGCGTCCCTGGAAGCGGCGGTCGGTGCCCGGCTCTTTGCGCGCACGCCGGATGGCTTGGTGGCGACGGCGGTCGCACGTTCGCTCAGGGTACGCGCGGAGCGTATGGAGGGCGAGGCCTTCGAGGCGGAACGTGAACTGGCCGGAGCTGACGGCAGGCCCACCGGCACGGTCAGCGTAACCTGTGGGGAGGGATTTGCGGCCTACGTGCTCGCTCCCGCCCTCCCAGCCTTCCTCGCCATGTATCCTGGCCTCTCGGTGGAGGTGCGAGCAGCGGCTCGCGCTCTCGATCTCACCCGCGGCGAAGCGGACGTGGCACTGCGAAACTTCCGCCCGCGCGAGCGATCGCTTTTGGCCCGACGCCTTGGAGTCGAGCGTCAGGGATTGTACGCGTCAGCGGGTTATCTCGCACGCCGCGGAAAGCCGCGCAGCGTGCGCGATTTGGCTGGGCACGACCTCGTCCTGTTCGATCGCGACCTGGCGGTGCGATCTCAGGCCTGGCTACTGCAACTGGCCCAAGGGGCGAAGGTCTCGGTACGGGCGAGCACCACCACATCGCTACAGGCCGCCTGCGCCGCCGGCGCCGGCATCGCCCTGCTCACCAGCGCTTTCGTACGCGGGGATGCACGCTACGAACAGATCCTGCCCCGCGTCGAACCACCACCCATGGAACTCTGGGTCGTGACCCACCCGGATCTGCGCTCGAGCGCGCGCGTCACGGTGATGCGTCGCTGGATAGAACAGCTGGTGGTCGAGGCAGGGCTCTTGTAGCCGCGGGCCTCGAGGGTGCGGGCTCCGGATCGCGCCGACCGCCCGCGGGATCACAGAACCGCCGGCGCGCGAGCGAGGAGCGCCCGCGCCCCCCGGGGCGAGTGGTGGTGAGCGCCACCTCACCGCACTCCCGAGTACGGGACCGCCTTATCCACCGTCCGGCGAAGAGAAGGGCGCGCTATCGGACGGGCAGCGCACCGCCGTGAAGCCGGTCCGTGAGATGGGCGCCCATAAGAGTAGGAGGGGATTGCCGGAAATCGCATCCGTCCAGGAGGTCAATCCCGGCCACTGCCGTCACCGCTCCGGGCTTTCACCTCGGCTTTGGGCCTCAGCGGCCACGCAGAGGAGAACTCCGTTGATCGCCCGCCTCCCTCGGCGGGGCCTTCCGGCGCCTCGCTCGTTCCATATCCTGTGAGTGGATGCGAGACCCTGGGTGTCGCGTCCACGAGATGACGCGTCGCACCGCGTACGGCGGCTCAATCGGCGGAAGGTCGAGGTGAGACGCGGCGACCCGGGTCATGGGCTGCCGCACGGGAGAGGCGTGGGCCATGTTGGGAGTCATCATGGTGGGCGCGACATTGGCACTGGGCTCTTACAGTAGTGCGCTTCCTCCGAGCTCGAGTGTTGGGGCAGCCGATCGGCTGGTGCAGTCCAGTTCTGCGGTGCCTCCCTTCCCTCGGGCGCCGGGACCGGGCAGGGAGGTCCGAGCGCACGGCGATGCGGCTCCAGGTCCGGGAGGCGGGACGCAGCCCCCCTACTGTGCTCCCTGGCCTTCGTGCGTCAGTGGCGAGCTCCCGACCTGTTCATGGTGGCCGAGATGTGAGGGGAGGGGCCTCGCGAAGGGGCCATCCACGAACGACGCCGAGGTGCAGCCGAGCCATGGCTGAGCCCGGTATTCGGCTGGCGCTGTGAACGAACCGGTGTGCCTGGCAGCTCGGAACATTGAATGCGCCGGCCGACCAGGAAGGGCTCGATCGAAGGCCCGGACTTTTTTCAGATGTGAACCTGAACGGGGCATAGGCTTCACGCGCTCGGGCAGTTTTTGCCGTCCCTCGTCGTCGGGAGACCGGGAAAGATGAACCAATGGCCAGACTCCACGCCTATCGGGCCAAACGAAACTTCAACATAACGCCCGAACCTCCTCCACGATTGGGTCCGGGAGGTGGCTTGGGCAGGGCGAGCTTCGTCGTCCACAAGCACCACGCGCGCAGCCTTCACTACGACCTTCGCCTCGAGATCGATGGGGTGCTGGCAAGTTTCGCCGTGCCGCGAGGACCGAGCTATGACCCGGCCGAGAAGCGGCTCGCCGTGGAGACCGAGGAGCATCCGCTCTCCTACGGCAGCTTCGAGGGACGCATTCCGGAAGGTGAGTATGGGGCTGGCGACTCGCTGCTCTGGGATCGTGGGACCTGGGATACCGTCCCGCCCGGCCAGGCGGTGGCGCAGCGACGCGCGGGTGATCTGCTGCTCGACCTCAGAGGCGAGAAGTTGCGCGGCCGGTGGCATCTCGTCAGGACTCACTTTCGGGACAAGCCGAGCTGGCTCCTCTTCAAGGCCCGGGACGAGACGGCTCGATCGGGCTATGACGTCCTCTCGTCGCGGCCGGAGTCCGTCGGGAGCGGCCGGCGGCTGACTCGCGGCCCGGCGAGGACGCGCGAGCGGCCTGCCTCACTTCTCGGTCCCGACGAGCTCTTGAAGCGCGTTGGGCCGCCCATGCTCGCGACGCTGGCCGATGAGGGCGAGGTACCGCCAGGCTATCGCCTGGAGGTGAAGTACGACGGGTTCCGTGCACTGGCCGCCCTCTCGGGAGGACAGGTCGCGCTCCGGAGCCGCAACGGGATCGATCTGGCAGGCCGCTTCCCGTCGGTCGTCCAGGCGGTGAGGACGCTCGGAGCCGACGAACTGGTCCTGGACGGAGAGATCGTGGCTCGAGGGAGCCGCCGATCCAGCTTTCAGGACCTGCAGCGTTCGCATGGCCAGGCGAGCTACGTGGCTTTCGACCTTCTCTGGCTCGATGGCGCGGATTATCGCGGACTACCGCTTCGAGAAAGGCGCGCGTTGCTGGAGAGCGTGGCATCCCCCGGGACCCAGGACCTCTCGCTCGCCGAGGAGGTTCGGGGACCGGTGCGGGCGTCGCTCACCCGTGCCGCTCGCCAGGGCTCGGAAGGCATCATGGCGAAGGATCCCACCTCCAGCTACCAAGGCCTGCGGTCGCGTGCCTGGCTCAAGGTCAAGGTCGCGGCCGGTCAGGAACTGGCCATCGTCGGTTTCGTCCCTCTCTCCACCGGAGAACAGGGTGTTGGCGCGCTCCTCGTTGCCGTGCGGGAGGGGACGCGTTACCGTTACGCCGGCAAGGTTGGGACCGGTTACACTTTCCGAGAGCGGCGTGACCTATACCGCCGTCTCGAGCGTGATAGGGTGAAATCGCCTCCCCTCGCCGATCCCCCGCGCCTAAGAGGCGTGCGCTGGGTTCGGCCGCGTCTCGTAGCGGAGGTGGCGTTCACCGAATGGACTCGGGACCACAGGCTGCGACACCCGTCCTACAAGGGATTGCGGGAGGACAAGAAGCCCGAGGAGGCGGTTCGCGAGGGTCCACCGGCCCCGTGATTCGCTCGGGCGGCGGAGGAGCCCCCCCTTCTCCCCGCCAAAGCCCGGTTTGCTCTGCGGGAGGTCCGGCCCGGTCGGCGCCGGTTTCTCCGTCCAGGGCCGGCCCCAGAGTGTGGCTCAGTCGGCCGGCGGCCCGAACAGAGTCCTTAGCTCGAGGTTCACCTCCAGCACATTCACCATCTTCTCGCCGAACATTCCTCCCATGGGCGCGGAGGCCTTGGCGAGCAGGATCCCCTCGATCTGCTGGCGGATGGACGCCTCGTCATGCTGCGTGTCCCTGGACCACTTTGCCGCGACGCGATCCAACTGGTAGCGCGCGTTCTCGAGGGTGATGTCGGGATCGAGGCCGGAGCCGGAAGCAGTCACCATGTCGGCCGGCACGTTCTCGAGCTCGGCGTCCGGGTGATCCTCCCTCCACATGTCGAAGAACGTCGACTGGATGTCGCTCCCCTCCTTCGCAGGCTCGATGGCGGTGACCGGCTTTCCGTCCGGGCCCTGGCGGGTGACGGCCAGCGGGAACTGTCCCGGGTGCTCATTCGAGAAATGCTCGAAGAAAACGACCGCGAGATCGAGGGCCTTCGGCTGGGGTGTGGCGGGATTGTCCTTCACCCATTGAGCGACGACGTCGGGATGATCCTTGGCCCAGGCGTCCACGTACTGGCCGTGGGTCGGATCGCCCGTCACCCAGCCCTGCGCGATGGAGTTGTGAGTGTCGGCCCATTGCGCGACGAGGTGAGGCTGGCCGGAGAACTGATCTGCGTCGAACCAGCTCTCGACGTCGGGACCCACGGGTTGGCCCTTCTTGAGGCCGCCTCCATAGCGGACGATCGGGCCGAGAGCCTTCGCCACGCGGTCGCGAAGCGCGTAGTTGTTCGCGGCGAGGGCCGAGGAGGCGGAGGCGGTGGCGTCGTAGGAAGCCGCCGACGGGCGAGGCCAGAAGTACTCGTCCTTAGTGAAGGGCTGGGCGATGTGTTCCGAGCCCACGGGCTTCCCGTCCGGCCCCTTCACGATGCTGCCGTTGGCCTGGAACGGGAAGAAGACATGCCCGATGACCCACAGCGCGGCGGGGTAGAGGCCGCAGAGCATCGCCACCGCGATGCCGAGAAGAAGCAGGCTCTTCGAGATATGGCGTGACATGGCTGACTCCGTGCGGGGGCCGTTAGGCCGCGAGGTGCATCGCGACCATCACGACGTCGATGAGCTTGATGCCGATGAAGGGGACGACGACGCCGCCGAGCCCCCAGATGAGGAGGTTCTTGCGCAAGAGCGCCTCGGCGCCGACCGGCCGGTAACGCACCCCCTTCAGAGCGATGGGGATGAGCACCGGGATGATGAGGGCATTGAAGATGACCGCCGACAGGATGGCCGAGGTCGGCGAGTGCAGGTGCATGACGTCCATGGCCTTGAGCCAGGGCAAGGTCCCCGCGAAGAGGGCCGGCACGATGGCGAAGTACTTGGCGACGTCGTTGGCGATGGAGAAGGTGGTGAGGGCCCCGCGCGTCATGAGTAACTGCTTGCCCACCTCGCAGGTGTCGATGAGCTTGGTCGGGTCGCTGTCGAGGTCGACCATGTTGCCGGCCTCCTTGGCAGCCTGCGTGCCCGAGTTCATGGCAATGCCGACGTCGGCTTGCGCGAGCGCCGGGGCATCGTTCGTCCCGTCGCCCATCATGGCGACGAGCTTCCCCTCCGCTTGCTCCTTGCGCAGGTAGGCGACCTTCGACTCCGGGGTGGCCTCGGCGACGAAATCGTCCAGGCCCGCTCGCACGGCGATGGTCCGGGCGGTGAGCGGGTTATCCCCGGTCACCATCACCGACCGGATGCCCATGAGCCGGAGGCGATCGATCCGTTCGCGGATGTTGGGCTTGAGGACGTCCTCGAGCACCACGACTCCGGCGATGGCCCTGCCGTCCGAGACGACGAGGGGAGTCGCGCCCCGCGAGGCCACCTTCTCCACGACGGTGTCGAGCTGCGTGGAAACGGATCCACCGAGCTTCTTCACCAGGGCAGCGATGGCGTCCGGGGCTCCCTTGCGAACCTGCCGACCATCCGGAAGATCGATGCCGCTCATGCGGCTCTCCGCTGAGAAGGCGATGAATCGGGCATCGGACGGGGCCACGAGCGCCGGACCAGTCCGCTTTTGCGACGCGAAGGACACGATGCTCTTGCCCTCGGGTGTCTGGTCGGCCACCGAGGCGAGCGCCGCGAGGCGGCCCAGATCCTCGACCGAGTACGATCCGAGCGGGATGAACTCGGTCGCGTGGCGATTGCCGACCGTGATGGTCCCCGTCTTGTCGAGGAGGACGATGTCGATGTCCCCAGCCACCTCCACCGCCTTGCCGCTCTTGGCGATGATGTTGGCACGCAGGGCACGGTCCATGCCGGCGATGCCGATAGCGGCGAGCAGGGCGCCGATGGTGGTGGGGATGAGGCAGACGAGGAGGGCGACGAGCGTCGGGACGTCGGTGCCCAGGCTCTTCAGGGAGTCGGCCACTCCCAGATAACCCGCCATGTATTGCTCGGCGTTCCGGGCCATGGGCCAGAGCGGGATGACCACGATGAGGAAGATGAGCGTGAACGCCGTGAGCACGAGGGCGAGCGCGATCTCGTTCGGCGTGCGCTGGCGCACCGCTCCCTCGACGAGCGCGATCATCTTGTCGAGGAAAGACTCGCCGGGCTTGGCCGTGACGCGGACCACGATCCGGTCAGACAAGACGGTCGTGCCGCCGGTGACCCCGGAGCGGTCTCCGCCGGACTCGCGGATGACGGGGGCGGACTCGCCGGTGATGGCGGACTCGTCGACGGAGGCCAGCCCCTCGATGATCTCGCCGTCACCGGGGATGATCTGCCCGGCCTGCACCACGACGAGATCACCCGCCCTGAGGTCGTGCGAAGAAACCACCTCGAGAGCCTGGCCGCGCAACCGGCAGGCGGGCGTGTCTCGACGCGTCTTGCGGAGCGATTCAGCCTGCGCCTTGCCGCGCACCTCGGCGAGTGCGGTCGCGAAGTTGGCGAAGATGACCGTCAAGAAGAGCCACGCGTCGAGGGCGATGAAGTAGGTGAGGGGCACCTGGCTTTCCGAAGCACCGAATGCCGCCTGAAGGACGAAGAGGAGCGTCAGGAAGGCACCCACCTCCACCACGAACATCACCGGATTCTTCCACTGGATGTCGGGCCGAAGCATGACGAAGGACTGCTTGAGCGCGGCCTTCACCAGCTCCGGGGCGAACAGGTTCTCTCGCCGGACCCTCCGGGTGGTGGGCGTAAACTCGGGCGGTGTGGCGGATACAGGTATTTTCGTCGTGGCTGTCGTCGGGCTCATGGATGGCTCCTTCCTAGCCGCCGAAGGGGATGGGGCCGAGGTGCTCGGCCAGAGGTCCAAGAGCGGCGACCGGCAGGAAGAGGAGTGCGCCGATGATCACGACCGTGCCGAGGACCAGGAAAGCGAAGGTAGGGGTGTCGTCCCGCATGGACCCGAGGCTGAACGGCGCCTGCTTTTTCCTCCCGAGTCCGACCGCGAGCGCAATGGGCGCGATGATGGGAAGGTACCGGCTGAACAGCATGACGAGTCCGGTGGCGACGTCCCACTGGGCTGCGGTGGGGGCCGGATTCGGGTTGTTGTTGAGCCCGTAAGTGACTCCCAGTCCATCGAAGGCCGAGCCGTTGTTGGCCGAGGCGGACGAGAACTGGTAGACGATCTGCGAGAATCCGTGCGGCCCGGGGTTGCTCTCCGCCTTCGTGCCCCAGCTCGTCGCAGCGAAGAGACCACTCGGCCCGAGGATCAGGATCGGGTGGACGAGGAGCGCGAGCATGGCGAGCTTCATTTCCCTCGCTCCGACCTTGCGCCCGAGGTACTCGGGAGAGCGCCCCACCATCTGGCCGGCAATGAAGACGCCGATGATGACGAAGAGGAGCATGTTGATCATGCCCACGCCCTTGCCGCCGAAGACGCAGTTCACCCACATGCCGATGAGGGGCGAGAGGCTCGCCAGGGGATGCAGGCTGTCGTGTTCCGCGTTGACGGCCCCGCAGGTCACGTCGGTGGTGATGGCCGCAAAGGTGGCGCCGGCCGACGTGCCGAAACGGAGCTCCTTCCCCTCGAGGTTCCCGAGGTGCTGATCCACCGGCAGCCCGGCCACCGCAGGGAAGGGCACGGCCTTCTTCCCGGCCGGGGTCGTGATCTCGTACTTGCCGCCCTCCGGGCGCGCCGTGAGGCCCGGGTTAGGCCGCAGCGTGTCCCAGTAGATGGACCAGCCGATGAGGCCAGCCATCATGGCCAGCATGACGGTGTAGATGACGACACCGTGCCGCCTTCGCCCCAGCATGCGCCCGTACATGAGGACGAGCGAGAAGGGGAAGATCATCATGGCGAAGGTGGTGATGAAGTTGCTCCACGCGCTGGGATTCTCGAGCGGGTGCGCCGAGTTCATCCCGTAGAAGCCCCCGCCGTTCGTCCCGAGCATCTTGATGGGGATGACGGCTGCCACCGGTCCGACGATGATGGTCTGCGGCTTCGCATGCCCGGCGTCGTCGAGCCCCATGGCGCCTTGCTCGAGCGTCGTCACCTGCTCGGCGCTCCGGTAGGTCATGGGCATGCCCTGCTGGATGAAGAGCACGCCGATGAGGAGCGCCGCCGGCAGGAACGCGTAGGCCACCACCCGCCACATGTCGAGGAAGAAGTTCCCGACCGTCTTCTCCCCGCGGAAGGCTCGAATGATGGCGGCGAGCGCGCACAGGCCCACCGAGGCCGAGAGGAACATCATGGGGAGGATGAAGAAGATCTGGCTGAAGTTCGAGAAGTGCTGGTCCCCCGAGTAGTGCTGGAGGTTCGTATTCGTCATGAACGACGCCACGGTGTTGAAGATCGTGGACGGCGCCAGCATCCCGCGGTGGAGCGGATTCAAAGGCGCGAGCGGCTGGATCGCCAGGACCACGAACCCGAACACGAAGAGCGCCACGTTGAAGACGAGGAGCGCGAGCGTGTACTGCTTCCAATCCTGGGGTCCAGTGTCGAGTCGCTTCTCGATGGAGCGCAAGAATCGAGGCGCCCGATACTGCCCGTCGAGAAGCTTCGCGAGGTAACGGCTAAGCGGAATCGACAACACCACCGCTGCGACGAGGAGCGATAGGGGCAAGAGCCACATAGAATGACTCCTTCAGGAGGCGTATGAGCGGTGGCCTAGAACCACTCCGGTCTCACCAGCGCGACGAAGAGGTAGACGAGGATGAAAACAGACACTCCGGCGGTCAGGTAGATCATGGGCTTCTCAGATGACCTCGCAGGCCTTCACGAACGCGATGCACAGGCCCATGCTCACGAGGCCGAGCAGGAACATGGCCGGTAACCAGACGACGAGGTTCATAGACGTCCTCAGTTCGGGAGTTGAGACTCCACCCGCCTCTGCATGTCTCGTACCGAGGGTCCGGTCTGGGATCCTCGGCTTCCCGCGCACTGATGGCATCGAGTGATGCACGGCGGCAGAAGGGGCACGCGAGCGCCATTTGCCCGATTCGGCTCGCCAAGGCCTTGCATTCTTCAGGAGCTACCCCGTCGTGGTGGCGAGCAGTTCGAGACGAGATTGTGAGGAACGTCACCGCGGCGACACCCGCAGCACCTCGCGGGCCGTGGCTCGGCAGGCCTCCTCGCACTCACCGAAGAGGAGGAGGAACTGAGCCTGCCCACGGCACCAAGCAGCGGGGGCCGCCGGTGCATCCCGCCTGCACGCGGTCCTGAGATCCTCGAGTGTCCTCTCGACGACACCGGCTCGCGTGGCGGGGGCGAGTCGCTCGATGTCACGACCATCGTCCTTCGAGAAGAGAAACGCGGCGGCGGTCGCCCCAAGGAGCACCGTCACGAGCGCAAGGTCGCGTCCTCCACCCGTTGGAGGTCGCTCCTCATTCCCACTCGAGAATTTCCCGGTCGTCGCGCTCGGCAAGAGGGTGGGCACCTGTGGCAGCACGAGCATCCCGCATGCCAGCGAACAAGTGGCCGCGCGCCTTGTCGGCCCCGGGACGAACCGCAGGGCTGTAATGTGCACGGGTGAGCGAGGCCCGTGAGGTGTCATTTCGAGGCTGCCGGAACTGGGCTTTCGCCCTGGCCCTCGCGCTTCACGCTCCGCCGGGGCGGGACGATGGCCAGTCGATCGCGACCCCCTCGTCGCAAAGAGCACGAGCACACCCGTGTTGGGATGGCTATCTGCAAAGGTGCCCCAGGACGACGGCAGATATGGGCGCACGGACACGTACTGGGTCGGGAGACCGCGGCCCGGCTCGAGGGCCCGTGTTCCGTCGAGTACCGTCAACGCTCGCGGGTCGACGCAGGTCACCTCGGTCCCGGAGGCCGGCCAGCCGCACGCACGCTCGGAAGGGCGAGTCTCCGTAGCCGCGCTATCAGGCGGAAGTTATGAGACAAATGTGGTCCTGACCTTTCAGCCTTCCATCTTCGCCGCCGGTGTCCCTTCGTTCGACGCGAGCTTCCGGGAACTCCACCGCATCGAGCTCGACCGGGCGAGCTGGCTCGACCTCGTCCCAGGCTGGGTGAGCGGTTCGGATCGCCTGTTCGCCGAGGTGATGGCCACCCGGCCGTGGGGAGAGCGCACGCGCAGGATGTACGATCGCCGGGTTCGCGAGCCCCGGCTCACTTCGAGCTGGAGTCTCACCTCGGGCTTGCCGCTCGAGCCTCCCATCCTAGAGGAAATACGTCGCTGCCTGGGCGCGCGCTACGGGGTAGTTTTCGACTCCGCCGGATTCAATCTCTACCGCAATGGCGCCGACAGCGTCGCATGGCACGGCGACAAGATTCGCAAGGAAATCGAGGAGCCCATCATCCCCCTCCTTTCACTCGGAGAACCGCGCAAATTCGCGCTCAGGCCCCAAGGTGGAGGTGTGTCGCGTGCCTTCTGTCTTGGACGCGGAGACCTCCTTGTGACTGGAGGTGCGACGCACCGGGCCTGGCAGCACGCGGTCCCGAAGGTCGCCCAGGCTGGGCCGCGCATTAGCGTTGCCTACCGATACGGCATGGACATCCGCGCGTACGCTACCCTAGAGGCCACGTGATGGCCATGTAGCAGGGCTGATCCTCGAGCGGGTGGTGAGCCGAGGCGTGCGCCAGGGAGCGCTCTGCTGCGGTGTCCGGGTGTCCAGCAATTCGGGGTGCGTGCGTCGATTGGGGCGCAGCACCTCCCCCTGGCAGCGCTAAATGTTTCGCGAGCAGGCCTCTTTGGCCTCGAAACGTTCATGGAGGTCGGGATGCCCCGCGCGGTGAGATTTCATAGATACGGCGACGTCGACGTTCTTCAGGTCGAGGAGGTGGCCCGGCCGGTACCCGGCCCTGGCCAGGCAGTCGTGCGAGTCCGGGCTGCCGGCATCAACCCTGGCGAGGCGAGCATCCGCAATGGTCTCTTGCACGCCCGGTGGCCCGCCACCTTCCCGTCGGGTGAGGGCAGCGATCTCGCCGGGACGGTGCATGAACTCGGACCCGGAGTACAGAAGTTCGCTGTCGGCGACGAGGTCCTGGGGTTCACCCACTTGCGGGCGAGCCATGCGGAATTCGTCCTCGTCGCAGCGGAAGACCTCGTGCGCAAGCCGGCCAACGTGCCGTGGGAAGTGGCCGGAGCTCTATTCGTGGTGGGCACCACCGCTTACGCGGCGGTGCGGGCGGTGGCGATTCACCCGGGCGACCGGGTCGTGGTCTCCGCTGCGGCCGGAGGTGTGGGCATCCTGGCCGCGCAGTTGGCGGTGGGGGCCGGGGCCACGGTTGCCGGGCTGGCCAGTCGAGCCAATCACCAATGGCTGAGCGACCATGGGGTCACTCCGGTCGAACATGGCGACGGCGTAGGTCAGCGGATACGGGCCGCCCTGGGCGATCAGGTCGACGCCTTCATCGACACTTTTGGAGGCGGTTACGTCGAGCTGGCGCTTCGGCTCGGCGTGCACAAGGAGCGCATCGACACCATCATCGACTTCGCCGCGGCCCAAAAGTACGGGGTCAAGACCGAGGGGAACAGCTCGGCGGCCAGCGCCCAGGTTCTGGCCGAGTTGGTCACCCTCATCAGTGAGGGAAAGCTGGAGCTGCCGATCGCCAAGGTGTTCCCGCTCGCTCAGGTCCAAGATGCGTATCGCGAGCTCGAGCGGCGGCACACGCGCGGCAAGATCGTTCTTGTCCCCTGACGATTGCAGAGTCTCCCGCTCCGAATGTGCTCGAACTCGAGGAGAGCCGGGGGTGCGAAGTGATGCACCGTGGTGGTAACTCGATGCCGGGCGGGGCGCGGTTGACGCGGAGAGTGGCTAGCTCTCGCTCCCGCCGCCGTCGGTGGGAGCGAAGCCAGCGCTTACATCCTCTTCGTGAAGATGACGAGGTCGTCTCCGGCCCGGTAGAAGTCGCGCAGGCGTGCGGTCTCTCCGTAGTGGTACCGTTCGTAGAAAGAGCGGGTCGGTTGGTAAGCGGGCGAACCAGAGGTTTCGACGCGGACGAGCCGAGCACCGCGAAGCCTCAAGTCCGCCTCCATCGCACCCAGGAGCGCCGCGCCGATGCCCTGGCGCTGCCGCTGAGGGTCGCAAGCGATCCAATAGAGGTCGTACGTTCCGTCGGTCATCGGAGTCTCGCCGTAGGCGAGGACTCCAACCACCCTCCCCTCCGTCTCGGCCACGAGCCCGATGTACTCGCGATTGTTGGATTCTGCCGCGCGAACGAAGACCTCCACCGCGCAGGCTACTTCATCGGGTGTGAAGCTCACGATCCGCCGAAACAGCGGCTCCAGCTCCCGCTCGTGGCGCGGCTCGACCGGGCGAATGTGGACGCGCTCGTTCAAGGGCATTCTCCAGCAGCGTAGCGACAAGAGACGCGTAGTCCATGCCCGCCCCTTTGGCGGCGCGCGCGAACCCGGCGTCGGGATGAAGGTCGCAGTTGGGGTTGACGTCGATGACGTAAGGGGTGCCGTTGCTGTCCAGGCGAACATCGACGCGACCGTAGTCGCGGCACCCCAGCACTTCGAAGGCACGCCGGGCGCATTCAATCACGCGCGACTCGGTCTCCGGAGGCAGCTCGCAGGGGGAGGAGGTGGTGTCACGGAACTCCAGGGTGGAGGGGTCCCATTTCGCAAGGTAGGACACGATCCGCGGGCGTCCCGCAAAGCTGGGGCCGAACGAGATCTCTCTCAGTGGAAGCACGACTCGAGGTGCATTGCCCAGGAACGACACGCAGAATTCGCGCCCCTCCACGAACCGTTCCACGAGCGCCGGCTGGTGCATACGCCACACCCGGTGCACGGCTTCACGTAGGGCTTCGAGGTCGTCGGCCACGGACCCGAAGGAGATCCCGATGGAGGCGTCCTCGCGCGCGGGTTTCACGATGACCGGGTAGGCAGGGCAGCCGCTGATGCCGGTCGCTCCCTCGGGTAGATAGTGCCAGTCCGGGGTCAGGACTGCGCTGCCCCTGAGCAGCGCCTTGGCCTTGTCCTTGTGGAGTGCGAGTCCCAACGCTAGGGCGGGTGAGCCGGTGAAGGCGAGCCCGAGCTGCTCCAGGGCGCCGGCGACGACAGCTTCACCGCGGGCATCGCCCGAGAGAGACTCGCAAAGGTTGAAGACGACGTCCGGCGCGTCGCGCGGAACGAGCTGCAATGCCCCCATGAAGTCAGCACCCACCGCGCGGATCACTACCTCGTGTCCGGCGGAGGAGAGCGCCGACCTCACCGCCTCGACCACGCGTAACACGTCGACGCGCGCTTCGGCTGCTGGGTCACACGATGGGTCATCGTGGTCGTCGTTGACGACGATGGTGACGACCATGTTCGCCGTGCCCTCCCCTGGTCCCCACGCAGGATACGACGGGGCGGCGGGCGACGCCATGTCGAATCGCGCGCCTCGGTTCCTCGCGGCCGTGCGTTCCAGGCCTTGAAAGGCCTGCCGACCCCGGCTAGAGCGAAGCCACCTCCTCGCCCTGCACCTGAAAGCGGTCTATCTTGCCGCACAGGGATTCGACCTTCCCGTTGGCCTGGACCCGGAGCGCGGCGGCGGTCCGGATTCCGTAGCCGAGGGCCCGGTCACCTCCAAGGCGCAAGAGTGCCTTGAGCTCCGCCCAACCATCCTCCTCCCCGTGGCAGTCGCACAGTACCGGGGCCAGGCCCAGGCAGTCGAACAACTCCGCCGAGCCGTCGTCATCGGGGTTGCGCCAGCGAACCCACCGAAGGCTGAGCAGGATAGCTCCCGCCGAGATCCCGAAGAAGGGGGTTCCGCTGTCATGCTTCTCGCGCAGACACCCCGCCAGATTGCGTTCCAGGAGGCGGCGCATGCCGAGCTCGACGTCTCCGCCGCCCACCAATACCACGTCCGCCGCCTCGATGATCACGCGAGCGGTGTTTCCCCCCGCCCTGGTACCGAGGACGGGGACGAGCTGGAAGGTGCAGGGCCCCCCAGCCGTGACCAGGTCCTCCATGAAACCAGCAAAGCGACGGTCGTCGTCGGTTGCGGCTCCGATGTACGCGACGAGTGGCGTCGGCTTACCGGACCGTCGCAGGATGTCCCTGACGATCGCTGCGTATACAGTCCGTCGGGTGCCAGGGCCACCGCCCAGAAGGTGGATCGGGCTCGGCCCCGCGTCGGCATTGCCACGCTCTTTGCGCAGACGGCTACCCACGGAGCGCGAGCTCGTGAGGGAGCGGAGGCTGAAAGCTCGGCTCGACGAGTGATGCGGTATCGATCGGGAACGATGCCTTGACGAGTCGGTACTTTCCCGAGACTTCGGGGACGAGTGCGCTGGCGCGGGACAGCGTCACCTGCGCTCCGGTCCCGTAGATCTCACGCAGCGCCTGCTCGGCCAGGTGCTGCGCCACGGGTAAGCGACGGTCGCCGCTCATCCGCAAATGGTAACTCCGCTGGTCGGTCTGAAGCAGCTGATACTCGTCCAGGCCCTCGATAGAAGCTAGCCGCCGATCGACCTCGGCCTGGGTGACGAGCCTCCCCTCCGGGGTAGTGGTGAGGTTGATGGTCCGGCCTTCGATGGAGGTAAGGGTCAGTCCGTCGGTCCGCCCACAAGGGCAGGGGTGCTCGGCCATGCGCCCGAGATCGCCCGAGTCGAAGCGGATGAGGGATCGCCAGGGGTTGCCGAAGGTGGTGATGAGGAGCTTGCCGACGAAAGGCGAGGCGCTGTCCGCCTGGAAGGGGAGGAAATCCACGCGGCAAGCTTCGGTGTTCTGGTGCAAGCGACCCTCCTCGCACTCAATGAAGACGTACCCGCTCTCGGTCGTTCCGTAGGAGCTCATGAGGGGCGCTTCGAAGACGGCCTTTATGTGGCGCCGATGAAGGAGGGATGGATACTCGTAGGTGAGGGTGATGAGCGCCGGCTGGAAGGGCCGCACGCCCGTGCGCGCGATGTAGCGGCACAAACGGCTCAGGAGTGAAGGGTTCGCTTCCAGCACCACGGGCCGGAACAGTTCCAGCTCGTGCAACATTCTTGCGCAGTGCTCGTCGGACCAGGCCAGGGGGTCGGCGATCTCGTTGAGGTACAGGAAACGGGCGAGGCGGCGCCGCTCCATGGGAAGGGGGTGGCTGCTGGCGACGCCGACGTTGAGAGGGTTAGCCAGGATCGCCTCCCGGTGGTCTCCCGTCGCTAACCGCCGGGCGTGAGCATTGAGCACCCAGGAGGCTTTTTCGGAGGCGTCCCACCAAGGCTGATACCAAATGTTCTCTATCTTGTCCTCGGTCGTACCACTTGTCGTGACGAGCTCGATCTCTCCGTCACGGAGCGCCTGCTCCACCGAGCGTCCCATCGGTACAAAGGCTTGAGGGGCATAGGCATTCATGAGTTGCTTGGTGAGCGCTGGCAGGCCTCGAAAGCGCTCGTCGATGGGTGCCGTTGGCCCGCGGTCAAAGGTGCGCCAAGACCGATAAGCCATGACTTGGTCGAGCGCCTGATGGAGCGCCTGGGTGCAACGTGCGGCGAGGGAACGGCTCGGCTTCGCGGTCATAAGCAGACCACCTTACTCCACCTCGGATGGACTTCAACGTGACACGCGCCCAGGCATTGGCGAGAAATGAACCGCTGCGCGCCGCGCGTCCTTCCTCGTCGCGGTGTGCTGCCCTCCCTAACCGTCTCACCGGTTCGGCGGCCCGTGCATCTCCAGCAATGCAGCGGCAACACACTCCGGTGGTATCAGCAATCCGGCTCGGAGTTCCTTCCGCCCGGATCGCAAGGCGCAGTTCGGTGGCCACCCCGCTCCTGTTTCCGAGGCTGGCCAAGGCGGCGCCGTCCATCGAGTCGGCGATACACCTTCGGGTCACGCGCGAGCGACAACTGGCGAATGATCCACCATGCGCACGGCGCGACCGGCTCCCATTGCGGTCAATTGCGAGCTCATTCGAAGGCGCCGTGCGGTGGGGCCGCCCTGGCCTTTGAGTCGCCCCGGTGCTCGCCAGAGGTGGGTGGACGTCCACCCCTTCGGGAGCGAAGAGCGCACCGCTGCGCGGCGTCAGGCGAGGGCAGTAACGAACATGTACCGGTAGAACTCTTGGACCCTTTGCTTCAGTTCCATCCATCCTTCTAGGGCGCTACGCTGAATGTCGCCGCGTTCGCGAAACGCCTGAGTTCGTCGAGGGGCAACGCCCCCGAGAAACGCTCCACTTCCTTACCGTCGCGAAACACGGCGATGGTTGGGATCGCTCGGATGGCGAAGCTTGCTCCTGCAGCCGGATGAGCGTCGGTGTCGAGCTTCAGTACGACGAACCTTCCGGCCTGCTCGCGAGCGAACTGCTCGAGTACAGGAGCAAATGCGCGGCACGGAGCGCACCACGGTGCCCAGAAGTCCACGAGAACCGGCGCTGGGCTCCTGGCGATCGCACGTTCGAGCTCCGCGAGATCCACGTGTGCCGGCGCACCCGCGGCATCGATGCCGGCTTTGCACTTGCCGCAGACGAGCTGACGATCGGGGACGAGGAGCGTGACGCGGTTCATGGCGCCGCACCCAGAGCACCGAAAAATCAAAGGAGAAGGCATAGCGGACCCGAAGTCTGGGTCCAACCTAGATCCACGGCGGTTCGAGTCAAGCTAGAAACGAGAGCGGAGGCGCGCTGTGGCCGTGCCCACCTCGCCGCGCCTCGAGCGGAGTGCGCTCTCTCTAGAGGGCTGCGCCGCTCGCGATCGGCTCCGCGAGAGCGAGCTCTTCGCCCCCAAGCGGGGCCTCAAGCGTGGAAGCCCCGTCTCGGTTCAGCACCTGCCCCAGGCTTCAAGGCTCCTCTGCTGCAGGCAGGCTTTGAACACGTTGAGCCAGGAGATGCCCGGATACTCGCCGCTTCTTCCAGCGAGGCCGTTTTAGCCTAGTTCTTGCCGTCTAGGCCGCCGCTGGCATGTCCGCTTTTCCGAACCACGAGGAGGCTGCGAAGATCGAGCCGGACGCGGGTGTCGAGCGGACTGCCGGTCCAGGCAGACCCGGCTGTGGTTGAGGCCGGCACCTTAGCGCAGACCCCCAACTGCCCGAGGAGACCGTCGCACTCCAGCGCATCGCAATCTTCCCATGGGTCAGCACTTTCCAGTCGTGACCGCACGTGCATGGCGGATCGAGTGGCGTAGGCCTGAAATAAGATCGGGGCTATCCTCTTCAGCGCGGACGGTACGGGTTCGTGTCCGATCAAGCTCGCTCTTCAGGTCCCGGCGGGAGTTCCTAACCGCGGGACATCGATCCGCGTGGCCGCGAGGTTGTCGCCGCAGTGACCGTCCTTGGCGAAATGAGGAGCAACTATCACAGGAAGTGCCTGCGACCCTCACGCAGCTGGTGCGGAGGCTGCGCCAGGATGGGGCGTGATGATGGAAGAATGGGGTGACTAAGCTAATCACTGTAGGTTGACACGAGAGGCTGGATCACCGACGTCGCTCTCAACGGGTGCGCCGACATGGCCGCCTCCCTGCTGACCAGCCTCGGGAGTGGCACCGCCAGTTTATTGGCTCCATCAGCCGGCCAGCTTACGAGCGCTCTGACGGCACCTCGCAGTCAGAGTGGGGCCGCTACGAGGGGGTACTTGAGTTGCTGGCAGCCCTCTCGCATGGGCGGTCCGGTTCAATCGGCGGAACCCCGTATGAAAGAGGCCCGTGAGCCTAGGAGCATGCGATGAGCGTCCCAAGCGACGTAGTGTCCGCAGCGCCAGGCGAGCGAATCATCACCCGGGCCGAGGAGCGCAGGGTCGTCCTCGCGTCATCCGTCGGCACGATCTTCGAGTGGTATGACTTCTACCTGTAGGCGATCCTGGCGCCGTTCTTCGCGGGCCTCTTCTTTCCACCGGGCAACCAAACGGCCGCCCTTCTGGGCGCCTCCGCAACATCTACTACGGCCTCTGGTATCCGGTCGTCGTCTCGGTGATGACGTTCGTGAAAGGCACGCTCTTCGTGCACGAGACGAAGGACGTCAGATCCACCAGGAGCACGCGAGTCCTGGTCCCATCGGTGCCGCCGGCGCTCACGCCTAGGGTCGTGAGTCCCCCTGGCTGATCGCGGCCACGGGTGCTTCAGTCTCGCTGGCCGGTTCGGCGGGCCATCAGTCTGTTGGGCGCGCTCGCATAACCTTCCCTAAGCGCGACGCCGGCCTCGGTGCCGCGACCCGGGTCCCGTTCACCCGTTGAAATGGTGGGAGGACCTCATGGCGCTGCCCGCCCCGCCGCCCGAACGAGAACGCCCGACCGCCCTACCGCGGCAGCCGAGCGGCCTGCGCAGCGATGCCTCCCCAGCAGCCGACCGTGGCCGTTCTCCCTTCACCTCTTGGGATCCGGACTGCGACGCCACGCCCGGGACTCGTGGCAGCCTACTATGTTCCTCTCTCCCTTTGGGACAACTCGTCGTGACGAGTTCCCCGCTAGTCTCCTTGGGCTCCATTTCAAGGACAACGAGGATGAGTTCATGACCCCGGAAGCGAACAGCGGTCTATCAAGCAAGCAGAGCAATCACTCGATCGACGAGACTGTCGAGAGGCTTGAAGCAATTCTCAGGTCGAAGGGAATTGCCCTGTTTGCTTTGATCGATCATAGCGGCGAAGCACGAAAGGTGGGCATGCCCCTGCGTCCGACCAAGCTGCTAATCTTTGGGAGCCCTAAGGTGGGGACACCGCTGATGGAGGCGGTGCCCAGCATTGCAATCGATCTTCCGCTGAAAATCCTCATCTGGGAAGACGAACACGGAAAGGTATGGGTGACTTACAACAGCCCGCAGTATCTGCAAAAACGTTATGCGCTATCGGCCGAGCTCGTGCAGCGAATCGCCGTCGTCGAAAACCTGGCGAGCCAGGCCGCCGAATAGCGTAGGTTCAGGGTGCAGCGGACGAGGCGCCTGCGTGCCATCAGACGGGCAGGTATCGACAGGTATTGTGAGTCGAGCTACGTAGGCGGGTGAATGGGCTCGTGCCGCATGTCTCGAAGGTGGCGTCTGCTGCGCACCGCGTCGCGGGGCATCCTCGACCCTCCCGTGGCGGGAATCGGTGCGATTGTGGCGTCCGTGGGCAATGAGGCCGTGATGGAATCGTCGGAATCCGGCCGGCCCGCATGTGACTACCTCCATTGCGTTGATCGTGCTGCTGGGTTCGGTCGGAGCGTTGTTGCAGGCTCGATGGCTGATGAATCTCTCGTCACGCGTTTGGCCGCATGAAGTGTGGACCAGGCTAGCTCTACCCGTTCTGAGCCTCCAGCCCTCGTCTTCACGCGCGAGCACAAGTCGATGCTCACACTTCGACCACGGCCATTCGATAGAACGCATAGCCGGTTAAGTCCTCTTGGAGATATCGGGCGCGGTACTCGTCAGCGCCGAGGTCTTCACGGAGCCGCAGGCCGAAGCGGTTTACGAAAAGGCTGACCTCCTCGGGCAGGAGTCCGAAGGTCCAGGGTTCTCCGAGTTCCTTCACGTTCCGCAGGACGCGCTCGGCCCCCTCAAAGCGCGCGCTTCCGTCGAGGACTCCTCGATGGATGTACGTAAAGACCATGGTGGTTCCCCGCGTGGCGCCGCCGACGAGGACGAGCACGTTTGCGACAGCCTCGGTGTTGAGGTAGTTCGTGACGCCTTCCCAGATGAAGAGCGAGCGCTCCCCGGCGTTCCATCCTGCTTCCCGAAGGCCGGCGAAGACGTCGTCTTCGAGAAAGTCGACGCAGACGTAGCGGAGGTTCCCCGCATCCTGGGGCACGCGCGCTCGCTTGAAGGCTTGCGTCTCTTCGCGATCGGCTTCGAAGACCCGACAGCCCCGGAGCTCGGACATGCGGTGAGCACGACAATCAAAGCCGGCGCCGAGCATCACCACCTGCTCGATGCCGGCGGTCACACTCCGACGCACTACGTCATCGATGAACCGTGTGCGGCCGATGGCCGAGGTACGCGCGCCGGGAGCTCGCCGATCTGCGTACCTGAGGAGGATCTGATGAACCCATGGCACTCGCGTCGCCCACACCGCCACCTGCAGCCGCGCTGGCAGGAAATGCACAGCAAACGGATCTCGAAAGAGGGGCGCCCTGCGGTGCTCGAAGGTCTCGAGCGCACGATAAAGGGCTACGTACATGGCGGTGTGGCTGATGTCCGGTTTCATCGAGCTCGGCGGTCCGCGCCCAGGCGGAAAGGGTGGCAGGGTGGCATGGCGCTCCCTCGTTCCATTCTCATGGCCCGGTGGTCTGTTCGAGCACATCGGGCTCGAGGGCCTGAGCTACGCCCCGGGGCGGTCTGCGGCCTCTCCGCCCAAGGTCGGACGCCTCGAGCACGCAAGCGACCTCCTGCCGATTCGTCACGCGAAGATGCACATCGATCGCGGCGAGGGCGCCTCGGCGTTCCAGGTGGAGGAGAAATCCGCTCCAGTCGCCGCCATCCGTAAGTGTAGCTGGAATCGAGGCCAGTATCATGTGCTGGCGTGGCCGCGGAGCGGCACTGGGCTTGCGAGCTGCGCTCATAACGGCAGCATGCTCTTCGCAAGAAGCAATGCCCCGGAGCCGCCCGCGTTGGGCAGCCCGGGGCTCGGGCTCTCGGCGACCCGGAATCGCGGCCAACCGCTACCTCAGGCCCTGCTAGGTGCCGGAGATTTCCGCCCCCTTCCTCTCCTGGGAGCCGTTGAACGACTGCAAAGCCAGGTAGCTGACGCCGAAGCGCTGGACGTTTTCGAGCTGCTTGTCCCAGCGGTCGAAATGCCCTTCCTCCTCGCCGACGAGGGATTCGAAGACCTGCTTGGTCCCTGCGTCCGCGTTTTTCGATGCCTCGAGGGCGGAGTGGTTGTAGTCGGTGATACTCCCCTCCTCCATCTTCTTGGCCTTCTCGAGCATCGCCAGCGCGTCCTTGATCCGCTCGACCGGTCCCGCCACCTGGAGCGTCACGTCGCCCTTGAGAAAGAGGATCCTTTCCGAGAGCAGGGCGACGTGGCGCATCTCCTCGATCGCCGTGCTCCGGAATGATGCCGCGAGAGGGCCAAAACCTTGATCCTCGAGGTGGAAGTGGAAGTAGAGGTACTGGTGAACGGCCTGCAGTTCGTCGGCGACGGCCTTGTTCAGAAGAGTGATGCTGGCTTCCCTATTCATTGGTGTCTTGCCTCCGGAGAAGATGCGCCACAACTACCACCCGACCTCGCTCATAGGAATGCCCAACGCCTTGGCCACGCCTTCGCCGTAGGCTCGGTCGGCCTTCGTGCAGTTACTGATGTGTCGGAGCTTCACCTCCCGCGGCGCGTCGCCCATCGCTCGCGCCGTGTTCTCGAAGAGTGCCTTCTTCTGGGCGGCCGACATGAGCCGGAAGAGGAGGCCGGGCTGGGAGTAGTAATCGTCGTCCTGCCGGTGGTTCCAGTGATCGGCCGCGCCCTCGATGGCAAGCGGCGGCTCGGCCAAGGTCGGCTGGTCCATCCATTCACCGTAGCTGTTGGGCTCGTAGCCGAGAGTGCGACCTTGGTTACCGTCCACCCGCATGAACCCGTCGCGGTGATAGCTGTGGAACGGGCAGCGCGGCGCGTTGACCGGGATCTGTCCGTGGTTCACGCCAAGCCGGTAGCGCTGGGCGTCTCCGTAAGAGAAAAGCCGCCCCTGCAACATCTTGTCGGGTGAGAAGCCGATACCCGGCACCACGTTCGCAGGGTTGAAGGCCGCCTGCTCCACCTCGGCGAAATAGTTCTCCGGGTTGCGATTGAGTTCCATCACGCCGACCTCGACGAGGGGGTAGTCCTTGTGGAACCAGACCTTGGTGAGATCGAACGGGTTGTAAGGACACTTGGCTGCGTCCTTCTCGGGCATCACTTGGACGAACAGCTTCCAGCGGGGGAAGTCACCCCGCTCGATGCTTTCGTAGAGGTCACGCTGGTGACTCTCGCGATCCTTGCCGATGAGCGCCTCGGCCTCAGCATCCGTCAGGTTCTTGATTCCTTGCTGGGTATGGAAGTGGAACTTCACCCAGAAGCGCTCGTTCTTCGCATTGATGAGGCTAAAGGTGTGGCTGCCAAAGGCATGCATGTGACGATAGGATGCCGGGATCCCCCGATCGCTCATGGTGATGGTGATCTGGTGGAGTGCTTCCGGCAGCGAGGTCCAGAAGTCCCAGTTGTTCCTCGCGCTGCGCAGGTTGGTGCGCGGGTCGCGCTTCACCGCGTGGTTCAGGTCGGGGAACTTGAGAGGATCTCGCAGGAAGAAGACCGGTGTGTTGTTGCCGACCAGGTCCCAGTTTCCTTCCTCGGTGTAGAACTTGATGGCGACGCCACGGATGTCGCGCTCGGCATCGGCGGCACCCCGTTCCCCCGCCACGGTGGAGAAGCGGACGAAGAGCTCGGTCTTCTTTCCGACCTGAGAAAAGATCTTCGCCTTCGTGTACTTCGTGATGTCGTGGGTGACGGTGAACGTGCCATGGGCACCCGAGCCCTTGGCGTGCATGCGACGCTCGGGGATGACCTCGCGGTCGAAGTGCGCCAGCTTCTCCAAGAACCACACGTCCTGCAACAGCGCTGGGCCGCGCGGCCCGGCGGTCATGGTGTTCTGGTTATCGACGACCGGTGCACCGGCGGCGGTCGTCAGCTTCTTCTTGTCGCTCATGGCTTTCTCCTTCCCTTCCTGCTCTTTTGGACTCGTGTTTCAGAAGTCGAGGTCTTGGCGCAGGCGGAGCAGAGCCCGCGGACCTCCACGTGGGTGGCGAGGATGGTCCCGAAGCTCTGCGCGCCGGGGGGGATGCGAAGCGCATCGAGCGATCGGCTCTGGAAGTCCCTCGTCAGCCCGCAGCGCACGCAGACGTAGTGGTGGTGCGGTTGGAGATTGGCGTCGAAGCGCACGCTCTCGCGGCGGGGGCGGAGAGGGTTCGCCACCCCGAGATCGGAGAGCAGCCACAGGGTCCGGTAGACGGTGTCGAGGGAGACGGTCGGCATCCTCGGCTGGAGCGCCCGGAACACCGCCTCGGCATCGGGGTGGTCGCTCCTTCCCGCGACCTCCCGGAAGATTTCGAGGCGCTGGTGGGTGAGCTTGACGCCCGCCGCCCGGCAAGCGGCCTTGAACCGCTCGAGTCGCCGTTCGACCTCGGCCTGCCCGATTTGCATCAGGGGCCGGATGCTGCCAGCTCCTAAATAGGAATCAACTGACAAACAGGGGAGATCCCCGAGGAGGCCCTGCGGTGTGAGGCCGGTGCTCACGACGAGGGCCAGCCAGGAGCTGGTGGTCATCCCTCGCCAATCCGCGCGGGTTCTCGAAAAGCGAGAGGCTGCGGCGAACGGCCGCGCTCTTTCTTGATCACCATCAAGATGGCGAGCTGTCGGTTTTGATATTGAATTCCGTTGTCAGGATGGGTGGCGCGGATCGGGAGGTTCTTTTCTCGCTCTCGCGCGGATGGGGAGACCGTAGAAGGCCTGCATGAGAGCTCAAGACCGTCGTTCGGCAACCAGGATGAACCAGTACGACCCGGCAGAGGCAAAGGCTCGCCTCGCCACCCATGCTGCGCGGGCAGGACTGAAGCACTCCCATGCCCGGGACGTGGTCGTGGACGCATTTCTTGCGAGTGGCGGACACGTCTCGGTGGACGAGCTCACCGCCATCGTGCATCGCGATGCGCCCGCGATTGGGCACTCGACCGTGTACCGCGCACTGAAGCTCCTCGTGGACTGCGGCGTGGCCGCCGTCCGTGAGTTCGGAGACGGGCGATCGCGCTTTGAGCGCGTCCTGGAGGGCGCTCATCACGATCACCTCATCTGCACGGATTGTGGAGCCATCGTCGAGTTCGAGGAACCGAGCATCGAGACCTTGCAACGAGAAGTGGCGCGGCGATACGGCTTCGAAGTCATCCATCACAAGATGGAGCTTTACGGCAGGTGCGCGACTTGCCAGCGCCACTAGATCACCCCCGTTGCAAATGAGACTCGAGGAAGAGCTGACAACCCCATCACGGAGGCCGCCGAGGCTCGGCCGCTTGCGGCCTCGTCACGGCGTGCCGGTGGGGTCCGACAGGCCGGGCCCCGGCGCGGACGCCGCAGCAAACGGGCTCAGCCTTTCGAGGAGGCGTTCAATGCTGGGCCTATCGTGGAAGCGAGCCATCCCCCTGGGTGTCGTCACCCTGGTCTTCGGGGTGGGTGTCGGTCTGGGATTCGCAGTCAAGGCTGCTCCCGATCGCCGGGTGGAGCCAGAGCCGGCGGAGGCGGCCGCCGTGGTGATGGATGGCGATCGGATCGTCGTGCCGCCTGGGTCCCCGCTGCGTGCAGAACTCGTCGTCGGGCGCGTGGACACGACGGTCCGTGCCCGTGAGCTCGTGCTGCCCGCGTCGGTGGAGGCCGATCCGGCACGGACGGTAAGCATCCTGCCCCCGGTCACCGGAAGGATCGTGGATCTCCGGATCAGGCTCGGTGACCGGGTCGTGAAGGGGCAGCCTCTGGCCCGGCTCGATTCCGGTGATCTGGCGCAGGCCTATGCCGATGACGACAAGGCCGAGGGCGAGGTGAAGCGCACAAGCCGGATCCTGGAGCGGGCGCGCGGTCTCAACAGGACGGGGGCCGGCGCCATCAAGGATCTCGAGCAGGCGGAAAGCGACTACGAGGAGGCGCGGGCCGAGCTCACCCGAGCTGAGGCGCGCCTGAAAGAGATCGGCGTGAGCGCCGGCAAGGGCGGCGAGGGACGCTTGCTCACGCTGACCGCCCCCGTCACCGGGAGCGTGACCGCGCTCATGTGCTCGCCCGGCGCATTCGTAAACGATACGACGGCCTCGCTCATGACCATCGCCAACCTCGATACCGTCTGGGTCACCGCGAACGTGCCTGAGAATGACGTCGCCTTCGTCACGAAAGGCGAAAAGGCCGACGTGACCCTTCAGGCATACCCGGGGGAAACCCTTCATGGAACTGTCGCCTTTGTGAGCGACCTCATCGAGGCTGACTCGCGCAGGTGCAAGGTTCGCATCGCATTCGAGAATCGAAGCGGAAGGCTCAAGCCCAACATGTTCGCCAGCGCGACCCTAAAGATCCCCCAACCGAGCGCGGTCTTTGTTCCGAATTCGGCGCTCCTCATGGCCAATGACGGCACGGTGGTCTTCGTCGAGGTCCTGCCCTGGACTTTTGTCCGGCGGCCTGTCGTTCCAGGGTACGAAGAGGGCGACGGTACGCGCATCTCGCGGGGGCTCGAGCCCGGGGAGCGGATCATCGTGAAGGGCGGCGTGCTTCTCAATGATTGATCGGGTTCTGCGCACCTGCCTGCACAAGCGGTTGCTCGTCGCCGTCGTATGGATCCTCCTTGCGGGCCTCGGCTACTACGCCTGGACCAGGCTGACCGTCGAGGCCTATCCCGACATCGGGGATGTCACCGCCCAGGTCATCACCCAGGCACCCGGCCTCGCCTCCGAGGAGGTCGAGCAGCAAATCACCGTCCCACTGGAGCGCGCGCTGGCAGGTACGCCTGGGCTCAAGAACATGCGTTCGAGTAGCACCTTCGGTCTATCCCTCATCACGCTCATATTCCGGGATGGAGCCGAGGACTACTGGTCGCGGCAGCGCGTCGCCGAGCGAATCAACCAGGTCGCTCTGCCTCCCGGCATCCTGCCGGGTCTCGATCCGGTGAGCGGGCCCGCCGACGAGATCTACCGGTACACGCTGGAGTCGGAGTCGAAGAACCTGATGGAGCTCTCCGAGATCCAGCGTTGGCAGGTGATCCCGGCGTTGAAGCAGGTGCCCGGTGTCGTCGACGTCGCGAACTTCGGAGGCTTCACCACGCAATACGAGCTCGAGCTCGATCCCATGCAGCTCGCGCGGCTCGGCGTCTCCTTGAGCGACGTCGTGGAGGCCATTCAAAACAACAGTGCCAATTCCGGCGGCAGCCGCATCTCGCGCGGCGAGCAGGCCTACGTCATTCGCGGCATCGGGATGGTGCGCACGCTCTCGGATCTGGGGAACGTCGTCGTCACCCAGAGCAAGGGGACGCCCGTGCTCGTCCGCGATCTCGGTCGGCTCACCTATTCGCACCAGGAGCGCGAGGGCATCCTCGGCAAGGACGCGAACCCCGACACGCTGGAGGGCATCGTGCTGATGCTCAAGCACGAGAACCCCTCCGAAGTCCTGAAGGGGGTCCACGCCAGGCTGGCCGAGCTCTCGAAGAAGCTCGCGCCCCAAGGCGTGCGCATCGTCCCCTACATCGACCGTGACGATCTGGTCCAGCTCACGGTACACAAGGTCACGCACACGATCCTGGAGGGGATCGCGCTCGTCTTCCTCGTCCTCGTCCTGTTCCTCGGGAACCCGCGCATCGCCCTCACGGCCGGCGTCGCCATTCCGCTGGCTCTCGTCACGGCCCTCATCGTCATGCACGCGACGAACATGTCGGCCAACCTGTTTTCGCTAGCGGCGGTTGACTACGGGATCATCGTCGACGGTGCGATCGTGGTGGCGGAGGCGGTGTTGCGCAGGCGCGAAACGAGTCCCAATGCCATCCTCACCGAGGACGCCCTCCACGCGACGACGCGCCAGGTGGCCCGCCCCATCTTTTTCGGCACCCTCATCATCGTGATCGCTTACCTGCCCTTGTTCGCATTCGAACACGCCGAGGCGAAGCTGTTTTTGCCCATCGCCTATACGATGGGCTGCCACCTCCTCGGGGCCCTGCTGTGCACCTTCACCCTCATCCCCGGTCTCGCCTTCATGGCGGTGCGCGTGCCGAGGCCCGTCTTTCGTAACCGGCCGCTCGAGCGGCTCCAGGCCGCGTTCCGGGGCGGCCTCGACCGCATGCTGTCTCGACCGGTTCTCGCCCACCTCTCGGCGGGGATTGCACTCGTGGCCATCGTGGGACTGGGGGTCACCACCGGCCGGGACTATCTGCCCGAGATGGACGAGGGCGCGCTGTGGCTTCAAGTTCAGCTGCCCTCGGGGCTGTCGCTCGAAAAGGCCAGCGAAATGGCAGGCCAGCTTCGACGGGCGGTGCGCGAGTTCCCGGAAGTCTCGTATGCCATCACGCAGCTCGGCCGAAATGACGATGGGACCGATCCGTGGACGCCCTCCCACATCGAGGCGCCGGTCGGGCTGAAACCCTACAGCACCTGGCCAAAAGGCGAGACGCGCGAGGAGTTCCTTCGTCGGCTCCGCGCGAGGCTCAATCAGCTGCCGGGCCTCTCGGTCGGCGTGAGCCAGCCCATCATCGACATGGTGTACGACATCCTCGGCGGGGCGCACAGCCCGCTCGTCATCAGGATCTACGGCGACGACTTCCATGAACTGCGCCGTATCGGCGGCGACATCGTCGGGCTGCTCGACCGGATTCGAGGAACTTCGGAAGCCTCGATCTTCCAGGAGCCTCCGATCCCCCAGATCGTGGTCGCCGTGGATCGCGCGGCCACGGCCCGCTACGGCATCAACGTGTCGGACATCACCAATCTCATCCAGACAGGCGTGGGTGGCGCGCCCATCGGCACCGTCTACGTGGACGACCGCACGTACGGCATCACGGTGCGCTTCCCGAAGGAGTACCGCAGCAGTCCCGAGGCGCTCGGGAAACTTCTGCTCAGCACTCCGGGTGGAAGCCAGATTCTCCTCTCGCAGGTCGCACAGATCCGGCTACGGAGCGGGGAGAGCACGGTGTCGCACGAGATGGGCCACCGAGCGCTGCTCGTCCGGATCGAGAACCGTGGTCGTGCTCTCTCGGACTACATGGCAGAGGCGCAGGCCGCGATCGCGAAACAGGTGCGTTTCGACCACGACAAGTATCGCCTGGAGTGGGGGGGACAGTTCGAGAGCCAGCGACGCGCCCAGGCGCGGCTCGTCCTCATCATGGGGCTCGTGCTCGCCCTCATGCTGGTCTTCCTCTATGCGAACTTCGGCAGGATGCGCCATGCACTTCTCGTCTTGGGAACCGTACCGCTCGCCGTCCTGGGCGGGTTGGTCGCCCTGCATGCCAAGGGCGTGACCCTCAATGTGGCGTCCGGGGTGGGGTTCATCGCGCTCTTCGGAGTGGCGGTGCAGAACGGCATCATCATGGTCTCCAACATCAACCGGGTGCGAGGCGAAGGCGTGAGACTCCGCGAAGCGGTCCTCACCGGTGCAGTCGAGCGCTTTCGGCCGGTCCTCATGACGGCGACCGTGGCGACGGTGGGCATGCTCCCGGCCGCCATGGCGGTAGGCGTTGGCACGGACGTGCAGCGGAATCTCGCGACGGTGGTCGTGGGAGGGCTCCTCATCGCTACCCTGCTGACGCTCTTCATCCTGCCCACCCTGTACTTCTCCCTGGAACGCCGGGCCGAGGCACGCCTAAGGGCGGGCCATCCTTCGGGGCAAGCATGACCAGGTATGGATCTTCCTCATCTCCGGCTCGGCTCTGGTTTGCCTTGGCGGTGGCGGTCGCGGGGCAGCTCGGTTGCGCGGCGGGTCCCGACTTCCACCGCCTGCCCGCGCCGCAAGTCGACCGCTACACGGCCGAGGCCGAACCCGCAAAGACCGCGTCGGCCGAAGTGAAAGGCGGAGAGGCCCAGATTCTTTTGCGGGACATGGACATTCCGGGTGAATGGTGGACGCTCTTCCACTCCCAGGCGCTCAACAACCTCATCGCCCGTGCGCTCAAGACGAACCCGGACATGGAAGCCGCTCAGGCAGCGCTGCGGGCCGCCCGAGAAGGCGTAGCGGCCGAGCGGGGTGCCCTATTACCCAGCGTGGAAGCGAGCTTTAACCCTACGCGCCAGAGCGTGCCCTCTGCTCTCGCGAGCCCGGCCGCATCCGGGAGCAGCGTCTACAGCCTGCACACGGCCGGGGTCTCCGTGGGATACACCCTCGATGCCTTCGGCGGCACGCGACGTCAGCTGGAGTCCCTGCAGGCGCAGGCTGATTACCAGCGGTTCCAGCTTCAGGCGGCATACCTGACGCTCACTTCGAACGTGGTGGCCGCGGCCGTGATGGAGGCGGAACTCCGCGGTCAGATGGCCGCGGTGATGCGGCTCATCCAGATCCAGGAGCAGTCCCTTCAGCTTCTGCGGCGGCAGTATGAGGCCGGCCAAGTGCCCGAGGTCGACGTGCTCGCCGAGGAGGCGGCCCTAGCCCAGACGAGGATGCAGCTACCCCCCTTGAACAAGCAGCTGGATCAAGAGCGCGACCTGCTCTCGCGCCTTGCCGGACAGTTCCCGAGTGAGACGCTCGGCGAGCAGTTCGAACTCGCATCGCTCGATCTGCCGCGCGAGTTGCCCCTGAGCCTGCCGGCGAAGCTCGTGGAGCAACGGCCGGATGTCCGGGCAGCAGAGGAACTGGTCCATGCCGCCAGCGCTGACGTGGGTGTGGCCGTCGCAAACCGGTTTCCGAACATCACCCTATCGGCCAACCTGGGGCTCGTCGCTACGGCAATTGCCCAGCTCTTCACGACCGGATCGGAATTCTGGTCCGTGGGAGGAAACGTCGCCCAACCGATCTTCCAGGGTGGGACCCTGCTCCATCGACAGCGTGCCGCCGAGGCGGCGTTGAGCGAGGCCCTGGCTGTCTATCGGGGCACCGTGCTCACCGCATTTCAGAATGTGGCCGATGCGCTCCATGCCGTCCAGTCCGACGCCGAGGCTCTCCAGGCGGCCGTCGACGCGGAGCGAGCAGCGGCCAAGAGCCTCTCGATCACACGAAGCCAGCTCGCCCTGGGCGACGTGAGTTACCTCGCACTGCTCAACGCGGAACAGACCTACGAGCAGGCTGTGATGGCCAAGGTTCAGGCACTGGCGAGTCGGTATGCCGACACGGCGGCACTCTTTCAGGCGCTCGGTGGTGGATGGTGGAACCGAGCGAATGGCGGGGCCGACGAACGAGGCACGTCGTGACCGCCTCGCGATGGAAGTCCCGACGGCGCTTCCGAGCGGCATCCGACTGAAGCCCGAAAATGAGCGAACCACGTCGCGGTCCCAGGGAGATCTCATGATCGTCTGTTCTTGCCACGGCATCTCGGATCGCAGGCTGCGCGAGGCCGCTGCGGCTGGCCTTTGTGAACACCAGGTCGCGGCTGCGACCGGCGCTGGAACGGACTGCGGTCGCTGCGCGGAAGCCGTGGCCGGGATCCTTTCCCAGGCCCACTGCGTGGTCCATGGCACCCGCGGCTGCCCTGGCTGCTCCCAAAGGGGTCCTGCCTAGCCTCCGCTACTCCTGCTATGGGCACGAGGGTCTTGTTCTGTCGTTTCACGAAAGGTGGGCGCCATGAAGGGTAGTCAGAAGGTCATCGACCTACTCAACCAGGTGCTCACGAATGAACTCACCGCTATCAACCAGTACTTCCTCCATGGGAGGATGTGCGAGAACTGGGGATATGAGCGGCTCTGGCACAAGGCGCGTGCCGAGTCGATCGACGAGATGAAGCATGCTGACAAGGTCATCGAGCGCATCCTCTACCTGGAGGGTCTCCCCAATCTCCAGAGACTCGGCGCCATCAAGGTCGGCGAGACCGTCGAGGAGCAGCTGAAGCTCGACCTCGCCCTCGAGGCGGCTGCCATCCCCGTCTTCAATCGCGGGATCGAGCTATGCCGAGCCGAGGGCGACAATGGCTCGGCCGAACTCCTCGAGGACATGCTCGTCGAGGAAGAGGACCACGCCAACTGGCTCGAGGCCCAGCTCACGCTCATCAAGCAAATGGGCGTCCAGAACTACCTGGCCGAGCAGATCAAGAAGGACAGCTGAGCGGAACAATCCCGAATTGGGTGCAGCTCGACCGCCATCACCGAAACGCGGGAGTCGCGGCGTCCCTCCCCGTGAAGCGAAGTAGCGGGAGCGCCGGGGACCAAGAGATCGAACAGCGAGCCCTCCGTGCGGCGCGCGCATAGGCATCCGGGCTGCGGACCGGCCTGCGACACGGACTCTTGAAGGCGGGTCTCGCGGCAGAGCGGCTCGACTCGGGTATGGCCAGCTCGGGACATGGACCACTCCGGGCCTCGGCGCATACCCGATCGAGGTGCCGTTTCGAAACGTTGCGCAGTGCCCTGTGCCCTTGCCTTCTGGCCAAGGAAATGGTGTACTGGCGGAAAATGATATTGATTATCATTATCGTTTACTTCACCCACCTGAGGGCGCGTGTCCTCGGGCATGCCTCTCTGCGCTCTGCGCGCTTGCCCGGCCCAACGGCCAATCTGGCCCTCGTTTGCATGGCCGTAGCCGGATGCAACTCGGCCTCCAGCGAAACGGTGGTTCAAGCCGCTCCGGCCGCCCAGGTATTGTCGGGACCTGCGGCCCTTGGAAAGCTGCTCTTTTCTGATCAGGCGCTCTCGGCTTCCGGACAGCAGTCCTGTGCCACCTGCCATGACCCTGCGCACGCCTTCGCTGCACCCGATGGGCGGGCGGTACCGCTGGGCGGCGTGGCGATGAACCTGCCGGGGTTTCGTAATGCCCCCTCCCTGCTCTACGCGTCCTTCGCTCCACCCTTCTCGATCCAGGACGGCGCGCCGACCGGCGGGTTCTTTCGGGACGGGCGGGCCTCGTCACTCATGGTGCAGGCCGAACAACCGTTCGTCACCTCCTTCGAGATGGCGAATGTCGACGCGGCTCAGGTCCTTCAACGTCTCCTCAGGCGACCCTACCTTCCGCAGTTCGAGGCCGTGTATGGCGCTCAAACGCTGAGCGATCCGGTCGCTACCCTCCAGGCGATCGGTCGCGCGATAGCGGCGTACGAGACGGAGGCTGCGGAATTCCACCCGTTCTCGAGCAAGTACGACGCCTGGCTCGAGGGACAAGCCACCCTCACGGCCCAGGAATACCGCGGCCTCGAACTCTTCAACGATCCAGGGAAGGGTAACTGCACTGCCTGCCACCCAAGCGAGCGGCAGGGGTACAGCGACCACGCGCTCTTCACCGACTTCACCTATGACAACATCGGCGTGCCGCGGAACTGGAACATCCCCGCCAACAATCCCAATCCGGTGAGCCCCCTGGATGGCAGCAAGCTCGGCTACATCCCGTTGGAGCCCAACCTGCCGGGGGGAACCGAGTACGCGTACTATGACCTCGGCCTTTGCGGCCCGTTTCTGCCGCCGGACAACGACCCGGTACCACGCCCCGATTTCTCCGCACTGACCTCGCTCTGCGGCTTTTTCAAGGTGCCGACGCTGCGCAACGTGGCGGTCACCCCGCCCTACTTTCACAACGGTGTATTGAGCGACCTCCACCAGGTCATCCGCTGGTACGTCACGCGCGACATTGCCAGCAATCCAGATAACAATCCGGACCCGACGAACAACCCGTACATGGCGGAGGGCAGCTTCTACCTCGCCGCGAACGGGATGCCCGACGCCCTACTCTACAACGATCTGCCGCTGAGCTTCGATGCCAACGTCAACATCGGCGAAGTGCCCTATACACCGCCGGCCTTCGAAGGCGGCCAGGCACCCACGCTCGATCCCGTGGAGATCGACGATGTGGTGGCCTTTCTGTGCACGCTCACGGATGGCTACGACCCCACGAATCCCGCCGCTTACGTCCTCCCAGCGCAATGCCTGCCGGAAGCTTCGGCGCCCACCCCCTGAGTCCCGAGGATCTCAGCATGAGCACCGCGACTCGCGTTCCCTCCAGGGTCATCCTCGCCTTCGCTGCTCAGCTGGGGCTGGGTAGTACCGCCCTCGCCTGGGCGGTACCAGCGTGGGCCGATCCTCCGCCGGGAACCCACGAGAGTCCCTCGGCCGTGGCCTTGGAAGATATCCACAGACAGCTTGACGAGACGAGGGCGGAACTAGCGCGGATGCAGAGAGGACTGGCTAACTCTGCTTCCAATGCCGAGGCTGAAGCTGCGGAGAAGCCTGAGTCGGTCTTCGACAAGCTCAGATTGTGGGGATATGGCGAAGTCTACTACACGCGGCCCACCAGCCGGCCGCAGGACGCCGAGGCGGATCTCGCTCGCGCGGTGTTCGGGATCGGCTACGCATTTAGCGATCGAACCTCTTTCAATTCCGAGTACGAGGTCGAGCACGCCGTCTCGTCATCGAGCGATGTCGGAGAGTTCGAGGTCGAACAATTCTACCTGGATCATCAGATCGCGCCGTGGGCCATCCTTCGCGGCGGCTTGTTCCTCATGCCCTTTGGCCTTCTCAACGAGCATCACGAGCCGACGAACTTCTACGGCGTGCAGCGGAACTTCGTCGAGACCCTCATCATCCCCAGCACCTGGCGCGAAGGCGGGTTCGAACTCGTCGGGAACACCGAGGGTGGCCTGGCCTTCAGCGTCGGAGTGACGACCAGCTTCGACCTGTCGAAGTGGAATTTTGCGCCGGAGTTCCCTCCCTATCATACCGCTCTCGATCTGGAGGACAGCGACGTCGCACCCCTGCAGGCGACCCATCAAGAACTGGCATTGGCCAACGCTCAGCACCTCGCTGGACACCTGGCCTTGAACTACCAGGGCTATCCTGGATTGCTCTTCGGCGGAGCTGTCTTCTACGGGGGCGCTGCCAAAGTGGCCTCCCCACCCAACGCACCCATCCCCGGTGACGAGAACATCACCCTCTGGGAGGGACACGCCCGCTGGAATGGTTCGGGTTTCGATGTGTCAGGGCTCTATGCTCAAGGCTATATCACCAACACGGAGGCGGCCAACCTGGCGAACCCAGGCTCTCCCAATCCCCTCCCGGCGTCGTTCTATGGATTCTTCCTGCAAGCGGCCTACGCGAAGGGCTGGGGCAACGACAGATACCACCTCGCTCCGTTCGCACGCCTGGAACGCTACGATATGGGTTCGAGGTACCAGGGCACGGAGGGGCCTGCAATCCCCCCGGGCCTGGTGCCTCTTTCCTCAGCCCCCGGAGACTATGGCTACTGGCCTATCGGCCGGGATTGGGTAGCGACCGCTGGAGCGAACCTGTACATCGACCGCAATGTCGTCCTCAAGATCGATTACCAGTGGTTCGACATCAACAACGACTTTCGCCGCGTCGACCTCGGGTTGGGCCTTAGCTTTGATTGAGCCACGGCCTACGAGGACGTGGGGCCGCAGCGCCTTCGCGTTAAACATCGCACGAGTGCCGCTCGAGCCGGTGGTGGCCGCCGCTAATCTCAGTTTTCACAGCGGCAGATCAGATAACAAGCTGGCTGGCACCGGCCTCGCGGTCACGGCCGGATGGCGCAGAGAGCGGCGCGGCACGAACGATCTCGATGTGCAGGGGACGGTCGTTCGACCAGGGTGTCTTGATGGGGTGGCCGATGAGACCGGCGTCGATGAGGGTCGTGTTGTGAGCGCGCCACGGGAGTTGCACCCTGGCGGCATGGGCGATCACGGTGACACGCGCGCTGGTGTCGAGGAAATGGCCGAATGTTTTGCACCTGGGGCCCGCTCGTAGCCACGCGAGGATCTTCCTTCGGGCGATGGCGTAGTGCCCAGCCGTCCCAGTGCGATCACCCTGTTGCGTGCGAATGCACTTTGGCGGTCAGGCGGGTCCCAGCCCTCATTCCCGCACTTCTGGGGAAGCGACTGGACTCATCAGGAGCTCAGCGCACGCCGATGAGCGTCGCTGTTCTCGTCGTGGATCAGCGACTCGACCTTCTTCGCGAGTTCCGGCGTGACCGTCAAGTTGTGTGCCTGCTTCGCATGTTCACCCGCGATCCTCAGGATTTCTTGGTTCGTGTCGCCGCGTGCAACGAAGTCACACTTCATCCCTGCGTCCTTACAATGAAAGTCCTTCATGGCTTACCTCCGGCTGCAATTATTTGAACAGCTGGAATTGAGGTCTCCAGGCCTAATTGGGTTAGCAAAGATGTCGGCGTCGCCTGTCACTTACTGGTGAGCGAGTGAGGTTGCCCCGCATCTAGCCGGCAGGCTCGCTAGAGCCGAGGTCCGGGGACCTTAAAGTGACGAGCGCAATTGTGCCCGGTCATGGTCGACGTCGTCGCGCCGCGCCTAAGGGAAAGCGGAGTCAAGAAGGGCACACCCATCCCGGCTCCCTGACGTCAACACTATTGATGCCGGGCGGTTCGTTCGCGTTCAGGGCTGCGGCCGTGGCCGAGCGCCGGTTTCGCGGGGCCGGCAGTTCGTAGGTCCACGTCGCCGCCTGTTCACCGTGTTGCCGGTCTAGCGTGACCGCGCCGAATTCGAAGCAGTCTCGTGCTTCCCGAAGTAGGTAGCGCCAGACTTCCAGTGCGGCCTCGGGTGGCCATTGCTTCGTTGGGTACTTCGAGGGGGCATACTGACATTCTTGCCGAGATCGAAGTCGGCCCCGAGCGGATAGCTCCGCGTTGCCGGCGTACTTCTTGGTTCGCTTTCCGGGTTCGTCTGGCTCATGCAGCCTCTCATTTGCGGTGGGTAGCAGCTCGCTATCCTGGGTAGCCCCCCAACCGCACGTGCCGCACCTCCAGGGGGGGGCTAGGCAAAGGGCATCTACGCCGCCCAGGCTCGGCCGCTAGTGCCTCCCTATGCTCGCCGGATGGCTTACGCGCTCCTGGCGCTCGGTCGAACGGGAACCGCGCCATCCGCCGCTCTGCTCCGAAGGGTCCGCGACGAGCTGGTGGCCGCAGGCACCGAGCACCGAGCACCTCGCTGGCCTACCGGTCCAAGAGGCTGCCGCCGCTAGGCGCTCAAACCGGCTCTCACGCGGGGGCCACATCCAGAAAGCAAGGGTGCTCACGGCGCTCGGCGCCGGTCAACCGAGACGCCGCCTGCCGTTGTTCGTGGCGAGATGCTGCCGGCCCTCTCGAGCCGGGCCAGCAAACTGCGGGCCATCGTGCGCCGATCATTCCGGGGCGCCGGTCCTGTTCCGATTACGCGTGTCAGGGGGCGGAAGTACCCTACGGTCACCATGAGCGCACCGAGTAGGAACGGTCCTTGCCCGTGCGGATCGAGGGTAAAGTACAAGAAGTGCTGCTTGCCGAAAGACGAGGCCGCGCGCACGGCAGCATCACCGGGCGCCCCTGCTGTCGACCATCGGGGTCGGTCCCTGATAGTAAGCGGCAACCCAAGCTCCGAGAAGCTCGACCTCGCGGCCGATTACTTCGACAGGAAGGACGCCGGTGAAGGCTGGGCCGCACAGCTCGCGCGCTTCTCGCAGCCCATCATCGAGGCGGCCGGGGACAACCCGGTGGCGATCCAGAACGCGATGACGCTCGGTGCGCTCCTCTGGAACGTCGCCATTGCAGACGAGGACCCCGACGTAGCGCTCGCCGATGCAATGCGAGGCCTGTCTCTGAGCGACGAGGAGGCAGCGGCTCTCCGCTCCCTCGCCGCGAGAATGATCAAGCGCCACCGGCAGATGTTTCCGGAGCTACACGAAGAGCGGAGGGGGAGAAGGGCCTCTACAAGGGTGACTAACGGAGCGTCATAGCCGGAGAGGGTCCTTCGACGCCGGAACAGCCGCTCGTCACGACCGACTTCGATTGTTCCGTCACGGCACACCGGTGCGCCAACGTGCCGCGGGACGTCGCCCCTCATCCAAGGCCCCCCTGCTCGTGAGAATATCGAGGAGCGGCTTGACGAAACGGCTCGTGAGTTCCGGCTCGCGTCCTACGCCGGGGGCCGGGAGAGAAGAACAATGCGAGGATACTTCGCGCAGGTCCGGCGGGCCGGGTTCGGAATTGGCTTGTCGACCGGGAAACTCAGCAGGGTAATGGTGGACGTACTTCTCCGGTTGCCGTCCGAGGCGCCGCCCTCGAAGGAGCTCGTCGTGCAGAGCCTCGGCCTGCTCGGTCACATGTCGAAGAGCCGCGATATCAACACCGCCTGGAACACCGCCAAGCGCCAGATCGTTCGAGAACATCCCGAGAGGTTCATCCTTGACGGCAAGGTTCTTCACCGGGCGACCGCCATGGTCCACCAACCCCGAGAGAAGCTGTCGGCAGCCGGCCATCGCAAGCTCAGCTCCCTGGCCGAGAAGGAAGGGATGACGCCCGATGAACTCCTCGGCCACCTCGTCTCCTCCTGGCGGCGCTCCAAGGCATGACCTCTACCCCGCCGCCGACTTGCGTCGCACGACATTCCCCTGGTGCTCCTCGTCAGACTCCGGCTTGGAGGAAGTCAGCGTTGGGCGGCGGGTTTGCGCCAACAGCGGCTTCGCTTCGATCCTCGTTGATGATGGCAGAAAGGGCTGCTCTCCAGGATGTCGTCGCGGCCAGATGATCTGACGTCGTAGCGACGAGAGTTGCGCCCTGGCTCGCTCGGTGTCGGAGGTCAGGAACAACGGAAGGGTTGCGGGTGCACCCTCCGCCATGCAGGCCGCTCGGGGCGTACCGAAGCCCTCTTCACCCTCATCAATTGGAGCCGGCAGAAATGCCGGCTCCTCACTCTTGAGCACGCGCTGAGGTTTCGGAAGAGGAACCGGACGCCCACATAACCGGCTCAGTTCAGTACCCTGCTGCTCCGCAGCTGGCGGCCGGGTACTTCAATTCACACGATGGCCGGGTACGGAGACCTCGTCATGAGGGGTGACGCTCCGAAGGGCAAGGCCGTCCTGGAGCTGTTCCCCACCGGTACTTCCGAGTAGTTTCGTTCGACGAGAACGCATTCCACGTTGACCGGAAGCGCGCCAAGGCACGCGGTGAATCCGAGATCTTCCTGCGGTGCCCATACCTCAGGCTGAGGGCTCATCGAAGCACCGGTACAAGCTTTCCGTCAGCGTGGCCACACTCATGGCCGCGCCCTCGGCAGCGTTGAAACCGGCTGCTCCGAATCCTCGTCGGCATACTCACGAGCGGCACCAGCAGTGACCCGACCGGCCCCACCCGGCAAGCTGCTGCCGCATCGACTTGCTAGGAGGTGGGGAGTCCCCCCGGGGGCGCTGACGCCGGGCGCGGCGATCCTTATACGAGCGCGCTCACGCGCAGCCGGCACGGCGCAGTTCGTCTTGGCGCAGAGGGAGAGCCCATGGGCAAACGGTACGCGAGCATTCTGGAGACGATCGGAAACACGCCGGTAGTCCGGATCAACCGGCTGGCGCCCCCGGCGGTGAACCTCTTCGTGAAGGTCGAGGCTTTCAACCCGCTCGGATCGGTCAAGGACCGTCTAGCCATCGGCGTGATCGAGGCTGCCGAACGATCGGGTGCGCTCCGGCCCGGCCAGACTGTGGTCGAGGCGACCAGCGGCAACACCGGCATTGGCCTTGCGATGGTCTGCGCCGCCAAGGGCTACCCCCTGGTGCTGATCATGGCCGAGTCCTTCAGCGTGGAGCGGCGCAAGCTGATGCGCTTCCTGGGCGCCAAGGTAGTGATCACCCCGGCAGCGGGGCGCGCGGTGGGCATGATCAAGATGATGGAACAGCTGGCCGCGGCCCACGGCTGGTTCATGACCCGGCAGTTCGAGAACGAGGCCAACCCCGAGTACCACTCGCGGACAACCGCGCGCGAGATCCTGGCGGCTTTCGCCGGAGAACGGCTCGACTACTGGGTGACCGGCTACGGTACCGGTGGAACCCTCAAGGGCGTGGCCCAGGTGCTGCGACACGAGCGGCCCGAGACCCGGATCGTGGTCTGCGAACCGGAGGAGGCGCCGTTGCTCGGCAGCGGGATCGCCCAGGCACGCAAGCCTGACGGCACCCCGGCCGCTCCACACCCCAGCTTCAAGCCCCACCCCATGCAGGGCTGGACGCCGGACTTCATCCCCAAGTTGACCGGCGATGCCGTCGACCTCAAGCTGTTCGACCGCATCCTGGCCATCCCCGGCCCCGAGGGCATCCGCTGCAGCAAGGATCTGGCCTCCCGGGAGGGCATCTTCGTCGGCATCAGCTCTGGCGCCACCTTCGCCGGAGCGCTCCGGGTGGCCGCCGGAGCGGAGCAGGGGGCGAACATCCTTTGCATGCTTCCTGACACGGGGGAGCGCTACCTCAGCACGCCGCTTTTCGCCGACGTGCCGGCCGATATGACCGAGGACGAACTGGCCATCGCGCGCTCGGTGCCAGGCCTGTGATCCGGACGAGGCGGACCATTTCAACCCGCGGCGGCTGACTGACCGCCTCCGAGCGCGCTCTGCGAAGGCGCGAGAACCACGGCGCGAGGGCAGCCCGCGCCGTTCGCTCTCAGCGCCCTTCCTGAAAACGCGTCGCGACTGGAAGTAGCAAGCCAGCGGCGATGAAAGAAGCATGAGGCCACCCTAAGGTGCGGCGTTCCTCGATGGGCACTCTCGCGGCGAACCGCGGCCTCGGCCAGACAGCGCATCGCTCGCAGTGGTCCTAAAGCCGCTTTCCTGGGACCCGGCCAAACTCGGACCGCTGCCCGGGTCGAAGTCTGGGCGAGCATTTCGAGCGAGCGTCGAGAGGGGCAAGCCGACAGTCCGAAGCGAGGTGATGCTCGGCACGGATTAGCGGTTCTCCTTGTTCGGGGCGTTGCAGATGAGGAAGCTCGGCTGACTCGACTCGGGATCAGGAGCCCGGGCAATTCGCGGCAACGAGGACCCCAGACCAGAGCGTTCCCGATGGCTCGGAGAAGGCGACTCCGGAGGCGCGTTTACGGTAGAGCGCCGAGGCGACACACTGCGGAATTGACCCACCCGTAGGCTATCCGCTCCTGTTCAAGGCGCACGGACTCGCCCAGGCGGTCGTCGCGGAGATCCTCGTAAAGCCTTCGCTCGTCCTCGAAAAGCCCTGGCAGCTCGCCACGACACGGCTGGGGCTCACGCACCCACAGCGAGCGGTGCGCGAGAAGCGTCTCGCGATCCATGAGGATCGAGGTTGCGCCCGGGCTGACGGATCGCAACTTCGAGAGCATCGCGAAACCGTGCGTGTCGAGGTCGCCCCAGTAGACGACCTGCCGTTCGGAGAGCCACGGAAGCGCCGCCAGAAGGTCGAGGCCGTAGCCGAGCCCGAACACCACGATGGAGCCGGGGACGTCCGGAAAGGCCAGCCCGTTCACCTCGTTCTCGGTCACGAAGACGCGCCTCGCCGGGAGGTCGAGAGAGGCCAGCTCCGTCACTGGCACCGTGAGGTCCGACAGCCCCGCGATTCGCAGGGCGGGATCGAGGATCCGGAACCGCGCTAACGGCGGCCGGGAACGGAGGCCATATCGGCCCTCGAAGCCCGCCGCGCCAATGAACGCCGGATCGATCGCGGACGGGGGCAGAACGAGATCGAGGAGCTGCGCGAGGAGCCCCCGCCTGCGCTGGATGAACTTCGTGTCTATTCCCGGCACGTCCAGCTGGCGCAGGTAAATGCCGGGCCGCGGGTGGTCCCGAAACCAGGCGAGTACCGCGAGCACCTGCTCCCAGGCATCGGCCTGCTCGACGACGACGAGCGGCCGCCGCAGAAGCCACGACCGGAGCTCGGGGAAGGCAGCGAGGGTCGACTCCGTGAGCGCTCTGAAGCGATCCGCATCGCGGCGCTTCCCGATGAGGCGGAGCCCATCCTGCTCGCTCGCGACGAGCGCGGCGACGGGTAGCCGCTGGACCCCCACCACGCGGTTCTCCACTCCCTCCAGCTCGAGCTCGTACCCGTAGCCCCTCGTGGCCTTGCTCCCGGCCTCGAGAGCGCGGAGCCACCCCTTCACGTCGTCGAACCGCCTACCGAGCTCCGTGGGACGCGGACCCCGGACCGGTACCCGAAGTGGAAAGACGGGTTCCCCCCCCAGGCATGCCGCGAGCAACCGGCCGTCGCCCCACCTCCGGGCCACATGGGCGGCGACGTCTTCCGGCCTCGTCCAGCCGTCCGTCGGTCCTGTGCGACTCATCCCGCCCGGGCCGCGCGTTCGGCGCGGTACTCCTCGATGGTCAGGTTGCGGATCATGGAGCGCTTCCCCTCTTCGTTATGAACGAAGGCGACGCTGGAGACAAACGGCTCGATCACATGGATCTTCTGGAGCGGGGTCACCACGAGGAGCTGCAGATTCAAGCGCTGGAAGAGCTCGAGCGCAAAGGTAGCTGAGTCGTCGTCACCGCGCGCGAACGCCTCGTCGATGGCCACGAACCGGAACGACCGCGACCGCCGCTCGCCAGCTTTGAGCCCGAACTGGTAGGCGAGGCTCGCGGCTAGCACCGTGTAGGCGAGCTTCTCCTTCTGCCCGCCCGACTTGCCGCCCGAGTCGGTGTAGTGCTCGTGCTCCCGGTCGTCTTCCCGCCAGCGCTCCGAGGCGGAGAAGACGGACCAGTTCCGCACGTCGGTCACCTTGCGCGTCCAGCGACGGTCCACCTCGGCCGACCCCTCACGCCCGCGGAACCGGTCGATGATGACCTTGACCTGGATGAACCTGGTCTCCGAGTAGGCCTCGTCCTCGGAGCCGGAGAATGCTCCCTCGATGCAGGCGCGCAGGTCGCCCTGGAAGTCGCGGACCTCCGGATCGGGAGAGGCCGCCGCCTCGAGCACGATGTAGCGCCCGGGGCTGTAGTCGATCGCCTTCAGCGACCGGTTGATCTCTTCGATGCGCTCCCTCGTCTCCTGCCGCTCGCGCTGGAGCTGCGCGTGGAACGAGGCGATCTCCCGGATCGTGTTCTCGTTGAGCAGCTCCTTAAAGCGGCGCTCGAATCGGGGCAGGTCGTCCGAGACCAACGCCATCAGCATCCGCCGGTACTCGTCGGCAGCGTCCACGCAGGCATCGGTGTCCCGCACGTCGATCGGGTAGTCGGTCCGGTACGCCTGCATGGCCTGGACGATCCGTTCGGTGAGTCTCTTGGCTCGCTTCTCGTCGGCGTCGAGCCGCGCCTGGAGGAACTCGCGGTACTCCCGCTCCCGGGCCTCGGCAGACTCGATCGTGAGGGCACGACCGGCGAGGGCCTCTCCGCGCATCGCATCGAGGCCAGGGAACATTTCGGACCGCTCGGTTTCGGCGACCGATGCGAGTATCTCCTCCGAGGCTCGCATGGCTGCGCAGGTGGCTTCGAGGCGGCCCTCCTCTTTGCCTTGGTCGCCCTGGGCCGCGCGCTCCGCCTCCGCACACTTCCGCTGCTCGCCCTGGACCTCCTCGAGCCTCACACGAAGCACCCGCAGCCGGTCCGAGGCGGCTTCGAGGCGCCGGCGCTCCTCCTTGCGCTCCTCGATCGCGAGGACCGAGGCGCGCCAGTCGAGGTCCCGGAACCGCTCGAAGAGCGCGAGCTTGCCGAGCGCATCCAGGCGCGCCTTGTGCGTGGCCGCGCGGTCGCCCACCGAGGCGAGCTCACTGCCGAGCTTGGCGATGCGCTGCTCGAGCCCCTGGAGCGCCTCCTCCAGCACCGCGATCTTCGCGTCGTTGCTCCAGCCCAGCACGAACCGGGACCGGTCACCGATGGCGAAGCGGTCGTCCTTCTCGTGCTTTTCGTTCGCGCCCTTGACCTGCCCGGAGGGGGTGATCGCCTGCTGCTCCCGACGGAACTGCGAGAGGTCGTCGCAGCAGGCGTAATCGAAGCGCCGCGCCAGCTCCGCTTCGAGCCAGGCGTAGTGCTCCGCGTCGGGCTTCACCTCGAGCTTGCGAACGAGAGAGTGCGGCCCAACGTCGACCGTCCGGAGGCTCCGGAGAGGGCGCACCCGGTAATAGACGAGCCGATCGCCCAGGTGGGTCCGATCGACCCACTCGGCCACGGCCGAGTAGTGCTCCTCGGACACGAGCAGCGAAGTCCCAAAACCGCGCAGGAGGCGCTCCGCCGCGCCTTCCCAGGTGCGCTCGTCCCCGCGCACCTGGACGAGCTCGCCCGCGAATGGGAGCGCGTCCTCCGTGAGGTCCAACGCGCGGCGGAGCTGCTCGCGCAGTTCCACCTGACGGGAAGGAATGTTGGATCGCCGTCGCCGGAGCGACTCCAGCTCGCAGGCGAGCGCGTCGCGCTCGTCGCGCTGTCTCCGGAACATGACCTCGAGCTCGGTCCGATCGTTCTGCGCGGTGGCCAGCGCGGCGTCGGTCTCCTCCCGGGCCACGGCGAGGGAGCGCTGATTCGAGAGAAACCGCTCCGCGTCGTTTGCCGGCTCGAGCCCCGCGTCCCGCGCAAGCGTCTCGTACTGCACGGCCCGGCGCTTCCGGTCCTCCCGCTCCTGGCCGAGCGCCTCGACCTCCCGCCGGAGCTGCTCGAGCCGCTCGCCTCCGTTCGCGGCTATCTCGCGGACGAGGTCCTCTGCCTGACCCTCGAGACGCGTGCGGCGCTCCGCGAGATCCTCGAGGCGGGTCTCGAGGCGGGCCAGCTCCTCCTCGCTTTTCGCCCGGCGCGCCTCGAGCAACCCGACCTTCGCCTGCGCGAACCACGCCGAGAGCGCCTCTCTCGCGCGCGTGACTCGATCCATCTCCGCGCGCAGCTCGGAAAGTCGGTCGCAGTCGGCGACCAGGGGCTCGAGCCGGGCGATCTGTGCCTTCGCGCGGAGGACCGCGTCGTGCGCGCGAACGAGGTCGTCCACGTGCCGGACGAGCGCCGCGATCCGCTCCTCGACCGGAAAGGGCTCCAGCATGTGCTGACGGACGAAGTCGGTCAGGTTGCCGACCGTCTTCATGGAGACGGTCTGGTGAAAAAGCTCGAGCGCCTGGTCGTTCGCGAGACCGAAGCGGCGCCGGAAGGCGGCGGCGTAGGGAGGAAAGCCGTCGTGCACCTCCTTCGTGAGCTTGCGGAGCCGCTTTCGGAGGGCGGAGATCTCGGTCCCGAAGTCGGCGAAGTGCTCCGCGATGGAAAGGGCCCGGTCGGCCACCACGTACATCCGCTCCGGCTGCCCCTCCACGCTCGACAACCAGAAGACCGTCGCGAGGGTGACGACCTCGGCGTGGCCCTCGTTCTCGAACTGTGCGAGGAGAACCGAGTAGTGGTTGGGGTCGCGCAGCGCGACCGGCCTGACCGAGGCGGTGCCCTCGCCGCGCTCCGCCTTGTAGTGCCCGACGACGTAGGACCGGGCGGTCCGCTCGCGCGCGTCCGCGCCGGCCGCCCGGTTGTACAGAAGCTTCTGGGGCGGGACGAGGAGGGTGGTGAGGGCGTCCACGAGCGTGGACTTGCCCGAGCCCACCTCGCCTGTCAGCAACGTGTTGTGCCCGTCAGCGCGCACCTGCCAGACGCGCCGGTCGAACGTGCCCCAGTTGTAGACTTCGAGCCGGCACAACCGGAAGCCGGTTCGCTCGTCGGAAGCCGCGAAGTCGAGGCGCTGCACCTCGGGGCCCGAGGCGCTTCGAGCTCTGGTCACATGCCACCCTCCCTCGGTCCATCGTCCTGCACGGCATGGTCGCGGTAAGCCGCGAGCTTCGCGTCGAACGCCTCGAGCCATTGCGCGTCCACAAAGGTCTTGAGGATGCGGCGGACCTCGAACCGCTCCTCTTGGCCTTTCAACCGGCGCAGGAATCCGAGCTCGACCACCTTGGCGAGGTCCACGTCGATCCGGTCGGCCGTCCGCGCCTCGTTCGCGCGATCCGGGTGGAACAGGCGCACCAGATCGGCGATCTCCGCGCGCGAAAGGATGAGCCGAGTCTCGCCGCCCGAGGCGTCCAGCTCCGCCAGCCGCTTGCGAAGGAGGACGAGAAGGAGGCTCACGGAGTAGCCCAGCGGCCGGCGCGGGACGAGCCGCGGGATCGTGAGCGCGCCCTCGACCTGCGGCCGCTGGCGAAGGAACGCGTAGCCCTCGGCCTCGTCCACGACGAGCTCGAGCCCGAGCAGCGCCACGTGATCGCGGATGCGCGCGTGAAGCACGAGCAGGTCTTGCCAGAGCGCTGCGTTGTCCTGCGCATCGACGACGCCCTTCATGAGCGCGACGAGCAGTGCGGGCAGCGCGTCGGCCCGCGTCGGCGCCCCGGGAGAGAGGCTCATGTGAGAGGCTCCGTCGGCCTGCCCGAGAGGGTCGGTCGGGTGAAGATCACGGCGGGTGCCGTGGCGCGCCGGCGGACACCGAGGCCGTCCTCCCACTCGACGACCTGGGTTCGGTCGCCGTCGATGAGGGCGCCCGGGTCGGCAGCGGCAACCGCGAACCAGGCGACCAGCTCGGCCAGACCACGCTCGAGCGGGTATGCGTCGAGGATCTCCGAGAGGGCAACCTGGGATCGGCGTTGGAGTGCGTTCGCGAGGCGCTCGCGCAGCGCGGCGCGATCGACGTACTGCTGCTCGAACAGCGCATCGGCGGGGACGTCCTCGAGCGCCCCTTCGATGGACCCGCTCGTGAACACCGGACGGAACGGAGGCTCGAAGAGCGGCCGCTCGAGCGGCAGCCGAAGCTCGGGACCGAAGTCGTCCACCTCCGCGACGACTCCGCTCGGCGGAGCTTCGCGAAGCACCAGCGCGTGCTCCTCGATCGACCGGATGAGCTGTCCGATGCGGCGCGTCTCGCGCGACACCTGCTCGTCGAGAAATCGCCGGAGTTGGGCCGATAGGCGCGCGACGGTCCGCTGCGTCACGTCGCCGGCCGCGAGCCAATCGTGGTGAATCCTTGCAAGGCGCGGGTCCGGGTCGAGCTCCTTTATGGCGGGGAGTGCGAGGACGCGTTCGAGCCCCGCGGCGAGCTCCTCCTGCAAGGGCGGCGACATGAGGAAGTCCCAGAAGGCACGGAAGCTGCGCCCCTGCGCCGAGTCGCCGATCACGTCGCGGCTGCCCAGGACGTCGTCGAGCAACGCGCCCTTCCCGCCGGACCACGTCGCGATCCGCTCCCGCGTCGCGCGGTCGAGGTCCCGGAAGCCCTGATCGACCTCGCGGAAGTCGGCGAGCAGTTCCCGAGCGGTTGCCGAGAGTGCCAGGAACCTGTCCTGCACGCGGGCCGCGTCCATCGTCTCCACCCGGCCCTCGCGGGCCCGGGCGATCTCCTCGTCCACCCTGGCGCGCCGCCTCTCCAGATCCGCCAGATGGGCCGCGGGATCCGTCTCTGTACCGAGGGTGAGCTGCCGGAGCAGCTCCAGCACGGTGAGGAGGCGCGACTCGGTGGAGACGCGCTGCGGGCGATCGAGGGAGGTGACGAACTCGAGTGCCTTCTCGGTGGCCGGCGTGAGGTCGAACGCGGGCTCGTCGGTGCCCTGCGGGTAATACTTTCGCAGCCACCGGTGGCCGTCGTCCGCCCATTCGTCGAGGTAGGCGGCGCCGGAGCGGGGATAACGGTCGTCGCCGTGCTGCTCTCGCAGACCGTGGAGCTCGTCCTCGAGCTGTGCGGCGAGCTCGGGTCCGGAGATCGAGCGGACATTGGGCACGATGAATGCGCGATGGAGGAACGACATGACGAGCGCAGCGTTGTCCGCGAGGAGCAGTCGCCACGACGGATGCCCACCCCGAAGGAGCTCCAGTGAAGCGTGCTTCATCGCATCTGCGTGTGTACCCGGGGAGGAGGGCATGGTCATGCCAGGCGGCCGAAGTGGTCGGACCAGGCGTGAGAAATCCTTGCACGTGGGTCGGACACGCTTGACGACAGGGCGCGCCCCGGCTCCCTATGGCCTCTGCCCGGGCACCTGATGGTTTGTCCCTTTCAGAAAGAAAACCATCGTGATTCCGATGGGTTAGTTTGACGTCTCTGGCCCTCGGGTCCGTCAGAGATCAGGATTATCAGTCAAGTGCATAGCCCTGGGATGCCTGCTTTGGATGCACACGGCGGGGCACTCCAAGCGTGCCTCCAGCGGTGAGATTTGCATGAAGCCAAACCTTGGAGACGGCGGACAGGATGCAGTCCGACTTTGGGCTGTTCGCCCGGATGCCGACCGTGACCGGCTCCGTGGCCGCGAGCGCGGCGCCGAGGTTGTGCGCACAGTCGGCGCGTTCGTACGCACGGCGGGGAAGGTCCGCGAGCGGCGAAGCCGGCGTGAGCCGCCCGGCGTGCGACGGGGTCCACCCCTGCGAGCGCGTCGCGCCGAGGGTTGCGCGTCCTGAACGCGAACTGCCCTGAGGAGCAGGAGGTGGCCTGGTCGCCTGGCATTCGTGCCCTCTTGCCCTGGCGCGCGAGGGGCTCCGCAGTAGAACCCCCCTGTAGCCCTCGAGGACCCGCTACGCGGAGGAGGACGCAGTGCCCCGGTTGGTATCCGTGAACGTCGGGCTGCCACGAGATGTCGCGTGGCAGGGCCGTACGGTTCATACCTCGGTCTGGAAGGCTCCGATCGCGGGGAGACGCCATGTGGGACGTCTCGACGTGGACGGCGACGCTCAGGGAGACCTTCAGGGCCACGGGGGCGAGCAGCGAGCCGTGCTCGTCTATCAGGTGGAGTCGTATCGGTACTGGGAGCGAGAGCTGGGTCGTGGACCATGGGATCCGGGTCAATTCGGAGAGAACTTCACGGTCGAAGGGCTTTCCGACGGCGAGGTATGCATCGGAGATCGCTACCGGATCGGAAGTACGCTCTTCGAGGTGACGCAGCCCCGAGTGACCTGCTACCGCGTCGGGATGCGCATGGGAGAGCCGCGCATGGCGGCCCTGCTCGTTTCGCACCGCCGGCCCGGCTTCTACTTTCGCGTGATCCAGGAAGGTGAGGTCGGGGCGGGCGACGAGATCATCCGCGTCGCTCGAGGACCGGAGAAGATGACGGTCGCCGAGATCGACGCTCTCCTCTATTTGCCCGGACACCCGCACGATCGACTGGAGCGGGCGCTACGAATCCCGGCGCTGAGCGCCGGGTGGCAGGAGTCGTTTCGTGCCCTCCTCGCGCAGGAACGAGCGGGCGAGCCGCCGGCGGGCAATGCTGGGCTCGAGCCCGAAGCTGCGTCGGCTCCGGCATGGAAAGGCTTCCGGATGATGCGCGTCGCCAAACGAGCGCAAGAGAGCGCGAGCATCCTCTCGCTCACGCTTGAGGGGGTAGATGGATCGCCGCTGGCGCTGCCGCTCCCTGGTCAGTTCGTCGTCGTGCGCGTCCGCCCGAACCCTGCCGCGCCACCTGTCCTGCGCAGCTACTCGCTCTCGGACCTGCCCGGTACCGATCACTACCGGGTGAGCGTGAAGCGCGAGACGAACGGTGTGGCGAGCGGCTACATCTTCGATCGGGTCCACGCCGGCGACACCCTCGACGTGAGCGCACCCCGAGGCAACTTCACGATCCGTCCTGACGGCGGCGCGGTCGTGTTCGCCAGCGCCGGGGTGGGTGCAACGCCTGTGCTCGCGATGCTACACGCCCTCGCAGCCGCACGCTCGCCCCGCCCGGTCTGGTGGCTGTTCGGCACGCGCGATGGCGCTAACCACCCCTTCGCAAGCGAGTCGCGGGCGCTCCTCCGCACTCTCCCGAACGCCCACGCATTTGTATGCTATAGCCGGCCCGGTCCGGCCGACCGGCCGGGCGTGGACTTCGACGCGGTCGGGCACATGACCGCCTCGCTTTTCGAGAAGATCGGGGTGCCGGGCGATGCCGATTACTACCTGTGCGGTCCCGCGCTGTTCCTCACCGACATGCGGGCCGGCCTCGCCGGCCAGGGCATCGCGCGCGGCAGGATCCATGCCGAGATCTTCGGTGCCGGACCCTCGGTGACCCCGGGGATCGCTCCCATCGCCCGAGTTCTCCCGCACCCCCCTGCGGGCCCGGCGGGCGAAGGGCCGGTGGTGACCTTCGTGCGAAGCGGGTTCGAGACCCGCTGGAGTCATCGCTTCCAGAGCCTGCTCGAGCTCGCCGAGGGCTGTGACGTGCCGGTGCGATGGTCCTGTCGGACGGGTGTATGCCGCACGTGCGCGAGCGGCCTCGTCGCCGGCACCGTGCGCTATGACCCCGAACCCGTCGAGTTGCCGGGCCCCGGCGCCGCGCTCATCTGCTGCTCGCGACCGGAGGGGGACGTGGCGCTCGACCTGTGAAGCACGATCGACGGATCGCGGCGTGCTCACCATCACGCGCCAACGGATCGGGATCGCCATCGGTTGCCGCATTCCCGCCATCCTGGAGTAAAAGGCCCCCGATCGGCAGACCCTCTCGGCGGTCTTCCCCTTGTGGCGATGACCATCAGCTACGCGGTGAGCGACCTGTTCATCGCGATCTTTCGCTCCTCTCTTCAAGGTATCGCGCCTGCCGTTTGCGGCGGCCTGGATCGTGCGCACCAGGCTCGCATCGACACCTTCATGACCTTCTACATGAGCGCACTTCGTTTACAATGTGTTCGAGCGAGAGGTGTTCGCTCTGGCCGGCGCCAGTATGTGGACCTGCGGGGGACTCGGTTCAAGGAGCAGATTGCCCGTTTGGTCTTGAAGGGGCTCGGCGATGCTCACGATCGCTGTTGTCCATTTCGCCCGGGTAGAGGAGGACGCATGGGAGATCGGGTTCCCGATTCCCTCACCCCGAAGAAGGGCTGGATGGGATCGGTTCGCGAGTGCCCCGAACGCTCGAACGAGCTCCTCGTCAATGACGAGAGCAGCGGAGAACATGGCATACCGCTCGCTGCCATGCGGTAGGTGCGCGACGCCAGATCCATCGCGTCGCCATCGAGCGGCTGCCGCCTTGCCTGCGGAAGAACGTTTTGCACGCACCCAAGGCGCGGAGCAGGTCTTGTGAACCGCACCCTGCAACATCTGCGACTGGGTTGCTCGAGCCGCACCACCTCTATACCGGTTTGAACCATCCTGTCCTGTTGATCACCCCTTGGTCAGATGAAGGGCCGGGGAGCTGATAGGCGACCGACTTGCCGGTACAAGTCGCTAGGAACCGAGCGCGTCGCGGCCCGATGGCAGCGCCTCGGGAAGCTCCCTCTGACCGGGAGGGAACCACTTTGTATTCCGAGGGCTCAGCCGCGAGGAGCCTGAGCTCTTGCCAGCCGAGCGGGAGCCCGGCCCCTGTTCTCGCTTGCAAGCGCTTCATCTTGTTCCTCCCCAAGAAAGGCAGTAGCCATGATGATTCGAAGTATCCTTTTTTTGTAGGGCGCTCGCTCTGGGGACGGGGCCTCTGTTGGCAGGCTAGGAAGAGTACCCCAGGGCTAATGGCCGGACAGCCACGAGGCCAAGCTCGATAAGCACCCTGCATCGACGCAACATGGCTAAATGACAAAAGCAGATGATCCCAGATTGAGATTGATAGTGTTATGCGAGCGCACGAGCAGTCATGCGGCGATGACGCTTCCCGGTACTCGAGCTTTCGCCCGACGACCGGGGCGGCTGTTCGTCATGGGACCCGATGGCGTGCCGATTTTGACCGAGGCCGAAGCGTTCCCAGGCCACACCCCGTCTTGGTAAGGCAGAGATCGTACAGGGGTCGGGAATTAGGGAGGGAAGATCCGCCACCCGCACAAAGTGGACTGAGCCTGCTCGTCCACGAGTGCGCGCGCCGCGGCGATGCGTGCTAGCGCGAGCCGTAGGAGCTCGATCGAGGGTTCGCTGAGCGACTGTCTCGCTGCACAGTTGGTTAAGCTTAGCTCATGCCCAAAAGCTATCCCCAACAGAAGCGAGGGGTTGAGATCGGGGCGCGGGTTCCTAAATTCTATCGGGGGTTCGGTTCTCGAAACTACTCGAAAGGATTGCATCGATACTGCGCTCAAGCCGCATCCTGCTCGCGGGAAGAGCAACGATGTGGCGGGCCCGCGCGCCTTCGTGGAGGCGGCCGCGCATGTGGGCGCCCTACGCCGAGGGTTCTCGTGTGCCCGGCCGCAGGTCGGCGGGCACGAGGTCGCATTCTTTCCCAAGTCCAGAGCCAGTCGCTACTGGACCCTCAGCCAGCCGTTCGCTCGGCAGCGATACGGTAGGCACGTTGTGAAAGGAGGAATTCATGGCTCAGCCCGTAGGATCCCCGAGAAACGATGAGACCGGAACGCCCCAGCTCGTCGCCGAGATCGCCGGCAAGGCCGTCGAGCTCGTGAGCAAAGAAATCGACCTCGCCAAGGCGGAGTTCAAAGCGGACGTCCAGGCCGAGGTCGCGACCGCGAAGGGTCTCGGTGTGGCGGGAGTCTGTGCCATCTGCATGCTGAACTTGTTGCTAGTGGCAGGCGTGCTCGCGCTTGCCTCGGTGCTCCCCGGCTGGTTAGCGGCACTTGCCGTCGCCGCAGCCGTGCTCTTGGTCGGTGTGGTGGTGGGACTCGTCGGCTGGGCGAAGCGCGTAAAGAGACCCCTTGGTGCAACTCGCGACAGTTTGAAGGAGAACGTGCAATGGACGAAGGAACGCCTGGCGTGAACGGGCACAGTACCGAGCAACTGCGTCACGATGTCGACTTGACCCGCCAGGAACTCGGGTCCTTGCTCGGGCAGCTCGATCGGCGACGCCGCGAGCTCCTCGACTGGCGCCTCCAGCTGAGCCGCCATCCGGCAGCGGCCTCCGTGACAATCGCGCTGCTGTTCTTGGCTCTGACCGGCACCCTGACGCTTCTCGCCTCCAGGGTCCGTCGCCGGGCGAGACCGTCTGCCAAACTCAGGCGTCTACGTTGGGCACTCGGCCGTGTCCTCGAAGAACCCGAGTTGATCGTTCGGGGCGAATCGAGCCTGGCGAGCAAGATGCTGGCCGAAGCCGGGACGACGCTCGCCGGAACAGCCGCCAGGAATCTTGGAGAAGCCGCCCTGCGGCGATGGCATGTGACGAAAGGATAGACGATCGAACAGTCCTGACTCAGGGCCCTCGCTTCCCGAGCGGGGGAAGGGCCGGGTGAAGCAAAGGGGGCCCGCCTGGACGCCTGCAGGCGAGATGTCCTGTTGGTGAGAGACGACTGCGCCTATTGGGTTCGCGAAACACCGAGCGGTGGGGCCGTGAGCGCCTTCGCGGGCCCTCTCATCTCTGCGAGGCCCACATACACGCCTACTTCCGGGATCGCCAACCCGGCCCCTCGGGCACGCGCCAGCGGGCCGCGTCCTGCCTCAATCATCACAGGAAGAGAGCGAGCGAGCTATGAGGCGGCCACCCCGCCTGGCGCACCGGCGGCGCGGCAATGAGCGGTCCAGCCGAAACGCCACGCGCAAAAGCGTGCTGGCAGCTGCAGCTCTTACGTCTTGGTCGCGGTGGACAGCTCTTGCGTCTTGGTCCCGGTGGCGCCGCGGTCGGCCATGCTCTTGGCGCCCGCCCGCTTCCCCTCCGGCGACATGTGCTCGATGACGGCGTTGACCTCGGCGCCGGCCAGCAGCACCACCGATGAGATGTACATCCAAAGCAGCATCACGATGACGCCCCCCACCGAGCCGTAGGTGGCTTCGTAGCTCCCGAAGTGTGCGACGTATGTGGAGAATCCCCACGACGCGAGCACCCAGATGAAAACCCCCACGATGGATCCGGGCGTGATGAATCTGAACTCCTGCTGCACGTCCGGCAGCGCGTAGTAGAGCAGCGCCCAGAGGAGCATCATGACGCAACCGGCCACCGGCAGTCGCGCCCACACCAGCACCGTCCCGAGCGGGCCGCCGATGGCCTCGCCGATGGGCCCTGACCCGATCGCCACCACGCCTGCGATCAGGGCCAGGAGACAGGCCACGAGCGTCATCAGAATCGCGACCCCGCGCGCCTTCCAGAAGGGCCTTCCCTCGTGCACGCCGTACACGATGTTGAGCGCGCGCTGCACCTCGGCCACACCGCTGGAGGCACTCCAGAGCGCGATGACGGCGCCCAGGGTGAGCAGCCCGGACTGCGAGCTCTGGCTGATGGCGCGGATACGGTCGGCCACGATCTGCGTCACATCCTGCGGCGCGACCTTCCCCAGCTGCCGCACGATCTGTTCCACTTGGTCCGGCTTAATGATCACGCTGGCGAGAGCGACTAGGAACAGCAGGAAGGGGAAGAGCGCCATCACGCAGTTGTAGGTCACTGCGCCCGCCCAGTCGGTGAGCATGTCCCGGCTCATCTCGACCCAAAACGCCTTCGCGAACTGCTTCCAGCCCAACCCCTTGCCCGGCAGCTTCACGGTCCCCCCCCCTTGATCGGCTTCCGGCGGCCCCTCATCCAAACCTAAGATGCACACACCGCGCTGCGACGACAGGGGCCCGCGGATCACGGCGGCAGAGTGGTGAGAGGCTGGCTGCACGGCCCCCGGACCTGGCAGTACCGCCAGCTCCGCCGAAGGGTCCCCTCGCTGCCCTCCTCGGTCTTCGGACCCTGCCATAGCCGGGAGGAATTCGAACTCGAAGCACCTGGCTGAAGTGCGTGCATGGGGCGAAGCATGGCGTCATGGGGCCGTTCGGAAGCCGGGCGAGCGTCATCAACCCGGTGGCATCCACCTCGTCCCCGCAAGCTCGAAGTGAAACTGCCGGTCATGCCGAACCCAGACGGCTTCCTGGTTGGCAGGTCTACGGACTGCCTCGCATGGCGACCGCAAAAAATGCGTAAACCTCGTTCATGGCGGCAAAGTTCTACGGCAGCTAATCTTCAATCCCTCCTCCAGTAGCTCCAGGATGTGGAGGCTTAAGGTGTAGCCGAGACGCGACTACGCCCCTCTGGGCTCTTCTCTCAGAACCTTGGCAGCCAGATACGGCATCGACACGCCGGCGGTCGTCGACCCATCGAACGGTTTGAAAACTCCCTGAGCTGCGACAGCGCTCAATCGGTCGGTATCTGTCCTAACGTGTAGGGAATGTCTCCTGTGCCGACGTCGAGCCTGATGTCCCCCGCATGCGTGGCGAGTCCGTGCTCATCGTAGGCGCGGGCCGAGATGATGCACGCTGGTCCCGGTTCGACGGCGATCATGCTCTCGGCCAGGCCATCGTGCACGCTCAAGGTCACGCGACGCTGGACCGGCGAGTCAGGCACCTTCACGAGCACGGCCAGGAGCGTTGCGTCCGTCCCCGCCGTCAGGGCCGTCAGCGAGACCATCTCCGTCCCGGGCCGCCTCGGGTCTGCTGCGCACCCGAGCGCTGTCGCGCAGGCCACCAGGACAAGGCAGCCGCCCGTCGGTCGCAGGTGACTGCTCCTGCGGCAACCCCGTGGCGCAACTTCGCTCGCGTGCACGTCGCTGAATGATTGGCTCCGAGTGATCATCATCTCTGCCTCCTTTGTCGGTAGACCCGTCCCGACCCAGCGTGTGACGTGACCCAAGTGCCAGTCCCCGCGAGCACCGCCCGCGTCGGGCGAGCCGGTTGGAGCCTGGGGCAGCAGTCGTGCCGACCCTATCTCGGCCATCAAGGGGTACGGCTCGGCGCCGCATGCCACCTTGCAAGGGTGGTCACGCTCCTCATCTCCGACGTGCTAAGGCCTTTGATCCTATTTACATAGTCAGCTCGCGAAATTGCAGCTCGTAGTTCCATTCGTGCGAAACAAGCGAGGTCGCACATCCAGTTGGCGCTTCGCGTTCGCGATTTCGGCATCCGCGCTACGTTTGCCTGTCGATCATCTGTCTTTGCAGACAGCAGTGACACGATGGGCGTATCGTCAATCAGGTTCAGGCCCCTGCTTGAACATGGCTAGGTAAGTTCGGCCTGGATCCTAAGCGCCGACACGCGAGACATCGCCTCCGGTCTCGCCCCCTGCAATCAAGGAAAACGCCGACGGGTCTGAGCCGCCGCCGATGCAAGTTCTGGCAGGGGAAAGCATCCTAAATTCTATCCGCATCGTTCCGAGAACCGGGCGGCGTTTGACAGGACCGCGGCGGACGCCCTGACTGGGATGTGCTCCTGGAGCAACGCGTCCTCATGCATGCGACGGGCTCGGCCAGGGGTTCGATGAACGAACCAAGGTCATCGAGTCCGTGAGGGGCCGAGCGGTGGGGCTATGAGCGGTCCACCGGGTCGGCTCATCCCATCAAGCGAGCCGTGCCGACTTCAGCGCAGGGCAAATGGGCCACCGACCCGGCTCAGCGATCGCAACCTGCTCCGCGTCGTGGATTTTGCGGAGGCGATCCCAAGGAGCCGGCACGGCTGCCGACGCCGTCGGCTACATGGAGTCGCATCCTCATGCATTTGAACCTCCCGCACCGGGATCCTCGGATATGCCAGCGTGGACTCGTCGTAATTGGGAGTCCATTCCGTTCTGCAACTCACACCGGACACTACCGTGGGGGTCATTCCCGCTCGACCCTCGGAATTCCGTACGGGATTTTGTCAGGGCCTTGGCGTACGTCACGACCGAGGTGCGCACACGCGCTTGCCGTTCATCCGGCTCCGTCGTAACTGGTGGAGCTCATGGGAAGGCCCCCTCCGATGTAGCGGCGGCGAGAAGGGGACGACCACGCGGTTGAAGGAGCAACTCGCTCCGTTTGTCCCGCGCCGAGATCGACCGGGCCTTTCGCGAGGGATACTCCGAGACCACGCGCGGACGCGCGACTTCCGTAGGCGACGCGTGTCCGCGCTGAGATGGTCAGCGTTCTTTACCCTGAGGCGAATGCCTCACCACAGAGTGGCGGGCTTCTCCTCACCCGGGGCAGACCGCACGTCACCGTTCGAGCCCACCTCCGAATGGTAAGCCTGCAGGGTGGATAGGTGAGATCTCCAGGCCCTGAGCGTTACAGGCGGAACACGCAGTGGCAGTAGAGCGAAAGGCCTGACGCTCTCTCGGGGGGGGGATGAACGCGCGGCCGAAGCTCCCGAGGCCCGTTCATGCTCGGGCTAACGGTAGTTTCCTGGATGTTGTTCAAAGGGCCGAGGCGGGCGGCTGCGCAAAACCGCCCCTGGTGAAAGCGGCTTTCACATGCTGCCGACGTCGAGGACGGCTTGAGCGAAATCCCTCGGAGCTTCCTGAGGAAGGTTGTGCCCAACGCCCCGTCCTACGAGGCGGTGCTCATACGGACCGGAGAACTTGTTTCGATATGAGCTCGGGTCCGGATGCGGCGCACCATTCGCGTCTCCTTCGAGTGTGATGGTCGGCACTCCGATCGTCGGCGCCCGGGCGAGCTGCCTTTCCAGATCTTCATACCGAGCCTCGCCCTCGGCGAGCCCGATCCGCCAACGATAGTTGTGGACGACGATGTCGACGTGGTCGGGGTTCTCGAACGAGGCGGCACTGCGATCGAAGGTCGCATCGTCGAAGGACCATTGCGGCGACGCCTGGCGCCAGATCAGCTTCCCGAAGTCGCGCCGGTACTTGGCATAACCGGCCCGGCCGCGCTCCGTCGCGAAGTAGAATTGGTACCACCACTGAAACTCCGCTGCGGGAGGCAGCGGAAGCTTCCCAGCGTCCTGACTTCCGATCAGATATCCGCTGACGGATACGAGTGCTGTGCACCGGGCGGGCCATAGCGCGGCCACGATGTTGGCAGTGCGAGCTCCCCAGTCGAATCCCGCGATGGTCGCCTTCTCGACCTTGAGCGCGTCCATGAGCGCGATCAGGTCGACGGCGACCGCCGATGGCTGTGCGTTTCGCATGGTTTCGACAGACTGGAAGCGTGTCGTCCCATAGCCCCGCAGGTGCGGCACGATCACGCGGTAACCTTTAGAGGCGAGCAAGGGCGCGACCTCGACGTAACTGTGAATGTCATATGGCCATCCGTGGAGAAGGACGACCGCGCGTCCCTGTGATGGCCCGATCTCGGCGTATCCGACGTTCAGGACCCCCGCGTTGATCTGCCGAAGAGGGCCGAACGACGTGCTTCCGGCACCTGATGCTGTGCCGACTCCCGCCGAACCCACTCCTGGTCCCGCGGAGAGAGCTTGAGCACGGCCGAACAGGGCGGCTCCGCCGGCGATGCCCATTGCCCTCAGCGCGCGCCTGCGGGACATCCTGGTGAACTGCACGGCGGGGGTCGTTGCTCCCGGCTCATCTTCACTGTGCATCTGTTCGTTTACTATTCCAGACCCAGTCATGTCATTTGCTCCAGATTTGGGAGGACGGTCCAATCACGCCGCGCTGGAGAGAGCGCAAGGTCCGATGAGTGGCAACCCATAGGGAGGTGTCCCCTTGGATGGCGCCTCTTGCAGGTGCCTTCCTAGTGGGGCCACCGCGACGGGCCCACGGTGGGCCGCGCCTTCGCGGACCGAGCGTCCGAGCCCCGGTCCACCCGCAACATAGGTTTTCGCCCCAAATAGCGCGGGCAGATCGCTGGCGCAGCAGGGGGCGCACGAAGGGCTCCGCGGTAGAACTCCTTGTAGCCTCGAGGACCCGCTACGCGCCTCGCCTCGCGCCTGCGCAGCTACAGCGTGGTGGCTACCCGACGGCACCTGAGCACGTGCCCAGGTGCCCAGGGCGCTCCAGAAGCACCTGGACTGGTCGCCGTCCCGCGTCATCCACTGGGGCGCCGGCATCGGACCAAACACGCGCGAAGCCGTGGGAGCCATTTTGGTGGAGCGGTGGCATCCGGAGCAGGGTTACCAGGTCCTGCCTGGGCTTGTTCCGCCCGGAAAGAGCTACAGCAACGAGCGTCTGGAGCGCGCGCCTCGGTACGCGCGATCACCTCCACGCGCGCTCCTGTCGCGACGTCGAATCGACCCTGAAGAAGCGCCTTGACCGGCTGCCCTCACCGGTCGAGCTGCCCGAGGCCTAGGGCCTGCGAGTTCCGGAAACCCAGCCGGTCCTTTTCCAGAAATTCTTGCCGGTACCCAGAGGTGACGGAAGCCTCGGCTAAACGACCGTTCTGCTTACATGCGCAGTTCCTAGGAAAGCGCGCGTGGGAATAGGCAGCGCTTCAACCCCGGCGGCCTTCTCTTGCGCTTCGGGTGCTACCTCCATCCACCCAGCACGGAGAACCGGCTACCCTTAACCGTCGCGGTCAACCGGGTGTAATCTCCCCGTCCAGATCCCAAAGATCCTCCCAGCTCTGCCGTTCCTTCCAGAGAAACACCTGTCCTTTGATGAGTCGGCAGTTCCGGTCGATACGGGCGATGGCCTGCATCTCCTCCGCTGTGAGAGGGGGGGTCACAGCCGCCTGCAGGTTGGACAGGTATTGGTTCCGCCTGACCGAGAAGGGGATGGGCACCTGGCCCCGTTGTACAGCCCATTTCACGCACACGGTAGCGGGATGGGTGCGGAGCCGCTGCGCGATCCGAACGATGACCGGATCCTCGATGTCGACCGTGTCGGTCGCCGTGCGGTCTCGGTCCGGCCGCCTCGGCGATCCAATGGGACAGTATCCGATGGGGACGATGCCGTTCTCGAGCACGAAGCGAAACAGCTCGGGTTGCTGGAAGTGGGGGTGGAGCTCCATTTCGTTGCAGACCGGCTGGATGCGCGCGTCCGCGAGCACACGGCGCAACTTCGGCACCGTCATGTTAGAGGTCCCGATGTGCCGGACCAGGCCCATGTCCACGAGCCGCTCCATCTCGCTCCAGGTGCGCATGAAGTTCTCATGGACGTACGGCTTGGCGTGCGGAGAACGCGCGCTTACGTCGCAACCAGGCGGATGGTAGTTCGGGAACGGCCAGTGCACGAGGTAGAGGTCGAGGTAGTCGAGTTGGAGGTCGGCCAGGGACTGCCGACACGAGGCGGTGACGTCCCCCTCGCCGTGTTTGTCGTTCCAGACCTTGGAGGTGACCCAGAGTTCCTCGCGCTTCACCCCGCCGCGCTGGATCCGGGTGAGCGCCTGCCCGATGAGGTGCTCGTTTCCGTAGACGGACGCGCAGTCGAAGTGCCGGTACCCCACGCCCGCGGCGCCGACCACGGCGGCGGCGATGTCCTCGCCCTTGAAGCGGTCGGATCCGAAGGTTCCTAGGCCCACGGCCGGGATGCGGGCGCCGGTGCGCAGCAGCCGCGATGGCACACGCCCAGGATCGACGCCATCGTCTGCGCGCTCAAATTCGAGCAGTGAATAAGTCGTGTGGGCGGATGAGCTCTCGGACATGGCTTCACGATTCCTTCCGGCTAGAGGGAGGATACGTCGATTCAACGAGCGCGATGGCCCTGCCGTCGGGGTCAGGGCACCGCGTCCCGGCGGGAAGGACGCCGCGATTCGGCGCGCTCCAACCCGCCAGGACGGATTTCGAACGAAGAGGCCTTGGCTTGCCCAGCCCTCGCCCGGGTGCGGCACGCACGGTGGGAGCGCGAGGTAGATGCAGTGGTGCGCCTGGGACCCTTGGACCTCCGACGAGGCTAGTACAACACGTTCTTCGCCTCGGGCTTGTCGATGTTCTCCTTCGTGACCATCACCACGCCCGTGTTGACGAACTTCGGGACGCTCTTGCCGTTGATTGCATCGACGACAGTCTTCACGCCCAGATCGCCCATCTGGTAGGAGCCCTGCACCGCGATGGCGGCGAGGGTGCTATCCTTCACGAAGTTCTGCAGGTCCACGTTGCCGTCGAAGCCGATGGCCGCGACCTTGCCGGCCTTTCCGGACTGGACCAGGGCGCGGCCCATGCCGACGGCGGTGGGCTCGTTGGCCCCGAAGATACCCTTGAGGTCAGGGTTGGCGGCGAGCACGTCGGTGGTCTGGTTGAGGGCGGTGGCCATCTGCGCCTGTGAGTAGTACGTGCCGACGATCTCCAGCTTGGAGTTGGCGGCGATGTACTTCTTGAAGCCGCCCACGCGTCCGATCTCGGAGCCGACGCCGGCCACGTAGGACATGATGGCGATCTTGCCCTCTTTGCCGATCTTGTCGATGAGAGCCTTGGCGCAGAGCTCACCAGCCTTCTCGTTGTCGGTGGCCAGGAAGGACTTGTAGTAGTCCTTGCCCGTATCGGCGAGCAGCGAGTCGAGGATCACCACCGGGATCTTGGCCTCCCAGGCCTTCTTGACGGCGGGGACCAGCGCCTCGGGGTCGGACGGTGCGAGCACGATGCCCGCCACCTTCCGGTTGACCGCGTTCTCCACCATGGCGACTTCGTCGGCGATGTTCGTCTCCGCCGCCGGGCCCTGGAAGGTCATGGTGAAGCCCTTGACGTCTTTCATCGCATCCGCTGCGCCTTTGTTGACGTTCTGCCAGAAGTTGGAGTTAGTGGTCTTCACGATGACCGCGATCTCGCCGCCCGCGGCCAGGGCGGTGTTCCCAAATAGCGCTGTGCCCAGCACAATTATTCCAAACAGTGCTTTCTTCATGATTGGTCCTCTCAGTTGGTGACACCCTTCTGCGCTGCGCTCGCAACTCCCTCCGCCTCCCCTCGATGCACCGGCTCATCGCGCGACACCGCCGATGCGTCGCCCTGCTCCACCTGTTTCTGCTCCGCGAAGACCCGTACCCTGATCGACCGCTTGTTTCGGAGCTGGTCGAACCAGACCGTGAGCAGGATCACGATGCCGATGATGATTTGCTGCACGAAGCTCGAGACGCCATTCATATTCAGGCCGTTGCGCAGGATGCCGATCACGAAGGCGCCGATGATGGTCCCGGAGATGGCGCCGACCCCGCCTTGGGTGAGCGACGCGCCCCCGATCACGGCGGCTGCGATTGCGTCCAGTTCGTAAGAGATTCCCTCGTTCGGCTGGCCGGTGACGAGACGCGACATGAGTACGATGCCGGTCAAGCCCGCGAAGAACCCGGAGATGACATAAGCGCGCAGCTTGGTCCAGTAGACGTTCACGCCGGAGAGCCGCGCCGCCTCGCTGTTCGAGCCGGTCGCGTAGACGTGGCGGCCGAAGCGGGTACGCGAGAGCACTACCGACATTGCGAGGGCTAGGACCACCATGACGATGACGGGATAGGGAATGCCCACGAACTTGATGTCGGGGTAACCGTCGGCACCGATCGTCACCTTCTTGAATAGAGCGCCATTGCCGAGGGCGCCGAAGGCCTCGTTCATGCCGGCGATGGCCCGTCCGCCGGTGAGCTGGAGGATCACGCCCCGGGCCACCCCCATCATGCCAAGGGTAGCGATGAAGGGGGGGAGCTGGAGCTGTGCTACGAGGAGACCGTTCAGGAGGCCCGCCAGGCAGCCCAGGAGCAATCCGATTCCCATCCCGAGCCAAACCGCCAACCCGGCTTTGACCAGCATGGCGGCGACGACCCCGCCTAGCGCCAGGACCGAGCCCACGCTCAGATCGATGCCGCCGGTGATGATCACCACCGTCATCCCCATGCCGAGGTAGGCGATGGTGCACACCTGAAGGCCAACGGTCAGCGCATTCGTGGTCGTGAAGAAGGCATGACTGGTCAGGGCGAACACGGCGATTAGCGCGGACAGACTGCCCAACGCTGCGAACTTCTGGATGAGGTCTCTGCGCTTTTCGTTCATCATTGGGGGCCCAAAGTGGCTGGTTCCTCAGTTCGCCATGGACTTTTGACCGGAGGCGTACTGGATGATTTCCTCTTGGCTGGAGCGGCGAGTCTCAAGCACGCCCGCGATCTGGCCCTCGTGGAAGACGATCACGCGGTCGGTCATACCCAGGACTTCCGGCAGCTCCGAAGTGATGAGCACGACGCCGATCCCTTGCGCGGCGAACCGGTCGAGCATCTCGTAGATCGCGTACTTCGCGCCCACGTCGATGCCGCGCGTCGGTTCGTCGAAGAAGAGCACTCGGGACTCGCGAAACAGCCACTTGCTGATGACGACCTTTTGCTGGTTCCCGCCGGAGAGATTCTTCACGAACTGGCGAACGGAGGGCGTCTTGATGTCGAGTGCGTTCACGTACGTGTGGGCGGCGGCAGACTCTTCGGCGAAACGGAGGAATCCCAGGCGGCCAGTGATGGCGTCAATGTTAGCCATGGTGACGTTGGCAGCCAGCGTCATCTCCAGTGCCAGCCCGATGCCTTTTCGGTCCTCGGATAGGTAGGCGATGCCATGCCCGATGGCGTCGCGCGGCGAGCGGATGTGGATCTCTTGGCCGTAAAGTCGGAGGGTGCCCGATGATTTCGTGTCCGCACCGAAAATGGCACGCGCCACCTCCGTGCGCCCCGCCCCCATGAGACCCGCGAAGCCCAGAATCTCGCCTCGCTGGAGATCGAAGCTGACGCCCCGGAAGACCCCTTCCCGTGAGAGGTTTCGGACCTCGAGGATCTTCTCGCCGGTCGGGTGCGAGGTACGCGGCGGAAACTTCTGGTCGATGGTTCTCCCGACCATCGCGGCGATGACCTCGTCGAGGGTTATGCGGGCGAAATCACTGGTGCGAACGTGCTTGCCGTCGCGGAAGATGGTGACACGGTCGACAACGTGCTGCAGCTCTCCAAGGCGGTGGGAAATGTAGATGATCCCCACCCCGTTGGCCCGCAGGGAGCGGATGATGACAAACAGCCGGTCGATCTCACTTTCGGTGAGCGAGGAGGTCGGCTCGTCCATGATCAGCACCCGAGCGTTCAGCGAGAGGGCCTTGGCGATTTCGACCATCTGTTGCTGCGCGACCGAAAGGTTCTTGACCATCGCCCCGGGGCGGATGTCCACTTTGAGCCGATCAAGTAGCGCCTGCGCGTCGCTGTGGAGTCGGACGCGATCGACAAACGGACCCCGCATCGGCTCCCGGCCAAGGAAGATGTTCTCGGCTACCGTGAGCTGCGGGGTCAGGTATACCTCCTGGTGGATGAAGGCGATGCCGGCGTTCTGTGCATCGAGCACGTGCTCGAACCGACGCTCCCGTCCGTCGAGTTGGATGGTCCCCTGGTCGGGCTGGAGCATGCCTGCGATGATCTTCATGAGGGTGGATTTGCCGGCGCCGTTCTCGCCGACCAGCGCGTGGATCTCGCTTCGCCTCAGATCGAAGTCGACTCCGGCCAGCGCCAGCACCCCGGGGAAATGCTTGACGATGCCGCGCAGAGAAAGGAGATTTCCAACCGCGCCGGCGCCGACCTGATTGCCGGGTTCAGTCATGGTGCCCTCGCTCCCCGACACGGATTCGCCCTAGGTTCAGGCCGCGAAACCCAGCCAGTTAGTCGCTTCCCGGCGTACCCGCTGCGCTCGGTGAGGAGAGCTGTTTCGGGAGCGGCGCCGGCGGTAGGGGCCAAGCGACGCGACGGCCGAGCGGCCCGTCGGGGACTGGTTCGCCGACAGAGTCCTGCGCTCGGGTGAGTTCCTGGCCGCGCAGTATCCGGTGCCGGAAGGTGCCAGGGCCCCGAGGGGCCGCGGCGCTCGGGCCCCACATGCTGCGGGGCGCGACCCGCGGCGAGGCCTCTCCCGTTCGGAGGCTTCGGGACCTCTCCGGTGCGGAGGACACCCGAGCCGTGCCGGACAGCTGCAGCCATAGTTCTCCCGTCTCGGCAGCGACGCACACCAACGGCGGCGGTTCGTGCCGCAAGACCCAACCGGCTGTGCACCGTTCTGAAACGTCACAACCAGGCCTGAGCCGCCCTCTTCCGCTGCTGCAACTGACCTTTGTTGCCTGCAGTGTCCGCCATGTTCTTTATCTAAAACGTTAAAGGCAATCACCGCCAGGATCCCAGGGGGGGCTGTCGGCGCCTCCTCTAGCCTAGCAAGCGCGACTTTCGCCGTTCGCCAACTCCTGTCCCCACCTCCAGCTGAGCGGCGCGCGCCAGAGCGATGTCTCTTTTCGTGCCACTCGATCCGGCTGGAAGGCCGCCCGAATACCAAGCCTGAGGCCCTGTAAGCCATGCTTGAGGGAGAACTCACCGAAGTCTGGTCTCGCCAATAGGCCCTACTCTACCGATGGCGAGCGATGCCGTCAATCTATAACGATATAGATAGGCGTTCCTGGGCTAGTTCCGCGATGTTTCTGGGCAATTCCGGGCACATGCAGGAGGGCCGGCCACGGTACGGGTGATGGATCCCTGAGTCATGCAGGCCTTCGGTCCGGCGATGATGCGTGCCCTTGACGAGAGCGCTTGGCCGCTGGGCGGGAGGGCGTTACGGGAATAGAATGCGTCTCCATGGCTACGAGACGGGCAAAGAGGCTACGAGCGCGAGTTCGGAAATCTGAGAGCGAGCGCACCTCATTGAAGCACGTCGCCGACGCCACTGGATACTCCATCACCACGGTGAGCGCGGTGCTGGGCGGTCGTGCCGATGGGCTCGGCATCGCTGAAGGCACCCAGGCCAAGATCCGGGCTGCCGCGAAGGAACTCGATTACCGGCCCAACCTGCACGCCCGCAGCCTGCGGAGCCGAACAACCAACCTCGTCGGCCTGATGGTTCCCACCCTGAACAACGGGTTCTTCAGCGAGATGGCGGAGACCTTTGAGAGGGTCGCACGCAGGGAAGGCAAGCTACCGCTTATCACGGTCACGAACTACGATCGGAAGGAAGAGCGGGAAAGCCTGAAGTACTACCTTTCTCAGGACGTCCAGTGTGTGTTTAACGCGAACCCGACCGGGATTGAAGAGTTGGTGGCACTCTGTGAGACCTCGGGGACGAAGCAGATCTTCCTCGACGCCCCGGACACCGCGAGGCCTACTGTCGCCACGGACAACTACGAGGCCGGCGTGGTTCTCACCCGTGTGATCCTCGATTCGCTCGGGTCCGACGTGCGTAAGGGCAGAATCTTCTTCGTGGGTGGCATGGCGGACCACGAAGTGACTAAGCTCCGCCTCGCCGGATTCCGAGCAGCACTGCAGGAGAAGGGACGCCGGTACTCGAGGGAACTGTTCCTGGACACTCTTTTCAACGCCGAATCTGCGTACCAGCGCATCGAGCTGTTGTTCCGGACTCACCCCGACGTGGTTGGGATGTTCGTGAACTCAATGCTCCCGATGGATGGGCTGGTCCGGTTTTTCGGCGAGCACCCCGATCTGTGCCGCTCGGTCCATTATGGCGTGTTCGACTACCATCCGATGATGGAGCTCCTGGTCAATCTTCACATTGCTGCGGTCCGCCAGAACCCGGAGCTGATGATGCACCGCGCTTGGGAAATCTTCGCGAACCCCTCCGCGAGCCATGTCGATCGCATTCAGTACGTTCCTTACACGCTCATCGTCGCCCCCACCATGCGACGCTTTCTGCCCGAATCTCCCGGCGTCGCCCTGTACCAGGGGCACCGGCGCGATTTCGGGTCGTAGCACGACCTGGTCGCAAGGGGCTCATCGGCCACGCTGCGACGCCAGGGAGCGGGCTCGTGGCGCAGTCAGCACGACTTCAGCGTCGCTTGCGCCCAAGACGCCAGCCCTGGAGCGTCAAGGGTCCAAGGCGAACTAGGAAGCGGCAGCGCAGGTCACACCGCAAGCGCACGAACGAGGGCAGGGTCGCGCTTCGGACCGTGGGCGCGGTTCTGGGCTCCCATGAAATCACCCGCCTCAGCTGAACCGACCTCGAGCTTGAAAGTGGCGACCATGGCCGCGAGTTCCTGGCACTGCCCCGAAAGCTCGGCCGCCGCGGACGACGATTGCTCCGAGCTGGCCGCGTTCTGCTGAGTCACCTGGCCCACCTGAGCCACCGCCTTATTCAACTGTTCGATGCCAGCGACCTGCTCTCGGGCCGCCGCAGCGATCTCCACCACGATGGCATTCGCCTTGTTGACCGAGATACTGATGGCACCGAGTTGCTCACCGACCTGGCGGGCAGTCAGCTCGCCTTCGCCAGCCTCCTTCACGGACTGACGGATGAGGCCCTCGGTCTTGTTCGCAGCTTCCTTGCTGCGCAGCGCGAGAGAACGCACCTCCTCCGCGACCACTGCGAACCCGCGCCCCGCCTCTCCCGCGCGCGCCGCCTCCACCGCGGCGTTCAGGGCGAGCAGATTCGTCTGGAAGGCGATCTCATTGATGTCCTTGATGATCTGCGAAGTGCCTTCAGCCGACGCCCTGATCTTCTCCATCGCGGCGGTCATCTGTTGCATGGCGCTTGCGCCCTCCGTCGCGGCCTTGGTGGCCTCTTCGGCGAGAGCGTTCGCCTGCTGCGCGTGGTCGGAGGCTTGCCTCGTCGTGCTCGACATGGACTCCAGGCTGGAGGACGTCTCTTGGAGCGAGGAGGCCTGTTCCGAAGCGCCCGCGGCCACGGCTTCGCTGGAGGAAGCGATCTGGCCGGCTGCTCCCGAGACCTGCCCGACCGCCTGCGCCACCTGCGCAAGCGCGTCGTGCAGGGCCTCGGCCGTGGCATTGAGCGAATCGGTGATCTTCGCGTGATCGCCCTGATAGCTCCCTTTGACCCGCACCGTGAGGTCGCGCTGCGCCAACCTGTGCAGGACCAAGGACGCTTCGTTGACCGGGCCCACCACGGCGTCGAGTGTATCGTTCACCCCGCGCAGGAGCTTACGATACACGCCCGTGCTTCGGTCGGTCCTGGCGCGCTTCGAAAGCTCGCCCTTTAGCCCCGCCCGAATCACGACGCCCACCTCGTCCACTAAGATCTCCACTGCCTCGATGCAACGGTTGAAACTCTGCTTGATGTGATCGAAGTCACCCCGGTAGGACTCGGTGATTCTGGGCGGAGTGTCTCCCTTCGAGATCCGCTCCACGTACTCGGCTGTCATCTTGAACGGCTTCGCGAAGGCGTCTATCGTCTCGTTTAGGCCTTCGATAATGGGCCTGAATTCAGGGTGAATAGTGGTCGGATCGCCTCGCACGTCGAGCTGGCCTTCGTGAACCGCCTCGCGCAAGCGGCGCGTCGCGCCGGTGAGCGAGGCGATCTCACGGCGTACCGAGCGCACGATGATGAGGGCCATCAGAGAGAGCAGCGCGGCTGTGGCGAGCACGGCGGCCTGCGTCACCGTCCGCGCCCGGTCGGTGGCCTTGATGGCCTCAGCATGGATCTGGTCGACGCGTCCGGCGTTCGACTTGATCTTCGATGCCAACGCCCCGGCCAGCTGCTTGCGTGAGAGTAGGGCGGCTTTGGCCGCTGCGCGGGATGCGTCGTCGAGCTCCGCGATCCCATCGTGGTTCATCCCCCCACCTGTCATCACCGCATCGCGTTCGTGCTGCTTCGCGACGACCGTCGAGACGTCTCGCTTCCAGGCCATCCAGAGCGGCTCGAGGCCCTTCCACTCCTTGAGCCCCTTCTCGGTATGAGGGGTAGCTTCGTAGCTCTCGCGCGCTTCCACCGCGATTCGCATGCCCTCGTCGAAGCCAGCGTAGGCGGCGGCCCTCTCTTCCTGGGTCGCCACCGGGTTGACGAGCGTCTCGAGAGCGCCGCTGACCGCGACCGTGCCGGTCTCGTAGCGAAGGAGGGCTACATTCGAAGGGACGTGCATCGCGAGCAGCTCGTCCGTGCGGCCGATGGCTGCTCGCATCCCCAGCCACGAAGCCACTCCGATCGTCACGACGAGCGTCACGGCGATGCCGTAGGACAGGGCGACCCTTCCGCCGATCGTCATCCGCGAGAACATGCGTCCCTCATCTCCTATTGGCCCGTCTTGAGGTCCACCCGCCGCCAGCGCAGGAACCACGGGGACCTGTGAGACATCGGACTGATCTGTTCGGAGGCGACACACCGAACTTGCGGTGAGGCTTCGCCATGGAGCGCAGCTGACTTCGCATCGTCCGTAGCAAGCGGCACCTCCAAGCCCTTCGTGGTTCGCCGTCCCTCTGCGTGTTGATGGGTGCTTTCACCCCGTGAAGCCGGGATATGCATCGCCCCTGCCGTTCGAGGATGACTATGGCTTGCCCGATTTTGTCGATTGCAGTGAACGATCGCTTTAGCGGGTCGCGATCAAGGAGCAGGTGAAACTGCCGCTCTTTTCAAGAAGAGCCCACCGCAGCACACGTTTCGGCTCGGCCCCCCATGCAAGTTCTGAAGGATTCATAGTGGTCATTTGGAGTCATGAGGTCCATCACCCTGGGTCCCGAGACACCTATCGGCCCGCTCGAGCCGCAGCTGCCTGCAGCCCATTGAACGCCGCCAGATCAACGTATCTACCCTCAAGCCAACGCTTCGTGCCTTTACCGTTCGCTATTCGACGTGAGTTCTCCACTGCGCTGCGACCCGTCGGCGCTTAGCGGTCGCTCGCCGCCCGTTTGCTGCAAGTAGTTGACTGTTAGTGGCGAGGGTGCTTGAATCTGAGCCCGGGCGGTTGGCTGGGTCGCTGAACCCCTGGCCTTCGGATTGCGCCAGCGCGCCCCTGTTCCACCAAAAGAGAAAGGCCCTACGTGTTAAGTACGCGTGGAGTCTGGTGGCTTTGGCGCGCCCTGGAGGATTTGAACCTATCGCCTTCGGGTTCGCAGCGCAAACAGGCACTCGGGCAGATAGGCGAAGTTACAGCGGTTTTTAGTCGCACCAGGCACTTGCGGTGTGATGGTCCCCTCGTGCGTCTACACGGGGAGGCTGGATTCCCCGCCAGTTTGGACACGTTTTGGAGGCACGGTTGCTCACTGTGAGACTCACTGGGGGTGATCGGGCCGCCGATTGAAAGCGGCAAGCTCGAGGCTGTGGCCTCTAAGTCTAAGTACGGACTCAAGCCCCGGCGGGTCGACCCGGGGTCCTTCCATGAGCCGTAGCCAAGTCCTTCCGATCCGCAAGGGGAAAAGCGGCCATCGCTGAGTGTCGCAGGGACGCTCCTTGAGAATCTCGTCTTGAGCTGAGCGCGAGCGGCGCCCTTCTCTGCCCCTCACGTGTACCGGTCGCCCTGGCATACCTCTTCGGCAGCCCCAGCCGGCGCCCTTAGGATCCGGTGATGGGCATCACCGGATCCCTAGGTCTCTTCTCCGTGCATTGCACGTTCACCATTCTTGCGAGACGCTGGAGAACACCGACCTCTACACATCCACCACCTCCCGCATCGGGGGGTGATGATGGACCTTCTCGCCACTGGCGTGGCGCTCCGGCACGATTCCCGGCCCGCCCCCTCAAACGAGCTCGAGGCGGAGGCCAAACGCGCGGGCCGCCAGACCGAGCTCCAGGCTCTTATCACCTACGGTGAAGATCTGGTGGTGCGAGTAGAGGCGGTCCATCAAGGCCCGCCCGTCGCGAACCTTGACGATGCCGCCGTTGACACAGTCCGATCCTGGGTAGCCGGCATAGCCTTCCAGAACGGCAGGAATGACCTGGAGGGCCTCGAGCTTGGGGTCGAGCTTGGCCATGGTCACCGGGCCCACCGGCAGGCGCGCATCGATGGCCGTGGCCAGGTCGTCTACGATGGCGAGCACCTTGGGGCGCAGCTTCCACTCGGTCGCCATCCGCGCTGGCATGAGCCCGAAGTAGCCGCAGTGGGCGACGAGCGCGTGGTGCTCCGGCTCGAGGATGTTGGGAAACGAGCTGATCCTCTCGTGCTTCAGGGCCGCCATGCCCATGAGGAACGGGTAGACATTGCTCATCATCACCTCGCCCCGGAGCGACCCGCGGACGATGTACTCGGTGACGAGCGACATCGTATCAGCCTCGCACGCCCAGAGGAGCCCCGTGTCCTCGAAGAGCCAGTTCCAGGCCAGGCAGGGCGTGCTGTTGGAGTGGAAGGACTCGTTCAGGCAGTTGAGGCCCGCACCGAGGACGCGTTCGTCGTTGCCGATCTCGGCCTTGATGGCGAGGTAGAGCTTGGCCGCGGCGCGCAGAGCGGGCGACGCGGCGTCGGTCGGGAATGGTCGCGCGCGCAGCGCGTCGTCGGCGGTCGAGTCGGGGATGGCCTTCGCCCGGGCTCCCAGCGCCTTAAAGCTCCGCTTCTCGATGCGCAGCCCGAACTTCTCGCGCATGCGGTCAGTGCAGGCCTGCTCCCACCAGTAGAAGCGCTTGAAGATCGAGGCCTGCATCCCTTCGCCAGGGTCATCCTGGAAGACGAGGAAGGTCGCGCCGCGCAGCGCGCGGCAAGCACCGAGCGCCCGGCAGATGACCTTCGCCTGGTCGAGGGTGTAGGGCGTGAAGACCTCGGCCCCTTCCGCCTTGAGGAGGCTCACGATCTCCCAGTCCCACATGGCGACGGTTCCGAACTCCGAGGTCATGACCAGGAACGGCCGGTCGATGGCGCGAAGCTGAGCGAGCTGCTTGAAGGCATCCCCGATGAGCTGGGGGAAGAGCACCGCATCGCTATCCGGAATGGGCGAGCCCACAGCGACCGGGGGCGCGATCTCCGCGTCGCCGGCGAGCAGGGACGCGACGTTCGCGAGCTGCGCTTCGAACTCCTTGTCCATACCGGACTGGAAGTAGACGGGGACGAGGCGCGCCTTCATCGGGGAGCTCCATTCGCAAGAGGATGTTGTCAATTTACAATCGATTAACGCCAATATAGCACCGAAGAGCAACGATGGGCTCAGGCGATGCTGCCACGTGCGCGCAAGTGGCGAAACGGTGTCCTTGGCCGGGTGGCCCCGTGAACCAGAGCACCGCCAGGGAATCCAGTCGAGGAGAGGCTGGGTGCTCTAACCACGTAGGCTCCTGTCCGGAGCCGCCGCGCACCGGCGGAGTCACAAATCGACAGTTTAATCACCCTATATCGTTGACTATCAACGGTAATCCAACAAAGTTGGCGCCATGAGCAACTCGAGGCTGGGCATCGCGGTGGTGAGTTCGGGGTGCGATGGCATGATCCATGCGCGGAACTTCGCCCGCGGGACCGCCCGGGGCGCGCCTCGTCGCCATGGTCGACCCGGTCGCCGAGGCGCGCGAGGCGGCCCGGTGACGCGCATCGCTACCTCCCCACAGGCCGACCCGGCCCGGCGCACCGCTGTCACGGCTGGCTCAGCGCTCCCGGCGTGGCGGCTAGGTCAGGTCGGGTTTCTCCTCAAGGCGGCCGGGGTGGGGCTCGTCATCGACCCGTACTTGTCCGGCGCCCTGGCCGCGAAGTACCGCGGGAAGCCCTTCCCGCACGCGCGCGCTGATGTCGCCGCCGGTCGAGCCGGTCGCGTTGTGCGGGGTGGTGCTGTTCACCACCCATGGTCACACCGACCATCTCGAGCCTGGGACGCTGGCCCCGCTCGCGGCCACCAACCCGGCCCGCCGGTTCGTGGTGCCGGCAGCGCACGCCGAATTGGCTGTGTCGCCCGGCCTGCCGCCCGAGTGTCTGGTTCGGGCGAGTGCCTTCGCAGCGCTCGAGCTGGCTGGCATCCGCCTCCACCCGCTGTCCTCGGCACGAGGGACTCTCGGTCGACGCTCCCGGCAAACACGCCTTCCTGCGTTACGTGGCCTATCACCCCGGCGACTGCGCCCCCTACCCCGACCTTCCCTCTCACCTCCGCAGGTACCACCTCTACCTCCTCCCGGTGAACGCGTGTGGCGCGCGCCGGGCAAAGGGGGGCCCGGGCAACCTCATCGTGGAGGAAGCCTTGAGCCTCGCGGCTGCTTGCGGTGTGGAGATGGTCATCGGCCACCACTTCGGCATGTTCGACTTCAACACCATCGACCTCGCGGCGGCCCGCACGCGTGTGGTGGAGGAGGGGGAGATCGCGCGCTTCTTCCTCGCCGAGTGGGATCTCCGCTACGATTTACTGCTCCACGTGGGACGGGGAGTCCGAGAGCCGGGTACCAGGCCATGAAGAGAGAGCAGATCTTCGTCGAGGAACGGAAACGGGGAGTGATCTCCTTTGTGAATGAGCGTCGGCGTGCCACGGTATCGGAGCTGTGTGCCAAGTTCGCGGTCTCGCCGGCCACCATTCGCAGCGACCTGCGCGACCTCGAGCAGGACGGGCTCCTCGTGCGCACGCATGGCGGGGCGACCGCCAGGGACAAGGCCCGCTTCGAACTCGAGGCGCGCGAGAAGAGCGTGCAGCATGCCGAGGAGAAGCGCGCCGTGGCGGCGCGTGCTCTCGCCTGCATCGAGGACGGCGATGCCATTGTCCTTGACACGGGATCGACTACCCTCGAGCTCGCCGTGTTGATCCAGGCCCGCCACGACATCACCGTGGTCACGAACGACCTCGTCATCGCACAACTCCTCGAGGACCACCCCTCGGCTACCATCCACCTCATCGGCGGCATGATCCGCAAGCGTTTCCACTGCTCGGTGGGCACGCGCGCCGAGCAGTTCCTGCACGGCCTCAAGGTGGACAAGGCCTTCATGGCCGCCAATGGGTTTTCGGTGAGGTCTGGCGCGACCACCCCGGATCTCGAGCATGCCGAGATCAAGCGTCAGATGATGGCCATCGCCACCAAGATCTTCCTGCTGGTGGACTCCTCCAAGCTCGACAAGAGCTCGTTCGCTCAGTTTGCTCGAGCCGACGCTATCGATTGCCTCATCGTGGACGACATCGAGAGCAGCGAGTCCCGCGCTCTCGAGGAAATGGGGGTGGAGGTGCTGCTGGCCTCGCCCTCAGCGAAGCCCGAGGGAGGAGTCAGGACATGAACGACCGGATGGGCCACATCCGAGGGGATCGTCACGGTCATCAAGCTGGAACGGCCTGCCGATGCTCGGCCCCCGGGAAAGCCCCGCGCGAGGGCGGCCTCCGGGTGGCCGAGATGACCCTCAGACGGCGCGAGCTTCCGAGGCCATTGACCAGCCTCGTGCGGAGTCTACGGCCTTCCGGTCAGGGCCGGCACGATGCTCACTCCCGCCCAGGCCGAAGCAGGCGCCGGTGGAGATCGCTCTTCGCGGTAGCCCCGGACTTCAATCCACGCGTGATCGACCCCGGCCCTCCCGAGGCCTGCCCATCGGCCCGAAGGTGAATGGGCCGAGATTGAGCGCGCGGGCTCGGCGTGGCGTCGCCGGGCCGGATGGGCGTCGGCCGGGCGCGAGCTCGTGGCGGGCGAAGAGCGCCGAGTCCATCCGTCTCGCCTGCGCGACCCTCGGGCGATAGCGTCGTGGCAGAGCGCCGACGCGCGGTCGCGAAGCCCGAAGAGTTCCGCCTCGGCCTTGGTCGCCGTCATGAGACGAGCGAGCTTCCGCCGAAGATGTCGAAGACGCCTGCAGGATGTCGGGCCAGATCGTCGTAATGCCGTCGGTGATGGCGGTGACCTGATATTCACGCATAGTGGCTGTGTCGGCGACGCACAGATCGGCCAGCATCCCCGTGACAAGTAACGGAGGTCGCGAGATCGCAGCAACGAGATCGAGCGGCGTCCCGTAGAACTTGTCGAGCCCATAAGCGTGGATGAGGACATCTCCCGGCAAGGGCTTCGGCTCGTCGACGGTGCCGGGAGACTCCGGGCCACGCATGCCGACCAGGGAGTTGCTCGATGGCATCCCCCAGCCGGTGGGCTCTCCGGCCCGGAGCGAGGTTCAGGGCCAAAAGGGGTTCTTCCGCAAGGGTGGAGATCTCGGGGCCGTGGTGAACTCGCGTGAAGGTCACCAGAACCTTCTCCCGGCGGCATCAATCGACGGGCGGCTTCACGCGAGGCAGGATGTCTCGGAGGATGGGCACGTAGAGCGACGACTCGGGGTCCATGAAGCTATGTTGCATGTCGACGACGAGCAGCGCCGTGCACTTGCGACCATGCGCTGAAGCTCATGGATCCTGGCTGCCTTTCGGTAGGCGGGATCTTCGTGAGTCGCCATGACGTCACGATAGCAGGTGTGGCCCCGAGCCCGGCATCAGTCGCTTCGGTACCGGTCTCCGGAACCCGGAGGTGGTGGTGGCATCCCTGGGTCGAAGAGCTCGGGCGCAGCTGACGCCGGGCCGCACTCTCGCTCCGGCCAGCGGCGCGCCTGCTCTTTATTTGCGGTGAAGATAGCCCAGAGCAGCAGGGCGCTCGGGGATTAGCCCCAATGAAAAGGGGAGGGGAGCCCGGAGCTCCCCTCCCGACGCGCATGGCCCTGCGCTCTCCGTCTAGTAGGCTTCGGACACGTACTTGGAGACGTTCTGCGAGGTGACGACCAGGGTCGGCTCAATGTTGATCTTCTCGAACTTCTGCCCCTGCAGGATCTTCTTCGCGAAAGCGAGCGCGCGACCTCCCATGGTGGGCAGGTACGACATGGAGGCGCCGAAGAGCGGATCGTTGGCGGTCATCCGGGCGTAGGCGGACTTGGAGCCGCCGAACCCGGTGATGAACTGGATGTCCTTGCGGTTGGCGTTCTTGATGGCGGTGAGAGCGCCCACGGCCGACTCATCATCCTGCGAGTAGATGGCATCGATGTGCGGATAGGCGGGCATGATGTTGGACATGGCCTTCAGGCCTGCCTCCTGGTTGAACTCGCCGTCGCCCTCGACCAGGACCTTGATTCCCGGATAGTCCTTCTTCAGGACCTCCATGAACCCGTTGTAGCGCTGCAGGTCGATGGGGATGCCCACGTAGCTCCGGAGGATCGCGATCTCGCCCTTGCCCTTCAGCCGGTCGCCCAGGTACTTTGCCGCGTTCCGGCCGCCCTGAGCGTTGTCGCCTCCGTAGAACACGGTGTACTGGTCACCCTCGATGGCCCGGTCAACGATCATGATCTTGGTGCCGGACTTGTAGACCTCCTGGCAGATGGGGGTCATGAGCGTCCCGTTGCCGGGCAGGATGACGATCATGTCGTAGCCGCCTGCCTTGAACGTCTGCATCATGTTGAGCTGGTCGGCGTCGTCCACCGCGTTCTTCACGACGATCTCGAAGTTGGTGGTGTCCTTCGCGACCTCCGCATTGACGGAATCGAGCATCTTCGCCTGCCAGGCGTTGTTGGCCGGCGGCAGCGACACCGCGATCCGGAACTTCTTCCCGGCGGCCTGAACCTGAGGCGCCAACACGAGCGCTGCGAGCAGAGCAATCAGGAACTTTTTCATCCCAAGTCCTCCTCGAGAAAATACACCTTGTCATCGCCACTGCGCTTCATCATCACTCACTGCGACGTACCGCGGACGCCCTCGTTGCCGCGCGACAGGGCGGACTGCCTTGTGCCGACGACTGGACGCCCCGGGCGTCCAGGAATCCACTCCCACGTGTGTGCCGGCCTCGTCCTCAGGCCCGTTCGCCGCACCCTCCTGCCTACCGACCCCGGCTCTGCAAGAGGACGGCGAAGAGGATGACCGCGCCCTTCACCGCTCCCGACAAGTAGGGGGAGATGTTGAGCATGATCATCATGTTGTTCACGATGCCCAAGATGATGAACCCTACCACGGTGCCGATGAGGCGCCCCTTGCCCCCGCTCAAGGAAGTCCCGCCCACGATGACCGCAGTGATAGCCTCGAACTCGTACTGGCTGCCCGAGGTCGTTGCGGCCACGGCTGCCATGCGGGACATCTCGACGGTGGCCGCGGTGCCGGTGCACAGGCCTACCAGCATGTAGGTGATGATCCGGATTCGGTCCACCTTGATACCGGAGTAGCGGGCAGCGTTCTCGTTCCCGCCCACCGCGAACACGTAGGTCCCGAACTTGCTCCGGGTCAGCAGGACGTGGAACAGGATGGCCAGGATCACCACGATGATGAAGGGGATGGGGACGTTCAGCACCGAGCCATTCCCGATCCCGGTGAACTGGGGGATGTTGTTCCCCATGATGGTGGCGCCTCGGCAGAAGTACATGACCACGGAGCGAGCCAGGATGCCGACCGCCAGGGTCACGATGAAGGGTGGCAGCTTCGCCTTGGTGATGACCATCCCGTTCAGGAAGCCGAAGGCGGTGCCCACCGAGAGACAGGCCAGGATGGCGAGCGGCAGCGGCACCACCGGGCTTCCGTCGGCATGAACCATCCGTTGCAGGAGGATGAGGACCGCACCCGAGGTGGCGAGCACCGGTCCGGAGGAGAGGTCGATGCCTCCCGCGATGATGACGAAGGTCATCCCCAACGCGATGGCACCGACGATCGACGTGTTGCGGAGGATGTTGAGCAGGTTGTCCGGATTGAGGAAGCGCGGAGCCGCGATCCCGCAGATGACGATGATGGCCCCGAAGACGAGCAGGATACTGTAGTTGTGCCAGACGCTCTTCATGAGATCGACTGGGCGGGATTCCGACCCGATCTCAAGCGCGTCCATGCTCGCCTCCCGCACGCACGTCGGTCGCGCAGTACATGATCTTGGCCTCGGTCGTCTGGGACGCCTCGAGCTCCCCCGTGACGCGGCCCTCGTGCATCACGATGACTCGTTCGCAGATGCTCAGGATCTCCGGGAGGTCGGAGGAGACCAGCACGATGGTGGTTCCCTCGGCGGCCAGCTCCCGGATTATGCGGTAGATCTCCTGGCGGGCACCGACGTCGACCCCGCGCGTCGGCTCGTCGAGCACCAAGATCTTCGCTCCCGACAGGAGCCACTTCGCCAGGGCGACCTTCTGCTGGTTCCCGCCCGAGAGGCTACTCACGATCTGGGCCGGGCCGATGCAGCGGATCCCCAGCCGCTCGATCATGCGCCTCGTGTCCCCGGCGCTCTTCCTCTTGCCCTTGAAGAGCCCCGGGGTCTTCTGCCAGATCACGTAGTTCGCGTTCTCGGTGATGTCCCGGCAGAGGACGAGCCCGGTGTCTTTGCGGTCCTCGGTGACGAAGCCCAGGTCCGCCCGGATGGCGTCCATGGCGTTGCGAATGTTAGTGGGCTTTCCCCCGATGAGAACCTCTCCCGTCCTTGGCTTTCGGATCCCGAAGAGGACCTCCATGAGCTCGGTACGGCCCGCTCCGACCAGGCCGGCGAAGCCGAGGATCTCGCCCCTGCGGACCTTGAAGCTTACGCCCTTCAGGAGGTCGTCGCTGACGCCGCGGGCTTCCAGTACGACCGACTCGGGATCGCCGGCGAAGTCCTGGGCCCGGATGTCCTTCACCTCCCGGCCGACCATGAGCGTGGCGAGATCGCGCGGGGTCACCTCGGCCACTCGCTTCGTTGCCACCAGGTGGCCATCCCGCAGGACGGTCACCCGGTGGCACACCTCGCCGATCTCCTTGAGCCGGTGCGAGATGTAGACGACCCCGATCCCCTGGGAACTCAGGTTGGCGATGAGATCGAAGAGGATGCGGGTTTCCTTGCCGGTGAGGACCGAAGTCGGCTCGTCCATGATGAGGAGCTCGACGTTGAAGGACGTCGCCTTGGCGATCTCGACCATCTGCTTCTGTGCGATCTTGAGCTCGCGCACCTTGCGGCGGGGGTGGATCTTCTCGCCGAACTTCTCGAGCAGCGCTGCGGCCTCGTCATTCATTTTCCCAAAGTCGATGAGTCCTGACGAGGAGCGCGGCTCGCGGCAGAGGAAGATGTTCTGGGCGACGGTGAGCTCGTCGAGGAGGTTCAGCTCCTGGTGGATCATGGAGACGCCCAGGGACTGCATCTCCCGGGGCGAAGCACCCCATTCCACCGGCTTTCCCTTGAGCACCACCTCGCCTGCATCCTGGGGGTGGATGCCGGACAAGATCTTCATCAGGGTGGACTTGCCGGCTCCGTTCTCGCCGCAGAGCCCCATGACCTCGCCGCGCTCGACGGCGAAGTCGACCCCGTGCAGCACCTCGACGCCGAAGAAGCTCTTGCAGATCCCCTTCATGCTGAGCGTCGTCACGCGAGATCGGCCGCTGTCGAAGAGTCCGCTGGGTTGGGGCCCGGCCACCGCGGCCGGGTGCTCCTCGTTCGAGCGGGACGGGATGATGGGGTCGAGGGGAGCCTGCATTGGGGCCAGCTATTTTAGCGAGATACGCTCAGGAACTGTCGTGTTATCGGCACTATACGACGATCACAAACCCAAATGGGGCGAGATACGCTTACCCCACCCCAACCGCGGAAGACGGGAGGGGTTGGCGGAGGGTTTAAACGGCACTTCATGGCGAGATGAGGTCCTCTAACCCTTGAAACCCGCCGCCTTTCGCCCGCGGCTCTAGGTGTGCTTCTCCGCCTGGGCGAGCCTGCCCTTCTCGAGCCGGATCTGCTTCAGTTCCTGCGTGTACTCCTTCTCGTGGGTGGCGCATCCGACCGGCTTCTGACGGATGAGGAACTCGATGCAGTTGTCGCAGCAGGTGCACCAGTCGATCTCGTCGTCCTTGCCGGCCTCGAGCTTGGCGGGCAGGAGTGGATCGGCGAGAGACTGACGGCCCAAGGCGACGACGTCGCACACGCCCTGCCGGATGTTCTTCGCCGCCCAGTAGGTGAAGGATGACTCCTCGCGCTTCACGCCGCGGAAGGGGTTCTTGCCGTCGCGGAACATCGAGTAGGCCGACCCGATGACGACCGTCTCCTTCTTGAGCACCCGCCTGAGCTCCTTCTGGAACCAGAAGTGGAGGTAGGTGTAGTCGGGGATTCTCTTGTCGGGCTGGGTGAGGGCGAGGGTGAGGGAGGGGTTCCCCGCCGACTCGATGATGTACTTGGCGCCGCGAGCCTCGAGGCCTTTCACCAGGTCCACGATCTCGGTGAGGTCGATGATGGGGGAGTCCGGTGCGGAGGTGCCCATGCCGCCGGGCAAGCCCTCCCAGACCGAGATCTTCGAGCCGACGATGAAGTCGGGGTCGTTGATCTCCCTGGCCACGCGCTCGTAGTACTCGTAAGCGAAGCGGGTGCGGTTGGCCCACGAACCTCCGTACTTCCACTTGCGGTCATTGAAGGGCCGAAGGAGCTGCGATCCGAAGTAGCCGTGGCACAGCTTGAAGTCGACCCCATCCGCGCCGCAGTCGTGCGCGATCTTGGTGGCGAGGACGAACCGGTCGAGGATGAAGTCGACCTCCTCCTCGCTGAGGAGCTCACCCTCGTAGCCGGGGAACGGCTTCACGCACACTCGCTGCGAGAACTCCGGGTTGGACAGCTCCCCGGAGTGCGTGAGCTGCCAGAGCATGATGGGCTTGGGGTTGATGCGCTTCACCTCCCGCACGAGCTTCCCGAGCGCCGTCTGATTCTGCGGCAGCGCGGTGAGCTGGTGCAGACGGCCGCGGTTCTCGTCGACCACGCTCAAGGCCTCGACCACGATGATGCCCGCGTTTCCCTGGAACAGCCGCTCGTAGCGCCGGTAGGTGGTCGGCGTGGGATTTCCCGTGGTGTCGGCATCGCAGCCCTCCATGGCGTTGATGGCAATTCGGTTGTGAGCGGTCTTGCTGCCGACCTTCACGCTGGAGAAGAGGACGGGATCCGTGGGCATATGTTGACTCCATTGGAGACGTGGGCCCGGTGCGAGGTGGCGCCGGGGTGAGGGTTTTTCCGGAGCGGCGCGTGCGCCGCGCCGCTCCGGAGGCCAGGTCTAGAGGATCTCCCGGCGGGTTGCGTCCGGGCTCACGAACACCTTCATGAGCGCGGAGTTGGTGCGGATCTCGTTCAGCGCCTTCTCGAGCTCCTCGAGCGGGACCACCATAGAGAACATCGGTTTGGGATCGATGCGGCCGTGCTCGATGAGGGTGATGGCGTCGCTCCAGTCGTTACCGACGCCGGCGCAGGAGGCGGTGAGCTTCTTCTCGTGCAGCACAACATCGAAGGGGGCGAGCCCGAAGGTCTCCTCCACCCCAGTAATGCCGAAGGCGGAGACCTGCCCACCGGGGCGGACCATCTTGAAGGCCTGCTCGTAGGTGGCCACCGTTCCCACCGACTCGATCACGTAGTCGGCGCCGCGACCCTGGGTGAGCTTCCTCACCTCCGCCACGGGATCGCTCACCTCCTGGGTGTAGATGACGTGGTCGGCCCCCATTTGCTTGGCGATGTCGAGCCGCTTCTTGTTGTGGCCGATTACGATCACCGGCGCGCAGCCGCGAAGCCGCGCCAGCGCGCCGTGCAGGATGCCGAGCCCGCAGCCGATGATGGCCACTGAGCTGCCGAGGGCCGCGTTCATGGCCTTGGCCGAGTGGATGCAGCAGGAGACCGGCTCGATGAAGGCGGCCTCCATGAAGCTGAGCGCGGCCGGGATCTTGTGGACCTGGGCCCAGGGCGCCTTGACGTACTCGGCGTAGGTGCCGTTGATGTGAATGCCGAGCTGCAAGAACTCCGGGCAAAGCAGCTTCTGTCCCTGCTTGCAGTAGAAGCAGTGGCCACAGCTCATGTTGATGTCGGCGGTCACGCGGTCTCCGACCTTAAGACCCCGGGCGTTGCGACCCACCTCGGCGAGCTCGCCGCAGAACTCGTGGCCGGCGATGAGCGGGAGCCGGTCCGCCGAGTATTTCCCTGTGTAGATGGACCAATCCGTGCCGCAAATGCCCGTCAGCTTGACGCGGATGAGCACCTCGTCGTCGCCGATTTCCGGCACGGGGACCTGCCGCATGCCGATGGCCTTCGGCTTCTCGAACACCGCGGCCTTCATCATCTTCGCCATGACTCGCCTCCTTCCTCAATTGAACAGGACGTCGTTGCGCCCCTCGTAGGGCTTCTCGATCATGAGCGGCTTCAGGAACTTGATGGTCTTGGTGATGCCGTCGTGGCGGCTCATGGTGACGTCCTCGTGCTCGTAGCTCATGACGTAGTCGTACCCGATCATGGAGAGCTCGGTGATGACCTTCTTCCACGGCACCGTGCCCCAGCCCGGGATGCGGAACCGGAAGCCGCGGTTGAGCCGCTGCCAGTCGCCCTGGGGGATCATCCCCGAGCGCTTGACGTTGTGGGTGACGAGCTCGCCGTCCTTGGCGTGCACGTGGAAGATCTTGCCGCGCAGGGTGTCGATGAAGTTCTCGACGTCGATGCCGAGGTAGATGAGGTTCGCCGGGTCGAAGTTGAAGCCAAACTCCTTGCGGTTCCCCATGAGCTCGACCGCCCGGACCGCGGTGTCGATGTCGTAGACGAGCTGGTTCGGATGCGGTTCGTGGGCGAACTTCACGCCGTACTGGCCGAACTTGTCGAGGATGTAGCCCCAGCGTTCCACGAACTCCTGCTCCATGTCGGACCAGCCCTTGGCGTAGGGGAAGGGGAAGAAGCGGCCGAAGTTCTCGCAGCCGACGAACCCGCACACCACCGGCACTCCGAGGGCGTTGGCGGCCTGGGCCGTCTTGATCATGCGCTCCGAGCCGAAGCGGATCTTCTCCTCTTTGCTCCCCTTGCAGAAGGCGTCGGTGTCCTTCCCGTAAGGACCGAGCACGAGCTGGCTCTCGGTGTGGTTCGAGAGTGCCGAGATGATGAGCCCGTTGTCCTTCACCATCTTGAGGAGCTTGGCGGCGTTGCCACCCTTCACGATCTCCTCGATGTCGAGGTGGGGATTGGCGGAGAAGGCGGGCAGCTCCACCGCCTCGTATCCAAGGGACGCAGCCATCTTGCAGACGTCTTCGAGTTTCTGGTCGAGGTACGTTGCCGCGAACAGTCCGATCTTCATGGTTCTCCTCCTTCTCCGTCAGGAGCACTCCGGGCTAAAGCCCGGTGTCGAAGAGCAACTGGCAAATGGCCGCTTCCTCGATGCGGATGCGCTCGAACACCGGCATCAAGCGAGCGTAGGCACGGGCCGTCTCGGGCCGGGGTTCCTCCACCGCCTCGATGGCGTGAGCGGTGTCGACCCGCGAGAAGTCTCGCCATAGCCCCACCCCCACCGCGGCGACGGCAGCCGCCCCCAGCGAGGCGGCGTCCTGGTCGACGTTCGTCTTCAGCACCCGCATGCCATAGACGTCGGCAAAGATCTGCCTCCACAGGGGGCTGCGGGAGCCGCCACCCACGAGCAGCATGTCGTCGTCGAGGCGCACGCAGCTGCGCAGAATGGCGAGGACGGATCCCAGGTTCAAGGCGACCCCTTCCATGACGGCTCGCACCAGGTCGTCGCGGGTATGCCGCAGGTCGAGACCGAAGAAGCCGCCGCGGATGTTGGCGTTCGGTTCCTGCGAGCTGCCCCCGGCCAAACTGGGGTTGAAGAGGAGTCGGTTGGCGCCGACCGGCGAGCGGGCCGCCATCTCGTTCATCACGGCGTAGGGGTCGCGACCTCCGAGGTCGGCCGACCTGAGGCCGAAGAGCACGTCTCGGGCCCAGCGGAAGCAGCTCCCCCCGGCGAAGATGCTGACCGCTGAGGTGAAGAGCTCGGGGACCACGTGCGCGAACACGTAGGGCTTCTTCTCCGGATCGAGCACCGGTTTGCGGGACGAGACCGCGATCCAGGAGGACGAACCGAGCGAGGTGTAAACGCGGCCCTCGGCCAGGTTCTTCGCCCCGAGCGCCATGCACGAATTGTCGACGCCCCCGCACACCACCGGGAGCCCTTGCCGCAGCCCCAGGGTGCGGGCGGCCTCGGCGGTGAGTCCGCCGAGGACCTCGGTCGATGCTCTCATCTCCGGGAAGATCCGGCGAGGGAGCCCGCTCGCGGCGATGAACTCCTCGCTGTACGCGGAGCGACGAAGGTCGTACACGCCCGAGCCGGATGCGTAGGAGAAGTCGGTCGAGGCCACCCCGGTGAGCCGAAGGTTGATGAAGTCCTTGGAGCCGAGCAAAAAGCGCATCCGGCCGAACATCTCGGGCTCGTGGTCCCGATACCACATCGCCTTGAAGACCGCGTAGCACTCGGCCGGAAAGCCATTCCCGGTGGTCATGTACCAGCGCTTGGGATCGATGCGGGCGAAGAAGGCGCTCGTCTGCGCGCTGGCGCGCGTGTCGGACCAGATGGGCGTGCGCGGGCGAAGCAGCGCCCCCCCCTCGTCGACCGGGACGACGCCCAGGCTCTGCCCCGAGATGCCGAGGGCTTCGACGGCGAAAGGCTCCTCGCCCACGAGGAGCTGGCGGGTCGTCTGGACGATGGCCCGCCACCAGTCCTCCGGGCTCTGTTCGTGCCAGCCTCCCGCCGGGTAGTGGGTGTCGTATGGGAGGAAGGCCGTCTTGAGGCAGATGCCGTCCTCGGCGTGCAGGGAGGCCTTGGCTCCGCCGGTGCCGAGGTCGTAGGCGAGGATGCGACGGGCCATCGGCGATGTACCTCGCAGTCAGGCCACCGTCTGGGGAAGGTGTTCGCGCACCGGCTCCGGGAGGGTGAGGTCCACCCCGCCGCCCGGGCGCGTCCCGCACTCGCGTAGGAGGTCGATGGAGGACTCGAGGTTCACTCCGAACCGCGCCACACCCATCTTCAGCATGGCCACCACCGTGTCGAGACTCCGGATGCTGCCGGCGGCCTTGACCTTGATGGCCGGTCCGACGAAGGAAGTGATGAGCTTCACGTTCTCAAGGGTTGCCCCGGTCGGCGCCCAGCCGGTGGACGTCTTGACGAAGGCGGCCCGGGCGGCGATGGCGAGCTCGCAGGCGCGCTTCACTTGATCGGCCGTGAGATGGTGGACTTCGAGGATGACCTTCACCGGAAGCTCACCGGCCGTCTCCACCACCGCGCGGATGTCGTCGCGCACGTAATCGTGCTGGCCAGAGCGGAGCTTCCCGATGTTGAGGACCATGTCGAGCTCCGCCACTCCGTCGGCCATGAGCTGTCTCGCCTCGGCGACCTTGATGGCGGTGGTCTGTCCGCCTGAAGGGAAGCTGACCGGCGCACCGATGAGGATGTCGGGCTCCCCGGTGAGCTGCGCCTTGAGGAAGCTCACCCAGGCGGGAAGGACGTGCACCGCGATGAAGCGGTGCTCCTTGGCGCGCTTCACCATCTCGAGGATTTCGCGCTCGCCGTGATGGGCGCGCACCGCGCTGATGTCGATGAGCCGCGCCAGCTTCTGGGGAGTGAGCAGCATGAGGACCTCCTCCGGTCAGACGCCACGCGCGGGCCGGTTCTGGGTGCGGACGCTGTATTCGTACCGGCTCGCCACGATATGAAGGTCGGCACGCTCGACCGGGCGCCCGCGCGCCCAGGTCGTGCGGCGCACCACGAGCAGCGAGGCGCCGGTGAGGACGCCGAGCTGGCGGGCCTCCTCGCGAGTCGCCGAGCGGGCGGAGATGTAGTCGGTGGCCGCCTCGATGGAGAGGCCGTACTCGGACTCCAGAAAGGCGTAGAGCGACTGGATCCGGTCGGCCTTGTCCTCGATGCCCGGCGCGAGCTCGGGGATGAGGTGATTGTCCATGAGCGCGATGGGCTTGCCGTTCGCGAGCGCCAGCCGGTGGACGAGCACGAGATCACTACCCTCGGCGACGTGGAGATCGCTCGAGAGCGACGGGGAGGCCTTGGCGTGCGACACGCGCACCTGGCGATAGGTGACCTCGAAGCCCTGCTCGCGCAGGGTCTCGGAAAAGGAGGTCACGAAGTGCAACTTCTGGATGGCCCGGAAATCCAGGATCTCGGTGCCGCGGCCGCGCCGCACGACGAGGAAGCCGTCATGGATGAGGATCTCGACGGCCTTGCGCACTGTGGTTCGACTCACTCCGAGGAGCTTGCCCAGCTCAGGTTCGGGAGGAAGGAAGGAGCCCACCGGGTACTCGTGGTCCTCGATCCGTCGCCGCAGCACCTCGTAGACCCGCAGGTAGTGGGGTAGGCGGGTAGCCACGCCCGGGGGGGCGAGGCGGAGGCGGGCAGCACGCTGAGAGGATGACGTCATGATGTCTGGACGTCATCAACTCTAGGGCCCCATCGGGGTGGTCGTCAAGCGGCGTCGCAGGGGGGAGAGGTTTCTCTCTCCCTGCCCGGACCTTTAGGAGATGGTCACCCGGTTGCCGGTCGTGGCGGAGCGCATGCCCGCGTCGAGGACCTCGGCGTTGCGCATGCCGTCGTACAGGTTCGGCTCGATCTTCTTGTCGTTCACGATTGCGTCGAGGAAGTCGACCACCCCGTGAACGAACTCGTGCTCGTAGCCGATGGTGTGGCCGGGCGGCCACCAGTTGGCGATGTAGTCGTGCGAGGGCTCGGTAGCGAGAATGGTGCGGAAGCCCTGCGCGTACTCGGGATCGAGCGCCGAGAAGAACTCGAGCTCGTTCATCCGCTCGAAGTCGAAGCGGAGGCTCCCCTTCTCGCCGTAGATCTCGAACAAGTTGTAGTTCTTGCGGCCCGGCGCGAACCTCGTCACCTCGAACGACCCCAGCGCGCCGTTCGCGAACTCGGCCACCATGAAGGAGGCGTCCTCGACAGTCACCTTGCCCTTGCCGCCCTGGCCGCCCGCCTTGGCCGTGAACGTCCCGGCGGCAGCACCGGGCAGGGGCCGCTCCTCGATGAAGTGGCTCGTCATGCCGGTGACGGACCGGATCTCGCCGACCAGATAGCGGGCCAGATCGACGCTGTGGGAGCCCAGGTCCCCGTGCGGGCCGTAGCCGGCCGTCTCCTGCTGCAGGTGCCAGGTGAGGGGGAAGTTCGGGTCGACGATCCACGACTGGAGGTAGGCACCGCGCCAGTGGAAGATCCGCCCCACCTTGCCCTCCTCGATAAGCCGCTTGGCGAGGCGCACCGCCGGGACACGACGGTAGTTGTGGTTCAGGAAGTGCTTCACCTTGGCCCGCTCGGCAGCCTCGTACATCTCGCGGGCCTCAGCGAAGGTGAGCGCCACCGGCTTCTCGCAGAAGATGTGCTTACCCGCCTTGGCCGCCTCGATGACGATGGGGTGGTGGAGGTAGGTGGGCGTCGAGACGTCCACGATGTCCACGTCGTCGCTCTGCACCGCCTTCTTCCAGTCCGTCTCCGTCCGCTCCCAGCCCCACCTCGCCGCGAACTCCTTTAGCTGGGCTGCGTTGCGGCCGCAGGCAACCTTGAGGACCGGCTCCGCCGCGACATCGAAGAAATACTTCGCCTGCCGCCAGGCGTTGCTGTGCGCCTTTCCCATGAAGTTGTGGCCGATGAGGGCCACGTTGAGCTTCTTCATCGCCGCCTCCCGGGGAGTTAACTCACCGCCTGCGCGATGCGCTTCAGCTCCTTGACACTCTTCACTACCGCGGCGTCCTCGTCCTGGCCGTAGTCGGGGTGGAGGAAGTCGATCTCCACAGCGAGGAAGCCCTGGTAGGAGGCGTCCTTGAGCGCCCGCGCCAAGGCCAGGTTGTCGACGAAGCCGTCGCCAACCGGCGTACACGCGAAGAAGTGCCAGTTCTTCACCGACACGCCCTTCATGGGCTTCAGGTCCTTCACGTGGGTCGCGAAGGTGTGCTTGGCGAGCTTCTGCATTCCCTCCACCGGATCGTCCTGCACCCGCATGAAGTTCCCGGTGTCGAAGTTGATGCCGAAGTTGGGCGAGTCGACGTCCTTGATGAGCTTCAACATCTCATCCGAGTCGAAATCGATGTGATTCTCGTCGGCGATCTTCACGCCCAGGCGCTCGGCCTGTTTGGCTGCCTTCTGGAACAGGCGAGTCAACTTCTCGAGCATCGGACCGTGCGGCTCGTTGCGGAACATGAGGCTTGCGCCCACCACCCGCATCACGGAGGCGCCGATCGCCCTAGCGTACTCCATGGACTTCATCATCTCGTCGAAGGCCTTCTCGTTCTTGCCGCCTTCGAGGCCGTCGGGGTGTCCCCAGGCAAAGACGCGGTCGAGCCTGGCGGCGTCGAGGCGCCCCTTCACCTCGGACAGGTAAGCGGCGTCGAACCGGGGGATGAAGCAGGATTCCAAAGACACCCCGTCCACGCCAAGCTCCTTGGCGCGCTCGATGAACTGCTCCAGCGTCAGGTTGCGGGCTGGCTTAGTCTGATCTGGGTAAACCTCGCCGAACATGCGGTGATAGCAATAGCTGTCGATCCCGACCTTCATGGTCACGCCTCCTCTGGCCTGTTCTCACGCTGCATACCCGCTTGGGCGCGCCTCTCCCAGTGCAGCATCATCCTTGCCCTCGGCAGGCGATCGCACCGACATGACAGTAAACCAACACCTCTCGGTCGTATAGCGATAAACGAACGACCTCTGCCCACGGGAACGAAGAGTGGCCATGCGGCAGCGTAACCCCCGCTCGGGTTCGAATCGACCGGCCTAAGCGCTCGAATACAACCGACGAGACCCTTGCCCGTGCACATTTCGGGAGAGTCATCCCGCATAGATCGAGGAGGGGCCCCGAGAAGCAGCGGCCGCATCCCGCTGAACGGAAGCGGCGCATGCTCCTCTCGGGCGGCGCCCCACAACCTGCTCAGGCTCGCAAAGCTGATCCCGCGGATGGCCTGAGTCGGGAACTCCTCGGGGCAAAGATGGCGGGCGCGCCCCAAGCCGAGGGCCGGCGAAAGCGGTTGGAGGCGCCGCCTGTTAGGGGGCGACGCTCTCGAAGCAGGCATACCGGTAGTTCAACTCCGGGTCAGGCGAGATCCGGTGCGTGGTCCCGTCGGCGAGGCGATAGGCATAGATCTGGAAACGCCCGGAGCAATTCGAGTCGTAGATGACGTACTGCTCGTCGGGGCTCCAGCGCGGGTACTCGTGGATGCAAGTGGGGCTGGGATCGGTGATCGAGAACGGGTTGGATACGATCCGCCTCGCGGCATCGAAGTCCGCGATCTGCACCACCGCGTCGTAGTAGCTCAGTTTCTCCTTGGTATCGAGCAGGTACACGACCTTGGTCTCGCTGGGCGACAGGCTGAGCTTGTGCCAGAAGCGCTGGAGGGGTCGCTCCACCTCCTCGTAGATCCCGATGCCGCCCGGGCGGGGAGTGAGCAGGAACGAGCGCATGACCACCGCCTTCGTCTCCGGGTCACGCTCGAACCGGTCGATGAAGATCCGGCCGTCCCGGAGCCCCGAGTTGGCGAACTCAAACTTCCGGGCCGGATCCGAAACAAGCACCTCGTCGCCGGGGCGGCCGTCGGGGCGGACGAGGTAGACGTCATTCGAACCCCAGCCGCGGGGCGCGAAGCGGTTGAAGATGACGAGATTGCTGCCGTCGCGCGTCCAGGTGGGATTGAAGTCCGCATGCGCGCCGCCGGTCAGCTCGCGCAGGCCGCGCCCGTCGAGACCGATGACGGAGATCTTCGTACGCCAGCCGTCCTCCCGCGGCGCATCGTGGACCACTCGGAAGAACGCGATCCTAGAACCGGGCCCGCCACAGGCGAGCTTCAGGGTCGCCATACCATCGGTCAGCTGCGGGCCATCCTTGCCGTTCTCCTCGATCGCCACCTGCATGCTCCGGGAGACGATCCACCGCCCGCTGGCGAGCGGCGCGGCGTCGGCCGCGGATGGCCTGGACAGGGCGCAGGGCAGGCAGAACACGACTGCGAGGGTGGCGAGCAACCTCGCCGCGATAAGTGGGCCGGATGTGAAGGGGCGTGGCGCAGCCATGGGCACCTCCGTCGATATGGGCCCTGCGAACGACCCCACGGTAGACCGCACTGCGGCTGGCTACAACACCAAACGTGCGATCAGCGGGATACCCTTCCGTGAACGCGAAGGTCGTCTTCGGTCAGGCGATCCACCAGCTTTCGGATCCTCTCCGTCAGGGATTCCTCGGGGGAGTGTAGAGGAGGGCCTCTTACGCAAAGCGGGCGTAGCGAGAGCCCGGACCCTGACAACACGAGTTGCAAGCACGCCTCAGCGCCAGGCAGCGACGAGGCTCTGGTACCGTTGCCCCGACATAAGGTGAAGTGCGGCGATTGTCCGAGTTGGCCGTTATTCCATTCGATGGCGTCGCCACGGTAAGACACCTCACCGCTACGTGATGGGCTTGTACCCGCTGCTCGAGAATGAGACCTGCTGGCTTCTCGCGGTCGAACTCAAAAAGTGCACCTGGGCCGAAGACGTGCGTGCTTTTGCAGAGACGTGCCGACGCACCGGGCTGCCTGCTGTAGTCGAAGGGGCCCTGTCGGGCAACGGTGCCCACGTGTGGTTTATCTTTTCGGCCCCGATGCCCGCGGCGACCGCGCGCAAGATGGGATGCCACCCTCATCACGGAGACCATGTCGCGGCGTCACGAACTGAGTATGGACTCCTAAGATCGCTGTTCCCGCACCAAGACACGATGCCACGAGGATGTCGGAAAACGTGATCGCGCTGCTCTTCAACATCGACATCCCAGGGAGGACGTCGATGAGCAGTTGCGACCCTTACCCCACAGTGGGCATACCTCGCGTGGTGCCGCGCCTCGGCCCTGCGACCGTCGAGATCGCCCGTCAAGCGACGCGCGCGACGGAGGCCGCGTAGCCCCTCGCGGGTCGACGTGTGTCGCAGGTTCAAACAGCGGGGCACGGCCGTGACCTGTTCTGACTAGAGGGTTCGTGGCGCGGACCTGAATGGATGGCATCGGCCGCGAGATTCCCTGAACGGGCTGATCCGACGGGCACCTTCCATGTTGGCAACGGGCGGCCTGGACGGGGAACCCGGACGCGAATAGACATCCTTCGACCGATGATTCTTGTCCCGCACCTGGATTACTACGGGCTTGTCCCCGCCTCGAGGCGCGGGCGACCACAAACTTGCTTGAAGCGAGGGGCCGTGCCCGCTCGGAAAGGCAGACGCGCATGAGTGGAGTGCGAGTCCTGGTCGGCACACGCAAGGGAGCGTTCGTTCTCACGGCCGACGGCATGCGCCGGAGGTGGGACGTCTCCGGTCCCCTTTTCGCGGGCTGGGAGGTTTACCACGTGAAGGGATCACCGGCTGACCCGAGCCGGCTCTATGCGTCGCAGACGAGCGCATGGTTCGGGCAGATCATCCAGCGGTCGGATGATGGCGGAGGGACGTGGCACCAGCCCGGTACGCCGGCCGGCGTGCCGACCACCACGCCAGATGGGATGCCCAAGGGCGAGAGCAACAAGTTCGTCTACGACACCTCCTCCGAGGCCGGGAAACCGCTCACCACGCATCAATGGTACGACGGCTCGCAGCGGCCCTGGGAGTTCAAGCGGGTGTGGCACCTCGAGCCGTCCCCGATCGATCCCGACACCGTCTACGCCGGCGTGGAAGACGCGGCCCTGTTTCGCTCGAGCAACGGGGGCCAGACCTGGCACGAGCTGGCCGGCCTGCGCGGCCACGGCACCGGGCCGCGCTGGCAACCGGGCGCCGGCGGGATGTGCCTCCACACGATACTGCTCGATCCGAGCGACCGCGCACGGATGTACGTCGCCATCTCGGCCGCGGGCGCGTTCCGTTCCGACGACGGTGGTCGGGCTTGGAAGCCGATCAACCGCGGCCTGCGCTCGCAGTACATTCCGGAGCCCACGGCCGAGGTGGGGCACTGCGTCCACCACATTGCAATGCACCGCTCGCGCCCGGACATACTTTTCATGCAGAAGCACTGGGACGTGATGCGGAGCGACGATGGCGGCGAGTCCTGGCGCGAGGTCAGCGGCAATCTTCCGAGCGATTTCGGGTTTGTGATCGACGTCCACGCGCATGAACCGGAAACGATATACGTTGTGCCGATCAAGAGCGACTCCGAGCACTTCCCACCTGATGGACGCCTCCGTGTCTACCGGAGCCGCTCGGGCGGTAACGAGTGGGAGCCGCTCACGGAAGGCCTGCCGCAGAAAGACTGCTACGTCAACGTGCTGCGCGACGCCATGGCCGTCGACTCACTCGATCCGTGCGGTGTGTACTTCGGCACGACCGGAGGCCAGGTGTACGCCTCAGCGAATGCGGGGCAGAGCTGGGCGCCCGTCGTACGAGACCTGCCGGCAGTCCTCTCGGTCGAGGTGCAAACGCTGCGATGATTCGGGTCGTGCTCCCGGCGCACCTGCGTACGCTGGCCCACGTGGACCACGAGGTGGTCCTCGAGATCGTGGGAGTGATCACCGTGCGCGCGGTGCTCGACGCGCTCGAGGCGCGTCATCCGGCGCTCCGCGGAACGATCCGCCACCACGTGACGCTCGAGCGCCGTCCGTACCTGCGATTCTTCGCCTGCGAGGAAGACCTGTCCCAGCAGTCGCCCGACACCCCGCTGCCCAAGGCCGTGGCGACCGGAGCCGAACCCCTGGTGATCTTGGGCGCCATCGCCGGCGGTTGAGGTTCTGCCTTCTTCATCGGGTCCACCAGCACCCAGGCCGCCCTGGTCCGCGATGCTCGAGCCGATGAAACTCACGCCCGCCAAGAACCCTGGGGGGGCCGTCAGCCCTTCGCGAGCGGTTCGAGGGCGACGAGGCGCCGGACCTCGTCGACCGACGTCTTCCAGACGACGTCCTCGCCCACATCCATGTAGTCGTGCACCGCCTTGTGGCGCATCCCGGCGATCCCGCCTCACGGGATCACCGGGCCGGAGCCTCCGGCCCGTCTCGGGCTCGTCGCCGAGACGAGATCGAGCCCACCGACGACATGCGCGACCTCTCTTGCCTGTTCCCGAGCTGACCCGCGCGCCGCGTCATCGAGCTCGCCCCCGTCCACTGGAGGCAGACTCTCGAGCAGCAGGACACTCAGCAGCGGCCCGCTGCCAACGTGTACCGCCAGATCATTCTCGGCGAACTCGACGAGTAGCGTCCGCCGAAGTCGACCCGCAGCGTCGCCGTCAGCCACGCTTCGGCGAACGGATACATCTGTGTATCGTGACCACGACTGCGCCTCGCATCCGAGCCCTTGCCGGAGCGCTCTGATGCCGCGATAGCCGCGGCTCCGTGAGCGGAATGGTCCGGCAGTCATTCGGGTGGGGCCCTTGTTCTTCCACGGCGCCGAGGTCATGAGTCATGGGGACGAAGAGAGCGCGTTCGTTCGTATTGGGCGCACACAACCGTCCTGCAAGACGTCGCCTCCCATCTTTGGAATCCGGTGAAAAGGAGATGCTATGCCCCAACGTGATCTTGAATCGCTCAGCCGCCGTCCCCCGATCTGCGACCGCATCGAAGCGAGGCGCAGACCACAACCCGAAGCCATCGCCATCTTCAGGCAGAACCGCCAGGAGAAGCTGCGGATTCTCGAGGAGGCCGCGCAAAAGGCAACTGGAATCGACCTGCGCGAACTCCGCGCTTCGCTCGCCCGCAACCGCAGGCAAACGAACGATGCCCTTACTGCGCTGAGTTCGCGCCCTGCGACGCCAGACCCCACGGCGACTGCACCCACCAGCCGCCTCTACCAGTCGCTGAAGCCGCTCGCTGGACGCCTCGTCCCTCTCGCTCAGCCATCCTTCGCCTTCCTCGATACGCCTGAGTCATTTGATCAGCTTCAGACGGGCGATTGGCTCTGGAACTCGAGCATCGCACCCGGCAACGCCTTTTTTCAGACCGACATCCACGCCAGCAGCAGCTCAGATTACGCGATCTACAACTTCAAATACGTCTGGAACAACGACAGCGACACTGCCATGCTCACAACCGTGTTTGCCGGCCTCTCGTTTACCGGCTGGCTCACCGCCGCCGCGCAGGACGGGAGCGTGAAGAACTGCTGGGACGCGATGGTCAGTGCGTATCTCGATATAGAACTCGTGATCGGAGCGACGAACACCCCGGCGGAGTACCGGTCCAGCAACGTCAGCTCCATCACGGCTCGCAATGGAATGTGGGGCCTCGGGGATGGTCTTGCTGAACAGCTGTACAACGACCAGGACCGCAGTATCTCGCTTGAAGGCTATCTCGTACCTCCGAACTCCTCACTGACGATGCTGGTATTCGTAGCCTTCAGCTTCGACTGGGGTTTCGACACTCCGGTCAGTCCCTCCGAGAACAAGGCCGAAGCCAGCTTCGGCAACAGGCTCTTCCCCGGAAACCGTGTCGTCAGCAACGGCATCGTGCTCTTTGCCTCACCGGTTCAAATTCAATGACGACTCTCCCCGGTGCCTCGTCGGGCCCTTCGGGCGGAGTCTTCGGCTCATGCGGATGAGGGGGCCCTCCGTGTCCCCTCATACACCCTTAGGCAAGGGCGCTGAAGCAGTTCCTGAGCGGCCACTGGGAAACGCTCTATGCCTGTGACTTCTCGCAGCACGAGCAGCGCGCCATCGGTGATGAGGCAACATCCGCGTTCTCGCGGTACACGAGGTGCGGGCCTGGAACCGGGGTTGCGTACCTTGTCGCCTGCTGTAGGGTTGCGGCAAGCACTTGACGGTGGCGCGCACGGCTCGAACACAAAGAACTTCAATGGGTTGGGCGTGCCGCGGACCTATGACCTTCGATTTCCGAAGAATGCCCTAATTCAACCATGAGAAAAAGGCTCCGCGCGTCGAGTCCACGTGGAGCCTTGTGGCTTGGCGTGCCCTAGAGCCTTTGGGCCTCTGGCCTTCGAATTCGTAGCCCTGGTCAACCAACAGTGCAGGCGGGTGTCAGGACTACGGATTCGAAGGATTCGGAGGAGTTGGGGCCCGGAACTCGACCACGTGAGCCATCGCAACTTCCAGCCCTGCGAACGAGCCCGAACACGATGCGCTTGAGCCTCTGCTCGCAGACGCCAGCAAGTACGGTCTCCCGGAGGCTGTACTCATCGACCGAGGCTACCTCGGCAGCTCCGCCATCGACGGGCTGCGGCAACAGGGCGTGGTGATTCGTGCCAAGCCTTGGCCGAGCAGGAACAGCGGACGCTTCACCAAAGAGGACTTCAAGATCGACCTTCGCCGGCGAGGTGACCCGCCCGGCCAACGAGAAGGCGCGCTTCACTGGTCCGGGCTCGGTCGCGCACTTCGCGGCGAGTGCCTGCGACCCGTGCAGCATGCGAGCTCGCTGCACCGTCGCGGCACAGGGCATCGGCCGGTCCGTATCGATCCACCCACAAGAAGAACTCTTGCTCGACCTGCGCCGAATCAAGAAAACGCCAGAAGGCCGCGCCGCGCTCCGGGAGCGCGTCGCGATCGAGCACCACCTGGCTCGCATTGTGGCGGTCCAAGGCCTGCCCGCTCGCTACAAGGGCGCGCGCAAGAACACTCTGGACCTCCGCCGATGCGCCGCCGTCGCCAACCTTCAGGCCCTCGCGAGGGCGGCGGCCTGACGTTTACCTGTTCGGATCTCTAGCCTAGGAGCGCCGCAGGACCTCGTCGAACTTCCGCGCCACGATGGTCCTGGAGCGTGCGGATGGGATCCGCTCGATCCACTCGCGCAAGGCACTTCTGCGAAAGCCGCGTGGCAGCTCGAGCTCGGGCAGGGCCGCGAACAGCCTGCCCCGCGTCGGCGAGAGGTAGAGGAAGTCGAAGAGCGCCTTCTCCGGCAGGGCGAGCTTGGTCCCGGATCGCGGGTCGTGCTCGAAGCCATCGAACAGCTCGGGCCGGATGTGGTGCACGCTGTAGGTGCCGACGCTCGTCTCGGCGAGGTCGCTCCGTGCGAGGGAGACGAGATAGATCGAGGAGGGGATCTGGGTGATCATGCCGCGCCGGTATAGCGCGGTCTGCAGCGAGACGTAGCTGGGATACGGCGCGGTCACGTACTCCGCCAGCGCCAGCGGATCGGGCTGGTCCGAGAGCGCCCACACGCCGCGCCGAACGGGCGTCACGAGACCCGACGACGCGAGCCGCCTCAGCGTATGGCTCGCTGCCTGGACGGACAGGCCCAGGAGCGCGGCGGCGTCCGAGGTGGTCGCGGCGGGAACGCGGAGGCTGCGGAGGCGCCCCAGGGCTTCGGCGGCGTTCATGGGCGCGCCTTCTCCAGGTGCTCGATGACCTGCATCTGGAGCGCATCCCATGCCTCGGGGGACCCGTAGGTGTCAGCGCTGTCCGGCTGCAGGTAGGACACGACCTGGGACTTGAAGTCGGCGTAGGAGATCTCCATCACCCGCTCGACTGCTCTAGGGATGTCGGATCGGATCGGGCGGAGCGCTTCCACGTTCCCTCCACCCCTGGAAAATAGGACCGCAAGGTCGAAGACATCCCGTGCCTGGACGATGGTCCGCCCGACGAGCGCGCCCACCTTCTGCCGCAGGGCGGCAGCGAACGGGTAGTGAGGTGCCAGGAGCGGCATGAGCTTGTGCTCCGCCAGGACCGTTGCCGCGACCGGCTCGATCTTCGCTTCCTCGGTCGTCGCTCGCCGGGAGAACTCGATCTTCGTGTGGAGGTCGGTGGCGTGGCCCTCGACCGCCAGACCGACCTTCCAGCGCTGGGTGGTGTCCGTCTGCTTCGGGGCCGTGACGCTCGTGATGGAGAGCCCACGGCTCCGCAGCGGCATCGAGAGCGCCGGTCCACTCAGGATGGCCGTCACCCTCTCCTTGAGCGAGTGAACGGGGAGGCCTGCCACGTCGAGGTCGATGTCCTCGGAGTACCGGACGCTCTCGAAGAAGAAGCGCAGGTTGCACCCGCCCTTGATGGCGAAGCTGCCCTTCTGGGGCCCGGAGCAGAGGAGCCGCACGAAGTGTAGGTGGAAGAGCTCGGCGAACTGGCGGTCCGATGCCATGCGTTACGTAAATACGCAGTGATGCCGTGTATGTCAACTACGCGCATTCAAAAATGCCACTCGTGGACGACAGAGCCTGGGGCCTGCTGGAGTCTAGTTATTAACTCGGGCCTCAGGACGCGATCCGTCCGACGCGTAGCAGGTCGGCCGGCATCGCGTGCTCCAGCTCCCACTCGATCGTGATCGGCCGCTCGCCTTCGTCGGCAGCGGGGCGGACTGGCCCGAGATAGCGGAAGGCCATGGTCACGCCGGGACGATCATCGGCTCGTTCCCGCACGAAGAGGAGCGGCGTGCAGCCCTCCGCGGCCGGAGTCAGATGCCGTCGTCCCTGCTTCGAGGCTCGCGTCGTTCCAGCCTTCGACTGCCAATGGAAGCGCCGCTCGGAGAGGGGGAAGTCGCGGTAGCGAAGGTGCTCCTTCTGCTGGGCGCTCTTCTCGAGCGTGACGAGGAGCATGTCGTAGCGGCCATTGGCGACGGCCTCCACACCGGTGTAGAAGTCCCGAAACTCCCCGGCCTTCGTCCGCTGGTCGAAGGCCGCGCTGAGCTCGACCCCGAGGTAGCGGCCGTGCAGGGCGAGCGGATTCGCGGGCTCCAGCCGGCGGTCGGGGGCGAGGATGGCGTTCTCCCGCTCGAGCACTGGGATGACGCCTTCCAACTCCTCGCGAAGGAGCGCGTGGTCAGCCCAGGCCATCCAGACCTGCTCGGAGGACGCGAGCTCGCGGCCGTAGAGGACCGCGAAGAGCATGTTCTGCACCCGCTCCTCGAAGTGGCCGCTTGGGCGCTCGAGTTTCACCAGCCTCTTCCAGGTCCCGAGGCGGCGCGCGTCCCCCACGTGAGTGAGCTTGCAGACATTGGCGAGCGCATCGGACTCACCCTCCGCAAGGGGCCGCAACTCGAGGCCCACGCTGCGCCGCAGCTCGATCCAGGACCGCCCCCGCGCGTAGATGAGATCGAGCCCGACCTCGGTCTCGAGGACGAACCGATCGAGCGAGAGCCGGACGTGGGCGGGGTCCTTCAGAAGCTCCCGCAACTCGCGCAGGTCATCCGGGATCGATCGTTTGAGCTGCTCGAGGACGCGCTCACGTGAGACCTCGTCGAGCTGGAGGTGGCAACCCGCGGGGAGCCTCGCAAACCCTTCCTTGAAGCCCTCTCGAAGCTCGCGCGGCGTCTTACCGAGCAGCTGCCGGAAGCGTCGGTCGAAGCGGAAGCTGTGGTGCTGGCGGCCGGTGAGATCGAAGGCGACCAACTCGGCCTTGTTCCGTGCGAGCCGTAGCCCACGGCCGAACTGCTGCAGAAAGACGGTGGAGCTCTCGGTCGGCCTGAAGAAGAAGAGCGTGTTGACGTTCGGGACGTCGACACCCTCGTTGTAGATGTCGACCACGCAAAGGATCTGGATATTGCCGAGGTTGAGGTCGCCACGGGCCTGGCGCCGCTCGTCAGCCGGCGTCTCTCCCGTGAGCACCTGGGTCCGGAAGCCGCGCCTTGCGAGCTGGCTCGCGACCTCCTCCGCATGCCGGACGTTGGCGCAGAAGGCGATGGCCTTGAGCGTCTCCGGGCGTGCGATGTGCTGCGAGATCGCCTTCACGGCACGCTCGACGAAGATCTCGGCGGCGCCCACGAGCTTGCCGGCGAGCTCCTCGGGGGCGTACCGGCCCGCCGTCCAGGCGACGTCCGAGAAATCCACGCCCTCGACGTCGAGCATGTAGTAGCGGAAGGGGACCAACGCGTGCGGAATGGCGTTCCAGACGCGGAGGTTACCGACCCAGGGGCGAGGGAACAGGTGATCGTAGTCGATCCCGTCGGCGCGCTCGGGCGTGCCTGTGAGCCCCAGCACCTCGGCTTCAGGGCTCAGGCGGGCGAGAAACGTCTCCCACTTGAACGCGGGCGAGTGGTGCGCCTCGTCGATAACGACCATGTCGAACGACCTTGGGTAGAGGTGGTCGTCCTTGAGGGAGTCGATGGACGCGAACACGTGGCGGCCGATGGCCGGCCGTTGTCCCTGGAAGAGCAGCTCTCCGAAGTCGGACGACTGCAAGGCCGCCCGGTAGAGGAGGCGAGCCTGCTCGAGGATCTCCCGGCGGTGGGCAACGAAGAGCAGCGAGTCGACCGTCCCGGCCTCGCGCAGCCGGACGTAGTCGAGCGCCGCCATCACCGTCTTGCCCGTGCCGGTCGCAGCCACGAGCAGGTTGCGATGCCGGCCCAGGGCGCGCGCCGCGGTGAGCTCCTCGAGGACGGGCTTCTGGAACGACTTGGGCTCGAGCTCGAGAAGGGCCTGCAGCCCTGGATCGCGATCGGCCTGCGCGAGCGCGCGGGCGAGTCGCTTCCTGTGCGGCTCCAGGCGCCCATCGAACGGCTCGAAGAGCGCAAGGTCCGCCCAGTACTGGTCGAAGGTCTCGCTCATCTGGGCGAGCAGGGCCGGTTGGTCGCTCTCCGTGATTCGGACGTTCCACTCGAGGCCGTCGGTCTGGGCGGCGTGAGACAGGTTGGAGCTGCCGACGTAAGCGGTCGAGACGCCGCTGTCGCGGTGGAAGATCCAGGCCTTGGCGTGCAGGCGGGTCGTCTGCTCGTCGTACGAGACGCGGATCTCCGTGTTCGGGAGGTCCCCGAATCGCTCGACCGCGAGGGCATCGGACGCGCCCATGTAGGTGGTGGTGAGGACTCTGAGCCTGTGGCCTCGGGAGATGCAGTGCCGCTCGAGCGCGCCGCGCAGCCTCTCGAACCCGGAGAGCTTCACGAACGCGCACAGGAGGTCGATGCGGTCGGCGCTGTCGAACTCGCTCCGGAGGTGGTCGAGGAGGGACTCGCCCTCGGCGTTGACGATGAGGTTAGAGGAGTGAAGGGAGCCCCGCGGCGGCCGCGGAGGATCGGCCGGCCTGGTAACGATGGAGAGGAGGCGCTCCGGCAGCAGCTGGAGCTCGCCGTCCTTGAAGGCCTTCGGGGCGTGCCGAGCCAGGGTCGCGAGAAGCTCCTCGGCAAGGCCAAGCGTCGAGGCGGGCTCCCCGCCGAGCTCGTCGACCGCGAGGTCGAGGGCGTCGCGGAGCAGCGAGACGATTGGGGCGCTCGCGTCGCCGGTCTTGGTGAACTGCTCGCGGACAACCGCAGTTCTCATGACATCGAGGCGGGCGAGCTGGCGCTCGACGGCGTGGGTGATGACCTCGTCGTAGATGCCGGGCGCGAGTCGAGGACGGCGGAAGGTGCCCATGCCGGTAGAGTACTCGAGGAGCGGACGTCTCGCGCGCAGACCGTCGAAGGCACCGAGTGGCCTCGTGGCGCCGGATCTCCGTTACTGCGGTACGATGTGCTCGTGCGCGGCTACGTGGCCACCACCGACCACGACTGGTTCACGTTCCTGAGGGATCGCCAACCCGTGGACGAGGTGAACTTCTGGCAGCCATCCGCCCACGGTTTCAATTCGCCGCCCGGGACGCCGTTCTTCTTCAAGCTCAAGTCCCCGCACAACGCCATCGGCGGCTTTGGGGTGTTCGCGCGCTACGAGGCGGCCACCGTGAGGCTCGCGTGGGAGGCGTTCGGGGAGAACAACGGCGCGCCGACGCTCGACGCGATGGCGGGGCGCGTGGGCCGATATGTCCGCGAGTCCCCCGGGCAGGCGCATCGGATCGGTTGCATCATGATCTCCACGCCCGTGTTCCTCGCGGATGGCGAGTGGATCGCGCAGCCTCGAGACTGGCGTCCGAACATCGTCTCCGGGGCGGGGTACGATCTCGATGAAGGGGAGGGTCGTCGCATCTGGGACGAGTGCCTCGAGCGGGCTGCCGCGGCTTCGAGCTCCTCGACGCCACTCGCGGCGTTGGCGGGCGATCCGGAGGCACCGCGGTACGGCGCAGCACAGCTCATCCGGCCGCGGCTCGGGCAGGGTAGCTTCCGCGTGGCAGTCACAGGCGCTTACGACGGCGCATGCGCGGTCAGCCGCGAGCATTCGCTCCCGGTCCTGGAAGCCGCCCACATTCGGCCCTACGGGGCCGATGGAACGCATGAAGTCGTGAACGGTCTCCTGCTGAGGGCGGACATTCACCGGCTGTTCGACACGGGCTACGTCACGGTGACCCCCGATCACCGCTTCGTGGTGAGCCAGCGGCTCGCGAGGGAATGGGAGAACGGCAAGGCATACTACGCGATGGACGGGCGGGAGATCACCTTGCCGAGACGAGTGACAGACCGTCCGGATCCGGAGCTCCTGCGCTGGCACAACGAGAACGTGTTCGAGAGGTTGGTGGCGTAGGGTGGACGTGTCGACCGTCACTACCTCGGGCCGTTCCCTCATTCACGCGGTGTGCGAGGTGCTCTCGGACGGGGAGGACGCGTTCCTGTGCGTCGCCTTCGTCCAGGAGAAGGGCATTTGTCTGCTCCAGAAGGAGCTCGAGATCCTACGGCGTCGACGGGTCAGACCCCGGTTGCTCGTCACCACGACCTTCCAGACCACCAGCCAGCCAGCCCTCTCGATGGCGAGCGGGCTCGGCCTGGACATTCGAGTCCTGAACCCTGGCTCCGGCGCACGTTTCATCCAAAGCTCTACCTCGCCGCCCACGGCGCCGGTGCGAGCGCCGTCATCGGATCCGCCACCCTCACGGGTGGGCTCGCCACCAACCTGGAGGACGGAGTCGCGTTGCAAAGGCCGCGGGATGATCAACCCCTCGCGAGAGCATGGGGCTGGGCCGAGGAGCTGTGGTCGCCTGGGCGATGAAGCGGCTGGCAGCGCGCCGAGCCTCTCGGCTCCCCCACGCATCCCCGGCGACATGTCCGAGTGCGATCGGTCCCCGTACGAGGTGAGCTTCACGCACGAGCCCACCTCCTTGCTCCAGGCCTTCGGGTACACGCTGCGCTACTCCACCCGCGAGTGCTACGACTTCTTCGAGGGCAAAGGGCTGCACCCGCTGATGGACGGCCATCTCCATGCCTTCGAGCGCTTTGGTGGCGCGGCGTGCCGGTGCACCTACGACAGCCAGAAGCCGGTGGTGCTGCGCTGGGAAGGCAACCGGCCGATCCTCAATCCGCGCTTCGTCGATTTCGCCACGTACTACGAGTTCGGGGTCATCGCCGTCCGCCAACGCACCCAACCGCAAGCCTCGGGTCGAGCGGAGCTTCTACGAGCTCACCCTGAGCTTCTTCCGCGGACGCACGTTCTGCGATCGGGCCGACCTCAAGGCCCAGCTCATTCACTGGATGGACACCATCGCCGACCTGCGCCCCCTGAAGCGCATGAAGCGGCGCACTCGACTCGAACTCTTCGCGGAGGCGCCCGCTGCCGCGCCACCCCACGACACCGCCCGGGTGCTCTACAAGCTGTGCGACATCGAGGGCTTCCTCGCCTGGGAGGGCAATTGGTATTCGCTGCCCCATGAGTACGTCACCGAGATCCCTCCGGTGCGCATCACCGAGAACGAGCTCTTCGTCTACAAGGCCGACCTCTCCTGCATCGCGCGGCATGAGCTCAAGCCTCGCGGCGCCCAAGAGCGGTCGATCCTGCCTGGTCACCGGCCGCCGCGCGTCGAGTACGGCCCCGATCTCGAGCAGCTACGCGGCGTCTTCAAGGACCTCGGTGACCCGGCCGCCGAATTCTTGGCCGCCCTCGAGAAGCAAGAGCCCCGCTCCGCCGGTTACCACGCTCGCAAGGTCCTGGCCCTGCGGGAGGGCTATCACACCGCCGATCTGCTCGCGGCCCTCTCCCACGCCCTCGCCTACGGCGCCCTCGAGCACAAGAGCATCGAGCGGATCCTGCATGCCAGGCGGACCGCCGCCGGCTCGACGAGTACGTCGCCGAGGCTTCGGCCAGGAAGCTGTCGGGCGCCGTAGCCCAGAGCTGTACCGAACCGCGCGACCTTGCCGAGTACGACGCGCTCCCCTGCCAAGGTGCCAAGCCCCAAGGAGAAAGCCCGTGTCCAGACGAAGCGACCTCCAAGGCCCAGCTACTGAAATCCGGCAGCGGATCGAGCAACACCTCGAGCGGCTCGGATTGAAAGGCCTGGACGTCGATGCGCACCTGGCCTGGGTGAAGGAGAAGAAGGCGAGCGATCTCGAGGGCGCCGAACGATTGCTCGCTCAGGCGGCCGCCATCAAGCGGGAGCGCAGCATCGAATGGCGCATCCGAGGCAGCGGCCTCAAGGTCCGTAAGTCCATGGCCGGCTTCGATTGGGATTTCCAGCCCAAGCTCGACCGCCGCCCGGTCGAGGAGCTCTTCACCCTTGCCTTCGTCGAGCGCCACGAGGACTTGCTCATCACCGGCAAGAGCGGCACGGGCAAGAGCCACGTCTTGCAAGCCCTGACCATCAAGGCTTGCGAGCGGGAGTGGAATGTCCGCTACGCACGCTGCGTGGACCTGGTCGACGATCCGTACGCCGGCCTCGCCGACGGCTCCTACGAGCGCCGCATGAAGCGGTGGTGTCGTCCCGCGCTCCTTGTCATCGACGACGTAGGCTTGGGCCAGCTCAAGCGCCGCGAGGACGAGCCGACCGCGGCCCACATGCTCTTCACGCTGCTCGACCGCCGCCACACCACCGCCATCACCTCCAACATCAAGCTCTCTGCCTGGGGAAAATACCTGGGCGATGCCACTCTGGCGGCGGCCGTCCTCGACCGGCTGGCGGCCAACTCGATCCGCATCGACATCGACGGGCCGAGCTACCGACAGCATCTCGCTCACCAGCGCGCCAAGGAACAGGGCCTCGAGCTACCGAGGGAGGACGCACCATGAACGCGCCGACAAATCCCGCCCCGGCTTCTCCCTCTGGCTCCCAGCCCTCGATGCCCCCACCGCCGCCTGGCTCCTCGATCTCTGCGGCCACCTCCAGACCGCCATCTGGCGGGCCTACGCTGAAGAGATCGAGGCCCACTGGACCGCGACGGAGCCGGGTCAGCTCATCCACGGCCCCCTGCGACCTCCGCACCGCCACAAGCGCTGATACCGCCGCAGAGCCCAACCAGCGATCCAGCTCGGGCCCTGCCTTCAGGGCAACCCACCCGCTGACCCAAAGATCACCTCGGCCGCCTCATCCTCGGCCCCTCCGCGGACCGACTGGAAATCGATTGCCCGGCACCTGCCCACCAACTCGTTACCACTCCCCGCAACCAAGACTGGATCACCATCACCGCCGGAAGTGGATCAGTTATGAAGCCGCCGCCGAAGTTTCCGCCCAGCCCTGAAGCGAGCGGGCCGGCCCTGCGCAGCACTCAGTGCGCTGTGGGCTCGAGCGAGGAACTGTGCCGAAATCAACGAGGAGGGCCAATGGCCCGGAGATTCGGTGATCGGGGGCCACTCAGGTCGGGGTGACACTCGGGTAACCACGTTGAATGACCTAGGTTTTCACACTTCCCAAGTTCACCGAGTTAGGACCTTGGGGTTCCAGGGGCTCGCTTGGGAAGTTACCCGTGCAATACTAGTCTTAGCGTCACAACTCCAACGGCGGTGCGCAACACGAACCAACCAGTTGGGAAACCGTCATGAACTCGTCCGCTGCCCCCGGAAAGATACTCCTGCAAATGACGAACATTGGGAAGAGCTTCCCCGGCGTTCAGGCGCTCAACGGGGTGAGCCTCACGGTTCGCGAGGGTGAGGTACATGCGCTTCTGGGAGAGAACGGCGCCGGGAAGTCTACCTTGATCAAGGTCTTATCCGGTGTCTACGCCAAGGATACCGGCCAGATCTTGTTTGGGGGCCGACCGGTCGAGATCCGGCGTCCGGAAGATGCCCAATCGCTTGGTATATCGACCATCTACCAGGAATTCAATCTGGCCAAATTACTTACTGTCGCAGAGAACATCTTTATTGGCCACCTGCCGACGAGGGGCGTCAAGGTCGATTGGGAAACAGTCAGGCGAGAATCGCGAAGGATTTTAGATATGCTCGGCGCCACGTTCAGCGTGGACGCGAAGGTGGCGGCTCTTTCCGTAGCCGAACAGCAGCTCGTCGAGATCGCGAAATCGCTGAATCATAATACGCGCCTTCTGGTAATGGACGAGCCCTCGGCGGTATTGGGGGAGGGTGACCTGGAACGGCTATTCCAGGTCATCCGGTCGCTTCAAGCTCAGAGGATCGGGATTATCTACATTTCGCATCGGATCCGGGAGATCTTCGAGCTGGCCGATGAGGTCACCGTCCTCAAGGATGGCGGCTACGTCGGAACTCGGAACGTCGGCTCAGTGACGATGGACGAACTCGTACGGATGATGATCGGACGCGATCTTAAGGACGTGTATCCTAAGCGGGCGCCATACCTAGGCGAGGTGCTTCTGGAGGTGAAGAATCTGCGGCGTTCGAAGCTAGTTCATGATGTGAACTTCAAACTTCACGCTGGTGAGATCGTAGGATTCTCGGGGATCACCGGTTCGGGTCGGACCGAAGTGGTGCGCGCCATCTTCGGTGCTGACCCGCATACTGGCGAGATGCGCAGCTGCGGTCGACCCTACAAGGCACGATCCCCGAACGACGCAATTCGGAGCGGGATCGCGCTGGTGACCGAGGATCGAAAAGCGCAAGGGTTGTTCCTGAAGCAGAACGTCACCACGAACGTTACGATCTCGGGACTCAGACAGTTGTGCAGAACAGGCGTGATCCAGCGGGCTAAGGAAAATGCACTAGTCAAGAAGATGATCCAGGAACTCCGGATTAAGGTCCCAGCGGCCAGCTTCTTGGCAGTGAACATGAGCGGCGGCAATCAGCAGAAGGTGATCCTGGCGCGATGGCTGACCGTTAATACGCGGGTGGTCATTATGGACGAACCCACGCGCGGAATCGACGTGGGTAGCAAAGCCGAGATTTATCAGATCATGGACGAGCTCACCAAGCGCGGGGTAGGCATCATCATGATCTCCTCGGATTTACCCGAGGTGCTGGGCATGAGCGATCGCATTTTGGTGATGCATGAAGGCACGATAGTTGCGGAGCTCTCACGGGCCGAGGCGAGTGAGGAGATGATCATGCGGCACGCGGTGGGTGGCGGGCCTGGCGCGCCGAGGACACCTGAACAGCAGCCTCGGGCGGCGACTGTGCCGACCTCAAGTCGCTAAACGAATACCTTAGGCCACGTCAAGCAAGCTGGCCTCACAGTGGACGCGAGACGCTCTTTGGGCGTAAAGCTGGCCAGGATGCCACGCCCTCAGCACTCTAGGCCAGTCAGGGTTCCGAAGGAAGGTAAGCCCCTCGCGCGATTGCGGTTGATTGTAAAGATAGCACTCATGTATCACCAGCGCGGTATGTCCCAGGCGCAGATTGCCCGGCACCTTCAGCTGTCACAGGCCCGCGTGTCCCAGCTGCTCAAGGCTGCTGCGGCGCTTAGCATCGTCGAGACCGTTGTTCACGTCCCTGCTGGGATGTTCAGCCAGCTCGAAGACGAACTCGAGCGGCGCTTCGAGCTCGAGGATGTGACGGTGATCGATACCGGCCCGGCGACCGGCGACCTGCGGCACCCTTTGGGCGCAGGAGCTGCTCCGTTTGTTAGCCTCGGTCTTGAGGGTGCCGAGGTCATCGGTGTGGCCGCATGGAGCGAGACGGTTTTCTCCGCAGTCGATGCTATGCAGCCGCTTAGCCGTGGAGCAGGGTACGTGGTGAACGTGTTCGGCGGCTTCGGGCCTTCCACATCTCAGGTCCATGCCCGGGTGATGCAGCAGCTTTCCCGGTTGTGCAACGCACACCCCGTGTTCCTCCATGGACCAGGAGTCGTTGCTTCTTCTGCTTTACGAGACGCGCTACGACGGGAGCCACAGGTCCTCGACGTCATCTCCTTCTACAACCGGCTTTCCGTTCTGCTGGTCGGAATTGGTGCCCTCCCACGATCCCGCTGGTACATCAGCAGCGAGGATCAGGACGAACTTCGTTCCAAGGGTGCTGTAGGCGACGTCGCCCTGCATTTCTTCGATGCTGAGGGGCGGCCGGTGCAGTCCTCGCTCGAGAACCGAGTTCTCGGCATAAGTCTTGAACAGCTGAAGCGAGCCCCGCGAACGATCGCCGTTGCCGGGGGCGAGCCGAAATTCGAGGCGATCCGAGCCGCGGTTCGCGGTCGATGGGTCGACACCCTAATCACCGACCTGGGAACCGCGCAGCAGCTCCTCAAGCATCCCTGAGTCGTGGGACACCACCGGAATCCCGCCGCGGAATACCGGCCGGCCCGCGCCCTCGCCCTCCTCCGCGCAAGACCTCGATGTTGCGGTCCGTCCTATTCCGCGAAGTGTTTGCCCTCCCAAGGAGTCCTCGTGTAGGTCAGGCTGGTAGTCGGCTAAACGCAATTTGGCCACGGCCCCATCGATTGGAGTTCCACCCCGATCCATGCCGCGCAGCCACGACGGTCCGCTTGACCGTAGCTCCAGCCGTGGCTGCGTCTTCCGGGGTGACAAGGTGAACCGGCGTAGTCTGCCCGCACAAACGGCCTGCGCGTGCGCGGTTCCGGTCAAGGGTCTGCCGGCCCTTCAGTTCAGTCCTCGGCGAATTCGCATCCGGGACCAGCACATTCGAGGTCACGCCCTGCGTGCACGCCGCCGCGTTGCGAAGACAACCGATGAGCACGAGACGCGCTCGGCCGATGGTATAGTGCACCGCGGCGCCATAAGTCATACAGATCACGGTGCTGCGTCCTCGCAGGCGGCTGACCTCGCGGTGAGCCGGGTAGGGGAATCGTCAAAGGCGTCCCCCCGGGTTGCGAGCATGGTACTCCCCGGAAAGTAAGCTCCGGGTTCTACGGTCAACTCGCCGGGGTTGCCAACAATCCCCGCGAGGTAGACCCGGGAGCACCCGAGATTTGAGGGTAGGGTCCTGCCCGCGCTGATGTGGTCGACCACGAACAGCGCTCCCGTCTCCATGGTGCCCGACTTTTGGGTCGGTGTGACGCTGGTCCCCCACGAGCTGAACCTGGTCCTCGGGCACCTTCGGTCACAGGCCAGAATCCAGCGGCGGCGGCAAGAGCTCTGGACGGCGGGGCACCAGCGAGCGCTCTTGACAGGAGCCGCACGGCCCCTCAGTATTCATAATATCCACATAACAATTATTTTTATAAATTGCTGCCTGACCATGGGCGAATCGAACCAGCCTGAGAAGTTCGTGCTGGTGGCGCGTGCGGAACACCTGCACATCGCCGGACTGTCCTGCGCACCCGCCATCCTCGGTACCTTTGCGCCTCGCCTCGGAATGGACGACGACCAGCCGGCACGCGTGAAATCTCGCTTCGGCGGCGGCATGATCGGGTCCGGCGGTCTAGGTTGCGCCGTTACCGGGTCGATGATGGCCATCGTTCTTGCGCGCGACCCGCGAGTGCGTCGCGACCCTACCTCCAAGCAGCGAGCGTACAGTTACACAGCCGAGTTGTGGAGGGGCGCAAGCGGACGCCGGGGCTCCCTCGAATGCCGTGATATCCTCGGCACCGATACTTCAGCATCAGCGGACACGCGGGGGCACAGGAGAGGAATCTGTTCCCAAGGCGGTGCGGTGGCGCCGTCCGAAACGCCGACGAGATTGTCAGCGAACTGCTGCATTTTGAATCACGCGAGATTTGATGGGCCGCTATTCGAGTGACCGATTGGACCTCGGGTCGTTTGCGCAATAGGAGACGCAATGCACGACGTCGACACATGCAAGTCAACGACGCACTCCGGCCGGCCGGTCTTGGAGGTGCGGCGACTTCCGGAGCGTGCCAAGGCACTCGGGATGTACGAGCGGATGTTAGAGATTCGCAAGTACGAGGAACGGATCTACTTCCTGTTCCTCGAAGGCACGATGCCTGGGACCATCCACCAGTCGCACGGCCAGGAGGCATGCGCGGTCGGCCTGCTCTATGATCTGGGGCGCGACGACTTCATGGTGACCTCCCACCGGCCGGCCGGGCATGACATCGCGAAGGGCGTCTCGATCAGGGGTATGTTCTGCGAAATGTACGGAAGGAAGGCGGGTTGCTGTCAGGGAAAAGGAGGCGCCATGCACACGGGTGACATCGCTGTGGGTGCCCTGCCAGCGAACGCGATCGTGGGCGGAAATGTCCCCATCGCCGCCGGCGTGGGGCTTGCGCTCAAGATGCGCAAGATGAGGAACGTGGTGATCGCATTCTTCGGTGACGGTGCCACCAACGAAGGCGCCTTCCACGAGGGGGCGAACGCGATCGCTCTCTGGGGTCTCCCGGTCATCCTCGCTTGCGAAAACAATCTCTACGGCGCCTCCACGCCATATGCAAAGACGTGCAAGGTGTCCCGCATCGCCGATCGCGCATCCGCGTACGGCATGCCCTCTGAGGTCGTCGACGGCCAAGACGTACTGTCCGTTAATGAGGCTGCGACACGAGCAATCGAGCGTGCGCGTGACGGTGGCGGACCAACCCTGCTGGAGCTCAAGACCTACCGCTATGGAGGCCACTCACGCAGTGACGCCCGCGCTTACCGGACACGCGAGGAAGAGGCGGCCTGGGCCGCCCGTGACCCCATCGCCCTGTACCGGAAGATGCTACTCGAGGTGGGGGGTGTGGACGAGGCGCAGCTCAAGGCGCTCGAGGCTCGCGTGGAGCAGACTATCGAAGATGCAGTATCCTACGCCAAGGCATCGCCGGACCCCGCTCCCGAGGACGCGCTGACCGACGTGTACTGGGCTGGAGGATCTCGGCCATGACGGTCATGACGATTGCGGAGGCCCTGCGTAGCGCCATTGCCGAAGAGATGCGACGGGATCCGACGGTCTTTTGCCTGGGCGAGGACGTAAGCGATCTGGATGGCGGCTACGGGGGGGCTTTCGGTGTCACGCGGAACCTCGCCAAGGAGTTTGGAGCCGAGAGGATCCTCAACACGCCTATCTCGGAGATCCTGATTGCGGGTGCTGCGGTCGGGGCCGCGATGACCGGTATGCACCCCATCGCGGATCTCCAATACGGCGATTTTCTATTTTGCGCCATGGACCAGCTTGCCAACCAAGCCGCCAAGATGAGCTACATGTCTGGCGGGAAGGTGAAGGTCCCCATGGTCATGCGCGCGCCTGTCGGTGCGACGACTCGCGGTGCCCAGCATGCGCAAAGCATGGAAGGATTCTTCACTCACGTCCCGGGCCTAAAGGTGATCTGCCCATCGACGGCATACGATGCCAAGGGCCTGCTCAAGTCCGCCGTTCGGGACGAGAACCCGGTCATCTGTTTCGAGCACAAGCTTCTCTACGGAAACATGGGAGTTCGTGTCGAACGAGGCGGTCTCTCGCCAGTCAGCGACATTCCCGACGAGGAATACCTCGTGCCCCTCGGTCAGGCGGCGGTGCGGCGCGAGGGACGGGACATCACCGTGGTGGCCAATCTCCTGATGGCGCACCGTGCGATGGAGGCTGCAAGCGAGTTGGAGAAGGAGGGGGTGAGCTGCGAGGTGATCGATCCGCGGACTTTGATCCCATTCGACTACGAGGCGGTGATTCATTCTCTTGAGAAGACGTCGCGACTCCTCATCGTTCATGAGGACACGTACACGAACGGATGGGGTGCGCAGTTGGCGGCCTACGTTGCCGAGCACGCCATCTATATGCTCGACGCACCGGTGGCGCGCGTTGCGACGTATGATGTTCCCATTCCATTTGCGCCAGTCATGGAGAATTTCGTCGTGCCGTCGATGGGGCGGATCACGGAGGCGGCTCGTCAGCTGCTCCGAGCTTGACACGTAGTACGACAGGACCAGCGAGGAAGGCGCGCCCATGCTGCACAAGATCACGATGCCTGACGCGGGACAAACCACGGATCAGCTTGTCATCGCAAGGTGGCTGAAGCAGGTGGGCGACCCGATCGCACGGGGAGAAGCCCTGCTTGAGGTTGAGACCGACAAGGCGACCTTGACAGTGGAGAGCTTTGCGCCGGGTAAGCTGCTCCGCCAAGTCATTCGAAGTGGCGAAACCGCGTCCGCGGGTGATGTCATCGCGTGGGTCGGGGAAGACAGCGACTTGTCGTCGGAGGTACAGCCGGCCGCTGCCCCACCCGCAGATGTATCCGGCGGGAAAACCGAACCGCCGCAGCCAGTGTCGTCATCCCCAGGACGCCGCGTAGTACAGGCGAGCGAGGTGGACGGTGTCCGCGTCTTTGCGTCCCCGGCTGCCAGAAAGGCGGCACGTGAACTCGGGCTTGACCTGCGAGACGTCGCTCGAAATGCCGGGGTGGAGGTGGTGCACAAGAAAGATGTCCTTGCCGTCCGCCCTTCCACTGCCGTACGCCCAACCGCCGAGCGTCTCTCCGGATCTTCCGCGCCATACGATGTGGTGCAATTAACGCGGTCGCGGAAGGCGATCGCGGCCCGAATGGCCCAAAGCGTTTCCACTATTCCGGCCTTCACGCTGGACATCGACGTTGACATGACTCGCGCCAGCGCGTTGAGGGAGGAGCTCAACGCGCAAACTGGCCTGCCGAGGATCAGCTATCACGATCTGGTTGCCAAGTGCGTGGCACTTGCAGCAGCCAGGTACCCGCTCGTAAACGCTTCCTATCGTGAGGACGGCATCTACGCGTACCGAACAGTGAACGTTGGCCTGGCAGTCGCCTGTGATGAAGGTCTCCTGGTTCCCGTCATTCGAGATGTGGTTCAAAAGAAACTGACCGAAGTGGCTGCCGAAAGCGCGCGCCTTATTGCGGCGGCCCACGAGGGGAAGCTGGCCTCCGGCCAGTTGGACGGAGGGACGATCACCATCTCCAACCTGGGGATGTATCCGATTCGCCGATTCACGGCGATTATCAATCCGCCCCAGAGCTGCATCCTGGCGCTTGGCTCTATTGCCCCCAGGCCTGCTTGGGTAGATGGTGCGTGGGCCGCCCGCCCGAACCTACTTCTGAGCGCGTCCTTCGATCATCGCGTCCTGGACGGTGCGTACGGTGCGGCGTTTGTGAGCGAAGTGCGCAGGCTGCTTGATAACCCCATTCTCCTCTTCGTTTGATGACTATCACAGCTACGACAAGGAGGACCAAGAGTTGAACTGCAGCGTTGTCAAAGTTGGAGGAGTTCCACCGTGTAACCCGAAGAGCTCCATGCTCGGAAGGGGGTTGGCAATGAAGAAATTGTGCCTCGCTTTGGCAGTCATTGCAATGGCCTCGACAGCGGCGGCCGATCAAAAGCTGGATCAATCGACGCTTCTCAAGCCGGTGAACAAGACGCTCAAGTTCGTGTTCATCGCCAAGCTCGTTCATCCTTGGTACGATGTGGTTGATGAGGGCATCAGGGCCGCCATCGCCGAATACAAGAAGGACGGGATCAACATCGAATACAAGTGGGACAGCCCCTCCACCGCCGACGTTGCCGAGCACGTCAAGAAGATCGAAGCCAACACGAGCGCTCGCCCTGACGGCCTGGCGGTGGCGTGCCTGGATCCGTCTGCGGACACGCAAGCGCTCAACGATGCGGTCAAGGCTGGTTTGAACGTCATCACGTTCGATACTGACTCCGGCCCGGGCTCCCTGCGGAAGGCGTACGTAGGGCATTCGAACTTCAGGGCGGACGGCCTGGTCCTAGCCGACGAGCTCGCGAAGAAGATCGGCGGCAAGGGCAAGATCGGTATTTTGAGCGGCTCGCCTGGAGCGCCAAATCACGTGGCGTGGGTCGCGGCCTTCAAGGAAGGCATTGCCAAGTACAAGGACATAAAGGTTGTCTTCGAGCGGCCGGACAACGATGATCTCCAGCAGGCGGTAGATCTCACCGAGCAAGCCCTACAGGCAAACCCGGACATCGCAGGCTTCTTCTGCTGCAATGCTTCAAACCCCATCGGTGCCGCCCGCGCCATTACCAACGCTGGAAAGGCCGGGAAGGTGGCCATCGTCGGCATCGCCCTCATGCCCGAGACCGTCAAGTACATGCTTAACGGGACCATCTACGCACAGGTGGAACAGCGGCAATGGGAGGAGGGGTACTGGTCGGTCAAATACCTCGTGGCTTTGAATCAGAACCACACCGTGCCAGCGGAGCACCAGACGGGGTCGATGCTTTACCACGCCGAGGACCTGAAGAAGGTACTGAAGTAACCGAGCGGAACGTCGTTCCGCGCCACTCGGCGTGTTCCACACGCCGAGTGGCCGCAGGGAGGCCGAGCATGGACCCGACTCTCGCTAGAGCGCCGTGGAGGCTGCCGGGACTGCTTCGCCGATCTGGGCTTCATCACGAGGGCGGCATTTTGGCCGCGTTGATTGTGGTCTGTGTGTTACTCGCCATCGCCGCCCCCAAGTTTCTATCCTCCTACAATCTTGGTATTGTCATTCGTCAGGTGTCCTTCGTCGCGATTGTAGCGATGGGGCAGACGATGGTGCTTCTCACCGGCGGAATCGATTTGTCCGTTGGGTCAATTGCCGGATTCACGGCGATCATCGGGGCAAATGTTATGGCGCATTTGCCGGTGGACCCCTATTTCGCCGCTGTGTTCGCCATCCTGCTGGGCTTCCTCATTGGCGCCGTGAGCGGGTTCTTCATTGCTTACGTCAAAATCAACGCATTCATTGTCACTTTGGGCATGGGAGAAATCTGCGCCGGCCTGAACCTGGTGATCACGCGGGGCTATCCCATCCTCGGCATCCCGACCAGTTTCAACTTTCTTGGGCAGGGGATGATCGGGCCTGTTCCGTTTCCCGTGATTCTCATGCTGCTCTTGATGTGTGGCTTCACGTTCATCCTCACATCAACGCCGTACGGCCGGAATATCTACGTCATCGGCGACAACGAGAACGCCGCGCGTCTGGCCGGGATCCAGGTTGCTCGGGTCAAGATGAGCGTGTACGCCATTTCTGGTGTCCTCTCCGCCCTCGCTGGCATGATCTTCGTCAGCCGTGTGAACGCTGGCCAGCCTACTGTCGGGCCGAGCTGGCTCATGCCCTCGATCACGGCCGCCATTATCGGCGGCACGACGCTGAGCGGCGGAGAGGGTACTATAATTGGCTCAATAATTGGCGCGGTCTTCATGGGTGTGCTCTCGAACGGGATCGTGCTGATGGATATCTCTGCGTATTGGGAGAAGGTCATCATCGGTCTGGTCGTTATTGTCGCGGTTCTTCTCGATGTGCTGCGAAAACGAGAGCGCTAGGATTCGGATTCCGTCCGACCCCGGCACGGGAATGAGGATGGCGCGATGACCAGGTACTACATTGGCTTCGATTGCGGGACGATGGGCACCAAGGTGGCGATCTTCTCCGAGGACGCCACGATGGTGGCGGACGCTTACCGACCCCACGTCATCGATTATCCGCGCCCAGGGTGGGCGACCATGGATCCCGATCAGTACTTGAGGGTCGTAACGGAGGGCCTGCGCGAGTGCATGCAGAAGTCGAGGATTGATCCCAACGACATCCGAGCGATCTCCTGCAGTGGAATCATTTGCGGATTCGTTCCTGTCGACGAGGCCTGGAACCCGGTGGGACCCTACTACCCATACCTCGATAACCGTGCCAAGGACGAAGCGGTCTTCGTTTCAAGGAACCTGGAACCATTGTGGGAGCGAGAGAACGGAACGTCAATTGTCGGGGCCTTTATTCCACCCATGATTCTGCGGTGGCTGCTAAAACACGAACCAGAGCGGATCAAGCGCACGCACAAACTGGTGACTGGCGCTCACTACGTCTTGGGGAGGCTGGGCGGGCTGCAGGCCAAGGACGCATTCATCGACTTCTCCCATCTCTCTGGTTGGCTGCTTGGTTACGACGGCCGGACGCGCGACTGGTCTCCCCGCCAGATGGAGATCCTAGGCATCCCCATGCGGCTCCTTCCGCGCGTGGTCAAGCCGTGGGATGTCGTGGGCGCGCTGACACGCGAGGCGGCAGCACAGACTGGGCTGCGGCCTGGCATCCCCTTGGTGGCGGGGGGAGGCGACATGCAACAGTCCTGCCTCGGGTCGGGGGTTATCGATGCCGGTGTCTGCTCGGACGTGGCGGGGACTGCGTCCAACTTCAACGTCGCTGTCAAGAGCTTCAGCGAGTCCATCACGCGCAAGCGAGAGCTGATGGTGGCGATGCATACGCTCGACGACCTGTTCCTATACTGGGCGGTCATCCCGGGCGGTGGTCTCAGCCTACGGTGGTTCCGCGACGAAATCCTACAGCAAACGGGTGATGAGTCGTTCTACGAACGAATGAACCAGGCCGCCCGGGGAATCCCGGCAGGGGCAGGGCATTCGCTGTTCTTCCCGTACATCCAAGGCCGAACGAACCCAGTGTGGCCGAACGCCAGCGGCGGTTGGCTCGGCCTCTACGGTGCTTCCAACGCGGCCGCATTGTGGCGCGCAATGCTTGAGTCGATCGCTTTCGAATACTACGGCTGGGTGAAGCTGCTGGAGCAGGAAGGGATGCGCCCAACGCGCATCGTCGGTCAGGGAGGCGGAAGTAAAGGACACTTCTGGAACCAGATTAAGGCGGATGTCATCAATTCCGAATACGTCACGCTGAGGAAAGGCGAACAAGCCGTCCTTGGCAACGCACTTGTCGCGGCGTATGGAATTGGAGATATCGCCGATCTAAAGAACGCGGCCCGTAAAGCGGTCGAGTACAAAGATACGTTCGTGCCGGACCCTGCTATGCACGCTCGCTACGAGCAGATCTATGAGATGCGGCAGCGTGTTATCAACGGCCCGCTACGGGAGATCTTCGACATGATTGCGGGGCTACAGGGCGGCTCCTGACGGTAGGGTATTCCTGGTTTGGTCCCTATCTCGAGCTGTTCGAGGAGGAGGAAGAATCCGGGACAGCTACGCCCCCTGTGGCCGTGCGCAACCGGAACTGAGTACCTTCTCGGAGCACACAACGATGGGCGGCAGGAGGATGCCGTCCCAGCGCGGTTCTTTCGCGAGTTCCGGGCTGAGGAACTCTTACGCCGCGCTGTCGCCGCAGCAGGCGGGTGCATAGCCAGGTTTCCCGGTCTTCTTGCTCACGAATCGGGTTGGAAAGACATCGAGCCGCCCCCGAAACAGCAGGCGGAACAACTTGACCTTGTCTGCAGACGTGAGCGTTGCGGTTGGCGCCGCCGCGGCCACCTGCAACGGCGTCTCGGGCACCACGGATGTGGTCGCGAGTTCCGCGCGCAAAGACTCGAGGGTCGCTCGGGCAGTGTCGCGCGTGCGCTCGAGCTCAGCGAGCCGTTGCTCCTGACGGGCGATCTCCTGAAGGATGGCTTCCCGCGATTGGGTCATGGGGCCGTGATCACTCCGGGCGACAGGGCCCTTCGAGTAAGTACCGCTGCCACGTCGTGGCCGGCACCCCAAGGCGCTCGGCGATCGCGCGCGCTTCGGCATCGCAGACCACGAGTGGCTTGAACCGCGGGAAACGACGCACGAACTCGAGCAAACCGTTGAGATCCGTGGCCTGGAGCTTTCCCGTCTTCACCTCGATTGCCCATGCTCCCCAGCTGCCCTCGATGACGCCATCGACCTCGAGCGGCTCTTCCCGCCAGTAGTGAATGCGTTGCCCAGCGTTCCACGCGTAGGCGAGGCAAGCGTTCTCCACCCAGGCGCCGAACGTCGCCGGATTCTGGGCCGCGGCCACTCCGTCAGGTTGCACCGCCGCCAGGAGAGCGTTGTTGAGGGTCACGAGCTTCGGTGGTGCATCGCGCCGCCGAGCAGCTTGGACGGAGAACTTCGGGACCGGTGCGACCAGAAAAGCCTCCTCGAGCAATGCGAGGTAGTGGACGATTGTCTCGAGCGCGCCCCTGTCCTGAAGCTGCCCTTGGATCTTCTGCAGCGAAACGATCCGGGCGGGCGAAGAGGCAGCGATGCCGAACACCTGCCGCAGCAGCGCCGGGCGCCGAACGGCGGCTAGGACAAGGATGTCCCTCCCGATCGCCGGCTCGAGGATGGCGTCGCGAACGTAGGCCGACCAGCGACGCAGGTCGTCGCGCAGCCCGAGCCTTGGCGCCGGTCCAGCTTCGAACGAGAGGCGGCCGACCGACAGGGAATCAACTATAAAATGCATTCTCTGCGACGTGCCCAACACGCTGCAGCTCGGCAACCGCAGCGCGGGTCCACGCTTCGCCGGAGAACTTGGACGTGACTCAAGGCGACTCCCTCAGTCCAGTAGTCCGCGATCCTTGGCCATGCGAGTGAGGCGCTCCTTTAGCCGGACGAAGCGCTTCGTAAGGGTATTCACCTCGAGGCGTTCACCACGCTCACTGAGCACGCCTGCGATCTCCTCCCAGGAGAGTTCCTCACCGATCCGGAGCGCAAAGAGCGACTGATCCTGCATGGGCAGCTCCTGGACGAGTTGCGCGAGCTCGAGCCGCTGGTGCTCGAAGCGAACAGACGATCTTGTGCGCAAACCATCTGCCAGGTGCGACGCAGCGCTGGTCGCTAGCCGCTGGCCGCGGCGACGCCAGGTGTCCTTGCGGATGCGCAGAGAGGAATGCCACGCGAGGCGGAACGCCCAAGTCCTGAGCGACGCGTCGCCCCGAAAGGCCGGCAGTCCACGAAAGAGCTCCTCCGCGAACATCGAGAAGGCGTCCTTCACGTCATCCTCCTCGCGGAGGATCGAGCGCATGTATCCCAAGACGCTGGGGGCCAGGGCCTCCAGAGCTGCCGTCGCCGCTTGGCGGACGTCACGTGTGAGCAGGTCTCGTATGCGAACCTCGTGTTCACCCCAATTGGTCATGGAGAGTGCTACTACGGACATAGTCGCTGACACCCAACGTCGCCGCATCCCCTAACGGGCCGTGGGCCCAAGCCCTTGTTGGCTTCGACAGTTGAGCCGAGGATCTTACGTGACTCAGCAGCTCCCTTAGGAGAATGCGTGGATTCAGCCGACCAGCATGAGTTCTCTGCGCTGCTAAAGAAGTTGTTCAACGCATCCCATCGAGGTCTGCAGGAGTCCTCGCCGCGGTCGGGCGTTGTGGCGGGGCGGTTTGAGCTCATTCGTGAGATCGGCCGTGGCGGATTTGGGGTCGTCTACGAGGCGAGAGACCGCGAGCTGGGGCGGAACGTCGCCCTCAAACTGCTCCCGGAGCACCAAGCCAACGTCGCAGCGGACCGGCTGCTGAGAGAAGCCGAGGCTGCGGCGCGCCTCTCCCATCCGAACATCGTGGCCGTTTACGATGTGGGCAGGGATGAATCTGGGCCCTATCTTGTCCTCGAGCTGCTACGGGGAAAGACTCTCGCGACGCGGCTTAAGCTGGGAGCCCTACCGATCGGCGAGGCGTTGCGCATCGCCGCGGAGATCGCTGAGGGGCTGGCGCACGCCCATTCGCGTGGCGTCGTGCATCGCGACCTGACACCGTGCAACGTCTTTGTGTGCGATGACGGCCAGGCGAAGCTGCTCGACCTGGGTTTGGCACATGCGTTTGGGCGACCCAAGGTCGATGGCGGTACGCGCGCGTACATGGCACCCGAGCAGCGCATCGGCGCGCCCGAGGACGAGCGCACCGATGTATTCGCGCTCGGCGTCGTTCTGTTCCAGATGCTCTCGGGCGAGCTTCCACTTGTGGCCGAGAGGCAGTCAGATTCGAGAGAGTGCGCCGATGCGCTGCAAGTCCCTGAGGAGCCCGGGCTGGGCGAGCTCGTCGCGCGTATGCTGCAGCCCGATCCCGTCAAACGACCACGAGACGCGCACGAGGTCCTCTTAGCGCTCCGAACTTTCGAGCAGGAGCTGCGGCGCTCTGGCCCGACTGGAGCGGCGGTTCGAAAGGTACCGCGGCGCTCCCGCCCGCGCAGGGCGCTCTTGGCGATGGCCGCTACCGTCCTGTGTGTGGTGGTTGTCTGGTATGTCCAACATGAGCTCCGCGTCCGATCGACTCTCAAGGAGCTTACCCGGATCGCGGACCTCGTTGATCTGGGCCAATACTCCAAGGCCGTAGCTCTCGCCTCCAAGGCAGAACAGGTGATTCCCGGCCACCCCATGCTCCGAAAGCTCTGGCCGGAGATGTCCCGCATCGTCACCTTCGAAACGGACCCACCCGGCGCCGAGGTGTATGTCAGGGAGTACTTGGGACCGCGCGACGGGTGGCGTCACCTCGGGCGCTCGCCGTTGAGGCAGATCCGGCTTCCCTGGGTCCTTCACGAGGTGCGGATCGAGAAGGAGGGATACTCGCGAATTGACGCCGTCCCGAGCGTATTCTTCTCCGAGATAAAAGTTGCGGCGGCGGAAGAACAGCCCGCGACGCTCCACTACACCCTCGATCGGACGGGGACCATCCCTGCGGAGATGGTGCGCGTGCCCAGGGGCACCGTAAAGATCCAGCTGCTCGGGCTCGAGGAGGTTCCGGCGGTTGAGCTCGGCGACTTTCTCATCGATCGAACCGAGGTCACGAACCGCCAGTTCAAGGTCTTCGTCGACGCTGGAGGATACGCGCGGCACGATCTGTGGAGACACCAAATCGTGAAGAATGGTCGCGTCGTGCCATGGGGCGAAGCGACGGCGCTGTTCCTCGACCGCACCGGAAGGTCCGGCCCCGCGACTTGGATCGCAGGGAGCTATCCGGATGGGCAGGGCGACTTGCCAGTGACTGGGGTCAGCTGGTACGAGGCCGAGGCCTACGCCGCTTTTGTCGGAAAAACCTTGCCGAACTTGTACCAGTGGAGCCATGCGGCGGGCACGTGGGCGACCTCAGATCTCGTGCCGTTCAGCAATTTCACGGGCAAGGGGCTTGCGGCTGTCGGGAGTTATGACGGCGTTGGGCCCTTCGGGACCGTGGACATGGCCGGCAACGCGAAAGAATGGTGCTGGAACGGCAGCGAAGCAGGCCGGTACATCCTGGGCGGCGCCTGGGACGAGTCGACCTACATGTTCAACGCCGTGGACGCCCAGCCTCCTTGGGCGCGCGAGCCGAACTACGGGTTCCGCCTCGTGAAGGAGCTCGATGACGCCACGGCGCCGGCGGCCCGGGCCGCGGTACCCTACCCCCGCCCGGACGCGCTCGACGTGCCCGTGCCGGATGACCTCTTCCGCGTCTTCAAGAGGCTTTACGCGTATGACCGAGGGCCACTGAATGCCGAGGTAGAGGCCGTCGACGAGACCTCGGAGCGTTGGCGCAAGGAGAAGGTGAGCTTCGCGGCGGCGTATGGTGACGAGCGGGTCATCGCCTATCTCTTCACGCCGCGGAACGTCCGGCCTCCGTTCCAGACCGTCGTCTTCTTCCCAGGTAGTAGTGCCATCCTGTCCCGCTCGAGCGCCCAGTTGACGCTGTTGCGCATGGTGAGCCCGCTTTTGAGTAGCGGTCGCGCGGTGCTGTACCCTATCTACAAGTCGACCTACGAGAGGCGGGACTCGCTGACGTCTCCCTTCCCCGTGGCGACGGCCTCCTACCGGGACCACGTCATCGCGTGGTCTAAAGACCTGGGCCGTAGCATCGATTACATCGAGACCCGCGGCGACCTGGACGCACGGCGAATAGCGCTCTACGGTGTGAGCTGGGGTGCCAGGATGTTGCCAATCATGGCGGCGATCGAAGATCGTGTGCGCGTGGGCATCATGGTGGGTGGAGGCATCTCGCGAAGCGACGTCATGCCGGAGGCCAACCCCGTCAACTTCGCACCCCGCGTCCGCCAGCCGATGCTGATGGTGAACGGCAGATACGACTTCCTCTTTCCGGTCGAGATCGGGCAGCAACCGCTGTTCCGGTTGCTCGGGTCGCAGCCCAACGATAAGCGGCACGTCGTGTTCGATACCGGGCACCAGCCGCCGAACGATCTGCTGACGAAGGAGGTCCTCGACTGGCTCGATCGTTACTTTGGGACGACGCGCTAACAAGCGAAGAGCCCTCCGTATCTCGCCTCCTCGTTGGCGCCCGGCAAGGAATAGTAACCAGAGGCTGGGCCATTAGCGTGACGATGTCCTCGCCAGCGCAGCAACTCCGGCGTACCCGGGACGTGCGCCGGGGTCTGCCAGATCCGTTTCGGTGACCGGCGCGTTGACGAGGAAGTAGTAGATCGCCGCCCCGACCGCCATGATGACACCACCGGCCACCAGCGCTGACATAAAGGACCCGCTCCTATCAACGACAAGGCCGGTGACGAAGGGAGAGCAAGTTCCACCCAGGTAAGAGCCGAAGTTCTGGATGCTGGAACACGAGGCGCAATAGCCTTGCGGCGATACGGCCGTGATTAGGGTCCATTTGGCCGCCACCGCGAAGTAGAGAGAGAACATCGCGAGAGAAACCCACGCGATGGCTAAGCCTGACTCCGTCGCGATCGCGGCCAGGAGCGTGAAGAGAGCAGAGCTGACGTAACCCAGCGCGGTCGGAAGCTTGCGCGCGTCGACGATGGACCTGCCTTCCGCGACGAGGCGATCGGACACGTAACCTCCGCAAAACGACCCAATAATCGAACAAGCTAACGGAATGGTCGCCACGTACCCGGTGCGGGCGATGCTGATGTGGTGCTCTCGCTCGAGATAGCCGGGGAGCCAGGTGAGGTACATCCAGAGCCCGTAACCGGAGCAAAATGCCCCGGCCACCATGGCCCAGGTCGTGCCAAATCGGAACAAGCGCATCCACTCGCGCGCAGTTATGGGTCTGCTGTGGAGGCCCCGGTTGGCGCTGATATACCTAGTACCCTCCGGGTCGAGCGCAGCCCTGTCGGGATCGCGGTAGAGCCAGAACCATACGACCGAAGCCCCGAGACCCATTACGCCCATCAGCATGAACATGGTTCTCCAGCCGAAGGTCAGCATGACGGCTGTCAGCAGGGGAGGAGCGATCGCGAGTCCTACATTGGCACCCATGTTGAAGACGCCGGTTGGCACACCGCGGTCACGAAGGTGGAACCAGTTGCTCGTGACTCGGACGGCGGTTGGGTAAGCGGGAGACTCCGTCACCCCGAGCACGGCGCGCGCTACGAACAGCTGCCGGTAGGTGCGAGCGGTTCCGCCGGCAGCGACCGCGATCGACCAGAGGATGAGCGAGACACCGAGCAGCGCCGCCGGTCCGAGTCGATCGATGACAAGCCCGATCGGGAGTTGTGCCAGTGCGAAGGCAAAGGACCAGGCGGATTGAAGCGCTCCGAACTGGGCCGCCGTGAGATGGAATGCCGCACGGACCTGCGGGTTGGCGACCGCGATCGTGGACCGGTCGAGGTAGTTGATGGCGATCGCAGCGGCACAGAGGATTGATACCATCCATTGCACGCGCTTCAGCGACTTGGATCGACCTGTTTGGGCCATATATGCCTCCGCGTTCATTTGCCCCTGTCAGTGCGTTCCTCGAGATCGGGTCAAGCCCGTCGCGGGTACTGCGTCTTCCGGACACGCAGGCTCTTCCAGTCAGCGCGGAGGGCGAACGTCCGCAAGCCCATCGGCTTCGGTTGCGGTAATCGTCGTACGAACCAACGACCGCGCCTGGTCGCTCTGCCATGGACGGCCGCGATGCATGGTCGCGCGGTTGTCCCACATGAGAACGTCGCCTCGTCGCCAATGGTGCCGGTACACGATATCTTGGCGCGTTGCCTCTGCGATCAGGTCGGCCAGAAGTTCTTTGGCTTCTCGATCGTCCATGCCGTCAATCGCGTAGGCATGCGACGCGATGTAAAGGGCGACACAGCCATTGATGGGATTGCGCCATGTCATCCGCCACCGCACTGGTGATAGCTCGGCGCGCTCAGCGGATGTCATCAGCTGAGGATCGATCTGGTCTCGCGAGTTCGCGTAGGCGTGCGTAACGATCGCGTCGCGGATTCTTCCTTGCGTGGCCGAAGGGAGCCGGCTCCATGCCACGCGGGTTGATGCGAACTCGGTCTCACCGCCAATCGCTGGGACAATTCGTGCGGATAGCACCGATGCTAGCGCTGGCGTCGGCTTGAACGAGCTGTCGGTGTGCCACAGCTGATTGGCGCGAGCATTCAATGCCTGACGATGCTGATCGGGTAGTGGGATTCCGTCCTCGGTCATGTTGTGAAGACGGCTGTAGAAGGTGCCTGCGCCGACGGAACCGACCTTGACGCGCTCGAGGGGGCCGAACGCGCGCGAGAAGACTGCCTGTACGTCGTCCGTGACGTCTTGCTGGCGAAAGAGGAGGACGCTGTGCTCTTCCAGTGCGGTCCGTACCGCGCGATAGACGCTCTCGCTGCTGGCGACGTCTGCCAGGTCGACGCTGCGCACTTCGACACCGAAATCGCGGCTCAGAGGCACAAGTTCCATCGTTCTCTCCGTACGGTCCGCACTTCCAGGTCCGCAGGATGCCGCAGCCGGCCCATCACTCGGACTGAACCGCAGGGACGCGGCGAGTCGCGATCGGACTTGTCCCTCTTGGTGCAAGCGGCGCCACAAGTGGCCCCCGTCATGGCGGCGACTATGCCCCCGCTCTACGGTGTAGGAACCGACCGGACTCCTTGGCGTCGCTGCTCCGCTCTCTTGGTTGGGTGCGACCCTGAGCC
>Ga0335078_10000111_pt1 | contig 141167 bp, 115 predicted proteins | sample Lox_Sample_32_FD_206711 | JGI IMG/M metagenome (GOLD analysis project Ga0335078, IMG submission 206711) | Soil microbial communities from Loxahatchee National Wildlife Refuge, Florida, United States - Lox_Sample_3.2 | ecosystem: Environmental > Terrestrial > Soil > Wetlands | place: USA... | reverse complement strand
GGTTCGGCGGGAGGCGTGCCGGCCGGCGCCTTCGCCCTCGTCGGCATGGGTGCCGTGCTGGCGGCCACGACGCGATCGCCGTTGCTGTCGATGATCATGATTTTTGAGTTGTCGCTGGATTATTCCCTGGTGCCGCCGCTGATGCTGGCGTGCGTCGTCTCCATCCTCATGGCGCGGCAATTGCATGGCGAATCGGTTTACACCGAACACCTGCGACTCAAGGGCCTGGCGCTGGGCCGGGAAACCAGCCGCGCCGGAGCGACGATGGAACAAACCGTCGGCGACCTCATGCACGCTCCCGTACCGCCGGTTCGGGAAAGCACGCCGCTGCCGGAAATTGCGAATCGTTTCCTGACCAACGCCAACAATTTTTTGCCGGTCGTGGACGCTCACCAGCGGTTGTTGGGAGTGGTGGCCCTGCAGGATCTGAAGGAATTTCTGAATCGGGCGCAGGACCTGAATGCCGTGATTGCCAGCGACGTGATGCGTCCGCCGCCCCAATGCCTCAGCCCCGGGCAGCGGCTGCTCGATGCGCTGCCGACGGTGCTGGAAAGCGAATTGCGCAACGTGCCCGTCCTCAACAATCCATCCGACCGCAAGCTGGTCGGCACGGTCGTTCGGGCGGAAATTCTGGCAATTTTCTCCGAAGCCATCGCCGCAAAAAACGATGTCCCCGAGTGAAAAGTCTTTTTCAAGGGCCCCCGGTTTCCTATCCTGAACCGGTGCCTTTCAAAACCGGCGACCGGCTTACGCTGACCATTCAAGACGTTGCCTTTGGCGGCGAGGGAGTCGGGCGCGCAGAGGATTTTGTCGTGTTTGTTCCTTTCGTGCTGGTCGGTGAAACGGTCGAAGCGGAAATCACGGAGGTGAAGAAGCATTTTGCCCGCGCCAGATTGCTGCGTGTCATCCAACCGGCTCCGGAACGCATCGAACCGGCCTGCCGTTATTTCGGCCATTGCGGCGGCTGCCAGTATCAACACGTTGATTACGCCGCGCAGTTGCGATGGAAACATAAACAGATTGCCGATCTGTTCCAGCGCCTCGGCGGTTTCCGTCCGGAGCTCATCGCTCCGGTCATTCCCTGTCCCCGGCCTTACGGTTATCGCAACCGCATTATGATTCGCAGCCAGTGGAACAAGCCGGAACAGAAATTGAACATCGGTTTTGTCCGCTGGGATGGCGGGCTGGTGGAAGACATCGAGGAATGCCGGATTGCCGAACCGGTGCTCAACGAGGAAATCCGGCGGGTCCGCGCCCATCCTCCGCCGAAGGGTGGAATCAAGATTGTTCTGCGGGCGCCGCCGGAAAACTGGGACGTTCCGCCGGACTCATTTTTCCAGAACAATTTTTCCCTGCTGCCGCAATTGGTGGAGACCGTGCAGGGATTCGTGCGGGACAGCGGCGTGCGGCACCTGGCCGATTTGTATTGCGGCGTCGGTTTTTTTGGCATCGAACTGGCCGGTGCGGTGGAATCGTTTGTCGGTGTGGAATACGACCAGCGCGCCATCCAGGCGGCCCGGCGCAATGCGGCGGCGCGCCACATCGGCAACGGGCGGTTTCTGGCGGCGGCGGTAGAGGTCGTTCTGCCGGAGTTGATCAAAGAGTTTTCCCCGGAAGAAACGGCGGTGTTGCTCGACCCGCCGCGCAAGGGATGTCAGCCGCAGACGCTGCAATTGTTGCGCGCCGCCGGGCCGGCCCAGGTCGTTTACGTGTCGTGTCATCCGGCCACGATGGCACGGGACTTGAACATTTTGTGCAGTGATGGTGTCTTTGAATTGGTGCGGGTACAGCCGCTGGATATGTTTCCTCAAACCCAGCATATCGAATGTGTGGCCGATTTGCGCCGCACAAAGTCTTGCCAAAAAGCACGGCATGGATTCAACTGAATGGACTTAATGACGACCCGAACGCGAATGGACCCGCGGAAGAATTTCGTGCCGCGTTTTTTACCATGGCTTTTGGCGGCCGGGGCTTTCATGGTTTATTGGTTCACCCTGAATCCGTGGGTGTCGCTGTCGAATCTGGACGCCGTGGCGGGGGTTTCGGGGTGGAAATGGCAGCCTCCCGTTTTGAGCCCGGTCTCGTTTCTGGTCACGTATCCGCTCCGCTGGCTTCCGGCATCATTGATCCCGCTGGCGCTGAACCTGTTTTCCGCCGGCTGTGCCGCCGTGACCCTGGGTTTGCTGGCGCGGTCGGTTGCGCTGCTGCCCCACGACCGTACCGAAGCCCAACGCAAACGGGAACACAGCGATTTTTCATTCCTGACCACCCGCAGCGCGTGGCTGCCGCCGACGTTGGCGGTCGCGATCTGTGGCTTGCAAATGTCATTTTGGGAAAATGCGACCAATTACACGGGTGAAACGTTTGATCTGCTCCTGTTTGCGTTTGTCATCTGGTCGCTGTTGGAATACCGCCTGGACGAACGCGAGGGGCGGTTGTTTTTGGCCTCGGCGGTGTATGGCGCCGGGCTGGCAAACAACTATGCCATGGTGGGATTTTTCCCGTTCTTCATTGCAGCAATCATCTGGATTCGAGGTCTGAGCTTTTTTGATCCGCATTTTCTGCGGCGCATGATCGGTTACGGCCTGTTGGGAACCACCTTTTATCTTCTGCTGCCGCTGCTGGCTATCGTTTCCCACCGGGTGCCGGTGACGTTCTGGGACGTCTTGAAGGCTAATCTGTCCTCCGAATACAACATCTTGAAATTTATTTTCATCTGTTGCCTTCATCCGACACAACATTTCGAGCTGCTGTCACTGTTTCTGGCCTATCTGATTCCGGTAACCGCCGTGGCGATCCGCTGGAAACCGGCTTTCGGCGATCACAGTCCCCTGGGAATGGCTCTGACGAGTTTCCTGTTTCATATCGGCTGCGCCGTTTTTCTGGTTTTCACGGTATGGATGGCATTCGGTCCGCCCTTCAGTCCGCGACAGCTCGGCATGGGAGTGCCGCTTTTGACGTTATATTATCTGGGCGCGGTGAGCATCGGCTACTTCAGCGGCTATTTTCTGTTGATATTCGGTAAAGCCCCCGCCGCCCGGATGCAGCCGCCGCGGCCCGAACCGCTTGCCTTTTTGAATCCGGCAATCACCGTTGCCGTTGGGGTGTTCGCACTGGTAGCTGTCGTCGGAATCATTTACCGGAATACGCCCCCAATCCGGGCCTTTAACGACGATACGTTCAAAAAATACGCCTCGTTCGCTACAGAAAATCTGCCGCCGACCGGCGGGATTCTGTTGAGCGATGACCCGATCCATTTGTTTCTTGTCGAAGCAGCACTCGCCCGCGACGGGCGATTGAAGAATTTTATACCGTTGGAAACCAGCCCCCTGAACTGGCCCTTCTATCTCAGGTTGTTGCACCGCGAATACCCGAAGCAATGGCCGGAGCTGTTGTCGGCCAAACAGACCGGCCAACTTAATCCGGCGGGATTGGTAGCCGTCATGGCCATGCTGGCGAAAAGCAATGCGGTCTATTATGTGCATCCGAGTTTCGGCTACTACTTTGAGCAATTCTATCAGGAACCGTGCGGGCTCGTTTACCGGCTGAAACCGCTCCCGGAGGACACCCTGTTGGTCCCGGTACCGGACAAGAACCAGATCGCCGCCAACACCGCCTTTTGGTCGCAGGTGAAAACCCAGGCACTGACCGCTATCGAACGTGCCGTTGAACCGCCGGATTCGACGGCTGCCCCCAGTTGGGGCGAGCGACAGCTGGATAGATTCCACGTTCCTCGCGAACCCAATACCTATGCCGCCGTTGTCGGAGCTTATTATTCGCGCAGCCTGAATTTCTGGGGGGTGCAATTGCAACGTGCCGGCGAACTCACCAACGCTGCCTCCTGCTTCAACTTGGCCAAGGAAGTCAACCCCGACAACTTCGTTGCCGAGGTCAACCTCGAGGTGAATCAAAACCTTCTCGCTGCCAAAAGCGTGCCGTTGGACCTGGCCCGGACCAGCAGCGACCGGTTCGGCAAGTATCATAATTGGAACGAAGTACTCACAGCCAACGGACCATTTGACGATCCCGCTTTTTGCCTGGTGGAAGGATATGGTCTGGCCCATGACAACGGATTCATCCGGCAGGCCGTCACACCCTTTACCCGGGTTCTTGATTTTGAACCGGGCAACTTGACCGTGCGGCTGTGGCTGGCGCAAATTTACGCCATTTCGCATTTGCCGGACCGGACCCTGCAGGTGCTGCAGGACCCGATTGAGCACCCCAAAAAATATTTCCTCGCGGAAACCAATGAGACCGAATTGAATGTGATCGCTGCCAGCGCTTATTTTCAGAAAAACGACGTCAAAAGGGGCGCTCAACTGCTCGAAACTGAAATGGCCCGCCACCCGGCGGATAACGAACTGGCCTATGCCGCGGTGCAGGTTTATGCGGCCCATGGCCTCTACACCAATGCGCTTGCCCTGCTTAATCGAAAAGTCAAACTCGACCCGGACAATCCGATCTGGCTCTTCAACCAGGGTTATATTCTGATGCAGATCAATGCCTATCCCGACGCGATCGACGCTCTCAGCCGGTTGTTGACAATCGAAACGAACAATACCACCGCCCGATTCAACCGGGCCGTGGCCTGCCTCAACAACGGCCGGCTCGATGCCGCCGAGGCGGATTATAAAATCCTGCAACAATCGCTGACCAATTCATACCTGATCGCTTATGGCCTCGGTGAAATCGCCTGGCGCAAGCACGAGACCAATGAAGCCATCCGGAACTACGAAATCTATCTTGCCAATGCCAATACCAACACCGACGAAGCGGCCGGGGTGACCCGGCGCCTTCGGGAACTCAAAGGTCATTCACCCTGATACGCGCCCGATGCGCGTCACCCACATCATCACCCGGCTGGTCGTCGGCGGTGCACAGGAAAATACGGTCGCCGCCGTGCTCGGGCTGCGCCAAAAACCCGGGGTCCAGGCCCATCTGATTTCCGGTCCAACCACCGGCCCGGAAGGTTCGGTGGAATCCGCCTTCGATCGACTGCCGGAACTGCTGATCCGTGTCCCGGAACTCGTCCGCCCGATTCACCCGCTGAAGGACTGGCTGGCGCTGAGGCGATTGGAAAAAATCCTGCGCCAACAAAATCCCCACATCGTTCATACCCACAGCGGCAAAGCGGGAATTCTCGGCCGGCTCGCCGCCCGCCGCGCCGGGGTGCCGATCATCATCCACCATATCCACGGCCCATCGTTTGGCCCCTTTCAGGGAAGGCTGGCCAACATCAGCCTTACGGCGGCCGAACGGTATGCCGCCCGGGTGACGACCCATTTTGTCTGTTCGGCCCAGGCCATGACCCGCCTTTACCTGGCAGCTGGAATCGGCCGGCCGGACATGTACACCCGCGTTTTCAGCGGCTTCCCGATGGAACCCTACCTGAAGGCCGGACCTGACCCGGCGCTCCGGGCAAAGTGGGGGCTCGCCCCGGACGCTTTCGTCATCGGAACCATCGCCCGCCTTGCCCCGCTCAAAGGCCATGAAGACCTGTTTGCGGCATTTCAATCTCTGCTGATCGCATTTCCCCGGGCGCGCCTGTTGCTGGTCGGCGATGGCCGGTTACGGGCGGCCCTGGAAGCACAGGCACGGTCGATGGGGCTCGCCGACAAGGTCGTTTTCACCGGCCTGGTGCCGCCCGAAAAGGTCGCCCGCTACGTCGGTATCATGGATTGCCTGGCCCATTTGTCCACGCGCGAAGCCCTTTCCCGCGCATTGCCCCAGGCATTGGCCGCGGCCAGACCGGTGGTCGCCTACGACTTTGATGGCGCCGACGAAGTCTGTCTGGACGGCAAAACCGGATTCCTGGTGCGGTCCGGCGATATAGCCGCAGTCACCCGGCGGTTGCAGCAGCTGGCCGGCGACAGTTCATTGCGCGAAGAACTCGGCCGCCGCGGCCGGGAATTTGTCCGCGAACATTTTGCGGTCGAACACATGGTAGACGAGATTTACAACCTTTATTTGAAATTGGCGGCCGAGGCAAAAATGACTAAACCATAATCACGAATGACCGGGAAATTCCCCATGACGAATGACCAGTGCCGAATGGCATCCCGGTGGTCAATCCGTCATTCATCATCCGGAACCGGCCATTCTTTAGTCATCAGGGTTCAGGCATTCGTCTATGGCGTTTCCCTTTAATTTTTTCCTGGCCGCATTCGGCAGCGCCCTGTTGACCACCCTGCTGGCTCTGCCGCTCTGGCGCCGCTGGTGCCTTCGTACCGGCCTTGTCGACGATCCTGGCCGCCGGAAAATCCACGACGCGCCCGTGCCACTGGCCGGCGGGCTGACGGTGCTGACCGGAATCCTGTTACCCCTCCTGGCCGGTGCCATCCTGCTCAAACTCCATCTGAATGTCATCGCCCAGACTTATCCGATCGCCCATGGCCTGGAGAAACGCGGATGGGAACTGGGTGCGATCGCGCTGGGCGCCGTGGCCATGGTGGGACTGGGCGTGTGGGACGACAAACACGAGTTGAAGGCGCTGCCCAAATTTATCGGCCAGTTGGCCATCGCGGTTTTGGTGGCCGTCGCCTGCAAGCGCGTGACGCTCTTTGTGCACAGTGAAGTGTTCAGCTATGCCGTGACCATTCTCTGGGTGCTCACGGTCGTCAACGCATTTAATTTCATGGACAACATGAACGGGCTGTGCGCCGGGGTCGGCGCAATCGGGGCATTTGAATTTGCCGTCATCGCCGCCGCGCACGGCGAATATCTGGTGGCCATCGTCGGGTTTCTGATGTGTGGCGCGCTGGCGGGTTTTTTGCCATGGAACTTTCCCAACGCCCGCGCATTTCTGGGTGACGCAGGCAGCCACCTGGTCGGTTATCTCCTGGCGATCATGGCCATCCTGCCGCATTTTTATACCCGACAAAATCCGGACCCGCTCGCCGTACTGTCGCCTTTGCTCGTGCTTGCCGTGCCATTGGCTGACCTGGTTCAGGTGGTGATCCTGCGGACGCTCAAACGCAAACCGTTTTGGGTGGGCGATACCAATCATCTGTCACATCGGCTGACCGGCATCGGCCTGAGCCGCACCCGGGCCGTGCTGGTAATCTGGCTCATTGCCACTGCCGTTGGTTCCTTTGCCTGGTGGCTCTGACCCGGAGCAGGAGCCCGAACGATTTGGTTGTGACTATTGCCGCGCCGGAGCTTTCGTGATTAAACTGGGCCCGTGAAACTGCTCTTCATCGGCGACATCGTGGGTCAGCCCGGCCGCCGCGCCGTCGCGGATCTGCTTCCCAAACTGCGGCAGGAAGTCCGGCTCGATTTTGTGGTCGCCAACGGCGAAAACGCCGCCGGAGGTTCGGGCATCACCCCGCGTATCGCCGAGGAGATCTTTGCCGCCGGCGTCGATGTTATCACCACCGGCGACCATTTATGGGACCAGAAAGAAGTCTTGGAGTTGTTGCAGAATGAAAAGCGTTTTCTTCGCCCGCTGAATTATCCCGCCGGCACGCCCGGCCGGGGAAGCGCCGTGTTTGAAGTGCGGACGGCCGATCGCGAACTGCGGATTGCCGTTTTGAATGCCCAGGGCCGGACCTTCATGCCGGACCTCGACAATCCATTTCACGTGGCGCGCGCCGAGGTGGAGCGCCTGCGGCAACAGACTAAAATCATTTTTGTGGATTTTCACGCCGAAGCGACTTCGGAGAAGATCGCGTTCGCCCGGATGCTCGACGGTCAGGTGAGCGCGGTCGTCGGCACCCACACCCATGTGCAGACGGCCGACGAACAGATTTTCCCGGGCGGCACGGCGTATCTGAGTGATGCCGGTTTCACCGGCCCGCACGAAAGTGTGCTCGGCCGCGAAATCGAACCGGTGGTCCGGCGTTTTTTGACCAACATGCCCCAGCGCTTCGAAGTGGCAAAAGAGCGCGTGTTGCTCCACGGAGCGGTTGTTGACATTGACGACGCCAGCGGGAAGGCCATCGAAATCAAGCGCTTATCGCAAACCATGTAACCTCCGCCTCCCGGCGCCAGTCTGATCTTCCGCAAGTCTCCCCATGCGCTGTTGGAATGCATTACGGGGTCACTTCAAGCAACCTCAACCGACAAAACCATGACTGTTAAAAAAATCACTTATCTTCTGGCCGGCGCCATCCTGGCACTGGGAACGTTGGCTCAGGCCCGGGCGGAGGATCAAAAGTCCGACCCCTCAGGTACCTATGTCTGGACCACGCCGGGACGCAATGGCGGGGCCGACCGCACGAACACCCTGGTGTTGAAACTGAGCGGCGACAAGCTGAACGGCACGATCACCGCGCCCGGGCGAGGCGGTCAAAACATGGAAACCCAAATCACCGACGGCAAACTCGCCGGCTCCGACGTTTCTTTTGCCGTGGTGCGCCAGTTCAACGGCAACTCCATGACGAACAAATACTCCGGCAAATTCGCCGACGGTGCCATCAAGGGCAAAATGGAATTCACCACCCGGAACGGCGATGCCCAAACCCGTGATTGGGAGGCGAAGCAACAGAAATAGTTGGCCCTCGCATTGCAACCTCGTTGCGCGCAGTCGAAAGGCTGCGCGTTTTTGTTGTGCGCCCGGCCGGGCGCACTGACTGGTTGGTTAAAGTCCAATGCAGACCCGGCCGGGGGAAGTGCCAGCCGAACAGCCAGGGTGTTCACCGCGAGGTGGAATCCGAAGGAAGCCGCAGGCAAAGCGCTGGTCCGACGAACCGGAAGCACATACGAGGCAGCCGCAGCGGATGAGGGGGCAATAAGACTCAAAGTCCGGTACTTGCACGGAAGCTGCGGAAGTAGATGTGACGGACATAGACGTGGAAGTCAGTGTGCATTACCCGGGGAGATCTCCGGCTTCGGTGGTGGGGGAGGACGGCGGGGTTTATCCCCCGCCTCCTACCGATTCAAGCCGGCAACTCTTTCGCCATCACAAAATCATCCATCACAAAACCGCCGCCGATATCGGTGACCACCGACCGGGCAATGGCAAAGCCGTTTCTGTGGTAGGCGGCGATGGCCCGGGCATTGCGTTTGTTGACGGAAAGGATCAACCGGCGCGCGCCGGCGGCGCGGGCTTCCCGCTCCACGTGCTGCAACATCCGGTTGCCCAGCCCGCGGCCCTGCAATTCGGGCAGCAGGTACAGCTTGTGCAATTTCATCACCCCGGGCTCCGGTGTCGGTCCGAATGAGGCAAACCCGGCCGGTTGGCCGTCCACCCGGAGCAGGCAAAAGCGGATGCTCTGGGAAAGCAGTTCGTCCCGCAACACGCCCGGGTCGTACATCCGGGTCAGCATGTAATCGATCTGTGCCGGGCTGATGATGCCCGGATAACACGCGTGCCAGATGACACCGGCCAATTCCGCGATGGCGGGCAGATCCGCTTCACCGGCGGGATGGATCTGCGTGTTGTCTTCCGGAATGGCATTCATACCTGTCCGCATACCCGGGGACATACGGCTTGGATTCCAATGGCATCACGACCCCACGAGCCGTGCCGGGACGGTCCCGGCGCGCCGGTGGTCACAATCCCAGTTTCTTGAACCGGCTGCTGACCTGTTTGAAGTGGAAATCCAGCGAGCACAGTTTTTCCAGCTCGCCTTTCTTGAAATGTTTGGCCACGGCGGGATCGGACTTGAGCTGTTCGAGAAAATCGGCGTCGTCGCGGCCGGCGTGTTTGACTTCCCAGGTCTTCATCGCGTTGCGCTGGACGAGTTCGTAGGCCTCCTCGCGGGTCAGGCCCTTCCGGATGAGCGCCAGCAGGACCGTTTGCGAATTCCACATGCCGAGGCTCAGGCCGAGATTGCGCTTCATGTTTTCCGGATAAACCGCCAGGCCGTCCATCAGGCGCACCAGGAGGCCGAACATGTAGTCGAGCAGCGTGCAGGAATCCGGAAAGATGATCCGTTCGACGCTGCTGTGGCTGATATCGCGTTCGTGCCAGAGGGCGACGTCTTCGAGGGCGGCGAGCGCGTTGCCGCGGAGGACGCGGGCCAGGCCGGTGAGGCGTTCCCAGGTGATGGGATTGCGCTTGTGCGGCATGGCGCTGCTGCCCTTCTGGCCTTTGGTGAATGGTTCTTCGGCTTCGAGCACCTCGGTGCGCTGGAGATGGCGGAACTCAACGGCCCAGCGTTCAATGCTCGCGCCCACCAGGGCCATGGTGCTCATGAATTCGGCATGGATGTCGCGCTGGATGACCTGGGTGGCAATGGGTGCGGGTTCCAGGCCCAGTTGTTTGCAAACGGCGGCTTCAACCGCCGGCGAGAGGTGAGCGTTGGTGCCGACGGCGCCGGAGAGTTTTCCCACCGCCACCCGCTCGCGCGCCGCCACCAGCCGTTCCAACGCCCGCGCAAACTCATCGTGCATCAACGCCAGCTTGAGGCCGAACGTCGTCGGTTCAGCATGGATGCCGTGGCTGCGGCCGATGCAGGGAGTCAATTTGTGCTGGCGCGCCTGTTTGGCGATGGAAGCCCGAAGCGTCTGGACATCCTGAATCAGCAGGTCCGCCGATTGCACCATCTGGACGGCCAGGGTCGTGTCAACGATGTCGCTGCTGGTCAGGCCGAAATGGAACCAGCGGCTGGCGCGGTCGTTGATTCTCTCGGCGACGGCGGTGGTGAAAGCGATGACGTCGTGGTTGAGGACTTTCTCCAGTTCCTTCTGGCGGGCGACGAGACCGGGCAGATCGGCGGACCATTTTTCCGCCCCGGCTTTGATTTTGGCGAAATCCGCCCGGGGCACGACACCTTCGGCGACGAGCGCTTCGGTGGCGAGGAGTTCGATTTGCAGCCAGATACGGAGCCGGTTTTCGTCAGTCCAAATGGCGCGCATTTCAGGACGGGAATAACGCGTAATCATGAGCCGAGAGTAAGAAGTCGAGAGTCGGGAGTCGAGAGTCGAGTGCAAAACGGGCTTTGATTGGCTGTTCTTTTGCAAAACGCCTCTTCCCCAACCGCCGTCAGGGCAACCTGCATGGCGATCAAAAAGCGGCCCGGGCGTGGATGATAAAAACCTCCAACAAAACGAGGGTGCCCCGTCGCCAAAAAGGAGTGGCTTCATGGATGCTGGGGGGATTGGTAAAAACACATTAAAACATAAAGGACTATTATGAAAACCAATAAAAATGTCGCTGGCGGCGAAAGCATCAATGAAGGGGCGATGGACAACGAATTGCACGCGTTGTTCCTGGACCAGTTGGCGGATGCTTACGATGCCGAAAAACAATTGACCAAGGCACTGCCGAAATGGATCAAGGCCTCCCAGTCCGACGAGGTCCGAACGGCGTTGGAATCGCATCTGGGCGAAACCGAGGAGCATGCGACCCGGCTCGAGCGGGTGGGTAAATCCCTCGGCAAATCCCTGGAACGCCGAACCTGCCAGGCGATGGTGGGCCTGGTCGAAGAGGCTGAGGAAATCATTGGGGAAAAAGAGGATTCATCGGCCATCGACGCTGGCATCATCGCTGCCGCCCAAAAGGTCGAACATTACGAAATTGCCACCTATGGTACGCTGTGCGCCTGGGCCAAACAGATGGACCATACGGAAGCGTCCAATCTTCTGAGAGAGACTCTCGAAGAAGAAAAGACGGCGGACCGGAAACTCACCGAAGTGGCGGAATCGCTCGCCAATGTCAAAGCGGAGAGCCGCTGAATTCCCTTTCCGTTCAACCGGCGTGGAGGATGCGGGTCAATACGGATTCCGCATCCTCCGTGCCTCATTTCTGCGTGCCGGGATGACGCCTCCATCGGTCCTCAAGAACGACTGCATAATGCAAGGAATCCGGGCCGCGCTCCGCAAAATGCGGGCGATCCGGACAGACCGCGTTTGTCATCTCCAATATTTTTGCGGGCGGGAGGTTCGGTCGCCCCGGCACACATCGCGCTGAAGATATTCCGATGGAACTATGTTCGGCCAGGCTGTCAAATTGCATGATGGTGTCCGGCGAACGGCCCGGATCGGATGGGCCTGGACGGCGGGGGTATTTTGTGTCGCGTCGACGCTGATATCGGTGGCGTCGAATGTTTCGGCGGGCGGCGTGGCGATGCCGCCGGCGGAACCTCCCTGGTGTGATCTGAGCGCCAACTCATTTTTGGGCCTGAAGTCCGCGGGCGCGACAAACCGGTCCGGTCGTCTGTCGATTTTGGAAATGAACGGTTCTGTTTCCGCGAAACCGCTGCCCACCAACGGCGCGTCGCTGTTAACGGCCGGAGAAACGTCAAGCGATGCGGATTCCCGTCCCAATCATCCTCGAAAGAAATTGCGGTCGAATGTGCCGGTTGAAACCAACGATCTTGTCGTGTTCGATTCGGGCGCGTCGCAATCCGGCGACCTCTGCCAGGCCTGGCGCAAATCCAATTCGGTGTGGAAATTCGACCGCGATGCGTGGGCCAGGCCGCATGAGGCGCGAAGGGCGCTGACGTATCCGGTTTGTGGGCCGGTGAATTTGACGTTACAGTGGCCGGCGGACAAGAGTCATTTTGTCGGCGTATTTTTAACCAGCGTGGCTACCAACTCCGGCGTCGTGTACGGGGGCCGGATTGGCTTCGCCCGTCATGAGGGAGCCGGTTATGGCGGCCCTTTTGTCATTCAAGGTATCATCAGTTTCTGACTCGATCGGGGTCGTTCAGGTCGGGACGGTTTTTGCGCATTGACGAAAATTTCCGCGCCGAGCCCGGGAATATATTTTTCCATCTTCATCAATCCGGTGATGAGGTCTTCGGTCAGAATTCCAAGGTCGAGGAGGTGCTGCATCTGGGCGTGGGTAAACGGCTTGATCAGATACGAGCCGGATTCGGCGATGACGAATCCGGCTTCTTTCACCAGGGCCGTGAGACTGTCCAGATCGAACGTGTGATTTTGTTGCATCCGGATTTGAATGTCGGACTTTTGATATTCGGTTTTGATCAAACCCGCTTCCCGGGCCCAGAGACGATGGAAGGATTTGGCGTTCGGCACGTCGACATGCAGCCAGCAGCCCGGGGGAACCAGTTGAAAGGCGTGATCGACCATCGCCTCCGGGTCTTCCAATTCGTGAAGCAGGCTGCTGAGGATGACACAATCCACCGGCGCATTGCCGTGAAATTCCTCAAACGTCCGGTTGAAAATCTGAATGCGATCGGCGTGCGGATGGATATTGGCCAGCGCCCGGGCATTGGCGCAGAACGCCTTGCCCGGTTCGACCACCACGAAGGAATCAAATTCTTCAAGGATGGTGAACAACGGTTTATCGGCGCAACCGGCTTCCAATAACTTCCGGAATTGATGGCGGCCGATGAAATCCAGCAACATCCGTTTTCGGACCTGCGTCATTGTTTGCTCGAACGGCACGTTCACGTAGTCCCGCTCATATCTGGCCAGATCGCGTTTCATTGTAACTCCCTGGTTTCGTGCTCAAATTTACGTGGCATCGCTTGTTTTGCAAGCGGTTGCCCTGGCGGGAAGCGTCTGAACTTCAGGGTGGAGCGCCTCGCGCCGCAAGGCGCGCTGTCGGGCCGCAGCGCGACCCGAGCCGCAAATCAAGGAATTGCCCCTTTGCGGGAGGTGCGGGAACGCGCCACCGGTGCGCGGTGACGGCTTTGAAAGGTTGAGCGCCGATCCGGCAGCGCGTTCCGGAAAGGAAGGTCGTTTTGCCGTCGATACCGCTGCTGAGGCAACTGCCGGGCCGGTCAATACCCGTTATAGAACGGCGTCTCCTTATGCTGTTCCATGAATTGATGCAGGGCAACCATGACGCGTCCGGCTTCGGCCGTCACGGTTTCCATCGGAAGGCCCTGGGCATCGTTGGTGCAAACCCGTTGAATGACCGCGGCCAATTTCAGACGCAATTGTTCGAAAGCCAAAGTCGAGGAATCCTCGCAATCCTTACTCATTCTCCTGTTGAATACGCCTGGGAGATTGAAATCTTTCAAATTTAAATCGGCTCCGGCCTCGACCCCGCCAATCGTTGCTCGACGAACGAGTTTGGATAAGCAATTCTTCTCATAGCATTAAAACAAATTAACAAGGAATACACGTGTTCTGCCCCCAACCGTACCCGCCTGGCCGTTACCGCCACGGTCAGTTTGAATCAGAATGTGGTGTTGTTGACGCGTTCGGGGGGGAACCCGTTTTTTCCGGTTGCAAAAATCGCCGGCTGGTTTGAGGCATTGCCGGCGGCGAAGTCTTTGGGAAGTCAAGATTCCGGCTTTTAAAAGGACAGTCGGAGGACGATCTCCACAAAACCCTGATTTCAGGGAAGACGGGAATCGGGGAGCCGCCCTCCGACAATTCTGGAAAATCCGGCGACGTCAATGCCGGCCGGACGTCATCCACATGATCAGCGATACGGTGCTGAACAGGCTGGTCATCAGGACGAGGGTGATGACGAGCATCAAGTGTTTGCGCTGGTCGCGGGCCAGGCGCGGGAACAGCAACCGCCGGGAATGCGACTTCGACAGGCTGCCGCGAAATTTGAAGTAGTGGCGGCGGCGGGACGAATGATGATGGCGGCGCTGCCGGTGGATGTAGAAAGTACGGGGACGCGCGACCAGGGCGCTGCGGTGATCTTCCGGTGACTCGATCTCGCCGTCACACAGTTTGGCGAAGTTTCCAATATATTGACTCATAGTCTTGGAGGATTGAGTTTTGCGGTTATTTCAAAAGCCGCGGGCCCGAGCCCGGTGAACGACATGGCGGGCAATTGCTGCCCGTTGTCCCGATCCAGAATTGTCTTCACCGCCTCCAGGAGATCTTCGTTGGTAAACGGCCGCTGCAACAGGATCACCGGGTTCAGCCACGGCTTGCGGGCGATTTCACGACTGGGCAGGTAGCGGGTGGCGATGATGACCGGAATGGCCATATGCGCGGAACGCAACCGCTCGATCATTTCAATGCCGGTCAGGCGGGGCATTTTATTGTCGGTAATAATCAGATCAAACCGGCTGGCTTGAAGCGATTCCCAGGCGGCGGCCCCGTCCGGGGCGGCTTCCACGTGGTAACTCCCGGCCGCCAGGACATCCAGGCTGAGCTGGCGCACATCCTGATCGTGGTCCACCACGAGAATACGCCGGTGCGAAATTGATTGGTTTTGAACAGAGGCTCCCGTCAACTCTCGCCCGGGCAATCGTTCGGTATCTTTCATACGCTCTCTCTTCCGAAGGTAGTTAACCACAAACCGCCTGAAACATAAGGAATTAGGGATACATTGCTGGATTTAAGGGGTGAATGGTCCCCGCCGAGGGACGAAATTTTCCGGAAACCGGTCGAGGGAAGCAGGTTACCAGATCCCCGGGACGAGCCGACAGCGCGTACGCCGGCAGTAATCGGCATAGCCGGGCAGTTCGCCGCCAAGAAATTTTTCCTCGTGGAGCAGCCGGAGAATCAGGATTGGAATGATCAACCCGAAAGCCGGCACGCTGACCCACGAGCCCAATGCCAGCGGTGCGCCGAGCCAGACCAGGATGGAACCTGAATACAGCGGATGCCGGACGAATTGGTAAGGGCCGGTGGAAACCACCGGTTGGGCGGCTTCAACCTGGATGACGCTGGCGGCGAAACGATTGGCCTTCAATACCCAAAACATCAGCAGGTAGCCGGCGAGAACCAGCGACAGCCCCAACACCATGAACCAGCCGGGCATGGGGCCAAACCATCGATTCGTCCAGCCGAGCCGAAAGTCAAAACCCGGCAGCATGAACGCCAGCCCGTATGACAGCTTTGCCAGCTGCATGATCCATTTCTGAGCGCTGAGCTTCTCCCGCGTCAACAGCCGGCGTTCGAGAACCTGGGGATCCTTGTTGTAGAACCAGGCGCATAAAAGGAGCGAGCAGAGGAGGTTCATGACCGTAAACACCCAACCCGGCCAATACTTGAGCGTGCCGGCAGGCCCGAACAGCATCGCACTGAACACGAGTTGTCCCCCCAGACTCCGACGGATCAGTCTCGATCGGAGACTTCTCTTCACCGGCCTGGCGGGTGCCTCGCTCAATCCAGCCGGAACGCTGCCAGAACCGGCGAACGCCGGCCAGCCCCGATTCCGCCCGGTGCCGGCCTTCCGCCCGGTGCCGGCCTTGAGTGGTTTAATTCGATTTGATTTTTACAAGAATTAGAGGACATTAACTACTGATCGAATCAGGTTTCTGCGTTATGGGTTCGTTGTTTCAGATTGTCTATACCAGCACGGCCTCCCGTTTGTTTGGCAGGGGTGAATTGGTCCAACTGCTCCGGGAAAGCGTGGACCGGAACCAGCGGGCGGGCATCACGGGTTTGTTGCTTTACAAGGACGGCTGTTTTATGCAGGCGCTCGAAGGTGACGAATCCCGTGTGATCCCATTGTTCTCGAAGATCGCCCGGGACCGGCGTCATCATCATGTGATTCCCCTGGTTCACGAGCCGATTGAGGAGCGCTATTTTCCCGATTCGGCGATGGCGTTTCGGGACCTGAATTCGCCGGAGTTGCGGGACCTGGCCGGTTACAGCGAATTTTTGAACACGCCGTTGAACGGCGAGTTATATACGCTGGATATTCCCAAGTGCAAGCGCCTGCTGTTGTTGTTCAAGCAGGGCCCCCACTGAGACGGGGTAGCGGGCTTTTCCAGGCAGATGCCGCTAGGCGGCGACCAGGACCGGTTCGGCGGCAGCGGCAATGCACGGTTTGAGCCGGGTGTCCACCGCCAGGATGTGCTCCGTGATCCACGAACTGAGGGTTTGGTGCAGCGTCCGGAGCATTTCCGGCCGGAAACCTTCTGCTTCGCAACGTTTCTTGAATTGACGGAAGAACGCCAGAAAGCCCGCGTGGGCCTGCTTGTTTTTTTCGGACGCCGGACAGCGATAATTCTCCATGCATTCCTCCTCATACTGGAAATGCTTTTCGGCGTAAGACTGAAGGAAACTGGTCAGATGGATCAGGTACTCGCAATCCTCCCGGTTCAGATTGGTGCTGGTCACCATCCATTCCAGGTGATTGATGTGATTGATCAGCATCCGATGTTGCTGGTCGATGACATTTGAGCCGGTCGCAAATTTTTCGCTCCACAGGATCATAGTTAAAAACAGATGGATTGTACGACGTTTTCAACACCGCCGCCCGCGCGGCCGGCAACGAACCGGACGGGCGGTTGATCAATCCCATTCCGGGCTTTTATCGGCCGGGAGCCGGATTACTTTAGCGGGAAAATCCGGGAACCGACCGGCAATCTGCCGGCCGATTGGTTGCCCGGTAAGGAGCTACCCTTTTGGCAGGCAGGGACGCAACTGGATGTCCACCGCCAGGATATGTTCCTCGATCCACGTATGGAGCGCGCGATGGAGGCTTTTGAGAATTTCCTGCCGGAAACCCTCCTGCCGGCAACGTTCCTTGAACCCGTGGAATAACGCCAGAAACTGTGCGTGCGCCTCTTTATTTTTTGCGTGTGCCGGACACCGGTAGCTTTCCATGCACTGCTCTTCAAATTGAAAATGGGTCTGGGCGTAGGATTCCAGAAAATCGATCAAATGGATCAGGAACTCGCACTCCTCCGGAGTCGGATTGGTGTCGGTCAACATCCCTTCCAGATGATTGATATTATTAATCAACACCCGGTGCTGCTGATCGATCCGGTCGGAACCGGTCAGGAATTTGTCAGTCCAAAATACCATTAACTGATTCTGGCGGGGGCGCGCGCCAGCACCACCGGTAATTTGTCAAACTTCGGACATAAATTGTGCATCCCGCTCAAATTCGCTCGAATTCACAACCCGGGCGGCCTAGACTGAATTTCATGGTGCTGGTGACATCCAACCGGTCGAAGCAGTTGCTTTTTATCAATTACATCGGGCAAGTGCATTTTCCCCATTTTGCCGCCGGACAGGAGGACCTGTCGCGGCAGCTGAATGAATTGTCGCCTGGCTTCACGTTGCTGGCGGATTTCAGCCGGTTGGAATCCATGGACCTGGATTGCGTGCCGGAACTGGGGCGGATTATGGAGTTGATCGGGAAGGCCGGAGTAGGGCGGGTGCTGCGGGTCATTCCCGATCCGACCAAGGACATCGGGATGAATATTCTGACCATGTTTCATTACCCGCATCATCCCCGGATTGTCACCTGTGAAAGCCTGGCCGCGGCGGCCGGAATTCTGGCCGCCCCGGATCAAACGGAGCCGGCCTGACCGGCTGGAGGAATATTGATGAACGATACCAATTCACTGCCGGCTTTGTTGCTGGTGCCGGACACCGTGGTGGGCCGTATTTACCATCACTTTTCGGCGCAGGAATCATCCACACCCACCCGGTTGCTGCTCATCGTGCTCGTGGCTGTGCTGGTGCACGTGCTGGTCAGGATCATCCGATACTTCAGCGAATGGTTTATCCGCAAGGGCCAGGCGGAAAAAAATCCGCTCGGCTTCGTGACCCAACAGCCGAAATTCGTCACCCTCACTCGCCTGATCGCCAGCGGCGTTACCTTTGTCCTTTACTTTTTTGCATTGGGACTGGTTCTGGAGGAATTCGGTGTCAAACTGGGAAGTTATCTGGCAAGCGGGGCAGTGATCGGCCTGGCCATCAGCTTCGGTTCACAAGGCCTGGTGCAGGACGTGGTCATCGGCCTGACGTTGATTTTTTCGGATACAATAGAAGTGGGCGATCTGGTTGAAGTGTTCGCCTCCACGAGCGTCATCGGGTGGGTCGAGGAAATTGGAATGCGCTTCACCGTGCTCCGCAATTTCTACAACCAGGAAATTTTCATCCCCAACCGCACCATCGCCAACGTGAGCCGCTTTCCCCACGGCGGCATTTATGCCTATGCGGACGTTCAGATCCCGGCGGGGCCGGACCAGGCCCGGGCGACAGTCGTGGTTGGGGATCTCGCGCGGGGGATGTGGCGGCAGTTCGGGGCGATTATCCTGAGTGAACCGATGACGGGTGAACTGGAAACGGCGGCGAGCGGCTGGGATTTCCTGCGGGTTCAGTTTAAAATCTGGCCGGGGCAGGGGAACCTGATTGAAACGACCTTCCAGCCGCAGGTTGTCCGGGCGATGAAAGCGTTTGATCCGAATTACGCCGACTGGCAGGTGGCCGTGACTTATCGCGCCATGACCGCTTCCAAAAAAGTGTGATGCGTCAGAATCCACCCCGGCTCCGGGCGGCGCGGTGGTGTGCGGTCAAAGCTGTTGCTTCGTCTGCAATGACGCCAGGAATTTTTGATGCAAATAGCCGTCCCGCCAGTGGATTGGATGCGCCAGCCGCGGATCCTGGCCGTGATCGATCAAAAGCTTCGCCACTTTTGCCACGACCGAACTTTGCGCTTCCGGCAGTGACAATTCGTTGGGCAACGGCGGCTCGGCCGCGGCGTCCAACGGCGCCGAAATCCCCGGTGACAGTTCGGTCGGGCATTCATCCGGCCGGGGAGCCGGGTTGAGTTCGGTGGGGGCGGTCGGTTCGGGATATTCGCCATCCCGGTTTGCAGTTACACTCATATTTGGGTTATTGCTTTGAGATTAATCACTGGACCGTCGGTCTTAAACCGATAAACGGTTCAGCATGAAGGAGGTGAAACGGAACGAACAGGCCCCGTCGCGCGGCGCCGCCGGCCGGCTGGCCGCCGGCGCCGGGCGGAAATCCCGCAGGCAGTCCGAACTGGTCGGTTCAGTGTCCGCGGATGGGTCGCGGCGGGTGGCAAACCGGGGATACCTATTTTTTATTTGGGGAAACATGACCAAAGGTTGGACGGATTCAGGTTCGGATCAGACTGCTTCGTCGCGATATCTCCGTTGCAGGAGCAGCAAAGTGAAGGTGCCGGCCAGGGTGGCGCTGGCCATGTTAAATGTTGTCGGGCCGTCGTAAGACGAATTGGCATTCCGTGCCCCGGCGGCCGAACGGTTGCCCGGAGCGCGGTTCGGGACGCCGGTGTCGCCGGCTTGATCATTCAAAATAGCCGCGTCGGGTGTTGCGGAACGTCCCGGAAAAGTATCGATGCGACTCAAATTCGCCCGGGCGCTGACCAACACCAGTCCGATGCCAAACAGAATCAATAACAACGACGTTTTCATAATGTTTCACTGTTTGCTTCCAAACTCTCACCCGGCCATCGGCTATTCCGTGTGCCCGGGGTGTATAAACGTTTTAACACAAAAGAATTGAAACGAAATGGATTAGGGACAAAACGCGGGTTTGAGGGGGTGGATTGCGTCTGCATCGGGGTGAATTTGTCGCCCGATTCACAATCAAAAGTGCGGTACCGGGGGCAGTAACTGCGAAAATGATGCGGTATTCTCGACAAAACCCGGCCCTCGGTTAGTGTTAATTCAGGATGAAAGGCGAAGTTGTCTATCTCTATGCGTTTGATGTGGCGAATGAAATCGCCACGCGGCGGGTACAGGAGATTTTGTCGGAAAAACCGTTTCCGTTCGAGATCCGGATGGACCGGACGTTGCCCAAAGACATGCCGCTCTACAAGCCGCTGGCCATTGAGCCTCGCCCCCTGCGTCCCGGATTGCACGGCGCGCCGGTCCGGTTGCTCATTCGCGTCTACGATGTCGGGGTGGTCACTGTAATGATGCGGGTGGCGTTTGAGACCGACACGCTGGCGGACCTGATGCGCTATCACAACGCCCGGCTGGATAACGGGTTGACACTGGACACGGTGGCATTGAAATATTGCGCCGAAGTCTGCGACAGCCTCCGGGATTTGCTTCTGGGGCGGACGGAGTTCCCGCCGATGCCGGAAGCTTACACGGTTTTTTGCCTGACCGACCTGGCCGGTATGGCCGATGTGAATCAGTGGCTGGCGGGCCAACGGCGGGAAGTGGCCGGTCTGCTGACGGAAACCGCGGCGGCGCAGTTAAGCGAAGCCCAGGTGGGCGAGGTGCTGCGCATCCAACGGTCGTTTGAGAATTCCGACCTGGTGGTGATCGATTGGGATGCCGCACTGCTGTTGGACCTGACGGGGTACGTGGACGACGTGCTCTATGCGTTGGAACTGGCCAACCTGCAATTGGAGGAGTTCCGCGTCATGGACCGCCGGTTGGATGCGTATCTGGACCGGGCTTATGAGGACCTCGAACGCCGGCACCTGCCCATGTTCGGCCGGGCCGCCCGCACTCTGCATCATTTGCGGCGCTTCCGGGTGGACGTGGCGAAGCTCACTGACGAGGTCACGCATATCACCAAGTTTTTCGGCGATTGGCATCTGGCCAGGGTTTATGTGGGGGCGCGTGACCGTTTCTACCTTGACCAGTGGCGCGCCAGCGTGGAGCAGCGCCTCGCCCAATTGGACAAGCTGTACAGCGTCGTTCACACCGAATTGAATGAAAAGCGCATGCTGTGGCTGGAAATCATCATCGTGATTTTCTTCGCGATGGATCTGGTGATCCTGCTGCTGGGCCGGCGGTAGGGTCCGGAGCGCGGGACGGGAGGCTAACGGATATCCAGGGCCACGTTAACCTGGTTGCAGGCTTCCTTCACGTGTTTGAGCGATTTGCCTGACAGTTCGCCGGTCGCCTGCTGGAGCAGGGTCCGCGCGGCGCGAAGCTGGGCGTCGGAAGTGCCCTGCGGTTCACGGCCTTTGCCCCTGCTGCTGATTTTTCCCCCCAATTCGTTCAACGCCAGTTCAATCTGTTTCATTGCCTGCACTCGATGTCCTTTGTAGTCGCGGTCGGCCTGCGCCAGCGTCGCATACGCATCGTTCAGCAGGACAACGGAACTGGTGCCCTCCGCCCGGGCCGATACGACCCAGCCGGCCAGTAAAAGAACCGCCGCCAGCCAGCCACAACGGATAAAAGAAGAAGTAACCATGAGAATAAGATGCTCAGCCGCACCGGCAGGTCAAGTGACAAATGGCTGGATATGGCCGTGATTTGGTGGCTCGGGTCGCGCGGCGACCCGACAGCGCCTCGCAGCGGGAGGCGCTCCACCTTGCAATCCAGACCCGGCAACCGAGGGGCGGGCACCTCCTGATTGCCTGAAGGCGGACCAATCGAGATAGAGGGTACCGGCCAAAACCGGCGACAGATATAACAGCCCGAACAATTCCGCCCGGACCAGAACGGGCGGCGGAAACGGATGCAGAATGTGAATCCACGCCAGGATCAGAAACAGGATGAGACCGGTCCGCAGAATAAATCCCATGCAACGGTCCCAGGCCGGATGTCGGGATTTGGCTGCCGGCGCGGGGAGGCTGAATCGGACCATAAGCTGAACCGGATTGATGGCGAGCCAGGCAACGAGGTTGTGATGCAGGCAAACCGCAGTGACGAACGCCGCGAGCAGCAGCCCCGAAAACAGAATCCGGGCCCGGATGGGGTTCAACGACGCCAAATGGCCGGTCAGCGGTTGATTCATCGGACAACAGTGAATGGCTTTTCTTCCGGGTAAGTCAATAGGGTGAAAAATCGTCGGTCGTTCAGCCAGCCGGTCCGGACCGATGTTGGCCTGGTTGACGGACTAGGGCTGGCTGGAATCCCGGCTCTGGATCAACAAGGCGGAGATCACCCGCCGGACCTGCGTGGACGAAAGGACCAGCTTGAGCGTCGATATGAAGCCTTCCTCATTCAGACACTGCCGTTGTACCTGGGTGGTGCGGTCAGTCAGGGTCAGGGGATAAATAGTGATGGAATACTGAACGGTGACAATCGTGAATTTGTAATTGTTGATCGCCGGTGCGGTGACGGCAAAATTGTAAGTCAGCACGCCGTTGGCAACCGGCTCCTGTTCAATCGAAGCGATCAAAACCCCTTTGGTGATCTGGTTCAAAATCGCCGCCTGCTCGCGCAGGATCGACGTGGGTGTTCGCTGGTTCGAGTAGTCGTCGAATTCACCCCACATGTTTTCAGTGCTCATAGAATGGCCGGACTATCTTACTGCCGCGGCGGATGACGGCAAACAAATTGAGACGACGCGTGATCAAGTCCGGCGGCTCCGGTCCAACCATTGAATACCTTTGCGGAACCGGTCTAAACGAAAGCGAGTGGTTATGTCGAATTATTGCTACGAAGCCGTCGATGCCAGCGGGTTGAAAATCCAGGGTTCGCTGGATGTTACCGACCAGAACGAAGCCCTCAGGCGGATCAAGGAAATGGGGCTGTTTCCGACCCGGGTGGCGCATGCCCTGCCGCTCCGGCGCCGGCGGGGGCGGTCCGCTGCCGCCCGGTGGTCTTTCAAAATTCCGGCCTGGCGGACGCCGCAACGGCGGCTCAAACCGGCCGTGCTGACGGTGTTCACGCGTCAACTGGCAACCCTGGTCGATGTCGGCATGCCGCTGATGCGCGGGCTGCGCATCTTGCATGAACAGGCGGAAAACCGCGTGTTGAGAGACGTGATTGCGGATCTGGCGGCGGCCATTGAAGGTGGCAGCTCGTTGTCCGAAGCCCTGGCGGCGCATCCAAAAGTTTTCAACCCGCTCTATGTCAACATGGTTCGCGCCGGCGAAATGGGCGGCGTTCTGGAACTGGCGCTCCGCCGCCAGGCCGAGTTCATGGAAAAGGCTTTGAGAATCAAAGGCCGGATCAAGGCCGCCCTGTTTTATCCGGTCGCGGTGATGGTCGCGGCGTCGGGCATCCTCTCCCTGCTGATGGTTTTTATCATTCCACGATTTCAGGAGGTTTTTGCCGGATTGCTGAACGGACGGCCGATGCCGGCTTTTACCGTCCTGATCCTGAACATCAGCGAGGCGTTTCGCCAACATTTCCCGACACTTGGATTGGCCGGATTGGCCGCGGTGATGCTGTTTCAGTGGCTGATCCGTACCCGCTGGGGACGGCCGCGGTACGATCGTTTCAAATTGGCCGTGCCGGTGCTCGGAAAAGTTGTCCGCCAGGCGGCATTGGCGCGGTTCACCCGGACGTTCGGAACGCTGATGGGCAGCGGAGTGCCGATCCTGCCGGCGCTGACGATTGTGAAGGAAACCGCCGGCAATGCCGTTGTCAGCGGCATGATCTCCAGGATTCACGACAGCGTGAAGGAGGGGGGCAACATCGCCGGCCCGTTGAAGGAGTCCCGGATTTTTCCGGCGATGGTGGCCGGCATGGTGGATGTCGGCGAGCAGACCGGCGCCCTGCCGGACATGCTGATGAAAATTGCCGACGGTTGTGATGAGGAGGTGGACAACCGGATCGGCGCCCTGACCTCGTTGCTCGAACCGGTCATGATTGTCTTCCTCGCCGTCGTGGTGGGCAGCATTGTGATTGCCATGTTCCTGCCGATCATCGAGGTGGTGAGCCACGACTCAATCGGCGGTGGCGGTCTCTGAAAATTTCCGTCAAACCGGCACGGTCACCGGACGGGGAGTGCGGGGCTGGACATCGGGAACGGACGGGCCGACCGCCTGTTTGAAATGTATCTTCGAGCGCGGCAACAGGGTTCCCAGGCACAGGTCAGCCAGGGGCAGGACGACATTGAAATTTTTGTGCATGTAACGGTGGTGGAGCAGGTGATGGCCGTTCAGCCGGAAGAAAATGCCGGAACGTTCCACGTTGCGTTTGCGCGGCAGATGCATGCACCAATGCAGGTATTCGTAGGCGCCGTAATAGGCGCTGCTGGCCAGGCAGGCCCCGGCCAGGAGCCCCCACCGGCCGAAAAACCACGACGCCAGCGCAAACGGCGTCATGCCGATCAGGATCAGGACCGGACCGTTCCACCACGCCATCGGGATGGTCAGCTTGTCCTTCTCGTGGATGAGATGATAGGTGTGGTCCGCCTTGAAAATATGGTGATGGATCAGAGTGTGGGTAACGAAGGGATAAGTGAATTTGCCCAGCGGCCGGTGCATGACGAAACGATGCAGCGTCCATTCAAAAAATGAAGCATGTACGACCGCAAGGATAAAACCAATGGCGGCCCAGAATAATAACGTCATAACGACAGGGAACAGACTGGAACGTGATTCACGATTGCCGGACAATATGGCGATGATAAGGGTGTTTGACAAGTTAAAGTAGAGTTTTGATTTCGACTTGGTCAAAGGGACCTGGCCATGGTTTAATTTCCGCGTTCAATGCGTCCATTGATCCAGGGAATCGCCACCGCCCACACGCCGGAATCGCTGATGGAACAGCTCCGGGGTGAGGCCGGGACTGTTTTGCTGCGGACCGCGGCATTCGATTCGCCGTCGGCGCGTTATTCCCTGGTTGCTGCGCGGCCGTTTCTGACCTTCCGCTCGTTCGGTTCGCGGTGCGAAATTCTGCCGGGCGCCGCCGGCGGTCCGGTCCGGGTTCAATTCGGCAATCCGTGGCAGATCCTGGATACGCTGCTGGCCCGCTGCGAGTTGTTGGATGAAATCGATCTGCCGTTTCCGCTCGGCGGATGTTTCGGCAGCTGGGGTTATGACCTGAAGCATTTTATCGAACCGAAACTCCCGCGCCGCGCCGGCAACGATCTCGATTTGCCTGACAGCCATATCGGATTTTATGACAGCCTCGTGGTTTTTGATCATCATCTCGGAAAGGCCAGCATTGTTTCCACGGGCCTGACGGCCGACGGTTCGCGCAGTGAAAAGCGCGCCGCGGATCAGGTGGAATTCTGGACTGGCCGGCTTGCCGCCGACGAACCGGCCCGCGCCACGGCCTTGCGGGCGGGCGGCAACCCGTCACCCGTCACCCGTCACCCGTCCCACCTCACGTCCAATTTTTCCCGGGCCGCCTTTGTCGCCGCCGTCGAACGGGCGCAAGGCTATATCCGGGCCGGCGACATTTACCAGGTCAACCTGTCGCACCGGTTGACCGCACCGTGTCCGACCGCCGGTTGGGAGTTGTTTCAGCGGCTCGGCGCGGTTTCGCCCGCGCCGTTTGCCGCGTTCCTGGATGCCGGCGATTTCCAGATGGCCTCGTCGTCGCCGGAACTGTTTTTGCATTTGAGCGGTTCCCAGATCCGGACGCGGCCGATCAAAGGCACCCGGCCGCGCGCGGCGGACCCCACGCGCGACGCGCAACTGGCCTATGAACTGCAAACCAGCCCCAAGGAACTGGCCGAGCTGGTGATGATTACCGATCTCCTGCGCAATGATCTGGGGAAAGTCTGTGAGTACGGTACCGTCCAGGTGCCGGACCTGGCCCGTCTGGAAAAATTCGCGCAGGTGCAACATCTGGTATCGACGGTTGAAGGCCGGCTGCGCCGGGACGTGACCCATCCGGCGGCGCTGGCGGCGTGTTTTCCCGGAGGAAGCATCACCGGCGCGCCGAAATTTCGAGCCATGGAAATCATTGATGAACTGGAGCCGGTGTCGCGCGGGCCGTACTGCGGCTGTCACGGTTACCTGGGATTTAATCGCGAGAGCCAGTTGAGCATCACCATCCGCACCGCCGTTTGCCGGGACGGTCTTGCGCATTTCAGCGTGGGCGCCGGGATTGTGGCCGATTCGAATCCCGAGGCCGAATACGAAGAAACCCTGGCCAAAGCCGCCGGCTTTCTGGCGGCGCTGGAATTGGAATGGCCCGGATCGCGCCCCGTTTCCGCCGCTACGGAATATGCGCCGCGTTGCGCAGATTGACCAGGTCCCCGTTGGGTGTTCCGTCGGCGGTGATCTCCGGCGGATTCGGCCCGGATGGCGTCCACGACCGGGTGTCGGCACTGACCAATCGGAATGACTCCGCATGGCCGTCGGCGAAGCTCAAGGGATACGACGTTTTATGGATGCGTGTTGGAATGTCGTTCATCCATGTGCCTGGATCCATGATGACGACAAACATCCCGTCGTTGACGCTGGCCGGGTCTTCGTCGATGAAAACAAACAGGCTGGCGGGCGCCGGCAGCGCGGAATCTTTTTTATAAACCCGGCGGGACGTGTCCAGCCCGGGCAGCCAGCGGGCCGGTGAGATGCCATTCATCCAGTTGTTCATCGAGTAGGTCCGCACGTACGGGACGCCGTCCAGAGTCCGCTCATCCAGCGAGCAGCGATACAATTCCGGCCGTCGGGTGTAGGGAAATAAAGTGCCGCGGGAGATGGCTTCGGAGTTGGTCGGGTCCTGCGCATTCGGATCCAGTTGGCCGAAGAAGGCCAGATTCTGGGGAACGATCTGGGCATTGCCCAGCACCCAGGCGTTGGAATTGCGAAACCCGCCGGCATGACTGGGAGCGGAGGAGGCAAGCCGGCCGTCGTTGTCGCCGGAATAGACCGTCCAGGCGGCGGCGAGTTGTTTCAGGTTGCTGACGCAGATCAGGTGTTTTGCCCTGGTTTTGGCCGAGCTCAACACCGGCAGCAGCAGCGCGCCCAGAATCGCGATGATGGCGATGACCACCAGCAGTTCGATCAGTGTAAACGCATAAATGCTAACACCATATTTACGATGTTTCATTAACTCTTATCATAGACGCGCGGCCGGCCGCGGTTGTCCAGCGTTATTTTGGCGCCGCCAGCCGGTAGCGCAAGCGGACTGCCAACCGGTTCGGAGGCGGAAGCAACTCGTCCAGATGGAGCTCGACCCGTTCCTGGTTGGTGATTTCGGTCAAAACAGCGGGGCTTTTGTCCAGCAGCACGGCGCCGGGAGGCAAGCGGTAGATATCGATGCGTCTGATGACGAACGTCTGCCCCATTTCTTCGTGGGATTGAAATTCGAACACATCCGGCTCCTCGATTTTTTTTATGATGCCCTTTCCGAATCCATCGACAGTTCCTTCCAGGGTGATGCGTTCCCGGGCGCCCGGCGGCAAAGGGTGATTGAAGGTGATCACATAGTTGAAAGCGTCGCCGTTTTTTCCGGGTTCTTTCGTGAACTGAATGGCGCGCCCCTCGCCGTCCGCAATCCGGTCGATTTCCAGGTCGGTGGACAGGCCGTCCGAGTTCGTTGGCGCGTCCGACGTATTGCATTCGGTAACCATGGCCTGGACTCCGATTTTGCCGTCGGCCTGGATCTGACAATTCACGGTTACGCGGGGAGGCTGATGGAGATGTGCCTCCATGGTCTTGTATCCGACGATACTGGTGGTCGCGGCAGCCAGAAAAACGCCGGTGACAACCGCGGTTTTTATTTTCGTCCACGCCATAAGTTTCAATGCTCCTTTGATGAGGGTGAGGCTCGAAGTCGAGGCGGCGGTCCCGTGGGCCAGCCCGGCGGCCGTCACGGACTTCGCCAGGAGCGCGGGCGCCGCCTGCACCGAATGGGTTGAAATGACTCCGCCGAGAAGGGCTGCGGTGGCGGCGACGCCGCGTCGCGAAAGGAACCGGTGCAATTTTTCCAGCGAGCGGTTGATACGCTTGCGCGTGGCCTCTTCGCCGGTGCCGAGAGATTTGCCGACTTCCGCCATGGATTTGTTTTCGATAAATCGCAGCAGCACTGCCAGCCGGTCGGTGTCCCCGAGCGACGCCAGTGCCTCATCCAATAATGGCGCCAGCTGACGCCAGGTTTCATCCGCGGCGGACGGGTCGGAGCTTTGAATTTCGCTTTGCATCTGGACCTCCTGTTCGTGGCGCCGGCGCCGGGCCTCGGCGCGAAGTTGCGCCAGGGCCACAAATCGCGTGGTCTTGAACATCCATCCGGTCAATATCGTTTTCGAAGAAAGCTTCCCGGCCTTCCGGGCGAGCAGGATGAACACCGCCTGTGTGACTTCCTCCGCCAGTTCCGGCTGGCGCACCTGCCGCAACGCCGCCGAATAAACGAGATCGATGCGGCGGGCAACCAGTTCCTCGAAGGCGGCTTCCGAATAATTCATGCCGTATTCCCGCACCAGGGCCATGTCATCCAGGGTCTGCATTCACCTATTAAATGCCTTCTCCGGCCTCCACCGGACAATTTTTTAGCACGTATTGGCGATCCTGTTGTATTGCATTAGCTGAAATGTGAATACCTCCTTTTTCTGCTGGCCGATTCCACCGGCTTCGGGTAGTGGAGAAGGCATTAGGAATTGAGCCCATGATGGTTTTTCTCAACGGACAATTTGTTCCGGAATCGCAGGCTGTGGTGCCGGTCAACGACCGCGGATTTCTTTACGGGGACGGGTTGTTTGAAACGGTGCGGGTTGCCGACGGCCGGCCGTTTCGCCTGGCACAGCATCTGGAGCGGCTGGCGCGCGGCGCGGATTACCTGAAAATCCCGTGCCCGTTTTCACCCGGGGAACTCCAGGATTTCGCCGGTCAACTCATTGAACAAAACCGGATGCCCGATGCCATTCTGCGCCTGACGCTGACGCGGGGTCCGGGTGAACGCGGATACATGCCGGTGACCGACGGCCGGCCGACGGTGGTGATGACCTTGCATCCCGCGCCGATTCTGGAGCCGACGCTCCAGTGGAACCTTATCGCCTCGTCCTACCGCGTCCTGGCCGCCGATCCGCTGTCATCGTTCAAGACCCTCAACAAGCTTACGCACATCCTGGCGCGCCAGGAAGCCGTGGCGCGGGGGGCCGATGAGGCGTTGCTGATCAATTCGAACGGCGAAGTGGCCGAAACGGCCGGCGGCAATTTGTTCTGGGTTTACCAGGACAGCATTTGCACCGTGCCCACCGGCCGCGGCATCCTGCCCGGCATCACGCGGGCGGTGGTCCTGGAAATCTGCCAGACCCTCGGCCTGTCGACGAACAAACGGGTCATCAAACCCGAGGCGTTGCGAAACTCGGAGGGCATCTTCATCACTCAAAGCGCGCTGGGCATCGTGCCGGTGGCGGTCTTCAACGATGAACCGGTCGCACCCTCGCCGCTGACCGGCCAGATCGCCGGCGCCTATGCGGAACTCCTCGGCAAATCATAAGCCATCCGGGACCGATTAATCCATTAAATTAGGCGTCATCAAATCGTTTTTGACCCCATTGAAACCCGTTCAGGCGGCGTTATTTTTAGGCAGAGACCGGCGATGATGAATGGGCGCGAGCCCGCCGGTTCAGCGGAAAGGTTGTTATGATTCTTAATGCCGGTGCCGAGCACTGTCTGTCGTTCATTAACAGCCAGCTTCAAGGTAAAGAGGTGAAGCCGACCGGGACGTTGGCGTCCAGGCATGTTCGCCGGGCGGTGACCATTTCGCGTCAGGCGGCCTGCGGCGCTCTCATCGTGGCCAACAAGCTCGCGGAATATCTGCAGCGTCGTTCGCCGGACGCCTGCCCGTGGACGGTGTTCGATCGGAACCTGATGGAGACCGTGCTGGAGGATCACAATCTGCCTCCGCGTCTGGCCCGGCACATGCCCGAAGACCGCGTATCACAGATCGAGGACCTGTTGGCGGATGTTTTCGAGGTGCATCCGACGGCGGAAGCCGTCATCCAACAGACCACCGAAACCATCCTGAAACTGGCCCGACTGGGAAATGTCATCCTCATCGGCCGCGGCAGCACCGTGATTACCGCCGGTCTGCCCAACGTCCTCCATGTCCGCCTGGTGGCGCCGCTCGAACAACGCATCAAGCATGCCTGCGAGATTTATCCGGAGTACAACCACACCCTGGCCTCGGCCCGCCGGTTCTGCCTGAAAGAAGATCGCGGGCGCCAACGGTACCTTAAAAAGTATTTTAACAAGGATATCGAAGACCCGTTGCTCTATCACCTGGTCATCAACACCGGCCGGGTGGATTACGATGCCGCGGCAAAACTGATCGCCGAAGCGGTTTTGAATTTGCCCGCTCCCGGTTGACTTCGGCCTTGGGTTGGCGTTTCGTCTGTGGCTTAATTCCGGCGTGCGCGACACCCAACTTCGTCCGGACCGCCTTCGCCGCAGGAGACGCGGCGGCGGTTTCCGCTGGTTGCTGGTGCCGGCAATCCTGGCTTTCCTGTTCTGGCTCAGTTGGCGGCATCTGCATCACCCGAAACCGTTGTCTCCTCCCCGGCCGGCCGCGCCCGTCCGGAAACAACAACTCAAACCGTTCGGGTTGAGCCGCCAGGCGCCGGGCGATTTTCCCCGGCCGGTTCATGACGTGCTCGAAGCGCAGGTGGCGCTGGCCCGCCGCGGCATTTCGCCGGGATCGCTCGATGCGGCGTTGGGTTCCCAGACCCGGGCGGCGATTTCCGTTTTTCAGGAGGTTGAGGACGTGCCCCGGACCGGTCTGCTCGACACCAACACGCGGCCGCGGCTCGTCCTTGATGCGCCGGTTCTGACGACCTATGTGGTTACGTCCAACGATCTCGCCCGGTTACAGCCGCTGGGCAAAACCTGGGTTGCCAAATCGGAACAAACCGCGCTCGATTTTGAAACCGTGCTCGAACTCGTCGCCGAAAAAAGCCATTCGCACCCCGAATTGATCCGGCGGCTGAACCCGGCGGTGAACTGGACCAATGTCGTCGCCGGGACGGTCCTGCAGGTGCCCGCCGTGGAATATCCGGAGACGGACTCCCAGGCGGCGCTGGTAATCATTCATCTTTCGGATAAATTTCTCGAAGCGTTTGACGCCCGGACCAACCTGCTCGCCCATTTCCCCTGCAGCATCGCCGCCAAGGTCGAAAAACGGCCCGTGGGTGAACTGCACGTCGTCGTGGTGATTCCGCATCCCAATTACACCGTCGACCCGGAGCTGTTTCCGGAATCGCCCGATCTGCAGAACATCGGCCACAAATTGATCCTGCCGCCCGGTCCAAACAATCCGGTCGGCGTTGCCTGGATCGGTTTGGACAAAACCGGTTACGGCATTCACGGCACGCCGATTCCGGAACAGGTCGGCCGGACGGAATCGCACGGCTGCTTCCGGCTGGCGAACTGGGATGCGGAATATTTGAGCAAACTGGTCTGGGTCGGCATGCCGGTGCAGGTGGAGCCCTGATTGGTGATGGTGGGGCAGCATTCCTGCCTGCCGATGGGGGCGACTTTCCAGTCGCCCGGATTCTTTCCGGAAAGTCCGGAACACCGGCCGGTTGGGAAACCTGCCCTACACTGGGGGATCGCCGCGAATTGAACCAATTCAGAAGATCGGAGGCGTCCGATTCCAAAAACGCGGCCAAATTATCATTGCCCGGAAGGAACTGATGCCCTAATTGTAACTCAAACAAAACAAAGGAAAATTATGTTGATTGGCCTTATTATTCTCGCCGTCCTGGTCGTGGGCCTGCTGGCGATCGTCGGCTTCGTCGTCGGCGTCTACAATAAACTCGTCACGCTGCGGAACCGTTTCAAAAATGCCTACGCGCAGATCGATGTCCAGCTCAAGCGCCGTTATGACCTCATTCCCAACCTGGTTGAGATTGCCAAGGGCTACATCAAGCATGAACGCGAGACGCTGGAGAATGTGACCAAGGCGCGCAACATCGCCTACGCGGCTTCCCAGGCCGCGGCCGCCAATCCCGGCGATGCCGGTGCCATGAAAAACCTGGTTTCGGCCGAAAGCGGCCTGGCCGGCACGCTCGGCCGCCTGATGATGGTCTCCGAACAATATCCCGACCTGAAGGCCAACCAGAACATGATGCAGTTGACCGAGGAATTGACCTCCACCGAAAACAAGATCTCGTTCGCCCGGCAGGCCTACAACGATTCGGCCATGGTTTACAACACCGACCGCGAAGTCTTTCCCTCCAACCTGATCGCCGGCATGTTCAATTTCGGCCCGGCCGAACTCTTCGTCATCGACAAGCCGGAACAGAAGGACGCGCCGAAGGTTTCCTTCTCGTGAATCGCTGAATCGTGAATTGTGAAATCGGCGCGAACGATGGCATTGGATTTGCAGTTCAGCGATTTGGCGATTTAACGATTGAGCGAAGATGGATTTTTTTGCCCAGCAGGACAAGGCCCGCCATAAAACAAAATGGCTCGTTTTTTATTTTGTCATCGCCGTCCTGCTGATTATTGCGATGGTCTATTTCCTCGTGTTGGTGGGATTCTTCTACGCCAATGTTCATCGTTATCGCTTCGAGCAATCGGTCGGGCCGGCTATTTCCCTGTGGAATCCGCGGGCGCTTCTGGGCGCCGTCGCGGGCACGTTGGCCGTCATTTTCGTCGCCAGCGCCTACAAGACCAATGAACTCTCCGGCGGCGGCAGTTCGGTGGCTGCGTTGATGGGCGGCCGGCCGGTCAACCCGAACACGACCGATCCGGATGAACGCAAGCTGCTCAATGTGGTGGAGGAAATGTCCATCGCCTCGGGCGTACCAATACCGCAGGTGTACGTGCTCGACCGGGAACAGGGCATCAATGCCTTCGCCGCCGGCCATACCACCAGCGATGCCGCCATCGGCGTCACCCGCGGTTGCATCCAATTGTTGACGCGCGACCAGTTGCAGGGCGTGATCGGCCACGAATTCAGCCATATCCTGAACGGCGACATGCGGCTGAACATCCGGCTCATCGGCCTGATTTTCGGCATTCTCTGCCTGGCCACCATCGGGCGGATCCTGTTAAGCGTGCGCAGCCGGGACAGCCGGAGCAGCGCCGTGCCGGTCCTGTTCGGCATCCTGCTGCTGATCATCGGCTCCGTCGGCGTTTTCTTCGGCCGCCTGATCCAGGCCGCCGTCAGCCGGCAGCGGGAATTCCTCGCCGACGCGTCCTCGGTCCAATTCACCCGCAACCCGGCCGGCCTCTCCGGCGCGCTGCAACGCATCGGCTGTTATGGCTTCGGCTCGAAACTGGAATCCGAGCATGCGCCCGACCTGTGCCACATGTTTTTCGGCAACGGTGTGAGCGAACCCCTGTTCGACCTCATGGCGACGCATCCGCCGATTCCCGACCGCATCCGGGCCATTGACCCGGCGTGGGACGGCAAATTTCCGCCGCTGGATGAAAAACAGATTGAAGTGGTCAAACGGGCCGCCATTTCCGAGCTGGAACATACGCCGCAGCCGATGCCGGATTTCTTCAAAACCGTTCTGGGCGGCGCAATCCTGGCCTCCGGCGGCGCCGCTCCGGTCCCGCCGCCGGTCATTCATTCCCGCACCGTGCTGCCGAATCTCGGCAACCCGACGCCGTTGCATCTCAAATATGCCGAGCAGCTCCGGGAATCGCTGCCCGAAAGTGTCAAGGCCGCCGCGCACGAACCGCTGGACGCCACCGCACTGGTTTATTCCCTGGTGCTGAGCCCCGACGAAGCCGACCGTACCCGTCAACTCACCGAACTGGCCAAACGCGCCGACCCGGCGGTCGTGGAGAAAACCACGGCGCTGTACCCGGACGTTTCCGCCGCCGCGCGGCATGCGCGTTTGCCGATGGTGACACTGGCGTTGGGCGCTCTGCGGCACCTGAGCCCGCAGCAGTACAACCAGTTTTCCGGCACGCTCCAGTGGCTCATGGAAAGCGACGGCAAAATCGAGCTGTTCGAATTCGTGCTGCAGAAAATTGTCCTGCGCCACCTCGCCGCGCAGTTCACCGGGGCGCGTCCGCTCATCGTGCAATATTACACGATCAAACCTCTGGTGCCGGATTGCGCCATCGTGCTGTCCGCGCTGGCCAACGTCAGCAGCAGCGACGACGCCCAGGTGGCCAAGGCTTTTGAAACCGGCGCGCCCTATCTGCGGGCGCCGGACGACAGCGGTCTGGCGCTGCTGCCGCGCGCGCAATGCGGCGTCGACCGGATCGACCAGGCGCTGAATCGCCTGGTCCAGGCCGTGCCGACCATCAAGAAGAACCTGATTGAAGCCTGCGTTTATACCGTCGGCGCCGACGGGGTGATGATGGAAGCGGAAGCGGAACTGTTGCGAGCCGTCGCCGACACGCTGGATTGTCCCATCCCGCCGTTTGTCCAGGTGGGGTAAATTTCACCTACAAATCCGGGTGATGGTACATTTCCCAAAATGGCAGGGACAGCGCGCTGCGCCGGCGACGGCTGCTATCGTGGCGATGGCTTACGCCCGCACGTTGGCTTTCAGCTGCTGCTTGAAGGTCTCGACGATTTTCTCGTGAGTCGCGTTGACCTCGGCGTCCGTCAGGGTGCGCTCGGCGTTCCGGTAGGTGAACGCGTAGGCGAGGCTTTTTTGTCCCTCCGGCACATGTTTGCCGCGGAACACGTCGAACAATTCGACGGCCTCCAGGTTCGCCGGTTTGGTTTGTTTGACCACCTGCAGCACCGCCTCGTGCGTCGTGGGTTCGGGCACGATCATCGCCACGTCACGGCGGATGGACGGAAATTGCGGCAGCGCCTTGAAGGATTTGGCCGGGTTGCGCCGCGCCAGCAGCAGGTCCAGGTTCAATTCCGCCAGTAAAACGGCGTCACGCAGATCGTATTTTTTGGCCAGCGCCGGCAGTCCCTGGCCAAATTCGCCGATTTGATTTTTGCCGAGTGTGATCACGGCCGATTCGAGGAACAGCGCCGTGCTTTCCGGCCGCCGGGCAAAGGTCATGCCGCGCACGCCGAACTGCTCGAGGAACTCCTCCAGCATCCCTTTCAGATCAAAAACGTCGAACTTCGCATCGCGCTCTTCCCCGCTCCAGAACGGCAGGGCGCGCTGGCCGGTCAGGGCGATGGCCACGCGGCGTTCTTCGCGGCAGGAACTGAGCGCCGCGCTGGCCGGACACCGCAGCGCGGCGTCCCTACCGGAAGCAAATACGCGCCCGATTTCAAACAGCGCCACGTCGTAATTCTTGCGGCTGACATTATGCCGCAACGAATGAATCAACCCGGGCAACAGGCCCGGCCGCAGCGCGTCCATGTCCGAACTGAGCGGATTCGCCAGCACCACCCACTCGGCACTCGGCACTCGGCACTCGGCACTCGACACGAGTGTCTGTCCCTGCGCCTCGTTCAATCCCAGCCCGCTCAGGATCCGGCGCGCCTCGGCAATCTGGTCATGGACCGGATCAAAAGCATTCGCGCCGATCGCGCCGCGCGGCGGTGTGGCCGGGATCCGGTCCACGCCATGCAACCGGGCGACTTCCTCGATCAAATCGACTTCGCGCTTCAAATCCACGCGAAAGCTCGGAATCTGAAACGTCACCGGTTCCGGTGCAATGTTGGCACCGACCGGCCGCGCCTTGCGTCCGACTGTTTTCAAACCGAGCTGGCCGAGATAAAATTCGATTTCTTCCGGTTTGAGCGGAATGCCGAGCAGGTCGTTGACCTTCTGGTGTCGCAGGGTGATTTGTTTCGGTTCGGCCGGTTTCGGGTACGCATCCACGATGCCTTCGGTGAGCCGGCCGCCGGCGGTTTCCAGGATCAACTGCGCGCAACGCCGCCCGGCCCAGTCGCAGATCCCGATGTCCGCGCCGCGTTCAAAACGGTAGGACGATTCGCTGCGCAGGCCGAGAGCCTTGCTGGTGCGGCGGATGTTCGTGGGCGCGAAATACGCGCTCTCAATCAATACGTCCACGGTACGGTCATGGATCTCCGTATTCCGCCCGCCCATGATGCCGGCCAGGGCGATGCCTTTCTGTTCATCGGCGATCAGGAGCATCTCATTCGTCAGCGTGCGTTCCTGGTTGTCGAGCGTCTTGAATTTTTCGCCGGATGCGGCGCGGCGGACGACAATCGTCGGTTTTGAACGTGATTCCGGCATCCTGCCGGAATGACTGATTTCAGTTTGATCTGCCGGCGGGACGCCGGCAGCGCGTTGCCCGGCTATGAGATGATAGTCAAACGCGTGCAACGGCTGGCCGATTTCGAGCATGACGTAATTGGTCACGTCCACGACGTTGCTGATGCTGCGGATGCCGACTTTTTCCAGCGTGGAGCGGAGCCAGTCCGGGCTGGGACCGACTTTCACGCCCTGGATGACGTGCGCTGTATAACGCGGGCAGAGTTCCGGATCCTCCAGGCGGACCGAGACGAGGTCCGCCGCATGATGCGTGATGCGTGATGCATGAATTTCGACGGCAGGCAGCTTTAACGGGTTCCCGGTCAGCGCGGCGATTTCGCGGGCGATGCCGATGATGCTGTTCCAATCCGGCCGGTTCGGCGTGATCTCCAGATCATACACGACGTCGCTGCCGGTGCGGCCAAGATATTCGCCGAACGGTTTTCCGATGGGCGCATCGGCGGGCAGAATGAGCAATCCGTCCACCGGGTCCGGCAGACCGAGTTCCTGCGGCGAACACATCATGCCCTGGCTGGTGATGCCGAAGACTTTCCGTTCCTTGATGACAAACGGTTCCTTTTCGCCGGGTTTCAGCGGCAGCGCAAAATTCGGCAGGATGAGGGGGACCTTGTCGCCGGGCTGGTGGTTTTGCGCGCCGCAAATGATGGTGCGTTCGCCCCGGCCGTCGTTGACTTTGCAGACGGACAGCTTGTCCGAACCGGGCACGGGATTGCGGGTGAGGATTTGCGCCACCACGATGCCCTCGAATTCGCCGCCGGTCTTGTGAACGCCTTCCACCTCGAGGCCGAGCATCGTCAGCCGCTCGGTCAATTCCACGGGCGACCAGTCGAAATCAACGTATTGTTTGAGCCAGTTGAACGTTACCTTCATCGGAGCGGTCACGGTAGCAGGTTGTTTCGGCCAGTCAATGCTGGGGCTTTTGGGGTCGGCACATTTTGGCAGGGACGCCGCGCTGCGGCGTCCGGACAGCGCCGCGCGCTGTCCCTGCCTCCGGAAAATATACCGCCAACACTATTCTGCGTACCGATCAATGTGGCGGCCGCGGCGCGGCGACGTCCGGGGCAGATGCGGAAACTATTTCACGCCCAGGCGGCCCTGGATTTCCTCGATGAGCTGGGCATCCTCTTTGAACACCCGTTCATACGGAAGCCAGTCCTGGCGGGAATTGGACATCTCCGACTCGATCTTCATTTTGTACACGAGCGGCGTTTTGGAGGAGATGGAGCAGATGAAGCGGGTGCGGACCTGGTAGGGGTCTTTTGTACCGTTGAATTTCCGGATGGAATAAACGCTGCGCATGTAGCCGGAGGTGGCATCGATCATCTCCAGGCTCGGATAACAACTCGTCACCGAATCCACGATCTTCTGCCAGACCACATCCGGCGCCAGGGCCGGGTCCACCTGCACCCGCAGCCAGTTGTTGTCGGCGTCGGAGGTGGTGGTCACGTTGTAGGCCTCGTCCTCGGCCAGGGCGATGTCCAGCTGATGATTGTGAATGAAACTCGAATCCTTGTTGAGCACCACCTGCTCATTGAGATAACCCGTCTTGGAGGCCATCACGACCAGGGTGGGGTTTTTGTGGAAATCGAACTGGTAATGCAGGGGCGTGGTGCCGGCATTCACGCCATTGACCACCACCATGACCCCCGGCGGCTGGGAGACGATGATGGTGTCCGGCGTACGGCAACCGGCGAGTCCGGCGCACGCCAGCGCCAACCACAGCCGGTGGCCGAGGAGATGATTGGAAATGATCCGGACGGATGCAGGCAAGGTCTGATGGTTCATAGGTTTACAGGTTCCGAGTTTCCTTCTAAACTGGGAGATTAGTAAACCGAATCAAAGGGCGTGGCAAGCCCGGAATTGGCCGGGTGCCGGAGGGATTTCGGATCGGACTCGGGGAGTCTTGCTCCACCCGGAATTCAAATTTCAAAACTGTTTCAGGAACCGCACGTCGTTTTCGTAGAACAACCGGATATCGTTGATGCCGTAGCGGAGCATGGCGATGCGTTCGATGCCGAACCCGAACGCCCAGCCGGTCCAGATTTCCGGATCGTAGCCCACGTTTTCGAACACCTGCGGGTGCACCATGCCGCACCCGGCGATTTCCAGCCAGTCCTTGCCCATCTTTTTGACCAGGGCATTGGTGAAATCGATTTCAAAACTCGGCTCGGTGTAGCTGAAATAGTGCGGGCGGAACCGGATTTTGACGTCGCTGCCCATGAGTTCGCGAAACACAAACTCCACCGTGCCTTTGAGGTCACCGACGGTGACATTTTTGTCGACGTAAAGTCCTTCGATCTGCTGGAACGTCGGGTTATGGGTGGCGTCGGCATTGTCGCGGCGATAAACCCGGCCGGGAACGATGATGCGGACCGGCGGCTGCTGCTTTTTCATCACCCGGATCTGCACGGAGGAGGTATGGGTGCGCAAAAGCAGTTTTGGGTTTTGGGTTTTGAGTTTTGAGTCGTCGCCGGCCTGGAGATAAAAGGTGTCCTGCGTGTCGCGGGCCGGATGATCGGCGGGCGTGTTGAGGGCGTCGAAGCAATGGTACTCATCCTCAATCTCCGGTCCGTCGGCGACGACAAAGCCGATCTTGCGGAAGCTGCGGACGATGTCTTCGGTCACCTGGGTGAGCGGGTGGAGTTTGCCCGGGGCGCGTCGGCGGCCGGGCAGGGTGAAATCGGTTGGTTCTTTGGGCAGCGCGGCCTTCAATTCCAATTCGTCCCGGCGGGAGGCGAGCGCGGCCTCGAGTTCGGTCTTGGCGGCATTGATTCGTTTGCCGGCGGCGGGCTTTTCCTCCCTGGACAACGTGCCGAGTTGTTTCATCAGCGCGGTGAACCGGCCGTTCGGCCCGATCCAGGAACCCTTGGCCTGTTCGAGCGCGGCGAGATCGGGCGCGGCGTTCAGTTCCGCAAGCGCGGTCTGTTTCAAAGGTTCGATGTCATCGAGGAATCCCATATGAATCGGGGATGAAAGATAGGGGATACCGGTTGGAAACAAAAGAAAAACGGGCGGCTTTTCAGCCGCCCGCCGGTAAAGCCAAGGGACAGGTTTCAGGCCTTGGCCAGCGCGGCGCCGGGCTTGGCCTTGAGGGCGTTCTTGGCGACGTTGACCAGTTCATTGAACGCGGCGGCGTCGGTCGCGGCGATATCCGCCAGTACCTTGCGGTCGAGCGCGCATTTGGCGGTCTTGAGGCCTTCGATGAGACGGCTGTAGGTGATGCCGGCGGCACGGGCGGCGGCGTTGATGCGGACCTGCCAGAGATAACGGAAATTGCGCTTCTTGGTGCGGCGATCGCGATAGGCGTAGGCGCGGCCGTGATCCACGGCGTCGGAGGCATAACGGTACAGTTTGGAACGGCGCATCCGGAAGCCTTTGGCGGCGCGGATCATCCGGGTGCGGCGTTTACGGGAAGCGGGGGCGTTGGTTACTCGCATGGTTCGTTAAATCGTTAAACGGTTGAATCGTGAATCGTCCCGGGTTAATGGCTGAACGGCAGGTTTTGCGTGATGCGATACGTATCCGTGGCATCCGTTCCGGTCAGACCGCGGAGACTGCGGCGGCGTTTGGGTTTCTTGGTCTGGGCCAGGTGCCGCCGGCCCGCGCTGGAGCGCAGGACTTTTCCCCGGGCCGAAATCTTGAAACGTTTGGCCACGGACTTCTTGGTCTTGATGCCTTTGGGTCGTCGCATAAATTCTTTATTGCAAAAGAGCGCAAACTATAGGCGGCTGCGGGCGCCGAGGCAAGCGATTTTTAAAGGTGAAAAGGTAGGGACGCCGCGCTGCGGCGTCCGGACAGCGCCGCGCGTTGTCCCCACCTGTAAAATGCGCTTTTGCCTGATTTTCCGGTTGCTTGCCAGAGCCGGGAGAGTCACTTATTGTCGCCCCGATGAAATATCGTCGTTTTGGACGGACGGAATTGCCGATGCCGGTGATTTCCTGCGGCGGAATGCGGTATCAGTACAAATGGCAGGATGTGAAGCCGAAAGACATTCCGCGCGCGAACCAGGAAAATGTGGAAGCCGTCATCCACCGGGCGATTGAGCTGGGCATCAATCATATTGAAACCGCGCGCGGCTACGGCTCTTCCGAAATGCAGCTGGGTGAAGTCCTGCCCCAACTTCCCCGTGACCGGATTATCGTGCAGACCAAAGTGGCCCCGAAGGCAACGGCGAAAGAATTTCTGGCGACCTTCGAGACATCGATGAAATACCTGAAGCTGGACCACGTGGATTTGTTGTCGCTGCACGGCATCAACAACCGCGAATTGCTGGACTGGTCGCTGCAGAAAGGCGGCTGCCTGGAGGCGGCCCGCCGGTTGCAGAAGGAGGGCCGGACGCGGTTCGTCGGATTTTCGACGCACGCGACGACGGACGTGATTCTGGACGCGGTGAACACCGGCGAATTCGATTATTTCAACGTGCACTGGTATTTCGTAAACGACCTGAACTGGCCGGCGGTGGCGGCGGCGCACCGGCTGGATATGGGGGTTTTCATCATCAGCCCGAACGACAAGGGCGGAAAGCTCTACGCACCTTCGGACAAAATGATCAAACTGTGTGCGCCGCTGTCGCCGATGGCGTTCAATGACCTCTATTGCCTGGCGCGGCCGGAGGTTCACACTTTGAGTTGCGGCGCGGCGCGGCCGGGGGATTTCGACGAGCACCTGCGGGCGTTGGAATTATATGACCGGATTCCGGAAACAATCGGACCGGTGGAAAAGCGGTTGCGGGCGGAGATGGAACGCGCGCTGGGGGCGGACTGGTGCGCGCGCTGGTTTGAAGGCCTGCCGAACTATGGCGAGGTACCCGGCGAAATCAATGTATCGGAGATCCTCCGGCTGTGGACCTATGCGAAGTCGCTGGACCTGGTGGCCTGGGGCAGGATGCGTTACAACCTGCTGGGGCAGGCCGAGCATTGGTTTCCCGGCCACAACGCGGCCCGGTTGCGCGAGGTGGACTGGCCCAGGGTATTGCGTCGCAGTCCTTTTGCCGACCGGATTCCCGGCATCCTGGAGGAATCGCACCGGCTGCTGTTCGAAAAGCCGGTCAAACGAGTGAGTGCCAGTTGAAGCGCGCGTCGCCGCTTACGGCGAGGTGGGCTGGGTCAACAGCGACGGCGAGGAGTTGTTTGAATCCGTCAACGTCAGCGGCGCACCGGCATTGAGCTGTTTAAGGACAGCGGAGGTCAGATCATTCTCGCCGTTGCTGTAGAGCACGGCGGTGGTGGCATTGGCGGTTTCCGCGGCGGCATCGATGACCAGCGAATATCCGCCGCGCTTGGCTTCGGTGGCCACGGCGCCTTTGATTTCGGTGAGGATATTTTCCCGCATCCGCTGGCCCTGTTCGGACAGAGTGATTTGCGCCTGGCGCTCGAACTGGTCGATGGCGTTTTTGCTGTCCTGCAACTGCTTCAATTTGTCGGCCGCCGCCTTTTTGCGCCGGTCGCGTTCATCGGCGGAAATGGCCTGGTCATTGGCATCGTCGAGGAGTTTCTGATATTCATCGCTGCCCTTTTTCAAATCATCACGCATGGACCGGTCGTCCTTGTCGAGCTGGTCTTTGCGGTCGTTCAGCGCCACCTGGGCCTGCTTGGTCTTCCAATATCCATCAAACAGCTTCCGCAAATCCACCGTGGCGATTTTGGTCTGGGCCTGGGCCGAAAGGCCCAGCAGCGTCACCAGCGAAAGGGTCAATAGCGTCCTTTTTAAAAATTTCATGGCCAAAATAAAGCAAAAATTTCCGGCCTGGCCAACTTAAAATTGATCGGCGCTCCACCTTCTGCGGCGTTACCCCGGGGCAGTGTTCAGCTGCGCCCCTGAAAATCGGGCGCTTCAGTACTTCAACAGGTAAAACAACTGCCCGCTGGTTCCGGTGGTATTGGTGAAAATAAACCGGCCCTGGCTGTCGAAGTGATTGGTTTCCAGGTGGGTCCAGTTGGTCAATGGCACCAGCAGATTCGACGAGACCAGCACGTAATAGAGGCCGTTATTGGTGCCGCCCGCGCCGCTCAGGATGAAACCGCCGCCGGGAACGGCTATGATATTCCCAAAGCTCAACGGCACGACGGTTACGACGGCATTGGAACTGGTCGCCTGTCCGAAATCATTGGTGACGGTGCATGAGTAGCTGCCGGTGTCGTTGGTCTGTGCGTTGGGAATGATCAAAACGTTGTTGGTGGCATTGGCCAGCAGGTTGGTTCCGTCCGTCCACTGATAACTCAAAGGCATTTCGCCGATGGCGGCGATTGTCAGGGTGATGGTCGATCCGGCTCCGGCGGTCTGGTTGGTTGGTTGCGCGGTGATTAGCGGTGCGGCTACGGCGGTCAGCACGGCGTTGGAACTGGTTGCTGATCCGCCGAGGTTGGTGACGATGACGGTGTAATTTCCATTATCGTTGGTCTGCATATTGCCGAGGATCAGCACGGTGTTGGTTGCGCCGGAGATCGTGCTTCCGTCCGCGTTGGTGCCGTCCACCAGGTTGGTGCCGTTCATCAGCCACTGGTAGCTGAGCGGCGACGTTCCGAAGGCCAGGACCACGTTGGTGACGGTGGACCCCACGCCCACGGTCTGGTTGGTGGGTTGCAACGTGATCGTCGGCGGGACATTCGTCACCGTGAGCACGGCATTGGTGCTGAACACGCCGCCGATCCGGTTCCGGATGAAGACCCGGTAACTGCCGTTGTTGGTGGTTTGCGCATTGGCGATGGCCAGCACGTTATTGGTGGCGTTTGTCAACGTATTCCCGTTCATTTGCCACTGGTAGAACAGCGGTGTGATTCCGACAACACTGACCGCCAGCACCGCCGTGGATCCGACCGCCAGCGATTCGTTGGTCGGCTGCGTCAGGATGACAGGTGCCGCGGCCACCGTCAGAACGGCGGCCGAACTGTTGGTTGCGCCAACGATATTGGTGATGATCACCGAATAACTGCCGCTGTTATTGGTCTGCGCATTTTTGATGACCAGGGCGCGGTTGGTGGAACCGATGATGGTGGCGCCATGGGCGTCTCTTCCGTCGACGAGGTTGGTGCCGTTTTCCTGCCAGGTATAACTCAGCGGCGCCGTGCCGATGACGCCGACTGTCAGCGTGACGATGGAGCCGGCGGCGACGGCCTGGTCGGCCGGTTGCGACGTGATCGTTGGCGCCATATTGGTCACGGTCAAAACGGCGGCGGAACTGGTGACGGAGCCGGCGAGATTGGTAACGACCACGGAATAATTGGTGCTGTCGGACGACTGGGTGTTGTTGATGGTCAGGGTGGCATTGGTGGCGCCGCTGATGCGTCCACCGTTGACCAGGTTTACGCCGCCGGCCTGCCACTGATAATGCAGCGGTGCCATGCCGATGGCGGCGACAGTAAAGTTGGCCGCGGATCCGGCGGGCAACGTCTGGCTTGCCGGTTGGGTAACGATGACCGGCGCCAAGTAAACGGTCAGGGTGGCAGCGGAACTGTTGGTCGATCCTCCCGGGTTGGTGACGATGACGGAATAGCTTCCGGTATCATTGGTCTGCGTGTTGCTGACGGTCAGGGTGGCATTGGTGACGCCGCTGATGCGCCCGCCGGCCAAGAGGTTGGTTCCGTTGAACTGCCATTGATATTGCAACGGCGCCGTGCCGGTGGCGGTGACGGCGAAGGTGACATTGGATCCGGCTCCCACCGTCCGGCTGACCGGCTGGGCGGTGATGGCCGGCGGAATATTCGTCACCAGGAGAAGCGACGGTGAACTGGTGGCTGCGCCATAGATGTTCGTGACGATGACCTGGTAATCCGGCGCGCTGTCGGTGGTCTGCGCGTTGGTGATGGTCAGGGTGGCGCTCGTGGCGCCGCGGATGCGCCCGCCATTCGACAGGTTTGTTCCATTGACCTGCCATTGGTAGTGCAGCGGAGCCGCCCCGACGGCGATCGCGGCGAAAGCGGCGCTGGAACCCACGGTCATCAATTGGCTGGCTGGAGGTTCAACCACAATCAGCGGCGGCGCGGTCACCGTCAGAACCGCGTTGGAACTGGTGACCGAACCGGCAAGGTTCGTGACGATCACGGTATAGGTACCGCTGTCCGTCAACTGCGCGCCGCTGATGGTCAAAGCGCTGCCGGTGGCGCCGGTAAGGTGGCCGCCAGAGTCGAGCACATTCGTCCCGTTCAGATGCCACTGATAACTCAACGGCGCCGTTCCGGTGGCGGTGACCGCCAGAGTCACGGCGGTGCCCAGACCGACCGTCTGATTGGTCGGCTGGACGGTGATGTCCGGCGGAACGTTGGTGATCAACAGGACGGCGATGGAACTGGTGATCGCTCCGCCGTAATTGGTGACAACGATCCAGTAATTTCCGCTGTCCGCCGGTTGCGCGTTGGTGATGGTCAGTGTGACATTGGTGGCGCCGCTGATGCGTCCGCCGTTCACCACGTTGGTACCGACGAAGTTGGTGTCGCCCTTCTGCCATTGGAGCGTGTAGGGCGGGAACACATCGTTGGCGGTTCCGGCGACCGTGAAAGTTATCGTCGAACCTGTGGAATTGGTCTGGCCGGATGGTTGGCCGTTGGTGGCGATTTCCGGAGCCGGTACGGTCAGGAAAATTTTGGTCAAAAAGGCGTCATTGGTGCCGTTGCGAGCATTCAGAGCACCGCCAGCGCTCGGAAAATTGGTGGAGAGCGTCTGGCCGACAACGTAGGCGTTGTTGCTGGCGTCGACCGCAATGCCGTAACCGAAATCCTTGTCGCGGCCGCCGAGGTAGGTTGAATACAACACGTTTGTCCCGGTGGAGTCGAACGCAATGACGAATGCGTCGCCCTTGCCGGAATTGGTCCGGGTCAGCAAACCGGGCAGATTGATGACGGGGAAATTGGTCGAGGTGGCCGAACCGGTGGCAAAGACATCGCCACCCGGGCCCACGGCCACACTGTTGCCCTCGTCCACGCCCCGGCCGCCGAACAGGGCGGACCAGGCGATGCCCGCCGAGGTCCCCGGTCCGTTCGTGATTTTGGTCAGGAAAACATTGGTGGAGAGATCGGCGGCCCGGGTGTTGGTGGCGACAAACGAATAAAGTCCGGCGACGGTGCTCGGGAAATTGGAGGAAATGGTCGACCCGATCACATAGGCGGCGCCGGAATTGTCCACGGCGATATGGTTGGCAAAATCGTTGTTGGTGCCGCCCAGGAAAGTGGAATACACCGGCACGAGGTTGGTGCCGCTGGAGTAATCAAATTTCGTGACAAACGCATCGAACCGGTCGGTCTTGTTGGTGGTGCCATTGAGCAAAGCGCCGTTGACGAGGTTGGTGAAAATCACCTGGTTGGTGCCCGTGCCTTTGGTCTGGACGAGCAATTGCGAGACGGCGTTGGTGACGGGAAAATTCGTCGAGGCGGTAAAGCCGGTCAGGTAGACAAAGTTCGAGCTGTCCACGGCGATGCCTTTGCCGAAGTCATAGTTGGTGCCGCCGAAGTAGGTGGAATAGACCAGCGCGGAACCGTTGGAGGCGATTTCGGTGACGAACGCGTTGGCATTGAAGTAAAAAGTATTGGAGCATTGCAACGTGCGGAACATCGCGTTGGGCGTCGTCGGGAAATTGGTCGAAAAAGTGAAGCCGGTCACAAAGGTATGGCCGAGTGAGTCCACGGCCACGCCATAGGCCACGTCCGCGCCCGACCCGCCCAGATACGTCGAATAGACCAGGTTGGAACCGCTGGCATCCAGTTCCGCGGCGAAGGCGTCGGAGGGATACAACTTGATTACCGGGTCCCGGACCCCGCTGATGGTGGCGTGGCCGGGAATGGCATTGCGGGTGGGAAAATTAGTCGCGTCTGTATAGCCGGCCACATATGCATTCCCGGCGGGATCCACCGCGAGGCTGTACGCCGCATTGTCACCGTTGCCGCCGAGATAAGTCAGGTATTCGGCCGTGACGTCGGTGGAGTCGGCCGGATCCACACTGAGTTTGGCGATGAAGGCGTCACCGGCATATTTTCCACCGTTGTAATTGGTCTGGAACGCGCCGAACGTCGAAAAGGATGTTCCACTGGGCCAGCCGTTCGTAAAAAATTTTGGGGAAAAGGTTTCCCCGGCGATATAAATGATGCCATTGGTATCCACCGCCACTGCCCAGGCCCGGTCGCCGGCCGTGCCGCCAAAATAGGTCGAGTAACTCAAGAGCGGGTCAATGGTCAGCGCCTGGCCATGGTCGTATGCGCCTACCGCAAAAGCCACCGTCTGCGCGTCCAGCAACCGGTAGCCGCCGGTGATGTCCTTCCGGACCCCGCCGATCCGTTGATAAATCACCGGTCGGGGCTGGCGTATCTCGCCACCATTCAGTTTCAGGACCAGTTCGCCCGCCGGATCAATGGAGATTTTATCCACGCCGTCGAACCGCATCGCGATGGCCCCCGGATCGGCGCCGGGCGCGAGGGTAAAGTCGTACTCGAGCCGTTGCTGATTGCCGTAGTAAACCAGGTTGATGTCCGGATAAATGGCATCCACGCGGACCTGACGGAACATGGCCATGCCGGTGCGCCACCGGCCGGGATCGTTGCCGGTCAGGTAATTGATCTTGCCGGGCAGTCCGGCAGTGCCGGAGATGCCGGCGCGGGGATTGGCGCCGACCCATTGCATCCGGGCGCCGGCGGTTTCGTCGGTCGCCTTGCGCAAGCCGATTTGGACTTCGGTCGCCGAAATCGTGAACTGGTAGTCGCAACCGCGGGCGACGAATTGACCCGGAGCGGAGGCGCCGCCCGGATCGGTTTCGAAATAAAGCGGAAGGCTGGCCGGCAGGGTCGCGGGCGTCGCGGCCAAAGCCGGCAGGGCCAAAAGACCCCCGACCAGCCCGCTGAATCCTCCCCAAAGAAAAATTTTAACCAAACGAGTCATTTTAAACCTCAAATCACCTTAAAAAGGACGGGACCAGCCGACTCCGAATTGGAACCGGCCCGAAGTCCCGTTGTAGGCATCATGACGGATGGGAATGCCGTATTCAAGCCGTAACGGCCCCAGGTGCGGGATATTGATGTGCAGACCAAGTCCCCAGTCATCGTCAAAATTGTTCCCATACGTCGAGTACGGGTTGTCGTAGACGGCGCCAACGTCATAGAACATGGCGAACCGCACCCCCGGCCCGTTGTCTTTTTCAAAAATCGGCAGGCTGTATTCCACCGAGCCGAACCAGTAGGTGTCACCGCCGATCGGTTCCTCGGGGACACCAGGAAACGGCGGTTCACGGGGCGCGATATTGCGGAACCGGAAGCCGCGCAGCGAATAGAGGCCGCCGAGATAAAACCGGTCGTAGAACGGCACGTCGCCGCCCTGCAGGCTGTCCGCCACCCCGGCGCGTCCGCCGATTTCAATGACGTGGCCGGCAAACAGGCCCGGAAAATACCACTCGGTTTTGACTTCCAGCTTGTAGTAGGTGGTGTCCCCAATGCTGATTTCCGGATCGAATTCGGTCCGCTGGCCGTGATTGGGCAATTGCACGCTGTTGCGCGTGTCATAGGCAATCGTGAAGCCGAACCGGTTGTACAGATGGTCGCCGGTCTGCGCCAGGATGGCATTGGGCACGTTGCGCGGCGTCGGCGGAAAACCCGGATTCGGGATGATGTTGTGAAACCCGCTGTTCAGATTGATGCCGACATCTTCCAGCGCGTAATAGGCGCTGCCGATGAAAAAATCGCTCCATAACGCGCGCGTCAGGCTCAGGCGCATGCCGGTGCGGTCTTCGTTGTAGATATCGTTCGGGCTTTCAAAGTCCAACTGGTGGCGGTAAAGATCGATCCCCAGCGCGAGTTTGCGGTTGAGAAACCACGGTTCGACAAAGGAAAGTTCGTAGTCCTGACGCTGGGTGCCGATCTGGATGAAAAGCCGGAGTTTCTGGCCGGCGCCGGTGAAGTTGGGCGGGTGGAATATATCGGCGTTGCCCTGGGTCACTTCGGCGTAACCGACCAGCGCGTCCACCGAGCTGAAACCGGCGCCGAGGAGGAACTTGCCGGTATTCTGCTCCTCCACGTTCACAATCAGATCCTTGCGCCCGGCGATCGGCGGATCCGTTGCTTCCGGCCGCATGTCCACCTTGGAGAAATATTCCAGGCCTTCCAGGCGCTGTTTGCTGATTTTGACGCGCACCATGTCGAAGACTTCACCCGGGGAAATGGCCAGTTCGCGGCGGATGACCTTGTCCTTGGTTTTTTCGTTGCCGCGGATGTCGATGCGTTCGACCAGGGATTTCTGGCCTTCGTCGATTTTGAATTCCAGGTCCATGGTGCCCGTGTCCACGTTGGGAATGTACGTCGCGCGCAGCGCCGGTCCCTGGACCACGTCGATGTAACCTTTGCTGCCGTAAAAATCCTCGATCGCCTGCGTGTCCTTGTTCAGGCCGTCGGGTGTGAAGATGTCGCCGCCATCCATCGGCAGGCCGTGTGCCCCCATCTTGTCTTTGGAATGCTCGAAGTCATGGACAAATTTCAGGCCGCTGCGGATCTGGTCGGTGGTAAAGAGCTTGTTGCCGGTGAAGGTGACCGTGCCGACGCGGTATTGTTTCCCTTCATAGATAAAATAGCGGATCACCATCCAGTTGGTGTTCGGGTGATCGAACCGCACGTCCCGGATTTCAAAATCCAGGTAACCGTGATTGTGGTAGTAGTCGGTGAGCAGGTCGTGGTCGTCGTCGTTTTCATCCTCCTTGAACACGCCGTTGCCCGTCAGCCACGACCACATCCAGTGCCGTTTGGTTTTGATGACGCCGCGGAGTTGCTTCTGCGTGAAAGCCGCGGCGCCGACGAATTCAATGGCCTTGATTTTGACCCGCGGCGCCTCGGTGATTTCGAAGGTGACCGATCCGCGTCCGGCGCTTTCGTCCATGTTCAGCACGTAGCGGACCCGGGTGCCGGCGTAACCGTACTTCTCGTACAGCTTCTGGATTTCCCGGCTGTCGGTAAACAGTTTCTGTTCGTCAATCGGCTGCCCGACTTTGACGGTGATTTTTTTCCGGATTTTGGAATCCTTCAGTTTTTTGTTCCCGTCCAGTTTGATCTCCGTCAGCCGCAGTCGGGCCTGGACGAAGTAGGTGAGGATGACGCCGCCGTCCGTCTGGTCCACATTGGCCCGGATGTTGTAAAACTGTCCGGTGGCATAGAGGGAATGGATGTCGTCTTCCGTGGCGCCGGGGAAATAGGTGGCGCCGGCCTTGAGGCGGATGTTGGAGCGGACGAATTGTTCGCTGATCGAAGCCGGCCCGACGAATTTGATGTCCACGCGGACGATTTTCGGGCCGAGGGGCTGCGCCCACAGAACTGACGCACAGGCGAGCAGCAGCCAGGTTCCGAAAAGGCGGCAAAATAATTTCATCGTCTATCGGTCCACCGGCACGTCTTCATCGCTGACTTTGGCTGCGCTTTCAAAACGAGTGTACGGCTTCAAAAAGGTTAAGTTCACATCGCCGGTGGGACCGTTGCGCTGCTTGGCAATCAACAGATTGACTGGCAGACCTTCCGGCTCTTCCACGGCGCCGCCCTCATCGTCATCTCCCGCGTTCGGCTTGTACAACAGACCCACCACGTCGGCGTCCTGTTCAATCGCTCCGGATTCCCGCAGGTCGGACAACCGCGGTTTGCGGCTTTTGTCCTTTTCCAGCTCGCGATTCAACTGGCTCAAGACCAGCACCGGCACCTTCAATTCCTTGGCCAAAGCCTTCAAACCGCTGGAAATATCCGCAATTTCCTGCTGCCGGTTCTCCTGAGAGCGGCGGGCAGTAGAGTGCAATAACTGCAAATAATCAACCACAAAAAGCTTCACGCCGTGCTGCTGCGACAGCCGCCGCGCCCGCGCCCGCAACTGCAAAATCGACAGACCCGCCGTGTCGTCAATAAACAACGGCGCGTTCGCCAGCCGCCCCGCCGCGCTGGTCAGCTTCGGAAAATCCGCTTCGCTCATGAACCCCTCCCGGATGCTCCGCAGATTCACCCGCGCCACCGAACACATCATGCGCAGGACCAGCGACTCCGCGCTCATTTCCAGGCTGAACACCGCCGCCGGCAGCTTGTCCTCCAGCACCACGTGCTCGACGATGTTCATCGCCAGCGACGTCTTGCCCATCGAGGGCCGGGCGGCGATGACGATCATCTCGCTCCCGTGCAGGCCGTCGGTCATCCGGTCCAGGTCCGCGAACCCGGTGGCCAGCCCGTTCAGGACGCCTTTGCGGCTGAAATAATTTTCGATCGTACCAATGGCTTTGCCCACCAGTTCCTTGGTGGTCTGGACCGAGCCCTGCACGCGGGCCTCGCTGATGCGCAGCACGTCGCGCTCCACCTCATCCATCAGCGCGTCCACCTCCCCCTCGTAATCGTACACCCGGCCCACCACGTCCGTGCAGGTGATGATCATTTTCCGCAGCAGAAATTTTTCGCGGACGATGTCGAGGTAGTACGCCAGGTTGGCCGCGCTCGGCACGGCGTCCTGCAACTGGGCCAGGTAGGCGATGCCGCCGACCTGTTCCAGCAGTTGCCGGTCCTTGAGCCGCTGCTGCAGCGTGATGAGGTCGATCGCCTCGCGGGCGTCGTACATGGTCACCAGCGATTCGAAGATGGTCTGGTGCCGGAGATCGTAGAAGGCGTCCTTGCCGTCGCCGCGGATTTTCTCCAGGCATTCGCCCATGCATTCGTTGGGCGAGAGCAGGACACAGCCCAGCACACCCATCTCCGCCTCGTTTGAATGCGGCGGCAGGCGGTCCACCGATGCGGACTGCGGATTGCGGGCGGCGGATTTCTGGCGGCGGGCCTTTTTTAAATCCGCCGCGGCTCCGGCGGTTTCGGAAACGGAATCAATCATGCGACAACAAAGCGGAAAATTTTTCAGTTAATCAAAACGGACTTATTGAATCTTAGTGACACGTTCTTCACAAACGGCCGGAAGGGCGTTCAGACAGAGGGAGATTACAATAAAATCCACCAGGCCGTCAAAAGTTCGTTGGAATATTTGACTCGCTGCTGATCTCAATTAGAATTTGCTGCGCATTGGAGACATGAATCGCAAACCATCATTGCTCGTCATTTTCCTGACGGTGTTCATCGACCTGGTCGGTTTCGGGATCGTGGTGCCGCTGGTGCCGATTTTCAGCCGGCACTACGGCGCCGGCGGCTGGGTCATCGGCGCCATCATCGCGTCGTTCTCGGCCATGCAGTTTGTCTTTTCCCCGATCTGGGGCCGGCTTTCGGATCATCACGGCCGCCGGCCGATCCTCCTCATCAGCACCGCCGGCGCCGCCCTGTCGTACGTCCTGTTCGCCGTCGGTTCCGGTTTCGAAAATCATGCCGCCGCGCTCTGGGCGCTGCTCGTCTCCCGCATCTTCGCCGGCATCTGCGGTGGCAATATCACCGTCGCCCAGGCGTACATCGCCGACATCACGCCGCCGGAAAACCGGTCCAAACGGATGGGCCTCATCGGCATGGCTTTCGGGCTGGGATTCATCTTCGGACCGGCGATCAGCGGCGGCGCGCTGAAGTTGTTCGGCGCCACCGGGCCGGGTTGGGCCGCTGCCGTCCTGTGCGCCGCCAACTTTATCCTGGCGTTTTGCATCCTGGCGGAAAGCCGGAAGCCGGATTCCAGTCCGGTGACCCGGCGGCCGCGCCTCGCGCAATGGGGCCACACGCTGGCCCAACCGAAAATCGGCCTGCTCATCCTGGTGTTTTTCCTGGCGACCTTTGCCTTCAGCTGTTTTGAAAGCACCCTGCCGCTGCTGGTCAGCGACAATTTCAACCTGGGCATCGCTCTGGACGAAACCAAACCCGCCACGACCGTCATTTCCCTGTTCGTCTTTTGCGGCGTCATCGGCGCCTTCATCCAGGGCGGCGCCATCGGGCGGATGGTCAAGCTGATGGGCGAACCGAAATTGATTTCGTTGAGCCTGGTGCTGACCGGGATCGCCATGGTCCTGTTGCCTTTCATCAAAGGCGACGGCCAGCTCAAATGGTTGGCGCTGTTGCAGGGAGCGGACGGACAATGGATCAAAATGCTGCTGGCGCTGGCGCTGCTGGCGGTCGGCTCCGGCCTGACGCGGCCGCCGGTTTTTGGATTGCTCTCCAACCTCACGCCGGCCGACGAGCAGGGCGCCACCATCGGCGTGGCCCAAAGCGCCGGGGCCCTGGCACGCATCCTGGGCCCGATTTTTGCCGCGACACTTTACCTGCAAATGCCGCCGCTGCCGTATGTCTGTTGCGGCGGACTGGCCGTCGTCGCCGCCCTGTTGACCTGGCTGTTTCTCTGCCGGAAAGAGGAACCGGCGATCGTCGGCGGCATCCAGCCGCAATAACGTAGGGCAACCTCCGGTCTGCCGGTTTCCGGGACATCCTCGTCCCGGGTTTTCGATTCCATTCAACAAGAAATCGCAAAGCCGGAGAGCTTTGCGAACCGGCAGGTTTAAAAACCTGCCCTGCAAAAACGGGCGGCGGATGGTCTGCGCACACCCGGTTGACAGAACCACCCGCCGCCTTCCGCTCACTCAAGCGGAAGATTACTCGGCCGGGGGCGGTCCCGGAGGAACATCATTGTTGTCACCGGCCGGCGCATCGCCGTTCCCGGTGTTGGCGGCCTGGCCGGGAGGCGGACCCATGTGCGGCCGCTTGCCGATGAACTCGTCCCGTGTCAACTGGCCGTCGCCATTTTTGTCCAGGGTTTTCAATGCCGCCGTCGCGTTGGCGATTTCACTGGCGTCGATCACGCCGTCGCCGTTGGCATCGAGCGCCTTGACGATGGGCGGCAGCGGCGGGTGCGGCGCATTTTTCGGCGCATCGGCCGGCGGCGTGGGCAGGTATTCGTCCTTGGTCAACTGGCCGTCGCCGTTCTTGTCCAGTGTCTTCAGAGCGGCACTGGCGTTGGCAATTTCGTTGGCGTCGATGACGCCGTCGTGGTTGGCATCCAGCGCCAGGACGATGGGCAGGGGCGGCGGACGGTGCCGGGCCGGGCGGGGGCCGTCCGACGGCGTGCCGTTGTCGTTCTGGGCGCGGACGGCCAGTGTTGAGATTCCCAGCGCCAACAGGGCCAGGATGGTTTTCATTGTCGTTTTCATTTTAACTCACTTTCTCGGTTTTATTTGCCGGGTGCAATCTTCACGGACAATTTACGCGACGCCACCTTAAGGGAAGGTGAAGCCCGGAATACGGGTCATAAATTGTTCCGGCCGCCGGCGGAAGTCAGGACATCGGCCAGCGACGCCAGCAGGAACGGTTTGCGCAACAATCCGCAAAAACCCGATGTTGCGGCCATCTGTTCGGTGTAGTTTCGGTTGCCGGTCATCAGCAGGATCTTCAGCTCCGGCGACAATGACCGCAGGCGCCGTTGCAGTTCCAGGCCGTTCATGTCCGGCATCTCAAGATCGGTGATCACAAATTCAAAACTGTCCGGCGCCTGGGCAAAGGCCGCACAGGCGTCCGGGCCGTTGTTGAAACAGAAGATCTCGACGTCGTTGGTTTTGGCCAGAACGGCATCGAGCAACAGCAACAGATCGTTGTCGTCGTCCACAATCATCCAGCGCGGGCGCGGCGCGGACCCGGTTTGAGCGGGGTTGGAATTCACAGCGGCCTCCGGGGGTTGGGGGTTCGAACGGGATTTGCGGGATCGGCCGGTGACAAAAACCGCCGGTCGGTGAGGGTCTTTAAAAATGCGACCAGCGCGTGCTGGTCTGCGGCGCTCAGCGGCACGCCGCCGTCCGGATGCTTCGCCAGGTTTGGATCGAGTGTCGCGCTGCGTTTCATGCCGGTGCAATAATGTTCGACCGCTTCGTCCAGCGTCCGGAAGCGGCCGTCGTGCATGTACGGCGCGGTGACGGCGACGTTGCGGAGGGAGGGCACGGCGAATTTTCCGTCGTCGCCGGGGCGGCGGGTGACGTTGTACCGGCCGGAGTCCGTGAAAATGGAATCGAGCCCGTTGTTGGCAAAATCCTGGCTTTGGAACAGCGGCCCGCCGTGGCAATGAAAACAATCCGCTCCGTGCTGGCCGTGATACGGATCGTATTCGGTATTGAACAGGATGAAGCCGCGTTGCTCCTCGTCGGTAAATTTCGCCGTGCCTTTCATCACCTGGTCGAATTTCGAATCGAATGAGACCTGCGCCAGCAGGAATTGCTCGAGCGCGCGCGCGATCCGGTCGGCGGTGATATCCGGCGAGCCGAAGGCCCGGGTGAAAAGCTGGTGATAGTCTGCATCGCCGGAGATTTTGGCGACGACATGCGGGAGCGTCTCATGCATTTCGATCGGGTTCTGGATCGGCTGCAGGACCTGTTCGCGCAGGGTGGCGGCGCGGCCGTCCCAGAAGAACGAATTTTTCCAGGCCAGGTTTTCCAGCGGCATCGCGTTGCGGGTGCCGAGGACGCCGTCAGCGCCGCGGCTGACCCGGCTCGGTTGCGCGAAGGCCAGGTGCGGGTTGTGGCACCGGGCGCAGGATTCCGAATTGTTCGCCGACAACCGCCGGTCGAAAAACAACCGGCCGCCGAGCGCGACGCCTTCGACGGTCAACGGATTGTCCCGCGGCAAATCCGGTTGCGGCGCGTAGGCGGAAAAGGTCAGGCGATACGGCGTGGCGGTCGAGGCCATTTCGATCCGATAAGTTTTCGGAGGGGCGAACTCCGCGAGCCCCAAATTTCCTTGCGGGCGGGGATCGGGGGCTCGTGTAACTCGCCCCTCCGAGGAAATGACCGCAAACGCCGCTTCGATATTTTCCCGGAGTTCACCGGCCAGGACGTCGTTTGTCCGCGAATGGGTCGTGTCGCTGGTGTCGCTCAGTTCGATCCGGTTCGGGCCGGCGAAAATTTTGCCGACGTCCAGCGCCACCCGGAGTTCCTGATCGGACCGGAGATCCAGCGCGGCGGGAAGCGCGACAGTCATCAATTGCCGGTCGGTGGCGAGGTGATAGGAAAAGCCGCTGTCCGTCCCGAACGGAGCGCCGGCCTCCGGCACGGCGTATGGGTGGCTGTTGGCTGTTGGTAAATCGTGCCGTGCCGGAGGCTGGCGCTCCAATGTATTATGCCAGCGCCCTTCCAGCGCGAGGAAGACATATTCACGCGACCAGCCCCAATACAAATGGTTGACGGTGGGATTGAGCGGATGGCCGGCCGGCCATTGCGCCGCGTCGCCGTGATTGACCGCCGGTTCCAGGCCGATGTGAAAACGGATCCGGTCGTAGCTTCCGGCCGGAATTTTTCCGAGCGTGAAACTCGTCCGTCCGTCGCGTGCGTCGATGTACGCAAACCAGTTCTTCTGCTCGATCCAGGTTCCGTTGGTCTGGCGCAGGGCGATGGCGGAAAGCAGAAAATCCAGCCGCGTCACGGAAATGTTCCGGCCGCCGGCAATGGCATTGGTCGGCGCGTCAAAGACCAGCGGGGCGCCGTTGAAGCGCGGAACAATTTCCACGCGCAACTCGGCTGCGCCCGCGCCCGTCGCCAGGAGGAGCGGGAGCAGCAGGATTGGTTTCAGTGCCGGCTTCATGGTCAATTGAAGTTGAAACCGCCGGTGAGCGTGTAGGTGGGCGCCGGGCTTTGGAAGGTTACGACGACGTTCTCCGCGCCGGGTGTGGCGTTGGCCGGGATCACCAGCAGCGCCTGGACCGAACCCTGCGTTGCATCGGTAACGCCGGAACAGGTGATGCCGCCGACGGTGACGCTGGTGATGGGCGCACCGGCCGGCGGATTCGGCGGGGACGACGGCAGTGTGATGGTCAGCATCACGGCCTGGCCGGGATAAGCGCCGCCGCCGGGCGCCACCGAGTTGGTGGCAAAATAGGTTGTGCCGTTGCCGTCAAACGCGGCGACCGACGTCCGGCCCACGCGATAAAACCGGTGGTCGAACGTCGTCACGTTGGTGGTGCCGGCAATGACCTGGTTGGGTGCCGGTGATACGCTCGAGCCGACGACGGTCCAGGCCGAACTGTCGGCCAGGTTGGTCGTGGCCTCGACCTGGTAGCTGCCGCCTTCGACGGCGCTCCAGCTCAGCGTCACGCTGCCGTTATGGACCGTCGGCGAATTGAGCGTCGTTGCCAGGTTTGTGTTGCCGAGAAAATTCGTCACGACGGTTTCGGAAATCGCCACGACGCTGCCGCCGACGGGGCTGCCGCGGAAGGCGCGCCCGATGTTGTAGGGAAACGTCGGCGTGCCGTTTGAGGAGACACTGACGAAGTAGGCATAAGTGCCGCCGGGAAATTCCGGGGTGACGCACCAACGGCCGTTGTATTCGTCCAGGTCGAAGTCGACGCCCTGCTGATAATTCGTGCCGCTGTTGCTGTTGAACAGGTCGCCGAGGTAATCGTTGTCCTCCATGTAACAGCCGAGCGTGTGGACGCCGGTGAACGGCGCGCCGGTCTGGTTGGAACTGACGCCCCACAGCCGCACCGCCCATTGCGGAATGTGCTTCCGCGTGACAGAAGTGAGATTTTCCGAGCCGTCCTGGCCGTTGCGCAGGACGTAGCCGGAAATCATGCGGCGGATGCCGCTGCCGGCATTGGTCGCATTGGCGTAACCGTAGGGCCCGTAAACCGGATAGCCGTCCACCGTCCAGGCCAGGATCGGCGAATGGATCGTCGGAGTGTTGGTATCCTCGCTGTAGGTTTTGGTCGTCGAATTGTAATCCACGTGGTCGCCGAGCTGGCAACGCAGCGCGATCGGGTCGGCGTGGTAATGATAGACGCCGGTGCCTTGCTGGTGCGCGTAGCCGGGGTCGAAGCTGACGCCTTCGTTCACGTAGGCGTCGCGGTTCCAGTAACCGGTGATGTTCTGCGCGTCGGTGTTCGAGACCGTGCTCCAGGTATAGGCGTCCCAGCTGTTGAACATGGCCACGCCATCCACGAAAATCCCGATCTGGCCGCCGCCGGAAGCGGACTTGGCCGCCGGCACGCCGTTGGTGCGCGGGAAACGGAACAGCAGTTTCTGGTTCACCGGCAGGTTCGGGAACATCGTCGTGCGGCCCGCATTCAGGTACCACGGTCCCATGATGTAACCCGCCAGCCCGGTGCTCCGGACGTAAATCCAGTTCGATGACGAATAGACCTCCTGGATGCCGCAGTAGGCCGGGCTGCTTTGAATCATGGTGCTGATCGCCCAGTTCGTGAGCGTGTTGCCGGCGGACTTCATCGCGTCGTTGGTGTAGACCCGGGCATATTTTCCGGCGTAGGCAGTCAGCCAGCTGTTCGTACGCGGGTCATCGGCCCGGACCGTCGTGGTGAAAAGAACAATTCCGGCCAGGCCGGCCATCAGGGGTGTGCAGTGGGTTTTCATGGCGCCACTCTACGCGAACGAACCTTAAGAAAACGTTAAGTCGAAAATTAGATTCAAATTTTGAGAGGGCGGCGGTGAACCGCCGCAGTCCAGACGCTGTGCGTGGATTGCCCGGAGGTCGCGAAGCGTCTGGACTGCGGTGCTTGAGCACCGCTTTGGAATGGCGGGGATTCAGCCCGTCCTTCATCTCCCCTTAAGGTTGGCTTTGCGAGAGTGACGGCGGGGTGCGGTTGTGTTACACCAGCCGCGTCCAGCGGACATGAGAATCCTGATTGTCGAAGACGAGCCGGACCTGTTGCGCAGCCTCGCCCAGGCGTTGCGCGAGGAAGGCTACGCCGTGGACACCGCCAAAGACGGCGAGGACGGCTGGTTCAAGGCCGAAAGCTACGACTACGACGCGGTGGTCCTTGACGTGATGCTGCCCGGGCTGGACGGCTGGGAAATTTTGAGACGGCTGCGCAAGGTGAAGAAGACCCCGGTGCTCATGCTCACTGCGCGTGACCAGTCGCGCGACCGTGTCAAAGGCCTCGACACCGGCGCGGACGACTACGTGATCAAGCCGTTCGACCTGCCGGAACTGTTCGCCCGGCTGCGCGCGCTCATCCGCCGCAGCGCGGACAAAACGACCAACGTCATCGAAATCGGCGATGTGGCGATCGACGTGGCGGCGCGGATAGTGACCCGCGCCGGCAAACCGGTCGAGCTGACGGCCCGCGAATACGCGCTGCTGGAATTCCTGGCCCTGCACCGCGGCGAGGTGGTCACCCGGACGCAGCTCTACGAGCATCTGTTTGACGAGAACGACAGCACGTTGTCGAACCTGCTCGACGTGCACGTCTCCAATCTCCGCAAGAAACTGGGCGCGGAATTCATCGTCACCCGGCGCGGGCACGGGTACTGCATTGAGTGAAGGAAATGAAAACATCGAACATCGAACATCGAACACTGAACGCCGAAGGATTTCCCGGCCATTGCCTTCAATGTTCGATGTTCAGTGCTCAGTGTTCGATGTTCCCCTGATGAAGCCGTTCAAATCCATCAAGTGGCGCCTGCAGCTCTGGTACGGCCTGATCCTGGTGGTGGTGCTGGCGGGGTTCGGTTTCACGGCGTATCAGCTGGAAAAAGGCCGGCAGATGCGCCGGGTGGACGACGCCTTGCACCGCCGGTTCAATGCGCTGGCGGGGGCGTTGCGCCGGCCGCCGCCGCGGCAGGGCCAACCCGGCTGGTCGTTTGACCGGCCGCAACGGGATGAACCGCCGCCCGACGACCGGCTTCCCGGAGAAAATCCGCGCCCGCCGCGCGAATTTCATCTGCCGCCGGCCGACGCCTGGATGTTCGAAACCAATGATCCGGCCGGCTATTATTTCCGCATCTACGGGCCCGTGGGAAATGAGCCCGAGAGAAATGAGATTGCGCATTTCGGAAACTGGCCGTCGCGCGCCGGCGTGGAAGATCGTATCACAGGGGGCATCAACGCGCCGCCCCGGATTGGTTCGCCCCCGGTACCGTTTGACATCGGCCATTTTCGGGAAATTTGGGACACATTACCTTCCGGCGAAGATATTGTTGTCGGGGTTTCGATCCTGGCCGAGCAAAAGGAACTGGATCGCACGGCCCTGACCCTGACGGTGGCGGGCGGTGTCATTTTATTGATCGGCCTGGCGGGCGGCGGGTGGCTGGTGGGGCGCGCCCTCCGGCCGATTGGCGATATCAGCGCCACGGCGGCGAAAATTTCTTCCGGCGATTTGTCCCGACGGATTTCCACCGCCGAAACGGACAGCGAACTCGGCCAGCTGGCGGCGATTTTGAATTCGACCTTCGGCCGGCTGGAAACCGCCTTTGACCAGCAACGTCGATTTGCCGCCGACGCCGCGCATGAACTGCGCACGCCGGTATCGGTGGTGCTCACCCAGACCCAGACGGCGTTGCAGCGCGAACGCGGCGCGGCCGAGTACCGCGAAACCATCGAAGCCTGCCAGCGTGCCGCGCAACGCATGCGCCGGCTGACCGAATCGCTGCTCGCCCTGGCCCGGCTCGATGCCGGACAGGAACCGATTCAACGGGTGAAGTTCGACCTGTCGCAGACCGTTTGGAATTGCGTCGAACTGCTCCGCCCGCTGGCGGCCGAGCGCGGCATCCGCATCCAATGCGAACTGCCGCCGGTGGAGGCGCCGGGCGATGCCGAACGGCTGGCGCAGGTCGTCACCAACCTGCTGGCCAATGCGGTCCAGTACAACAAACCCAACGGCGAAGTCCGGGTGACGACGAAATTGCAGGGCGGCCTGGTGCTGCTGACGGTGAGCGACACCGGGCCGGGAATTCCTGCCGAACACCTGCCGCACGTATTCGAACGGTTTTACCGGGCCGATCCGTCGCGTTCGTCAGGCCAGACCGGCCTCGGCCTGGCGATCTCCAAAGCCATTGTCGAAGCGCATGGCGGGACCATTGAGGTTTCGAGCCGGCCGGGAGAAGGGACGACGTTCACCGTCGTATTGCCGGCAAACGTTTGACCTCAAGGTAGGGCGGCGCTGCTGCGCCGCCTGGCCGGCGGCAGCTCGGCCCTACCAGCCAAATGAAGGCACTCCCGGCCTTTCAGCAACGTTGTGGGGCAACATTCCTGTCTGCCGATTCAGGCGACTTTCCAGTCGCCAGTTCCTTTCCCCGGCCTGGAAAGCCCGGAACACCGGCAACAGGAATGTCTGCCCCACCTCACAATCCGGTTGCGCCGGAAAGCAGCATGATTATTATTTTTGAACCATGAACACCACTCAACGCATTTATCTTCTCATCATCGCCGGTTTTATGGCCGGCCGCCTGTTCGCCCAAAATATCGAGCTTCCCGCGCCGCAAAAGTCTGGCGGGATGCCGGTGATGGAAGCGCTGGCCAAACGCGCGACATCGCGGGCATTCGATCCGGCACGGGATTTGTCGCCGCAACAGCTCTCGGACCTGCTCTGGGCCTGCGACGGCATCAGCCGGCCGGATGGCCGGCGCACCGCCCCTTCGGCCATGAACCATCAGGAAACGGATACTTACGTCCTGCTCAAATCCGGCACGTACGTCTACAACGCGGCTTCCAACCGGCTGGACCGGGTCTCGCCGGACGACGTGCGCGCGCTCGGCGGAACGCAGGCGTTTGTGAAGGACGCACCGGTCACGCTGGTCTTTGTCGCCGACCTCGCCAAAATGGGCAAGGGCAGCAATGAAGGCAAAATGAACACGGCCAACATCGACGTGGGTTACATTTCGCAAAATGCCTATCTCTACTGCGCATCCGAAGGCCTGGCCACCGGCGCCCGGGGTTCGGTGGACCGCGCGGCGCTGGGCCCGAAACTGAAACTGCGGCCCGACCAGGCCATCATCCTCGCACAATCGGCCGGCTACCCAAAACCCTGAGCGGCGTTCAGGCCGGTTCACAGCATCAGCTTGTAGCCGACGCCGTGAATGGTCAGCAGATGTTTCGGTTCGCCGCCGTTATCGCCGAGTTTCTTGCGGAGTTGCACGATCACCTGGTCCAGGGTGCGCGTGGTGCCGTAATAATTGTAACCCCAGACTTCGTTCAGGAGTTTGTCCCGCGACAGCACCTCGCCCGGATGCGCGTGAAAAACCTGCAGCAGCTTCAGCTCTTTGGCCGTCAGTTCCTCCACGGCTTTGCCCCGGCGGACCTGGAAGGTCTTCGGATCCACGGCCGCTGAACCGATCAAAAACACATCGGTGGCTTCGATTTTTTCCTCCGGCCGCCCGGTCCGGCGCAGCAGGGCCTGGATGCGTGCCAATAATTCGCGCACGCCGAAAGGTTTGGTCACGTAATCGTCGGCGCCGAGGTCCAGCCCGATCACCTTGTCGATTTCCTGGCCTTTGGCGGTCAGCATGAGAATCGGGGTCGCGACCTTTTTGGCCCGAAGCTGTTTGCAGATGTCGTAACCGCTCAACCCGGGCAGCATCACGTCCAGGACCACCAGGCCGGGCCGGTGTTTGGCCACGGCGGCCAGCGCCTGGTCGCCGCGGTTGCACGACGCCACTTCGTAACCTTCGCTCTTCAGCACCTCCTCCAGCCCGAGCAGGATGTGCGAATCATCTTCCACGATGAGAATTTTCGTTTTCATTTGTTTATTCGAGCAGGAGCCGACGTCAGAAAGCTCATTTCAATTTCCAATTCTTTTCAGTCAGAGCCTCCTCACGTCGGCTTCTACAGAACCTTCCCTCAACGGCAGGCGCAAAATGAAACAGCTCCCGCCGCCGGGACGCGGTTCGTACCGGACGTCGCCGCCGTGGGCGCGCGCGATCTGCCGGGCAATGGTCAGGCCCAGGCCCGAACCCTGCACGCCGCTGCTCAGCGAATCGTGCGCCCGATAGAATTTTTCGAATATTTTTTCCTCACTGCCGCGCGGCACACCGGGACCGCGATCCAGCACCCGGACCTCGGCGTACGGCAAGGGCGATTCGCAGCGGCTCAATACCAGGGAAATATCCTTCCGGCCGCCCTCGGCGGTTTCAGTTCCCTTCGCCCCGGTCTTTCCGTCGCCCGGAGGGAGCGCCGGGCCGGGCGCGGGCCCGTTGGAATATTTTTCCGCATTGGAAAGAAGGTTGACGATGACCTGCGACAGCGCGTCGGCATCGCCGCGCAGCGTGATCGCGGCCTCCGGCAACGCGCAGTCGAATCTGAACCCGCCGGCTTCCAGGTGGGGACGAAAAGTCTGGGCGACGCCGCGGACGACTTCCACCAGGTCGCACGGCGAGAAATGATATTTTTTCTCGCCGCGTTCCATGCGCGAAAAATCGAGCACATTATTGATCAGCCGGGTCAGCCGCGCCGCTTCGGCGGTGATGATATCCAGGTAGGACCGCTGTTTGGCCAGGTCGCTGACGCGTCCCTCGGCCAGCAACTCGGAAAACATCCGGATGGATGTCAGCGGCGTTTTCAGTTCGTGCGAGACGTTGCCGACGAAATCCGTTTTCTGCCGCGCCAGTTTGAGTTCGGCGTTCAGGCTGCTGACGATCAGCCAGCTGCCGACGCCGATGGCGAGCATCAGCACGGCCACCAGCAGGCCGAGGGTGAGCCGGGCGGTATGCGCCGCGCGGGTCAGTTGGGCCGGGTTGATGAGGTAGGCGGCAACCTCCCAATGCGGCAATGCTTCGCCGATTTCCGTGGCCACAAACGGCCGCTTCCAGACCGCCTTGAAGCCGTCGCGGGAAATCACCGTCGGTTTGGCATTGTCATCGAGGATCGCCACGCAGATTTCGTCGCGCAAATCGGGGTTGGCCTGCACCAGGCCGCGCAGGCCGTCCACGACCCGGTCGAGGTTCAATTGCGCGCCGAAAATCAGATCGGGCTCGGTGCTGAGACGGTGCCAGAACATGAGCCGGAGCTTGTTCTGGAGGAACCGCGCGAGCATGCCGTCGGCGCCGCTGCCGATGAGCTGCCCGAATTCCGCCTCGGCCGGAACGACCTTGGAGAGATTATTTTGGCCGTCCTCGGCAAGGGCCTGTGCGTTCTCGGCCTGGTAAATACTGCTCTGGGGAACGACTTTGCGCGCCTGGGCCGCTTTGTAGTTGAAGGCCTGCACCGGAGCCTGGACCGGAGCATTGAATTGGCCGGACGCCGGCCGGGCGTCGTCCAACTTCTGCCGGGCCTGGCTCGCGGAACCGGTTAATGCCAACCGGTCGACCGCGCCGGATCCCGAAGGTTTCGCGGCGACGCCGCTCAGCGTGGAAGGCGGTGGCAATGCGCTGGCGGCCACCTGGGGTTCCGGCGCCTGACTCAATGCCAGCGTCTCCCGGTTTGGCGTTTCCCTGGCTTGTTTTTCCTGGCGGTTCGACTGCGGCTGATCGGAACCGCCGCCAGGCAAACCGGCGGAAGCGGACGATGATTGAAAAGCCCCGCTCCGGTCAAAGTTGAGGCTGCCGTTCTGGGCAATCCTGTCCTGAGCGGTATTTTTGGCGAACGCGTCGTTGCCATAGACTTCAACCGCCCGGCGATTGCCGAGGAAGTCACTGTTGTCCGTGTAAAAGGTCCGGGTCTCGACGCTGGCGCCTGGCGACGGCGACAGAATTCGCCCGGACAACGTGACGCAAAAGCCGACGTCGGCCAGCGGCCAGCGCTGGCGCAGTTCGGTGTCAAACCGGGCGGCCAGGGCCTGGGCGTCCTGGCCGGCAGCGAGGCTTTCCACCTGGGCGCCGAAGGCCTGCTGTTGCCCGGCCAGGTAGTCGGAAACATTCTGAGCCAGCGTATCGGTGACGCGCTGGCAGAGGAGCGATTGCTGGCGTTCGAGCAGGAACTGCTGGTCGCGCAGGGAACGCACCGCCAGCCAGGCGAGCACCAGGCTCGGCAGCAGGACCGCCACCACGAATACCAGCGCGACTTTTTTCATGGGTTTGCTCCGGGAAATATCCCAAGTCCGCCTTCATAACCAAGCTCAATCTGGAGGGCCGTTCCGTGATCCATCCTCGCGCCTCATTCCAGCGCAAACGACACGTTGACGGTGGCGGACACGCTGATCTGGCCGACGGAGAAGGTTTCCCCGGAGTTGTCCATCGCGCCGTCGTTGCTGGCGATGTTTTGAACGCCATTTTGCGCCAGGTAATTGGATCCCCAGCGGCCGCCCCAATTGCCGCCGTAGCCGCCCCACCCGCCGCCGCCGTCGTTCACATTGATATTGCTGACTTTGCCGCATTTCACGCCGAGGGCCGACGCCATGGCGTCCGCCTTTTCCCGGGCCGCCTTGATGGCCAGCGCGCGCGCCTGGTCCCGGTACTGGCGCAGTTTTGACGTCCGGAAATCGATGCCCTGCACGTAATTGACGCCGTTGGTGAGCAGGCCGGTCAGGATGCCTTCGAAATTGGTGACGGCCGTCACCCGGATTTCAATGGACTTCCGGACCACGTAACCCACCGGCCGGGTGCGGGAACTGTTGAAATTGTAGTCCGGTTCAACACTGATGAAATCGGTCTGAACATCCTGGTCTCTCACGCCGTTGTGCCGGAGAAAGGCCAGGGCGCTCGAGATCCGCTCATCGCTTTGCTGCCGGGCCGTGTCGAGGCTTTCGTCCCGCGTCTCCACGCCCACGCTGAGGTGAATTTCGTCCGGCGCCGCCTTGACCTCGGCGGAGCCGGACACGTTGATTTGGGCGTCGGCGAAGGCGGGCGCCAGCGGGAGTGCGGTTAATGCCATGGCGAGAATGAGTCGTGTTTTCATAATGTGTTTTGTTGTGGCTGATTCCACTTCAAGTCAGAGCCTTCTCACGTCGGCTCCGACAAGAACGATTTTGCTATTTGGAATTGCGCATCTGGAACGACTGCGATTGCAAGGCTTTGCGGGACGGGCTGTCGAAATTGCCGTTCTCGAGCCGGTCGCTGAAATCGTCGAGGTTGTTGGTTTCGGCCCGGATCTGGACCTGGACAGACGCCGGGGCGGCGGCGGCGGCACCGGCGAGCATCTCCCTTTGTTTGACCAGGATTTGGGCCGCCTGCCGGTAATTACCCGCGTCAGCCTGCGCGATCGCCTCTTCCTTCGCCACCGCGGTCAGCACCAAGGTCTTCTCAGCCGTGACCGCCGCGTTGACCGATTTGTCGGCAGCCGCCTCGTCATCGGTGTAACGGACTTTCACCACGCCGGTGGTGGATTGTTCGCTGCCGTTGTCGAGTTCGTCCAGGTAACGGACGTTGACGCAGGCGACTTCGGGCTCGGTCCGGGTCACCAGGCAGCGCAGGAACAGGTACCGGCCCTGCCCCAGCGTGAACTGGTTCAGGTTGACCGACGCCCGCTGGTCGGCAAACGTTTCCGGGCGTCCGATGAATCCCAACGGCTTCACCCCGTCCGGACAGGTGATTTCAATCCGGATTTCGCGGGCGGCAACGGCGAGCAGATCGCCGAGTTCCTTCGCAAAAATTTCCGGCAGTTTCTCCGTGTCCTGGACGTAATAATAATTGGCGTCGCTGGCTTCCGCGAGGCCCGCCATCAGGTCCTCGTTGTAGTCGTCGCCGACGCCGATGGTGGTCACGGCGATGCCCTGGCCGGCCAGGTCGCGGCCGAGCTGGCGCAATTCGCGCGGCGAACTGGGGCCGACATTGGCCAGGCCGTCGGACAGCAGGATGACGCGGTTAATCCGCTTGTCGGAAAAGTATTCCTCGATCTGCCGGGCGCCGGCCTTGACTCCGGCATACAGCGCGGTGCTGCCGCCGGCCTCGATGCTTTCGATTTTTTCCCTCAACGCCTCCTTGTCGTCAACCTTCTGCGCCGGCACCAGCACGCGCGCTTCGTCGCTGAAGATGACCAGGGAAAAAACATCGTCGGGCGCCAGGCGATCCACCAGCTGCAAGGCCGCCTGTTTGGTTTTCTCGAGTTTGGCGCCGGACATGGAACCGGACTTGTCGAGCACGACGGCGAGGTTGAGCGGGGTGCGCCGGTGTTTCTGCCGGTCGGCAATCGCCTGGAGATCGATTTTGACGACGATTTCCTGCGGCCGGCCTTTGAAGAGAACGTCGCGGTCGGGGACCAGATTGAGGCGGAGCGTTTCTCCGGCAAACAGGTTTACGGCCAGACCGGTTGCCAGACCCAGGAGCAAAAATGTTTTAGTCATGCCGACACTCTGCTCCGCCCGGGCCCGGCGGTTGTCATCCGCCGGTCAAAGGTTTGTAAAAAAGGTGTAAGCCGCGGGAATGGCGTGGGGTAAGCTTCCCAGCCTGCCCTGCGGACTAAAAACAGCTTTGCATTTTCCCGGCCAAGCCGCCAATGTGTTCCCATGACGCAGCCGCTCGCGTTGGTTTTTTACGAGAAATTGTTGCCCGGCAGCCAGTTGGTCAATCGGCTGCAGGACCTGAATTACCGGGTCCAGACGGCCAACGATGTGGCGGCGCTGCTGCGCTGCGCGCAAACGGAAGGCCCGATGCTGGTGATGGTGGATTTGGAATCCAAACGGGATGATGTTTGCCGCGCCATTGCCGCGCTGAAGGCGGACGCTGCCACGCAACACATTCCCATTATTGCTTTTGCGGGCGAACAGGCGACGGCATTGCAGGCCGCGGCCCAAAAGGCCGGCGCCACCCTGGTGGTCGGCGAAGCCGCCGTCACCAATTACCTGCCGGAACTGTTGAATCAAGCCCTGCAGGTCTAGACCGGAAACCCGGGCGCGCCACCCGTGTGTAACCTGTGTGTAACCTGTCTGTAATCGGAATGAAACTTCCACTTGACAATGGCATAATGGCTTTTTATGATGGGCGCACAATTTGAGGCATGAGCACTTTGGAAAAGTGAAGGGGGCACGACTGATACTTCAGTCGTGTCTTTTTTGTTTTCCGAAGGGCACCTCGAATCGAAGCTCAGGAGTTTAATTATGGCTAGCGGTAAAGTTAAGTGGTTCGATAACAAAAAAGGGTTTGGGTTCATCGCCCAAAATTCCGGGCAGGACGTCTTTGTCCATCACACGTCCATCATCGGCGCGGGATTCAAAACCCTGAATGAAGGCGACGAAGTCTCCTTCGAAGTCGTGCCCAGCGACAAAGGGCTGAAGGCCCAAAATGTGCAGCGAGTGAATCCGGTCTGACCGGACTCCTCCGCTCATCCGTCCCGCGCGGCGGAGTTTTTCGTTCGCCAGTCCCGAACGAAGGCTGTAGTTTTCTTTCATGGCTGGTTCCGCCGCGAAGAAGGTCGAAAGCCTTTATATTCACGTGCCGTTCTGCGCGCAGAAATGCGCGTACTGTGCCTTTTATTCCGAACCGTCCGGCGGCGATCTCATCAATCGTTACGTCCATGCCCTCGTTCGTGAGCTGGAACTCGTCGCCCTGGACCTGAAACCTGAAACGATCTTTTTCGGCGGCGGCACCCCGTCCCTGCTCAACCTCCGGCAGTGGGAACAGATCCTGCGCGCCATGGAACGGCTGGACCTGCTCGGCACCGGCGAATTTACCGTGGAAGGCAATCCCGCCACCATCTCGGCCGATAAGGCGAAATTGCTCCGCGACTTCGGCGTCAACCGTGTCTCCATGGGCGTGCAGTCCCTGGATGAGACCCTGCTCGACCGCCTCGGCCGGATTCACTCGCGGGAAATGGTTTTTAAGTCGTTCGACATCCTGCGCCGCGCCGGTTTCGACAACCTCAACCTCGACCTCATGTTCGCCATCCCCGGCCAGACGCTGGACATCTGGCGATCGACGCTGACCGAAGCTATCGCGCTGGGCAGCGAACATCTGTCCAGTTACGAGGTGATTTACGAGGACGACACGCCGCTGTTCGCGCAGCTTCAGGCCGGCGAATTCGACGTGGACGAGGATCTGGCCTGCGCCATGTACGACGAACTGGTCGAACAGGCCATGCGCGCCGGTTTTCAGCAATACGAAGTGGCCAACTTTGCGCGGGAGAAAAAGCGGAGCGATGGCGTGACGGAGAATGGGAGTGCTGATCCGGCACACCACTCCACCACTCCACCACTCCACCACTCCATTCCCCGCTTCGCCTGCCGCCACAACGTGAATTACTGGCGCGGCGGCTCGTTTTATGGCCTGGGCCCCAGCGCGACCGGTTATGTGCGCGGGGTGCGCACCAAGAACTGGTCGAACACGCAGCTTTATTGCGAACAACTGGAAAAAGGGAACCGCGCCGTCGAATCCACCGAAGCGTTGCCGCCGCTGAAACGCGCCGGCGAAACCGCCGCGTTCGGACTGCGCATGAACGCCGGCTGGCCGTTTGACGAATTCCAGCGCGCCACCAGCTTCGATCTACGCCGGGAATGGGCGTCGGACATGGACGAACTCGCCCGGCGCGGCTGGGCCGAAATTTTACCGGACCATTTCCATCTCACCCATCGTGGCCTGCGCTTTGCCGATTCGGCCGCGGAACTGTTCCTGCGCTGAATGTGCAGGTAGGGCCGAGCTGCCGCCGGCCAGGCGGCGCCGCCCTACCGTTCAATTTTGCCAAAGCCGATATCAAATTCAGGCACTACCGAAAGGCTGGCGTGATTGGCCGGACCGGGATATTTTATAACCGCGCCCGTTTACAATCGCATGATGAAAAATTCAATCCGACTTTTGTGGTTCGGTCTGATGACGTTGATCGCGGCCGGCTCCATCGCGCCGGCCGCGGCGGGGACGACCAATGATCCCTTCGCCTTCAACCGGCAGCAGATGGTGAACGAGCTGGCCGGTCCCCGTTACGGCATCTCCGATGCCCGGGTTCTGGCGGTTATGGGCAAGGTGCCCCGTCACGAATTTGTGCCGGAAAACGTCCGTTCCCAGGCCTACCTGCAACGTCCGCTGCCGATCGGCCACGGCCAGCCGATCTCGGAGCCGTTTGTAGTTGCGTTCATGACCGAGAAAGTCGAGCCGAAACCGACGGATCGCGTGCTGGAGATCGGCACCGGATCGGGTTACCAGGCGGCGGTGCTTGCCGGTTTGACCAAAGAAGTTTATACCATCGAGATTATCACGGAACTGGCCGACCGGGCGGCGGCGACGCTCCAGCGACTGAGTTACACCAATGTTTATGTGCGGGCCGGCGACGGCTACAAAGGCTGGCCCGAAGCGGCGCCGTTTGATGCCATCATCGTTACCTGTGCGCCGGGAAAAGTGCCGCAGCCGTTGATCGACCAGCTCAAGGACGGCGGCCGGATGATCATTCCCATCGGATCAGACCGGCAGGAACTGGTGCTGTTGCGCAAGCACAACGGCCAGCTGGACCGGCAGGCGGTTTTGCCCATCCATTTTGTGCCCATGACCGGCGAGGCGCAGGTCAATGCGCCCCGGTCAACCCAGCGGCATTTGATTATTAACAACTGATTTTGACGACGCGACGGACGGGCAATCCTCCTCGTCCTTCTTCTCGTCCTCGAACCACAGGCGTGATGCGTGCCGGGTTATTTTCGGAGGGGCGAGTTCCACGAGCCCCCAATCATAGATTGAATTCCGGCTTCCGGCTCCGGAATTCCTTTTTTTACGGCGACGTGATGCGATAGAACCGGTCCTGGTTGGTGGCGATGGAGGAATCGGCGAACTGGAACCGGCCCGGTGACGGTTCGGATACGCTGCCCAACCGGGTCCAGCTGGCAAAAGCCAGTGCGACGTTGGTGGTGCCATAGGCGGTGAAGCTCAGGCCGGGCACATTGGTGAAGCCGACTTGAAACGTGGTTCCCGCCAACACCATGATGTTGGTCAGGACGATCGGCATGACCGGAACGGTGAAGGCATAGACTTTATTGTCATTGGCGATGTAAATGCGGCCGCGGGCGGCAATGCCGGTGTTAAACCGCCGCGTGCCGGCCATGAGTTCGTTGGCGCCGCCGCCGTTGAAAATCACCGCGCCGGTATTGCCGTCGAAACCATGCAACCGCTGGTCGTTTTCGGAGCCGATGCCCCAGACCACCATGTTGTTGGTGCCGTCGGTGGAGGTGACAAAGGGCGAGCCCTGGCCGTTCTCGTTGCCGGTCCAGGCGGTGGTAATGGTTGGCGGGCTGGTGGCGCCGATGCGGAGAGACACAAGCTGGCTGCCGTTGCAAAAGACGACATAGGTGCCCTGCGTGGTCTGGTAGGTGGCGGCGGCCTGACGGATGGCCCCGGACGAAACCTGCGCCTGCGCCACGGGCAGGCTCACGCCGCCCAGGTTGGTGCGGTTCAACAGATAAACATTGCCGTCCTTGCCGAGCGCCACCACCAGCTTCGACGGTGTCGCGCCCGGCACGTCCACGATCACCGGTCCGGAACCGCCGAGGTCGGTGTCGTTGTTGTCGAGTGTTTTCCAATTGGTGGGTGCCCAGTAATCGTTGGTCAGGCCGCTGAAGGCCGGGCCGGGCTGGAACCGGATGACGGCTTCACCGCCGCTCCAGGCACTGGCGCCAAAGGTATTGCCGGTGGCAATGAACAGATTGGTCCCGTCGCTGGCCACGCCGCCGGCCGCCCAGGCGCCGCCGCCGCTGGCGGTGGTGGCCCAGGCCGAGACGTTGGTGGGCTGGATCAACGGCACGCCTACCAGCCAGCCGTAGTAGGTGCCGCAGTCGCCGTAATGCCCGCCGTACGGCACGTACAGGTTGGTGCCCAGCACGGCCAGCGCGCTGCGCTCGTTTTGAGTGATGGAGGTGAACCCCGTGCCGCCGGATTTGGCGGTGGCGTTCACGTCCACCGGCCAGCCGCTGTTGGTGGTGCCGGTGTCCACGTTCAAGGCGTAGATCAGGTGTTTCTTGGTGGTGCCGTTGTCGGGCGTGGTCATCGCGTCCAGGAACAGCGTGCGCGAAGGCAAGTCCACCACCGGCGTGCCGGTGATGCCCAGCGGGTTGATGTCACCGCACGGGAGATCGCTGGTGGGCACGGGTACGCCCACGTTCCGCTTCCAGATCACCGTGCCGTTGGCCGCGTCGAGGGCGTAGACGTTGTTGGATTCGGTGACGGCGATGATCATCGCCCGGCCGCCCGGTCCGCCTTCGATGTAAAGCGGCTGGGCATAGACATTGCCGGCGATGGTGCCGTTGAAATTGGTGTCGCGTTTCAGCGCGGCGGCGGCGTTGGTCGTGAACGCGGGATCAAGGTACAGGCCGTCCCGCGTCAGATGATTGTGGTGCTCCACGACGTTGACGGCGCCGTATGCCGGGAGCCATGCCGTCCCCGCGGCCAGGAAGACACCGGTGAAAACAACCTCCAGACGGACCACCAAACCTTTCATTCATTTCTATAATCGCTTACTTCATGAATTCTTCAACCGGGAAAGGTGGTGGCCCGGTCGTTGGGGGGCGGGCTTTCCCGCCTGCCGGTTCAGGCGACTTTCAGTCGCCAGGCTTTTTCCCGGGCTGGATAGCCCGGGAATTCGGCGGACCGGACTGTCTGCCCCACGATGAGCCCGGCGTTGTTTTCGCGCTGGAGTCGGGGTTGATTTTTTTTACAATGGTTGTCGGATGATTCCTGCCAACACCATCCGCCGGTGGGTCGTGGCCGCATTGGGACTTGGCCTGCTCCTCGTGGCCGGCTGCGGCCGGACCGGGGACGACGCAAAAATCAATCAGTTGTTTGCTCCCTGGGATCGGCCGGATTCCCCGGGCGCCGCGGTCGTGGTCGTCAAGGACGGCGCCGTGGTCTATCAACACGGATACGGTTATGCGGATCTTGAGCAGCACATCCCGATCACGCCGCAAACGCGGTTCGATGTCGCGTCGGTCGCCAAACAATTCACCGGGCTGTCGGTCGCGATGCTCGTGCAACAGGGCAGGCTGTCACTTGATGACGACGTTCATCGATACCTGCCCGACGTGCCGGATTTCGGAAAGCCGATCACGATCAACGAACTCCTGCATCACACGAGCGGTCTGCGTGACTGGCCGGAGACGTTGGCTCTCTCGGGTGTGGACTGGCAGGGGCCGATCACCCTCGACACGATCCGGGAAATGGTCCGGCGGCAGCGCGAGCTGGATTTCGCGCCGGGCGATGAAGAGCAATATTCCAACACCGGCTACAACCTGCTGGCGGCGGTGGTGGCCAAAGTGACGGGCCGGACATTCCGGGCCTGGACGGACGCGAATCTGTTCCAGCCGCTGGGCATGAAACGCACAATGGTTTGCGATGACCCGGACGAGATCATTGCCGACCGCGCCTTATCTTATGTCCCCGACGGCTCCGGCGGGTTCAAGCGGGTGGACAGCCAGTTGGCGGCCCAGGGCTCCAGTTCGCTGTTTGTTTCCGCCGAAGACATGGGCCGGTGGCTGCTCAACTTCGAAACCGGGCGTGTCGGCGGCAAGACGGCGATCGCGCTCATGCAGCAGGCGGGAAAATTGAACAGCGGCCGGGCGACCGACTATGGTTTCGGCCTGGGGCTCGGCGAGTACCATGGCATTCGGAGAATCACTCACGGCGGCAGCTGGGCCGGTTACCGGAGTTTCATGATGTGGATGCCGGAAAGGCGGTTTGGCATCGCCATCTTCGCGAACACGAGTGACGTGGACACGTATGATCTGGCCATGAAGATCACCAGCCTGTATCTCGGCACCCCGCCCGCGCCCGCAGCGCAATCCCGGGCCAAACTGCCGGTCACTGATTTCAAAGCCGACCCGGCGTCGTGGGGTGCTTTTCCGGGCATCTACCGGCTGGGTTCCGGGTGGCTGCTTACCATCACGCGCGAAGGCGATCAACTCATGGCACAGGCGACGCATGAGGAAAAATTCCGGATGACGCCGCTTTCCGAGACCAATTTCTTTGTGGAGGCCTATGGCGCCGCTGTTGCTTTTGTCCGCAACGGATCCGGGACCGTCACCAACCTGCTGTACCGCGGCATTCATGCGCCAAAGTTAAACCTGCCGGAAGTCACGCCGACCGGCCTGGCAGCTTATGTCGGCGACTATTGGAGCGACGAACTCCAGATCATGGTGCATCTGGAAATTCACGATGGCCGGTTGGGGATCCGCCAGCGGTCGGGGATTTGGATCCATTTGCTGCCTACCGGAACGGATCGTTTCGATGCGGAGGCGGGAGGATTTGCCCTGGCTTTTGCGCGCAATGCGGCCGGCGAGGTGACCGAAGGCAGAGTTTCGGGTTCCCGCGTCCGCAACCTCCGGTACACGCGCGTAATGCTGCCCGGAACCGGACCGGTACGATTGGAATCGGCCCCCTGACGCTGCCGGGATCGGATCATCATTCTGCTTGCGCCGGCAATTCCCGGGCGTACTTTGGCAGCAACAATCCCGGCGGGATTGAAAAGAAAGGAGAACGCCATGTCCATTCGACCGGTTAAACGCCTCGTGAAAGCCAAACCGGCGCTGGAAGGCGCCGGAGTGCATCTGCGGCGCGCTTTTGGTTTCGGCAACACCACGGATTTCGATCCTTTTTTGTTGTTGGACGATTTCCGTAATGACATTCCGGAGGATTATCTGGCCGGGTTTCCCTGGCATCCGCATCGCGGCATCGAGACCATCACCTATGTCCTGGCCGGGACGGTGGAGCACGGCGACAGCATGGGAAATCGGGGCGCCATCGGGCCGGGCGATCTTCAATGGATGACGGCGGGGCGGGGGATCATTCACCAGGAAATGCCCAAGGGCGATGCGCTGGGCCGCATGCACGGATTCCAGTTGTGGGCCAACCTGCCGTCCGCGCTCAAAATGACCGCGCCGCGTTACCAGGAGATCAAGTCGCCGGAAATCCCCGAAGCTACCGAGGACGACGGCACGAAGGCGCGGATTATCTGCGGACATTTCTGGGGCAAGACCGGTCCGGTGGAAGGCATTGCCGCCGACCCGACGTATCTGGACGTGAGTGTGCCTCCCGGAAAGCGCAAACGGTTGCGCGTCGAAAAATCGAGCCATGCGTTTGCCTATGTATTTGCCGGCAGCGGGAAATTCTGCAACGCCTCCGCTCCGCTGGCCGTGCCGACCGAAAGCCTCGGTTGGGCCGATACCGCTCCGCCGATGGCGGCGGACAACCGTTCGCTGATCCTGTTCGATACTGGCGATGACGTGGAAGTCCAGGCCGGCGAAGACGGCATCCGGTTTCTGCTGGTCTCCGGCAAACCGCTGGAGGAGCCGGTGGCGTGGTACGGTCCCATTGTGATGAACACGCAGGAACAACTGCAGCAGGCATTCCAGGAACTGCAAAAGGGAACATTCCTGAACAATGCGTGACCAGTGCCCAAAAGACGTTCAGCCGGCGGACTGCGGTTTAAAGCAACTTCCGGCGTTTGCCGAATGTGGAAACCATGCCGATAATTCCGGCCAGGGCGCCGAGTGAAATGGTGGACGGTTCCGGAACCGGAACCACAATGCGCAGGCTGTCGCCGGACGCTTTGTATTCGGCCGTCCAGGTCCACGTCGAGGAATCATTCAGGTCGGGAATGGACGTGACGGCGATGGAGGAATTCCCCCACCAGTTGGCGCCCAACAGATATCCGTAGTTCAGCGGGTTGCTGGCGTTGATGGATCCCGCCGTGTCGAAAAATTGCTGGTAGCCGCCGGAGGTGCCGATGGACACACTGGCGTTAAACGGATTTGGCGCCGGGTATTGCGGCGGTACCGGTCCCTCGAACGTCGCATGCCCATAGTTGTCGAGCATGATCGGCGGAACATTCGGATTACTGGAGGAGAAAGGGTACTGAATGATATTGGCGCAGTAGAGTTGCCACAACCCATTGGGAGAATTGATCATACCGGTCCAACCGGCTCCAGTACCCGACAAAATGACGTCAAAAGAATTATAGGAATCAGAAATCCAATCCACCGAAGGATTGGCTTGAAGCTGGCAAACGGCCGTTAAAACTCCTGCAAAAACAAAAAAACCTCTCATATTCATTACGTTACAAATGGCAGTACTCCCTGCACTGTCCAATAATCATACAAGATATCCCCATTTGTGTCCAGAAAAATGTCAATTTTTGCGCCGATAAAGACCTTGATCCTGTAACAATCCCAATGATTTGATGGATTTCTGATTTGTACGATCCGTCCAGCAGATAGCCGATTTGGGGTTGAAATTGAATTATTTTCTGACAAATGACCCACGTTGGCCGGCGACGCTTCAGCTTATTTCATATCCTCCAAATCCGGTATGATGTGGTTTGGCTTTTCGGAAAGTATGACCTCAGGGTTTTCCGCCAGCAGCGATTTTTCCAGTTTAAGTTTTATCCGGCCATTCCGGTCGGCGGTGTAATTCCGCTGGCCGGTGGCTGAGGCAATTTTCACTATTGCCTTTCCCGCGCTGTTTTTGGAAAAAAGAAAAACCACGCCCTGCACCTTCGGCGCAAACAGGGACATCACCAGGCCGGCTTGGAGGCGGATGGATTTATTCATTTCCACCACGCCGTCGCCGAGTCGGGCATAGCGGAATGTCAGTTCGTCGGTCGGCGGGATTTGAATGGTGATCGCCAGCCGGAGGCTGCCCCTGGGCTGGTTGGAAACAACGGGTGGATTTTCCCGGTGCAACTCCCTGGCCAGCGGGAATTCGAGGATCTGTCCATTGGTGCTAAGGGTCACCGGAATCCTTCCTTTGACGGCGCTCGCGATAGTCAGGGTGATATCCGCGGCGCGCACGGTTTTATTGGTCGAGGAGACAAAGACATGAATCTGGAGTTTGGCCGGGTCCACGGCCGCGATCGGTTCGAACATTTCATCCAGGTTCCGGTACGGGATGACGGCGTTGATATCGGCGGCGCCGGCCGGCTGGACCAGGCAAATTTGAAACATCATCAGCGCGGTTGGAAACAGGCGACTTGCTGATAGATTCATGAGCCGTGCCGATCAGGTCCCGCCGGGCCTAATTTTTTTTGAATACGAATTTCCGGGTCCCCCGGGCGTCGAAACTTGCCGGTACGGCGGGGTTGCCCGGCTCATTTCCTGCAAAGGTAAACGCGTCGTCCCGCACCTCATAAATCGCGTGGCCCGTCTTGCCCACATACTGCGGCATCGGGCAATCGGTGATCACAAACGTGATTTGCCTTGGTGTCGTGTCTTCCCGGATCGTAAAGGTTGCTTTATACCATTCCCGTGGATCGGCGCCGTGAAACTCAACGCTGGATCCCTGGATGACCATGGAGGCCTGACCCGGGCCGCCGCCGATTTCCTGTCCGCTCCAGTTTCCCTGAAGCGCGGTCGTATCGGATGGCCGGGCTGAATCGGCGGTCGGATTCTTTGGATGGTTTGACATTTCCCTGATGGCGACGGTGGCGGTGGCGGCGACAAACACGACGGCGGCGCCGGTAACGATTGCGGTTTTGGCTTTGGTCCAGGCCATAAGTTTCAAAACTCCTTTGATGAGGGTTAAGGTCGAAGTGGAAACCGTTGCGCCTTTGGCCAGCGCCACAGCGGAAATCGTTTTGGCCAACGCCACCGGCGCGGCCTGAATTGAGTTGGCGGACATCGCTTCGGCGATGGCGGCCGTGGTCGATTCCACGCCGCGTCTTGAAAAATACCGCCGCAATTTTTCCATGGCGCGGGAAGCGCGTTTGTGCACGGCCCATTCGCCGATGCCGAGAATGGCTGCCGTCTCCGCTCCGTTTCGGTTTTCAAAAAAGCGCAATGCCAGCAGCGTGCGTTCCTTCTCGTTGAGCCGGGACATTGCCTCTTCCAGCAGCGGTCCTACCTGCTGCCAGGCCGCTTCGGCGCCGGAATCGTCCAGGGTGGATTGCATGCGTGCCTCCTCTTCACGGTGTCTTCGCCGGATCCCGCTTCGGATAAATTGCATGGCGGTAAACCTCGTCGTTTCATACAGCCAGCCGGTGAGAACAGTACCGGCGCGCAGGCCGGCGGCCTTGCGGGCGAGAATGACAAAAACCGCCTGCGCCACATCCTCGGCGTCCATCGGCCTGCCGGTGAACCGCACGGCGACCGAATAGACGAGATTGACATGCCGTTGCACCAATGCAGCAAAGGCCGGTTCCGAACGGGTGCGCGCATATTCCCGCACCAGTTCCATATCGCTTGCCTCGGACATTTACCTGATTATTCCCGTCCGCAGCGGAAATTGGACAGTTTTTTTTTGCGATCTTTCTGCCGCCGCCACGCCGAACTTAAGTGCCGGGCAGGCTCAATTGCCGATGAGCCGGAAAAACCGGTTGCCGGGCAGGATCGATGAGGCATTGCTGAAGCTGCCGCCCAGGTTGGAAACGGAAGTGACGGGAAGCCAAACGGCAGTTGGCCCGAGGTTTGTTGCCGTATAGAGCGTGAAATTTGATGCCCACGAAGGCCATATCAAACCAATTGCGTTGGCAGAGACTGAAAGAGCCATCGACGGGATTGGTTCCACGGTGACAGCGCGCACATTGGAATAGTCGCTGTAACCCGCGGCGTTCCACGAACGCACCCGATAGGAATAATTCGTGCCCGGACTGACGGCAGCATCAATCAACGTGGTCATATTGGTCGGCACGCCGGCAATTTCGGTCCACACGCCGCTGTTGCCGGAACTGCGCTCCACCTTGAACCCGGATTCATTGTTGTCGTTGTCGCGCCATAACAGGTTTATCGAATAGTTTCCGGTGGCGCCCAACAGTCTCGGAGCCGCGGGCAGATACAACGGCGGACCGGCGGTATGGAGGACGACGTTGTCCACATAACGGGATTCGCCGCTGCCCTGGCCGCCGTCGTTCTGTTCGAAGTAAAGGGTTACCGTCTGGCCGGCGTAGTTGGTGATACCGACGGTGCGGTTGGTCCAGACGTTGTGGTTCGCAAGCCCTTCCCAATCCAGTAACGTAACAAAACCGCCGTCGGCGCGCTGTAGCCGCACGCGCAACCAGCCGTCGTTGGCGGCCAGCGTGTCAAAACTCAAGGTCGTTGCGTTGGGTGGCAGTATAATCTGCCGGCTGAACCAGGAATTGGGAGCGGAATCGGCAACCCCTGAATCCGAACCATCGAGCAGCAACGAGCCGCCGGGATTGCCGCTGGCCGACCACGAGGCCTGGTCATAAGGTTTCCCTGAAGTGGTACCCGCCCAGCCTTGCGGGCTGACCGCAAAATCGTAGGACAATTTCCGGCCGATATTGTCGCGAATCAGCCTGACGAAATCGTCGAGGCTGACCACGCGCACATCCGGCGGCAGGTTGGTGATGACTCTGTAAATATCGCCGGGCGTCGCCGTGGCAAAAATCACCTCGACCAAATTGTAGCCGTCGGGCGTGGAGGGATCGCGCGGCAGGGCGTCGATTTCGGAAATTAAATCGGCGTCCTCGCCGGCCGAATATGTATCGCGCACGGACACAATGGGTTTGCCGTTTGCGGCAAAGAGCACCGCCCCGTTTTCGGCGGAATAATTGTTGTAATTCTGGAACATCAGCGCATCAATGGCGGGTTGCGAAAGATATTTGTTCCACAAATCGAGCCGGTTGAAATCAAAGTCGTTGATTTGGGCGATGTTCATGTCGGCGCGGATCATCTGGTCGTTGAGCCGGGTCAATTGCAGGCTCAAGTCAGCCGGCGGAAACAGACTCGGATAGAAATAACCGGAGCCGCTGGTCCCGGCGACGAAGAAATCCTGCCCGGCGGGGCTGTTGGACGCGTTGTCGTAATACCAGCGCATCACCGACGGTGCCAAATCAACCAACGTCGGCGAGAGTGCCCAGCCCATGCTGAAACTGCCGCGTTGGGGATCGCTGTAGGGTAATGGCTCGGTGCCGAGGTTGATTTCCACGTTGTCACCGTCGCTCAGAAAGAACGCGACATAGTGAACGTTGGTCTCGCTGACCGGCGGGGTATAAGTCCGCTGCCGGAGCGAATCGTCGCGGATACCGCTTAAAATTGAAAGGTTCCGCGCGAAATCCGCCGCACACGTATAGACGCCGTTGGAGGAGCCATCGCTGACAAATACACTTTCACCCCGCGATGGATCGCCCCAGCCCAGGCAGGCGGAATCCGGATTCATCCAGCTCATGATGAACGTGCGGAACGGCGTGTTGCCGACGAAAAATGTGTAGGCATTTGCCAGCGTCGCGTAGTCGCGCAGCTGGCTGACAATCGAGGTGACTTGCTCAATGACGACGTTGCGGCTGAAGGCGGAATTGCAGTTCGTCCAAACCAATCCGTCATTCCACGTGCGGACATCCGCGATCCGGTTGGTGACGCCACAGGAACGGACAGTGGATTCGATGCTGGCATCCACGGCGATGGCATTGTTTGGCCCGCAAAGCGACGTTGCGGCATTGATGGAGTTGCTGTTGGCCGTGAGGTCGTAAAGAATGTAGCCGTCTACCTGCTGCGCAAACTGGGTCAGCAGCGCGGCCGGGGAAACCGCCGTGGAATAGGGAATTCCGTACGTGTCGCGCAAGTGATTTTTCCAGATGCTGTCGCCGTTGCCGTCATCAATAAAAATCTGGGTGGCGGAGCGGCGGGCGGCGATTCCCTGCAGCGTGGCAATCGTGCATTTCCAGGCGTCGTTGACCAGATTGCCGTCGGTGATGACGATGAATGATGAAAAATTCGTTCCTTTGGGAAGGGGAACGATGTTGGAAGGGTCGGGCGCCCCGGCCAATTGGGCGACTTCGCTCGCGCTCAATTCCCGGTTGTAAATCCGCAGGTCGTCGATCAGTCCGTTGAATCCGCCGTCGTCCGCACCCACCGTTGCGCCGCCAATGAACAAATCGCCGCTATGCTGAAGGTTCATGGCAAAGGGCGTTTGGTTGATCTCCAGGCCGTTCACATAGGTCTTAATCCATCCGCTGGTCCGGGAATAAGTGGCTGCGAAGTGTTGCCACACCGAATTGGAGCAGGGCAGAAAGGCGGCATTGACATCTCCATACGTGCAAGGATCGGGCAAATCAAATTTGAACCGGGGCGTGATGTCCGGACGATAACCCGCCGTCCGGATGATGACTCCGGGCTGGCAGCCGTCGGCTTTGCGCAGGATCGTTCCGTAGTTCGCGCCCGAGCCGGGAACGCCATTGCACCAAAATGAAATCGAAATCGCATTCGCCGGTTCGAGCGAAGCGGAACGCGGAACCCTGACGTAAGTGGACGGCGTCCCGTTGCAACTCAGGGCGATGGCGTGGCCGGCGACGTTGGTTTGGAAGGTGGCGCCGTAAATGATGCCGTTGTGGCCATTGCCGCTGGCATCATTGGCATTGCCGTCGAATGGATAATACGCCACCAATCCCTGGCTCAAATCCGCGCGGCTGCCAAGCACCACCGCCAGCAGACCCGCAGATACTGTCGCTGCCGTCAGCAGAGGGGAATTCCTCATGCCTTTGACTGGAAGTGATTCCATCCTTTTCATGCATCCTTACTGCGGCGCCCAGCGAACCGATGAAACCTTGTTGCTAAAAACCGGACTGGTCCTGCCAAAGTCGGGAACCGTTTCAACTTTGCCGGTGCCGACCAGCCGGTATTGGGCGCCGCCGAATCTTGCGTGTTCAAACAGTATTACGGTCCGTCCTTTGGGGAGCAGATAAACGGCAGATACCGTTTTGTCGTTAAAATCAGCAAGTTCACGATGGTCCGACGGAATGCCATCGAGATTCTGAACGTCGCCGATCAGGGCGACCTTATTTGACGACGTGAGCGTGCCGGAACCGATGGGTTGAATCGTGAGAACATGGCCCCGACCGTTGCGGCCATCGTAAAGCTTGAGGTATGAATTCCCGAGAGTGATCGGCGTTGAGTGGAATTCATTCACCGCAACCGCCGCCGTGCCCGCCGCCACCATGACCGCCATTCCGACGGCGACAGCCATTTTTGCCTTTGCCCACGCCATAATTTTTAACGTTCCTTTGATGAGGGTTAAGGTTGAAATCGAAGCCGCGGCACCGTTGCCGATCGCAATGGCCGTCACCGCTGTGGCCAGCGTCGCCGGCGCCGCCTGCACGGCGCTGGTGGAAATGGCGGCGGCGATGGCCTCGGTGGTCGATTCCACGCCGCGTTTGGCGAAAAATGCCCGCAACTTTTCCAGACCGCGGATGACCCGTTTTTTGGCGGCGTTCTCAGTGCCGCCGAAAGCCCTTCCGATTTCCTGAAAGCTTTTTTTCTCGAAAAAACGCAGCACGACGGCGTGGTGTTCCTTTTCGTTCAGACGCTCCATGGCGTCTTCGAGGAGCGGCCCGATTTGCAGCCAGGCGTCTGCTGCCGCCGCGCCCGGGCGCGAGCCGTCCTCGTTGGAAAGTGATCGCATATACGCCTCCTGTTCGCGGCGGATGCGCCGGATTTCCGTTCGCAAAAAATTGGCCGCCGTCAATTGTGCCGTACGGTATAACCAGCCCGCAAGGATGGTCTCCCGGCGCAGGGCCCGCGCTTTCCGGGCCAGGATGATGAAGACCGCCTGGGTGATTTCCTCGGCGGCGTCGGGAGTGCCCGCCTTCCGCAGGGCGGCGGAATACACCAGATTGACGTGCCGCGTCACCAGTGCCGCAAACGCCGCTTCCGATTCCTGCTCGGCATATTGCCGGAGCAGTTCCGTGTCAGCCGCTTCCTGCATCTGCCCATAAATGTCCGCCCCCCGGCGAAAAGTGCCATGTTATTTTTCGACGGATACGCCCGTGCGAAGCGGCGAGATGGCAAAGGTGCCATCACGGGCCGTTGATTTGAAAGCCGTGCAGCCGTTCGGCCAGCCAGGGCAACCCCGCCAGGCTCGTGGCGTCGAACATTCCATGCGCCACCACCGCCGGCCAGATGGAACGATGCCAAACCATAACCAGTCCAAGCCCCAACCCGATCAGCCCGGCCATGACCGCGGCCAGCAAACCCATTCGCAAATGTGCAAAACCAAAGATCATCGACGCGATCAAGACCGCAATCACCTGGCCGGTCCGAGTCCCGAAATATTGCGGCCAGAGCTTCCGCAATCCACCCAGGAACGCCGACCGCCAGAGTTCTTCCCGCAAACCGGCCACCCCGAAGCTGACGACGGTCAGAACCAGCCAGAAATAAACCGGGTCCTGGCGCATGGCCGAAACATCGACAATGGCTTCGACGGTCGGACGGTTGTCGTAGAAAAATTCCCGGAGTGTCTGGGGCGTCATCATCTGCGTGGCCAGCAATCCCAGGCTGACGGCGATGACGACCGTGAAAATCATGAGCCGGATGGCGATGGAATAGCCGATGCCGAGCGGCACGGGCCAGAATCCGCCGCGCCAGTGCAGCCACAGATCGTCACGCGACGCGCGGGAAACCAGGATGGCCAGTCCGAACACCAGGCCAAAAATCGCCAACTCGACGCCGCTGACGATCAGCAAACCACGGGGCGTATGCGACAACGCCGGCCCGTGAGTTTCTCCGCGCACTTTGCCGATAATTCCAACCGCCAGGATGTAGGTGGTGATAAGAACCAGATGAATCCACCAACGGCGGCGGTTGACGGGATCTGCCGGCGCCGGTTGGGGTGGCAACACCGGCGGCAAGTCGGAGGGCCCGGTCGGAATGCCGTTCATCGCCGTTCCTTACCTGGATCACCGCCCGGTGGCAAGGAACCGTCGGGAAGAAATTCGGATCACGCATCACGGATCACGTGTCATGTCGAGAGCACGAGCACGAGGAGGAGGATAAGGACGATCATCTCGTTACCCGTCACCCGCCACTCTTTCAATGACCGTATCGGGTGATGGCGGTTCGAAGAGCGTCGGCCTCGAAAGGTTTGCAGATGAAGGAATCCACGCCGCCCAGGGGCGTATTGGCACAGGTCAGTTTTTCCGGAAAAGCCGTAATCATCACAATAGCCTGGTCGGGCGCGCGCCGTTTGATCGCCGCCGCCAGTTGGTCGCCTCTCATGTCCGGCATGCAATAGTCGGTAAAAACCATCTCAAATTTGCCAGGCTCGAACATTGCCAGCGCCTGCGGACCGCTCTCGGCTTCGTCCACGATATAACCGTCATCCTCCAACAACATGTGCACGGTCTGGCGTACGGTCGGTTCATCGTCCACCACCAGGATGTGTTTGCGTCGCGCGGTATCAGCATATTCGTTCATGCTTCTAATTAGGCAATTTCCGTGCCAGTGCCGGTCCATGCGGATTTTATTGGAAATTCCGGATCCTGGCGCCGGGGTGTTCAACACGTGGCTGAAAAATGAACACTGGCGGGAAGGGGTCAGCAGTCAGTAGTCGGGCGAAGGGTGGGAGTGGAGCGTCCGATTTCGGAGGGGCGAGCTCCGCGAGTCTCCAATCCGAGGTAATGACTCATTTTGGGGTAGGGATGCCGCGCTGCGGCGTCCGGACAGCGCCGTGTGCTGTCTCGTCTTTCCTTGAAATGCGTCGCTCTGGCTTATCAGCCGTTTTGATCGATGGCCGACCGTACTTCCTGAAGAAATCGCGGCACGGTCACCAGCGGATTGTACGGCTGGTTTGGAGTGACGAGGGTTTCGATCGGCAAATAACCGCGATAGCCGCCGGCCCGAACCACCTGCACCAGGCGGTTCACGTCCATGCGCACCGCGCTGGCCCGGCCATACGGGCTTTCTTTCACCTGAAAATTCACGGCCGCCGGCACCACCTTGGCAATTTCCGCGTAGGGATCCTGGCTCTGGAAATTCCCGGTGTCCACAATCGCGCCGAACCAGTCCGAGTCCACCAGTTTGATGATCCGGAGCACCTGGTCGGCGGTCTTGAGATAGTCGCCGTGGTTTTGAATGCCCACCAGCACACCGTGTTGCCGGCCGTGTTCGACACACTGTTTCAGATCGGCCGCCATCCAGGCGTCCACCTCGTCACGCGTATGTCCCGCCGGTTCCGCCCCGGCGAACACGCGGATGACCGGCGCCCCCAGTTTCGCGGCCACATCGATCCAGTCCTTGACCAGTTGCACATCCGCCGCCCGCTGGGCCTGGTCCGGTGACGCGAAATTATTCCGGATTCCGGTCCCGCTGATGGCGACACCCAGTTTGAAGGCGTGCCGTTTGAAATCGTAGAGGAAGGAATCCGGCGGCACCTGGGGATAGCCGGGGAAATAATAACCGGTCGGATCAATCGCGTCGAAATTGTACTTCGCGCAGAAATCGAGGACGTCGAAGAGCGTCATCGCCGGCTTGCCGCCGCCGGCGGCGGGCAGGAGCGACGTATTGAAACAATAACCGTTCAGTGAAACTTTGAGCCCGCCGCGGCGGTCCTCGTCGCGGTTCCCCGCCGGTGCGTTTCCCGCAACGGCGGATAACACGCCGCCTCCGGTGCCGGCGGCGGCGGCGAGCGGCAGAAGCGAAGCGCGTTGGATAAAATTCCGGCGATTGGATCGGGTGGTCATGGGGAACAAGGCTAAGGCCGGAAGGCCAAAGGCTAAAGGCAAAAAATGGTCGAGGGTTGAAAGACGAGCGTCGAGGGCGGGGCATCGGCGGCGGCGCCGCCGCGGACCACGTTTTGTCAAGCCAGGGAAGCCGCTTTTTTGCAGAAATACCGGCGGCGGAAGGCATATCGGGTGCTGGTTGCTCAACTGGCGGATTTATTCGGGCCAGAGGCTGCGCCACGGTGATCTTATGAAAGTCTTTTTTCGGAATCTGCGGGTTTCCACATTTATTGTTCCGGCTTTGGTTTTCAGCGGCCTGCCGTCGTTGTTGATGGCCCAGGCGAACATGCGGCGGGATGCGGCCCTGTCGCTGTTTTTGGGATCCAACGGCAGCAACGATACGCACGGATTTTACACGGGCTGCATGGATGCCACCAACGGGTTCGCGTATTTCGGCGCGACGTATGTTTACAAGATCGATGTGCGCGGGCCGACACCGGTGCAGGTGGGCAACGGATTGAGCCTGGGCCGGCAGGCGGTGTCGTCGGCCATGGATCCGTCGTCGGGTTGCGCGTATTTCGCGGCCGGCCCGAATATTTACCAGGTCCTGGCCAACGGCACCGGGGCGCCGACGTTCGGCGCGGTGATGACGCCGGCGTTCACCAGTTCCAATTTCATGGGCCAATTGTTGCTGGACGACTCGGACCCGGCGAATCATTACCTGTACGTCATAGCGCAATCCGGCCTGACCAATTCCGCGTTGTATAAAATCGCGTTGAACCAGTTTCCGAATAACAGCGCGATCATCGGTTCGGCGTCCGTGCTGCCGAATGAGCCGGCGATGTATTACGGTGTGCTGGATCCCACGAATCATTGCGCGTATTTCGGCACGTTCGTGGCGATCGGCAGCAAGGACGTTCCGTACATCACAAAATTCGCGCTGGGCGCGGGGGCGAATCCGCCGGTGCGCATCGGCGGCCTGGCGCTGGACTCCACCCTCCGGTCGGTGGGCGGCCTGGCGTTGGACGTTGCCAACGGCTACGGCTACTGCTGCAGCGATGCCGGCGACATCAATTTCGGCGGCGCGCGATTGTATAAATGGGCGCTCAACGGCACCAACGCGCCCACGTTCACCGCCTACACGGATTTTCACACCAATGAGGGATATTGCCACGTGGCGTTCATCCGGCCGGACCGGGGATTGTTGTATTTCGGCAGCGATTTGTCGTATCCGGGCAAGGTGCACCGGTTCCGGCTTCCGCCCGGCACCAACGCGCCGGTGGAGACGGGGACGCTGTTTTGCGAACAGGGAACCAACGTGTCGTTTCCGGCCTGGGGCACGAACCCGGCCTACAACACGAACTGGGGCGAGGTGTTCCTGCACAGCATTGCCTATGACTGGGTCCGCGATTACGTCTATTTCGGCCGGGACGACGCGGACGGACAGGCGGGATATTATAACAATGAAATCATCAAGATGGCCCTGGACCGGGACGAGGCGGTGGTGTTGTTGACCGACGCTGCGGCGAACACCAACACATCGATGCCGTACAGCGAATCGTTCGAATCGTACACGAACGGTTTCAGCCTGGCGGGCACCGGCGGCTGGATGGCCGAGGACGCGCAGATGGCGGTGATTTCAACCAATGCGGACCCGTACACGAATGTGTTCCCGATCCCGGGCGCGCACCAGTTTGCGTTGCAGGTGGACGGTGCGATTACCAACCGGTTCCGGCCGGCGGCGGCTTCGAACGTGTGGGTGGACCTAATGTTGCAGGGCCGGTACTGGACGGACCCGCTGGCGATGAGTCCGGGCGACACGCCGTTCGCGCTGATGATCACCACGAACGGGCATCTGGCGGTGTGGAATTGCACCAATCCGCCGGCGCCGGGCAACGGCTGGACGGAACTGACGGACACCAGCATCGCGTCGAACCAGTTCTTCCGGTTGACGGTCGAGGCGAATTACGTGCGCGACGCCAACGGAATGTTTTATTATCGGGCCTGGGTGAACGGCCATCCGTCCACCAGCCCGCAAACGTGGTACGCGGCGGCGGATACGAACCAGGATTATTTCGGCGCCGTGACGGCGGAGGGCCATTTCCTGCTGGACGACCTGGTGGCGGGCGTGCCGGCAATCGGCGTCACCAACGTGGTCCGCAGCGGGGACGGCAGCGTGAGTCTGTCGTGTGTCGGGATGCCCGGGATGTCGCATCGGGTCCTGGCAACGACGAACCTGGCGCTGCCGGCTGGGTGGCAGTTTGTGTCCACGAACACCGCCGGGACGGACGGGGTATGGCAGGTGAATGACGCGGGGAATTATCCGCAGCGGTTTTACCGGGTGAGCCTGCCTTGAACGATTGCCGGGGGGGGAAGCCGCCCCACTACCGCGTTGCCCCGGGTTGTTTGGGGTCAGCCCTTTGGCCTGCGATCGGCCAGTCCGCCTCCTGCCGCCTGGTTATATCAGGCCGGCTTAAAACTTTCAGGTTCGTGCTTTCGAAGTTGATTTTCAGAATGGCTTATTTACAAATCATCTCAGTCAGGAGTTCGAAGAATCAGAAATCAACGGTCGTTGCTGCAGCGTCGGCCGACCAATAAATCAGGAGACGGAGTAACCCATGAATATACACTTGTCATCGGGAGCCGGAAAAGTTTGGGGGCGGCTTTGTTTTCCAGTTATTGCCATTCTGTCTTTGCTGTCCGCCGGGCCGGCCCGCGCGGGGCTGACGGTGGACATGCATCTGTACCATGACACCTACGGCTATTATTTCTATCCGTTCCTGAGCACGAACACGACGGCGCCGGCCATCCCGTCGGGCGTGTTCCGGATCGCGTCCTGGCAATACCCGACGAACGGCTCGGCGCTCTACTACAACGCCACGCCCACCAGCTTTGATTACGGCGACGGCCAGGGCAATTACGGCGGCGGCACCTATTACAACGATTTTGATTCGTTCATGTACGGCATCACCAACGCTGCCTGGTCCATCCTGGTCACCAACTCCACGTCCACGAACCTGTACCTGTTCAAGGTCACCGTCAGCAACCTGGCCAGCAACGGTTTCGGTGCGCCGGCGATGCCGGTTTATCCGACGAACGGCCAGGCCTATGTCGCCAACACCCCGACGTTCCAGTGGTCGGGTCCGGCCGGCTGGGCGGGATCGCTGTTCGTGGAAGACCTGGTGCCGGACACGAACGGGAATAACAATTATGTGACGTCGGAGTACCTGTCGCCTGACGCGACGACCTGGACGCCGTCGGTGGTGCTGCCCAACGGCACCAACGATTTCTACGTCGATTATTACAGCAACAGCACCGCGCAGGTGGTGGCGGCCCAGCCGACGAACCACGCCGGCCAGGCGATTTCCGGCTGGACCTCCACGTCGACCCTGGAAACGCATTTCACCTACGACCCGTTGTTCAATGTCGGCCAGCCGGCCAACGATTTCGATCCGTTCCTGGTGGCCCGTTATGATTTTGAGATTCCGGATTCGCCGGGCACGGACAGCTCGGGCAACGGCAACGATCCGGATTGCGGCAGTGCCAGCGGTCCGAACCAGGACGTGGCCAGCACCAACGCCGCGGTGGGCAACTACGCCCGTCAATATTTTGGCGACACCTCCTTCTGCTTCACGCAGAACGACCCGGCGTACAACAACCTGTCGAACGCAATGAGCGGCAATTTCACGGTGACGGCCTGGGTCAACACCACCAATACCGTCAATAGTGACTACGCCAACGCCTATTTCGGCGCGCCCATCTTTTTTGCCGGGGCGGATTACAATGATTACTGCACGATCCCGCTGTCGATCACCGGCAGCAAGGCGGCGTTCACGATCGTGGAGAACGAGGCGCCGGGGACGGTCATCCTGCATTCGACGACGTCGGTGAACGACGGCCGGTATCATTTCCTGGCGGTGACGCGGCAACAGTCCACCGGCCTGATGTGCCTGTACGTGGACGGTAATTTGGAGGCAACGGGCACGAGCTTCACGACCCCGGTCGTCACGCAGGGTTACATCAGTGTTGCCGGCGGTTATTACCAGTTCAGCGGGTTGCTGGATGACGTGCGGCTGTATTCGACGAACCTGTCAGCGGCCGACCTGGCGACGGTGGAGGCCAGCGGCAACATCCCGACACTCGCGTCGGCGGTCGGCGCCAGCAATCTTCCGTTCAGCACGAGCGGCGATGCGAACTGGTCGGTGGAAAATACCAATACCTACAACGGGGAACCTTACGCCGCGCAGAGCGGGAGCATCATGGATTACCAGGTTTCGACTCTTACCGCCACCGTCACCGGCCCGGGATCGCTCACGTTTGTGTGGTCGAGCCAGGACAGCGATCCGAACCAGTACCTGGACTATGAATTTGCCATCGACGACCTCGACACCAACGACATCGCCGACCTGTACGGGGGTTACAATGACTGGCAATCGGTGCAGGACCTGACCGGCGGGCCGATCCCGATCGGGCCGGGGCAGCACACGCTGATCTGGCAGGTGTACGCCGACGGCGACGAGGATCCGAACGCGGCGGGTTACCTGGCCGACGTGGTGTTCACGTCGCCGGACACCCGGCCGGTGTCGGCGGATATCACGCTCAATATTTACCGCGAGCAGGACCCGACGTTCGGCGACGCTTACATTGCCTTCCCGTCGTTCAACTCGATCACACCGGCGGGCACGGGCACGATGACCAACATCGTGCAATCGCCCAACGGCTATTTCAGCGGCCACAACGACCAGGGCGGCGGCGGATCCAGTTCGGCCATCCTGGGTTCGCTGGATTCGGTGCTCAACGAATGCACCAACGGCCTGTGGAGCCTGTACATCAATTACGGCCTGGCGAACCAGCGCCAGTTCCAGTTCAAAGCCACGATCAGCGGTTTGACGACCAACGTGCTGTCACCGGTCCAGATGATTGTGCCCACCAACGGGGCCGTCGGGTTCCCGTCCACGGCCGCCATCCAGTGGGCCGGGCCGTCGAATTATTCCACGCTGACGGCTTCCAAGTCGGACGTGAACGGCGGCGGTTACGTCGGCGTCAACCTGCCGATTACCGCGACCAGTTGGACGCCGGGGGGGCTGGATACGGGGACGAACGAGTGTACCATCACCTATACGTCCAACAATTTCCCGAACGTGTCGTTCTCGGTGCCGGTGGACATGACGGATTCACAAACGGTGGCCGTCTGGTCGGCCGAGGTGAATCTGGTATCGACGGCCCAGGCCATTTTTGTGGTGACGGCCGGGCCGGCGTCGGTCCACCTCGTCAATACGCTGACGACCGGCACGAACTGCCAGTTCTCGTTCCAGTCGCAAAGCGGGTTCACCAACACGATCCAGTACCGGACCAACCTGATCCTCGGCACCTGGCAGACCTACACGAACATCGCCGGCGACGGCAATTTGAAGACCAATCAGGTGCCGCTGTCGGTGTTCGGTACGTCAAAGCAAGGATTCATCCGGGTAGGAACACAGTGAGGGATGGGAATGTGACAGGTGACAGGATGTGAACTGTCTTCCGAATACCTGATCTTTTCTGGTCACGTGTCGCCTGTCACAATGGAAATTTGGGGCTCGCCCCTCCGATTCTTCTGGTCCCGTCGCGCGTCACTCTCAATGCACCTCACCCGAGGAGAGGACCTGGACAAAGAATTGCTGCTGCGGTTTGAGCGGATGGACGGCGCGGATGGACCGGATGCCGCCCAGCAGGATCTCCGCCCCGCTCGCCGGGCCGATCACTAGTTCGGCGCGTGTCAGGTTCCGGGTACCGCTGTTTAAATCCACCGGCAGCCGGTACAGCTCCGTTCTGTCCGGCGCCGGCGGCGCCGGCCCGGTCAGGGACACCTCCTCGAGGCGCGGTTCCACCGACAGCGCAAAATCACCGGTTGCCACGCTGACCGCCATGGTTTTCAATTCCGGCAGCCGGAAGGCGCAGTGCGCTCTTTTCCACAGTTCATGAACCGCCGGCTCGGTCTGGATCTGCTGTAACAACGTCATCAACCAGATGAATCCGCCGCCCAGGGACTGCGCCAGCTTGTCGAAATCCTCGGGTCGAGGAAAATTTTCACCGGCGGCAACCCGGAACGATCTGGCCCCGGCCGGCCCGTTGGTTGGAAAACGGTTTTTGTGGACGGAAAATTGAAGGCTCAGGCGGCACATATCGGCCAGTCCGTTGGTCAACAACCCCCAGGGCAACGTGGTCTGTCCCTCTTTCAGTTTCCGGCCGGTTTCGTCAAAAACCCGAACCCGCACGGGGTAAAGCGCGGAGACGTAGTCGGCTTCGTGGCTGACGGAAGCGATGCTGTTGGTGGTGGACCAGGAAAACGAGTTGGTTCGCAAAACCGGCCGCCAGGGGCGACCATCGGCGTCGGTTGCCGGCGGTTGCAGAGTGGTCAATTCCACAAAATTGACCACGGTTTTGGAAGCTTCAACGGCCTTGACTCCGATCAACAGCTGCAAATTGGGACGCCAGTCGGTCTGCGAATGATCCGGCGCGTTTTCGACGGTGCCGGTAATCTTTTTCAGAATGCCGAGGCCCGGCCGGAACGCCGGATCAATGGCGTCATTCGTTTCCTTCAGCTCCGTCCCGGTGCAGCGGAAGACCAGCCCGGCCATGGCGATCCAAAAAATCATGGTCCGGGCAAAATTCATTTTGTTCTCATCATCATCGCACGGGATGCGGCTCTGGCAAGTAACCGGACCGGGTCATTTCGTCAATTCTAACTGGCGGAATGGAAAATCAACGTATATTCGTCCAGTCATTGCCCCTGGCGCTCTTCAGTATTTTATTTTATGAAAACGCTGCATCCCAAATCCCCTGGTTTTACCCTGGTCGAGATTCTCACCATCATCGGCTGAAAAGCAGATTTTATGCCGTCAGTAATATGTTTTTATGCAGCTTATGGTCGCGGCTGGACCAAATAACAGGCCATGGATGGCAAAATTTGTGGATGCCGGCCCACATTTTTCTGTCACAGTTTCCTTTGGCCGGCCACTACCTCGGTGAATATGAAAACAGATTCGATCCCGGAACCGGAGTTGTCGAGCGACGTTTCCCTGGTGGAATTGAGTCTGGCCGGCGACCGCGACGCGTTTGGCCGGATCGTTGCGCGTTATCAATCGTCCATTTGTGCCCTGGCGTACAGCGCCTGCGGCAACGTCGGCCGGAGCGAGGATCTGGCGCAGGATATTTTCATCACCGCCTGGCGCCGGCTCGGCAGCCTGCAGGAACCGGCCCGGTTCAAGGCCTGGCTCTACGGCATTGCCCGTAATCTCATCCATAGTACCTTCCGGCGGCACGCCCGCAATCCGCTGGCCGGCGCCGAAACGCTCGAAGACGGACATGAACCGGTTTCAACGGTCGATGGACCCGATGTCCACGCCATCAGCCGGGAGGAGGAAACCATCCTCTGGCACGTCCTGTCGGGTTTGCCGGAAATTTACCGCGAACCAATGGTGCTCTTCTACCGCCAGAACGAGTCGGTGCCGGCAGTCGCCGACGCGCTGGAGATCTCCGAGGAAGCCGTCCGGCAGCGCTTGTCACGCGGACGCGCCCTGCTGAATGAAGGGGTGGCGAAGGTAATCCAGAACGGTCTGCGTCGTTCGCGCCCGACGGACACCTTCGCGGTGGCGGTGGTCGCTGCTTTGCCGCTGGTGGCCGCAGCCACGACCGCCAAGGGCGCGATCGTCGGCATGGCCACCACGAAAGGCGCCACCGGCCAGGCGACGGGACTGGTGGGTTTTCTGAAAGGCATCGGTTTTTTTGCCGGATTGATCGCCGTCCCGGCCTCGCTCGGCACTTTGTTTGGACATTTACTGCGCCGGGACGCAGACGGTTCGCCTCGACAACGCAAGGCCGCCGCCCGGTTCTGGCGCGTGTTCGGCGCCGGCATCGGCCTGCTGCTGTTCATGCCGTTATTGTTGACGTTTGGTGTTACCGGTTTCCTGCCTGGCAGCGCTCGCGCGACATTTCTTTCGGTGATGACCGTCTGGCTGGGGCTGGCGTACCTGTTCGTGCCCGCCTCGCTCGTGTTTTGGATCTGGCAGCGGTGCCGACGTTGGCCGGATGCCGGCACGGGCAGCGAAAACCGGAATGAGTCGTCCGCACCCGCGGTCGATACGGGCCGCGCCGGCATCACCCGATGGATTCCGCGTCGGCCGATTGTCCTGCTGACCATCGCCGCCGCCAGCCTGCTGGTCTTTTGTTATAGCGACACGAATCACAATATCGCGACTCCTTCGGCAGCCGAACTGCGCGACATCATCGAGCAAAACCGGCCCGCCGACCTGCAGGTGGCTGTGCTGGTGCAACATTACCGTTCTCTCTGGCACGAGTCGTCCGAGACGTACCGCACGATCTGGATCGAGCTCACCAGAAACGGAAAAACGACCAGGTATTCGACCCTGGCGGACGATGCCACCTGGGCGTTGCTCGCGCAAAAAGGAATCGCCTATCGGACCTATGTTGCCGGCCGCGATTTCGAAATACTCGGCACGCCGGGCCGGCTTCTGCCGCTGCTGGCCGGGTTCGTCCTGGCCATGGGGGTCATTTTCCTGTTGGGCCGGCATAAAACCTCTCTTCAGTACCAATCCAGATCATGAATAAACCAGCCTATACCACAATTGTGGTCGTGATGACGATTGTCGCCGTTTTGGCCGTTCAAAGCATCTGGCACCATTTTCATCCAGCACTCACTCCACCGGCAGGTCGGGCGGTTCAGAGGCCATTGGCTTCGGATGATGGCAAGGCAGCTCAACAAGCGGCGCGGGATTTTTTTACGGCCATGAAAGACGGTGACTGGGACTCAGTTGCTAAGTTTTGGCCGACGGGTCCCGGCGTCAAACGGAAGTTTGACGATATTTTCACCGCTAAAACCAAAGAGATCGTTTCCGGATTGGAGATTGTGAGCATCGGGACCCCTTACCGGGAATCCGGCAACGGTTGGACGATGATTCCTTACCAGGTGCAATTCAAAGACGGCGGCTCGCAAACGAACAGCCTGCGGATGCAACAACAGCGCGACGGCCAATGGATTTGGGGCGGTGGATTTTAGGCGGAAACGGTGCCCGTCCGGCCCTCAGGCCGCGGTTGAGCAGCTGTCACCGCGGTTCCCGTGCGAGCGGACCTTCTTGACGCCGATGGCGGGCTGGATTATGGAGGAAGGGCCTATGAGCCAGACGGAGTCACATCATTTTCAGGCGGAGATCCGGCAGTTGCTGGACATCGTCATCCATTCGCTTTACACGGACAAAGAAATTTTCGTGCGCGAGCTGATTTCCAACGCCGCGGACGCGTGCGAGAAGCTGCGGTTCAATCAATCGTCGGGCCGGCCGGTCCATCAATCGGACGTGGCGCCGGTCATTGCCATCAACACGGACGACAAGGCCGGCACATTTACCATCACCGACACCGGAATTGGCATGACGCACGGCGAACTGGTGGAGAACCTGGGCACGATTGCGCATTCGGGCACCCGGGCATTTCTCAAACAACTGGCGGAGGAAAAGAAGCCGGACGTGAGATTGATCGGCCAGTTTGGCGTGGGTTTTTATTCGGCGTTCATGGTGGCCCGGCGGGTGACCGTCCTGACCCGGTCGTTTGCGCCGGAGGAAACCGGCTGGCAATGGAGCAGCGAAGGCGCCGGCGGTTACGAACTGGTGCCGGCGGCCGACCTGCCGCGTGGCACCAAAATCACGCTGGAGCTCAAGGACGATGCCAAAGAGTTCGCGCTCGGCGGCACGATCGAGCGGATCATCCAGCGTTACTCGAGTTTTGTGCCGTTTCCCATCGAGCTGAACGGCAAACGGCTCAACACCATCCAGGCCATCTGGGCCCGGAACCGCAATGAAATCAAAGAGGAGGAATACAACGAGTTTTATACGTTCGTCGGGCATGACGATGAGAAACCGCTGTACCGGCTGCATTTCACGGCCGACGCGCCGCTGTCCATCCAGTCGTTGCTGTTCGTTCCGGCGCGGAACTTTGAGACCATGGGCCTGGGCCGCATCGAGTCGGAGGTCAACCTGTATTGCCGCAAGGTCCTGATCCAGGCAAAGGCCAAAGGGCTGTTTCCGGACTGGTTGCGGTTCCTGCGGGGGGTGGTCGACAGTGAAGACCTGCCGCTCAATATTTCGCGCGAGACGATGCAGGATACGGCACTGATGCAGAAGCTGAACAAGGTATTGGCCGGCCGCTTCCTGAAATTTCTCGAGGAACAGGCCGAAAAGGACGCGGAAACCTACGGGAAATTTTACCGGGAATACCAGCGCTATCTCAAAGAAGGCGTGGTCACCGATTTCACGCACCGGGAAGCGCTCGGCAAACTGCTGCGCTACGAATCATCCACGCTGGAAGCGGGCCGGATCACGTCGCTGGCGGAGTACGTGAAGCGGATGCCGTCCGAACAGAAGGAGATTTATTGTCTGCTGGCGCCGAACCGCGCGGCGGCGGAGAGCAGTCCGTATTACGAGGTGTTTCGCGGCCGGAAATTCGAGGTGCTGTTCCTCTCGGATCCCTGGGATGAATTTGTGATGGAACATCTGCACGCATTCGAAGGCAAGCCGCTGCGCCTGGCGGAAAAGGCGGACCTGGACCTGGGCGAAACGGAAGCGGTCGGCGCGTTGCCCGCGGACGCGGTGAAGTCGCTGTCGCAATGGTTGAAGGAAACCCTGGGCGATCGGGTCCAGGAAGTGCGGGTTTCCAAACGGCTGGTCGAGAGCCCGGCGGTGGTCGTCGATGCGGACAAACTCATGACTTCCAACATGCGCCGCATCATCAAGGCCATGAAACGGGAAGGGAAGGAAGCGCCGGCGAAGTATGACCTGGAGATCAACCCGGCGCATCCCATCGTAGCCGGACTGGAGGCCATGCGGCAGAAGGACCCTGCTCTGGCGGCCAGTGTGGCGGAACAGATTTTCGACAACGCCCGGGTTGCTGCCGGATTATTGGACGATCCGCGCATCATGTTGCAACGGTTGAACCAGCTTCTCGAGAAGGTCCTCGCCACCAGGCAATCGTAGCGGTGGAAGGTAGGGACCGCGCTGCGGCGTCCGGACAGAGCAGCGCGCTGTCCCTCCCTTACAGGTGTTAATCAGCCTAATGCCCGACTCGCTTCGCAACATCACGGCTTAATCCGTAAAACGATCAAAAACCCCAATGTTTTTGGCGTATTTTGTGCTGTATTTTGAAGCCAGTTTAGTCGGTTAAGATTTTTGAGAAGTATGTATCACCCGGTCGGATGGCGAGCCAGAGCGTCCATCGCATTCATAATTTGTGGTTTGGCTGGAGTTTCATCTCCGGCCCGGGGGCAGACTGCCGTTGACGATTTCTATTCGACGCCGGCAGGCGCGGCCCTGACCGTGGCGGCGCCGGGAGTGCTGCTCAATGATCCGGGTGGCGGGCTGACCGCGATGTTGGCGGCGGGGCCGATGAACGGAACGCTGGCGTTCAATGCCGACGGTTCTTTTGTCTATACCCCGGCGACGAATTTTACCGGGCTGGATGCGTTTACCTACCAGGTGACCGATGGTTCGCAGACTTCCAGCGTCGCCACCGTGGCCATCACCGTCCTCGCCTCGGGTGAACTTTTTTACGATAATTTCAGCCGCCCGGCCGGTTCGAGCGACATTTTTCCTTGGGCCCAGGAATTCGCGACCGCCGTCGCGGGCACCTGGGGCATCACCAACAACCTGATGATTGGAAGCAGTTCGCCCACGAACTACGCCCTGGCGTACTATTCGAGCGCCAATTGGACGGATTATTCGGTCCAGGCGCAAATCCGGTTTGATGCGGACAATGCGGCGAGTGCGGGAATCGTGGGGCGTCTTGACGGGAACAGCGGGGCGCACTACGCCCTTTGGGTTTATCCGGAAAATTCACCCGAGATCTATGCCTCGGGAAACGGCACTGCCGTCCTGCGCCTGTTCAAATACCAGACCTGGGGTTGGCCCTACACCGCCATCGGTACTCCCGTGACGCTGTCCGGGATCGGCATCGACTGGCACACGGTGAAGTTGTCTTTCCAGAGCAATGCCGTTTCCGCCTGGTTCGACGGCAGCCCGGTGTTGACGGTGACCGATGACGGCACGCTGGATGGCCAGCCACCTTATCTTCAAGGCGGCATCGGCCTGAATCTGTGGACGTTGCCGTCGGCGGCCTACACCTTTTCCGTGGCCAATGTCATCGTGAGCCTCTCCTCCAACGCCGTTGCCAATGCCGACGTTTACAGCGCCCTCACCAACACGTCCCTGTTGGTGGCGGCTCCGGGAATTCTGGCCAACGATACCGGCAACGGACCGTTAACGGCTCTGCTGGTGAGCAACCCGGCCGGCGGAATTCTTTCGCTGACCAATAATGGCGGTTTCACCTACACCCCCACCAATGGATTCGTTGGTACGGACAGCTTCACCTACGAATGCACCGACGGCCAGACCACGTCCACGGTCGCCACGGTCACCATTACCGTCAACAACGCCACCCTGGCCGGCGATGATGCGTATCAGGTGGGCGGGAACTCGGTCCTCACCGTGCCCGCGCCCGGTATACTGGCCAACGATACCGGGAACGGGCCGTTGACAGCGATGCTGGTGAACGGGCCCGCGGACGGCACGCTCGCGCTGGCGGCCGATGGTGGATTCATCTACACACCCATGCCGGATTTTTCCGGCATGGACAGTTTTACCTACGAATGCACCGACGGCCAGAGCACGTCGAGCGTGGCCACCGTCAGTATCAACGTGTTGCCGGCGCCGGCTGCTGCCGACGATTTTTACAGCGTTGCTTCCGGAGCGGTCCTGAATGTGCCGGCCCCGGGCGTTCTTTTCAACGACTTCAGCACCAACGGCAGTCTGGCCGCGGTGCTGGCCGCCGGCCCGGCATTTGGAAATCTCACCCTGAACAGTGACGGTTCATTCAATTATCAGGCTCCCACCAATTACACCGGCATGGACAGTTTCACGTACCTGGCCACCGACAGCTACGGAACCTCCGACGTTGCAACTGTGGATGTCATGGTCACATTGCCGGGCGGCCTCTTCTGCGATAATTTCGCGCGGCCGACCGGTCCCGGCTCGATTTTCCCCTGGGTCCAGCAATCCGGCGCCTGGAGTATTACCAACGAGACGCTCGTGGGAACCAGTGATCTGGACAGTTACGGTTACGCGTATTGCAACAACACCAACTGGACGGACGGTTCGGTCCAGGCGCAGGTTCAATTTTCCTCGACCAACGCCTGGGGCGGGGGAATCGGCGGCCGGTTGAATCCCGTCACGGGCGCGCACTACGCCGCCTGGATTTACCCGGAAGGTTCGCCGGCGCCGTGGGCGACCAACGGATCGGGAACCAACCTGGCGGCGTTGCAACTCATCAAGTTTCAATATTGGACCGTCTACACCATGATGGGAAGCGCCGTGCCGTTGCCTCCCGTCGGAACCAACTGGCATACGGTCAAACTGGTTTTCCATGGAACCAACCTCATGGTGCGTTTTGACGGGAATCGGGTTACGAATGTGGTCGACGATGAATCATATGACGGTCAACCGGCCTATACCGGCGGCGGCATATCGGCGGATATGTGGACGGCTTCGCCGGCGGCCTATGCTCTTTCGTTCAGTAATGTCACAGTCAATCCTCTGGTTTTCAACTGCGGTTATCGTGTGTCCGAAAACACGTTGCTGACTGTGTCCAACCCCGGCGTATTGGGCGGCGATACTGATGTCTACGGGACCAACCTGACGGTGGCGCTGTTAACGGGACCGACCAACGGGATATTGAATCTCAACTCCAATGGCGGATTCACATACTGTCCAGCGCCCGGATTTGTGGGGACCGACAGCTTTATGGTTCAGGCCAGTGATGACCAGAACGTCGTGGGCACCTCGGCGGTGACGATTTCCGTCGTTCCGGTGGTGAGCGCCCCGGCGCCGACGATTCTTTCGATCGGCCTGACCAATAACGCGGTGATGATTACCTGGAGTTCGGTGGCCAACCGCAGCTATCGCGTGCAATCCAGCAGCGATCCGACCGGAACCAATTGGACGGATGTGCTGCCGGATGTGCCGGCGAGTGGTCCCACCACCAGCCAGACGAATGCGATCGGAAACGTGTCCTGGCAATTTTACCGCGTCATTCTCCTGTCGCCGTGATGGTTGATTGCCGGTAGCGGCCTCTGGGCCCGGCCGTTCATCTGTTTTCTGTGGTTAAAAACAACAGGGGCCGGCGCTGCGCCGGCCCCTGAATCAACCACCTGACTCCAAATCACGTGACCGGCTCAAGGCGCCGGGGTGACATTGAGGACCCGTGAATCGTAGGTGATGGCGGTATTGCCCGGGTCGAGGAATTCCAGCTTCACCACCGCGGTCTGATGCGGCCGCAATGCCTCGTCGCCGCCAAAGCGGACTTTGACATAAGGACTGCCCAGCGGAGCCAGCAGGGCCGTCTGGCCGTCGGCATTGACCAGCGTGACATTGGCGCTCAGGTTATCCAGCGCGAGGAACAGCGGGGCGGAAATCGTCGTGCTGCCGGTATTCCGGATCTCCACCACTTGGAAGTAATGGTGATTGTACCCGTCCTGGAAGAAACCCTGGCTGGTGACCGACACGCTTGACGGCGGCGGGATGGTCCCCGGCACGAAGAGGTCGCTCAGGTCGTTGACCAGCGCCACGTTGTTATAGCCGCCGAAGTTGTTGGTTTCGTTCAACGGGATGGGATTGTTGACCAGCGGCAGCCCGAAAATCTCTTCCATGGTTTTGACATCAGAGGAATGATTCAGCACCACGGAGCTGGCGTAGGCGTTGCCCTTGGCCAGCGGCGAGAGGATGATCTCGGGAATCGTGCGGTTGGTGCCGTCGCCGCCTTCAGTCTCGTCCCACCAGAGGATGATCACGCCGTTGTTCTTATAGGCCTCCGAAGCCATGATCTGGGGAAGAACGATGGACAGGAAGTTGTCGGCGGCGGCAACCGCGGACTGGTCGCCGGTGTAATGAACGCCCTGGTAGGTGAATCCGCCGTTCAGCGAGCTGTGGGCTTCGTTGTATTGATCCGGCGTAATCCAGTTATAGCGTCCCACCGTGTTGTTGTTGAGATCCGTGAAGAGTTGGGCGAGCGGATAGACATTCTCGAGCGCGGTATCGCTGAAGAGCGCCATGGGATTGTGCTTGACGGCGTAATTGTACTGGGTGGTGCCGTTGTAGGGATTGACCGGGCCGTTGGTTCCCGATGCGCTGTTCGTGGGACTGGCGCTCAGGTCGACGTCTTCCTGGTAATCTTTCCACGGAATGCCCGCCTCATTCAGCTGCCGGGCTAGATGGGGCGTATGGTTGCGATGCCAGAAGAACAGGGTGCTGCCATTCGCGGTCAACTGACTGACCAGGCCGGATGAATCATAATAGAACGTATTGCCATTGGCCGGAGTGGGGTCGGCATCCGAATGAAACCCGAAATCCGACCCGGCTTCAGCCCAGACATAATTGGGTTCGGACGGATGAACGTTCATGCCGGCGTTGAAGTAGTTCAGCGCGTACGAAACCTGCACGGCGTTTGAATTTCCCGGGGTGATAAGGCTGTTGATATAGGGTGCCGCCGGGTTGCCGAGAATCTGCTGCGTGCCATTCGTCGGATTGGGCTGGGTGAAATTGTGGTTCTCCAGGGCGATCACAAAAATGTCGCCCACCGGCGTGCCGCCGGAATTGCCGCCGAATCCATCGTTTGCGTAAGCCAGCGAGGCTGCCAGCAACAGGCCGGCCGCCGCCGCGCCCACCGGCACAAAGCCGAGCCGCCGTTTTCCGGACGAAGGACGGAGGTTGGCGAAGCAACGATATTGATAGTCTTTGGAATAACTGACAGGTGTAGTTTTATTCATAGTCTCCCTTGGTTTTGGATAATCCTTATTTTCAGACTTACTTAAACAGGACCTCGCAACCTATGTAAACGTGACAATCGTGAAAAACTGGTGACGGATGTAGCGATGCGATAACGGCAGCGTTACATGTCCCCCAAATGCCGTCATTATGCGGCCAAGTTATTGCGGTTGAAACACATCCGTCACGTGGTGTATTCGGATTCCCTTCCCGGCGTCGGCCTTTTCTGTCCTGTTTTGGGCTCCAGTGATTTGGGCTTTTTCTCCATTTCACCCCCGAATGGGTGCTTTTCACCCCGGAATAACATCAGAATATCCCTGTTTTGTTCCATTTCAGCCGGTTTGTATTAATTTAGGACAGACGATGCGGTTGGAAGACTCGGATAGCCGCAGCGTATGACTGAAGGGATCAGAACCTGAATATGGAAAAGAAGATGAAAAGCACTAAAACTGTTGGCGCAGCGGGGTTTACGCTGTTGGAAATCACCATTGTTACTGCGATTATCAGCTTGTTGGCGACCCTCGCCATACCCAACTTTATCAGGGCCCGTGCCAGTTCCCAGGCTACCAGCTGTATCAACAACTTGCGGCAAATCGATTCCGCCGCCCAACAGTTTGCGATGGAACAACATAAACGGAATGGCCAGCAGTTGGATTATCCCACCGACCTGACGCCGTATGTCCGCCTGAACTCGGATGGCAGCATTCCGCCCTGTCCGGCCGGCGGCAATTATACCTGTGACGTGATTGGGACTCCGCCGACGTGCGATCTGAGCGACACCACCACGCCGGCTCACATTTTGCAATAGTCTCCGGCCTTCGGGGTCCGGATTAACAATTAAACGTAGATCGCCAAGGAGCTCGTCCTCCTCCGTCCCGCCAGGCGGGACGGAGGACGGATGAGAAAAAATGAGACGTAAAGCATGAAACGTGATTAACACAGGGTACTGAACTTCCACTGATTTTATGACTCCTGATTTCCGCCTTCTGAATTGTCACTTGTCCTTCGTCCGCAGGTTGCACCGGTTTTCGCAGATCAGAGGCTCGGGAGAGGCGATCGCCAACAGCCCATTGATCCAGCCATGGGCTTGGCCATCCACGAGAAAATTTCAGGCCGCGGCAGGACGAAAGACGACCCACGCGATCCACCTGTGACGGGTCACACGGTTTTTGCGTCCGGCCTTCGGCGTCTCCTTCAACCCTTCGCCTTTATGAGTTCAGCCTCCGGTCACATGTCGCGCAGTGTCCTGGCTGGAAAAAGGCGGAGCGGGCACTCCGCTGGCCGCCGCACGTCCCGATAGCAGCGGCGCGCAAGGGCCTGCGCGCCCGAATGGACGAGAACGGAGCCACATGTCGCGCATCCCGGTTACGATGCATAGGCATTCCAGAGCAGTTTGGCGGTGACGGCCAGAACCATGGAAATGAAAATCGGGCGGATGAATTTTGCGCCTTTGAGAACCACCAGATGCGATCCGATGCGGGCGCCCAGCAGCTGGCCGACGCCCATCGTCAGGCCCGGAATGAAGAGGACCGAGCCGGCCCCAAGGAAAAACAGCAGCGAACTGAGATTGCTGGCGAAGTTCATGACCTTGGTGAAACCGGTGGCCCGGGTGAAATTGTAACCCAGGCCCAGCACGAACGCCATCGCCCAGAACGTCCCCGTGCCGGGTCCGAAGAAACCGTCGTAAAAGCCCAGCAATAGTCCGAAGATCATGTCGAATCGTGTTCGCGACAGGCGCGGTCGTGTGTCCCCGGCGCCCAGATCCGGTTTGAGAAGCGTATAGACGGCGACGGCCATCAACAGCATCGGAATGGCCCGCACCAGAAAATCCCGCGGCAACCGTTGCACCAGCAATGTGCCGAGGGCCGCGCCGATGAAGGTGATGACAAATCCCCGTTTGCAGTCCGCGAGGGACACGGTGCCGACGCGGGCGTGATGGACGGCGGCGCTGCCGGAGCCGAAGGTGGCCTGGAGTTTGTTCGTGCCGAGGGCGAGCCGGGGATCCATACCCAGATTCATCAGGACGGGCAGGGTGATCAGGCCGCCGCCGCCGGCGATCGAATCCACAAAACCGGCGACCAGGCCCGTTCCGAACAACAGCGGCAGGTACCAGGGTTGAATCATGCGGGGAAGAATTCAGTAGCGGGAATTCAGAATCCAGCGGAAAAGGCCGTGGGCAACATCGAACAACGAACACCGAACGCTGAACATCGAAGGTCTTGTCACGTGTCACCTGTCACGTGTCACCAAGGCATCAAGGCAGGTCCGTGGACCCCATCAAATAACGGTCGCATTCGCGGGCGGCGCCGCGGCCTTCGTTGAAGGCCCAGACCACCAGGCTCTGGCCGCGGCGGCAATCGCCGCAGGCGAAGACATTCTTGAGGTTGGTCGAGTATTTTTCGAAATCGGCCTTGACGTTGGTGCGCGCATCGCGTTCGAGCTGCAGCGAGTCCAACAGTGGCTGTTCGGGTCCCAGAAAACCCATCGCCAGCAGGACCAGTTGCGCCGGCAGGACCTTTTCCGTGCCGGGAACTTCCTTCGGCATGAACTGGCCTTTGTCGTTCCGTTCCCATTGGATCTGCACGGTAAGCACTTCCTTCACGTGGCCATGGCCATCGGCGTTGAATTTTTTGACGGTGGTGAGATAGACGCGCGGGTCGGCGCCGAATTTGGCGGCGGCCTCTTCCTGGCCATAGTCGAGCTTGTAAATTTTCGGCCATTCCGGCCACGGATTGTCCCGGGCGCGATCTTCGGGCGGCCGCGGCAGAATCTCAACCTGCACCAGGCTCCGGCAGCCCTGGCGCAATGAAGTGCCCACACAGTCGGTGCCGGTGTCGCCGCCGCCGATCACCATGACGTCTTTGCCGGCGGCATCGATGAAATTGCCGTTCTTGTGCTGGTCGAGCAGGCTGCGGGTGTTGGCGGTCAGGAAATCCATCGCGAAATGGATGCCTTTCAGCTCGCGGCCGGGCACCGGCAGATCGCGCGGCCGGGTGGCGCCCGTCGCGAGGATCACCGCGTCAAATTCCTTCAGCAGTTTGTCGGCCGGATAATTTTTGCCGACCTCGGTATTGCAGACGAACCGGATGCCTTCGGCCTCCAGTTGTTTGATCCGGCGGAGGACGACCTGTTCCTTGTCCAGTTTCATGTTCGGAATGCCGTACATGAGCAGGCCGCCGGGGCGGTCCGCGCGTTCGAAAACGGTGACGAGGTGGCCGGCCTTGTTCAATTGCGCCGCCGCGCACAGGCCCGCCGGGCCGGACCCGACGACGGCCACTTTCTTGCCGGTCCGCTGCTTCGGCGGTTCGGGCACAATCCAGCCGTGTTCCCAGCCGTGATCGGCGATGGTGCATTCGATGTTCTTGATGGTGACCGGGGGATTGTTGATGCCGAGCACGCAGGAACCTTCGCAGGGGGCCGGGCAGACGCGGCCGGTGAAATCGGGAAAATTGTTCGTCTTGTGCAGCCGTTCCAGCGCTTCCTTCCACAGGCCGCGATAAACAAGGTCATTCCATTCCGGGATGAGATTGTGGATGGGGCAGCCGCTGGCCATGCCGTTGAGGAGCGTGCCGGTATGGCAGAACGGGATGCCGCAGTCCATGCAGCGCGCCCCCTGCTGGCGGAGCTTCGCCTCGTCCAGGTGATGATGGAACTCGTTCCAATCACGAATGCGCTCCACCGCCGACCGGTCAGCCGGCAGTTCCCGCAAATACTCGATGAATCCAGTGGGTTTGCCCATCTTGGTTTATTGCTTCTGACAGACTATCGTTGTTGTGCCGCAAAGCATAGGACATACCGGCCCTATGCAGCGGAATTTCACCCGCCGCCGACGCGCGCCACATCGCGCACGTTGGCTTCGAACGCCGCCATGATCGCTTCGTCGCCGCTCAGGCCCTGTTCCTTCACCTTCTGCATCTGCTCCAGCACGCGTTTGTAATCGTTGGGAATGACTTTGACGAATTTGGGAACCATGCCGTTCCAATCGGCCAGCACCCGGGCCGCCCGGTCGCTCTTCGTGTAGGTCTGATGACGCTGAATCAGTTTCCAGATGGTTTCGATTTCATCCGGGTTCGCCAGTTTCTCCAGTTCCACCATCTGCATATTGACGCGCGAGGCGAAATCGCCGGCTTCGTCGAGGACATACGCGATGCCGCCGGACATGCCGGCCGCGAAATTACGCCCGGTCCGGCCCAGGATGATCACGCTGCCGCCGGTCATGTATTCGCAGCCGTGGTCGCCGATCGCCTCGACGACGGCGTTGACGCCGGAATTGCGGACCGCAAACCGTTCGCCGGCCATGCCGCGCACAAAAATTTCCCCGCACGTCGCGCCATACAGCGCCACGTTGCCGATGAGGATGTTTTCCTCCGGAACAAATGTCGAACCTTTGGGCGGGTAAACGATGATCCGGCCGCCGCTGAGGCCTTTGCCGAAGTAATCGTTGGCGTCGCCTTCCAGTTCAATGGTCATGCCGCGGGGCATGAACGCGCCAAGGCTCTGGCCGGCGCTGCCGGTGAATTTGAGATGAATGGTGTCGTCCGGCAGGCCGTTTGGACCGTGTTTCCGGGTCACTTCGCTGCCGGTGATGGTGCCGACGACGCGGTGGACGTTGCGGATGGGCAGGTCGGCATGGACGCGTTCGCCGCGTTCGATGGCCGGTTCGCAGATCTCGAGCAGCTTCGTCACGTCGAGCGATTTTTCAATGCCGTGGTCCTGGCCGATCTGGCGGTAACGTCCGATGTCGGAACCAACTTCCGGCTGGTGCAGGATCGGCGTCAGGTCGAGGCCTTTGGCTTTCCAATGGTCGATGGCCTTCCACGGCGCCAGTTTGTCGGTGCGGCCGATCATTTCGTTAAGCGTCCGGAAACCGAGCCGGGCCATGATCTCGCGGAGTTCCTGCGCGACGAAGCGCATGAAATTGACCACGTAATCCGGGTCGCCGCTGAACCGCTCGCGCAATTTCGGGTCCTGCGTGGCCACGCCCACCGGGCAGGTGTTCAGATGGCAGACGCGCATCATGATGCAGCCCAGCACGACCAGCGGCGCGGTGGCGAAACCGAATTCCTCGGCGCCGAGCAACGCGGCCACGGCCACGTCGCGGCCGGTCTTCATCTGGCCGTCGGCCTCGACGTAGATGCGGCTGCGGAGATTGTTGAGCACGAGCGTCTGGTGCGTTTCGGCCAAGCCGAGTTCCCACGGCGCGCCGGCGTGCTTGATGGACGACAACGGCGAGGCGCCGGTGCCGCCGTCGTGGCCGCTGATGAGCACCACGTCGGCATGCGCCTTGGAAACGCCGGCGGCGATGGTGCCGACGCCGACTTCCGACACCAGCTTTACGCTGACGCGGGCGTTGCGGTTGGCGTTCTTCAGGTCATGAATCAGTTCCGCGAGGTCTTCGATGGAATAAATATCATGGTGCGGCGGCGGCGAGATCAGGCCGACGCCGGGCGTGGTGAACCGGGTCCGGGCGATTTCGGGAAACACCTTGCGGCCGGGCAGTTCGCCGCCTTCGCCGGGCTTGGCGCCCTGGGCCATCTTGATCTGCAATTCCCGGGCATTGACGAGGTAATGGCTGGTCACGCCGAACCGGCCGGAAGCGACCTGCTTGATGGCCGAATTCTTGGAGTCGCCGCGTTCATTGGTCCAGACGTAGCGGTCCGGGTCCTCGCCGCCTTCGCCGGTGTTGCTCTTGCCGCCGAGCCGGTTCATGGCAATCGCGAGCGCCTCATGCGCTTCCTTGCTGATGGAGCCGTAGCTCATGGCGCCGGTCTTGAACCGTTTGACGATTTCATCGACCGATTCGACTTCATCGATGGCCAGCGGCTTATCGGCCCATTTGAACTCGAGCAAGCCGCGCAGCGTGCAGAGGTTCTTGGCCTGGTTGTTGACCAGTTCCGCGTATTCCTGGAAAATCTTGTAGCTCCCCAGCCGGCAGGAAATCTGCAGCTTGTGGATCGTCTGCGGATTGAACAGGTGATATTCGCCGCCGTCGCGCCATTGGTACTGGCCGCCGGCATCGAGGGCGACGCCGTTGACCGGCCGGTCGGGGAAAGCGCGCCGGTGCCGTTGCAGGACTTCCTCGGCCAGCACGTCGAGCCCGACGCCCTGGATGCGCGAGGGCGTCCAGGTGAAATATTTGTCCACCACGACGCTGTTGAGGCCGACGGCCTCGAAAATCTGGGCGCCGCGATAGCTCTGGATGGTGGAGATGCCCATCTTGGCCATGGTCTTCACCACGCCTTTGACGGCCGCCTTGATAAATTTCTTGATGGCGGTCTTGTGATCGATCTTCACCAGCAACCCTTCGCGGATCAGGTCATCCAGTGTTTCGTAGGCGACGTAAGGATTGATGGCGCTGCAGCCGTAACCGATGAGCAACGCAAAATGATGCACCTCGCGCGGTTCGCCGGATTCCAGCACCAGGCCGATTTTGCCGCGGGTGCCGGCGCGGATCAGATGATGATGCAGGCCCGCCACCGCCAGCAGCGCGGGAATGGGCGCAAATTCCGGACTGAGGCCGCGATCGGACAGGATCAGAATGCTCACCCCGCCGGCAATGGCCTGGTCCGCGGCCGCAAACAATTTGTCGAGCGCCTGTTCCAGGCCTTTCGCGCCGGCGGCGGCTTGGAACACGATCGGGAGCGTCTCGGCCTTGAAACCGGGCTGTTCCACGTGCCGCAGTTTTTCCAGGTCCTCGTCCGTCAGCAACGGATGTTCCAGTTTGATCAGGGCGCAGCTTTCGGGCCGGGGATTGAGCAAACTGCCGCGGGCGCCGACCATGGTCTCGGTGGACGTGATATTTTCCTCGCGGATGGGATCGATGGGCGGGTTGGTGACCTGGGCAAAGAGCTGCTTGAAATAGTTGTAAAGCAACTGCGGTTTGTTCGACAACACCGCCAGCGGCGTGTCGGTGCCCATGGACCCGAGCGGCTGCACGCCGTCGTTGGCCATCGGGCCGATGATAAACCGCAAATCTTCGAAGGTGTACCCGAACGCCTGCTGGCGCTGCAGCACGGTCTGGTGGCCGGGTTCGGTCCGGAAGCCCGGGTCGGGCAGATTTTTCAGCAGCAAATGGTGCTGGTCGAGCCACTGGCGGTACGGATGCTGCGTGGCGTATTTGTTCTTGAGCTCCTCGTCGGCAATGATGCGGCCCTGCTCGGTATCCACGAGGAACATGCGGCCGGGCTGCAACCGGCCCTTGCGGGCCACGCGCTCGGGTTCGATCGCCAGCACGCCGGCTTCGGAAGCCATGATGACCAGGTCATCCTTGGTGACGTAATAGCGCGACGGGCGCAGGCCGTTGCGGTCCAGGCAGGCGCCGATGACTTTGCCGTCGGTAAAGGCGATGGAGGCCGGGCCGTCCCACGGTTCCATGAGGCAGGAATGATATTCGTAAAACGCGCGTTTCTCCGGCGACATGCTCTCATGGTTTTCCCACGGCTCGGGAATCATCATCATCATGGCATGCGGCAGTTCGCGTCCGGCCATGACCAGCATTTCGACGCAATTGTCGAACATGGCCGAGTCGCTGCCGTCGGTATTGATGACGGGCAGGAGTTTCTTGATGTCGTTGCCGAACAAGGCGGACGAGAAATTGGCCTGGCCGGCGTGCATCCAGTTGATGTTGCCGCGCAGCGTGTTGATTTCGCCGTTGTGAGCGATGTAACGGTACGGATGGCTGCGGTCCCAGCTCGGGAACGTGTTCGTGGAGAACCGGGAATGGACGAGCGCCAGCGCGGTGACCATGCCGGGGTCGCGCAGGTCGGGATAATATTTGGCGACCTGTTCGGGCATGAGCATGCCTTTGTAGACCACGGTTTTCCAGGAGAGGCTGGAGACGTAAAACCAGTTGCCGCCGGGAAGGTTGCCGGCATAACGGATGCGCTGCTCGGCAACCTTGCGGATGACGTACAGCTTGCGTTCAAACGCGAGATCGTCCGTGAGCGACGGGTGGCGGCCGATGAACACCTGCGCCATGTGCGGTTCGGCGGCCACGGCGGTTTTGCCCAGCGACGAGTTGTCGGTTGGAATATCGCGCCAGCCGATCAGCGTCTGGCCTTCCTCGGCCACGATTTTGGCGAAGGCGGCCCTGACCGTCTCGCGTTCGGCGGGATTTTTCGGCAGGAACAGCATCCCGACGCCGTACTGGCCCGGGGCGGGGATTTTAAAGCCGGCCTTATCGGACGCTGCCAGGAGGAACTCGTGCGGCGTCTGCATCAGAATACCCGCGCCGTCGCCGGTGTTGGCTTCGCAGCCGCACGCGCCGCGGTGGTCGAGGTTGACGAGGATCTGGAGGGCGTCGGTCACCAACTGATGGGACTTGCGTCCCTTCATATTGACAACGAATCCGACCCCGCAGGAATCGTGTTCAAACTGCGGGTCATAAAGCCCTTGTTTGGATGGCGGTGCCGTCCGCACGCCCGGGTTGCTGTTTTGCTTGTTTCTGCTGGTCATCGCTTCGACTGTGTCTGCCAGTCGTTCGTCTATTTTTTACTCCTTTTTTACGTCTGCGCAATAAATGTTTTTTAAAAAGGCCAATGCCGTCTCATTAGAATTCAATTTATTAATCTAATTAACATTAGGCGCGAAAAAACGCGGCCGGAAAATCCCGGTTCCCTTTCGGTTCCGGCGTAAATAACATGGGTGAAAGATGCCATACGACCCGCCCGCCGCCAGAAGTGCCGGCAAGCAGAAGCGGGGTCGGGCTTTCCAGCCTGCCGGTTCAGTCGACTTTCAGTCGCCAGGTTCTTTCCCGGGCGGGAAAGCCCGGGAAACCGGCAGACAGGAATGTCCCCCCCACAAAAATGAGATGCCCGAGGAACGAATCCCGTTTCCCGGTGTCTTATAGATATGCGATCCCGTTGGGCGCTCACGGCCCGCCGAAACCGGGTAACGGTCGGATTCACATTAATCGAGTTGCTGGTGGTCATCGCCATCATCGGCATTCTGGCCGCGCTGCTGTTGCCGGTGTTGTCGGCGGCAAAAAGAAGAGCCCACCAGGTTCAATGCGTGAACAATCTCCGGCAGTTGACGCTCGCCAGTTTCGTGTATGCGACGGAAAGCGGTTCGCATGCGGCTTACACCAATTCCGTCAATCCGGCCAGCCTCTGGATGGGCACTGAATATTACGCGAACCAAAACAAAATCTTCATCTGTCCGACGACCCAGGAACCGGTGCCCATGCCCGCCGACCAGACCTCCGGCGCGGCGGACCTGACCTGGGTATGGACGTATCCCCCGATGACCAACACCATCACCGGCAGCTACGCGCTAAACGGGTGGCTGTATGACACGGTGCAGTTCGGTGCGGAAGATCATCCCGAATTCATGATGAGCAGGCAATCCTCCATTCAAAGGCCTTCGCAGACGCCGGTGTTTTGCGATGCGATGTGGGTGGACCTCTGGCCGCTGGAAACCGATCCGCCCTGTCCGGATCTTTACAACGGCAGCCGCGCCGATACCGGGATGACGCGCTGTACGCTTCTCCGGCATGCCGGCAATCCGGCCGGCGCGCCCCGGGACTTCGACACGGCCCAACGCTTGCCCGGTGCCATCGACATCGGCATGGCCGACGGCCACGTGGAACTGGTCGCGCTCGAAAACCTTTGGCAGTATGCCTGGCACTTCAATTGGGTCCCGCCCCCCAGCCGTCCGCAATAAGCAAACTCAAACGTATTCCCTTTTCACGGGCGTGAGTTTTTCATGCGACTTTTGCGACGGCGCTGTCCATTGATCAGCTGAAGCAACGGGAATTCAATCTTATGAACGCAACCAAAGCCGCCATCGGCGGCGCAATCGTTCGGGTGGCGGCCGGACGAGGAGAAATTTTGGAGTGCGCGGGCCGGGCCGCGTTTTGAAAGTGGCGACCGGTCGCCGCCGTCCCAACCCGTCGTCGGGCGGCGGGGCGAGTTTTACGGCGCGGCGGGCCCGACGTCGTCGGGCGTCAGGATGCGGTTCACGATCGGCGCGGCTGACAGCTGGTCGGCGCCCACGTCGAATGGTTGATGGCGCGGCTGGCCGTCCATGTCCAGCGTGACGTATTCGAACGCGCCGGCGCCTTTGCCGATGGCCGGGCTGCCGGCGGTCAAACGATACTCGCCGTTGGCATCCGGTTTCAATTGCGGATCCACCTTCGTAAAAGCACCAAGCGGCAGATCGCCGGTCGTATTGGTGCTGCCCCACCAAATATTGCCCTGCCAGACGCAATGGTACATCGGTCCGTGGATATCCACCAACTGGTCCGGGCCGATGACGATATTATTGGCCACGGTGACATTGGTTGCTCCGAGGCCGTTCCGCCGCCACAACATCATCAGGCTCTGCCGGCAATTGACGAGGGTATTGAAAACGATCTGGAGACCGTCGGGACGGTCGTGCGAAGTCAATTTGTTTTCCGGCACCACGCCGTCACCGTTGCCGATGTGGATGCCGTGGCGGCAATTCTCGAAATAGTTGCTGTAAATGCGGTCATACTTGCCGAAGATGCGGACGCCCTCGCTGCCGATGAAAAAATTGGCGTAAACGATGTTCCGGTCGCCGTGCCGCAGTGACAATTCGCTGCAATTGTTTCCGAATGTGTTGAAACGGTAGGTATTGTCGCACGATTTGTTGCAGATGTTTTCGTTTTCGCCCCGGCAGCCGATGAACAGGTTGTGTTCCACCAGCGAATGGGCCGGCGACAGGCTTCGGCCGCTCAAGCCGATCTGGATGGCCGAGCAGTTGTTCTGGTGAGTGTCCGGAAAATTGGTGAAGCAGTTGTGATGGATCCAGGTCCGCTGCGCCATGCCGCTGGTGCCGGGTCCCTGGACATAGACCATTTGTCCCACGGTAAACTTGTTCTGGAAGGTATTGTGGTCGATCTCCGTGTCGTCGCCTTCGATCAACAGATAGTGACCATCGCCGGTCAGTTGGAACACATTGCGCGTGTAACGGCAATGGTTGGCGCCGACCAGCACCTCCTCACCGCCGACGGCATGGGTGAATTTGAATCCTTCAATCGTCACGTATTCCGCCGGTTTGGCCACGGTGAATCCCTTGCCACCGGTGATTTCTGCGCCGCCGATGGTTTCCGCCGCGATCACGATGGGTTGCTGCGCGGTTCCTGGCCGGGTAATGCGGATGGAATTGGCAGCCGGATAACTGCCGTTGGCCAGGACAATGCGGGTGCCGGGCGCGGCCTGGTCGATCGCCGTTTGCAGATCGGCCAGGGAAGAAACCTTGATTTCGGCAGCGGAAAGAGTGGTTGCCATGCCCAAACAATAAAGAAAACCGGACATCCGAATCGGGTGCATACTGGTTTGAGCGCCCGATGATGGTGAAGGTTACAGTTTTTTTGATGTTCCGTGGAGCGGTCTGCCTGATAAACTACTTGGACACCGGCTGCGCGAGGAAACTGCGGCTTGAAAAGCAAAGAAGGCAACAAAGACTCCCTGATACCCTGACTTTGTTGCCCTCCGGTAACGGCTGAATTTGGCAGCCGGTGATTATTGCGGGGGATTGCCCGAAGCCGGCGGAGGCGTGTTCGGGTTTCCTTGCATCGATTGATTCGGGTTGTTTCCGTTCATGTTGTTATTGTCCTGGTCCCGATGGGTGCGACAGCCGGTGACCGCAGCAGTAATCAATGCCGCGATGGCAAGCAGGGTGAGTGTTCTTTTCATATTGTTTTTTGGGTACTGTTCGAATTTAAACTGCTGTAGCGCCGGCGCCGGACGCCGATTCGAGCCACCGGCTCTACCCTACACCAAATCCGTTAACACTACCGTTCTTTATCCTTGTTTGACGCCTCGTTGAGTTGCCTTTGCAAAATGCGTGCCGCAATCTTCGCCTTTATATTCAAGGCAATTTCAGCGACCGATGGCCGGGGGATGCGATTTCCGACTGCAAAATGCGTGATCGGGAAGCGTTCCCTTGCGAAGTGCAATGGCCCGGCGAACCGGCCGTTCCATAATCGGCCCGGGCTGAGATTGACGGCTTTGGTCACGAGGCTCATCGTTATAGCGGATAACGATGGAGGAATCCGTCCCATCCCCGAATTCCAGTAAGAGGCCGGACAGCTACTGGCTGACGCGGTTTGCCATCCTGCGCCTGCTCGGCGGTGTCTATGCCGTGGCGTTTCTGGCGGCCGCGCGGCAAATCCTGCCGCTGATCGGTTCGGATGGGCTGCTGCCGGTCGATCCATTTCTTTCCCGGGTCCGGTATGATCTGGGATCGACTGCGGTCGGATTCATCCGATTGCCCTCGCTGTTCTGGTTTGCTCATTCGGATGCGGTCTTGCAGGCGATGGCGTGGATCGGTTTCGGCCTGGCCTGCGTCGTGGCGGCCGGCTACGCCAATGCCATCCTGATGGCTGTGCTCTGGCTGCTGTATATGTCCTTTGTCCATGTCGGGCAGGACTGGTATGGCTACGGCTGGGAAATCCAGCTGCTGGAAACGGGTTTTCTGGCGATTTTTCTGTGTCCGCTGCTGGACGGCCGGCCTTTTCCCAAACGCGCGCCGCCGGTGATCGTGTTCTGGCTGTTTCGCTGGCTGATCTTCCGCATCATGATCGGCGCGGCGCTGATCAAACTGCGCGGCGACGAGGCCTGGCGCAATTTCACGGCGCTGTATTATCATTTCGAAACCCAGCCGATCCCGAATCCGTTGAGCCGCTGGTTTTTTTTCCTGCCCCGCGGGATATTGCGGGCGGGCGTCGGCTTCAACTTTCTCGCCGAATTGATCGCGCCCTGGTTCGCGTTTTATCCGCGCCTGGCCCGGCACATCGCCGGCGGCATCCTGGTGTTGTTTCAAGTCACGCTGATTCTCAGCGGCAACCTGTCGTTTCTGAACTGGCTGACGATTGTGCCGGCGCTGGCGTGTTTTGACGATTCGTTCTGGTCGAAGCTTCTGCCGGGGCCGCTCGTGTGCCGGGCGTTGGCCGCTGCTGGGTCCGCTCAGCCCTGTGTCCCGATGCAGCGCGTGGCGTGGGCGGTGGCGGTGGTCATTGGCTTGTTAAGCATTCAGCCGGTGGCGAACATCATTTCACCGAACCAGATCATGAACACCTCGTTTGACCCGCTCGACCTGGTGAACACGTACGGGGCGTTTGGCACGGTCGGCCGGGAACGGCTGAACGTGGTGTTTGAAGGCACTGCCGCCGCCGTGCCCGACGCGGGCGCAACCTGGACGGCCTATCCCTATCGCGCGCTGCCGGTCGCGCTGAACCGGCGTCCGCCGCAGATCGCACCGTATCAGCCGCGGCTCGACTGGCAGATGTGGTTCGCGTCGATGAGCACGCCGGAACAATATCCGTGGACGCTGCACCTGGTCTGGAAACTGTTGCACAACGATCCGGGCGCGTTGAGTTTGTTCGGCGGAAATCCTTTTCCGAAAGAGCCGCCCCGTTACATCCGCGCCGTGCTGTACCGTTATTCGTTCGCCCCGCCGGGAAACCCGGAAGGCGACTGGTGGAAACGCGAGGAGTTGGGCCTGTGGCTGCCGCCGCTTTCGGCCGACAATCCGCAATTCCGCGCCTTCCTGGAACAGGCCGGCTGGCTCGAGAACACGAACTCGGCAAAGCCGACGACGAGCGGCGGGTGACCGGCTTCACCGGAAAACTCCGGCCGGCGGGCAATCGAAAACAAAAGCGGCCCGGTCGGAAAGACCAGGCCGCTGCCGAATCAGTCAGTCAGACGATTTTATTTGGTCCAGATTTTGATGTTCTTGATGTAGGTATCCATCCGGGAGGTCGGGCTGTGACTCTGTTCGTAGACGCCGTCTTTCATATAAAAATCCGTCGCGCCGTTGTCTTGTTGGGTCCAGACCGATTTGCCGTTGACCCAGACCTGGATGGTATGGGTTTTCACGTTGTGGTCCACGTTCAACTGGAAATACTGGCCGCCAAGATTCTTGGCCAGTTCCGTCCCGCTGTAATCATGGATCGATCCGCCGTCCTTGCTGAACCAGAACAGCATGAAGGTGGTGGAGCCGTACTGGGCTTCCTGGGAGTCGCCGGTATGAATCTGGAAGATGCAGTAGCTGTTTTCGTTGGCGGGACACATCAGGTTGGATTGGTATTGGATTTCACCGCTGGTGTAGTCGGGATTAAAACGCTGTTCCGTGCGGGGCAGGGTGCTGCTGCCTGATGAGAACGGTTTGTCCGTGGTAAAGCACCAGCAATGATAGACGCCGCCGCTGTAGGTGTACCGGCTGCTTTCACTCAGGTTGTAAGGCCACTGAACGCTGAACGACAGGCTCTGGGATTTCCACCCGCTGCCGCCAATCTGGGCCTGCGCGGTTCCGGTCAATAATCCGCACACGGAAAGTCCGAGGACGGTGAGCGAGGTTAAACCGGCCAGCTGCTTTTTTCCGGTTGCGGGGTTTGAGGCATTGAACGAACTGATCATGATGTTCCTTGGTTATGGCCGGGTCAGGGCCGTTGGTTCTTCGACATAGCTCCTCCGGAAAACATGACTTTTCCGCCAGAAGCTTTTTTTGGGGTCAGGATGACCAATCGCACAAAATCCCCGGTATAACCATCCTCCATTAAGAGGATGAATGAGGGATTGTGCAAAAGTTGATGTCCGGTCAAATGGCTGTTTCAAAGCGTTTTACACGTTGCCGGAGGATGGTATACTGTCGGCCTGTGAATTCGGAACAGCGCACACGCGTGGTCTGCGGCATGAGCGGGGGAGTCGATTCCTCCGCCACGGCGGCGCTGTTGCTGGAGCAGGGCTTCGACGTCATCGGCATCACCCTCAAACTCTGGCCGCAGGATTGCGTCAACCGCGCCGAGGACAAGTGCTGCGGGCCGCAGGCTGTCAGCGATGCCCGCGCCGTCTGTCACCAGCTCGATATCCCGTATTATCTCATCGACGAGGCGGCGGAATTTCAGAAGCACGTCATCCGGTACTTTGCCGACGAATACAAAGCCGGCCGCACGCCAAACCCGTGCGTGATGTGCAATCAGAATCTCAAGTTCGGCCGGCTGATTGACCGCGCCGACCAACTCGGGGCGCAATACATCGCCACCGGCCATTTCGCGCGGGTGGAATTTTCCCCTCACACAAATGGTAGGGCCGGGCTGCCGCTCGGCCAGGACGCGCAGCAGCGCGTCCCTACCGCGGGCCGTTATCTGCTCAAGCGCGGGCGCGATCCGAAGAAGGACCAGAGTTATTTTTTGTTTTCGCTGCGACAGGACCAGTTGGCACGGGCGTTGTTTCCGCTGGGTGAAAAGACCAAGCACGACACCCGCGAAGTGGCGCGGCATTGCCGGCTTAAGACCGCCGACAAGGAGGAGAGCATGGAAATCTGCTTCGTGCCGGACAACAACTACGGCGGCTTCCTGCAGCAGGCCGGGCTGGCGCAGAAACATCGCGGCGAGATTGTGGACCTCCACGGCCGCGTGCTCGGCCATCACGACGGCATCGAATTCTACACCATCGGCCAGCGCAAAGGCCTGGGCATCACCACGCCCCGGCCGGTGTATGTGATCGAACTGGATGCCGACGCCAATCGCGTGGTGGTGGGCGACGATTCGGCGCTGGACCGCGATGAATTCAACGCCACAAATTGCAACTGGATTCCCTTCGACCGTTTGACGGAGCCGGTCACCGTGACGGCAAAAATCCGTTATAATCATCCCGGCACACCGGCCACGCTGACGCCGGCCGGCACTGGATCGGTGAAAGTGAAACTGCACGAACCGCAGCGCGCCATCACGCCCGGCCAGGCGGCGGTATTTTACCAGGATGACCTGGTGGTGGGCGGCGGGTGGATTCAATAAGATCCGCCGGCAATCTAATTCATCGGAGCGGCGAGCCTTGAAACAAAAAATGTTGGGAGCCGCCAAAATTGGTGCGTCCTGATTCGCGCAAATAACGGTGCGTGCAACGGTCTGATTTTCAGTCTTCCTGCTCGTTTTCAAGACAACCTTTTTTTTGCGGATTTTGCGTGAATATTTCGGGTCCGGAGTGTTTCCCTGAAAAAACTGCAATTTGAGCGGGTCGAGGCCGGGGCGGCCTTGTCCCAAAGTGTGCCAATTTTTTCCAAAAAAATCACGCAGTCGGGACGTTGGCACGTTGGCAAGCCTTATGCGTTAGGGCTCCCAAGATGTACAACGCAGTAGAAGTATCCGGAGGTCAGGGGCGTCGTTTTTGCGGTACCTTGCTTTGCTTCGCCTTTTTTTCTTTGATGCAACTTTCCGTCTTTGCTGCCGGAACCGTCACGCTGGCGTGGAACGCCAATTCGGATCCAACCGTGACCGGCTACAATATTTATTACGGCGGGGCCAGCGGCGTCTACACCAACGAAGTGCCCGCCGGCACCGCGACGAATATCACCATCACCGGACTTATCCCCGGCGACACCTATTATTTTGTCGCGACCACGGTCAATCTGGCGGGCATGGAAAGTTCGTTCTCCGGCGAGGTTTCCTACCAGGTGCCGGTGCCGGTGCCGGGCAACCAGCCCCCGACATTGAATGCCATCAGCAATATGACCATCAGTGAAAATGCCGGGCTTCAGACCGTGGGCCTGTCCGGCATCACTTCCGGTGCGACCAATGCCAGTCCGACGCTCACCGTGACCGCGATTTCCAGCAATACCGGGCTGATTCCGAATCCCACCGTCAATTATACCAGTACGAATACCAGCGGGTCGCTGACCTTTACGCCGGTGGCCAGCCAGTCCGGTACCGCCACCATCACGGTCACCGTTGATGACCACGCCACCAGCAGCAACCTCTTCAGCCGGACCTTTACCGTCACGGTTAACCCGGTGGGCGCCGGGGCTCTCAACCCGCCCACGCTCAACCCGATTGCCAGCGTCGTCATCACCAACGGTACCGGTTCGCGAACGATCATGCTGACGGGCATCGGCGCCGGCACCGGCAACAGCAGCCAGAAACTCAAGGTGACGGTTTCCGATGTGGATCCGCTGCACGTGCTTTACCGGCCCGTGATTTATTACACCCGCCCATCGGCCAATGGCGTGGTGATCATCCGTCCCAATCACGGCACCGGAACCGCGACCGTCACGGTGACCGTCAACAACGGCGACGCGAGCAACAACATCGTCTCGCAACATTTCACCGTCACGGTGGTGCCCACTGCCCGGCAGTTGGCGCAGATCGCATCCGCCCAGACGTCGAATCACGCTGTATCGGCGAATGCCGCCGTCCGGGGAATGGCCGCTGTCTCCACGTTGACGCCGACAGCGCACGCTCCCGGACAGTTTGCCCTGTCCATCGGCGGTACCGTCGGACGTCAATATGTCGTCCAGGCCTCCACCGACATGGTGCATTGGGTTTCGGTGGCGACCAACCGGGTTCCGTTTACCTTTATGGATCCGGATGCCGGCAAATTCCCGGCACGGTTTTACCGCTCGGTGTTCCTGCACTAAACGTGGGGGCAGACATTCCTGTTGCCGGTTTGCCGGGCTTTCAGCCCCCGAAAGACCTGGCGACCGAAAGTCGACTGGACCGGCAGGCTGGAAAGCTGCCCCACGGTGCTGTAAGCGCAATTTCCTCTTGCTTCGAGACGGTTCGTTGTTAAAGTGCGCGCTGCAATTTTCTCCGCCGGCAGCGGTGGATTTTCCTTAACCAGAAAGACAACCAGACGTGAAAATTTTCAGCGGTACCGCCAATCAACCCCTGGCCCGGGCGATTTGCAAGTCCATCGGCAGCGAACTCGGCAAATGCACCATCACGCCGTTCCCCGACGGCGAGACCTTCGTCAAAATCGAGGAGAACGTGCGCGGCGAAGATGTGTTCATCGTCCAGCCCACGTCGCCGCCCACCAACCACAACCTGATGGAACTGTTCATCATGATTGACGCGTTGCGGCGGGCGAGCGCGACGCGCATCACGGCGGTGTTGCCGTTCTACGGCTATGCGCGCCAGGACCGCAAAGACCAGCCGCGGGTGCCCATCACCGCCAAACTGGTGGCCAACCTGCTGGTCGCCGCCGGGTCCAGCCGGATTCTCGCCATGGACCTCCACGCGCAACAGATCCAGGGCTTCTTCGACATCCCCGTCGACCATCTCTACGCGGCGCCGGTCATGTACGATTATTTGAAAAAGAAAAATCTGACCGACCTCGTGGTGGTCAGTCCGGACGTGGGCGGATTGAAAATGGCCCATGCGTATTCCCAGGTGCTGGAAGGCGGCCTGGCCATCGTTGCCAAACGGCGCAAAAGCGCCACCGAAGTGGAGTCCATGGCCGTCATCGGCGAAATCAAAGGCAAGAACGCTTTGCTGGTGGACGACTTGACGGAGACAGCGGGAACCCTGACCCAGGCGGCCGGTTTGCTGAAAAAGAAGGGCGCCAAAAAAGTCCTCGCCTGCGTTTCGCACGCCATCCTGAACGACGTCGGTATCGAACGGTTGCGAAAGTCGGTGATCGACGAATTAATCACCACCGACACCGTTCAGCGCCCGGCCATCGACGGGGTGAAAATCACCACGTTGTCCGTGGCTGGCCTGCTGGGCGAAGCCATCAAGCGCATCCACAGCAATTCCTCGGTCAATTCGCTGTTCGAATTCAAAGGCGGCCGGACCAGCTAGAGTGGTGTGACTGACGCATCTTTATAATGGATGTGGTCACGACGGATTTCGTCCTCGTAATCGGATTTTTCGAGGACGAGAACGAGGACGATGCCAAGTTATTTCTGTTACACCGCACTATTGGGCCCGCGGTCCAGCCACGCCGGTTCCGAGTCCAGCTCCTGTTGAAAACGGAACCTCCGGCCGGATCCGGATCGGGAATTTCCCCCCTCGCCAGGCGCAATTTACCCCGCAAATCACGCCATACGTCCCTAATTCCTCAACTTTTTTGCGCGGTGCGGTTAAATCATAATCAAGGTTCGGCGAAGTCGTCGCGGGGATAAATCAGAGGAAAATTTGGAGTTAAACCGGAGAAAAACGATGAAACCATTGCTGACAGAAAGGCAGGAGCTCCAATTGCGAAAAAACGCGAGCCAATGGCATCGCCGGCAGGCGACGATCGGCAACGTTTTTTTGCTGCTGTGTGTCGCATCGATCATTTCCTTCGTTGTCTTTGTGATGGATCCCGGCCGGGGAACGGCCTGGTTGCTGTTTATTTCGCTGGTCCTCATGGCCGTTTCCGGCTTTTCGATGGCCGGTTCAGCCTATGCCGTGGTCCGGCACAAACAATTGCTGCAATTTCCGGACGGTTCAACGTCCGCTTCCGAAGCCGGCGGCCTGCCCGCGGCTGCTTTCGACGTCATTGACGCCGAAGTCATCGGTCCTTCATTCGAGCAGGCGGCCGGCTGATGGTGTAGGGCCGGCTTTTCAGCCTGACGATTCAGGCGACTTTCCAGTCGCCTGGTCTCTTTCCCCGGGCTGAATAGCCAGGGACACCGGCCGACCGCAATGTCCGATTTCCCCAGCAAATCAGTGGGCGCATATCAAAAAACCGGTCACCGGCTCTGAGGAAAGCGCCGTCGTCGCTCGCGCTCTGCCGGCGCAGTCCAGGATGCCGTGCGCATTTTCGCGAAATTCCCGCCGTGGACAGCGGTTTTGGACTGCGGTGGCAATCCCGCGAAGCGGGAGCGGCACCGCTTTGGTCCCGAGGCCCGGCTCTTTCCAAAACGTGGCGGGTTTGCGGCAATCCAGGAGTCTGGCCAACCCGTTCTTTTTTTGATATGCGCCCCAAATCAGTTATGTCAAAAATCAGTTATTGACGGATTGTCCATACCTGTTATCGTTTCACCCCTTTTAACCGGAGGCGCCGTTTGGGCGCCGAACAATTTATTATTTGAAACGATGAAATCAGTGCCGTTGAAAGCATATCCCCGGACGCAATCCCGCCGGGGTGGATCCAAAAAGCTGCGCGCCGCCGGCCGGGTGCCGGCGGTCATTTACGGCCGCCAGGCCCAGCCGCAGAACCTGGAGGTCAGCGCCAGGGAAATCAGCGATCTCATCCACCACGCGGCTTCGGAAAACGTGCTGGTGGATCTGTCCGTCGAAAACGACGCGCGCGCCAAGCGCCTCGCCCTGGTGCAGGAGGTTCAGCATCATCCGCTGGAGGGCGACGTGCTGCATGTGGATTTTCATGAGGTGACCGAGGACGAAAAGGTGGTCATCCAGGTGCCGCTGGAAACGGTCGGGGAAGCGGCCGGCGTGAAAAACAGCGGCGGCGTGCTCGAACACGTGGTCTTCAAATTGCGGGTGCGCGCCCTGCCCAAGGATCTGCCCGAACAGATCGTGGTGGACGTGAGCCATCTCGAACTCGGCAAATCCATTCACCTCGGCGATATCCAGCCGCCGGCGGGCGTGGAGATTCTCGGTGACAAACATATTTCGGTCATCTCCGTCGCAATCCCGCGCACGGAAGAGGAAGAAGCGGCGGCGACGGCCGCCGAGGCGGGTTCCGCGGCCGATGTGGAGATGATCAAGGAAAAGAAGGAAGAAGGCGAGGAAGGCGCCGCTGCGGCCAAGGGCGAGAAGGGTGCGGCCAAGCCCGGCGAAAAAGCGCCGGCCAAAGGCGCCGAGAAGGGCGCCGCTGCGGCTCCGGACAAAGGCGCGGCCAAAGCCGCCGCCAAGCCGGGCGAAAAAGCGCCGGCCGAAAAGAAGAAATAATTTTGCCGGCGGCCCGCAGGGTCCGCCGCGCCCGTACCGCGCATGGAGAATTTGCATCTCATCGTCGGTCTGGGCAATCCCGGCGCGGAATACGCGAAGACGCGCCACAACGCCGGTTTCACGCTGGTCGAACAACTGGCGGAACGCTGGCGGGCGGATTGGACGAACGAACGGAAGTTCCAGGTCCGCCTGGCGCGCGCCGAGCGCGACGGCGGCCGCGTTTTGCTCTGCCAGCCGCAGACGTTTATGAACGCGAGCGGCGAAGCGGTGGGCGCGCTGATGGATTTTTATCAGCTGCCGTTGGAACGGTTGCTGGTGGTGGTGGACGATGCGGATCTTCCGCTGGGGGAGATTCGCCTCCGGGCGGGCGGCGGCACCGGCGGCCATCATGGACTCGAGTCCATCGGGCAGCACCTGGGATCGGGCGGGTACGCGCGGTTGCGCCTCGGCATCGGCCGGAATGAAGGCGAGCGGGAAATCACCGGCCACGTGCTCGGGCGATTCGCTGCGGCCGAAGCCGCGCTGATGAAAAAAGTTTTTGTCCGCGCCGCCGACCAGGCGGAATGCTGGTTGACGGACGGAATTGAAAAGGCAATGAACCGGTTCAATGGGACCGTTGAAGAGTTAAATGGTTGAAGGGTTAAATTGAAACCCGATTCCGCCATTCAACGGTTCAACGATTTAACGAAAGAAGAAATGAAACGATACGAAGGTCTGTTTATCCTGGATACCGCGGGCAAGGAAGAGAGCGTCAAAGACGCGCTCGACAAGATTTCCGCGGACATCGAAGCCGCCGGCGGCAAGGTGGAAACCGTGCAGAAAATGGACAAGAAAAGTTTTGCCCGCGTGGCGGACAAGAAATACATCGCCGGTTTTTACGCGAATGTGATTTTCACCGGCCCGACCGCCATCATCTCGCAGTTGCGTTCCAAATTCGCGCTGAACGACGAAGTGTTCCGCGTGCTGTTCACCCAGGCGCCGGAACCCAAGCCCGCCAAATAAACCCACCACCGAAAGGTCCGTTATGGCCAACTTCAACAAAGTCATCCTCGCCGGGAATTTGACCCGCGACCCGGAGTTGCGCTACACCCCCAAGGGCACGGCTGTCGCCCGCATTACCCTGGCCGTCAACCGCACCTGGAAAGGTGAAAACGGCGAAAGCAAGGAAGAAGTCAGTTTCGTGGACGTGGACATCTGGGGCCGCCAGGCCGAGGTCATTTCCCAGTACATGAAAAAAGGCCGGCCGCTGCTGGTGGAAGGCCGCCTGAAGCAGGACACCTGGGAGGACAAAAACACCAAGCAAAAACAGAGCAAATTAAAGGTCGTGCTCGAAAGCTTTTCGTTCCTGGACTCGAACCGCGGCGACAGCGGCGGTGGTGGAGGCGAGTCGCCTCGGGCTGCCCGTCCGGCGCCGACGGCGGCGGCGGCTCCGGCACAAGCACCGGAAGGCGGCGAGGCCGACGGTCCTCCGGAAGGAGACGACGTTCCTTTTTAACTGTATTCCGGGAGAACCGTTTCTCCCCATCCTCAACTCTCAACCTAAACCATTTTGGTATGTCAAAGACTGAAGTCATCCTAACGCATAACATCATCGGCCTCGGCGCTGAATCCGACCAGGTGAAAGTGGCCGCCGGCTATGCCCGCAACTATCTGTTTCCGCAGCGGCTGGCCGTCCCGCTGACGATGGCCAACAAACGGCAGATCGAGGCCTTGCGCCAGCGCCGCGCCGACCGCGAAGCCCACGAGTTCAACACCATGACCGAGCTCGCCAAGGGCGTGGCCAAACTGATTTGCATCATCAAGGTCAAGGCCGGCGAAGACGGCAAGATGTTCGGCTCGGTCACCGCCGGCGTCATCGCCGACGAATTGAAACATCAGTTCGACATCTCGCTCGACAAGCGGAAGATCCACCTCGAACATCCGATCCGCACCCTGGGCGACCACGAAATCGAATTGAACCTGCACGCGGAAGTCAAAGGCACGCTCAAGGTTCGCGTCGAAAGCCTGACCCCGGTGACCGCCCCGGCGCCGGCCGAGGCGAAGGCCGACGAGGGCAAGAGGCCGAAGACGGAAAAACGCGGCCGGCACGCCGAAGGTGAAAAAGCCGAAGCCGCCGAGGCCAAACCCAGAGGCGAGAAGCACGGCAAAGCCGAAAAGGCCGAGGCCGCCGAAGCCAAACCGAAAGCGGAAAAGCACGGCAGGTTGGAAAAAGCCGAAAAGCCTGCCAAGGCCCCGAAAGCCGAGAAGAAGGAAAAGAAAGCCGAATAACGCCCGATATTATTGGATTTCAAACCGCCGCGACTTTTCACGGCGGTTTTTTTAGTTTAAGGATCGGTCCGATTCTCCGATTATTGAGGACAAGGGTAGGGACGCCGCGTTGGCGTCCGGACAGCGCAGGCGCTGTGCCTGACTTAAAAGTCGGCCAAAATGGCGGAAAACGAGCCAAAACATGGCTTGACCCGGCAAGGATTTCCATTAAACTGAAGAGACAATGTTGAAAAACGTCAAACAAGTCGTCACACTGGTCGTCGTCGTAAGCGGCGCCGTTGGTGCTTGTTGAACGTAAACACTTTAACAAGAACCCACGGCTGCCACGGCTGTGGGTTTTTTGTTACCTGCGCCGGAAGCCCAAACAAACATGAAAGCGGATGGTTGGATGATTGGATAAATGGGAAAGGCGCTCGAATTGCCGCCCCATTCATCCACCCATCCACGCATCCATTCATCCCACCCAACGCCATGAGCAAGACAACGCAAACCGCCGCCAAAAAGAAACCCGCCTCCGCCGCGCGCGCCGAGGTCGGTCCCACCATGTACGGACGTGACATTCTCGTCGAAGCCTTTGAACGCGAAGGGGTGGAAGTCATCTTTGCCTATCCCGGCGGCGCGAGCATGGAAATCCACCAGTCGCTCACCAAATCCAAAATCCGGACGATTCTTCCGCGCCATGAGCAGGGCGGCAGTTTTGCGGCGGAAGGTTATGCCCGGGCGACCGGCAAGGCCGGCGTGTGCATGGGCACCAGCGGCCCCGGCGCCACCAACCTCGTCACCGCCATCGCCGACGCCTATCTGGATTCCTGCCCGCTCATCGCCATCACCGGCCAGGTCAACCAGAACATGATCGGCCGCGGCGCGTTCCAGGAAACCGACATCATCGGCGTCACGCTGCCCATCGTGAAACATTCCTACCTGGTGACGGACGTGAACGACATTCCGCGCATCGTGAAGGAGGCGTTTTACATCGCGCAAACCGGCCGGCCGGGTCCGGTGGTGATCGATGTGCCGAAGAACATCCAGCAGGCCAAAACCCAGCCGGTCTGGCCGACGCTCGAACAGGTCAAAAAAGGCCTGCGCGGTTATGTCCAGCCCGATTTGCGCGCGGACGAAGTGGCCCTGAATGAAATCATGGGCCTGATTGAAAAGTCCGAGCGGCCGGTGATTTACTGCGGCGGCGGCATCATCAGCAGCGGCGCGGCGGGCGAATTGAAGAAATTCGCCGAGGCGACCAACATTCCCGTCACCACCACGCTCATGGGCATCGGCGGTTTTCCCGAAACCCATCCGCTTTCGCTCCGCTGGCTGGGCATGCACGGCGCCGCGTTCGCCAACTGGGCGGTCAACGGCGAATACCAGCAGCGCAAGGACCCGACTGAACCGATGGTGAAGCTCAAGGACGGCGCGGACCTGTTGCTGGCCTTTGGCGTGCGGTTCGACGACCGCGTGACCGGCAAGTTCGAGGAGTTCTGCAAATACGGCACCATTGTTCACGTGGACATTGACGCGTCCGAGTTGAACAAGAACCGGCGGGCCAACCTGGCCGTGGTGGGCGACATCCGGGACACATTGACGCGGCTCAATGCGATGCTGGCCAAGCGTCCGCTTGACAAAAAGCATGCGCCGTGGCTCGAACAGATTGCCGAATGGAAACGCAAGGCGCCATTCAGCTACAGCGTGACGTCGGAAATCGCCGGCAGCGACCACATGAAGGACCATCTCAAGGGTCACGAAGACCAGATCATCCTGCAACAGATGGTGGTCGAGGCGCTTTACGAGCTGACCCAGGGCGATGCCATCATCACCACCGGCGTGGGCCAGCACCAGATGTGGGCCGGACAATGGTACAAATACAAATTCCCGCGCCAGTTCATCACCAGCGGCGGTTTGGGTTCCATGGGTTTCGGCTATCCCGCCGCCCTCGGCATCAAAGTCGCCCACCCGGACCGGGAAGTCATTGACATCGACGGCGACGGTTCCTTTCTGATGAACATCCAGGAACTGGCGACGGCGCATGTGGAGAAGATCAACGCCAAGGCGATCATCCTGAACAACCAGCATCTGGGCATGGTGGTGCAGTGGGAGGATAAATTCTACGCCGGCAACCGCGGCCATACCTATCTCGGCAACCCGGACAATCGCCAGCAGATTTATCCGGATTACGTCCGCGTCTGCAACAGCTTCAATGTGAAATGCGAGCGGGTGATGTTCCGGAAGGACCTGCGGCCGGCCATCCAGAGGATGCTCGACGCCAAAGAACCGTATGTGCTGGATGTGATTGTGCCGTACACCGAGCACGTGCTGCCGTTCATCCCGACCAATCGGACGGTGGCGGACATGATCTGGAAAGCCTGAGCCGGCGGGGCCGGTCAGGGAATGTAATACGACCGGTAGAAACGCCGGCTGTACCTGGCGGCATTGGTATCCACGAAGGTAAACGGGGCGGTGTTCGTCTGCACCGGGACCCAGTTGATCAGGTTCGTGGAGGCTTCCACCACATAGGTCAGATTGGAGATTCCGGTGATGGCGACGGCATACTGGCCCGGGATGTGTACGGCGGGAGTCAGTGTGGCCGTTCCGGAATAAACCGTCAGGATGGCGGAGCTCACGGTGATGCCGATGTTGTTGTTGGCGGTCACTGAATAGAGGCCGGCCTGGGCGATGGTTACATTCGTCAACTGCAGGACCGGGCCGGTGGCCGGGAGATTGGTGCCGTTGAACTTCCATTGGTAGAACACCGTTCCCCCGTTCGACGTGGGACTGAAACGGACGGTTTGGCCGGCTACCACGACCTGGTTGGTCAGTGGATTGATGACTGCAGGATGACCGCCGCCGCCGGATTGCACGGTCACCAGAAACGTGCGGGTCACGGTATTGTTCCGGGCCTGGCCGTCATTGACCGTTACGGAAATGATCGCCGTCCCGTTGGCGTTGTGGGCCGGCGTGAAGCTCAACGAACCGTTCGTGTTCGGGCTGGTGTAACTGACAACGGGATTTGGAATCAAATCGGTGTCACTGGAAAAAGCGGTGACGGTGAGCGTCTGATTTTCCGTGGGCGATCCGGATGTGATGTCAGATAAACTGACAGTTTGCATTCCGAGGTTTTCGCCGATCATGAGATTGGAAATGGGGGCCAAAGTGGGTGGTTGGTTCGGGGGCACCGGCACCAAGTAAGCCAGTTCGCTGGAAAGCATGCTTTCCGCGCCGGCGGCTGAATAGGTCGATGCCGCGAAATAATAGGTAATGCCCGGGGTGAGGCCCGTAATGGTGACCTGGTTTACGTTGCCGAGCTTGATCTTATTGGTATAAACGTCGCTGCGGCCGCCATAGTAAATATTATAGCCGGCAACGCTGGGATCAGTGCTCGAATTCCATTGCAACGTCACACTGCCGCCGGCCAAGACTGCGAATGGCATCATGACCAGCGCCAGAAAAACCAGGCTGCTTTTCCCGAACACGGTCTTGATGCTGCCTGCCACTCCGTATTGCTGCCGACACCACAACATATTATTCAAGCCTTTGTGCATCATATTGGTGAAACCAGCCATCCCTTGGCGTGCGCAAACACATTCGTAGCCGTTGCGCTTTCGTTTCAACTTCCCCCCTTCAGCAGCATCAATGCCACGCGTTTGAATGTCTTATTTCGCAGGCGCTGTAAAGCGTTTGTTATTAACAGGAAAAACAAAAAACAAATCGCCGGATACCCGGACAAACCGGTGGTATCGGCCCGGCTGATTTTCGGACGTCAGAATTCAAATCCGCTGATGCTGACGGTGACGCTTTGGGCGCTGGATGCCGCGCTGCGATTATAATAAAGCGTCTGCGGTTGAATGACGGGCAGGCTGAATGGCGCGGTCAGATATTCCGGCGTGTTCAGGTAACCGGCGAGACCCACGGTCCCCTGGTTCGGGCCCGACCGGAGCCAGCCTTCGCCCCGCCCGCCACCTGGGCCGAGGTTCAGCGTGAAGTCTCCGATGGCTTTGATGGCGGTTTTAGGCAACGCGCCGGAACAATCGATGGCCGTCGGCACGGTGGCGGTTCCACTGTTGAGGACGGCCACGGCGTTCCGGGCGACGGCCCGGCCGATCTGATGGATGGGACTGAAATCATTGCCGCCGTTTTCAAAATTGCCGGCGGCGCCGACAAACGCTTTGTAGGAATAACCGGGCGGAAGAGCCGGCGAATCGGGCGACAGGGATAACAATCCGGCGGCGGTCCCGGAATGACCGGCAATGAGCCAGAGGTAATACCATTGATTCGGCGATTCATGGCCCGTATCCAGCCCGTTGGGGCCGTTGACCGTGATGTCGACGGTCACGCTGACCGCGCCGGTTCGGAGCGATCCCGGCCCGCCGTCTTCGAGCACGATTTCCGCAGCCTGGATGTTCATCTTATGGTCCGGACTGGCTGGGTTATTGGTGATGACCAATCCCCGGACACAATCCCTGATACCGTTGTCATTCATAGGCTCTCCCTTTCCAAGCGACATTTTCCCGCAACCCGGAAGGTTTTGCATTGTTAATACAAATAGGGCGCGGTGGCAATGATATTGGTCAAAAAACGGCCAGTTGCTCTCCGGCGCTTTGAACGGTAAATTCATGGCAATCATGTCCGGTTATTACGTGAACCGATTGCTTGCAAAGGAATCGGGTTTGAAGATGGTTCCGCTTCTGTTGTGGGCGGGTTTGTTGTCCGGTTCCGTCGGTTCGGCGGCGTCCGTGGTTTCTTCCCCACCGGCTGAGCCGAAACCTCACTGGCACAGCATGGTCATGGTGCCCAAAACCAATCTCCCTTCCATTCACTTTTATGACAAGATCAACCCGGTCTGGTGGTTCGGAAACTGCGACGAACCCCGCGCACCGGCGTGGTACCGGCCGCACGGTCATTTCCGGAATTTCATGTGGTACCTGCGCAATCCCTACGAAAATTTCAGCAACTACGTGATCGGCGTCGCCGACCGCAAAAGCGTGCGCTATGGAGTTTATCCCGATCAGATCGGCAATCCGCACGGCGGCTGGAATTTTGCCGTCACCCGCCGCCGCATCCTGTATCTGCCCTTCATCGACTACAAACATCACCGGTTCGAATTCTATTTCGGCTGGCGCGAGCGGGGCAACTTCGGGATCAAACTGAATTTCAACCAGAAACTGCCGACGCCAAAACCATCGCCCAAACCGGTCGAAACCTGCGTTCCCGACCTTCCGCCGGGCTCCTGCGATTGTTGATCCGGCGTCCGCTACGGACCATGGGCGGCGTTGCCGCCCGGGGCCGCTTCACCACCCAGTTCACGGGTGCACAGAAAAATCCGGAGGTGGTTCATGGGCCGGCCGTGATGCAGCGACCAGAAATCATCCACCAGCTCGATCCGGTTGAATTCGTCACGAATGATTTTCGGCGGCGGCCGGGGATCCGACGTCACGAACAGCGCCCGGGTGTCCGGACTGAGATGATATTCCGGCCAGAGGGTGAACTGGGTGCTGCCGTAATCCTCCGGCGGCAGGTAAGTCATCGGCTGGTCCGGCAGATAGAACGCCATCAGGCTCGCCAGCGAATAATTGTTTGCGAGCAGCAGATTGGCCCGTCCCGTTTCCCGCGCTTTTTGCACGTGAACGGCAAAATCCGGCCAGCCTTGCGCGCGGAACAACGGATCCAGCCGTTGCGGCAGGTGCAGAATTTCCGTGTCGTGCATGACCAGGGTCATGGCCGTGGCCATACCGAACGCGGACCCGACGCCCCAGCGCCAGCCGGGCCGGCGCCGGACCAGGTCCCGCCAAAAGATCACCATGAGCATGATGCCGGTGACCAGCGCCGGCACGGTCCAGTTGGCGTGGCCGGCGCTGTTCAGGCTGAAGAACATGAACAGGCCGTAGATCGGCAGAAACTGGCTCAGCAGAAAACGGGTCCGCAGATCTCCGTCCCGCCTGAGCCACAACGCCACAGCCGCGACCGCCATGCCGATCCCAAACAACGGCGACAGGACACCGAGTTGTTCGCCGACGAACCGTAGAAATTGCATCGGGCGGATATGGAATGAATCGGTGACGCCGCTGCGCGCATGCACGGCCGTGAACTCCACCCAGCCGGTCTGCATGTTCCACCAGAGAATCGGCAGGCTGGCGAGACCAAAAGCCGCCCCCAGGACAAATATTTTCCGGCTGAACAGGAGCGGGCGATGTTCCCGGGACCAGCAGAGGAGCAGGGCGATGCAGGCTAGTTGCACGCCGTTGGTGAATTTGGCGAGAAAACCGGCGCCGATGGCCAGTCCCGTCAGAAACCACAGAAAAATCCGGTCCTCGTGCAGCGCCCGCCAGAGCAGCAAAGCCGCCACTGCCCAGAAGAATACGCTCAGGGAATCGATCGTCATCAGGATGGAACCCACCGCCATGATCGGCATCACCAGGGCCACCAGCAGGCACCACAAGGCGATGCGCTCGTCGTAAAGGCGCCGGGCCAGCACAAACAGAAGCCATCCCACGCCCCCGGCCAGCAGGACTGCAAAAAACCGGATGCCGAATACAGTGTTCCCGAACAGCCAGGTTCCCAGAGCGATGGTCCAGGCGATGGCCGGCCCCTTGTCCCGATACGACGCGGCCAGGTGCTTCGACCACAACCAGTAATAAGCTTCGTCACCCACCAGGCCGATCCGGGTGGCGAACCAGAGACGAAAACCGGTGACGACCAGCAGCAGAACGATCGCCAGCCGGGTCGGATTCACATTGCGCAGAAAGGTCAACATCACTTTTCCGGCGGTACCGGTGAATTCTCCGTCCCGGTTTGCACGATTTCCTGAATGATAAACAGCGGCCGGTTTTTGGCTTGTTCGTAGATCCGGCCCAGATATTCGCCAAACACACCGAACAGCAGGAGCTGGATCGTGCCAAAAATCGTGATCGCCGACATGATCGACGTCCATCCCGGCACCAATTCTCCGCCGCAGATGAAATGGACGTACATGACGTAGACGATATAGCCGATAAAAATACTGAACAACAGGAGCGATAACACGTACGCCAGCCGCAGGGGCACGGTGGACATGGACGCGATGCCGTCGAAGGCGAGCCGGAGCATTTTCCGGAACGGATAATGGGTCGCGCCGGCGGCCCGATCGGCGCGGTCATAGAAGACCTGCGTTTGTGGAAACCCGATCCATGGCACCAGTCCCCGGAGAAAACGGTGGGTCTCGCGCATCCGGGAAAGTTCGGCCAGGACCCGGCGGCTCAACAGCCGGAAATCGCCCGTATTCCGCGGAATGGGCACGCCGCTGAGTTTTTCGATCAGGAAATAAAACAAATGCGCGGTGAATCGCTTGATGAAAGGTTCATCCCCGCGCTCACGTCGGGTGGCGTAGACGACATCATAACCCTGCCGGTGCGCTTCCAGCATCTCCACAATCACCGCCGGCGGATCCTGCAGGTCGGCGTCCATCGTCACCACGACATCGCCGCGCGCGGTTTCCAGGCCGGCGGCCAGGGTGAGTTGGTGGCCGAAGTTGCGCGACAGGTTGATGCCCACGCAACCGGGGTGGCTGCGGCAATAGTCGTTGATCAGTTTCCAGCTCTGGTCCCGGCTGCCGTCATTGACCAGAATGATTTCAACGGGTGCGTGGGACCGGAAAAGTTCCGATCGCGCATTTTCCAGCGCCTGGAACAGGGAGGGCAGCACCGGTTCCTCGTTGTAGACCGGGATAACGATCGACAATCGGTAGGGTGACGGATTTTGGGTCGATTGTGTCATCAGAGACACCGCGGCAGTTTATGAACTGGAATTGTCCGGCGCGAGAGAAATCTGCCGGATCTGAAGACCAAGTCTTCGAAAAGGTGGGGACAGCGCCTGCGCTGTCCGGACGCCGCAGCGCGGCGTCCCCGCCAAATGGGTCAATATCAAGACGCGATTTTTTTTGCACGGCGGCGCCCTTTTTGTAAACTGGCCGGCATGTTCGAAAACACCATCCGCCGGATGCCCCGTCCGCAGGACATTATTTCCATGTCCACCCAGCAGTTGCGGGAGACGTTCCAGATCACTCATCTGTTCAAGTCGGGGGAATTGACCGGCCTTTTCACCGATCTCGACCGGCTGGTGGTCGGCGGCGTGATGCCGGTCAAGCCATTGGAACTCGTCAATCACAAGGAAACCGGCCGGGCGTATTTTCTGGAACGGCGCGAACTGGGCGCCATCAACGTCGGCGGCGCCGGATCCGTCCACGCGGACGGCAAAACGTTTTCCCTCGGCCGGCAGGATTGTGTTTATCTGCCGATGGGGACGAAATCCGTCACCTTTGAAAGCGAGGACCCGAAAAATCCGGCCCGTTTTTATTTTCTGAGTTGCCCGGCCCATGCCGCCCATCCGGCGGCGATGATGCGGCCCAAAGACGCGTCGCCGGTCCCGTTGGGTTCCCAATCCGCCGCCAACAAGCGGACCATTTATAAATATATTCACCAGGGCGGCATTCAGAGCTGCCAGCTGGTCATGGGACTGACCGCCCTGGAGGACGGCAACGTCTGGAATTCCTTCCCGCCCCACACCCATTGGCGGCGCACGGAGATTTATTTTTACTTCGACCTGGGCGAAAACGTGCTGACGCATTTCCTGGGCGAACCCCAGCAGACCCGGCATCTCTTCCTGCACAACGAGGAGGTGGCCCTGTCGCCGAACTGGTCCATCCATTGCGGCTGCGGCACGGGAAATTACAAGTTCATCTGGGGCATGGCCGGCGAAAACCAGGTGTTTGATGACATGGACCAGGTGAAGCCGTTGGATTTGCGCTAACGGTAGGGCTGCGCTGCCGTGCAGCCCAATTTCGGCGACGCGGCAGCGTCGCCCTACCACAAAAAATTTATGGAAACCAAACGTTTCGAAAACAAAGTCGCCATCGTCACCGGCGCCTGCCGCGGGATCGGCCAGGCCATCGCCCTCGCTTTCGCCCGCGAAGGGGCGCATGCCGTCAGCATTTGCGTCGGTGATCCGGCGGAAATCACCGCCAAAATGAAGGCGCTCGGCGCAAAATTCACCTCGTACACCGAGGATTTTGGCAAACTCAGCCAGAAACGCGCCGCTGAGCTGGTCGCCCAGACCGTCAAGGATTGCGGGCGCGTCGATGTCCTCGTCAACAACGCCGGCATCATCAAACGCGCGCCCATCGTCGATCATCCGGAAGCCGACTGGAATGCCGTGCTGCAAATCAATTTGTCGGCGCCCTTTTTCCTGTCGCAGGCTGTGGCCAAATGGTGGATGACCGGCGGGCGCGAAAAATCCCCCGCCGACGCCCGGCTCAAAGTGGTGAACATCGCCTCGATGCTGTCGTTCCAGGGCGGCATCCTGGTTCCGGGTTACACCGCCAGCAAGAGCGGCATCGCCGGCATCACCAAGGCCTTCGCCAACGAACTGGCCAGGGAACGCGTGAACTTCAATGCCGTGGCTCCCGGCTATATCGCCACCGACAACACCAAGGCCCTGCGCGAGGATCCGGCCCGCAGCAAGGCGATCCTGGATCGCATTCCCGAGAACCGCTGGGGTTCGCCCGAGGACATCGCCGGGGCGATCCTGTTCCTGGCTTCAAAAGATGCCGATTACCTGAACGGCACCATCATGAATGTGGACGGCGGCTGGCTGGCGCGCTGAGGTAGGGACAGCGCGCGGCGCTGTCCGGACGCCGCGGCGCGGCGTCCCTGCCTCTCACGATCGGCAGCTCAGTGCTTCCAGGGCGGATTTTCGGGCAGTGACGCGTCGAATTCCCGGATCAAGCCGGCTTCGTAATCGCCCGTATAGGTTCCGGCAAAAAACCGGTCGAGGCCTTCCTTGAAAAATCGTTCCCACGACGCTTCCTCGCGTCCGGGGATGATGGGATAATACAACGCCTGGTTGATTTTGGCCGCTTTGAGGTCGCCGGGCGCATCGCCGATCATCAACATCTTCGACGTCGGATATTTTCCGCCGGCGGCAAACTGAATATGCTCGGCCTTGGTGCCCAGTTCCTGGCCGGCGATGACCCGGACCAGGCGGTCGATGTCGTGTTCCTTCCATTCCCGCACCAGCGCTTCGGTCGGAGTTTGCGACACGACGATGACGTCGGCTTTCTGAACCATTTTTTCCAGGCTTTCGCGGAAAAAGGGAAGGGGTGGTACGCCAAAGACGATATCTTCGACCGCTTTATTGACCCCATAAGACCATTCCAATGCCGGAGCCAGCGCTTTATTGCCGGCTTCGACTTCCTTCTTGAGCGTGGCGTTGCCGAGTTTAGTCTCGCGCTTGATCCATTCCTCCAGCGGTTTGGTGTCGTAGAGGGCGACCTTGCGGGCGGCGACGTCCTTGCGGTCCCGGAGAAATTTCATCGCATGGACGATGGCCGGGAACCGGTTACAACCGCGGGTCTTGGAATACAGGTTGACGAAATCCCAGACTTCCCGGGCGTATTTGCTGGCGTTCTGGAGCCGGAAATGCTTGATGAACATCGGCGCGAAGCACTCCTTGTGCTTGAGTTCCATGGTGTCGAAAACACAGCCGTCGGAATCGATGCCGATGAAAAATTCCTTCGTGGGTTTCAGGTCTTTCAGGATTTGCGGGTCGCTCATAAAAATGTGGCCGGCAAGTAGGCCCGGAATTGCGGCGATAATCAAATCAAATTTTGCCGGAGTCCATTGCCGGGTCTGACCTCAAAGCGGTGTCGCGCTGCGCTGGCCACCGCAGTCCAAAACTTCGTCTAACGCGGAAATTCCCGGAAAATGCGTGCCGCATCCTGGACTGCGCCGGCAGGGCGCCAGTAACGACGGCGCTTTCCTCGCGGCAGGTGGGTGAAGCGATAGAAAGCCCTTGACTCCAGAAACTTAACCTTCATAAACTCCAATGCTTTTCAAGCTATTCTTATGAAAAATAAATCCGAACGCCGATTTTGCCTTCCATTGGCCATGCTGATGACGCTGGTCCTGTCCGGCGCGGTCCTGCCGGCATCCGCCCAGAAAACGATGAAGTTTGCATCGCCGCCGGATTATAAACTGTCGCCGGCGACCGGCTGGGACCGGGAACATCTTGAGGAAGCATTTTACGTTCTGATGAATGGCATTGTAGCGGGAGCGTCGGAGGGCGGCGCGCGCCAGCGGATCGCCGGGCAACGCAGCCACCACGGCCTGTTGGCTGATGAGTTGGAGGGATTCACCCGTTCGTTTTTCATGGCCAGCGCCTGGTTGAAAAACAGTCCGTCGGGACAATTCACCTACCAGGGTAAAACCACCGACGTTGCCGGCTTTTACAAGCGGGGGATTCTGGCCGGAACCGATCCCAACCATCCGGAGTACTGGGGCGACGTGACGAATTACTCGCAACAATTATGCGAATGCGCCGCCCTGGCCTGGGGGCTCAACATGTCGAAGGAAAAAATCTGGGACACGTTCACGGACGCGCAAAAAAAGCAGGTGGCCGGCTACCTGTTTCAGTGCACGAAGGCGAAGTACTACGACAACAACTGGCTGCTGTTCAATGTGATTGTAAATGCCGGGTTGAAACGGCTCGGCATGCCGTATTCGCAGGAGCAGATCGATAAAAACCTGCAGTCGTGCGACGGGATGTACCTGGGCAAAGGATGGTATCGCGACGGGAATGTGAACCGGATTGATTATTACGACGCGTGGGGATTTTTGAATTATTACATGATGTGGGTGATTCTCGACGGCGATTCCAAGCCGGACCTGGCGGCGAAATATGAGGAGCAAACGCGGGAATTCGCCAACGATTTTCAGTACTTCATTTCCGGCGACGGCAGCGTGCCGTGCTTCGGTCGGTCGATGATTTACCGGTTCGGCTATCTCTCGCCCATCGTGCTCGGGCAATATAAAGGCATCCTGCAGCTCGACCCCGGCGTGGTCCGCTCGATGGTGGACATGGGCATGAAGTTTTATTTCGATCGCCCGATTCTCACCGACGACGATCACCTGTCGATGGGTTTCATCCGGCCCAACGAAAAGATGCTGGAGCATTATTCATGCGGCGGATCGCCATACTGGGCGACGAAGGCGTTTAATATTCTGTTGATTCCGCCCAGCGACCCGTTCTGGTCGACCCGGGAGAAACCGCTGCCGATCCAGACCGCCAGCTATTCGCGGCCGCTGGAAACCGCCGGCTTCCTGCTCGTGGGCGACAAAAAATCCGGGCAGGTCCAGCTCATCAACCAGAAGTCCTACCACGATCAGCCGGAATACAACGACAAATACACCAAATTCGCCTACTCCTCGGTCTTCAGCTACGAAGCTGGAACCGTGTATGGCTCGTTCGATTGCGACAATGCGCTGCAATTCTCGACCGACGGCATCCTGTTCAATCAGCGATGGACGATGACCAATTTGTATCTGGTGAAGGATTTTACCGCTTCAAAGTACCCGCTCTACAACACCGATTCGAACGGGATGGGGTACACGGAAATTCTGGTGAAGGACGATTTCATGATCAATTTCCACCGGATCCGGACGGGGATGCCGCTCGTGTTCAAGGAAGGCGGTTACGCGCTGGGGTTCGACGAAGGCAAGCCCGTGATCACGTCGTCGCCCACGTCTGAAGCGGCCAGTATCGACGGGAAGACCACCTACCTGCGGAATCTCTACGGATACACGGCGAAGCACAAAGCCGCGCCTTACCAGGGGCAGGTGGGCACGAATGTGCGCTACGTCAGAAGCGTGGTGCCGGTGCTGGGATTTGAAAACAAATCGGCGCACGACTTCTGCCTGGCGTCCATGGTGTACGGAAAAATCGGCAAGGACAAAATCGAGAAGCTGGACAAGCTGGTAAAATCGTTCGCCGTGCAAGGCAACACGGCGGAAGTAACATTCTACGACGGCGAACAGGCGTTCCTGCAGATTGGGGACATCAACGACGTGACCATCACGCTGAACGGGATGAAAATCTCCGGCCCGGTGGTCATGGCCCGGGTGTCGGCCGACGGGAAAACCTGGGCGGCGCTGTACCGGGACGGGAAACTGGAAGGGAACCGGTAGGGTAGTCGGCCGACAACAACTGCGCCTTGACCAGCCGGTGCAAAGAGAACACATGGCTGCCGCATTGCTAAAAACCTGCAATTATGCCTTTGACACGCGACGGCAACTATTTCCTGTCCCCGCCCAAGCGGGGAGAGGATGTCGCGTAGCGACCGGTGAGGGGATTTTTATACGCTAGATGCTTCCGAGTTGTGCATTTGCGTTTTTCAATGCCATCTCGCCCCGGCCCTCTGCCCCCGCTTTGCGGCGGAGAGGGAGTTCCATTCAGCGCACGATATTTGTTGAAGATATAATCCTGGAAAATTCTCACCAATGCTTGACGGTTTAAATTCGCACAGCATAATTGTCCGTCTAAACCATTCTCCGGCTGCGCCTCCCCGGAAGACGGTCTAAACTCAAACTGATGAACGGAGGGCAGCTGCTTATTATGAAAAAAGAGTCCCGAATAGAAGCCATTCTCGGCAAAATGTCGCTCGAACAGAAAATCGGCCAGTGCGTCGTGGTCGGGATGTCGGGCACCGTCATCACCAATGACCTGCGTGAAGCCATTACCCGTTACCATTGCAGCGGCCTCCGGCTCTCGTCCTTCACCCGGATGTTCAGCTATTTCAGCGATGACAAGGCCCGCAAGCAGGAATTGGACGCCGGTTTTGTGCCGTCCATGCAGAAAATCGCCACCGGCGGCCTGCCGCCGTACACCACGCCGGAACAATTCGCCGCCATGCTCAACGAGCTGCGTCAATTGGCCGCGGAACGGTCGCCCGCCATTCCGCTGCACATGGTCATCGACCAGGAAGGCGACACCAGCAAGGATTTCTCCCGCGGCGGCGTCGTGCAGTTCCCCTCCAGCATGGGCCTGGTGGCCGGCGGCAGTCCCCGGGCAGCCTACGAGGTCGCCTGCTGCGTTGCCAAACAGATGAAGGCGTCCGGCCTCGACATGATCCATTCGCCGGTCGTGGACGTGAATATCAATCCCAACAATCCCGAGATCGGCTACCGCGCCTTCAGCGATGATCCGGAAATCGTGGCCGAATACGCCATCGCCATGGTCAAAGGTTTCAAGGAAAACGGCGTCATCGCGGCGGCAAAACATTTCCCGGGCCGTGGCGATTCCGCCACCGATGCACATCACGCCTGCCCGATGCTCAAGGTGGACAGCGACCGCTTCAACAAGATTGAGTTGTATCCCTACAAACGGCTGATCGAAGCGGGCATCGACTCCATCATGGTGGCCCATTGCATTTATCCGCACATTGATCCCGACCAGATTTCGACCGTTTCCCGCAAGGTGGTCACCGGCATCCTGCGCGACCAGCTCCAGTTCGACGGCCTCATCACCACCGACAGCATCACGATGGGCGCGTTGATCGACCGCTATGGAATCGGCGAGGCCTGCGCCCGCGCGCTCGACGCCGGCGCCGACGTCATCCTGATGAAAGCCGAGAACCAGTGGCGCGGCGAAATGTTTTATACCATCAAGAAATGGGTTGAGGCCGGCAAGATCAAGTCCGAGGAGCTCGATGACAAGGTCCGCCGCATCCTGCGCATCAAGGAACAGTACGGAATGTTCAAGACGATGGGCATGGTGGACGCCGCCAAGGCCGCCAAGCCGTTCTCCGATCCTGTTGTCGTTTCGACCGTCAAAAAGGTTTCCCAGAAGGCGATCCTGGTCGTCAAAGACGAGCTCGGCGCCCTGCCGCTGAACAAAAAGAAAAAGGTGCTGCTCATCAACCAGCAGAATTCCATCAAATCGCCCAACGACGTCTACGATCATCCGGCGCTGTTCTCGGAATTGATGGAACAGGACTGGCCGGCGCTGCAGACCTACGAAACCAAATTCGGTCTGGATGCCAAGGATGAGGAAGGCGTCCTGAAATTTGTCGCCGCCAACAAATTCGACCTGATCCTGTGCACGAATTACTACGACCGGCAGGAGAAGCCGAACACGTACGTCAAGGCGCTGATCGACAAGGGCTACCCGGTGGTGCTGATCACCAACACGCCGTATTGCATCAAGGAGGTCGCCGGGCTGATTCCAACGGCCAGGACCATCGTGCTGAACATGAACCTCACGCCCGAGGGTCTGCGGACCGCCAAAGCGGTGCTCCATGGCAAGCTCAAGCCGCAGGGCAAATGGCCGCTGTCCAATTACGATCCCTTCAAGCTCCGGAAATGATGTCGCTGACCCAGCATCGCCCCTCCCGCACAGGCGGGCGGTTGCGCCGGGTGAACCGCGCAACGCGTTTGGACTGCGCCGATTCATCGGCGCTTTCGCGAATGGGTGTTCGCACCCACGCCGGAGTGCCGGTGGAGAAAGCGGCGCCGAAGGCACCGCACTCCAAACGCTCGCGCGACCACGAACAGCAAACATGATTCGTGACTTCGTTTCGTAAAGCCGCATCCCTGCCCATCCCATGAAAAAACTGATTCTGAAAACCCCGCTCGATCACAAGCTCTCGCCGGTTACCGGCTGGACCCGGAAACATTGGGAGGAAGTTTTTTATGCCCTGATGAAGGGCATCATCGACAGCGCCTCGCCCGGCGGCGCGCGCCAGCGCATCCCCGGCCCGCGCAGCCATCACGGCCTGCTCGCCGATGAACTGGAAGGATTCAGCCGTTCGATGATCATGTCCGGCCCGTGGCTGCACAGCTCGAAGGAGGGTGCCTATTCCTGGAAAGGGCAGAAGGTGGACGTCGCCGGCTTTTACCGCAAAGGCATCCTCGCCGGCACCGACCCGAAGCATCCGGAATACTGGGGTGACATCGTGGATTACGCGCAGCACCTGGTCGAAATGGCGGCGCTGGCGTGGGGATTGTATCTTTCGAAAGGACTGGTCTGGGACCAGTTTTCCGCCGCGGAGAAAAAACAGGTGGCGGCCTACATGTTCTCGTGCACCAAGGTAAAATATCACCAGAACAACTGGCTGCTGTTCAACGTCATCAACAACACCGTCCTGAAAAAGTTCGGCATGCCCTATTCGCAGGAGCAGATCGATGCCAACCTCCAGGCCTGCGACCACATGTACATGGGCGACGGCTGGTATCGCGACGGCAACATCAACCGCATCGATTACTACAACGCCTGGGCGTTCCTCTATTATTACCTGATGTGGGTGATCCTCGATGGCGAATCCAAGCCCGACGTGGCGGAAACGCACCGGGAACGGGCGCGGCTCTTTGCCCGCGACCTGCGCTATTTCTATGCCGGCGACGGCAGCGTGCCGTGCTTCGGGCGCTCGATGATCTACCGGTTCGGGTTCCTGTCGCCGTTGGCGCTGGGACAACGTCTCGGTTGCCTCGATATCCCGGCCGGTGAGGTGAAGACGCTCTGCAACGGCGTCATGAAGTTCTTCTTCGCCAACGAAATTTTGACCGAGCAAAACCACCTGTCCATGGGGTTTCTCCGGCCGTGCGCGGAAATCCTCGAGCACTATTCCTGCGGCGGTTCGCCGTACTGGGCGACCAAGGCGTTCAACCTGCTGATGATCCAGCCGGACGACCCGTTCTGGAAGACAAAGGAGGAAAAGCTGCCGATTCATCTCGGCGACTATTCCGTGCCGTTGCGCAGCGCCGGGCTGCTGCTGCTCGGCGACAGGAAATCCGGCCACGTCCAGCTCATCAACCAGAAGTCCTACCACGACAAGCCGGAATACAACGCCAAGTACACCAAGTTCGCCTATTCCTCGATCTTCAGCTACGAGGCGCGGTTGGTGTACAAGAATTACAACTGCGACAACATCCTGCAGTTCTCCGCCGACGGCATCAATTTCCGCCAGCGCTGGGAGATGACCCACCTGTTCGGCGAAAAGGATTTCGCCGCGTCGAAATATCCGCTCTACGACGTGGACAAGGACGGCTGCATCCACACGTCGATCCTGGTCAAGGACGATTTCATGATCAACCTGCACCAGGTGGAGACGAAAAAGCAAAACCTGGTCTTCCAGGAAGGCGGTTATCCGCTCGGGTTCGATGATGGCGCGGCCAAAACCGCATCGGTTCCCGGCGCCGAGGCCGCCTACAAGGACGGCAAGCTGACATTCATCCGCAACCTGCACGGCTGGACCAAACAAACCAAGGCGCTGCCGTTTGCCGACGACGTGAACGGTTCAAATGTCCGCTATCGCCAGAGCGTGGTGCCGGTGCTCGGCTTTGAGAACGGGTCGCAGGAGAAATTTTACCTGGCGTCGCTGGTCTGCGGCCGGGTGGGGAGCGATTCCATCAAGAAACTCAGCGGCCGGGTCAAGAGCTTCAAGCTCAAGGACAACACGGCGGACATCGTCTTCTACGACGGCGAACGAGCTTTTGTGCAGATCGGCGAAATCCGCAACGTGACCGTTTCGCTCAACGGAAAGAAATTCTCCGGGCCGATTGTCTTGGCGCGGGTTTCCAAAGACGGGAAGAAATGGTTTGTTCTGGAAAATCCCGGGAAATGCCAAACGGAAGGAGGCAAGTGACTCTCCGGCGGCAGCCAGGACGCCCGAATCCCGCAGGGCAGACCTTCCGGTCTGCCGGTTCCGGAGACTTTCCAGTCTCCGGGATCGTGCGAGAATCCGGCGGATTGTCGATGCGAAGCTGGACAGCTTCGCGAACCGGCAGGCTGGAAAGCCTGCCCTGCGGTTTATGAGTCCGTACGACTACGCCGTCATCGTCATCTACCTGGTTTTCATCGCCCTGATTGGCGAGGTCTTCCGGAAGTTCAGCAAGAACTCGAGCGACTTCTTCCGCGGCGGCGGCAACGTGCTCTGGTGGATGGTCGGCGCCATGGCGTTCATGTCGCAGTTCAGTTCCTGGACCTTCATCGGCGCGGCCAGCAAGGCCTACACCGACGGTCCGCTGGTGCTGACCATTTACTTCGCCAACGGCATCGGATCGTTCGTGGCGTGGATCTGGTCGGCCAAAAAATACCGCCAGATGCGGGTGATCACGCCCATGGAAGGCGTCCGCGACCGGTTCGGCCGGTTCAACGAGCAGTTCTTCACCTGGGTCTGGATTCCCATCGGCATCGTCTATGCCGCCATCTGGCTGAATGCCGTCAGCACGTTCGTCTCCGTCGTGTTCGGCATGAACATGACCATGACCATCGTGGCGGTGGGGATGGTGGTGCTGATCGTGTCGTTCCTCGGCGGCGCGTGGGCGGTGGTGGCGTCGGCCTTTTTGCAGATGTTGATCCTGATGTGCCTCACCCTGGTGGTGGCGTTGCTGTCCATCAAGGCGGTCGGCGACCAGTACGGCGGCGGCGGCCTGATCCACGGGATGAAGGCGTTTGTCGATCATCTGCCCAGCAACCATCTGCACTGGTCGGAAACCCACCGGATGACCATCGTGGTGCTCTGGATTGCCGCCTTTTTCCTGAAACAGATCGCCACCACCAACAACATGAAGGACGCCGACC
>Ga0335078_10000110_pt1 | contig 144234 bp, 123 predicted proteins | sample Lox_Sample_32_FD_206711 | JGI IMG/M metagenome (GOLD analysis project Ga0335078, IMG submission 206711) | Soil microbial communities from Loxahatchee National Wildlife Refuge, Florida, United States - Lox_Sample_3.2 | ecosystem: Environmental > Terrestrial > Soil > Wetlands | place: USA... | reverse complement strand
CTGTACACGGACTCCAATGTGGTGGACGGCAGTTCGTACTGCTACGCCACAACCGCCGTGAACACGAGTAACGAAGAGAGTGGTTACTCGAACATTGTTTCCAACGTTCAGATTCCTGCGCCATAGTGCCAGGAACTAGGGCGAGTCGATCGTTGAGTCGCTGGATCCTGAATCTGCAGAGACCCTGTCAAGAGGATTTGCAAAAACGTGAATTTGGAGACGCGCAGGACATGGTACTCCAAACCAGTTTTCGGCTTTCTCGGAAAAACCTTCCTAAGTGCACGTTGCACAGCCCCAGGAGCGCCTGGACTCTCTGATGGAAGGGCGCAGTTTAAGCGCGGTTTGTAGCTCCTGGGCAGCCTCGGGCCAATTGCCGCGCACCATCTCCACGATCTCAAGGAAATAGTCGGGACTTGACCACCACGCCCGGCTGGATTACGATGCTCGCTCCTTCCCCAGGGTGAGATCTTTCTTTCACCTCTGATCCTCAATCTTCGGTTTCCAGATGAGCGCCGTGGTGACGCCTTGAGGCGTCGCGCAAGACAAACTACTCGTAGTCCTACTACGCAAGGAGGATGGCATGCGAAGCACGAAATTTCCCTTCCGATTGATCCTGATCCTCGGCATGATTGCCGCGGCGATCGTGTCCAGCGGCTTACCTGCAGCGGCCCAGCAAGACGGCGTACTACACAGCTTCCAGAACAACGGGAAAGACGCGGCGTACCCGCGCGCTGGAGTGATCTTCGACAAGGCCGGCAATCTCTACGGCACGAGCTCGGAAGGCGGGACCTATGATGGCGGCACAGTCTACGAGTTGGAGCCGAAGGCGGGCGGGGGCTGGGGCGACACAATCCTGTACAGCTTCCAACCCAAGATGAAGTACGGGGCTGATCTGATTTCCGGACTGGTCTTCGACAATGGCGGCAATCTCTACGGCACAACCTACTCGGGTGGAGAGCATAACTACGGCAGGGTATTCGAGCTGGTTCCGCGGGCGAGTGGAGGGTGGGCGGAGACGATGGTGCATCTCTTCAATGAGAACGGCACAGACGGCTTTGGCCCGCTGGGTGGCGTGATCATCGACAGCGCCGGCAATCTTTATGGCACGACCGTCTACGGGGGCACGGGAACTTGCTTCTCCATTGGCTGCGGAACGGTGTACGAGCTATCGCCCCGGGGCAACGGTCATTGGAGCGAAAAGATCCTGTACAACTTTGTCAACAATGGGACCGACGGAGTGAATCCATACGCCGGGCTGGTTTTCGATGGCGCGGGCAATCTCTACGGCACGACGGTCTACGGAGGCGCGAACGGCCAGGGCACGGTGTTCGAGTTGAGTCCGCAAGCCGACGGGACTTGGGCCGAGACTATCGTGCACACCTTTGGCAGCAGCACGGATTACGGCTTCCCGGAAGGCTTGATTTACGCGGGCGGAAATCTTTACGGCGCTACGGCCAACGGGGGATCTGGCAACGGCAATATCTTTGAGTTCACGCCGCTTGCCAGTGGAGGCTGGAGCGAGCAGATTCTGTATAGCTTCACGCGAGGCGATGGAGGCAATGATCCCGGCGTGCCCGGCGGGATCGTCCTGGATGCGGCGGGGAATATTTACGACACCTCGGCCGGCGGTAGCGATCTCAATGGCACGGTGTTCGAGCTGACGCCACAGGCAGGCGGGACCTGGGCGTTGAACATTCTTTATGAGTTCAACGATCTGGGGACAACCGGAGCACAGCCTATCGGCAACCTGGTGCTGGATACGCGAGGCAATCTCTACGGCACGACGGAGTATGGCGGCAACGAGGATGCCGGTACAGTGTTCGAGGTGAAGCCGTAGATGGCGGACGAGGTTGCCGCAGTCGGTTCCGAAAAACTGAGACGGCCTGGACAACTGCCATTTCTTCGCGCCACAAAATCAGGGCGGCCCGAAAGGGGCGACAAAATCAAGGCGGAGCAATGGCTCCGCCCATCCATGATTGGTGCCGCTTCAAACAGGAATCCTCTTTGGGAGGAGGTTTCCCGGCTAGAAGGCGGCTGTGGCCGGGTGAGCGCAGGTTCCTCGTGGAACGTCGAGGCCCAAGCGCCGCACGATGTCGGCCAGAGCCCGCAGGAAGGGTTCGCAGCCTCGATCCAAAGCCAGTTGTGATTTGTCGAGGAAGGCGAAGGCGCCATCTTGTTCGAGGCGCGGGGCATTTTTGGCAGAGAGGCTGGTAAAGATCACAACCGCAATGCGGGTGGTGGCGGGGTTGTTCTTTAAGGCTTTCAGCACGTCGGGCCCGGTCATTCCCGGCAGCAGCATGTCGAGCAGGATCAAGTCCGGCTTGTCCTTTTGCGCAGCTTCCAAGGCGGCGGGCCCGTCTACGGCGGATAGAACTTGATATCCCGCGCGCGTGAGGGCACGCTGGGTCGCCATGCGCAGAAACTTGCTGTCATCCACCAACAAAATTTTGGTCATCTATTCTTCCGTTTCAGGCCTTCGGTTTCGCGCCTTCCGTTTCAGGCCCATTGCGGACACCACGGGCGAAGCAGTCCCTACGAGGGGTTCACTAGTCTTATCGGCAGAGCGGCGAAAAACTTAACCGGCCGGAGTTGGGTTGAGGAACGCTAGCGCCTGGTTTGTAAAAGGAGCCGCGGGGAAGGTGCTTCTCATCTAAGATTAGGGCAGGCTATGGCAGAGGAGTCCATCACGATTTCGCCGGGGCCGAAATTCCGTACGGCGATGATGGTGGCGATTGTGGCCGACGCGCTGCAGTTGGTGGTGTTTCCGATGTTTGTGGAGGGGGCGTTCTCGCCGGCCGACGACGCGCTCGACTTAGGCGTAGCCGCGCTGATGACGCATCTGCTGGGATGGCACTGGGAATTTCTGCCGTCGTTTTTTGCCAAGCTGGTGCCGGGCGTCGATCTGGTTCCCTTCTGGACGATTGCGGTGGCCAGCGTGTGGCGCAAAGCGAAGCGGATCGCCGAGGCCGAGAAGGTGGGTGAGCAGCTTCCGCCGGCACAGCTTTTGAAGTAGCGGGGTTTCAAGGTTTCAACGTTCAAGGTTTCAAGGTTCAGGGTTCCAAGACCATCGCTAGCATCGGCCTACCTTTCTGGCCGCAACCTTGGGGGTACGGTGGTAACGCGGGCAGGGGCACTCTTCTACCTCTTGACATTTCCTCAACCTCCTGATTTTAGGAGAGTTCTTTTTATTAGCCGTTCTGGAACTGCTGGAAAATAAAAAGCTTACTGGTGGGAACTCTTCATGTCGGGCTGGAGTCTATTTCTAATGAAAGTCATGGCTCCGCTTCGAGTTTGGCCAGACTGGCCGAAATAGAAATTTCCGGGCACGGTAGGGGTGGAAAATCCTATAATCAAGGGACGCCATCATGGCGGGAGCAACCACCTTGGGAGATCTGGCAAGCGCGATCGGAATTCGATCGCAAGAAGAGGCGGCGATTGTTGCCGAGCTGAAAGCGGGCTCGGAGGCGGCGTACGCCTGGCTGATCGGTGAGTTTCAGCAGCCGGTGTATGGACTGGTGTACCGGATGCTGAACGATCCGGCAGACGCGGCGGACACGACGCAGGATGTGTTCCTGAAAGTATTTCGCGGGATGAAGCAGTTCCACGGCGAATCGAGTTTGAAGACCTGGATTTACCGCATTTCGCTGCATGAGGCGGCGAACCGGAGACGGTGGTGGTTCCGGCACAAGGCGCGGGAGACGTCGATCGAGCCGGCGGATGCGGAGTATGCCAGCGCCGGGGAAAGTGCGATGCAGGCCGCGCTGACCGATCATGGCGAGTCGCCATTCGAGAGTGTCGCGCATCAGGAAGTGCAGGCGCGGGTGGAAGAAGAGTTGCGGAAAGTTGCGGAGCCGTACCGCACGACGCTGATCCTGCGCGATCTGGAAGAGATGTCGTACGAGGAGATTGCCGAAGTGCTGGAGATTTCGCTGGGAACGGTGAAGTCGCGGCTGACTCGAGGCCGGGAGGCATTACGGCAACGGCTGACGGCGTATGTACGGGAAGTGGGAAATGAACTGGGATTGACTGCGCCGGAAGAGCGCGGCGAACAGGTTGCTGGAGGGGGTAGAAGGGTCGAGGTGATGCCATGATGGGCACACGGGAGATGATGGGAATGCAGTGCGCCCAGGCGAAGCGGTTGTTCTCGCCATATCTGGATGGAGCCATGACGGGCGCCGAGATGCTGGCGCTGCAGGATCATTTATCGGAATGTCAGGGCTGCCAGCGGGAATATCAGGCGCTGCGGCGGACGCAGCAGTTGCTGATGAACATGGGTAAACCGAAAGTTCCGGCGGATCTGGGACTGAAGCTGCGGCTGGCGATTTCGCGAGAGGTGGCTGCGGCTCGGCGCGCGCCGTTTGAAGGCCTGATGGTGCGGCTGGAGAATGCGCTGGAGGCATTCATGGTTCCGGTGACCGCGGGCTTCTTGAGCGCGGTGATTATTTTTGGAATCGCGATGGTGTACTTCGTGGCGCCCTCGACGCTACACGCGGACAATGACGTGCCGCTGGTTATGATCAATACCGCGCCGGAGTTGCAGCAGAGCGCTTTCGGCTTGACCATGGATTCGATCGACGCAGATTCGCTGGTGATCGAGGCTTACGTGGATGCAAACGGGCGAGTGCAGGATTACCGGATTCTGTCGGATTCCGCGAACTCCAAGCAAGTGCTGCCCGAGGTCAAGCGGATGCTGATCTTCACGACCTTCCGTCCGGCGCTGTCGATGGGACGTCCGACGCCGAGCCGGGCGGTGCTGTCGTTTTCGAAGATCAGTGTTAGGGGGTAAGACAGTACTCGGTACTCAGTACTCAGTAAGGGCAAAACAGTTTTGAGGCGGGACGCGTCGAGCGTTCCGCCTTTTTGCTTTCAGTTGCTGGTTTCATTCATCCGCTGGCGGTTGGCCGCAGTAGTCCCTGATGGTGTGGATTTCGCTGGCCTGGAGGAGGCCGCTTTCGGCGTGGGGTTCGGCAGCGGATTCATAGTGCATCTCGTTGTTGTATATGTTTTCCACATCGGAGACGACGCCTCTGACTTCGACCTGTTTGTTCCGATGAACGGACAGATCAACAAAGGGACTGTCGGTGATCCGCCAGGTGCTGCCATCGTAGCCGAGCAGAAGATATTGGTCGCCATGTTGGGTGAGGCAACCTGTGATCTCGCGGACTCGGCGGTTTGAGTTCGTGGCGTTGCTCTGGGCCATCGCCGACGCCGTCGTGAATCCCGCAAAAAGCAGACACAGCAGCAGACGACAAAACTTAGCGTTCATAGAGTTGCTCCGCCCGCCGAACCCGACAAGGCAGACACGTTCTTTCAGAATATAGGTTGCGGCTTGAAGAAAGGATGTTGCCCTTCAAGGCGAAGGCGGAAGTGAACATTTCTGAATTGAACGGGCGGAGGAAGAGCCGGTTAAGAAACCATCTTGAGGCAGAACCTTGCCGCCGGACGAAATGCGTCCGGGCCACGTGGGCAGTGTTTAGTGAACCAGGTGCTGCCAGTTCAGGACGAAGTGGATGGGCTCGGGGATATTGTCGCCGGTTTGACGCGCGGCCAGGATGCGCTTGCCATCGGGGAAGATGGACAAGAGGTTTAGATTGGGCGGCAGTGTGAGCAATTCTTTGGGAGCGGAAAATTCGGGCTTGTCGCCCGAGAAACGGATGTCCACGTTGTAGATTTTGTCGCTGTGCGGATAGCGGATGCTTTTTCCGTCGGGGGACCAGCTTTCAGGACCGCTGATGCCACCGTTGGAGATTTGCCATTTAGTCCCGGCGGAAGGAAACGAGGTGACGTAAAGTTCTTCGCTGCCGGTCTCGTCGGAAGTAAAGGCCAGCCATTTGCCATCGGGGGAAATTTTGGCGCCGCGCTCATTGTAGCGCGAGTTCACGACTGGAATCAGTTTTCTAGCGTCTTGCTGCTGCAGGTCGAGGTAATAGACATCGAAGCCGGTCTTGGGATCCTGCACGTTGAAAATGGCGTAGCGGCCATCGCGCGACAAGTCACTGACCGAAAGACTGCCACCGACTCGATCGAGGAGCTTTTCTTCCTGGCCGGACGCGCCCAGTTCGCGACGGACGAGCGAACTGACATAGCCGGTGGTGGAAGCGATCAGGACATATTTTCCATCGGGGGAGACGACCGCGGTCTGACCGGTTTCCAGATCGGCGGTCAGGCGATTCACCGTTTTGCGCTGCACATCCGCCAGCCAGAGGCTGTCGCCGTTGGAAGTGGGACTGGCGCGATAGAGGATGGCGGTTTGTGCGGCGGGAGAAAATGTTCCGCCAACGTAGGGAGCGGGTTCGCCCCAATGATCGAGTTCTTTGCCGGAGGCGTCGAGCCAGACCAGTTCATGATTCTGCACTGAAGAGTTGCGATAGAGCAGGACGTTGCGCATGACCGCGAAATAAGCCAGGTTGCGGGGATTGTAGAACTCGATGTTGGCCGCGAGGGGAACCGGTTTGTCCTCGAAACGGAGACCGGAGGGATCAAATTCCTGCGTGAACAAGGTGCCTTCCTTTACGTAGAACAGATAGCCGTCACTGAAAGTGACGTTGGAGCCCGCGTCAAGAATCTCCTTGGGCGCGCCGCCATCGAGAGAGCTGGTATAGACGCTGCCGATGGCATTTTTTCCGCGCTGCACGTAGAGGAAGTGCTTGCCGTCGGGCAGGAAATATGGATTGCGGTCGGTGAACTGGCTGTCGTCCTTGTTAGCGCGGGTGATTTCGACCGGGGTGCCACCGGCGTCCGATACGGATTGAAGCGGTCCCGCGATGCGCGGCGCGAAGATGATGGTACCCTGCTCATTCCAGCTACCCCCGCGGCCGTCCTGAGCATCACAAAGAATCTGCGCGGGTCCACCGGCAGCAAGAATCTTTTTCAGTTTGCCATCGGCAAAGAAGCCGAGGTATTTGCCGTCGGGCGACCAGAAGGGAAAGATGCCGCCTTCCGTTCCGGCGAGCGGGGCGGCTTCGCCGTTGCTGAGGCGGAGGAGGAAGATGGTGCTTTCGCTGCCACGGAAGGTGACACCCTTCTTTACCGCACCAAAAGCGATTTGCTGACCGTCGGGGGATAGGACCGGAGCGCCACCCATGATCGGGGTGAAATCGAAGCCTGCGGGCTGGTTGATGCTGGTCTGGATGGGCTGCTGCGCGGAGGTCAGGCGGTTCACATAGATTAGGAGCAGAACACCTGCGGCTGCAGCGACTAGCCAGCCGGCGATCATGGCTGCGGTCACAGCGGTGACGGTTTTCTTGCGCCGGTGGATGACGACTGCGGGAGCACCGACCTGGGTGCCTCCGGCGGCGATCCACTGCAATTGCAGCTTCAGGTCATGCGCGCTCTGATAGCGTTCGTCGGGTTCCTTTGCCAGGCACGTGCGGACGACTTGTTCGAGCGCAGGCGAAGTCATCGGCTGCAGGCTGGCGATGGGCTCGGGATCTTTTTCGAGAATCGCGCTGGCCAATGAGAGCTGGCTCTTGCCCTGGAAGGCGCGCTTGCCGGAGAGCATTTCATAGAGCATGGCGCCGAAGGCGAAGATGTCGCTGCGCGCGTCGGCTTCTTTGCCCTGGATCTGTTCGGGACTCATGTACTGGACAGTGCCGACGAGGGTTCCAGCCACGGTGACGGGGGAAGCCATGTTGGACATGGTCGCGGCCATGGTGGCCATGGAGGAGATGTGCGCGCTGGATGGTGGGCCAGCGGGAAATCCGATGGGCTTGGCGAGGCCGAAGTCCATGAGCTTGGCGCCGGATTTGGTCAACATGACGTTGCCGGGCTTGAGGTCGCGATGGACGATGCCGTTGCGATGGGCTTTGTCGAGGGCGTCGGCGATCTCGATGGCGATCTTTAAGGATTCGTCAGGAGTGAGCGGCTTGCGGGCGAGGCGGGCGTAGAGGGTCTCGCCTTCGAGATACTCCATGACGAGGTAGTCGACATCGCCCTCGCAGCCGACGTCATAGAGCACGCAGATGTTGGGATGCTGCAGGCCGGAGATGGCCTTGGCCTCGCGTTCGAAACGGGCGCGCAGGTCTGGATTGGAGTTGAGATGGAGCGGCAGAACCTTGATGGCGACGGTGCGTTCGAGGCGGGGATCGCGGGCGCGGTAGACCTCGCCCATGCCGCCGGCGCCGACGGGGGATTGAATCTCGTAAGGGCCTAGCTTGGTTCCGGGGACGAGTGGCATGGGTCGGGGGATTATACCCCAGGGGGCAGGGGGCAGGGATCAGGGGCCTGCGACCAGTGGGCAGTGATCAGTGATCAGTGATCGGTGATCAATTGACCACGGGCGCAGACTCAGGAATGATTCGAAGTGCCGACCAATGGACACTGACCACTGACCCCTAATCCTGATCCCTGATCCCTGACCCCTAGCTTCTGGTCCCTGGTTTATACGGCCATTGGGCTTGGGTGAACAGGGCGCCGTCGATCCAGATGGTTTGGCCGCTGATGAAGGAGGCGCCGGGACTGGCAAGGAAGACGACGATGGGAGCGATGTCGGCAGCGGTTCCGACGCGGCCTAGCGGAGTCAGCTTCGACCAGGTGCCGGCATAGTCGGGATCTTCCTGGCGGGTGCGCTCGGATTCGATCGATCCGGGCGCGATGCAGTTCACGCGAATGCCGTATTGGCCGAGTTCGACGGCAGCCTGCTTGGTGAACATCTCGATGCCGCCCTTGCTCGCGGTGTAGGCGACCAGCGAAGGGAATGCGAGCTTGTTGCAGCCCGAGCCAAGGTTCACGATGGAACCTCCGCCGTGATCTTTCATGTAGCGGGCAGCTTGCTGGGTGCAGAGGAAACAACCTTTGAGATTGGTATCGATGACGAGATCCCATTCTTCTTCGGTGACGTCGAGCAGCGGCTTCCAGGTTTGGACGCCGGCGTTGTTGACGAGCAGATCGAGACGGCCGAAGGCGGCAATAACTTTTTCGAACATGGCGACGACCTGACTGCGGTCGCGGATGTCGGCTTCGATCGAGAATGCGTCGGGCTGGAGGGCGCGTATTTCGGCCAGGGTGGCTTCGACGAGAGGTGGAGGGTCGTTGAAGTAATTGACGGCGACGCGGTAGCCGTTGCGGGCGAGTTCGAGGGCGATGGCCTTGCCGATACCGCGACTGGCGCCGGTCACGAGAGCGGTGGGAGTGGGCATGGTCACCTCGATGGACACCTAAATTCTCAAACCACGAAGGACACTAAGGTACACGAAGAGAAAACTTCGCAGAAGGGCACCTTCGCGCAACCTATCCGCTATACGCTTTGCAATCTGGGACGCTATTCGGGGAGGAGAGGGTTTGACCCTCTGCTTGCCAGACCTTAAACTTAGGGTGTTCTCCGCCTATCGTTTTTCCAGGGCCGTCGGCGCGCGTGGCTGCCGATGGCGATCCTGCGGGAGGGATTCCTGAGTCGTTTCTTTGCTTCTAGACTGGGTTTAGGGCTGCGAGTTTTTCTCATTGCGGCTGGTTTGGGGCTGCTGGCGCCGCTGTGCGCGGCGGACAATCCCACTCCGATTTCGCTGGATACCAACGAGACGCTGTTTGTGGTATTGACGGCGATGAACTCGTGCGGATACGACGTGGACCTGAACGGGTCGGATGCGCAGCGGCTGAATATTCGCGACGAGGTGCAGCGGAATCTGAAATTTTCCGAAGACGCGCAAGACGCGCTGACCGCGATGTGCGACTGGTACGTGGGACATCGGGCGAATGATCCGCAGCATGAGTTGTCGCAGTTTGTGTCGCTGGCGTTGTATCTGGAGGGTCCTCCGCACTTTCTGCCCAAGGTGAAGGAAGACGACATGCCTCCGGACGCGGCGCCGCTCGCGGGCTTTGGGGCGCAGCTGGAAAAGTTTTATGAGAAGGCCAATCTGCACGCGATCTGGGAGCGGCACCGGGCGAATTATGCGGCGCTGGTGGAGCGGTATCACGAGCCGCTGGCGAAGATGGTTTTCGACACGGATATCTATTTGAAATTGCAGTCGGGCGGATATCTGGGGCGGACATTCACAGTTTACCTGGATTTCATGGGCGATCCGAACCAGGCGAACGCCCGCAATTACGGCAGCGACTACTACGTAGTGGTGTTTCCATCGCCGGACCCGAATGCGGTGGATCCGCTGAAGATGCCGCAGATCCGGCATACATATCTGCATTACCTGCTGGATCCGATGGCGGAGAAACATTTTGGGGCGGTCAAACGGCTGGAGCCGTTATTGCAATCGGTAAAGAATGCGCCGCTAGACGAGAATTTCAAGACCGACATCTCGCTGCTAGTCACCGAGTGCCTGATACGAGCGATTGAGATTCGCACCACGGGAACCAAGCAGACTGCCGAGCCGATGCGGCTGCAGGCGGTGGACGACGCGGTCAAGCAGGGATACATTCTGACGCGCTACTTCTATACGGCGCTGCTGGCGTTTGAAAAGGATCCGGCGGGATTGCGGACTTCGTATCCGGATATTCTGGATGCCATCGACGTGGACAAGCAGAAGAAGGCGGCGGCGGATGTGCAGTTTGCGCAGAACACCTCCCCGGAACTGGTGCAGTTATCGCGATTGGAAGACCGGCGGATGCTGGTGACGGCCGAGAAGCGGCTGGCGGCGGGCGATCCGAAGGGAGCGCAGGAACTGGCGCAGCAGGCGCTGCAGAGAAAAATTGGCGATGAGGGCCGGGCGCTGTTTATCCTGGCGGAGGTTGCGGTCGCCAATAAGAACCGGGAAGAGGCGCTGAGCAATTTTCAGAAGGCGATTCAGGCAACGAAAGATCCCAAGGTGGTGGCATGGTCGCACGTGTATCTGGGAAGAATTCTGGATATGAAGGAAGACCGCGAGGCCGCGATGAATGAATATCGCGCGGCGCTCACGGCCGGTGCGGAGTTACCGGAGGTAAAAGCCGCGGCGGAGCGCGGGTTGCAGCAGGCCTATGAGCCTCCGGCAAAGCCGCAGTGAGTGGTGAGTCGTGGATGTGTAGAGTTGTGGGGTGCCATGCTTCGAGAGTGGCGGAGAGTGGGCCTCCGGAGTGACGGGATTCAGATCGAAAAATCAGGCGAGTAGTCGAGGAGAGAGCATGAAGCGAGCAGCGATTTTGATCGCAGTTCTAGGAATGGGCGTGTGGAGTTGGGCGCAGGATAAGCCCGCGGGACAGAGCGCACCGGCAGGGCAAGCGGCACCGGCAGGGCAAGCGGCGCAGGGAAAGCGTCCACCGGCTTTTAAGAGCGCTCCGGAGCAGGATGCCTTCAAAACGGCACTGGCAGTAACCGATCCGGCGGCAGCAGAAAAAGCGGCCGACGATTTTGCGGCGAAGTATCCCGACAGCGAAGTACGCGTCTTGCTCTACAAGGCGGCGATGCAGAAGTATCAGCAGGTCAACAATGCCGACAAGATGCTGGAGATGGGGCAGAAGGCGCTGACGATTGATCCGGACGATCCCGAGGCGCTGGTGGGCGTGGCAACGGTGGAAGCCGAACGCACTCGCGACACGGACCTGGATAAGGATCAGAAACTCGCGGAGGCCAAAAAAGACGCGGAGCGCTCGCTGGTCACGGTGGATACGGACGTCCCCACAAGCGGATATCCTCCGGAGAGGATCGCGCAGTACAAGGGATTCATCCGGTCGGAAGCGTACGCGGTGATTGGGACGCTGGAATACAACGCGAAGAATTGGCCGGAAGCGGAGGCAAATTTGAGGAAGTCGATCGAAGCCTTTCCGGAGCAACTGGATTCGGTGGCCGTGCTGCGGCTGGCGATTGCTTTGGACAACGAGAACAAGATTCCTGAAGGTTTGAAGTACGCCAATCAAGCGGTAGATCTCACCAAGGACCGTCCTGATTCGGCAGCGGGCAAAGCGGCGCGAGCGGAACAGGATCGGCTGACCAAGCTGAACAGCGGCACGGCGCCGGGACAGAGCACGGCTCCGGTGAAGTGAAGCACTGACGCGTAACGGAGGGTGGCACTTCCGGCAGAGGGGCGAACTGCGCTCGCCGGACAGCCGGGGCGACTGTCTCCACATTTTTCGGGTCCGTACCCCGAGATTTTTTCGGGGCGCTTGGCACATTTTTCTTCAATTGGCTCCAGAATGAAAGAGCGGGAAATCACGGCGTTGGAAGAGGGGCTGGGCTACCATTTCCGGCGGCGCGCGGTCATCGAGCAGGCGGTCACGCACAGTTCGCAAGCGCGCGAGCAGGAAGCACAACAGACGGGCGACAGCAAGTTCAGGGTCAGCGATAACGAGCAACTGGAGTTTCTGGGGGACGCGGTGCTGGCCCTGGTAACGAGCGAGGAATTGTACCAGCGGTTTCCGCAATTCCGGGAAGGCGAACTTTCCAAGTTGCGGGCGCATTTAGTGAGCGAACGGCATCTAATTCGCGTGGCGCAGCAATTGGAACTGGGCCACTACCTGCGACTGGGGCGGGGCGAAGAAAAGAGCGGAGGACGGGGCAAAACGGCGCTGCTGGTGGATGCGCTGGAAGCAATCCTGGCGGCGATTTATCTGGATGGCGGGCTGGAAGTGGCGCGGGAGTTTGTGCTGCGCAATGTGATCGCGCCGGAGTTGGAGCGGATGGAGCGCGGCGGGGGTTCGCTGCCGATTACCGATTTCAAGTCGGCGCTGCAGGAAGCGGTGCAGAGCCTGGGGTTGCCGCAACCTTCGTATGTGCTGGTGGAGGAGGCCGGCCCCGAGCACAGCAAGACGTTCACGGTCGAAGCCAGATTGCAGGGCAAGGATCAGAAGGAGTCCGAATTTGTGGGACGGGCGCAGGGTTCGACCAAAAAAACTGCCGAACAGGATGCGGCCCGGCAGTTGTTGACTTACCTGGCTTCGCGGCCGAAGCCGGGAGAAGGAAAAGCCGGGGCGCGAGCGCCCGTGGCGGCGAAATAACTAGAATACATGGATTCTCCAAATCATCCCGTGGCATCGGCGAGCGAGCCGGCAATCTTGCCAAGCGAGCCCCCGACCGTGCCGGGCGAAGCTGCCGTTCTGCCCGAAACGGCAAGCGAGACGCCTGCGGTCGAGGCGACACAACCGGCTGCTCCATCTTCAGCTGCCCCAGCGCCGGTTGCTGCTGCGCCGACCGCAACCCCGCAGCGGCGAATTGTCACTAACTTTGGTGAGGATCTGATCAGTTCCGTGCAGTCTCTGATGGGGACGGTGGTGATTGCGATTTTTGTGATCACGTTTATCGTGCAGGCCTTTCAGATTCCGTCTGAGTCGATGGAGAACACGCTGCTGGTGGGCGATTACCTGCTGGTGAACAAACTCTGCTACGGAGGGACGGGGTTTGGGGACTATCTGATGCCGTACCAGCCCATACGGCAGGGAGACATTATAGTTTTTCATTACCCGGTCGATCCGCAGCAGCATTTTGTGAAGCGGGTGATTGGAGTGCCGGGAGACCGGCTGCGGCTGGTGAACAAGAAAGTGTTTATCAATGGCAAGCCGCTGGACGAGCCGTATGTGCATTATCTGGAGCCGGCGAATAATCTGTTCCGCGATAATTTTCCGCGCACCGATATTCCGGCGTACGGGCTGGAAGGAAAATGGTGGCTGGAGATGCGGAAGCTGGTGGAGGACGGGCAACTCATTATCCCGGACGGGAACTACTTCGTGATGGGCGACAACCGCGATGACAGCCAGGACAGCCGGTATTGGGGATTTGTGCCGCGGGAGAATATTATCGGGCGGCCGTTGGTGATTTACTGGTCGGTGCGGGATTGGGATAGGAATCCGGCGGTGACGCCTGCCGGCAGGTTGCAGCATGTGGCGTATGCCGTGACCCATATCTTTCAGATCACGCGCTGGAACCGCACCCTGCGGCTGGTACACTGAGGGGATTAAGTCATTGCGTCATTGAATCATTGAGCCATCGGGTCATTGAGCCGTTGACAGTAGGTTGAATACGAAAGCACGAACGTGGCGAAGAAAGAAACGGTCTTAGAAAAACCCGAGGTCCAGGAGAAGCCCAAGGAGACGACGGTGGAGTTTTTGTCGTCGCTGGCGGCGGTGCTGGTGACCGGGCTGTTCATCATCACCTTTATTGTGCAGGCGTTTGAGATTCCATCGAGTTCGATGGAAAACACCCTGCTGATCGGGGATCACGTTTTTGTGAACCGGATCCAGTTCGCCCCCAAAACAAACTGGATTGGACCGCTGCTTCCATATCGCGAGGTGCGGCACGGGGACATCGTGGTTTTCCTGTCACCAGAGACCCCCGGACTGTACGTGGTCAAGCGAATCATCGGGGTGCCCGGAGACAAGATCCATTTGCGCAATGGCGTGGTGTACCGCAACGGCCAGGCATTGGACGAACAATCCTACGTCGACACCGACAGGGATAATCCGGCCGATTCCTACCGCAATAATTTTCCCGCCGTGCCCCCCGATGACGATCCGAATGTGTGGGCGAACTGGGCGATTGATCTGCCGAGCTACATTCAAGGGGACGATCTGGTGGTGCCTCCAGGCCACTACTTCGCGATGGGCGATCATCGTGGCGTGAGTCTCGACAGCCGCTACTGGGGATTCATTCCCAGGGAAAACATCATTGGGCGGCCCATGTTTATTTATTGGTCGTTCAAAACTCCAGAGAACCAGTATCTGCTGACCTCATTGAGCGACCGGCTGAAGTTCATTCTGGGGCACGAGGTGCTGCACTTCTTCGATGAGACACGCTGGAACCGGACGCTCAAGGTCGTTCGGTGAGGCCCCCCGAACCTGGCGTGAGGGCGCAGTGAAGCTTTTCTCTTCCAAGCGGCGGGTAACCACGCTGGCATTGGTGGCGCTGGTGGCGTTATTTCTGATTCGGCCGGGCGCGTCACGGCTGAAATCGCGGCTGATCCGCACTATCAGCGCGAGCGTGGGACGCCCCGTCGATATTGGGGCGGTTCATATCCGGCTGCTGCCGCGGCCGGGATTCGATCTGGAAAATCTGGTGGTGTACGACGATCCGTCATTCGAAGCGGAGCCAATGGTGCGAGCCAGCGAGGTGACGGCGGATCTCCGGTTGATTTCGCTGCTGCGGGGGAAACTGGAAATTTCGCGGCTCGACCTGAACGAGCCCAGCCTGAACCTGGCGCATCGACCGGACGGACGTTGGAACCTGGAAGCTCTGGTGGAACGCTCAGCGCACATCCCGCTTGCGCCTACGGCGAAGGGGAAGTTGGAGCCGCGGCCGGCATTCCCTTATATCGAAGGCAGTTCGGGACGGATCAACTTCAAAGTTGGCGCGGAAAAGAAGCCGTACGCGCTGACCGACGCCGATTTCGCCTTGTGGCAGGATTCCGAGAATACCTGGGGGGTGCGGCTGAAGGCGCAGCCGTTCCGCAGCGATTTCAATTTGAACGATACCGGGCAATTGCGGGTGAATGGCACATGGCAGCGCGCGGGGGAATTGCGTGAAACCCCGCTGCGATTCAGCGCCGAGTGGACCCGCGCGCAACTGGGGCAGCTGACGAAGTTGTTCACCGGGAACGATCAAGGCTGGCGCGGGGGAGTGCAGCTTGAGGTCACGCTGTCGGGAACTCCCGAGAAACTGCAGATCACGAGCGATGCTGCGGTCGATGATTTCCGCCGCTACGACATCACCAGCGGGCGCGCGTTGCGCATGGCCGCGCATTGCGATGCGCAATACAGCATGGTCACGCATGACTTTGATGAAGTCATGTGCAACGCTCCGGTGGGAGGCGGGCTAGTCACGCTGACCGGAGATATGGGTCTTCCCGGCAGCCACAGATATTCGGTGGCGGTTACCGCGGACCACGTTCCGGCGAATGCCGCGGCCGTGCTGGCACAGCGCGTGAAAAAAAATCTCCCGGACGATTTGGCGGCGAGCGGGAGAATCGATGGCAGCTTTACCCTGGAGGAAGATGCCGCGTCGGGAACGCCGCCGCAGGTCAGAGGGCGTGGCGAGATCACGGATCTCGAATGGAGTTCGGCGGCGGACAAGGCACAGATCGGGCCGGAGACGATTCCCTTTTTGCTGCTGGGAAGCTCAATGGCAAGCGGAGCGCGAGGACCGGCATCCTCGAAAGCCGGGATGCGCTTCCCGGAGGGGCCGCATGTTGTGATCGGTCCTTTTGCGTTGAGCCCGGGACATTTGGGAGGACCTACAGTTGAGGGGTGGGTGAATCGCGGGGGGTACGATTTTGCGATTGCCGGCGAGACCGAGATTGCGCACGCGTTGCGGATGGCGCGAACAGTGGGACTGCCGGCATTCTCCGGCACAGTGGAAGGCTCAGCCCAGGTTGCTTTGCAGGTCGCAGGATCGTGGTCAGGCAGCGGAGCGGCGAGCGGATTCTTGGGACCGCGAGTGACCGGAACGGCCAAGTTGAAAAGCGTTCACATCGCAGCTCGCGGAGCGGGAGCGCCGCTCACCATAGCATCGGCGGAGATGCAACTGTTGCCGGACAGGGTTCGAGTGGCCAAACTGGATGCGAGGGCCGGCGGTTCGGATTGGTCGGGATGGGTGGAGACGCCGCGGGGCTGCGGCAGTGCGGAGGCATGCCCGGCGCGATTCGTTTTGAAAGCGAACCAGATTACGCTGGGCGGGTTGCACGAGTGGATCCAGCCGGACGCGAAAAAGCGGGAGTGGTACCAGGTTTTAGAAGCGAGCGGCGCGCCGGGGCCACCGCTGCTAAGCCGGCTGAGCGCCTCCGGTCATCTGACCGCGGATCGATTGCGGGCGCACGGAATAGTGGCAACGCAAGTGTCCGCGGATATGAGCCTGGAAAAAGGAGATCTGCGGATTTCAGGATTGCAGGCGGACGTGCTCGGGGGAAAATATCGCGGGCAGTGGCATGCGGATTTCGCAGCCAAGCCCGCCGTCTGCCAGAGCGCGGGGAACTTCACCGGCGTTGCGCTGGCTAATATTGCGACGGCTATGAACGATGCCTGGGTCGTGGGGAAGGCGAGCGCCAGCTATGAAGTGAAAGGCCCATGTCCGGCGAATTTCTGGCAGACGGCCGAGGGTACGCTGCGGGTGGAAATGAGAGATGGCGCGTTTTCGCACCTGATCCTCGGTGATGGAGTCGGGCCATTCCGGGTGGTCCGGCTGAGCGCGCAAGCGCAGTTGCGAGGGGGAAAAATCGAAATCACGAATGCGAAAGTGGATTCGCCCGACGGACGATACGTTTTGAGCGGAACGGCTTCGCTGCAGCGCGATGTGGACTTGAAGCTGATGCGAAATCTGAGCGGAGCCACTGGCGGCGGGTACGCGATTACTGGAACTGTCGCCGCGCCGCATGTGGCGCAGGTGGCTGGGACGGTACAGGCGCGGCTGAAACCTTAAAGCGCCTTGCCTTTTCGAATATAAATGCTACGATAATACATATGAGGAGAGCTACTAGCTTTACTATCAGTTCTGAGATCCTGAGCGAGATTGCCAGCTCCAAAGGGGATCGATCCACGAGCGATCGAGTGAATACTCTGCTGAGAAAGGCTCTGGACCTGGAACGGCGAGAACGGCTTGAGGAACAAGCCGCAGAGTTTTTCAAAAATGCGGCAAACCACGTTGACAGCGAGAGAGCCGCTTTTCTAAGAGCGTCGAAGAAGGCTCTGTCGCGGGACTGACAAAAGTGAGGAAAGGTCCAGCCGGCTGGTATCCGCGACGCGGCGAAGTTTGTTTGTTATCTCTGGACAAGCCGAGGCCAGCGTTAATTGTGTCGAGCGATACGCTGAACCGTCATGCGCTGGACGTTTGTGTTGTCCCCATTACCTCGATTCAACATGGCCGATTTGCGCTGCGGGTCGCGATCCCAGCGGGAGAAGGCGGCTTAAGCCGCCATTCGTGGGCCAAGTGCGATCAGGTGACAACGGTCGAGAAGACCTGCATCGTCTATCCGCCACTGGGGCGGATATCCGCGTCCACACTGGGCGAAATTGAAAACGGGATCCGGCTCGCCCTCGATCTGTCCTGAACGACAATCTGTGGGCGATTACGGCACGTATCCTGGGCCGCGCAGGACTTTGCCGGGCAATGCCCCGGTCATTTTGCCCCGATCGATCACGGGCACTCCGTTCACCAGCACGTATTCCATCCCTTCGGAAAGCCGATTAGGGTTGTCGAAGGTAGCGCGATCGCGGACGGTTGCGGGATCGAAGATGACGACGTCGGCCCACATGCCGGCTTTGAGCACGCCGCGATCGGTCAGGCGCATGCGCTGCGCGGGGAGCGCGGAAAATTTTCGGATCGCATCTTCGAGGGTGAGCGCTTTGTCTTCGCGAACATACTTTCTCAGGATGCGTGGAAACGTTCCATACGCGCGGGGATGCGGGTGCGCTTGACCGAGCAGGCCTTCGGGCGACGTGCCTTCGGAATCGTTATCGATCGAGACCCAGGGCTGCTGCAGGGCCAGCGTGACGTCGGGCTGCGACATGCCGAAGACGGCCACGCCGGTCGTGGGGTCTGCGATCAGAAAATCGAAGAGCGCATCGATGGGATCTTTATTCCAGAGCTGGGCGATTTCCGAGAGACGCTTGCCTTGCAGGGGAAGCAGCTTTGGATTCTGGACGGCGCCAATCATGACGGCGTCCGGGCCGGGGATTTCCTGCCATTCGTTGTCCCAATCTTTCGAAGGCGTGAGCATGTCCTTGCGGATCCGCGCGCGGGTGGCCGGATCTTTGAGGCGCTCGACGAGTTTCGTGGTGCCGCCATCGTGGGCCCACGGCGGAATGAACGCGGAGAAATCGTTGAACCAGGCGGTGTAGGCATAGGTGTTGGCGGAAACATCGGCGCCGGCGGCGCGGGCGGCGTCGATCTTGGCGACGATTTGCGGCATCTCGCCCCAATTGTCTTTGCCGGCGACTTTGATGTGCCAGATTTCTACAGGGATGTGGGCTGCGCGGCCGATGCGGAGAGCTTCATCGATGGCTTCGAGCACCGAGCTGCCCTCGTTGCGCATGTGGGTGGCATAGATGCCGCCGAAGTTGCTGGCTTCCGTGGCGAGGGCGATCAACTCATCGGTCTTGGCGTAGGGAGCGGGGGCATATTCGAGCGCGGTGGAGACGCCCACAGCCCCGTCTTTCATGGCCTCGCGCACCAGCGCTTTCATCTGCTCGAGTTGCTCTGGACTGGGCTGGACGTCGTTGTCCCCCAAGACCATGCGGCGGACCTGGGTCGCGCCCACATAGGTCGCGAGATTGATCCCCATGCCTTGTTTTTCGAGGCGGGTGAAATATTGCCGGAGAGTGCGCCAATCCGGCGTGATCTTGTAGTAGTCGTAACCGGACTTGTCGGCCTGGATGATGGCGTCGTTGAGCGGGGCGATGGAGGTACCTTCGCCAGTAATTTCCGAGGTAATGCCCTGATAGATTTTCGAGGGAAGACGCGGATCGACCAGGATGGTCATTTCCGATTGGCCGAGCATGTCGATGAAGCCGGGAGCAACGACTCGACCTGCGGCGTCGATGGTGCGCTGGCGCGGCGCGGCGGAGAGGTTGCCGATGGCGGCGATGTGCCCGGCGCGGATGCCCAGGTCGCCGGAGTACCAGGGCGAGCCAGTGCCGTCGATGATGTGGCCGTTGGTGATGACGAGGTCGAAGGCGGATTGGGCTGGCGAGGGGATGGCGGCGAGCGGGAAGAAAATCGTTAATAGGGCGATACACAATCTCTTAAACATTTTGCTTTCTCCTCACTTTCCGGGCAGCGGGCGCGACGCCCGCTGGACAGCTGCCGGGACGGTGGCGCCACGATATCCCGTTAGTCCCAGCACGATCCAGATTCCTAATGCCAGCCATTCGTAGATGGTGAAATGGCCGGGGACCTGCGGGATGAGCTTCATCAAGGCCATCGCAATGGCAACGATTAGCCCGAAGGTGGCGATGGCGAGCTCGCTTGCCGAGAGCGTGATTATTCGGGACCGGGGCCGCGCCAGGGCCAGGCACGAGGCGCAGGCGGCTGCCCAACCGATGGCGCAGGCGACCGATCCTACTTCGGTGATGGGAACCAGGATCGCATCGCCGAGCAACATGCAGATCGCGGTGGTAAATCCGACACACAAAATTGCGGTGGAGGGAGTTCGAAATTGCTCATGGATCCTTCCGGCATGGGGATGGACCATGCCGCGCCGGCCGAGCGCGAAGAAAAGGCGGCTGGCGGCTACGAAATTTCCGTTGAAGCATTTGAACAATGAGAGCAGTGCGGCGGCCAGGATGATGTTGACGATCCAGCGCGCGCCAAGTGCGTGTTGGAAGGCAACGGCGGTCATGAATTTTTCGCCCGTCAGTTGACGCCATGGAGCGACGAATCCCACGGCGGCGACGATCGTGGCGTAGAAAAGAATTCCGATGAAGATTGCCATCCAGATGGCGCGATAGAAGCCGCGAGCGCGGAAGTCGGGGCTGGCCTCTTCGGCTGCCTTTCCCACCGACTCGAAACCGGTCATGAAGTAGGGAACGATTTGAATGACCAGCAAAATGGAAATCAGCGGGGTGCGAGTAAAAAGCGGAGGGAAGTTCGCAGGCGAGCCGCGGCTGACGCCCAGCGCGACGAAGATCACGAACAGGGCGAGGGTACCGAAGCTGGTCCAGTTCTGAAAAGTGGCGCTGAGGCGGACGCCACGATAATTCAGTATCGTGAGCAGCGCGGTCAGCCCGAGTCCTACCGCTAGATGCGGCAGATACACAGGGCGGCCCGCCACGCGATAGAGTTCAACGGAATCGAGGCCGGGCAGGATGTAAGCAGCGATCCGACCGACGGCGACCGCTTCCCAAGGGCACACGATGAAATAGGCGAGAGTCATCATCCAGCCGGTGGCGAAACTGATTGGCCGCGAAAAAACGGCGGAGGTGTAGGCGACTTCGCCCGCGGCGTCGGGCATGGCGATCACGAGTTTGCCGTAGACCCATCCGATGGGCAGAAGAAGTGCGCCGCCGATCACAAATCCGAGGACCGTGCCCAGTGCGCCGCCGCGCAGCAGCCAATCATCCATCACCACCAGCCAGCCGACGCCGACCATGGTGCCCCATCCCAGGGTGAAATAATCGGTGGGGCGCAGTTTGCGGGCGAGTGTGCTCACGGGATCGGAGTTTGGGAGGGGCGGCGCGAATTATAAAGCATTTGCAGTGTGCTATGTTTGCCCTTATCCCTGCATTCCTCGGAAAGAGATGAATCATGCCTCGATATGAATACCGTGATTTGCACCCCACGCCGGCGGCGGAGAAGGCGTTCCTTGAGTGGATCGAGAAGCTCGATGCGGAGTTCATGAACCGCGATCCGGAGCATCGCGCCGATGTGGTGTGCGAGGCGCTGCACCAGCTTTACCTGGGACGGCCCTATCCGGGGCCGGGCGGCCAGCCAGCGCAGCAGGTGCTCATGCATTCGTTCGATCCGCGCAACGCGACCCTCGAGCCAGAATATTACGGCGACGTGGATGCGGCGAAATATGCCGAGCGCAAACCGCTGATCTGGTTCTGGATGATGTACGACCGGTCTCCGGTAGGCTTAAACCACTGGCTCGGATATCGAGTGCGCGCGATGCTGGCGCGGCATATCTTCAAACATTGCGGAAAGAACGTAAAGATTTTTCACGGGGTCGAATTTTCATTTGGATACAACCTGACCGTCGAAGACAACTGCACCATTCACAAGTACGTTCTGCTCGATGACCGGGGAGAGATCATCATTCATGAGGGCTGCTCGATTTCCGATTACGCCAACGTGTACTCGCATGCGCACGATTTGAACGACGGCATGATCGTGGAAAATCATAAAACCGAAATCGGTCCGCGGGCTCGCGTGACCTATCACGCCACCGTGCTCAGCGGGGTGCGGGTAGGCGAGCATGGGATGGTAGGATCGATGGGCGTGGCCTCGAAGGATGTGTCGCCGTATCACATTGTGGGCGGGATTCCGGCCAAACCGATCAAGGTGAAGTCGATTGCGCCGGAGGAGCTACAGAGAGCGCTGGAGAGGAAGTAGATGGCCCAGCGGCTCTACGGCCCGGCTTCGACCGGCGGCGGCTGTCCCCACAGGTTCATGACATGCGAAATTCACCTTTTTGCGTGGTAGTATCGAATGCAACCCTGCATGACACTTCGACTTTGGATTAGCCGGGACAGCCCTGCCATGCTGGTGTCGAGCGTAGGGCTTCACAGAAAATGAACGCTTTGTCGAAAACTCGCAAACGTGTGCTCAGCGGCATGCGTCCAACCGGAAAGCTGCATCTTGGCAATTACGTGGGTGCGCTGCAGAACTGGGTAGGCATGCAGGATCAGTATGAATGCTATTTCTGCGTCGTCGACTGGCACGCGCTGACGACCGATTACGCCGACACGTCACGGGTGAAAGAGAATTCGCTGGAAGTGGCATTCGATTGGCTGGCCGCGGGACTCGATCCGGAGAAGTCGGTGCTGTTTCTGCAATCCCACGTTCCGTCGCATGCCGAATTGCATTTATTGCTCTCGATGGTGACGCCGCTGGGCTGGCTGGAGCGTGTGCCGACATACAAAGAGCAGCGGGAAAATATCAAGGACAAGGATTTGGGGACGTATGGGTTCCTGGGATATCCCGTGCTGCAGGCGGCGGACATTCTGATTTACAAAGCCGATTGCGTCCCCGTGGGCGAGGACCAGGTGGCGCACGTGGAGTTGACGCGGGAGATCGCGCGCCGCTTCAATGGGTTTTACGGCGGGGCTCGGGGACTCTTTCCAGAACCGCAGGCGCTGCTCACGCCTGCAAAAAAATTGCCGGGCACCGACGGGCGGAAGATGTCGAAGTCGTACGGAAACACGATCATGCTGGCCGATCCGGAGCCGGTGGTGCGGCAGAAGCTGAAGACCATGGTGACCGATCCGGCGCGGGTGCGGCGATCGGATCCGGGGAATCCGGATGTGTGTCCGGTGGGCGACCTGCACAAAATTTTCAGCAGCCCGGAGACGATGGCCAAGGTGAATGAAGGCTGCCGGTCGGCGGGGATTGGGTGCATCGAGTGCAAGTCGTGGGCGGCAGATTCTCTGGTGAAGCTGCTGAATCCCATGCAGGAGCAGAGAAAGAAATTTGAGGAAAATCCACGGCTGGCCTGGGATATTCTGGAGGCGGGCTCGGAGCGTGCACGCCAGGTCACGGGAGAAACGATGAAGGATGTACGCGCCGCCATGGGAATGTCGCTGGAATACGAGGCGCCGAAGGTGAGTACCGCGCATGAGTGAAGAAGCAATGCGTGAAGGAGCAAAGATGGTTGCGGGGAATCCGGCGTCGTTTTCGCCGATCGCGGTTCCGGCTTCGCCCAAGGATTCAACGAAAAAGGAAGAGAGTGACTTCCCTTTTGCGGTTGCGGTAACGGATGTTTACGAGGGGCCTCTGGACCTGTTGCTCGATCTGATCCGCAAGCAGGACATCGATATCTACGATATTCCGATCGCCAAGATAACGGCGCAGTACCTGGCGTATGTAGAAAAAATTCGCGAACTGGATGTAAACGTTGCGGCTGAATTTATATATATGGCCGCGGTGCTGATTCATATCAAGTCGAAGATGCTGCTGCCGCGGGATCCGATGGCGACCGAGGAAGAGCAGGAAGATCCGCGCAGCGAACTGGTCAACCGGCTGCTGGAGCATGAGAAGTTCAAGTCGGCGGCGCAGATGCTGCTGCAGAAGCAGCAGATTGAAGACGCGGTGCTGAGCAATCCATCGCTGAAGGAGTTCATGGAGGCGGAGGGCACCGAGCCCGAAATGGCGGCCGACGTGATCGACCTGGTCAAAACGTTTCAGCAAGTGCTGGAGCGGGTGCGCACGCGTCCCGTGCTGAATGTGGACGAAGAGACGGTCACGGTGGGGCAGATGATTGATTATCTGCGGCGGCGGCTGTCGCTGGAAGACCGGCCCATCCGGCTGAAGCAGATTCTGATGCGGGTCTCGTCGCGGCAGGCGCTGGTGTGCATGTTTCTGGCGCTGCTCGAACTGGTGCGGCTGCAGGCGGTTCAGGTGCGCCAGGAGAAATTGTTCGGGGAGATCGCCATTCGCAAGCACACGCATTTCGATGAAGTGATGAATGAGCGGGCGGCGGTGCGGGATGATTGGAGATGAACCTAGGGAATGGGGATCAGGGGCCAGGGACTAGTTTTATTCTCGCTGTTCCCTGACCCTAATCCCTTACCCCTGATCTTATGTCTTTAAAAGCTCAACTCGAAGCGATTATTTACGCGGCGGAGACGCCGATCACGCTGGAGCAGATGACTGCGCTCGTCAAAGATGTGGTCATCGCCGAAGGGACGACGGCCGAGGGCGAGATCAGATCGCGGGTGCGATCCAGCCTGGAAGAACTGGCCGGCGAATATGGCTCGTCCGATCATGGCATCGAAATTCGCGAAGTGGCGGGCGGATACCGGATGTCGACCAAGCCGGAGCAGCATGAAGTGGTGCGCGCGTTCGCGAAGAGCCTGAAGCCGCCGATCCGGTTGTCACTGCCCGCGCTCGAGACCTTGGCCGTGATCGCATACAAGCAGCCCGTCACCGTGCCGGAGATCAACGACATTCGCGGCGTCGATTCCGGCGGCGTGATTGGGACGCTGCTCGACCGCAAGCTGATCACGACGGCGGGGCGCAAGCAGGTGATTGGACGCCCGATCCTGTATAAGACGACAAAAGAATTCCTGATGCGGTTTGGACTGAAGGATGTGAATGAGTTGCCCAGCATGGAGGAGTTCGAAAAGCTGGTCGCGGAATCGTTCCAGGCCGAGTTGATTCCGGCGGAGAGCGCGGTGAGCGAATCGGAGGCCGCTGCCGAAGGCGCGACAGCAGAACCGGTCAGCGAGAATATTCAGGAAGCGGAGAAAGCGGGATAGTGCACATTTTTTGTGCTGTCCCTCTGGGACTTGTTTCGGCTTGCATCCTTCCTAGCGCTGAAGCGCTGGGCTAAGTTGTTCGCCCCCTCCGGGGGCTTTCGTTTTGGCTGTCAGGCCTTTGCGTTTCTGAGAGTATCGTTCCTAATGTGTTTCTGAATTTCGTCATTGTTGCATCCAACGATCATGCCCTTGGAACGCCTGCAAAAAATTATCGCTGCTGCCGGAATGGCTTCGCGGCGGAAGGCCGAGGACTTGATCACGTCCGGGCACGTGCAGGTCAACGGGACCGTGGTCACGGAACTGGGCAGCAAGGCCGATCCCGAAGTCGACCATGTGCGCGTGAACGGGAAGCTGCTGCAGCGCGAGCAGCGGCACACTTACCTTTTACTCAACAAGCCCAAAGGCTACGTGACGACCGTGAGCGATCCGGAGAAGCGGCCTACGGTGATGGATTTGATGCGCGGCGTGAAGGGGCGCGTGTATCCGGTGGGGCGGCTGGATTATGCCAGCGAAGGCTTGCTGCTGATGACCAACGACGGCGACCTGGCGCATAGTCTGATGAAGGCGGCGGCGCACGTACCTAAGACTTATGTGGTGAAGGTGGCGGGCGTGCCCAAGGAAGATGCGCTCGCCAAGCTGCGGGCGGGACTCTCGATTGCTACCGATGACGGGAAGCGGGTGCGGACGGCGCCGGCTTCGGTGCGCGTGGTGAAAGAGGCGGCGAATCCGTGGTATGAAATCACGCTGATCGAAGGTAGAAACCGGCAGATCCGGCGCATGTTTGAAGCGGTGGGTCATCATGTGGAGAAGATCAAGCGCGTCCGCTACGGGCCGTTGACTCTCGATGTGCCGCCGGGAGAATTTCGGCTGCTGACCTTGCGGGAGATTGAGAGATTGAAGTCGGCGACCAAAAGCGGCAGCAAAAGAAAATCGAGTTGAGGTTCAAAATAACCGTGTCTCGCCAAGGCTGCGAGAAGTGGGGCACCCTGGGAACACGGGAACCCAGTTGATTCGGTATGAGCCGATTTTTTGATCTCGTTTCGAAGCCGGTGCGGGAGATGGGCGATTACCTGCCGAGCGTGCCGGTGGCGCCAGTGGAATCGCAACCGCGGCTGGTGCGGCTGGACTCCAATGAAAACCCTTTCGGCCCGTCACCGCGGGCGCTGGAAGCGATGCGAGCGGCGATGGCCGCGGTCAACTCTTATCCGGAAGACGATTGCACCGAACTGCGGCGCAAACTGGCTGCGCATCACGGCATTCCAGAAGAGCAAGTGCTGGTGACAGCAGGTTCGACGGCGTTGCTTGCGCTCTTGTGCCGGACATTGCTCGCCGCGGGATTGAATGCCGTGACCAGCGAGCGGTCATTCATCGTGTATGGCATGGCGGTGCATGCGACCGGCGCGCAGCTCATTGAAGCGCCCATGTGCGACGATGCTTTGGACCTGGCGGCGATTCTCGAAGCTATCAACGAGCATACCCGCATCGTCTTCCTGGCGAATCCGAACAATCCTACGGGCACACTGCATGATGCGGCAGCGATCGAGCGGTTCGTCGCGGAAGTGCCGGGGCACGTGGTGGTGGTTCTGGACGAGGCTTACTACGAGTATGCCGCGCATTTCGGCGAGCGGCGCAGAGTGGAGTATTCGCGGTCTCTGGATTGTGTCCGGCAGGGCGCGGCGGTAATCGTGCTGCGCACGTTTTCGAAGGCCCACGGACTGGCTGGGCTGCGCGTAGGGTATGGACTCGGACCGGCGGACTTGCTGTCCTATTGCGCGAGAATCAGGAATACGTTTTCTGTTTCCTCAGTGGCGCAGGCGGCTGCGTTGGCGGCATTGGACGACAATGCCCACATCGAGCGCACCGTCTGCAACAACGCGGAGCAGGCTCAGATTCTGGGCGTGGCATTGTCGGAGTTGGGATATCGCGTGCTTCCGACGTGGGCGAATTTCCTTTACTGCGACTTGGGAGAAAACGCGACAGGAGTAACCGAGCGGTTGCGCGGCGAAGGCATCAGCGTGCGTCCGCTGGGCGGATGGGGCGCACCCACCTGCATGCGCGTGAGTATCGGGACCCCGCAGCAAAATGCGGCTTTTCTCGATGCTATGCAGCAGATTGTGAGGAAAACTCCGAAGGATGCAGTGGGGATGTAGCAGTATCAGTTCTTCATCAGGACATCGGAATCCTCGCGGCTCCGTACAGGCCGGCATCGCTGCCCAGCAGGGCCTGGGTGATGATTGTCTTTTTGCGCGTGTAGTTGGCAATCTGGGCCGATGCTCCTTCTTTCTTTCCGGTGGGATCATCGGGAGCAGAGGCTGCATAGACCAGCGAGCGCTCGCGCAGTTCGGCGAACATCTTCGGCGCGAAGGCATCCCAGGCACTCACCACGCCGCCACCGATCACGAACATGTCGAGATCGAGAATGTTGATGAGGTCGGCCATCAGAATTCCTAACGCTTCGCCGAAACGTTGAAAGATGCGCTGAGCGTCGGGGTTTCCTTGAAGCGCGAGGTTGTAGATGGATTTCGCGCTGAACTCGGGATCGGAACTGGCGGCCTGGGCGAGTTCGGGGGCGAGACCTGAGTCGATTGCCTCTTTCGCCATGCGCACGACTGCGGTTGCCGATGCATAACGCTCGGCACAACCGTGATTGCCGCAGCCACAGGGGACGCCGTTGGGCTCGATGGTCACGTGTCCGAATTCGCCAGCCATGCCGCTCATACCGTAGAAAATCTTTCTGTTCAAAACAATCGCGCCGCCTATGCCGGTGCCCAGTGTGAGCATCGCCATATTATCGGCGTCGCGGCCCGCGCCCAGCCATTTTTCGCCGAGCGCGGCCATATTGGCGTCGTTGTCGAGGAAAATCCTGGTGCCGAGGCGGCGTTCGATTTCGTCGCGCACGGGATAGTCGGTCCATCCCGGAAGGTTCGCCGACTTGCGCATCATGCCGGCTTCCACGTCGATGATGCCGGGGACGCCAATGCCGGCGCCGAGAAAACGGCCGGTGCCGCCGTACTGTTCGGTGAGGCGCTTGATGGCATCGCACATTTCGCCGATCACGTAGTCGCGGCCGAGGGCGAGCTTCACCCCCAGAGTAATCTTTTCGAGAAGCTGGCCTTCGGTGGTAATCGCCGCGATGCGCAGGTTGGTGCCGCCCATGTCGACGCCGATAGAGAAGTCAGGCATAACGGAAGAGGGTAACAGAAATTATTGATTGATGATTGTTGATTGATGATTGAAAACCTCGGCAGCACGCGGGGATCGTCGTTGTTCAATCAACAATCTATTTCTGGCACCTGGGGCAGTAGTGGCTGCTGCGGCCGGCAATGACGACTCGCTTGATGGACGTTTTGCATACCAGGCAGGGCTCGCCTTCGCGGCCGTAGACGCGATGCTGGAGCTGGAAGAATCCTTCTTCGCCTTCCGCGTCGACATAATCGGAGATGGACGAACCACCGAGGGCAATCGCTTCGGTGAGGACTTCTTTTACGGCCACGAAGAGCTCGCGCAGCTGCTCGCGGGTGATCGTGGAGGCGCGGCGGCGGGGGCGGAGGCCGGCGCGGAACAAAGATTCATCGGCGTAGATGTTGCCCACGCCGCGCAGCAGGTTTTGATTGAGCAGCGCGCTTTTGATCGGAGTCTTGCGGCCATGGAACAGCGTGACGAAGCGCTCGAGATCGACTTCCAGAGGCTCGACGCCAGTGGCGTCGAATTCCGTCGAGACGCTGAGGCGGCCGAAGCGGCGCGGGTCGACGAAGCGCAGCTCCCTTCCCGACGACAGTTTTAGAATCGCGTGGGTGTGCTTAGCCACTTCGGCTTGCGGCTCGCAGATGCGCAGGCTGCCGGTCATGCCGAGGTGTACAACCCATTGGGCTTTGTTCTCTTGTTCCCTGCGCGCTGGTTTTCCACCATTCGCCGCCCGATCCAGGTCGAAAACGATGTGCTTGCCCATGCGGCGGACGGCGGCGATGCGGCTCTGCTCCAATGTGGCAGAGATTTCCGCAGCGGAAGATTTCAGCGGCTCCTTCTTCTGCCCGAGCCAGACGGATTCAATGACATCTCCGGTGACGCGCTTGGCAAGTCCGCGGGCGATAGTTTCGACTTCGGGGAGTTCGGGCATGGCTTCGATACAAAATCATAACCACGAAGGACACGGAGGTCCACGAAGGGAACCGTTTGTCCTCCTAAGCTGATTAGATCACTTCTTCAGGAACGTTCCCTGCTCCAGCTCGCGGAAGGCTTGCTGCAGTTCCTGCTGCGTGTTCATGACGATGGGACCGTACCAGGCGACGGGCTCTTGCAAAGGCTTGCCGGAGACCAGCAGGAAGCGGATTCCGTCTTCACCAGCCTGCACGGCGACTTCATCGCCACGATCGAATACCACGAGCGAGCGATTCTCCGCGTCGGCGGGAGGCTTGGTGTCGAGCCATCCCACGCTCTCAGTGGGCACAGCCAGAGGGGCGGAGGCGTTGCAGAACTTGCCGTCCCCAGCGAAGACGTATGCGAAAGCGTGGCGGGTGGTCTCGACCGGCAGCGTCTTGCGCTCGCCGGGAGGAACCGAGACGTCGAGATAGACCGGGTCGGCGGCGATTCCATCCACCGGGCCTTTCTTTCCCCAGAAATTCCCGCAAACGATGCGGACGTGGGTGCCGTCATCGTCGGTCACGGTGGGGATCTCGCCCGTCTTGACTTCCTGATAGCGGGGCTCGGTCATCTTCAGGGCGGAAGGAAGATTAGCCCAAAGCTGGAAGCCGTGCATGCGGCCGGTAGTGTCGCCCTTGGGCATCTCCTGATGAATGATGCCGCTGCCGGCGGTCATCCATTGCACGTCACCGGCGGCGATGGCGCCGCGGTTGCCCATGCTGTCCCCATGCTCAACGGTACCGGCGAGGACATAAGTGATGGTTTCGATGCCGCGATGCGGGTGCCAGGGAAATCCGGCGAGATAGTCCTCGGGGACGTCATTACGGAAGTCGTCAAGGAGGAGGAAGGGATCGAACTCACCGGTATTGCCGAAGCCGAAGGCGCGGCGCAGATGGACTCCGGCGCCTTCGAGCGTGGGCTTGGACTTGATGAGCCGCTTAATGGGGCGAATCGACATGAGGGGCCTCTTGGGGTATCGTGCTTTTGATGCTGCTGGAAGGCGATTGGACGCAGGCGGCGGTGGACAGAGAGCTCTCAGGGCCTGGGCAGCAAAGGAGGCTTGGAACTTATCGCCTATCTCGCAAACCCTTTGCCGGTGTGGATGGAATTTCCGAATTGCCCAGGATCCGCCCAACAACGGTTGCCGTCCGGCGACTTGGGGTGCCCGCAAGTACTGCTCAGGCATCTGCGAGCGACTACTCGTAACGCAGCGCCACCATGGGATCGACTTTGGCCGCACGGAGTGCTGGGAGAAGACACGCTAACAGAGCAACGATCGTAACGACCACTGAGACGGTACCAAGGATTAGCGGATCAGTTGGGCGCACGTCGAACAGCAGCAGCAATCGCACTCTAAAAGGCAAGCCGGAAAAAATACGCCCCGTGGCCAAGGCCCCAAGTAATCCAGCACCAAGGCCAATCAGAGTCAGCAGCAAGCCTTGCCGCACGATCATGCTTGCGACGCTTCTGTCACTTGCACCCAGTGCCATGCGAATGCCAATTTCGCGTGTTCGCTGGCTGACGCTATAAGAGATCACGCTGTAGATACCGACGGCTGAGAGAACCAGCGCGAGAGTGGCGAGCGACCCCAGCAGCCACATCACGGCTTTCCCTTGCTGTACCGGGCCGGCCGTGATTTCTTCCATGGTGGCGATGTCGGAGACTGGCACATTCTTATCGAGCGCGGCGACCTGGCGGCGAATCTCCGGAACAATCGACAGCGGCTCGACCGTGGTGCGCACGACAATATTGCGTGGGTAGAGAATCCACGGGAACTGAGTGTAAGGAACATATATTTCGGGTCTGAACGGCCAGTACTGTCCATCGCTTCGGACATTCCCGGCGACTCCGACTACTGTGCGCCAGGGCTGAGTGTTGTCGTTCGCGTCTCCGCTGATCTTGAGTCGCTTTCCGATTGGGTTCTGTCCAGGCCAGTATTTGGTCGCGAGCGATTGACTGACGATGGCGGTCGGTTCGGAACTTTGCGTATCGAAATCGCTGAATGCCCTGCCCCGAACGATCAGAATCTGCATGGTTTTGAAGTAATGTGGCCCGACACATACATAGTTCGCGTCCGGAACCTCGCCAGCGGCGGGATGGGGATTTTCGGCCGTAACGAAATACTGGCCGACCCAATTGAGCACCGGTACGCCACGAGAGAGGCTGGCCGATTCGACTCCGGGCAGTGCTCCGATTCGAGCAACAAGGTCGTGAAAGAACCCGGCCTGCTTTTCAGTTTGTTCGTATTGTGGACCTTCGAGGGGGATCTTCACGGTCAGTAGATGATCAGGATTGAAACCCAGGTCAACATGCTGGAGATGAGTCAAGGCCTTGATCATCAGCCCGGCGCCGGCGAGCAGTGCTAGCGATAATCCGAATTCGCCAATCACAAGCAGATTACGTAACCGTCGGTCTCTAGCTCCTCCGCTGGTCGCGCGAGTTGTGTCCTTTAAAGATTCGTTTACGTTCACTCGCCCGGAACTGAACATTGGAGCCAATCCGAAAACAACTCCCGTCCCGAGTGCAAGGCCGGCGGTAAACATCATCACCAAGCCATTGATTGCGACAACTTCGACGTGCGGGGCATCGGGAGGAGTCAGCAGAACCAGAATCCGTGAGGCCAATGGGGCGAAAGCCAGGCCAGCAACCGCGCCGGTGATCGACAGCAGAACGCTTTCCACAAGAAACTGGCGAGCGAGCCGGCTGCGGGATGCACCGAGGGCGGTGCGAATTGCGGTTTCCTTCTGGCGTCCCGTGGCACGCACAAGCAGCAGATTCGCGACGTTGGCGCACGCGATCAGCAGCACGAGTCCCACCGCCACGAGCAAGACGATTAACGTGGGACGAGCGTACTTGACAACCTGGTCGTGCAAGCCGACAACTGCTACTCCCCAGCCGCGCGACTCCGGATATTGCTGGTCGATCTGCGCGGCGATCGAATTCATATTGGCCTGGGCCTGCACCAGGCTTACGCCGGGTCTCAGCCGTGCGATCGCGTCATACTGATGGAATTGGCGCCCTGGCTCAAAGGGCTCGATTCCGGAGAGCCAGAGTTGGGAGTGTGGGTCCAAGAACGACGAGTAGTCGTCCGAGAATGTGGACGGCAAAATTCCTACGACAGGATAAGTCTCGCCATTGAGCAGAATCGTCTTGCCGATCACGTTGGGATCGCCGCCATAGCGTTGCTGCCACAGCCCATAGCTCAAAACGACGGCAGTTTTGTCCTGTCTGTTTTCCTCGGGCAAGAACAACCGTCCGCGGAACGGCTGAACACCAAGCACGGAAAACAGATTGGCGCTGACTCGCTCACCCGCGATCTCCTCCGCCTGCTGATTTCCGATGATGGTGAAGGAGTTCGACTCAAACGCCACCATGCCGGCGAAGACTTGGTTTTGCTTTTGCCAATCGAGGAAATTGTCGCCAGAGATGGCGTTTTCGAACCAGCCGCGATGCGGATTCTGCTCCCAGAGCATGACAAGCTGGTCGGGGTTTGGATATGGCAGTGGCCTAAGAAGGACGGCGTTCACTACGCTGAAGATGGCTGTATTGGCCCCAATGCCGAGGGCGAGGGTGACGACAGCGACGACCGTAAATCCCGGGCTCTTGCGCATCTGGCGCAAGGCGTAACGAAGATCTTCCGCCAGCCCGCTCATCAGGTTCATCCTCCTATGCGCATAACAATGCCACAGTGCGCGGGCAAATACGACAACGAAGCAATCGCACGCGCCGTCGCCTTGTGCTCTCCCAGCAAGACTTTTGCCAATCTAGTGCAACTCTTAATGCTTTGACGGAAGAGGGATTATAGAGTGCCGCGGTCGAACCAAAGTGCTGGAAGGTGTCCGGCACCGGCCTTAGATGTCCGGAAGCGAACAGGCAACCATTGGGTCTGCTGGGAATAATGAGACCGGTTGAATCCAGGTAATCACACCTTCTGAAGCCGAACATGACGAACCGCGATAACGCTCGCAACCGCGCGATTGGATTCTCACAGGACGGACCGTCGGCAAACCAGAAGCGGGCCGCAGCGACCCGCTAGTGCAACGGATTTTTGGGAAGGATGACTTCTAGTCCTTGAGCGGCACCACGGCGCTGCCGTCCCGACAGAAGGTAGCGACTCGCTGAAGGTCGCCGTTGGCCCGGGGAACCGTCATCACGGGTCCGTAACAGTAGACGGCATGGCCGCTGGCTGCGAAGTACCAGCGTCCGCCCTTGGTGCGCTTGGCCATCTGAGTGGTAGGTTGCCGCAGAGGCTTTTGCGGCATCAGCGGGCTAATCGGCAGACTGAACAACAAGGCTAGGGTCAGGACCTTCATTGTCTTCGCTTCCGCTTCAATTCAACTGCTACCGCTTACAACGAACCTGGGGCAATTCCGTAGCTCGCTTTAGATCGTGATCAAGCTCCGGGCAGCGTCCGCCACGTCGGAGGCTGGCCTGGAGGGCATCGGGAAAGGCTTTTTCACTTGATTCTGTATGCGGTGCTGCTCCTGGGAAAACGGGGCGTGCTTCGCTGGTGCCTGGGTCGACGGGTTCTGGGTCAAAGGAGTCTGGGTCAACGGAGTTTGGGATGAAGAGCTTTGGGGCGCAGCCAAAGATTGAGTGGCCTGCTGATGAGCCTTCATCTTCACCGCCGAGAGTTCGGTGCTGTCGCGAAAGAGCTCGCGAATCAAGGCGCGTTGCGACTCGATGGTCTGGCCCTGTTCCACGATCAGCATGGTCATCAGCCCATACGAGATCAGAAATAGAACGGTCAGAAGCGGTAGCCAACCGTGCTTCTTTGTGGTCGCTTCGTGAACTACGGGGAGTTCAGCGGATTCGACAGCCCCGAATAAAGTCGTCAAGCGTTGCTCCTGTATGCGCCTCAAGCGCGCAACCACAGGTGGAATTGCACCCAGGGAACCAATGCTGGGATGGGATGTAAGTTGCTGATGGGAAAACAATTAGCGCTACCCAGCCCAGCCCATGCAGTAAACCCAAGTGCAACTCGCTGCACATTATGAGCAGGCATGATTTGCTATCGCAGAAAACTACGTTTGCAGATGACGTTGGTTACCGGCGTTACTTTCCCAGCGCGCCGGTGGTCCGTACCATGATCGGTTGTCATTAACGCTTTCTCAGGACCCCCAACTATGCCGAAATTGCATGTTTTCCTGTTCGCTCTCGCGCTTTCATTCTGCTTCGGAATCGCAACCAGTTCTCAAGCCCAGCAGTCGTCTACGGAGGGTACACACAGAGGAGTAGTCAGGCGCGTGGAACCTCGTTACCCGGAGTTGGCCAAGAAGATGAACCTGGGCGGCACGGTCAAAGTAATCGCCGTGATAGCGCCGGATGGCAAAGTAACGAAGGTTCAGCCCGTGGGCGGGAGCCCGCTGCTGGTGGAGGCTGCCCAAAGCGCCATTTCACAGTGGAAGTTCACTGCCGGGCCGGAGTCGCAGGAGACCATCGAACTGCACTTCACACCTTAGGACCGAGGGCTGGCGCTATTTGCCAAGCACCAGCTTGGCAATGGTCGCCAGCTGCATATTTGACGTGCCCTCGTAGATCTTGCCGATTTTGGCATCGCGCCAGTATTTTTCGACCGGATAATCCTTGGTGAAGCCGTAGCCGCCATAGATCTCGATCGCGAGCGAGGTCACGCGCTCGGCCACCTGCGAGGCGAAGAGCTTGGTCATGGCAGCTTCCTTCACGAAGTTCACGCTGGCATCTTTCATGCGAGCGCAGTTGTAGACCATGAGGCGCGCGGCCTCAATCTCGGTGGCCATCTGCGCAATCTGGAACTGGATGCCCTGAAACTCGGCGATGGCTTTGCCGAATTGCTTACGCTCAACCGCGTACATGCAGGCGAACTCCCAGGCGCCACGGGCCAAGCCAATCATCTGGGCGCCAATGCCGATGCGGCCTTCGTTCAGGGTTTCGATGGCGATCTTGTAACCTTTGCCAGGCTCGCCCAGCACGTTCTCTTTGGGCACGCGGCAATCCTCGAGAATGAGTTCGCAGGTCGAAGAGGCACGGATGCCGAGTTTGTCTTCTTTCTTGCCTACAGTGAATCCGGGCAAATCTTTTTCGATCAGGAATGCGGTGATGCCTTTGTATCCGGCACTGGGATCGAGCGTGGCGAAAAGCACGAACAAGCCGGCTTCTTTGCCATTGGTGATCCAAAGCTTGCGGCCGTTGAGGACGTACTCGGACCCCTTGAGCGTGGCGCGGGTCTGAAGGGCAAAGGCGTCGGAGCCGGATCCGGCCTCGCTCAGGGCATAGGCTCCTACGATCTCGCTGGCCATTCGAGGCAGATATCGCTTTTTCTGGTCTTCGTTGCCCCAGCGCAGCAGGGCATTGTTGACTAACGTGTTCTGCACATCGACGATCACACCGGAGGAGGCATCCACGCGCGACAATTCCTCGACCGCGAGGATGGCTTCAAAAAACTTGGCGCCGCCGCCGCCGTACTGCTCGGGAATCTCGATGCCCATCAGGCCAAGCTGGAAAAAGTCACGGATGAGATCTTTTTCGAAGACACCCTTCTCGTCCATTTCCTTGACCAGGGGGCGGACTTTTTCGTCGGCGAACTGGCGGATGTTATCGCGGAACAGGATTTCGTCTTCGGTCAGCGCGGTCAGCGGGGCAGGCAAGGCGGCTTGCAGAGTAGTTTCAGGCATGGCACGACCTTAGATGCAAAGATGTAAACCCGTGATTTTAGCACTTTGGATGGATAGCCTGCGGCCGAGCGAAGGTCTACGGCCAGCATCCGAGCATGCAGTCGAAGGGCGCATCCATGTGCGCCATGTGCGGGAAACAGTAGATAAACGCGCAGCCCGCAGCCACGGCGCATACCACTCCCAGGCGAACGCCGAAAACGCGCGCGGGCATCCCGCGAAGCGCCACCGGAATCGCGATGCCCAGGAACATCGCGGCGGGGAAGTAATAGTAGTAGTAGAGCAAGCGTTGCGGAGTCAATGCCCACTGCAGCAAGTTGCCGGCATACAGCGCGACCACCAGCATCTCAGGCAACCGGTTGCGCACTCGAAGCAGGCAGAATCCCACGGCGAGCAAGCCCGCCCACATGATCACCCAATTGCCCACCAGGTACGACAAGGCGCGTTGCGGACCAACCTGAAACGGCCAGGAATACCAGGGAACAGCGATCGCGGGATTGCCCGGAACTGTCTTGTGAAATCGCCAGATGAACGCGTTCATGTCGGCCAGTTGTTTCAGGCCGAACGGAACGTGGATGCTGCGGCACAGGATCCAGAAAGTCAGGCTGTAGGCGACCACTGGAATTACCAGCAGCGAAGATGACGCCGGAACCATGCCAGCCTGCCGCAGATTCCTTGCATACCGGGCAATTTCTTCATTCTGCGAGCGGGTCGCGAAGAGCCACAATCCGGCGCTGATCAGGATGACGATTCCAAAAGTGTCCACGCCGTTCCATTTGCACGCGCAGGCGAGGCCGAACAGCACACCCGCGAAGGCGAGTAGCCCTCGGCGTTTGGTCACGCTCAGCGAGTCCACCTCCAACACGGCCGTGAATGCGACCAGCCCCCAGATCAGCAAGGCGACCAGGAAAACGTCCATCATGGCGACACGCGACATGACGTAGAGGAAGTTGTTGAACAAGGTCAGCAGGGCTGCGGTAAGCGACAAAGCATAGTCGCGCAGAAGCAGTTGTGCCCAGAGGAATACCCCGACCAGCGTCAGGCTTCCGAAGGCTGCGCCCATGATCCGCCAGCCCAGCGGATGATCTCCGAAGAGCTTGATGCCCAACGCGAGCAGAAGTTTTCCCAGCGGCGGAGCCTCGGGATTGGGATTGCCGGAGTGCGCCAGAAAGGCCCGCGCCGCGGCCACATACTGGATTTCGTCATAAAAAGGGTGATCGGGAACAGTGATGCGCCAGAGGAAAAGCGCCAGAGCTGCCACTCCCAGAACCAGAGCCGTCATCCAAACCTTTGACGAGAGCTCGTGAGTCTCGGATTTCCGCGGGATGTTTCCTTCAATGGCAACAACTTCCTGGCGCGGGCTCTGAGCGGCAGTGGGCATCATGACTGGGAGTCCAGTCATTCAGTGTAGGGGATTGGCGATTTCCAGAGGCAGTTACGGCGGTAATTCTAAGGTGGGCACAGAAGGAGGGGGCGAAGCGGAGAAAGATCCGGTTCAGCTGCGCTTGTAAACCAGCCTGAGCCCATCGGCCTGGAGGATGCGCTTGATCTGGCTGCGGGCATGCACCGACCACGGGCCTGAGGTGTCGAGCTTGATGTAGGCCTGCCAGTGCTTGAGAGCCTTGCGCGGCTCGCGCAATTTTTCATAGGCGAGGGCGAGGTTGTAGTGAGCGTCGGCATAGGTGGGCGCCAACTGAATTGCAACCTTGTAGGTCTGGACTGCCTCCTGCACGCGGCCAGTCTCGTCGAGCACATTACCCAGATCGAAGTAGGCAAGAGCATAACGCGCATCCGACTCGATAGCCTTGCGGTAGTGCCGTTCGGCGAGGGCAAAATCCTGGCGATTGTAATAAAGCGTTCCGAGATTGATATGAGCGGCAGCGTGGGTCGGCTCCAGCTCAAGCACCCGGTGGTAAGCGGCAATAGCCTCGGTTTGCGTGCTGGGAACTTCTTCCAGCGCAATGCCGCGCGCGAACCAGGCGGTGATCTCATGTTCCTGCGGGGTGGGCTCAGAGCGCGGTACCGGGGTCGAGGTCACGACTTTTTCGCGCTCGCAAAAATCCATGAGGAATTGACCGGCAATCGGTTCCACCAGTTTGCCGTCGTGGCGGAAAGCGACGCGATGTTTCTTCGTGGTCCACGCTCCGGCTTCCAGTAGCGGCTTCTCCACTCCCGCAGCCTGCTTGCGCATGGCGTCGAGCGATTCGCGTATCACGTTGGGCCGCACGCTCATGGCGCACAGATCGCGAACTTTCTTGATTTCGAGCAGGTCGGAGAAGGAGTAAGGCTCCGTCGAAGTCAGCAAGCCTATGCGCTCCCAGTTGGCCAACTGGCGCGGCGTGATGTGAAGAATCCTCAGTAAATCAGCTCGACTGTACACGGGACCGAATACCACACCCCTGCGATGATGCAAGGATGTTCGGCCCATTATCGTCAAGTGAGCCAGTTAACGCAACTGTTAACCCTGTGAAAAACTGTGGAGAACCTGCTTCATTTACATGCAGCGGAAATGGGGCAGTAGAAGCAAGGTTTCAGGGGCTCAGGTTTCAGAGCTCTCCGATGTCTCGGGTCTTTAAACCTTGAAACTCTGAGACCTTGAAACTCTGATCTGAAAACCTTGATCTCAAACCTTGAAACTTTGATCACAACCTTACACTGCCACTGCGGCCGACTGATATTCCTCGTACGTACCCTTGAAATCGGTGATCTTGTGATCGTTCTCGAAGTGCCAGATGCGGGTGGCGACTTCGTCGATCAGATCATGGTCATGGGTAACTAGGAACACCGTGCCCTGGTAGCGCTGCAGGGCGATGTTGAGCGCGTTGATCGCTTCCAGATCGAGGTGGTTGGTGGGCTCGTCGAGGACGAGCACGTTGGGCTTCTGCAGCATCAGCTTGCAGAAGAGCAGGCGCGCCGCTTCGCCGCCGGAGAGGACGCCGGTGTTCTTGGTGGACTCTTCGCGGGCGAAAAGCATCTGGCCGAGGATTCCGCGCAGTTCTTCCGTGACGGCCGCGTCATCCCATTGATGGAGCCATTCCAGCACCGTCGTGCCGCCTTCGATCAAGCTGCGGTGGTCTTGCGCAAAGTATCCGATCGAGGCTTCGTGCCCCCAGATCACTTTGCCGGAGTCGACAAGCGGACCATCATAGCCGCTGGTCTTGCGCAGTTCAGCTTCGGGAGTCGTCGGGGAATTCGCCAGCAGTGCGTTTAGCAGCGTGGTCTTTCCTGCTCCGTTGCGTCCCATGAGCGCGATCTTCTCGCCCCGGGTGATGCTGGCGGTGAAATCGCGAATGACTTGCTTGTCAGCGTAGGCCTTGCCGAGGTGCTCGACTTCGAGGATGTGCTTGCCCGAAGGCCGCTTCTGCTCGAATTTGATGAACGGTCTTTGGATGTTCGACTTCGCCAGCTCCGTCACCTGCAGGCGTTCCACTTCCTTACGCCGCGATTGCACCTGGCTGGAACGGGTTCCGGCCGCGAAACGCGCGATGAATTCGTTCAACTGCGCGATCTTCTTCTCGCGCTGCGCGTTTTGCGACTCAATCTGCGAGCGCACCTGCGTCTTGGCTACGACCATGTCGTCATAAGTGCCGGTATAGGTGATGATGGTCTCGTAATCAATATCGGCAATGTGCGTGCAGATGCTGTTCAGAAAATGCCGGTCGTGCGAGATGGTGATGACGATGCCATCGTAGACATTCAGGAATCCCTGCAGCCAATGGATCGAGTCGAGATCAAGATGGTTGGTCGGCTCGTCGAGGAGCAGGGCTTGCGGATGCCCGAACAAAGCCTGGGCCAGCAGCACGCGAACCTTCTGCCCACCTTGCAGCTCGCCCATCTTGCGCGGGTGCAGTTCCTCGGGGATGTCGAGGCCCTGGAGCAGGATCGCGGCGTCACTCTCGGCGGAGTAGCCGTCCTCTTCACCGACGATGCCTTCGAGTTCTCCCAGCTTCATGCCGTCTTCATCGGTCATGTCGTGCTTGGCATATATGGCGTCGCGCTCCTGCATGGCGGCCCACAGTCGCTTGTTGCCCATGATGACGGTGTCGAGCACGGAATAGCCGTCAAAGGCGAACTGGTCCTGGCTCAAAACTCCAAGCTTGCGTGGGCGGACGACGGTTCCCTTTTGGGGCTCGAGTTCGCCGCTCAGCAGGTTCATAAACGTCGATTTCCCGGCGCCATTGGGCCCCGTCAGGCCATAACGTTTGCCCGGCGTGAACGCCGTGGAAACCTCGTCGAACAAAATTTTGGCGCCGTAGCGCATGGAAACATTACTCACTGAAAGCATGGTTGTGGCTTCTCTTCTGCTGGCTTCTTCTGAATTGCTTCAGGAACGGCGGAGACTTCCGCCAAGATGGTGCGCAGCTGCTGCTGTTAGGATAACACGCCGTTCATTCCTATTTCTTCACGCAACCCAGGGATCAACGATCTTTGCGTCGACATCGGAAAACCGCGTCACGTCGCGGGTCGCCAGAGTTGCATGATGAGCCAAAACAATCCCCGCGATCATGGTGTCGCGCATGTCTCCCCCTTCCCCCTTCTTTTGCCGAGATATGGTGAGATTTGCCGACAGACGTGCCGCCTCTTCGCCAAAAACGGCGATGCGATGATAGATATGATCAAGGAGCCGTTCGAACTGTCGCCATACATCCGTCCTTTCGGTCGCAACAGGCATTCTCTGCAACCCCACCTGGATTTCAAGAACGGTGATCGAGGTCGTCCAGATCGAGCCTTGAGGCTGTCGATCAAGCCACGAAACGACTTTCTTTTCGGGCAGGTTCCGCATAAGCGCTGACAGCACGCTCGTATCAAGAATGATCATGCGTCACTCTTCATCGAATGTGGCTGGACGCACAGGAAATCCCCTCAACTCTTCCACTTCGAAGTTGATGCCCATACCCGCGAACAGAGACGCGATCTCTGTCCCCAGGCCAACCGGCGGCTTCTCGGGATCATGGACGGCGCTACGCAGGATCTCGCGCACTTCCTCTTCCATGCTGCGACCGTGACGCTTGGCGCGCCGCTGCAGCCGTATTTTGACGGACTGTTCGAGATTGCGGACTACCAGCTGGGCCATGAAGTTTTCCTCAAGTGATATCATGCTATCACTCGAGGATTTCTTCGGCAACTATTTCGCTTGCGGTTGGCTTGCCGCCTCAACCAGCTGCTGCACCGGTGCGGTTACGACCAAAAGCAGCGCTGCCACCGGCTTCGGGGCCTGTTCGAGTACGGCCTGTTGCTGCGTCTTCCACAGGTCGGGCTCAGCCTGGCCTTTGCCGAGGTAGTCGAGGGCCTGCAATCCCGCCGATCCCAGCATCGCCAGATTCTGGGATAGCGGAATATCCTCTTCCAGCAGAGACGATTGTTCGAGGAGCGGATGCAGCTTGGCATCGTTATCGCGCCACAGCGTGAGCCAGCGGCGAATCTGATCCGCCAGAGCCTGGTCTTTGTAGCCGCTCTGGGCGAACTGCTGCACGAGATTGGCGAACTGGCGCGCGGTGTCGCTCTCCGGATAAACCGCATCGATGAGGTGCGTCAGCGGCGCGTGGAAATCAATAGGACCTTTGTCTTCTTCACTCCAGCGGTGGTAATCCTTCACCGGCTCGACTACGTCGGCCAGTACGCGCAAGGCCGTGATGTCGGCATCGCCGGCCATGCGATGCAGCATGCGGTCGCGTGCCGACAGATGCGTCAGGCCCAGCGACTGCAGCTCGAGGCTGACCGCGTGCATCCGGGCGTACATCGAGTTCACATCAATTACGTCCTGCGGAGACCACAAACGCTCGGCGATGGCGGCATTGCGCGGCCAGATGTGCGAATCGATATTTTCCGGCGTTACCCACTCCGCCCACTGGCAGGATTCGCCGCCCAGAATGAGCTTTTTCTGCTCGGGAGTGAGATTCGCGGCCGCGCCGCTCATGGGATCGACCGCGTAGTGGCGCGACGTCGGCCACATGAGGTCGAGATAATAGCCATAGGAAAGCAGGCCGCGGTACCCTTGCTGTGCCGCCTCGGCCAGCGACTGCTGCCCCCGCCAGGATTGCACCACGATGCTCTTGGGCAGATCAGGATGCAAAATCTCATCCCATCCGACCATGATCTTGTGATTCTTGGCAAGAATTTTTTCCAGGCGTTGGTTGAAGTAGGCCTGCAGATCCTGATTGTTCTTCATGCCATGCGCGCGCATGAATTCCTGAATTTTCGGATTGGCATCCCACTGCTTGCCGTCGACCTCGTCGCCGCCGATGTGGAAGTATTCGTCGGGAAATAGTTTCGCCATTTCCGCGACGAAAGTCTCGATAAATTTGTACGTCGACTCGCGCGTGGGATCGAGGATCGGATCGCCAGTTTCCAGAGTGTAAGGACCGGGACCGCTGGCCAGTTCCGGATATCCAACGACCCAGGAGCGGCTGTGCCCGGGCATGTCAAACTCGGGGATGACGCGAATACCGCGGTCATGCGCGTAGGCGATGAGGTCGCGAATTTCTTCCTGCGTGTAGAACAGACCGTCGGAACCCATGCCCGTCAGCTTGGGAAACTTTTTGCTTTCGGCGCGGAATCCCTGATCGTCGGAAAGATGCCAGTGCAGCACGTTCATCTTTACGGCAGCCATGCCATCGAGGTTGCGCTTGAGCACGTCGATGGGAATGAAGTGACGGCTGACGTCAATCAGCATGCCGCGCCAGGCAAAGCGAGGCTCGTCTTTCACCGTAACCGCGGGCGCGGCAAAACCGTTGGGAGTGATCTCGACCAACTGAAGAAAGGTCGCGAGCCCGCGCAGCACGCCAAGTGTCGTGGGCGCGTTCAACTGGGCGCCGGAACCGCTGACAGTCAGAGTGTAAGACTCATCTTCGCCGAGCTTCTGCACCGCATCGCGGCCGTGATCGGCATGAATCTGCAGGGTCGCAGGCGCACCGGGCGTGGGACGAAAGGGAATTCCAGTTAGCCCCGACATTTGTTGGACAAATCTCTGCACGGCGCTGTCGAGTGAGGCATCGTGGCTGCCGCTCACGGCCACCGAGAATGACTGCGCAATCGGCAACTGCCCCGAGCCCCGCTGCACGCTGGAAGGCATGGGCATGAGGTTGAGTTGAGGTTGGGATTGAGCAGTAAGAAGAGATGACGCCAGAACAATAAGAGCTACGACTGGTATTTTCATAGACCCTCGGAATAAGTACTGCGAAAACTTAATGTCCTCCCCCCAACTCGCGCACAATCGCGCCCACGAACTGCTTGGCGTCGCCGAACAGCATGAGCGTCTGATTCAGGTAGTACAGCGGGTTGTCGATGCCGGCGAAGCCCGGGTTCATACTGCGCTTGATCACCATGACCGTATGCGCTTTGTCTACATCAAGGATCGGCATGCCATAAATCGGACTCGATTTGTCGGTGCGCGCGGCGGGATTGGTCACGTCGTTGGCGCCGATGATCAGCGCGACATCGGTCTGCGGAAAATCTCCATTGATCTCATCCATCTCGATGAGCCGGTCGTAGGGAATGTCGGCCTCGGCCAGCAGCACGTTCATGTGGCCGGGCATGCGTCCCGCAACCGGATGAATGGCGAAGCGGACGTCCACGCCCTTCTTGGTCAACACGTCGTAGAGTTCGCGAACTTTGTGCTGCGCCTGCGCCACCGCCATGCCGTATCCCGGGACGACCACAACTTTGTTCGCCGCGGCGAGAATGGCCGCCGCTTCTTCCGGATTGGCGCTGCGGACGACTCGCTCTTCTTTGGCGCCCGCCGCCGCTACCTGCACCTGCCCGAATGCTCCGAACATCACGTTCGTAAAGGAGCGATTCATGGCCTTGCACATGATCACCGACAGAATGAAGCCGGACGATCCATCGAGCGCGCCCGCCACGACCAGCACCTTGCTGTTGAGAACAAACCCTAACAGTGCCGCGGAAAAACCGGCGTAGGAATTCAACAGCGAGATGACTGTCGGCATGTCAGCGCCGCCAATGGGAGTCACGAGCAGCACACCAAAAATCAGCGCTACAATCACCATGATCGGGAATAGAATGGCGTGCCCCGGATTCACCACCAGCGCCACCGCCAACCCCAGCGCCCCGCCCAGAACCGAAAGGCTGACGATATTCTGCCCGCGATAGACGATCGGCCTCTGCGGCAGTATTTCCTGTAGCTTTCCCGCCGCGATCAGGCTGCCCGTGAACGTGAGCGACCCGATGATGACTTCCAGCCCGATCTCGCCCATTTGGAAGCGCGTAACCGGCGCCGTGCCCACGTAATACTCGGCGATGCCGATCATGGCCGCCGAAAGCGCGCCGAAGGCGTGGCTCAACGCAGTTCGCTGCGGCACCGCTGTCATGTGCACCAGGCCGAGAGGAATGCCCACCCCGGCGCCGATGATCAAGGGAATGAGCACCCACCTGTACGACGTAACTTCGGGATTGAGCAGCGTGGCGGCGACCGCCAGCGCCGCCCCAATCTCTCCGCACAGAACGCCCATGCGCGCCGTTGTGGGCGAACTCAAAAATCTCAGCGACAAAATAAAGAGAACGACCGCGGCGATGTAGGCGAAGTCGAGATACTGCTGCAGGGCGAACTCGTTCATGATTGTTTCGACCTGCCGGATTTGAACATGCGCAGCATGCGGTCGGTGATGAGGAATCCGCCCACCATGTTGCTGAACGAGGCGGCCACCGCGATCGCGCCCAAAATCGTGGTCAGCCGCGTCTCATGCCGTCCCGCGATGATGATGGCCGCCACCACCACGATGGCGTCGAGCGCGTTGGTCAGCGACATCAGCGGCGTGTGCAGCAGCGGCGACACGCGCCGGATCACTTCGAAGCCCACAAATCCGGCCAGGATGAAGACATAAAGATTAGAAATGAAATCCGCTGGCATGATTGCTCCTTCAAATTCGTTTTCTGCCTTATTGCCGCGTCAAGAACGCGATCACTGGCCGCTTGGCGCCAGCGCCGGCAGTTTGAAAAATTCTCGCACCCGAGCATTGACGATCTCCCCACCGTCGGTGATCAGCGTCTCGCGCACGATTTCGTCCTGCACGTTCAATTGCAGTTTCCCGTCTTTCACCATATACGTCAGGTATGTCATCAGGTTGCGCGCGTACATCTGGCTGGCGTGATACGGCACGCTGCTGGCCAGGTTGATCGCGCCGATGATCGACACCCCGTTCGCAATGACCGTTTCGCCCATGCGCGTGAGTTCGCAGTTGCCGCCGCGCTCGGCCGCGAGATCCACGATCACCGAGCCCGGCGCCATTCCTTTGACCATCTCAGCAGTAATCAACACGGGAGATTTTTTGCCGGGAATCACGGCCGCGCTGATCACGATGTCGCTCTCGGCGACCACGCGCGTCAGCAGTTCACGCTGGCGGGCGTAGAACGATTCGTCCTGCGCGGTGCCATAGCCTCGGGCATCCTGCGCGTTCTGCGCCTCGATGGGAAGCTCGACGAAGCGCCCGCCCAGGCTCTGCACCTGCTCTTTGGCGGCGGGACGCATGTCGTACGCGGAAGCCACAGCGCCCAGCCGGCGGGCCGTGGAAATGGCCTGCAATCCTGCCACTCCGGCGCCGATCACAAAGACGCGCGCTGGCGTGATCGTACCGGCAGCGGTAGTCATCATAGGAAAGATGCGGGGCGACGTTTCGGCCGCCAGCAGCACCGCTTTATAGCCGCAGACTGTCGCCATCGACGACAGCGCATCCATGCTCTGGGCGCGGGTAGTGCGGGGCATCAGTTCCACCGAAAAGCTGGTCACGCCGGCTTGCGCGATCTGCTGCAACACTTCAGCCGAACCGAATGGCCGCAGAAATCCGATCACCGCTTGCCCCCGCCGATAAAGAGGCAGGTCCGCTTTGCCCGTAACGTCATTCGAGCCGTACGCGAGCACCTGCACAATAATGTCGGCGGTACTAAAAACGGCGGCGCGATTGGCAAGAATCTTTGCGCCTTTCTCCACGTAAGCCGCGTCGGGGTAGCCGGCCTGCTCGCCCGCTCCGGATTCGACCACGACCTCAAGCCCGGCCTTGGTGAGATTCGGAATGACGACGGGAACCAGGGCAACCCGCCGCTCTCCGGGATAGCTTTCTTTCGGAACTCCGACGATCACTTGGGCGCTCGTCCTTTCCGTGCCGATCCGCACTCAGGCTGCGGCCTTGCTGGGAACCTGGATGCGAGGAGGACTTCTTTCGCTCCGCCTCGCCGCGTTCCGCGACAAACATCACGAAAGCGACATCAGGCAAACAGAAAACAGTATCAGATTGGATGGGTGAAGTGGAAATGGAACGAAGTACTGTAGCACTGCCAGTGCATCCTGAGTATGGTTTGTTGCCGTCATCTCGAGGGCGCCGCGCCTTCACCAGCGGGCCGAGAGGTCGCCCCACGGTGCAGCCCATGGGGAGATCCTTCTCTCCGCCTGAAAAACCGCTGCGCTCAGAACGACGCCGACGCCGTTTCCTTGAACGAAACTGCGTCGCGCTGCGATGGAACCCCCAGCCCCTGGTTAGAACTATCGCGTCCTGCGGACGACAGCGCCATTCTTCATCACGAAATCGACCTTGCGCAATGACTCGCTGTCGTCCAGCGGGTTCGAGGGCATGGCAATGATATCGGCGAATAATCCTGCCGCAATCGCCCCGCGCTCCTTCTGAATCCGCAGCAACTCGGCGTCATTTGTGGTCATGCACTTCAGCAGTTCTGCGTTGGGCACGCCCGCCGCGCGCCAGACCGCCAAATAATCCCAGGTCATTTGGGCGCGGTCTTCGTCTTTGTAATCGGTCACGATGTCGGTAGAGAAGCCCATGGTCACGCCGATCTTATAGGCGCGGCGCAGCCGGTCCACGATGGCATCGCTCATTCGTTTTCCATTCGGGATTTCTCCGGCTTCAAAGTGACTCGCGGGAAAGTCTGTGCCCGATAGAACAATTCCTTTTTCTTTCATGCGCCGGAGCTGATCGTCGGTCAAAAAGAAACCATGTTCGATGGAATCCACGCCGCCTGCGATCACGTTGTCCGCCGCTTCTCCGCCCAGGACGTGTACGGCCACAGGCCGCCCCGCGTGGTGCGCTTCGTCGACGGCGGCGCGAATCTCTTCCACGGAATAGTGATAAGGACTGTTGTCAGCGACAAGTTTGATCAAATCCGCGCCGTAGAAAATATTTTCGCGGACCGCTTTACGGATTTCATCCGGGCTATCGGCGTCGTAGTATTCGAAGCGCCAGAATGGGCCCTGCTCCGGCGGAATCCCCGAGCTTTGCCCTCCAAATGGCGCGATGATTTTGCCCGCGGTCTGCACTGTGGGACCTACGAACCAGCCCGCATCGATCGCCTTCCGCAGATCGACGGCGGCGAAGTTCGCGTCGTTGCCCACGTCGCGTACCGTCGTGATCCCCGCATTCAGCAGAATCTGCGCCGTGTGCAGCCCGCGCAGAGCGCGCAGGCCCGTACCCTCCACCAGGTAATTGTGATCCAGTTCCCGAAAGTACCTCACGCTCTGAGTGACGTGCGTGTGCGCGTCCATGATGCCGGGCATCACCCATTCGTTGGAAAGGTCGATGACCGCGCTGTCCTTCGGGATGGATACGTTCGCTCCGACCGCCAGGATTTTCTTGTCTTTCACCAGGATGATCTGGTTCTTCACGACCGTTCCGTTGGAGGGGTCGATCAGGTTCCCGGCACGGATGGCGACCGTCTGCGCCCAGGCAGTTGCGGCCATCAGCAAGCACACCACCAACGTCCATTTACGCATGACTCTACCTTTCTTGGTTCGAGCAGCGGAGTCTAGCACACGCAAGCCACCGCCGGGACTTCTTCCCGGCAAAGCTCCCGCAAGAAGTTGAGTATCCGGCGGAACGGCGCTGCTAAGCAAACCGGTAGTGCCACACTCGCGCCGCGCCGATCAGATTGGTGTCGTCACCTAACGATGCCAGGGCCAACTCAGTCTTATCGGCCGGCACAAAGCGGCAGCCGCTCCGGATCAGGGCGTGGATGCGGTCCATAAATAGAGGAGCGCTCTTCATCACGCTTCCGCTCAGCACGATTGCATCCGGAGTAAACAAATTGATCAAATTCGCCAAACCCATGCCCAGATAAAACGCTTCGGTCTCGACCGACTGCTGCGCCAGAGCATCTCCGTCGAGCGCGAGTTCGCAGATGCGCTTGGCGGTGAGTCCCTGCCGATGAGGGTAGTCGGCGGGCGCATTCCGCTCGAGCCAGGCCACCATCGCGGGGCCGGCGGCCAGCGACTCCCAGCAGCCGTGAAAGCCGCACGTGCACTGCGGGCCGGCAGGATCGATGACCTGATGCCCGACTTCGGGGTGGGCGCCGTCGACGCCGCGATACAGCTGGCCATCGAGAATAATGCCGCCGCCGATTCCGGTTCCTACGGTGATGTAAATGAGGCGCTTGCGATTTTTTCCCGCTCCCCAGCTCGCCTCGGCCAAGGCCGCCGCGTCACCGTCGTTCTCCAACGCCACCTGAACATTGAACACGGTGGACAAATCCTTCACCGGACTCTTCCCTCTCCACCCGGGAAGAAAATCGACGTCGCCAAATTCGCCGCGCATGGGATCGACCGGCCCCGTTGACCCAATGCCAATGCCGGTAATCTGCCCTCCCGCCTTCTGCGCCGTCTTACGCAACATGTGGGCGACAAGCTCGAGAGAATCGGAGTAGCGATTAGGATCGGTGGGCGCATCCATGCGGGAGAGCACCTTCCCATGGTCGTCGACCATGCCCACAGCGATTTTCGTGCCCCCAATGTCGACCGCTCCGATCATCGGCCCGTCCCCTTAGTCATCATGAATTTCCTCGTCTAGACATTGTTACACCACAAGCTACGAGCTTCGCGGGAGTCCTTTCCCTGCCTTTGCTCATAGTTCACGGCTCATTGCTAGAACGTGATTCTAAGCGCAAACTGCAGAACGCGCGGCATGTGCGCCCCGGTCGAGTACATGAAATTCGTGGTGCTGACATAAGGATTCAAGCCGTTCCACTGCGTGTGATTGAAAATGTTGAAGCCCTCGGCGCGGAATTGCACATTAATTCTCTCCGTTGGGTGGAAGACTTTGTACACCGACATATCGAAGTTGATACGGCCGGGATTGTTCAAGCTGTTTCGTCCAGAATCGCCGAACGTCAATCCCTGGGTCTGGGTGTACGCGGCGCAATTGAATAATGCCACTCCTTTCGTGCCCGCGGCCAATGGCGGGCAGTTCGGAGAAGCATGGGGGTTGCCGATGATATCGGCGAACGAACCAATCCCCGTGGTTCCGTCGGCCACTCCTGCGCTATCGCCGTAGACACCGTTGACCACCGAGAATGGCGTGCCGGTCTGCGCCGTCATGATCCCCGCATATTGCCAGCCTCCCAGGAAGGCGCGCGAAATTCCGTGACCGTGAAAGGGAACCTCGTAGGTCCAGGCCATCGTAAGAATGTGCCGCTCATCGTAGTTGGAGCTGGCATAGTTGGCGTGCAGGTTGGCGGAGTTCACGAAGTTGCTGTCGGTGGCATCGGAAGAATCATCCAGCGAGTGGCTGTAGGTGTAAGCGACGTCGAGCGTGAGCGCGCCGCTGGTCTTGCGCAGCGAAAATTGCAGTGCATTGTAGTTGGAATTCGCCTGCGGTTCGACGCGCTGAATCGAACTGAGCCCGGGATAGTTGGTGCGAAAAAAGTCCGGATCATTTCCGCACGCCACATAAAGATTCACCGCCGGCCCAGAAGGAAGTCCTCCTGGTGTCGATGGCGGAATGTAGGGGACCAGTGCGCCGTACGAATTGAACGCGTTCATCGGAACCCCATAGGCATCCGTGATCACGTTCGGCTGAGAACTGCCCGGCCCCCAACTGCAATCAAAGTCCTGGATGTATTGCCCCGGCCGATAAGGATTGTTGGCGGGCAGCGTCAGCGGCAACTGATTGAGCTCGTGCTGCAGTGTAAGATGAGTTCCCTTCGCTCCCACGTAAGCCAGCGTGGCCACGGTGTGACTCACGAGGTCGTGCTGCACATCCAAATGCCATTGCTGCACGTAGGGCCAGATCGCCTGATCGGGGATGGAAGTCGTCGAGAGTGGGAACAACAGCCCTTGTCCGCCAACACCGGCATATCCGCTGACGTTATATTGCGTAGGCGTTTCCACGATGGGCGGCGTGCCTTCCAGATCTTCGGCGTTGGCTTCCATGCCGTTGGTGTGCTCGAAGAAGATGCCATATCCGCCCCGCATCGCCATCTTGCCGTCGCCCCGTGGATCCCAGGCGAACCCCAGGCGCGGCGCGGGATTGAACAGATGGCCGGTCAGGCAGCCGCGAGGAATTCCATTCAGCCCACACTGCACCATGCCATCGAACGGGTTGCCGGCGCCGGGGATCAACGCGCCCACTTGCCCGGTCTGGCTGCCATCAATATCGAGTTGGGGCGCAGAGGATGAAGAGTAAGCGGAAGGCCGCCAGTTCGAGATCAGATGATTCCGTTCCCAGAAAGTCCCATAAAGGCTGACGCGGACGCCTAGATTCAGCGTGAGATTTTTCGTGATGCGGTAGTCGTCCTGAAAATAAGGCTCGAAGATTTTGAAATTGATGTGATATTTCGGCTGGGCATTGGCCTGGGAATAACTCGCGATATCGCCCAGCAGGAAGTCGGCGAATGCATTTCCGGTCGAAACCGGTGAGGTGCTGTCGAATACCAGATCTCCGCTCAGATCCGTGTATGCCATTTCATTTTTTTCGGCGTTCATGAAATAGCCGCCAAACACCAGTTTGTGCTTGCCCAAGCTCTTGGTGACATTGTCGCGATAGGTAAAGGTTGGATTCGAATTTTGCCAGGGAAACGCGGTCGGCCCTTCGCAGAATCCTCCTCCATAAGCGCCCGAAGTTGACAAGCAGAAATCCGGCAGCTTGCCCCCGAAGTTGGGGAACAATCCCGGCATGGTGAAGCCCGAGGTAAGAGTCCAGACCGTGGGATTCGTGTTGATCTGCTGGATGTGGTCGGTGGTGTAGCTGGCGACAAATTCATTGAGCAGCGTGGGAGACAGCGTGGCCGTGAGTCGCGCAACCATTTCCACGCCGGGCCCAATGAAGTGGGTTCCGATGGTGGGAAAACTCTCGCTGCCCCAGGTTACCGTGGCTTTAGTTGTATCCCAGGAATCGTGAATCGCCCGGAAGGTGAAACGAATTTTCGAGTTCAGATCGTGGTCGAGACGAATCAGGTCTTCGCGCCAATGCGTCGGCTGCGCTATCGCTGCGGCAAAGATGGAATTTGCGCCCGAGCCCAGGTTAGGCGCTGGAATCATGTTCAGCAGCAGTTGCGCGTTGGAATCAATCGATGGAATTTGATTCTGCGGAAACGAATTGCCGGTGTTGGGATCAAACGGACAATCGGTCGGATTGGGCACGTTGCAAACGTCATTAAAATTGCCGCTGCGATTCGCCATCGAGGGAACGAAATTGTAAAAATTGTAAGGAACTTCCTCCCTGCGCCAGTTCTGCAGCCAAAAGAAAAATGTGCGATTCTTCCAGATGGGGCCGCCGACGCTGTAACCGAAATCGTGTTTCTTGTAGCCCGCTTTGGGAGTTCCGGAAACATCAAAATAATTATGCGCGTTGAAATCCTCGTTGCGGGCAAACTCCCAAACCGAGCCGTGAAACTGGTTGGTGCCGGATTTCGTTTCGACCTCTACCGTGCCTGAGCCATTCTTGCCGTACTGCGCGCCATAATTCGAGGTCAGCACCTGCACTTCGTCAATCGCTTCGACGCTGGGGTAGACGTTCAACGAAAAGTTGCTGCCGTTGTCCATCATGTCGCCGCCATCGACTTCCCAGTTGTTATATTCGGTGCGACCGCCGTTGACGCTGTAGCTGATGCTGCCTTCGACTCCGACTACCCCTTCATCCTGTCCGGTCTGATTGCTCACGCCGGGCACGAGGGTGATCAGTTGGGTGAAGTTTCGGCCATTCAACTGCAGTTGCGTTAATTCCTTGCCCGTAATCGTCCCGCCCAATTCGGACGATTCCGTGTTCACCTGGGCCAGACCTTCGCCGTGAACCGTGATTTCCTCATGGGTGTTGCCCACGCGCATGGTCACATCAATGCGCGCATCCTGGGCGACACGCAGGATTACGCCTTGGGCAAGGTACGAACGAAATCCCTCCGCGGTCACCGCGATGTTGTATTGTCCGGGAGGCAGCGCGGCGGCAACGTATTCTCCAGCGGGGTTCGTCTTCAACTCGCGAACGCTGCCGGTGGCCGTGTTCTTGATGGTGACCGCTGCACCGGGAATGACTGCGCCGGTGTTGTCGCGGATCGTGCCAGTCAGCGTGGCCGTGTCTTGCGCCAGGGCAACCAGCGAAAAACAGAAGAATAGTCCAGCTACAAGAAGGCGGGGCTGCAGATGGCGGCTCTGCATATTTCCTCCCTTTCGAACTGCGACTTTCTACGGCTAGTATTCCGGCGGGATGGCTTTCGCTTCCTCCAACGTCATACGCTTTTTGTTCTTGTACGACAAGTTGGCCATGTGCACCGCAATGGCCGACTTGTAGCCGATCTCGGCCGAAGCATTGGGCGTGCCCCGGCTGCGGATGCACTCGATCCAGTTCTTCATGTGGTCCTGATCGTGGGTCTTGCCTTTCATGGCTTCGCCGTTGGGACGGTTGACCTTCTCCGGCCAGTACTCGAGCGCTTCCTCGAAATGATGCTCGAGCGTCCCGTCGCTACCCAGAATTCGGTCGCCCAGGTCGTAATGCTTATTGCTGAACGTAGACTGCCAGGTCACCACGATGTCTTCGGGAAAGTCGAGCGTGACCACGATCGTGTCGGGAACTTCGCGGCCGTCTTTCTCGGAGAACACGCCGCCCGACATGTACGCTGCCGAAGGCTCGGGCAGGTCCAGTGCGCTCATGATCCAGGCAATCTGGTGCACCATGTTTTCGGCGCAATTGCCTCCAGAAAATTCCCAGAACAACCGCCAGTTGATCAGCTTGTAGCCATCGAAGGGTCGATCCGGGTGCCCGTTGAGGAATGCCTTCCAATCGACATTCTGGGCAGTGCAATCCGAAGGCACCGGCCTCACCCACTGGCCTTTACCGTGCGGCGTATTGCGGCTCATCCAGGACTCCACCTGCGTGACTTTCCCGACCGATCCGTCTTTGATCCATTGCTTGGCATCAACAAGGGAGCCGGAACTCTCGTGCTGTAATCCGATCTGAACCACACGCTTGGAGTCTTTGGCAGCGGCGAGGCACTTGTCGGCCTCCGGAATCGACCACGTCATCGTCTTCTCCGCATAAAGATCCTTGCCGGCGGCCAGCGTGTCGACAAAATGCCGCGCGTGGATGTGCAGGGGACTGGCCACGATCACGCCGTCGATATCTTTCATATCCAGCAGCCGGCGATAGTCGTCGAAAGTCTGAATGCCGGGGACCTTGCTCTTGGCCTGATCGCGGCGGCGGCTATAGATGTCGGCCATGGCCACGAGCTCAACATTGGAAACTTTCACCACCTGGCCCAGCAGATCGTTGCCCCGGTCGCCCACTCCGATCATGCCTACACGTACGCGGTCATTTGCGCCCAGCACCTTGGCCGAAGGATAGGCCAGCACGGCAGCTCCGATCGCCGCCTGCTTGAGAAAAGCCCGTCGAGTTTGATCCGTCATGATTTCCCTCACAATTAAAATGCGTCCGCCTGTTGCAGAAGCTTTTTCATCCCCGCCCAGCTTTTGCGCGTCGATTCCTCGGGCGAGCCGCCGCCGCTCCAGTGCGTTTCAAGGCTCACGGCCAGATGATAGCCGTCGCTTTTGAAAGCCCGGAACTGCCCGACCCAGTCGATCAGCCCGCCACCCATCGGGGCCCAATCGTATTTCTTGCCTTTCTTCACCACATCTTTACAGTGGCAGTGGCCGATACGGTCTTTGGGCAGCAGCTTGTAGCCGTCCGGATAGGGAACCTCGCCGCTGGCCGCGGCGTTGCCCGGATCCCAGTTCAGCATGAGCGATGGCGTCTGTATCTCGCTCAGCACCTTGGCCGCTTCCGCGCCCGTAGCCGTATTGCACGAGGGCTCATTTTCCAGCACGAGGATCAGGTTCTTTTGCGCCATCTTCTCGGCCGCCTGGCGCAGCTTGTCATTCATCGCCGCGCGATAAGGGGCTTGATCCTGCAGTCGCCAGAAATCGAAGCAGCGCACTCGATCCCCGCCAAAGGCTTTCGCCATTTCCAGGGCGCGCTCGAGCACCTCATCCTGCTGTGCAAAAGAAAAGTCCGCGCCGAACGATCCTTTCTCGCTGAACTTCGACTTCGGTGCGCCCGGCCAGTCCACCTTGAACAGCGGGCTGGCAATGTCGCTGACTCTGAGCTCATATTTGTCGAGAATGCGCCGGGCTTCGGCAACTTCTTTTTCGTCGAGGTTGACGATGTTTTTCTTCCACATGCCGCGCAATTCGATCCAGCCCATGCCAAATTCGCGCGACGCTACTTCGCATACATGGCCGAAGTCCTGCGAAATCTCATCATTGATGACCGAGACGCGGAAGGTTGACCCGGAATCAACCAATCCTCCGAATCGCGAGGCTGCACTTGCGGCGCTTAGGGCGGCCATTCCAACCAGGAATTCTCGGCGGGCTATGGGGAAGGGCATCGTACCTCCTCAAACCATATGGGACCGAAGGGTGCCCACCACCATATCACCTACAAGTTGTAGCGGGTAGCGAGGCCGGGACGGCGGCGGCCCCTAGCGCCGGCGTCCTCGCCGGCTGTAGTGGCGGCGTCCCCGCCGCCACTGCCAATCCCACCTGTGCGGAATGAAGTTCTTAAGGAAATGCAGAATGCAGTTCTTAAAGAAAATCTGGACAAGTCGAGGGATTTTCGCGCGCAAAACAAAACGTCCCAGACTCAATTTGAGTCTCAGGACGTCTGTTGATCAGCCCTCCCCCAAGTGCTGCTCAAACACAATCTAACTCTACCCCCATACACCGTAAATGGCTCCTCAGTGCTATACATGGCACGAACGTGGGGGTCTCGTAACTACATGAGAACAAGGGATCTTTATCGAAAGCCGGCCTCCCTGTCATGCCCCCGTAATTCTGTGCCACACTCGCAGCCTCCGGATGCCAGGGAAATCACTCAATTGGTCATAGAGGACGCCAACATCGTCGCTCCGGCAATGCATGAGGATTCCCCGGTTCATGGCGCGTGCATGTCCGCATGCCTCACCGTAACTGCCACTGAAGTGTCCATTCGTAATTTGCCTGCACAGCCCACTCCGCGCCAGAATCACTGTGCCCACCACTTCGTAGTCCAGCCGCAGCTTTCCTGCTGCACTGGGTAAGATCACCATCTTGTCCGTTCGCTGTGAGGAGCACATGGTCCGCACCAAAGCGACGATTCTCTGCATTGACGACCACTGGAACGGGCTCATTGGCCGCAAGATGTTCCTGGAGAAGTGCGGCTACGAAGTGCTGGAAGCGTCCGGCTGGGACGATGGCCTGCGCCTGTTTCGTTCGCGCAACATCGACGCCGTCGTTCTCGATTATCAAATGCCCGGCATGCGCGGCGATGTCGTAGCCGCCAAGATGAAAAAGATCAATTCCCGCGTACCCATCATGCTGTTATCCGCATATGGGCCGCTGCCTCAGAACAAGCTTAAGTCCGTCGACTCGTTTGTTTCCAAATCGCAACCGCCCGATATCCTGCTCTCCCGCCTGCAGGGCCTGCTGAGCGATCAGCACAAACCATTTTTCTCCCGTTGGCTCGACCACTGGAGGAACCGCAATCAAGGAGTGACCCATTGAATCTACTGCAACAGATTCTTCGCCAGACTTGCTCGCACAGGTTCAGCTGGCCGCGCACCGATGGAAACGGCCGTGATTATCAGATCTGCCTGGCCTGCGGCACTGCCTACGAATATGACTGGAAATTGATGCGTCGCACTCGCCGGCTGCCGGCCGAACCGGCGCGGCCCGGCCATCCGACTTGCAACGCCTGATGGTTCACCCTCGTCCAATCCGGTCCGCCACGCGGGCGCCTCGCGTTGCCTTGCGCGGTAGCGTCTCAGCCACGATCCATCTGGAAAATCAGCGGGTCTTGCTTGCAAAGCTGCATCAGCTCTCCATGACCGGCGGCCTCCTCGAAGTGGCCACCTACATTGATGAGCGCAGCAAAATTGCTTTGGCCTTCCAGCTCAGCGCCGCGCCGCTGCTGGCCAAAGCCGAGATGCTGTTCCCCATGTGCGGCGGCGGCATGGGATATTTGCAGCCCTTCCGCTTCACCGCATTCGGCGCCGGCGTCCGCCAGACGCTGCAGATCGAAATCGCTGCGCTGCTGAAACAAACTCTGTTGGCTCCGAAACCAGCCGAGCCGAAACCAGCCGAGCCGGTGCAATCCGAAACCCCCGTCAAAGCCGGCCGCGGCAGCGGCCTGCGCCTGCCCCGCTTCTTCCTGGAAACATGATGTTTTAGCGCCCCGGGGAAAAATCAACTCGTACTCGCGCTTTGAAAGGGCGCGGCTTCCAGCCGCGCCGTAACCACAGCAAATGAATTTGCGGCTTTAGCCGCTGAGGCGACGCCAGGCGCACGCAGGAACTCTTTCCGCAGCCTGGTTAGAGAATTTCGTGCTGCCAAGCACTCTAGATTCTTAACCGCATGTTGATTGCAGATCGGGATCTGTCCGGGAGTGTTGCAGGGACGGAAAATCTGGAGCCGACGAGCGGACTTGAACCGCTGACCTGCCGATTACGAATCGGCTGCTCTACCAACTGAGCTACGTCGGCTTGCGTTTGATTCTAAATGCGCGCGCAGAAAGCGTAAAGCAGTGTGCGTCGCCAGCGCTTGCGCACCCGCCTCGCGCATTAGGTCCACTCCCTCGGTGATCTTCGCTCCCGACTCTCCACACGACTAGCATCAAACTAGAACGACTTTCTGGGCTGTTAGGGATGCCGCCGAATAGGAGCAGAATCAGGCGGGGACGTTCCATAGCAGAATGACCTGCGAGAATCCTTCGCTCGACCGGAAACAGCCCAATCTTTCCCGCTCACAACTATCAATTTCGCTTTATAGCAGTGCCGGGGTTGGCGACTTGTCAGAAAGGTCATCCCGAACGAGGGCGCAGTTCAGCCGGCGGAATCCGTGCAAATCCGTGGCCCCGAATCTCACCGTTTTACGCCGCCTGCTGCGCCTCCGCCAGCGCGTCGTACTCCCGCTCTGATTCGGCGGAGAGCAAGACCCACATCGTATAAATGCCGAGCGCGGTTCCGAACGGAATGTTGGTGAACATCGAAATGAATCCCAGCACCAGCGCTAGAATCCGCGCCCATTTTTCATACTGCAACAATCCCCAGCCCGCAATGAACCCCAGCGCCGCTTTCGCGAACAGGAAAATCGCAACCACGCTGAGCAGCGGCTGCAGAAATGATCCCTCTGGCGGCACTCCGAAGCGTCCACCATGCGCGAAAATCGTATTCGCGATGACGTAGAGAATCACCGCTCCTACCGTGTTGAATGCGGAAAATGCCAGCCAGAACAGCGCGACTAGGCGAACATGACCCTGCACTCGTCCGGGACGAGCCGGCATCACCGCGACCGGACCCATGATCTGCTTGCCGCATCGACTGCAGAACGCCTGCCCCGCTTGTACTGCTGCACCACATCCATCGCAGAACATGATCTTTCCCCCTCGCGCTCAATCCTCGCCGCGCATCATATCAACTTCCTCATCGTTAAATACGAAAACAACTCATCACAGTTCCATGGCAGCAGAAACGAAAAGGCCGCCCGGCAACTGGGCGGCCTCTTCTTCTTCAAGGGAGAATAGTTCCAACGGAGGCAATTGACATTCCGTCAAAACTTTCTGCGGAAATCTTATGAGTCTAAAAACAGGGGTGTCAAGCGATTTTTCGGAAATAAATGCCTTTATTTTCTATCACTTACAAAACACGTCAACACTGCGCAGGAATGTGCCATTTTGAGACAAAATGACTGAGGAAAAGTTCTAACCCGATATTTCTAAAGGCACTTACCCCGGCTCACGAGGGCTTTTGCGGCAGCTCCCGCGACTGCTCCGGTCCTTTTTCCGACACTTCCTCGACCACTATCACCTCGTCCACTACCCCGTTTGCTGCCTCGGTCAAATGCAACGAGATGAACTCCATCTGCTCCGGCCGGTCGAAGACTTTGTCGGGATACAACCGCTTCATCAAAATCCGGAATCCTCCAAACGCCACCCCGGCAATGATCGCCAGTCCCGCAAGAATCCCGCACAAGACCACGATATTCAAAATCAGCAGGTAGAGATCGTGAACCTGCCCATTGTCCGTCGGAGTATTCCAGGTGACCGTTGCTTCGTAATTCACGGCCCCCAGCAGCGACTTCGCATCACTGGCGGAAGTGCCGGTCACGACCGCAACGATCGGGCCCGTGCGCTTGTCGCAAAAATCGCCCGCGCACAAGATCTCCGACTCACCAGCCTGGCTGGGAGCCAGGTGATGAGCGGCATTGATGCTTCGCCGATGCGCGGCCGCCAGTTGCGGCGTGGGATACGAGATCAACATCAGCGAAGCTTCGCCGCCGGGCGTGTTGTAGCGGGCCAACGAGACTTCCGCACTGGCGCCGAAATCCACTTGCTGCGCGGAAACCGCGGGCTGCAGCGCATTCAAGGCGACCGGGCCCATCACGTATTTTTGCGTGTGAGGGATGTAATCGCGCCGCGGCATGAATTCGATAAACGATGGCAGATTTCCCGCATTTCCCCCCGGGCGCGGCAGCACCCCGGCCAGCTCGCGCAGCTCCGCGCCCGACATGGGCGATTCCTGGCTGAATTGCGCATCCACCAGGATGTGCCCGCGATAGAAAAGAACGCGCTGCCCAAGCGACGCCGCCTGATCGCCCACATCTTCCTTAGTCATGTCCGGCTGCAGGTAAAACGTGTAGGCGCCGAATGCCCCGGAAGCGTCCTGAAACCGTGCCGCCCGGATCTTGAGCGTGCGTCCATCGTCGCGCGTATAGGTGGCCGTCGCCACATCGGTGAAGCCGTACTCCTTCAGCACCGCCGCATTGGTCGAGTCGGCCACTGCCGGATCGCTGCTGGTGCGGGCAGACCCCTGCATCTGCCAGCCCCCAAATTGCTGCGGAAGAATCGCGGGAGCCTGGGTCGGCGACGGAGTCGCCTGGCTGGAATTGGCGGCAAAGCCTGATCCCAGTAGCGCTGCCAACAGCGCGAAAAAGACGGGGAAACGGGAGAATTTCATGACCTGCAAGTGCACACCACCACCTGTTTATTAGACCACAATGACGGCGCGAAAGTTTCGCCTGCCGCCAGGAACGCGTGATGAGCTCCTGTTTTAAAAGGGCGCGGCTTTAGACGCGCCGTCAGTCGAGCAAGGTCAACCGGGCTTTATGCCCCCGAGGAGCACTGAGACTTCCCTGTCAGACCCGTGCTTTCCGTGGTGAATCGTTCTGGGTCGCCTTTCGCCTTTCCTGCGCACCGATCTCCTTGAGAAATCCTTCGTACCGCTGGGATGGTTACTCCGGTGCGCCCTACCTACACGTCAGAGCCATTCCTAATTGTCCCCAATCGAGGCAAACTACAGTTGGTAAAGAATTATGGTGCAACGTCGCGGAAATCGAATGAAAGCCGTTCTGCCCGTTCGGATCAAGGGCAAGGACAGCTCTGGCGTGAATTTTGAGGAACTGTGTCACACGCTGGATGTAACCAGCGAAGGGGCGCGGCTGGGCTCGGTCCGGCGCGAACTGAAAGTGCAGGACCAGATCACCATCTTCTATCGCCAGCGCAAGATCCAGTTCCGCGTCGTCTGGATCAAGAAAATGAAGGGCACCTCCGAGTATCAGGTCGGGCTGCAGGCGGTCACGCAAGACAGGGAGGCATGGGGACTGGGTTCGCAGGAATCGAAACCTGCAGCCGCTTGCCCGCTTTCAGCCAGTCCCGTGCCTAGTCTGGCGTAAAGAGGGGAATATGAACAAATTCATTCGCAATCTTTGGTTGGAAGAGCAGGGTCAGGATATCGCCGAGTATTCGGTGATGCTGGCGGTCGTTCTGGTGATTGTGGTGGGTACGGTCCGCCTGATCGGCTCCAATGCCGGCAACGTCTTCTCCCAGGTGGGCAGCGCGATCCAGTAATCACCTCACGCCGTCTCTCCCGCACAAATCGCCCTTCGTCTCCCGATTGGCCACTTCCGTCCCTGCCCTCCGGTTACTTGCCTCGCATGCCTTTTCTTAGTGCAATCAACCCATGGGACGCATCTTTGGCTTTCTTAGCCTGTTCGCTGCGCTCGCGGTTGGCATGTACATCTATGCCCACGATGCCCAGAGCAGCTCCGCGGCAGCCGGAGTCAAAAATCCCAAGGCGGCCATTGATATTACCGGCGTCCGCACCGACCTCATGACCATCGCCCAGGCCGAGCGCGGCTACTTCGCCCTGGAAGGAAAGTACGCTTCGCTTGACGAACTCATCTCGAGCCGCTCGATGTCGGTGGCCCGCCATCGCCAAGCCTACAGCTACGACGTAGAAACCAGCGGCACCGGCTTCCGGGTGGTCGCCACCCGCTCCGGCGACGATGCCTCGGGCTTGCCCAGCCAACTCTCGGTCGACCAGGATATGCAGTTCCAGTCCACCCAGTAACTCTTTTGCAATCAGGCATGATTCGGCCGCCTTCCAATCCCCAACGCCAGTTTCACGGGCAAGCGGCAGCTCTTTGTGCAGGCCATCGGAAAGCCGTCCATGGCCAATCGTATGCCCGGACCGCTGAGCTACACTCCCGCGTGCAGCGGCAACTGAACACTTGAAGTAGTAGCGCCGCGCCTGCGCACCGGATGTAGCGACCGCATTTGTAGCGCCCGCATTTGTAGCGCCGGCGTCCCGCCGGCTGTGGTGGCGGCGTCCTCGCCGCCACCCCGGATGTCCAACTGAGAGTTACTTCTCTTGAAGGAAGTTTATTGGCCAGCAGCTTTATCCAGCTTGCTGGCCATCTTTACCCCGCTCAGCCCATCCACGTAGTTGGCAATGCCGCGATAGAGGGATTCTGCAATGCGCTGCCGGTATTCGCTGGTCTCCAGCCGGCGCTCGTCGGTGGGATTCGAGACAAACGAAATCTCGGCCAGAATCGATGGCATATTGGCCCCGATCAGCACGATGAACGGCGCCTTCTTCACACCGCGATCGCGGATGGCCGGGCTCTTGGCCGCCAAGCCGCTGTGCAGCGATTGCTGCACGTCGGCGGCAAACTCCCGCGATTCTTCGATCTTCTCTTTCAGCGCGATCTTTTTCACCAAGTCCTGCAGTTCGTAGATGGACTTCTCCGAAACCGCATTTTCCCGCGCCGCCACTTCCAGCGCGTCCGGCGATGACGTGAAATTCAGATAATAGGTTTCCACCCCGCGCGCATCGGGATCATGGCTCGAGTTGGCATGGATCGAAATAAATAAGTCGGCCCGCTGCTGGTTGGCAATCGCAGTGCGCGTTTCCAGCGGGATAAACGTATCGTCCTTCCGCGTGTAAACCACCTCGGCGCCCAGCCGCGTTTCCAGCAGCTTGCCCAAGCGCTTTCCCACTTCCAGCACCAGATCCTTTTCTTCCAGTCCATTAGGACCGATCGTCCCGGTATCGTGCCCGCCATGGCCGGGATCGATCACGATCTTGCCGATCTTCAACCCAAGCGCCCGGATCAGCGAGCGATCGCCATTGGAGGTCGGCTTCGCTTCCCGCACATCCAGATCATTTGCCTTGTTAGTGGAGCCTAGGCGCGAAGATTTACTGCGCGCTCTCCCCGCAGCGTGGACCGGCTTCTCCGCGGGCGTGTCGTCGTCGTAATTGTCCACTACCACCTTCGTCGGCGCCGGGGTCTCGCCCCGGTTGTCCACATGCTTGGGCAGATCGGGCAATCCCCGCTTCGCCGCCGCGCTCTTCGAGACGATCCTGGCGTCGTCGCTCACATCTTCGGTTGTAGTAGGGGCCTTACCCGCCTCTGCCCGCAGTTCATTTTTTGTGACCGCCGGTTTGGCCTCCGCGCTTTCGTCGGCTGCATCGTCACTGTTCTTCGATCCTGCCTTAGGCGGTTCCTCAACGTCGCCGCCATCCGACCGCAGCCCCAGCGCCCCGCCGGCAGAGGCAACCACATCGTTCTTCCGGCGCGCATTCTTGGCGCTATTCTTGCCGTGAATATCGATGATCAGCCGGTACGGATTCGGCAGCAGAAAAGCCTCGTAATCGGAAAGGTCATCCACTTCCAGTACAACCCTCGTGCGCCCCGGCTGAAATTGCGCCACGCGAATCTTTTTCAGGAACCCGTCGTCCACGTCGAAGCTCTTGCCCACCAGCGTCGATGCCAGCTTGGTCCCGCGCAGGTCAAAAAAGATGCGGTCGGGATGCCCAATCCGCTGCGAGCCATACTTGATATCGCTCTCCACATCGATTGCGACGCGCGTGTAGTCCGGCGTGGACCAATGCCGAATTGCCGTGACCCGCGGCAGCCGCTTGGGATGCGCCTCGGAAGTTTCCCCGGCACTGCCATCGCTATTGCTGTCGTCCTTGGCATCGGACGCCTCCGCATCCTCATTCTTCCCGCCATCCTTCGCAGCAACCTCGTTACGCGCCTTTTTCGCCTCCGTCTTCTTCTCCGCCTTGGCCTGGCGGTCCAGCTCAGCCACCGCCTGCTGCGCGTCTTCCGCCAGCCGGTTGTTGGGATAGCGATGCAGAAATTCCTCGAACACCGCCCGCGCCTGCTCCCCATCGTTCAGATCGTCTTTATAAATTTCCCCGATCGTGAACAGCGCATCGCAGCGGTACTTGCTGCCGGGATATTCCTTGCGCAGAAACCGGTATTGGGCGATGGCCTCGTTCAGGATCTTGTCGTCATCGAAGCGCCGTCCCATCTCGACCAGCGTCTCGGCCACGGCCACGGCGCTGGGATCGGCCTTGGTGGAAGTCGGCGCCCCGTAATACACGTTGCGGTAGGCATTCAACACGCGCTGGTAGTCATGCCGTGTGCGCTCCGCCGGAGGACGGCCATTCAGCGCTTCCCGCATGCGGTCGGCGGAGGCATAGTGTTCGCGCGCCCAGGCTTCACTGTGATGCGTCCGGGCATGCGCCCGCACTCCGGGCAGCGCCACCAGCAACAGCAGCGCTCCCCAGCGCAACCCGCGCTGGCTTATGGTCCTGTTCAAATCGCCGGTCCGTTTACCGTCTCGTTCCGCCGTTGCAGTTGAAGTGCCTGGGTACCTGAGAGTTTCCCAATAACCGTGCACGTGCGACTTCTAAACAGATGCTCCCAATCTAATCGGTGTTGCTGATGTAAAGCACGCCTCGCGCATCCCGTTGAACCCGCACGGGATCCCGGTTGGCCCCCGACGGGGACAGATTAAAGCCCCCGTAATAAAGATTTGTAATCCGGCGCACGTAATTCTGCGTTTCCGCATAATGCGGGACGCCTGAACTCCGCGCCACCGCGCCCGAACCGGCGTTATACGCCGCCAGCGCCAGATTTACGTCTCCGCCATAGTTATCCAGAAGCTGCTTCAGATGCCGCACTCCGCCATCCACGTTCTGCTGCGGGTCAAACGGATTCTTCACATTCAACTGCCGCGCCGTCGAAGGCATCAGCTGCATCAGCCCCATCGCGCCCTTCCGCGACACCGCGTTCGAATTAAAGTTCGATTCCTGCTTGATCACTGCCCGCACCAGGTTTGGATCCACATTGTGCCGGGCCGCCGCCATCACGATCGACTGATCGATTTCTTCCTCGGACGCCTGATGCCCGCGCGCGTTGGCGGCAATAATCTTCGCATTCGCCGACTGCGCCGACTCGTGCCCAAAATATCCGGTAATCTCCGCCGCTGCCGAGCGCGCCGCCTTCATTGAAGCCGTTCCCGCCGATGGCACCGGCTTCCACCGGCTCTCTTTGCTGCTCCAATACACCAGCGAAGACCGCTTGGGCTGGGGCGCCTCTACCGGCCGCACCCGCGGCGCATCCTCGTTGACGTATATCGTCCTGCCGTTTTCTTCCGTGGTCGCGATTCCGCCGGGCGTCCCATCGCCTTCAGACGCCCACACCGGCGCGGTCAGGGCAAAGGAGGTCGCGATTGCCGTGGTGGCCGTCAGCATGACTGCGAATTGCAGGTGCTTTCGCATATCCGGGCAGTTCCCTTCACCGAACCTTCATCGGGAGGCCCTCAGACAAACTTTGCCCTCCCGTGCTCTACCCGGAACCTGACGGAGAATCCTACTGCCAGAGTAGTCCGATTATAGGTTCGCCCGGAACACCCGGCAACCTCTCCGAAGGGAGTAGAACCAGCGGAGTAATTTCCGCCAACTAATTGAAACGCATGTAGATTAGAGCAGGTTTAGAGGGCCAGCCGAGATTTCTAAAGTAACCAAAAAGGAGGTTACTGTGAGGTAGCTCCGACGCCTGCCCTGAGCGCAGTCGAACCGGGCCCGCCGCCTGCAGCGAGGCCGTCCTCATCCTCGCACCGTAGACCGAAACCACCGCGGCCCGTGGCAACGTCCCTGTGGGGACAGCGCCTCCGGCTGTCCAGCGGAGCAAAGCTCCGCAGCTCTTGAAGGTCGCCCAAAGCAGGAAACACCATGGAGCAGAGGGCTCAGTTCAGGAGCCTTGAATTAACAGGGCTCTACAGCCGCAGTGCGCCCCGGATGGACTCTTCCGATGCAGAGAATACTCTTCTGGATGGTCTTTGTGCTTCTAGGTCTGCTGGCGGATTTCCTGCTACCGTTTCGGTGGGCTCCTGGCGCGACGGTTCCCATACCCTTCATCGCTTGGTGGGTCGCCTACCGTAGCGACTGGTTCTAAGCCCCGAGAATCAATGAGTTACTAAGGCCGCGTTTCGTCAATGATGCGGCGGGCCAGTGGACGCTACTACCCAGACGTATTCAAGGGCTTGCGTCCCTGTGTTCGTGACGTTGTGCTTTGTCGCTGGTGGAATGTATGCAAGCATCTTCTCCATAAGCGGCACATCGGGATGTCCCTCGATACTGGCAACGCCACTCCCGTGCAGTATCACCAAGGCCTCCTCATTCCCCGAAGTCGAGTGCCAGCCTACGCTCTCACCCGGCTCGAGCTTCACAGAGCCACCCCGCATTCCACTCGTCTGCGGTGCTCCTTTGAGCAGTGGGCAGTCGCCTCCAGCACAGTCCAAGGCAAAGGTCATCGGCTCGCGCTTTGCACGCTCCTGCGCCGCAATGACGCCGAATGTGAGGGCGACACAGACAAATACCAGCTTGATCTTCGTCATGGCTCTTCGGGGCAATCCTTCAGTGAGTGTGGGGATGATCGTGCGTCTCTAATTTGTGCTGCAGGTCGCGGACGTCTTCCTCCAGCTTCTTGATTTTCTGTTCGAGTGCTTTCACACGCTGTTCGACTTCGGGATGCTTGTGACTGTGTTGTTTGACCGGCATGAGGCCGCCCCTCCAAGAGCGGATGAAATACTACCGTCCGGGGGCCCAGATTTCAAATCTGCGGTATGGGAGAGGCCATTGAGCAGGTCACCTGTCGTAACATCCCCATCGCACTGTTGGCGGCGCCTTCCTATTTCTCCAGCCCCACCGCAAACGCATCCAGAGACAACGACCGCAGCAGATTCCTCCGCATCCCGCGCTCCACCTCAGACAGCCGATCCGACGCCGCCGTAATCCACGCAAAATCCGCCGACTCCGCCAGCCGCTTCAGCTCCGTTCCGATGTCGGTATTGCGAATCAACTCCGCCGCCCCGGAATCGATAAACGCCAGATCGCGCAGCAGCGCATACAAAGTCCGAATCAGCGCCTCAGTCTTCTCCCGCCCCTCTGCCCCGGGGCGGTACGACTCGGTAATCTTGAACAGCTCGCTGTGCTCCCCTCCTCGCAAAGCCGAGCGCAAGATTGCCAACGCATGATCACGCGCCGCCGTGTAGCCCGCCAGATCGAAGCTGCGAGCCCGGCCCACGCATCCCTCGCACAGCCGCGCCACCAGCGCCCGCTCCGCCGGCTTCCACTCCGGATGGTACTTCCCCAGATCCCGCTCGATCTCCTCCGCCGACAAAGCCGCCAGCGTGAAGACCATCGACCGCGATCGGATCGTCGGCAACAACTCGCCGGGATTCTCGGTCAGCAGAAAAATCGTGGCGAACTCCGGAGGCTCTTCCAGCACCTTGAGCAGCGAATTCGCCGCCTCCTTCATAAACGCCGAGTCGGTGAAGATGTAAACCCGTTCCCGGCCCTCGCCCGGCCGGTAATAAATAGTCTCGATCACCCGCCGCACCTGGTCCACCTTGATCATCATCTGCGGCGGGTCGGGCGGAATCACCAACACATCCGGATGCGTCTGCACAAAAATGCGCGTTTCCTTCTTGTCCGTCTCGCGCAAGTTTTCCCGCGCCTCGACCGCCTCGGCAAACCGCGCATCGAGATCGGCAGCCTGGGCAATGCGCGTGCAGTTCGCGCACACTCCACAAAAATCGGGCAGCCCGTCCGTTTTCGGCTGATTGAGACAATTCAATGTCTGCGCCAGCATCAGCGCCAGCGTGTACTTCCCCGCACCTTCGCCGCCAGCCAGCGCTACCGCATGCGGCAGATGGTCGCGCCCCAGCATGTCGCGCAAGCGTTCAACGGTCTCGGCATTCCCGTGAAAATCAGAAAAAGGCATAGGCAAGATCAGTTCACCACGAAGCACCACCGAAAAAACCAGAAGATGCCATCCAATTTTCTCTGTGTGGCTCTGTGACTCCTGTGGTGAAAAAACTCACAGTTTCAGTCTACGCCGCACCGCATCGCGGACTTTCTCATGCGTCTGCCCTGGTGTCCCGCGCGCGTCGACCACCACCACCCGCTCGTGCTCACGCCTCGCAATGGCAGCGAATCCCTCCCGCACCCGCCCAAAAAATGCTCTCGTCTCCTGCTCAAACCGGTTCTCGTCGTGGCTGCGTCCGGCCTTCGAATCGCGTTTGTTCCGACGCCGCGCCCGGCTCACGCTGGCATGCGGATTCGAATCCAGCAGAATCGTCAACTCCGGCTGCAGATTCCCACACAGCACCCGATGCAACTCCCGCACCGGCTCGCTGCCCAGTCGCCGCCCGCCGCCCTGATAGGCTTCAGTCGAGTCCGTGAACCGGTCGCACAGCACAATCGCGCCCGCGGCCAACCCCGGCTCGATCACCTCGGCAATATGCTGCGCGCGCGAGGCAAACATCAACGCCATCTCGGCCAGCGGAGCCAGCCCCGCCGTTCCCGAGTCTAGCGCCACTTTGCGAATCTTCTCTCCGGTTGGTGTCCCGCCCGGCTCGCGCGTCTCGATCACCCTATGCCCCGCCGCCCGCAGCGCCGCCGCCAGCTTCCGCATCTGCGTGCTCTTGCCCGATCCGTCGAGCCCCTCAAACGTGATGAATTTCCCCCGCCTCGACATCAGCGGAATGATAGCAGCCGCTACGCTCCACCGAGAGATTTACTCTGCGCCCTCTGGGAATCCTCAGCGAACTCTGCAATTTAATGTCTTTGACTGCCGCCGCCGCTGAGAACGTCCGGGAGGCGCTCAAAGGATTCTCCGCTCTCGCTCGAGCAACACTACCGAAGTGCTATAGTTCTAAATTCTGCGCTGTGGGAATCAGTTCAAACCATCAAGGGGCCTGCACGAATGAAACTCTCCAAGATCCCTGGAGTCCTCTCTGTTCTTCTCTTTTCAATTGCCAGTTTCGCTGTCGCGACACCCAACGTAACCATTTCCGTTGATGCCACCTCCGCTCCCCGCAAAATCTTCCACGCCTCGCTGAAGATTCCCGCCACTCCCGGCGACCTCACGCTCTACTATCCAAAATGGATTCCCGGCGAACACGCGCCTGACGGCCCGGTCATCGACCTCGCCGGCCTGTTCTTCCAAGCCAATGGCCAAACCTTGAAATGGCGACGCGACACGCTCGATGGCTGGACCATTCACGTCGACGTCCCCGCCGGCGTCAACCAAGTCGAGGCCGAACTCGACTATCTCGCTCCCGCCACCACGGAAGGTGGCTTTACCGCCGGATCTTCCTCCACCGAAAAACTCGCCGTCATCAGCTGGAACCAGGTCCTGCTCTACCCCAAGGGGTATAAGTCCGACGACATCAACTACACCGCCTCGCTGAAACTTCCCGCGGGATGGAAGTTCGGCACCCCTCTTTCCGTCACCAGCCACAGCGGAAACGAAATTCACTTCGCCACCGTCTCGCTGACCACGCTCGTCGATTCCCCGGTGATCACCGGCGAATTTCTGAAAGTCGTGCCCCTCGCGCAAGATCCTCCCACCGAAATGGATGTCGCCGCCGATAGCGCCGCCGCTCTCGACGCTCCGCAGGAAGTTTGGGACCACTACAAGAGCCTGGTCGATCAAGCTCAGAAGCTTTTCGGCGCACACCATTACCGCGACTACCATTTTCTCTACACGCTCAGCGATCACGTCGCGCACTTCGGCCTCGAGCACCACGAATCCGACGACAGCCGCGTGGACGAGCGCAGCCTGGTCGACGACACTGCCCGCAAACTCGCCGCCGGCCTGCTTCCGCACGAGTACGTCCACTCGTGGAATGGCAAATATCGCCGCCCCTACGACCTGGCTACTCCCGACTACGAGCAGCCTATGCAGGACGATCTGCTCTGGGTCTACGAAGGCCTAACCAACTATCTCGGCTTCGTGCTCACCGCCCGCAGCGGCCTGCTTTCTGCCGCGGAGGATCGCGATGACCTGGCCCTCACCGCCACCGAACTCGATCACACTCCGGGCCGCATCTGGCGCAACTTGCAGGACACTGCCGATGCCGCGCCGCAGCTTTATTTCGCTCCGCGCGCCTGGGAATCCTGGCGCCGCAGCACCGACTTTTATCCCGAAGGCACGCTGGACTGGCTCTGGGCTGACGTCATCATCCGCCAGCAAAGCAAGGGGGCGAAGTCGATCGACGATTTCTGCAAGCTCTTCGAGGGTCCGCCCAGCACAGGTCCCGCGCTGAAGACCTACACTTTCGACGACATAGTCAACGCGTTGAATCAGGTCGTTGCCTACGACTGGCGCGGCTTCTGGACCGAACGCCTCACCACCCACTCTCCCCATGCGCCTCTCGGCGGCATCGAAGGCAGCGGATGGAAGCTCGTCTACGACGACAACTCTTCCGACATGTTGAGCAGCATGGCAGGCCTGTACCACTTCGTGCCCGCTGGCATGGCCCTCGGCCTCGACCTGAACGAAGATGGCCGGATAGCCGACACAATCGAAAACGAGATCTCAGCCAAAGCCAGCATCGGCCCCGGCATGAAACTTGTCGCGGTCAACGGACGCCGCTTCTCTCCCGACGTTCTCCGCGACGCCATCAAGGCCGCGAAAAACTCCACCTCTTCCATCGAACTGCTCATCGAAAACGATGACTACTACAAAACCTACAAACTCGACTACCACGACGGCGAACTTTACCCGCACCTGGTCCGCGACGACTCCAAGCCAGATCTGCTCTCAGAAATTCTGAAAGCAAAATAGTTAAAGTGATGTCATCCTGAGGAGGGCGCAAGCCCTCCGAAGGACCATAGGGTGTTGTGCCCAGGCAATGCAGTATGAAAGATCACCACGGTCGATGCCGCCTGGACATTCCCGTCAGCTGCGGCAAAGCTTCCCCACCGTCGTACGGTCCCTCACGGCGGCTTCGCCGCCACTCAGGGTGACAATAGGTAATTGAATTCCGCTTTTGAAACCAATCAATCGCTCTTGTGACATCCATCACAGCAGCCCACCATGAACGGCCCGCATTATCGACAGATGCCGAAGATCTATTACGTCTACATCCTCAGCAGCCAGCGTCGCGTTCTCTACATCGGCATGACGAGCAACATCGAGCAGCGCGTGCTCCAGCACAAAACCCACGCCTTCGGCGGATTCACGGCAACGTACAACGTAACCAGCCTCGTCTATTTCGAGCGCCACGGCTACGTGATGACGGCAATCCGCCGCGAAAAGGAAATGAAAGCTTGGCGCCGCGAAGAAAAAATCAAGCTGATTGAATCGACCAACCCCAAGTGGAAAGACCTCAGCTACGGCTGTACCAACGTCACCGTTATCAACCCGATCGGAGCACGGTCGGGGCCATATATAGCTTTTCCTGAATAGACATCCAGTGTGAACGTCATCCTGAGGAGGGCGCAAGCCCTCCGAGGGACCGTACGAGTTCCGCCCCGGCAATGCAGTATGAAAGATCATCTCAGCCGCCGCATAAACTGCCGTCAGCTGCAGCAAAGCTTCCCCGCCGTCGTACGGTCCCTCGCGCCGGCTTCGCCGCCGCTCAGGATGACACCAACTTCCCGAGCCGCACACGCCGAAGGATCATACGAGCGCATCAACCATTTCGGCCGCTCCCTGCTGTACAATCAGCAGCGCTCATGAACCTCCCAGGTCGAATCGCGGTTGCCGCGATCTTTTTTCCATTGACTCTCGGTGCTCAAGCCCAATCCATCCTCGGCTTTACCCCCGCCTCCGCCGCCCACGAATCCGCAATCGAATCTAAATTCAAATCCATCCCCACTCCCGCCGAAGAACGTCGCCAGCTCCGCATCTTCACCCAGGAACCCCACACCGCCGGATCCAAACGCAACAACGAACTCGCCGAATACATCCGCGACCAGTGGATCAAGCAGGGTCTCGAAGACGTCATCATCCGCCGCTACGACGTCTACGGGACCAATCCCAAAAGCGCTTCTCTCGAAATGATCGCGCCCACTCACTATCAAGCCATCCTGCGCGAAACTCCCATCCCCGGCGATGACGATTCCAAAAATCCCGCTATTCCCGGCGCCTGGCTCGGCATGTCCATCTCCGGAGAGGTCACCGCTCCCGTCGTCTACGCCCACAGCGGCAATCCCGAAGATTACGACCTGCTCCGCAAAAACGGCATCAGCGTCAAAGGCAAAATCGTCCTGGTGCGCTACTCTAACCCCTACAGTTATCGCGGATTCAAAGCGCTCACCGCCCAGCACGAAGGCGCGGCCGCGATCCTCATCTACAGCGATCCCGCCGAAGACGGATACAAGCAAGGTAAAGTCGATCCCGATGGCCCCTGGGGCCCGGAATATAAAATCCAGCGCGGCTCCATCACCTACGACTTCATGGTCCCCGGCGATCCGCAAACTCCCGGTTGGGCCTCGGTTCCCGGCACCAAGCGCATTCCTATCGCAGACGCGGCCTCCGCACCCAAGATCATGGCGCTTCCGCTTTCCTGGCACGACGCCAAGCCACTGCTCGAAAACATGGATGGCCCCGTCGCCCCAGCCGACTGGCAAGGCGGATTGCCCATCCCATATCGCCTGGGCGGCGAGCGCGTGAAGGCCCACCTGAAAATCGAAATGGACAACGGCATCCAGCCCTACTACGTTGTCGAAGGCCGCATCCGCGGCGCCGACCTCCCCGACCAATGGGTCGTGCTCGGCAATCATCGCGATGCCTGGGTCTTCGGCGCCGTCGATCCCTCCAGCGGCACCGCCTCCATGATGGAGCTCACCCGCGCCCTCGGCGAACTGAAGAAGCAAGGCATGCGCCCGCGCCGCACCATCGTCATCTGCAGTTGGGACGGCGAAGAGATCGGCCTCACCGGCTCGACCGAATGGGGAGAGCAATTCGCCGGCGACCTCCGCTCCAAAGCCGTCGCCTACATCAACGTCGACGAAGCCACCTCCGGCCCCAAGTTTCACGGCCAGGCCGTCGCCTCGCTCGCACCCATGCTCGAAGAGACCACGCGCTCCTTGCAGGATCCTTCAGGAAAGAGCCTCTACGACGCCTGGAAGCAAACTGTCGAGCGCGAAAAAGCGTCCGCACAATCGGGCCCATTCAATTCCGGAGTCGTTAACTCCACCCTCGCCGATACCCGCATCGGCAGCGGCTCCGACCACACCGTCTTTCTCAACTTCATCGGCATGCCCGTCATCGGCCTCGGATTCGAAGGCGACTACGGCGTCTATCACTCCGCCTACGACGACTTTTTCTGGATGAACCACTTCGGCGACCCCGGCTACCGCTATCACACGTTAATGTCGCAGCTCTGGGGAGTCACCGCCCTGCGCCTCGCCAACGCCGACCTGCTCCCCTTCGACTTCGCCACCTACGCTAGCAACATCCGCCAATTCGTCAACGATCTGGAAAAAAATAATCCTGTCATCCTGAGCGCAGTGGCGAGTCCGCAGAGCACGCCATCCAGCCCTGTCATCCTGAGCGCAGCCCGCTCGAATGAGCGCGCGGAGTCGAAGGACCTTGCGTCCTCTCTGGACCTGAGCAGCCTGCAGCCCGCCATCGACGCCTTCGAAGCCGCCGGCACGCGCCTGAACGATTCCCTGGCCCGCGCTTTAGCCGCAGGCAAACTCGATCCCCAACTCGCTTCCACCCTCAACCACGGCATGATGCAGGTCGAGCGCAACTGGCTCAACCCCGACGGCATCCCCGGACGCCCCTGGTTCAAACACATCCTCTACGGCGCCCGCTTCACCTACGCCCACCTCGAGCTCCCAGGTCTGACCGAAGCCGTCGAAAAACAAGACTGGCCCACAGCCAGGCATCAAGCCGAAATCCTTGAGCGCGCCCTGGAGAAAAACACACAATTATTGGAGCAACTGAATTCAAGCCTGTCGCGATAGATCTGTGTCTGATTGGTGGGCAGACTGAAAATCATGCCTGGGATCGCAGCCCGTATCAGTCATGCTTACGCTCGAGCTCCACTCAGCTTTGAACCGCGCAACGCGAGACAAAAAGATCCGGCCTCAGATCACCCGCACAATGGCCAACGTCGCATCATCGCTTTGGTGCTCACTGGAGAAGTCATCCATGGAATGGAAAATCAAATTGACGAGATCTTCAGCATCTTGAGAGCATTGCGCTCCGCGGGCGGCTGTTTTCAACAAGCGTTGAACTCCCCATTCCTCTCCATTCTGATTTGCCGCTTCCACCACTCCATCGGTGTAGGCGATCACCCACTCTCCAGCTTCAAGTTCGACGACTTTCTCCTCATACGTTGAATCCGGGAACATCCCCACCGGAGCGCCGCTGGTCTCCAGCCATTCCACCGACCCGTCGCGGCGCAGAACCAGCGGTGGATTGTGGCCCGCATTGATATACCGCAGCCTTCGTTTCCCGTTGTCGAAGACCCCGTAGAACAGGGTGGCGTACCGGTTCGCCAGCGAGGAAGAATATGCCTGGTGATTCACCGCCTTGAGCAGCAGGGCCAGGTCATCTCCCGTAAACAATGCCGCTGTCCGCAGGGAAGACTGCACATTGGCGATCATCAGTGCCGCTGCCAGACCCTTGCCCGATGCATCTCCAACCAGCAATGCCAATTGCTCGCTGCTCACCGGCATGAATCCGTAGCAGTCGCCTCCCAGCGCCCGAATCTGACGGCAGCGGGCGCTGTAGTCCAAGCGATCGCTCTTGTTGCAGGGCGCCTGCATAAAGCCCTGCTGCACGTCGCAAGCCAGTACCCAGTCCTGGCTAACGTCCACTACCATTTCCTCGGTGATCATTTCTCGCCTCCATTCATACGTCGGTTCTGGGTATGCGAAATCGACACCGGCTGCCGATTTCCGGTAAAAATATTTTTTTGCAGGGATGTAGAGAACGGCCCAACGGCTCCGACTACAGGATGAAAGCGCGAATCACCGGCGCTGCCCATGAAGCGACATGGTCAGCCTCGAGTTCGCAGCGAAAACCGTTCCACAGGAGCGAACCACATGAAATACATTTTGCTGATGTCCGGCACCCGGGCAGGCGTTGCAGGGTATCACGCCTGGTCGAAACACGATATCGACGCGCACATGGCGGTCCTTCACCGCATCAACCAGGACCTCACCGCATCCGGAGAGTTTGTCGCCACCCAGGGCTTAGCCGATCCGGGAGAAGCCAAGGTCGTTCGCGGCGAAAAAAACGGTATGCCCGTCACAGACGGTATTTTCCCCGAATCCAAGGAATTTCTCCTGGGCTACTGGATCGTCGATGTGGCCAACGCCGAGCGCGCTTATGCCATAGCGGCACAGATTTGCACTGCTCCTGGGCCCGGAGGCAAACCCACCAACATGCCGATCGAAGTGCGGCAGTTCGCCACCCATGCATCGAAATCGCAATGACCGACCGCCGGGAGCCTCGCGCGGGCTCAGGCTTAGAAATGCAAGCACAAAGCTTGCGAAAATAAATGAGAGGAGCGGGATCATGAAATACATTTTGATGATGAACACGATGAAAGCCGGCCACGGCGTGCCGGCCTGGCCCAAGAAGGATCTCCAGGCGCATATCGCCTTTATGATGGGTCTCAACAAAGAGTTGCACCAACGCGGCGAGCTGGTGTCGGCCGAGGGGCTCTCGTTTCCCGATCAGGCGAAGCTGGTCCGCGCCGGCAAGGATGGCCGCCCCATCACCGACGGAGTCTTTCCCGAGTCGAAGGAGTTCCTCGCCGGCTTCTGGATTGTCGATGTCGACAGCCCCGAGCGGGCGTATGCCATTGCCGCGCAAATCTCGGCTGCGCCGGGACCGGGGGGCGCACCGCTGAACATGCCCATTGAGCTGCGGCCGGTCATGAGCGCACCCCCTCAGGAAATGCTGTAACGAAAAAGCCCTGATGAAGCCATGGGACCAAACCTCCGAGCATCTGCTGCGAGAACTGGCGCCCCAGGTGCTCGGCGTCGTGGCTCGCCGCTTTCGCGAGTTCTCCTCCGCCGAAGACGCCGTACAGGAGGCGATGATCGCTGCCTTCACTCAATGGCCGCAGCAGGGCATTCCCGATAACCCGCGCGGCTGGCTGATTCAGGTGTCATGCCGCCGCATGACCGACCATGTGCGCAGCGAAATTACCCGCCGCGATAGAGAAACGGCAGTCGCCGCCGAAGCGGAATCATCCCCACCGACCCTCCCCATCGAGGCCGACATGGATCCAGATGACACCCTGGTTTTGCTGTTCATGTGCTGCCATCCTGCGCTCACTCCCTCCTCGGCCATCGCACTGACCTTGCGCGCGGTTGGCGGCTTGACGACGGCGGAAATTGCCAATGCCTTCCTGGTTCCCGAAGCCACCATGGCGCAAAGGATCAGCCGCGCCAAGCAAACCATCAAAGCTTCGGGCGTGCCATTCCGGCTGCCTTCTCCCCACGAGCGAACCGAACGCCTGCCTGCGGTTCTGCATGTCCTGTATCTGATTTTCAGCGAGGGGTATGCCAGCAGCATCGGTTCGCATCTGCTACGCCTCGACTTGGCCCGCGAAGCCATCCGCCTGACTCGCAACATCAAAGCGCTGCTCCCGGATAATCCCGAGGTCGCAGGACTTCTGGCCCTGATGCTTTTAACCGACGCCCGCCGCGCCGCCCGCACCGGTCCCGATGAGGAATTGATTCCCTTGGATAAACAAGACCGAACTTTGTGGGATCGCTCCGAAATCTCCGAAGGAACTGAGCTTCTGACAGCCGCGCTCTCGCAATCCGCCGTGGGTTTGTATCAGCTGCAGGCCGCCGTGGCCGCCGTTCACGACGAAGCTCCCACCGTCGAGGAGACGGACTGGCCGCAGATTCTGGCTTTATATGAGTTGCTGAAACAAGTCGCTTCCAGCCCCATGGTCACTCTCAACCACGCCATCGCAACCGCAATGGTCCACGGCCCTGCCCGAGGCCTCGAACTGCTTACCGCTCTCGACCGCGATCCGCGTATTGCCGGTCACTATCGTCTCGACGCCGTTCGCGCCCATTTATTGGAAAAATTGGGCGACCACGAAGCCGCCATCCATCACTACCGGATAGCTGCCGCCCGCACCACCAGCATGCCGGAACGCAATTACCTCATGACGCAAGCCGCCCGGCTGGCCAGCGCTTGACTGTGCCCCATGCTCATCGCGAGAACGTCGATACCGAAAAGTTGAAAAGCGGCAAGTACAAAATCGAAGTACAGGCACCCGATTCGGCAGGCCGCACAACCGAGTGGCGGATGACTAAATTCGAGATTCAGTAGGTGCCGGCCCTACCCTCCTGCCGACCTAATCTCTTTTTCCATGACCTTCCGCAAAGCCTGGTTGATCCGTGTCTGATACCGCCTGCCATCCTTTTTGAACCAGGCCAGCACGTCGGCATCGAGCCGCACCGTGATCGGCTTCTTCAGAGGACGGTAGAACTCCAGCGCCACCCCCAGCGGCAGATTCAGCCGCTTCTTCTTGCCGGAAGCAGCCTTGGCCCGGCCGCCCCGCTGGGCAGATCTCCGCCCTGTGGAAAACTTTCCTTTTTTCGCCGTCCCTCGTCTTCTGCTCGCCTTTGTAACTCGCTGCATACGCTAAGTTTATCCCATGTAAAGATCAAATTGTAAGTACAATATCGTCAAAAAAGTGTTCCTGCAGGAACACTTTGTAAAATCTGGCCGCCGCCCTAAACCGCCAGATCTTCCACCGCAAGCTCTTCATTTGCAATGTCTTCCTGCACCTCTTCATCCATGAAGGCAAATGCCTCCTGCGGCACCGGATTCTGCCATACCGGCGCAAATGACTGCCGGTGCAGCGGCGTAGGCCCCAACTCGCGCAGCGCCGCCAGATGTCTGGGCGTGCTGTAGCCCTTGTGCGATGCCAGCCCGTACGCCGGAAAGACCGCGTCCCACTCGCCCATGATGCGGTCGCGTTCCACCTTGGCCAGAATCGATGCCGCCGCGATCGACGCCGACAACGCGTCGCCATGAATGATGGCATTCTGCGCCATCTCGCAATCCAGTTTGACCGCGTCGACCAGCAGATGATCGGGCACAGGCGCCAGCCGCAGCACCGCGTCGCGCATCGCCGCCCGCGACGCATGATAAATGTTGATCTGGTCGATGCGCGCCGCATCCACCGCCGCCACGGCCCAGGCCAGCGCGTGCTCGCGAATGCGCTCGGCCAGTACCTGCCTCCGCTCCGCCAGCAGCAGCTTGGAATCGCGCAGTCCGCGCACCCGGTACGCCGGATCCAGAATCACCGCCGCCGCCACCACGCAGCCAAACAGCGAACCGCGCCCCACCTCGTCCACGCCCGCCACCAGCCGCGCACCCGCGCTCCAGGCTTTCTTTTCGTAGCGCAGCGTGCAGCGCAATTTTTTCAGCAGGCGCAATTTCGCAGCGGAGGCTGACAGCGTGCGCCCGTTTGGCGATTTGAGCACGGAAGACTTCATCACAGAACGCAAGGGACTTTCCCTCATCTTCAACGACTCCAGCCAATCCTGCAAGTGTGAATTGCGCCCACGTGGTATTAATTCCCTCCGTGGCAATGGCACGGGCAGGCCAGTCATATTCCACGCGGGTAATGCCGTTGAGTAACCAGCGCTGAATTACGTACGTACATTGCCCGGCCGTACATGTACTGGTAACTTGAGCTTCATAAGGAAGTGAGCTGTGCCGAGCAAGAACCCCAACTCGGAAGAGGGATTACTCACCGGAAAGATGGTGCACCTGGCTTTGCCCGTGCGTTGGAGCCTGGTCGGTCAGGAAGGCCGCGGCTCCGCCGAGATGGCCTGCACCTATGATATTCATCCCAACGGAGCGCGCCTGCTCAGCGCGCGACAGGTCAATACCGGCGATCTGGTGATGGTGGAGCGCGGCCGCCACAAAGCCATCTGCCAGGTGGTATGGGCCGCTGATCCGGCCTCCGCGTTGCGCGGCCAGTTTGCCGTGCAATGTGTCGAAAACAGAACTCCCTGGGATGAAGAGCTGCGACAGATGGAAGAGCAATACCAGCCCGTCATCCTCGACGAACCGTTGCGCCGCGGAAGCTCGAAGGCCTTCAGCGGTCCGAATGCGAACCGGCGCCGGCGTCCCCGCTTCTATGTGGAAGGACAGGCCGAGGTGATCGATGGCGTGCAGCACACCGCGGGCGAGGTCCAGCAGATTTCTGAATTCGGCGCGCGCCTCGCCGCCCTCGACCAGATGAAACCCGGCACTGACTTCCGCCTGCTGCTGAACATCTTCGACGTGAGCCTCGCGCTCAAAGCGCAGGTGAAGTACATGGTGGGCAATTCCTGCATGGGCGTGGAGTTTCACGAGATCCGCCGCGGTGACCGCCCCTTGCTCGGCTACGTGTTGAGCAAGGTGAGAGCGAAGCGCGTGGAAGAGTTCGTGGAAGTCGATGTCGTCGCCGACCGCCTGGTCGCCGCCGCAGGCTGATTGAGTCGTTCCGGAAATTCCTGCACACACTGTGCGATTCGATGATCGCCTCCCGCAAAAGTTACAACCAAAACTTTTGACAATTTATTGACGCGGCGCCGTAACTTCGCGCGCTCCCTTCACATCTCTTGTGCGGTCGCTTCGACCACACATCCAACCGAACGGAGCTGAATATGTTTCGCACAAGCCGCATCCTGCTGACCCTTACCCTCGCCCTCACCACCTTCCCGCTTCTAAGCCACGCGCAAGACAGCCGAACCAGCGGCGCAGTGTTCGTCATGACTAATAACGCCACGCAGAATGGTGTCATCGCCTATGATCGCTACGCGGACGGTTCTCTATCCAAACAGGGCGTGTTCGCCAGTGGCGGACGGGGCAGTGGAGGCCTGACCGATCCGCTGACCTCGCAAGGCTCGCTCCTGCTCACCGACGATCATTCATTTCTGCTGGCCGCCAACGCAGGCAGTGGTGACATTTCCGTGTTTCGAGTCAGCGGCGCCAATCTGGCTCTCGTCGGCGTCACTCCGTGCGGGGGCAGCGAACCCGTCGCCGTCGCGCAACATGGACATCTGGTCTACGTAGCCAACGCCGGCGGCACCAGCAACGTGACCGGCTTCCGCCTCAGCGGCTACGGGCAGCTCGCGCCCATCGCACATTCCACAACGTTTCTTACCACAGCGAGCGCAGGCCCGGGGTCGGTCGCCTTCAGCCCCGACGGCAAGATTCTGCTGGTGACAGAAAAGAGCACTGGCAACATCGATGCGTTCCCTGTGAACGCAGACGGCACGCTGGGAACGCTGGTGACGAATCCCAGCGCGGGCCCAGGTTTGTTCGGCGTGCTGTTCGCCCCGAACGGCACGGCGATCGCGACCGAGACCGGGCCGGCGGGCGCGACGGATGCCTCTGCGGTTTCGTCTTATGCGGTGAGCGCCAGCGGAACGCTTACGGTGATCAGCGCCAGCGTTCCCACCCTGGCGAATGCGACTTGCTGGCACGTGGTGACTCCCAATGGCAAATGGCTTTACACAACGAACCCGGGATCAGGCACGCTTTCTGGATTCTCGGTGAGCGCGAGCGGAGCGTTGGCCGCGATCGACGGGACGGTGCTGGCGACGCTGCCCACGGGCAGCACGGATCTCGACCTCGCGATTAGTTCTGACGGGAAGTATCTTTACACGATCGATTCGGGGACGGGCTCGGTCAGCGTGCTGAGTGTTAATTCCGACGGAACGCTGACCGTGCAGACTGGGGTCAGCGGCCTGCCGGTAGAAGCGGGTTTCAACGGGATCGCGGCGTACTGACAATTTGATAAGTACAAAGAACGATAACGATTGCCCCACTTCTTGCCGGTTTGCGGGAAGTGGGGGATTTCTCCGGTCCATTGTCGCAAGCCGCAACATCACTTACCGACCACGTCGCGACTCGGTGTCTACTTGCCTGTCCCCTAAACGGGTCGGTGTGAACCGTATCGAAAGAAGTCGAAATTTGAGTGTAACCGCATGGTTACAACAGTCACGAGGTTTCGGGCGAGGGAACTATCGCAATCAGTAAATCCAGCCAATTCGAGTACGGGAGAATCGAGATTATGCTTGTCCAGGGGGCCGCGCTATACTTGTTGAAATATCCGTGATTTCGTCAACTGATGTCGTCCACTGACATAGAATCGAGAAAATGCAATCAGGTTCCGACAACATCCGGTTTTTTTTTGGAAGTCAAAAGAACGACAGAATCAACTTGACTCCGACCGGCCTTCTGTCGCGAAAAATTCCTGCTCTGCTCCCGCTCTGCAGTGCTAATCTTCTTCATTGCCGGTCTCCTTTTTATGAACACGTCGATAACTTGGGAGCGCACACCGCATCCCGTCCGGGGACCGGCCTTCTCCCTCGAAAACACTCTGTTCAGGCAGTTCGGGGTTGTAGCGTGACCGAGAGCCCGAGGCTCTCCAGACGCTTCACGAGGTATCGCCTTAAACCGTCTGCGTGGAGCCGATCGAAATAACTACTGCCCAAGTCGGCATAGGTGCAGCGCTTTTGCTGAAGGTGATATCCAATCACTAAGATGCTGTGAGCCACGGCAATGATGGCGCACTTTCGACCGCGGCGGGCCGCGAGTCTCTTAAACTGGGCCGAAAGATACGTGTTCTTTGTGCGTGCGGCAGCCCATGCAGATTGGCAAGCCATGCGACGCAACCAGGGGCTCCCCTTACGTGTCTTGCTACTCAGACGCTTCCCTGCACTCTCGTTGCTGCCTGGACAAACACCAGCCCAACTGGCTAGATGGGCAGCGGTTGGAAACTGAGTAACATCGGTGCCCATCTCCGCGATGAAACTCCAGGCGGCCACACGGTCTACACCTGGAACCGTAATCCAACGATCCAGCGCGTCTGCCAGATCGAGGTGCTCTCGCCCGATTTGATCGAGTCGAACATCCAGCAACGCAATCTCTGCTTCCAGGAACTGCAGCTGGCGAAGCAAGCTCTGGAGGAGAAAGCGATGATGATCTCGAACGTGGCCTTCCAGAGCTATCTGGAGCTGAGGAATCTTTGCTCGTAAGTGACCGAGAGCCAGATCAGCTAGTCGCTCCGAGCTCTCTTCTCCCCCAATCATCGCCGCCAGCATTGCTCTGCCACTCTTGCCAAGCGTGTTGCTCGCTACACTCGCCAGCTTGATGTTGGCATCCTCGAGGACCTTTTGAATGCGACTTGCAATGCGCGAGTGTTCCTGGGACAGGCTGGTCCGGGCTCGGGTGAGATCTCGTAGATCGCGAATCAACACGGTTGGGATGTAGCTGGCCCGCAGGAGTCCATGCTGTAGCAGTTCAGCTATCCACTGACAATCCTTCGTATCCGTCTTGCGCCCGGGAACCGCCTTGATGTGCTGCGCGTTGGCAAGCACGATCTGAAAGTGACCTTCAAGTACGTTCCACACAGGTTTCCAATAGACACCAGTGGACTCCATGGCCACGTGCTCAACCCCAAACTCACGCAACCAGGCCAATAGTTCGCGAAGTTCACGTGTGGTGGATCCGAAACGTCGGATGTGCTTCAGTGGTTTGCCGGCCTGTGCGATAAGAACACAAGCGGTAATCGACGACTTATGTACATCCAGTCCGCAGCACCGCGCATATAAAACTTCCATGACTGCCTCCTTCCGCCGTGTGACGTAAGGATGCACAAATCGCGAAAATCTCCCTCGCGTGCTCTCCTCCGAAGAGAAGGCGACAGTCTGTTGTTCTTTATGTCATCCAGGGTCAAACTCATCCACGGGCTCTTGGCGCCACTAAGGCCGACGACCACATACGTCCACGGCTCCGTCAGCTTACCCCGTTTTCATAGCCCGTTGTGCTCGAAAGAGCATGTAGAACTCATCCCATCCGTTAGCGACATTTGACTATTCCCAGTGCTACCATTCCGCTCCATGCAGGATTGGTTTGCAGTTTATGATTTGGATGTCGAGCGTTTGCTCGTCGACTGGCGTTGGCTATGTAAAGAGCCGATGGCTTTGCTTGCCAGAAATGCTTTTGGCGATCTGTTTCTGCGGGAAAAGTCGGGGCAGGTACATCAGCTTGATGTCGCCATTGGTAAGCTGACAAAAGTGGCCGATTCTGAGGCAGAGTTTCGCGAACTTGCTCTCTCAGTCGAGAGGCAGGAAGAGTGGTTTGCAGTCGCAGATGAAAAGGCGGCGATTGCGAGGGGACTGGAACCAAACCACACTCAGTGCATCGGATTTAGCATCCCACTGGTTTTTGCCGAAAGCGGCTCTCCTGATACAGCTTACGTTGCTGACCTCTACGAACACGTCTCGTTTCTTGGGGACTTGAACCGCCAAATCTCAGAGCTTCCCGAAGGAGCGAAAGTCAGACTTCGCGTTGGGCCGAGGCAGTAAGAGGGATTTTGAGTGTTAAGCCCTGATTTCGTCAGCTATTGATCGTGTGCATGAGAGAACTCGTCCTCAACGGCGCAGACTGGGTGACCAAAGATGACGTTTACGACGCCTTTTTTCGTGCCGTCGGCGCGCCTGAATGGCATGGGCGCAACCTCGACGCACTTGCCGACAGCATTCGAGGCGGCTCGATAAATCAGGTGGAAGTGCCGTATCGATTAGTGATTAAGAGCTACGACAGAGTTGGTCCTGACGCAAAGCCAATGACCGACAGCTTCATCAACTTGGTTCAGGAACTCACTGCCGGAGGCTGTCCAGTGGAGATTCGCGTCGAAGGCTAATGAGCGCTATGGTCTGTTTTAGTCAGCCGACAAGAATTATGATTGCCCCGACACGCCACGACCAATACACGATGGCCATCCTTCCATGCGAAAAATTATCTTTCTCTCCGTCCTGCTGCTCATGCTGACAGCATGCAATCATCCGTTCACCGCTGACGTTGCCATGGATTCGCATGTCCCCGCTGCGTCGAAGCTCGCTGGAAGGCTTTATTTGAGCGACGGCCACCTTCGCATCGACTGGGGGCCCTTTACCGATGTGTTCGATCTGAACAAGAGGACTGGCTGGCGTGTTCTTCCGGGGACAAAGACGTACTTCGAACTCGGCGACAAGGACCTATCGACGTATGTGCCGGAGATGACCAGCGGCTCATTGTGCCCCCACACCCAAGTGCCGTCCGCCTGCAAACTGGTGGGCCACGAAGAACTAGACGGGCGCAAGGTGACTAAATGGGACATCTGGAATCCTCACGGGTTTCACGCCTATTTCTGGACGGATGAGAAACTGGGGATCACGCTCCGTGCCGAAATCGGTGATGCGACTTATGTCGTCAAAAATCTTCGGGAGGGTACTGTCGCGGACACGATTTTCGAGCTTCCCGCCGGTTACGCAAAATACCAAGGACAGTGGAAACCGTAACTGGTCAGAAAAGCGGGACGCTTCGTAACGGTTTGGAAGACACTGTTTGCAACATCTCTATTACGCTCATTGGCGCCGCTTCCCAGTGTAAAGGGCACATCGCGGGGCGGTAGCCCTAAATTCAGCCGACATATTTGGCAAACAGTTTGGCATAAATCATGCCGTATTCAGCTACAAAGTCCTCAGCAACGTTAACGTTGTGCAGGTCGCGCCCGTCGTAGCGAAGTAAAGGGGGCTTTTTTTTCTGGGGTGCTCTCCCACGTCGCAGCGGCGCTTTCAGAAGCCAGTTGTGACTGCACCTATTTCGCAAGGTGTTCAACTCGATAAGCCTGTCTTTCGTTTTGGAGGTGAGCAAGCCGAGCACAAACGCGAAGTTGAGCTTCATCTCGAAGCCTATGCTTCGGGGGCCCGATAGCATGCTTAGAAGCGCTATCGCTGTTTTACTGCGCATCCTGCCGTTACGATGCTCGGGCCTGACGTTCAGAGTGCGGCAAACGATGAAAGAATTGAGAAGGTCTTCAATCGCGGTGTGCATCTGCAAGACGGCAGATCGAACCATGTCATCTCGTTTGCGTTCGAGCATACCAGCGAAGAGGACGCGGTCTTTGGTTTCGTTGACGTTGTAGAAAACATCATCGATCTTTGTTATCTCGCGGGTCAACCGCTTGATTTTGGTCTCTACTGCTCGGGGATTTTTCCAATTCATGGGCGATACTATTTTGCACGAACGCCTAGCTGGCGCAAAATCGCGATAGCGCTTATTGACGCGGTTTTGCTTTTCGCTCAGGCTTCCAAAGTCACGTCACTGGGTCGGCTTTGGGTCGGAAATAACGATCAGGAAGGTGCAAATTGGCCCTAGGAACAGCGAAATAATCCACCAATTCACTGCGCTTCTGCCCTTCGTTTGGGCGAGACCCGCATTGATGAGGGAAAGAGAGAACCAACCGACAGCGTATCCTCCGGTGTCCTGCATCATCGAAAATTGGTCACCTCAGTTCGTGGTACAGCATAATGCTGCACCCCGACGTCCGTCTACCATGCGGCGGGACGCTGACTGGCGAAACATCTTGATCACGCTTAGCGGCCTTCCATCATCGGGGAAACGCGCGACGTGCCACACGCACATTGGAGCGTTCGATCCAGCTCGCCAGGAAAAGGACGGCGATCAGCAGCATCGGAAGCGAAATGCCTATTACGGCAGGCCAATTATTCGTGTTCCTGTGCAACATGTTTACGGCGTAGTACACCGCGCCCAGCAGATACAGCCCTGTGCCGTTTTCCCGGCAATGGAAGCGTCAGATTTTTGGTAGGCATCGGATGCTGGCAGGGCAACGGTTTAAGACGATAGTCCGACGCTTTGTGGTGTGCTATGTTACGGAAAAGAGGGCGCGTAGCTCAAACGGATAGAGCATCGGATTTCTAATCCGAGGGTTGCAGGTTCGAGTCCTGCCGCGCCTACCACGCCTAAGCAACCCATTCCACCACGAAGGACACAAAGTAGCACGAAGGAGATTCGTCGACCGATGGCGAAACGCGCCAGCAAAACCAGTGTGCCTAAAGAACAGGCGGCAACGCTCAGCGGATGGAAGAAGATTGCAGCCTTCCTGGGCGAACCGGAGTCGGTGGTGCAGCGCTGGGCGGCGCAGGGCATGCCGGTGCGGCGCGAGGGACGGCTGGTGACCACCACGCCCGACGAACTCAACGCCTGGATGGGGAAAGAATCAGGCAAGCCCGTGCACGTGGCGACTGAGGACACCGATCTCGCTGCGGAGATGAAGCGGGGACTGGCATTCGTTCGTCACGCTGGAACTAAGCAGCTAAAAAAATAAACCTCAGGGGACATTGGGGGGCGCAGAGAATTCTTTATCTCCCCAGCGGTTTTGGCGCGATGAACTTATCTCAAGCCAGCCCGGTCATCAGAATTGCAGGCCCAGCGCGCTGCTGAGGAACGCTGCCAACGGGGACATTTTTCTGCAGGCGGCGGCAAATGTCGTCATGAATTTGGGACTGCACACCTGGGCGTCGGTGAATTCGACGGAGGTGCCCAGATCGCGCAGCTTGAGATCTTCGACGAATTCGTGGTCGCAGGGGAATCCACGGGGCGGGCGGGAGAGTTTACTGGCATCGTCCCAGTTGAGCAGCTTGCGAATCTTGCGCCAATCATCGCAGCGCTCGACAATCGCGCTGCGAACTTTGAGCAGCGTGGGCGGCTCGGGATGCCACAACCCCGAAGCCGCGAAGCATCCGCCGGGCTCAAGATGAAGATAGAAGCCGGGTGAGTGGACGTCTTTGCCGCGATGGGAGAAGCGCATGGCCAGGTGCGTCTTGTAAGGGCGCTTATCGGGCGAAAAGCGCGTGTCGCGATAAATGCGAAACAGCGATCCCCGGGAGGAGCGCGGATCGGCGATCAGATGCGGACTCAGATCATACAGCGGCGCGGCGAAGTCGGTGATGAAACGCAGGGCGGGCTGGTGGGCGCAGGATTCGTATTCGTCTTTATGGGCGAGGAACCATTCGCGTTTGTTGTTGCGCTTGAGGCGAGTGAGGAAGCGGAAGAGGTCGGGAGTGAAGTATGGCGGCATGGGATCAAGGTACGGGGAGGAGGCTGGGAAAGTAAAGGAGCTACGGCTCGCAGGTCTGCGTCAGCGAAAGCGCTGTCGAGCTTCGCTCGACCGGACGGCCGAATACGTCCGCCTCTATGAGTCGTGCTACGTCTTGGGTTTGCGGTGCTCGCAGGTTTCGGTGTTGAGGCAGGAGTCGGCGATGCGGAGACGCTCCACGGGCTTTCCGCCAAGGATGTGTGATTCGATGATTTCATCGACATCTGCCTCGGTGACGCGGCCGTACCAGACCGCGTCGGGATATACCACGATGTTGGGGCCGTGCTCGCACTGATCGAGGCATCCGGATTGATTGGCGCGCACTCGACCCTTGAGGCCGCGCTGGGCGAGTTTCTGCTTGAAGAGTTTCTGCAGTTTGGCCTCGGCGGTGGGATCACAGCAGCCGCGCGGATGCCCGGCGGGGCGCTGGTTTCCGCAGACAAAAATGTGCTTCTCGAATTTCGGCATGGGCCTTGGTCCATCTTACCTGAGGGCAAAATCATCAACCACTAAGGGCGCGAAGGTTCACGAAGGAACCAGGCTCGCCGTGTGCGTTGCCATTGGCTGCGCCGGCACGATAAGATAACTCGTACACGTCTTCTCCGGCCAATCCCAAGAATTTTTTGTTCAGGAACTTTCGCGGGGTAAGAAGTGTGCCAGGGCAGCGATCGGCCAGCCTGATTTTTTCCAACGGAGCGGGAATTGAAAAAAGGCAGCACCACGGTGATTGTCGGCGCGCAGTGGGGCGACGAGGGCAAGGGCAAAATTGTCGACGTGTTGTCGGAGAACTTCTCGGTGGTGGCGCGCTATGCCGGGGGACACAATGCCGGGCACACGGTCATCATCCAGGGCAAGAAATTTATTCTGCAGCTGGTGCCTTGCGGGGTGTTGCGCAGGGGCTGCCGCAGCGTGATCGGCAACGGCGTGGTGCTGGATCCGCTGGCCTTTCTGAAGGAAGCGGGAGCGCTGCGGGATGCCGGGGTGAAGATTGACGGGAATCTTTTCGTCTCCAACCGGGCGCATGTGATTTTGCCGTATCATCGCATGATCGAACTGGCGGCGGAAAATGCGCCGGGACGGGTGAAGATCGGGACCACGTCGCGCGGCATCGGTCCGGCGTATGAAGACAAGATGGGACGGCGCGGGTTGCGAGTGGCGGACCTGCTCGACCTGAAGCTGCTGAAGACGCATATCGAGAACGCGGTGCGCGAGAAGAACATGATCGCGCACGCTCTGTTCAATTCCGAACCGCTGGACGCGGACAAGATGTACACGGAGTATGCGCAGGCCGCGGAGAAGATCGCACCGTTTGTTTGCGACACCGCGGTACTGCTGAACGACGCGCTGGCCAAAGGCGAATCTATTCTGTTCGAGGGCGCGCAGGGAACGATGCTCGACATCGATCACGGGACCTATCCATTCGTGACGTCTTCGAGCGCAACGTCAGGTGGGGCCGTCATTGGGACGGGCGTGGCGCCAAACGCGATCGATTCGGTGGTTGGAATTACCAAGGCATATTGCACGCGCGTGGGCGAAGGACCGTTTCCTACCGAAGACAAAAGCGATGCCGGAGACAACCTGCGGAAGCGGGGCAATGAATATGGGGCGGTGACGGGGCGTCCGCGGCGGACGGGATGGCTCGATCTGCCGTTGTTGCGCTATTCCGGGATGATCAACGGAACTTCGTGGCTGGTGGTGACCAAGCTGGACGTGCTCGACGAACTGGCCGAGATACCGGTATGCGTGGGCTACAAGATCGATGGCAAAAAGACTGCCGAAGTGCCGGCGCAGGCCAGCGGTTACGAGAAAATCGAATGCATCTATAAGAAGGTTCCGGGCTGGCGGAGTTCGACCGAAGGCATCACGGATTATGAAAGGCTGCCACAACAGGCGCGGGAATACCTGGCGTTCGTGGAGAAAGAAGCGGGAGCGAAGGTGGGGATGATTTCCACAGGGCCGGACCGGGGTCATACGATTCTGATGGAGGGGTTCGTTAAGGAGTTGAACACAGCCGCGAAGAAGTCCTAGAATTGGCTCCCTGTCAGGGAAGGAGCGCACGATGGTGGTGTTGGCTGTCACGTGGATGGCGAAAGTTGGGCGCGAAGGAGAAGTGACCGCGCTGTTGCAGAAACTCACCGAGCATTCCCGCAAGGAGCCGGGTTGCGCCATGTACCAGGTGCACCGGCACAAGACCGATCCACGCCGCTTCTTTATCTACGAGCAGTACAAGGATGATGCCGCGCTGGAAGCGCACCGCAGCGCGCCGCACTTTCTGCAACACGCGAAGAAGGATCTGCCCAAGATCGCGGACCGCGTGGAAGGGCACTTGTTCGAACCGCTGGGGTGAATCAGGGATCAGGGGCTAGGGGTCAGGGGCCAGTAACCCTCAACGAATCAGGATTTCGTCTTGTCGATCATCAACTCGCCTCCGGAGGCGTAGCTTTCCTTTGAGACTTCGTGGAACGCGATGACGATTCCTTCGCGGCGGGCACCCGCCTCTTCGACCATTACATCCGTGATGCGCTTGGCGATCTTGCGCTTCTGGTCGGCGGTGCGACCGGCGAGCATCGTGATTTGAACGAGAGGCATGGTTTGTGAGGCTCCTCAGTTGCGCCAGCGTCTGCCGGTTCGCTATGGCGCCCCTGCTGGCATACGGTGCGAGGGCAAGATGCCCCCGCGACAGCCACCGAGACGGCGGCGCTACTTTGCTAGTTCGTAGCCTGCGAAGAAGTAGCTCAACTCGAAGCGGGCGGTGTCTTCGGCGTCGGAGCCGTGAATGGCGTTGTGCTCGATGTTGGTGGCCCACTTCTTGCGGATTGTGCCTTCCTCGGCCTGGGCGGGATTGGTGGCGCCCATCAGCTTACGCAAGTCGGCGATGGCATTTTCTTTTTCGAGCGCCAGAACGACGATCGGGCCGCTCGACATGAAATCGGTCAGGGTGTTGAAAAAAGACCGACTGGCGTGCACCGCGTAAAACTGCTCCGCCTGGTGTTTGGAAATTTGCAGCATCTTCATGGCGAGGATGCGGAAGCCATTTTTCTCGAACTGCTCGATGATGTCGCCGATGGCATAGCGGCGAACCGCGTCGGGTTTGACGATGGTGAAAGTGCGTTGCAGAGTCTTCATTCAGGTTCAGTCCTTAGTCATGAGTCGCGAGTCCTTAGGCATTAACCTTCAGCTCTCGCAACGAATTCCAATCTTGTTGCCTCACCGGATCGGTAGTTTAGCATTGGGATCGATGTTCTCCGCTTGCGACTGGGAACTCGCGTCTCGGGACTGCTTACGCGTGCACTCCTACCGCTGCCGCTAGCGTTTCGCCGATGGCGGCGGGCGATTTTGCTACGCGGATGCCACAACTTTCGAGCGCTTTGATTTTTTCGGCCGCGGTGCCTTTGCCGCCGGAGATGATGGCTCCCGCATGTCCCATGCGGCGTCCGGGAGGCGCGGCCTGGCCGGCAATGAATCCCACGACCGGCTTCTTCATGTGAGTTTTGACGAACTCGGCGGCGGTTTCTTCGGCATTGCCGCCGATTTCGCCGATCATAATGACCGCCTCGGTCTCGGGATCACGGTTGAACAGGTCGAGCGCATCGACGAAAGTTGTGCCGATGATGGGATCGCCGCCGATGCCGAGCGCGGTCGACTGACCGATGCCGCGCTGGGTCAACTGATGCACCGCTTCGTAAGTGAGGGTGCCGGAGCGCGAGACGATGCCGATCGATCCTTCTTTGTGGATGGAAGCGGGCATGATGCCGATCTTGCATTTTCCCGGGGAAATGATGCCCGGGCAATTCGGACCGATGAGGCGCGAGCGGCGGTCCTGGAGAAACTCCCAGGCCTTGACCATGTCGAGGGTGGGAATGCCTTCGGTGATGCAGACGATGAGATCGATTTCGGCGTCGGCGGCTTCCATGATAGCGTCGGCGGCAAAGGGCGGCGGAACGAAGATGACGGTAGCGTTGGCGCCGGTGCTGTCGGCGGCCTCGCGGACGGTATTGAAGATGGGCCAGCCCTCGTGGGTGGTACCGCCTTTGCCGGGAGTCACTCCGCCGACGATCTGTGTGCCATATGCCACGCTGGCCTTGGCGTGAAAGGTGCCTTCGCGTCCGGTCAGGCCTTGCACCAGGACCCGCGTATTTTTATTGACTAGGATTGCCATTAAATCCTCGCTGATGATTCCTAGGTAAACACAGGGGCTAAAGCCCAAGATCAAGTTCTCGCTCTTACACGGCCCTAAAGGGCCGCTCTTCCACGAAGCTTTTGTCGCGGATATTTCTTCACGATCATTTTTTCACGGATATTTCTTCGCAAACATTTTTCAATGACCATTTCCTCCGCGGACATTTCAGCGCCATTCGGTGACGCCCAAGGTGCCACGGGCGGCGGCGACTACTTTGTCGGCCGCGTCTTTCATGGTGTCGGTCACCATAAAATTTAATCCCGAATTCATCAGGATCTTCTTGCCCTCATCGACATTAGTACCTTCAAGCCGCAATACGATGGGCAGCTTGATGTTCGTCTTGCGAGCGGCTTCGACCACGCCGGTGGCCAGCGTATCCACGCGGAGGATACCGCCAAAGATATTAATCAGCACCGCCTTGACGTTTTTATCGCTGAGCAAAATTTCGAAGGCGTGCGCGACCTGCTCGGAACTGGCTCCGCCGCCGACGTCGAGAAAGTTGGCGGGCATGCCGCCCGCGTATTTAATAATGTCCATGGTCGCCATGGCCAGGCCCGCGCCGTTGACCATGCAGCCGACGTTGCCGTCGAGCTTGATGTAATTGAGGCTGTACTTGGAGGCCTCGACTTCGAGCGGATCTTCTTCGGTGATGTCGCGCAGTTCGCGCAGGTCGGCATGGCGGAACAGGGCGTTGTCGTCGAAGTTGATCTTGGCGTCGAGCGCGAACAGGCGTCCGTCGGTGGTGGTGATGAAGGGATTGATTTCAAGCAGGGATGCGTCGGTGTCGAGGAAGGCCTTGTAAAGGCTGGTCAGAAACTGAACTGCGGGATTGATCTGCTTGGCACCAAGGCCCAGTTTGAAGGCGATCTTCCGGGCCTGAAACGCTTCGAGGCCCATGCCGGGGTCGATGTGCTGCTTCAGAATGGCCTCGGGATTTTCGGCCGCGACCTGCTCGATGTCCATGCCGCCGGCCGCCGATGCCATGAAGACGGGCTTGCCCTCGGCACGGTCCACGAGGATGCCGAGATACAGTTCCTTCTCGATGGGCAGGGTCTCTTCGATCAGCAAGCGGCGGACGGTGCGTCCCTCGGGGCCGGTCTGATGGGTGATGAGCCGCATGCCCAGCATTTTTCCGGAGAGTTCGCCGGCTTCGTCGACTGACTTGGCGATCTTGACGCCGCCGCCTTTGCCGCGGCCGCCGGCGTGGATCTGCGCCTTGACCACCACTCCGCTGGCGCCCGCGTCAAAAAGCTCCCGGGCGACCGACTCCGCTTCTTCACGCGAGGCAGCCATGGATCCGCGCGGCACGGTGACACCATACTTCTTAAGAATTCCTTTGGCCTGGTACTCATGAATTTTCATAATGATGACTCTTCAGTTATGGCTTGGAAGGACCCTGCTTGCAGCGCGGCAATGCGGGCAGCAAACTTTTAATTTTATAGAATGGCAGAGGATTAGGGCAAACGTTCTGAGTGCAGGTTTCAAGGTTTCGAGGTTTCAAAGGCCCACGAGCCCCAGTGTAAGGTTCCACCTTTGCAACCTTGAAACCTGCATTGGGAGAGATGCTACGCTAATGTCCACGCTGCCATGATTCTCGACGCCCTGCATCGCCTGACCAACCACAGCCAATCGCTGAGCCGAGAAGAGGCTCGCGAGGTGATGGCTGACGTTCTTGCTGCGAAGTGCAGCGATGCGCAAATCGCGGCGCTGCTGGTCGCGTTGCGGATGAAGGGCGAGACCGTCGAGGAAATTGTGGGCTTCGCGGAAGCGATTCGGGGTGCGGCGGCGGCGCTGCCCATCGAACGGGTGGGCGCGACGGCGGCGGCGCTGGCCGTAACCGGCACCGGGCGCGACGCCTTGGCCGAAGAATCGGCGAACGATTCTCTGATCGACACCAGCGGGACCGGCGGCGACGCCAGCGGCACCTTCAACATCTCCACCGCGACCGCGCTCGTGACGGCCGGAGCGGGCGTACGGGTAGCCAAGCACGGTAATCGCAGCATCAGCTCGAAATGCGGGTCCGCCGATGTGGTGGAAGCTTTGGGCGTAAATATTCAGCTTTCGCCCGAACGCGCGGCGCAATGCCTGCGGGAGGTGGGGATTTGCTTTCTCTATGCGCCGAACCTGCATCCGGCGATGAAGCAGGTGCAGGGAGTCCGCCGCGAACTGCGCCTGCGGACGATGTTCAATTTGCTGGGACCGCTGACTAATCCGGCACGGGCCAACGGCCAGGTGGTGGGCGTGTATTCGCTCGACCTGGTGGAGAAATTGGCTGAGGTGTTAAGCATGCTGGGGCTGCGGAGGGCGCTGGTGGTGCACGGACTCGACGGCCTGGACGAAATCACCATCACCGGAAAGACGCGGGTGGCCGAAGCGCGCGATGGCGTGGTCAAGTCGTACGAAGTGGAACCGGAGGAGTTCGGCCTGAGGCGGGCATCGCTGGAAGCGATTTCTGGCGGCGACGCGGCGGAAAATGCTGGGATTATCCGCGCGGTATTGCATGGCGAGAAATCTCCGCGGCGGGATGTAGTGCTGCTGAATGCGGCGGCGGCGTTGGTAGCGGCGGGGCGAGCGGAACACATTGCCGGAGCCGTGTCGATCGCGGCGCAGTCTATCGACTCGGGAGCGGCGGCGAAGAAACTGGAGGCGCTGGCCCGCTTCAGTTCGAACAGTTGATGGGAGTGAGGCTACCCACCTCTCGCAAAGTCGGCGAAAAGTGGGGCACCCCGGTTAAGGGTTGCGGTCCTGAATGCGGCGAAGCCGACGTGACGGATCGCACGAGAGGGAGAGTCTCCAGAGATGGATTTGGGATCTCTGGAGGTTGATCCTTTGATGACCTCTTCAACGCTATTGACGCCGCTCAGGGGGCGTACGGTCCTTCGGAGCGCTTCGCCCTCTTCAGGATGACAAAGGGTTATTGGATCGGGATTTTTTCCAGGTACTTCGCGATCTCGACGTTCCAGCCCAACTCTGACTGCATCAGCTCGCGCAGTTGTGCTGAGGCATCGGGCTCGCCATGCACCAGATAAGTCTTTGCGGGCTGGCCGTGAAAGGTGTGCAGCCACTGCAACAATTCCGGGGGATCGGCATGATCGCTGAACTGCTCGAGGGCGGCCACCTGGGCCCGGATGGGGACATAGTCGCCGAAAATTTTCACTTCGGCGGATTTGCTCTTGATGGCAAATCCACGCGTTCCCGGCGCCTGAAATCCGATGAAGAGGACGAGATTCCGCGGATCAGGGAGCCGTTGCATCAGGTGATGCAGGATGCGCCCGCCGGTCACCATGCCGCTGGAAGAAATGATGATCGAGGGCATGGCTGAGTCATTGATCTTTTTCGATTCCTCTGGCGTGGAGGCAAAGACGAAACCGGGCCAGGTCAGCGGCGAGCCATACTGGCGAATCATGGCGCGGGTTTCATCGCTGTACTCCTCGTCGTGCTTCAGAAAAATTTCGACCGCCTTGATCGCCATAGGGCTGTCGCAGAAAACCGGCAGGCGCGGGATCTGGCCCGATTCGATCAAGTGCTTAAGGATGAAAATAAATTTCTGGGTACGCTCAATGGCAAAGGCCGGGACGATGACGCTGCCGCCGCGATTGGCCGCGGCCGTGATTAGGGAAGCGAGTTCCGGCAGCGGGTCTTCTTTGGGATGCTGGCGGTTGCCGTAGGTCGACTCCATCACGACCAGGTCTGCGGATTCGCCCTCGGCTGGGCCCGAGTGCACGACTTTGCCGGGCGACACTTTGTGATCGATCACGCGGCCAATGTCGCCGGTGAAGAGCATGCGCCGGGTGGCGCCGTTCGCGGCCAGGGAAATTTCTGCCATGCACGATCCCAGAATGTGGGCGGCGCGCACAAAGCGAAACGAAATCTCAGGGCAAAGTTGAACGGCCTCACCGACGGGCACCGGCTTGAAATACTGCAACGACGATTGGGCCTCGTCGGCGGTGTAGAGCGGCAGGGCGGGATCGTGTTTTGATTTTTTGGTTTGGTTGTAGAAGCGCGCGTCTTCTTCCTGCAGGTGGCCGGAGTCGGGAAGAACAATTCCGCACAAATCGATGGTCGGCGCACTGGCGTAGATAGGGCCGCGGAAACCTTCTTTCACCAAGCGCGGAATCCATCCGCAATGATCGAGGTGAGCGTGGGTCAGAATGACCGCATCGATCTGCTTGGCCGGGACGGGAGTGTCGCGCCAGTTGCGCTCCCGCCATTCTTTTGGCCCCTGAAACAGGCCGCAGTCGATCAGAACTTGAAACCCGGACTTGCCGTCGGGATCACCGGTGTTGATGAGATGCTTCGATCCCGTGACGGTGCCTGCAGCGCCAAGAAACTGGATGTATGCCAAGCGTCCTCCCGAAGAGAGAACTTACCACAGAGCAGGGAAGCCTGTTTTATTTCTAAGGATCGAAGCGGGGCATCTGTATCTGCCCAGAGGCGCGGTCGCGCCTCAGCGGCTGAAGCCGCATTTCATTTTGCTGCCCTTACACCGCGGCTGGAAGCCGCGCCCTTTCAAGACCTATATTTGAAACACGCGCTACCGAGCTTTCTGCGCCTCGAGGTCCCTGTGGTAAGTCCTATTCCTGGGGCGGCTCGATTTTGAACGTATTGTTCGTCAAGTTGGGTTCGGGGACGCTGCCATCGTTCACGCGAACTTCCTGGGGCACGCCGGGAGTTTCCACGCGAATGACGGCTTTGTCTTTGGCATGAACCACCAGCCGCTTCGTCACTTCTCCTCCAGCAAACTTGACGATGACCGGCACCTCGGCGCCAGCAGTTCCCAGATTCTCCACCGTGACCGTCAGCAAGAATACGTTTCCCATGGCCTTGCGGAAGAAAGCCGACTCGACTTTGAAATCGGGCAGGCCGCGATCGCGATAGACCCAATCATCAAAAAACCATTCGAGATCGCGCTCGGTCTGAGCGGCAATCAAGCGCGGCATATAGGAAGGATCTTTATCCTGCTCGGAATGATAGGCGGCGAGCGCCTTCTTGAGCGCGGCATCCCCGACCATGTCGCGCAGCATCCACCAAACATACATTGCCTTGCTGCGATAAAGGTCCTGGCTGGCCGTGTTGACCAGCGAGCGCTGACGCTCGTCGTCTGAAGTGGGCGGGGTGCTGGAGGAGTCGATTTGTCCCAGGGCCGCACGATGCAGGCCCATATAATCGAGCGCGGCGGACCTGCCCGTCTGCTGTTCCAGATAGAGCGCCTGCGCAAAGTGAGCCAGACCTTCCTCGATCCAAGGCCGGTAGGAGAAGAAGGCAGCGTGGGTAAGCTGATGGGCGGCGGCGAGTCCGGCAAGATTGGGAGTTTCGTTGGAGAGGGGGGTCAACAGGAGATCGCCGCTCTCGAAGGGCGCATCGCTCGAATCGGGGAGATCGAGCGTCTTAGCCGGCTCGCGCGCGGTTCCGAACCAGTCGGCAATGAGCGGAGCAACTTTCGCCGCGGCGTCGGCAAACTGGGTGGCTGCCACGTCGTGACCGGGCAGGTAGTGCACTTCGATGGCCGGCTTCTGCAGCGATTGATAACTCGCGATGAGGAGCGTAGGCGACGACAGCCGCAAAAATTGCTGAGGACATTTTGCGGAGATATATTGAGCGGAAGAAATTTCACTAAAAGTCTGGGAACACTTCAGGCCATTGAAGAGGATGTCGGGCACCCGATCCGGGCTGGCGTTGGTGAGTCCGATCTGCAGATGCATCGCCGAACCGAGCTCGCGATTTTTCCAGCGCGCCAGAACCTCAAAAAGACTGTTGCCTTCGGAAAGATTGGCGGCCTCGGTGGCGATGGGATACCAGACCACGTTTCCCGGGCCACGCAAAGCAGTGAACGCCGGATCGATCCGGTCCCAATCCGTGGTGAGGGCACTATCGTCGGGTGTGCCGATGCGGGTCAGGCGGGTCGAATCCTGGAGAACGACGCCTTCATATCCGAGTTGGAGATCGACCGTGGAGCGCGGCTCGACCGGCTCGGGCAGAGTCACGATGGCCTCGGAGAGACTCCCAGTGTGATCGATGTCGGAGGTGTAGGGCTGAATGATGAACTGCACAGCCTTGTCGCCGACTCTGATCGAACGCCACTTGAGCGAAGACGAGATTTGAAGGACCGCGATCTTCTGCGGAGTGGACGTATCATTGCGCAACGTAATCTTGCCGCGAACGCCGAGACGATGCTGGCCGGGGTCCACCTGCAGAGTGAGATCGTAGCTGGTGAAGGAAAACGCCTCGCGGTCCAGCGAAAAAACGCTCACCACCGAGGCGCAGAGGACATAGAGAAGAGCGAGGACGTGGAAACGGCACTGCATGGCAGGGAAGTTCATTCGCTATCCGAAGGGCCTGGTTGGGCGCGGCGCTGGCGCACAATTTCGTAGAGCACGACGGCGGCGGCGACCGACACATTGAGCGACGGGACTTTGCCGAGCATCGGGATCGAGACCAGGAAGTCGCACTTGCGCTTGACCAGGTCGTGCAGGCCTTTGCCCTCGCCGCCCAGAACCAGCGCACAATCCATGTTGTAGTCGAGGGCGTCATAGGTTTGCGTGGCGCGCTCGTCGAGGCCGACGGTCCAGATATTGTTTTCCTTTAATTCCTCCACCGTGCGCGAGATGTTGGTGACTTTCGCGATGGGGAGATGCTCGCTTGCCCCCGCAGAAGATTTGGTGACCGTTCCGGTGACGGCGGCGGAGCGGCGCTCGGGGATAACCACACCATTTGCGCCCGCGGCATCGGCGGTGCGCAGGATGGCTCCGAGATTATGCGGATCTTCGACCCCGTCGAGGACGACGAGCAGCGAATAATAGCCGCGCTTGGCGGCGATTACGTCAGCGAGATCGTTGTATTGCTTGGCGGAGGTAACGGCGACGACTCCCTGATGGGCGGCGTTGCCGGCCATGCGATCGAGTTCGGTGCGTTGCAGGAAGCGGACGGGAACGCTCAACCGGCGGCAATCTTCGATGAGGCGCTGCAGGCGCAGATCGTGGCGCTCCTTGGCCATGCCCACCCATTCGAAAGCGCGGCCGCGGGCCTTGAGGGCTTCGGTCACCGAGTTGATGCCGTAGAGGTAGTGCATGAGTAATCAGTGTATCGAAAGCTGGGGAAGAGCGGCGCTTTGGGTGCGGCGTCTGCGGGAAGAAGCTGCGGGCTTTTAGCACTTGAGAAGCCAGCCACAGGGGCTAAAGCCCTGTAGATTTTTGCGCCTATCGCGGCCCTGAAGGGCCGCTCTTCCACGGTTCTACCCTCATCTCGATTTTACGAAGGCCTTATCGCGGCTTCCGCAAGGCGCTGATAATCTCGGTCGGTTCGGGGCGGTCGGTGTAGTCCTCATTTGCGGAGGCGAACAAAATCGTGCCATCGCGATCGATGATGTAGGTCGCGGGAATGGGCAACTCCCAACTGTCATCACCGTTGGTGAACGGCAGGTTGACGAAGGCGCGGCGATAGACGGCTTCCTGCAGAGCGGGTACGCGGTAAGTTAGCCCGAACTGCCGCGCGATTATGTTGCCGGCGTCGGAAAGGAGCGGGAAGCGCAGCTTGTGCTGATCGTGCATGAAGGACGATTGCTTCACGGTTTGCGGCGAGATGGCGACCAGAGTTGCTCCTGAGTGCTCGATCTGCGGCAGGACTAGATTCATCGCCTCCATTTGGCCGACGCAGAATGGACACCAGCGCCCGCGGATGAAGCAGAGTACGAGGCGGCCTTGGGCGAGCAGGTGCGAGGATGAAACCATTTTGCCGTCGTGGTCGGGAAGTTCGAAGGTAGGAGCCTTCGCGCCCACGGAGAGAATGTTGGCCGCGAGATGCTGAGCTTTCAGGTCTGCGATTGCTTGCGCGTGAATGGCTTGAGTTTCTGGAGGAACGTATTTCGAGATCAGCTCTTTGCGCTCGGCGAAGATTTCGCGTAGGGGACGCTGGTCCGTGCCGGGAGTCGATTCTTCGAGAGAACGCCATTTCATCTCATTTGCAACCGATACCCGTGGGCTTGCCGATATAGATCGTCTTGCCGTACGACCGAATATCCTGGACTGCCTGGCCTTACGCGCACGAGCAGTTCGCTGCCGGGTGGATGTTCTTCGAGATACGAATCTGCAGAACTGGTGTAAACGAAGGGAATAGCGTCAGTACCCGCGTATAGGTCGCCATCCGATCTGTACTTGTAGGTGACATCGGCTACCGCGCACCCGAACCCTCCTGGGCGGCAGCTTGTGGTGGTGACCTTCGCTTTGGTAACTGGCCATGTTGTAGCGCCACGCGCCTTGAAAGAGCGAACTAGGATCCTGAACAGGAACTCGACGTAGATGTCTATGACCAAGCCGCCCATAGCGAACTCGCACGCCTACCTTGCTCCATAGGCCACATCACTGGTTGCGGTACCGACGACAGCCCCCTACATCCCCGGCATTTTCATTCCTGCCAGCCTGCGGGCGAAGCTGGGCTTGCCCATCTGCTTGAACATTTTTTTCATCTGGGCGTACTGGCGGAGAAGGTTGTTGACTTCTTGAATCGTAGTGCCGGAGCCGCGGGCGATTCGTTTGCGGCGGCTGCCATTGATGACTTCGTGGTGGTCGCGCTCGTGCATGGTCATCGAATTGATAATGGCTTCAACGCGGTCGATCTGCTTTTCGTCCACCTGGTCGGCGGCCTTTTGCAGGCCGCTGAATGGGCCAATCGAGGGGAGCATGCCCATCAGGCTCTTCATCGATCCCATCTTCTTGACGGAGCGTAACTGGTCGCGGAAATCTTCGAGCGAGAAGCCGTCGCCGGAAAAGGCCTTCTTGGCCATCTCCTCGGCTTTTTTCTTGTCGATCTGCGACTCGGCGCGCTCGATGAGCGAAAGAATGTCGCCCATGCCGAGAATGCGCGAGACGATGCGATCGGGATGGAACGGTTCCAGCGCGTCGTACTTTTCGCCGATGCCAATGAACTTGATGGGCTGGCCCGTGACCTGGCGGATCGAGAGAGCTGCGCCGCCACGGGCATCGCCATCCATTTTCGTGAGTACAACGCCGGTCAGCGAGAGCTTTTTGTGGAATTCTTCGGCGGAGCGGACGGCGTCCTGTCCGGTCATGGCATCGGCCACGAAGAGGATCTCGGAAGGATTGAGCAGCTTTTTCAACGACTGCATCTCGTTCATGAGCTCGTCGTCGATGTGCAGGCGGCCGGCGGTGTCGACGATGAGCACGTCGCATCCGGAAACCACGGCCTCACGGCGGGCCTCCTTGACCAAGCGCTCGACCGTCGCGGTGTTAGCCTCGGTGACCTGGCCTTCGTACAGATGGCTCTTCACGGCCTGGGCTACGACTTTCAACTGCTCGCGGGCCGCGGGACGGTAGACGTCGACCGAAACCAGCAGCGGACGATGGCCGCCATTCTTCAGCCAGTTCGCAAGCTTGCCGGATGTCGTGGTTTTGCCGGAACCTTGCAGACCAGCCATGAGCACGACGGTGGGCGGCTGGGAGGCAAACTTCACGCGGGCCGTGTCTTTGCCAAGGATTTCGACGAGCTCGTCGCGCAGGATCTTGATGACCTGTTCACCGGGGGAGAGAGCGGTCATGACTTCCTGGCCGACGGCCTTGGCGCGGATCTGGTCGATGAGCTGCTTAACGACTTTGAAGTTGACGTCGGCTTCGAGCAGCGCGAGGCGAATTTCGCGGAGCGCTTCGTCGATGTTCTCCTCGGTCAGCGTGGCCTGGCCGCGGAGCGTCTTGAAAGCGCGTTGCAGTTTTTCCTGAAGATTCTCAAACATGGCGTGTTTTTTATTTTAGCAGCGCGGGAGTTGAACGGCATGGGCACGGCACCAGGGCGGAATCTTCACCACTAAGGCTTCCACCACAAGGGGCACGAAAAAACACGCAAGACATCGCCTCACTTTAAGTCCCAAACTCGTCCAGCTAGAGGACTCGCCCAGCGGGATCGCGCGGGGGATCGCACCCTGTGCTGGGGGAGGAAGCGGATGCCTAAAAGGGCAAAAGATAAAAAGAGAGCAGCGAACTAGGTTCGCTGCTCTCTGGCTTATATACCCGTTATATCCGCAGGCTTGTACCGCCAAGGTACACGCCCGAACACTTACTGGTTGAGCGGGTTGAAGGCCTGGATGCCGGTCTCGGTGTTGGAGCAGACGCCGGCCGGATCGACGCGAATGACTGCATCTTCTTCCGCGCAGAAGCCGCGAATACCGGTCTGATTGATGGTCAGCGGCTGCGCCTGGATCGTGTAGCCGACGGAAACGCCACCGGCCTGGTTTGCGGCGCCGGTGTTGAACGAATATCCGCTCTTGCCGCTGGTAGCCGGATTGCCGTTGTTGGCCAACACGGAGTCGATCAAGCAGGCCGAGGTCGAAGACGGAGTGCAGGCCGAACCCAGGGCGCCGCCCAGAGCCAGCAAACCACCCGCGCCAGTAGCGTAGCCAACCGTCGGATAAGCGGTCTGATAGGTGATTTCCGCGGTAGTAAGAGTACGAACCGACGCGACAGCAGACGACTCATTGGCCGCCATGCGGGCGCGCAGCAAGTTCGGGATGGCGATGGCAGCAATAATCAGGATGATCGCCACCACGATCAGCAACTCGATAAGTGAGAAACCCTTCTGTGTTCGCATCTCTATTCTCTCCCAAGCGTTCTCGTTTGATTTTGAATATGTTTTGATCATAATGACTCAGCTACTGAGGATATAGCAGTCCTGTGGCCGAAGCCATGAATTTGAGGGAAGGCTTTGTCTTCAACGGTTTGAGACAACCAAAGCTAAGATTTTCAATAACTTTCGAGGCACTGGCCCGGCCAAATGGCATTTTTGTGACCTCAGGCTGACAATTAATAGTAGTTAAGAGAAGGGCGTAAGGTCCCCAAAACGAGAGGCGAGAGGCTGGTCGTAAGGCAACACGGAATGCAGGAAGATGGCGGCTTGCCTGGCGACAAGCCGCCTGCCCCAAAAATCAGAAGACGAAGCGCAATGCGAACTGCATGAAGCGCGGCGTGGTGAGCGTCCCAAGATACTTACCGAACTGGGTTGGGTCGTACGAAAGCGAGGGCTGAGCGCCGCGCACATCGTAGCGCACCGAGTTGAAGGCATTGAAGGCTTGCCAGCTGAACTCCAGACGGCGCTGCTCGCCGAGCGCGAAGTTCTTGCTGACACCGGTATCGACGTCGAACATGCCGTCGCCAATGACGTTGTTGCGGACGCCGGATTCGCCGGGCCATTCCGGACGGAAAGCGGCTTCGGCCGCGGCCGGATTGGCGAAGATGTCGGGACCGATACCCACGCCATTGACGATGGCATTCTTGGGATTGGTCGCCGCCGGAGCCGGCCCGTTGGGCTCGGCATCGCCTTCGATGTTCCAGTTGGTGGCCCAGGTGAAGCCATTGTCGATGGTGATGGGGAAGCCGCTCGTCCAGCGGAAAATCCCAGAGACGTGCCAACCGCCGATTAACTCGTCCAGCACCGGGCCTGCGCCTCCCAGAAGTCTCTGGTTCTTGCCGAAAGGAAGCAGATAAACGAGGTTGGCATTGATCTGGTGGAAGGCATTGAAATCGGAGAGCCCGCGCAGCGACAGCGGATCATAAGAATTGATGACAATGCCGCCGCCATTCAAGTCACTGCCGGTTCCGCCCGTTCCTTCGTACGGACCGACGCGCTCGGCCGCCGAGGCTTCATCGAACGATTTCGAAAACGTGTAATTAAACTGGCCTTGCAAGTTCGAGAGGCGGACGTTGTAGGTGACCTGCAGCGCGTTGTAATCGGAGGTGCCGATATTGCGCCACGCGTAGAGCGAGCTGAACTGATCGTGGTAGAAGGCGTAGGGGCCGAGCTTGCTGTTGGGGAGCGCGGGGCTCAAGCCGGTGATGGAGGCGGGCAGATCCATTTCGAAGAGAGAAAAGGTTTCGTTGTGCGGGAAACAGTTCCAAAGTTCGTAAATGTTTTGGGTCGCGGTGGGATTGGCGGGATAGTTTCCGGGCGCGCAATTCAATGTGTTTGCGGTGATTGTGCTAGCCACACTTGCACCCGCATATGAGGGGAACATGTTCTCGAAGAATGGTACAGGTGAGATCGAGTTGACGTCCGTGCCAACGGCAGCAGCCTTGGAGAGTATGGGTGCGGCCTGGAAATATCTGGTTTTACTGGTGGGATCGTTCAAGTTGGTGGGCATGGCGAGGTCGACCTGCAAAGGCAAACGGCGGGCGATGGTACCGACGTAGGCGACTTGCAACGACGATCGGGATGAGAATTGGCGCGCGAGCGAAAGATTATAGACGTGTGCGTAGGGCGTCTTTACGGACTGGTCGAGCCCCCAGTTGATGGCGAACGTGGTGTTACCCGGAGTGTAGGGGAATCCACCCGCGGGCGCGGGGCCGAACAAGCAACCGGGATCGTTGATCGAAGGGCAAGGAGGAGGCAGGCAGGACTGTCCGGACGTCCCTGGGGTAAGACAGGTGAATCGCGGGGCGTTGGCGGGGGATACGACGCCGGCGGGATTTCCCAGATCTGTGGAAAGGCCAAATGAGCCGTGCTGGTCGAAGCTATTAACGATTGGAATACCGAAGTGGTCGTAGGTGATGCTGTAACCACCGCGGATGGAGAATTGGTCCTTCTTGCCGAGAATCTTCGAGGCCCAACCGTCGCCGGTGTCGGGCGCCCAAGCCACCGCAATGCGGGGAGAGAAATCTTTGTGGTCCCAGTTCCACAGGCCGGGACCGTTGTTCTTGGGTCCACCCAGGACGAAGGAAATTTCTCCGGCGCTGTTGGCGGCCAGTCCTTGAGTTGCTAAAGCGGCACTGTGGTTGAACCAGTCGGCGACGTTTTGATTGGTGCAGCCTCCGCCAGTAGCCTCGACGCAGGGGGCAACCTGATAACCATTGGTTTCGTAGGGCGGGGCTTCGAGTACCCAGCGCAGCCCGTAGGTAAGGGTCAAGCGAGAGGTCATGCGCCAGGTGTCCTGGCCAAAGAACTCGTAGTCATTGATGGCATAGCGGCGGTTGATAGGTGTGCCTTGGGCCAGTGCGGCGCCATTGCGAGAGAAGTTATAAATCCCGTCGCCCTCGGGAAAAATCCCCATCACGATGGTGGCGGCGCTGTCGTAGTTAGGACCGAAATTGCTGTCCACGGTGGGATAGGGCTTGCCGGTGTTGGGATTGATGTTGTTGGCTGGATCCAACGGGCTGGAGGTATTGGCGATTCCTCCCGTGTTCAGGTAAACAGCGTTGGTCTGAACGTCAGAAAAAGAGTTGGCGTAGCTGGTGTGGTTGTTGCGAATCAGGAATAGATCGCCGCCAAACTGAAAGGTGTGATTTTTCCTGGTCCAGTTGATGTTCTCCGAAAACTGGTTGATGGGCACAAAGAAACTAGTGGATCGGGTGAATGGGGTCAGGTCGTCGATCCCGTTGAGATAAACGCCGGGATTGAATGAGACACCGGCGGTCTGACCGCCCTGGCGGATGAAGCCCCAGCGAAATTCATTGACCAGCCTGGGATTAAGGACCGAGGTCAGGCCGAGCGTGACGCCTTTGCTATCGTCGAACACGGTTGTAGCCGCAGCCTGGCCGGGAAATTGCTGCACCCCGGGCTCGTTGAAATTCTGTGTCTCGCCGCGGGCAAACAGGGTTTCCGAACCATTCGTCGTGATGTGGTAATCGAGGCGGGTAATGTAGGTGTTGTATTTGGAATCGGCGTTGGAGGAAAAACGATAGCCGAGCGTGTTCGAACCATCGCCGGCATTTTCATTGGAGGCGGGATACTGGTTGAGGATGGCCTGAACACCGGGGCTGATGCCGATTCCTTCGGGATCGATCTGTTTGATTTGGGTCGGTCCCAGCGCGTAGTAGCCGGGCTGGACGCCGCTGACGCCATTGACGGTGCCGCCAGGACAATCCGCTGTGTCCAGGCTGCCATCTGAATTCCGTTGGCACAAGTAGACCAGATCACCCGCGCGGAGAGTCGCGCTGGGTACGGTGCGCAATACGCTGCTGCCTTGGGCGTCACGCCGGCCTTCATAGTTGGCGAAGAAGAAGAGCCGGTTCTTCATGATCGGCCCTCCCAGGGTGCCTCCGAACCAGTTGATTTGGAGCTTGGGGGCGGTGTTGGATTCGCCGCTGCTTAATTGACTTTCTTTCAGGAACGGGTCGTTGGCGCTGAAAACGGTGTTGCGGTTGTACTCGTACGCAGAACCATGAAAGGCGTTGGTGCCGCTCTTGGTGACCAGGGAAACCTGCGCGCCGCTGGAATAGCCGGAGTCGGCATTGGCGTTGGCGGTGGTGACGCGGAATTCCTGGACGGAGTCGGGGGGCACATTCAGCACGCTGGTAAAGGCGTAGCCGTTATTCTGATCGTTCACGCCAACGCCATCGAGGGTGACGTTGGACTGGTCGCTGCGCATGCCGTTCACGGCGCCGCTGCGGGTATCGGTCGATTGATTGGTCTCGGCGGCGCCGCCGAGATAGGCCACGCCGGGTTGCAGGCTGAGTAACTGGACGACGTTGCGGTCGGCAATGGGCAATTCCGAAATCTGGTTTTCTTCGAGGGTATTGCCCAATGACGCATCGGTGCGATTGATGAGCGGCGCCTGGCCTTCGACAGTCACCGAGGCTTCGATGCCCGCCACTTGAAACTTAATGTTGATGGTGGAAGGGGTTTTGACAACCAGCATAACGTTGGAGGCGGCAAACGGGGAGAACCCTTTTGCCGCTGCCTCCAATTTGTAATTGCCGGGAGGCACATCGAGGAACTGATAGAGTCCGCTCGAGTTGCTGGTGGTGGTGCGGTGCAAGCCGGTGGCCGTGTCGGTCAAGGTGATATTCGCGCCGGCAACCGCCGCACCGGAGGGATCAGTGACGCTGCCGTTCAACTGGCTGGTAGATTGCGCCACCGCCAGCGAGGCCATTAACAGCAGCGCGAACAGCCAGATCGCGCGCCCGGTTTGCCGGACACATCGAAAACCGAATTCGTACCGCTGTTGCCGCACACCGCTTGCCTGCTGATGGATTCGCGTCATCGATATAGCCCCCCGCAACAAGCCAACGCCGGAGGAATATCCGTGCTTTCCTGTCCCGCGCGCGCTTGCGCTCTTTTTCGATTCCCTGTGCGTGTTCTAAGTAATGAGATCGAACGCTCCCGCCCAAGTGGCGCGCATTATACCCGAAGGTCCTGTAAAGATTCATGCAGAAAAATAGCTGGGTGGGATCGCGTTTTCGAGAAGCCGGTGGGGAGAATATTTGGGGGGATAGGGCGGCGGGCGCAGGGGGAAGGATTCGTCGGCACGGGGCGCTTGCAGCGGGGGCTCCGCTACTCCATGCATCTGGGGCATTCCCGTCCGCAACATCGCAGGTCGCAGCGGACGTACGGTCCCTCGCGCCGGCTTCGCCGCCGCTCAGGATGACAGGCGGAGGACAGGGGTCTTTCTATTTCGCTGCGCTCTAGTTGCTACTTCGCCGCGCTTTACTTCGCGGCGCCTTACCTTGCTGCGCTGAAACTGCTCTTAATTTATTTGGCGCGCTATTATTTGGCTGCGCTGAAACTGGTCCAGGGATAGGCGTCCATATCCCGTTGCAGCGGTTTTTCCCAGTCGTACTCGGGATGGGCGCTCAGATGTTCGGCTGCTTTGAAGTTCATCCCGCAGGCGTGCCCGGCGGCGGCAGTGAAGGTCATCCTGGCGATCATGCTGGCATCGGCGGCTTTGTTCTGCACCGCTCCGGCCATTCCATAGGGCTTGACCCAGCCGCCGTAACCGCGCGGCGAAAGATCAATGTGACCGTCGAGCGTGCGCTCATCGGCATCTTCTTTTTTCTCGAAAGTATCATAGTGATCGGCGAGGAAGCGCTGCGCGGCGGCGACATCGATTTTGCCCTTGTTCGCGGGCATCAACTGCTCCCAGCGTATGTGGCGCGCCACCGAGCTTTGACTGACATCGGAGGGATCGAAGTCGGTCTCTTCGCGGATCAGTTTTTCATTGACGGGAAAATTCGAGCCCACGAAATATCCGTCTGTGGTGCGTTCCAGCGTGACATTTTTCAGTCCGAGCTCGAGCCGGCCGATTTCGTTCCTGCGGGTATCGGCCAGCAGCCAGGTATTGGCGTAGCCGCCATTGTTGCCGTCTTTCATGATGCGGGTGAAGTCGTCGATCGATTCGGAGTACTGGGCTGCCTTGCGCGCCCGCACAAATTCCGGAATGCCTGCGGTGTCGTATCCGGAAAAGTGCCCGATGGTGGTCTCGGTGATGGCGAAGCCAGCAGAATTAATGACGTAGTCGTCGGCGCTGTGAATGACGCCCGGAAGGCCGTCCATCAGCATGCGGTAGCCGTTGGCCGGAAGGATGTCATAGATGATGGTCCAGCGTTCACCCTCGAGATAGCTTGACCAGTTATTGTGCGCGATCACGGCCTTGCCGTCCTTGGTATAGCTGCCGGTCGCGACAAAGGCGCTGCAGTGCTCGGGCACGGACGCGGAGGCGGTCTTGATGCCGTGCTCTTTGTCGTATTCTTTGGTGTAATAGGCCCACTCATTCGAAGCGTTGATGCCGACCACGTCCCAGACGTCGATCTTGAGGCCGTGAGCGGCGGCGCCATCGGCAATGCCCTGCAGTTCTTCGCGATATTCCTGCTCGATGTGCGGCCACATCATGTTCTGCGCGGCATCGCGGTAGAACGACCAGTCCTTGCCGGACTCGTGCCTGGTTTCGAGCATGACGACTTTTAGCCAGTCGTCGATCTCGGGGGCCAGCAGGTAGCCATTCTGATATCCGATGTCGTGCGGGGTGCCCTGCAGATGGACGTAGGTCCAGCCGTTTTTCTGCGGCAAGCGGTATGCGCCCTGAAGTTCGCTCGGGGGCTTGGCCGCGCGCGAGGAAGCGTGAGAAATCGCGAACGTGATCGTGATTAAAACAAGAGCAATCGAGATGGCAAGTGTTCGGCGCACGGAGCATCCCTCCCGGGGCTTAAGGATTGAAATTGTAGCACTGCGAATGTAATGCCTGCCTCAACCTGCGATGAGTCGCGGTTCCGTTTTAAGGTCGAGCGTGCCCAAAGAAGCATTCAATCGCAGAGATCACCGAGAAATGCCGCAGAGAACACGAAGGAAGAACAACCGCTGTTCCAACACTAAAAAGCCGATGGACCGCGGGCTTTCGCCCTGGTTGGGAGTGGAAATCTAACTCTGCACTCTAAGGTAAAATCTCGTGACCATCAGGGACAACTTGTGCGCGTTCTCGATATTGGCTGTGGAACCGGCAACCCTCCGAGGAAAGCGAACCTCGGGGCGCAGGACTGCGTCCTGGGAATCGACATTAACGTGGGCCGGCTTGAGGTGGCCAAACGGCAATATCCGGAATGGCAATTTCTGTGCTGCCGGGCGGAATCTCTGCCATTTTCGGATTCGAGCTTTGAGCGAGTGGTCTCCGCACTAGCCATTCCTTATACGAACATTCCGCTCGTCCTGGGGGAAATCCGGCGCGTCTTGATTCCTGGGGGCTCGCTGTTTATGAGTGTGCATCCCCCGCGCTTCACCCTGAAAGAACTGCGCCAGGCGTTTCCCCATCCCATCCCGAGTTTGTATCGGCTGTATGTTCTAGCCAATGGCTTGATCTTCCACGCGAGCGGGAGGACGGTGGGACTCCCCAACGGCCGGGTGGAGTCGTTCCAGACGATTCGAGGCATGAATCTGGCACTGAAACGAGCGGGCTTTGTTGAGATCGCGGTCAGCCGGCCCGAGGACAGACTGGTGGTTGAAGCGAAGGCGACTGCTGCAACGGCGCCAGCGAAGAATCCTCTTTACACGCGCTGTACCTGATGTACACTCCTCGACGCGCCATTCCAACCCACGTTGGTGCCGTGAAGTTTGGCCACGCGGGCGGAGTAACTCCATGCTGAGATCCATAGCCGCTGTCGCCGGCAGTTACGTGCTCTCGATTGTTCTGGTGGTGGCAAGCGACCCATTGCTCTCCCGTCTCTTTCCCGGCGACTTCGTAAGAGGCCGCATCCCCTCGAACAACGCTCTGCTGGCGAGTACCGGATTTTTCGTATTGATCTCGATCCTCTGCGCCTGGCTGTGCGCCCGATTCGCCCCTAGCCGCGCGGGGCGGCATGTGCTCTGGTTCTTCATCATCGGGGAAGTGATGGGAATCGCCACCACGATTCCCAACTGGAGCAAGGGCTTTCCCCACTGGTACTGGTTGTCATGGCTGCTCACCTGGCCGGTAAGCTGCTGGATAGGCTTGCTGCTGGCTGGACGCCGCGTGGATCGAGCTTCGGCAGCGATCGGCTAAACGCCCGGCTCAGGAGCGAATGACTGCTCCCCTCGAGAGACGCTCGGATTCACAAGGCTTGTTGAATGAGTTGAACGGCAGATTGAGGATCGGCCACTTCGACGATCAACTGGTTGTACTGCTCGTCATGCAGATCGATCACGATGGTTTTGTCGGGATGGTGAACGTCCCAGAAGACTCGCTTGCCGTCCTGATAAAAAGTTCCGGCGGTGATCACGCCGGGAATGCTCGTGCCGGGCATTTTGAGGCCGTGCCACCAGCCGCGCGCGATCTCAGGATCTGCATGGACGCGCACGATGTGAACCAGCGGTATTTCCAAGCTGCTCTTCAAGGCCCACAGTTTGTCAGCCCCGCGAACCTGCAAGGTCAGTTTGCCTTCCGCCAGCGATAAATCGACCACGGACCTGTTCCTCCATCCTGAGATTCCCGCCCCCCAAGCGGCTTGCAATAATCTCCTACGCCCATTCTAGCAATCGGGCTTGGTTCTGATGGATGGTTGGGCCAGCGCACGATGGGAGTTCACGGGCTGGGCGGCGCTTCCAGTGTTCTTACCAGCCAGGGAATGATCACCTCTTTAAAGATTCTGGGATCGGGCCAGACGCCGACTTGCCGTCCGAGATGGCCGCCCCGCGGATTGATCCATGCCGATTTGGGAGTGTCGCCCTTGCTGAGGAGCAGATACTCGTCGGCGATGGGCACCTGGGTGTCGAGCACTCCAGCGATGACGAGCATGGGCGCCATGGGCTTGCCCAGCAGGCCCTGATGGACGAGCGACAGTTTGGGCAAGAATTCGGTCATCTGATCGAGGTTGTGAACGCCTTCGAGAATGCTCATGAGGGCGGGAACCTGATCGAATAAGTATTCGCGATTGCCCAGCAGGCGGTTGGTCAGGAAATCTTTCTGAAAGAATTCGTCCACGGGAGGAGATTGCGCACTGGTCCCACGCAGGCGTGCGCGCTCGACAATAGCCATCTTCGTGGCCCAATAGGCGCCCCAACTCACGCCGTGCAGGGCGATGCGGTTCTTGTCGATTTCCGGACGCGACCGCGCGTAGTCGATGACTTTCGACAACATGCGGTCGGAAGTTTCGCTCACCTTGATGGGCGCCTGCCCGGTTCCGGGTCCATCGACCGCCAGATATGCGACACCAAAAGGAAGGATGGCGCTGAAGCTCTCGGTCAAATCTTCCTTGCGACTGTCGAGACCGTTGACCGCGATCACCAGGGGCACGGGGCCAGAGACATTTTTCGGAAGCCGCAGATAGCCGATGATTTCCTTGTCCTCAAAAGGAATGCGCACCACCTCGAGCGGAGGATCGTAGAACCTGGCATGATCGAGGAATGCCTCGAGCGCCTTCCCGTAGGACCGCTGCTTGCCGGGAGAAGATGGAACGGGCCAGCGTCCGAACGAATACAGGTGCCAGGCGCGAATGTAGTCGGCATTGGCCTTGGCGGGATCTTTTTTCTCGAGCGCCTTCGCCTCGTTGAAATACCGGTCGGCGACGTGCATGAAGGCCGCGGCCCACTCGTCCTTATCCGAAGTGTGAATGCTCTCGAAAGCTTCTTTGACGTCGGAGGGATCGAGCCCAATCAGCGGATATTGGCCAACTTCCGCGCGATGGATGGCTTCGGTCTTGATCTCCTCAATGGTGCGCTCATGGTGCTCCTGGGAATGAGACATGGCCGACATGAGTAGGATACTGGCCGGAATTAGAGCGAGACAGAGGAACGAACTTTTTGTGGGCATATTTTATTGATCCTCGGCAGAAACCCAACCACGGAGGCACAGAGCCACGGAGAAGACATTCGTTTTCTCTGTGCCTCGGGTCTCCATGGTAAGAAAAAGCCGGAGGAATGAGTCCGGCGTGCAGGATTGCGGTTTGAAAAACGAATCTAAACGAATCTAGAAAACGAACTTGGCGCCGAGTTGAATGGATCGTGGGCCACCGGATCCCACAGCCGGGTTGGCAGCGGCGATATCTGGAGTTGCGCAACTGCAGCCAAAAGGCTGCACAGAAGGATCGTTGAGACCATATCCGTTCTGCCCGCCATAGGGATTAGCAAAATTGGGGTGATTGAGAATATTGAAGAACTCGGCGCGGAACTGCAGGCGCTTAACTTCCCCAAAATGGAAGTTCTTGGCCAGCGAGAAATCAAAATTCCGGAAGCCAAGATCCTGGAACATATTCCGGCTCATGTTTCCGAACTGGCCAAGGGGCGGCGCCATCATCACCGAATTTCCCTCAGCGTAGCAGCCAAACAGATTCAGCGCGGCGGTCTCCGGCCCGGCAGCGCCTCCATCGACAGCCAAGGCCGAGGCCGCGCAACCCGCAGGCATATTGGGATCCCCGGCCGCGTAAAACGGAATTCCTACTCCGCGGCCAGCCTTGAAGTCCGATGGATTACCCCGACTGGCCGTGCCCGCACGATAGAAGCTCCAGCGAATCGGCTGTGTAGCCGGCGGACTGACAGGCAGCGAACCCGTTCCCGCCGCGTCGGTTCCCAGATCAATGGGTCCCCAAAACTGCGGGCTTTGCAGCGTAGTGATGGAATTAATCTCCCAACCTTCCAGCATTTGTCCATGGCCGGTGCGGCCGGGAATGGCATAGGTGAGGGAGAGAGTGAGTCTCTGGCGCATATCGAAGTCGCTGTTGGCATATTCGGCGCCGACATCGTAAGAGTTCTGCGGTAAACCAGAACCGTAGCCGAAGTCCCAATTCGCTCCCACATCATCCAAGGCGTGGGAATAGGTATAGCCGAGCACCATGCTCAGTCCGTGGTAGTTGCGCGCATTCAACGTGACTTGAAGTCCGTCGTAGTTGGAGCGGTAAACGTTCGCCATGTTGAAGATGTTGGCGAGATAGGGGAACTTAGTAGCGAAGGGACGGTTGGCTTCCTCGCCGCCCGTACTGTCCGGCGCGCAATTGACCGGATCGGTATATCCCGACGCGATGCAGGCAGAAATCGCCGACGCCGGCCAGCCCGAACCCACCGGCGCCTGGTTGATATCGCGAATCCCGACCAGATTGGAACCGTGATTTCCGACGTAAGCAACCTCCAACGAGAGATTCGGGGTAATCGCATGCTGCAGGTTGACGGTCCAATCCCAAACATAGGGCGTGGTGAGGCCGCGGTCTACGGACATGATCGGACAGGGACTGTTGTAGCAATTTACTGTGCTCCCGCCATAGAGCGGTGCGCCCGCAGTATCCCAGGGAATGGGAGGGCCCAGGAAGTTGGGGATGTTGACGTTGCCTGCAGTGATGGTGCCGCCCGAGGTATTTCCGGCAGCGTCAATGGGCGCACCGGTGGGGACGCTACCCGGGCCAAAGGCGTTGTTGAAGGCGACGAAGGATTGCCAATTCACGGTCTCGTAAATCATCCCGGCACCGGCGCGCAATACCGTCCGGCCACTGCCCAGAATGTCCCATGCGAAGCCGGCGCGCGGCCCGAAGTTGGAGTGATCGGGATTGTACAAGCTGTTGATCTGATGTCCCACCTGCACCATACCGAGGTTGGGATCAAAATTCCCCAGCAGGTTATTGGCTTCCCGGGGAACCGTGCTGTACTCGTAGCGAACTCCGAAGTTAAGAGTCAGATTTTTAGTGGCGCGGAAGTCATCCTGAAAAAATCCTGCGTAGGCCCAATTGTGCAGCTGCAATGTCGGATTGCCCACCTCCACCGAAGTTTTGAAAGGCAGTCCGGCAAAGAAGTCTTCCAAAGGAGTGGACCCGGCTCCGGTGGCGATGGCGACGCCGCCCAGAAACGTGATACTGCCCCGGGCATTGCCGTAGGCGGCATTGCGCACGTTGTTGTAGTGGAGTTCTCCGCCGAATTTCAAGGAGTGCTTGCCGGCGGTATAAGAAATGTGATCAATGAATTGTGTAATCGAATCCGGTCCCTGGAACTTGGGCCACTTGAATCCGCCTAAGCCGGGAAAGAAGTAGCCGCCAAACCCGATGCGCGGCAAGCCTCCGGTAAACGGTCCGGTAGCGCCCGTATTCAGGCCATAGTCCGAGGCTGGCGTGTTGAGATCGCCGGGCAGCGTCGGCTGATACAGCCGGTTGTAGCCAAAACGCGCTTCATTCACCCAACGCGTGCCCGGAGTCCAAATCCAGCTACCGCCCACAACCTGGGCGCGGGTATGAATATCGGAAAGCCATTTTTTTTGCAGCTCCGGAAAATCTTCCACCGTTCCGGAATTGTTTCCGAAGAAGTACATTCCGCTGATGCTGTGGCGCGGGCTGAAAATGTAGTCAATCTTGCTGACCACATTGTCGACGTGAACATCATTGTTGAATCCGTTGGGAATGGTAATGCTTTGCGTGTTGTTGAGGGGAAAGCCGGAGCCATTGCAGGTGACGCTCCCGCCCGACAGCGCGCAGCCGGCAACGTTCAGGCTGGCCGCATCGATGGCGACTGCATTGGCCTGTAAATCGGCAATGGCGTCGGGAATACTGTCGGCGCAGTCGCCGGCAACGGTGAGACACGTACCATTCGCCGGCAATGGGGTGGGACAAGTGGTCGAGAGCGCGCCGCACATCGAGGGGCTGGTAATGCCTCCAAACGAATTCCCAACGTTATAGCGCTGGCCTTCATAGGCCGCGAAATAGAAGGCTTTGTCTTTGATAATTGCGCCGCCGAGGCTGCCGCCGAACTGCTCCAAGGTGCGCGTCAGCTTTGGATTGGGCGAGGCATTAAAAAAATTGCGACCGTCCAGCGCGCCATCGCGCCCGAACATAAACGCGCTGCCGTGGACATTGTTCGTCCCCGATTTCAATCCGACGTTTACCACCGAACCGGGCTTCCATCCGTACTCCGCGGGAGGGTTCTGCTGCAGATTGAACTCCTGGATCGCATCGATGGGAAGGATCGTGGCTGAGTCGCCGGCGATACCCGCACCATTGATAATGGCCTGTCCGGAGTAGGGTTCGCTATTGAACAGGCCGTCCACGAAATACGCATTGTCTTCGGCCCGCAAGCCATCGGTGCTGGTGGTGGAGAAACCGCCTCCGGGATATCGCATCACGCCCGGGCGCAGTTGCAGCAGGTTTTCGTAGTTGCGGCCGTTCAGGGGGAGATCGTTGATTTCTTTATTGCTAAGCGTGCCTCCCAGCGTCGCCGAGGTGGCATTGACCAGCGGCACCTCTTCGGTGATGGTGACCGTCTCGGTGATCTGGCCGGGCTGCAATGCGAAATCGGCGCGCACGTCGCTCGCGACTTCGAGTTGCACGCTGGGCCGTTCGACCGCTTTGAAGCCTTTGGCCTCGGCATGAATCTTGTAATTTCCCGGGGGAAGATCCGGCACCGCGTAGTTCCCGGATTGGTCGGTCGTGACCGTGCGGGAAGTCCCACGCTGCACATCCGTGACCACTACCGTTGCACCAGCCACCGCCGCCCCGCTGGGGTCCGTGAGCGTACCCAAGATGCGGCCGGCGGTGGATTGGGCGACCCCTGAAGTACAAAGGAGCAACAGGGTGAAAGCGGCAAGCAGCGCGGCTGCGATGGAGCGTCCGGCATGGGACGCACCGATAGAGCGGCATGGCATAGGGAACCCCTTCGAATTACTGGTCCGACAGCCATACCACCTCTGCCGAAAGAGTGTCAAGAAAATTAGTCTCTGGCGAATGCCTTGACGTTCCAAGCAAGCCAATGGTATGGTCATACCATCATACCTATGGACCCGAAGTTCCCCCTATTCTCAACTGACCCGCGAGTTTCCGGTGGAATTGCGGTATAGTAGCCAGACCAACTTTGGGGCTTCTCGGCATTTTGCAGTGCCTCGTGCGGGGGATCGCTTGGCGTACAAACTCGTTCGCACATCTCGTCTTTACGAGCAAATCGTTCAGCAGATCGAAGAATCCATCGTGAAAGGTGATTTAAAGCCAGGCGATCAGCTGCCTGCAGAACGAGATTTGGCGCAGCGCTTCGGCGTGAGTCGCACCGCCGTCCGCGAGGCGGTGAAAGCTTTGCGCGAAAAGGGCCTGGTGGAAGCCTACTCGGGGCGAGGCACTTTTATTACGGATGGAACCACGCATGCGGTGCGCCAGTCGCTGGATCTGATGGTCAAGATCGGGCAGCCGGAGGGCTCGAACCATCTAGCGGAAGTTCGCGCGATTCTCGAGCCCGAGATTGCGGCACTGGCGGCGGCCCGCATTCAAGAAGCAGAGTTGGCGACGATGCGGGAAGCGGTGGGAGTGATGGACCGAGCCGGGCAGGATCCGGAAGCCTACATTGAGGCCGATCTCGATTTTCACCTGGCGCTGGCCGAGGGCGCGGCCAATCCCCTCATCTTGTCGCTGCTGGATTCGATTGTAGGATTGCTGCGCGAACAGCGCCTGCGCATTTTTCGGGTTCCGGGCGGACCCGAACGAGGCCAGATTCATCACAAGCGAATTCTGGAGGCCGTGGAGCGGCGCGATGCAGAGGGCGCGCGCCAGGCGATGCGAGCGCATTTATTTCAGGTGCGCGACGACAGCCAGGTGCCGGCTGCGAAGCGGGGTCCGGCCAAGCACAGCACACATTAGCGAAGGGCGGAAGTTTGGGAGGCGGCAGAGGCATGGCGAAAGTCGGTTTCATCGGTTTGGGAGTGATGGGCAGCCAAATGGTGAACCGACTGCTCAGCAAGGGACACAGTGTAATCGGATACAACCGCACTCGCTCCAAGGCGCAATGGCTGGTGGAGAAAGGAATGCAGTGGGGCGAATCGCCGCGCGCTGTGGCCAGTTCGGCGGACTACGTTTTTGCGATGGTGACCAATGCTGCGGCCATTCAGGCGATCACGGAAGGTCCCGCGGGCTTGCTCGCCGGATTAAGCGCCGGCAAGATTTTCATCGACATGAGCACGGTGAGTCCTAACGTGAGCCGGGCTCTGGCCGCAAAGGTGCGAGCGCTGGGCGCAGATATGGTGGATTCGCCCGTTTCCGGTAGCGTCATCACATTGCAGGAGGGCAAGCTTTCGGTCATGGTGGGCGGGCGCAAAGAAACATTCGAGAAGATCAAGCCCCTGCTGCTCGACATCGGGCCGAAAGTGACGCATGTAGGCGACAACGGATTGGCGCTGGCGATGAAGATCGCCACCAATCTTAGTCTCGCGGTACAGATGCTGGCATTCTCGGAAGGTGTGCTGCTGGCGGAAAAAAGCGGGATCGCACGCGAAGTTGCGGTCGATGTTCTCACCCACAGCGCGGTCGCATCCCCGATGATTCAATACCGCGGGCCGTTCGTTCTGCAGCAGCCGGAAGAAGCCTGGTTCGATGTGAACATGATGCAGAAAGACATGGTGCTGGCGATGGAGCTGGGGCGGCAACTCGACGTTCCTCTTCCCAGCACCGCGGTGAGCAACGAGTTTCTAACGGCGGCGCGCGGCATGGGCTGGACGAAATATGACTTTGCCTGCATGTTCGATGTGCTGGCCACGATGGCGGGTGTGAGCACGCCGGTCACGCTAGGAGGCAAGAAGAATTGACGGCGGTTACTTCCAGGCCAGAAAGGGCTCGCGATGTTGGCGTGGACAAGGAAAAATGGCTTCGCGCCTACCGGCAGATGGTGCGCATTCGCTTGTTCGAAGAGCAGGTGAACGAACTGTACACGCGCGCACTGATGCCCGGGTTGGCGCACCTGTACAGCGGCGAAGAGGCGGTAGCGGTCGGCGTCTGCGAGGCGTTGCGCATTGACGACTACATCACCAGCACCCATCGCGGCCATGGGCACTGCCTGGCCAAAGGCGCGGCTCCGGACCGGATGTTCGCAGAGTTGTTGGGCAAGGAAGCGGGGTATTGCCGGGGCAAAGGCGGGTCGATGCACATTGCCGATCCGGCCACGGGCAATCTCGGAGCCAATGCGATTGTCGGCGGCAGCGTGGGAATCGCCACCGGCGCGGCTTTTGCAGCGAAGCGACTGAGCAACGGAAAAGTCGCGGTGTGCTTCTTCGGCGAAGGCGCTCTGGGCCAAGGATCGCTCTACGAAGTGATGAACCTGGCGCAACTTTGGAAGCTGCCCGTTATCTACGTCTGTGAAAACAATCTCTATAACGAGTACACGCATTATTCCGAGACCACGGCAGGAACCATTCTCGGACGGGCCGCGGCGTTCGGGATTGAAGCAACTACGGTCGACGGCCAGGACGTGCGCGCGGTAAACGAAATCGCCGGGCGCTTCATCGAGCGCGCCCGAAGCGGGGGCGGGCCGGCTTTTCTGCAAGCCGATACGTACCGCTATAGCGGCCATCACGTGGGCGACATCAACCGCGAATATTACCGCTCGAAGCAAGAGGAAGTGCACTGGAAGACGGAGCGCGATCCCATCAAGCTGCACGCCACGTGGCTCACGGCTCATGATTGCGCGAATAAGACAGTTTTGGAGGGCATCGCGACCGAGCTACGTCGAGAGATCGAAGCCGCAGTGAAGTTTGCGATCGAGGCACCCTATCCCAGCGTGGACGAAGTGGATGAGGATGTCTATGCCTGATCGCGAGTTGACATTTGCGCAGGCAGTGCGCGAGGCCCTCGCCGAGGAAATGCGCCGCGATTCGCGAGTCTGCATTTTTGGGGAAGATGTAGCCGAGGCGGGAACGCCGTTCAAGGTTCTCTCCGGCCTGGTCGAAGAGTTTGGCGCCGAGCGCGTGCTCGACACTCCCATTTCCGAAGCGGGTTTCACTGGAATTGGGGTGGGAGCCGCGATGGCCGGACTGCGCCCGGTGGTTGACATCATGTTCGGCGACTTCCTGACGCTGACCATGGATCAAATGGTGAATCAGGCGGCAAAAGTTCATTACATGTCGGGCGGGCACTGGAAAGTTCCCATGGTGATGCGCACGACGCTGGGAGCGAGCCGGCGCTCAGCCGCGCAGCACTCGCAATCGTTGCACGCGTGGTTCAGCCACGTGCCGGGATTGAAAGTGGTGCTTCCGTCAACCCCCTACGACGCGAAAGGCCTGCTGAAGACAGCCATCCGCGATGAGAACCCGGTCGTATTCTTCGAAGACAAGATGATGTACAAGCTGAAGGGTCCAGTTCCCGCCGACGACTACACGATCCCGCTGGGCGTGGCGGAGGTAAAGCGCGAAGGCGACGACATCACGCTGGTCGCGACCAGCAGCATGGTGCAAGTCGCGCTGGGGGCGGCCAATTTGCTGGAGAAAGAAGGCATCAGCGCGGAAGTGGTCGATCCGCGGACGACTTGGCCGCTCGACGAAAAAACAATTATTGACTCGGTAAAGAAAACTTCACGCGTGATCGTGATGGACGAAGGCTACGGACGTTACGGAGTGGCAGCTGAACTGGCTGCCGTGATTGCGGAGGGGGCGTTCTATGATCTCGATGCCCCGGTCAAGCGTATGGGCGCGATGCACGTCCCGATTCCGTTTTCACCGCCGCTGGAGGATGTCACCGTGCCGACAGAAGAATCGATATTCAAAGCCGCGCGAGAAATGTGCAGTAAGTCGTAAAGCGAGCAGCGAGCTACGAGCAATGAGCTACGAGCTCTGAGCTTTGAGTGGCGAGCAAGCCACCTTGCGCGTGCATTGTCGTTTGGTACTCATCGCTGAATGCTCGAAGCTCAATGCTGACAGGAGTTCCTCATGGCACTCAAAACTCACGGAACGATGGCGGTCGATTGGGAGAACCGGGTCGACTTTGACCGGTTGCGCCGCGAACGCCTGCAAAAAGCCAAAGACCTGCTCGCCCACTCCTCGATGGGATCGCTGCTGTGCTTCGACATGAATAATGTCCGCTACCTGACCTCGACGCACATCGGCACCTGGGCGCAAGACAAGGCGAACCGGTTCACGCTGCTAGCGCAAAATGACGAGCCCATCCTGTGGGATTTCGGCTCGGCGGCCAAGCATCATCAATTAAATTGCCCGTGGTTGGGCGAGCGCTCGCGACCGGGAATCTCGATGCTGCGCGGGGCGATGACTCCGGAGATGGGCCGCGCCGAAGATGTGGCGAAAAAAATCCGCATCGAACTGGAAAAACGCGGCCTGCACAAAGAGCCGGTTGGCATCGACATCATTGAACTGCCGGTGCTCTTTGCTCTGCAGCGCGAGGGTTTGGAGGTGGTCGACGGCCAACAGCTGATGTCGGAAGCGCGCGTCATCAAAACCCAAGATGAGATTTCCCTGCTCAACACTTCGGCCATGATGGTCGACGCCGCTTATGACGAGCTCTACCGCGCCATGAAGCCGGGCTTGCGCGAGAACGAAGCCGTCGGGCTGGTCAGCAAGGTTCTATATGATCTCGGCTCCGAATATGTCGAGGCGGTGAATGCAATATCCGGCGAGCGCTGCAACCCGCATCCGCATGTGTTCTCCGATCGCGTGCTGCGGCCGGGAGATCCCGTGTACTACGACATTCTGCACTCGTACATGGGATACCGCACCTGCTACTACCGCTGCTTTACGGTGGGCTACGCGTCGCACGCGATGGTCGATGCTTACAAGCGCTGCCGCGAATATTTGGACGCCGCAATCGAATTGGTTCGCCCCGGCCGCACCACGGCAGAAATCGCCGCCGTCTGGCCTAAGGCGCAGGAGTTCGGATTCCCCAACGAAGAAGCCTGCTTCGCGCTGCAGTACGGTCACGGAATCGGCCTTGCGATATGGGAGAAACCGGTCATCAGCCGGTTGGTATCCTTCGAGCATCCGGTAGAAATCAAGCCCGGCATGGTTTTTGCCCTCGAGACGTTCTGGCCCTCCACCGATGGGTGGAGTGCGGCGCGCATCGAGGAAGAAATCGTGGTGACGCCCACGGGGCACGAAGTGATTACTCGCTTCCCGGCGGAAGAGTTACTGGTTGCAGGTGCGCACTATTTCACGGTCAACGGCCCGCTGCCCACGACACGGGAAAGCGAAGCTCCCCCTAGCGAGCGAGTGCTCGAGATGATCGAGGCCAGCGCTAAAACCGAGCGGGTAGGAGTCTCGGACTGAAGGCCGTAGTGGCCCTCCCCAACTAACGACTATGGCCTTCAGTGTGGTTATGCCCGCCCTCGAGATGGCGCAGGAAACCGGCAAGCTTCTGGCTTGGCGGAAGAAAGATGGCGACCGGGTGGTAAAAGGCGAGCCGCTTCTCGAAATCGAAACCGACAAAGCCGTCGTGGAAGTAGAAGCTCCTGCCGACGGAATCCTGGCCGGAATCAAAGCCGCGGAAGGTGCCGAGATTCCGGTCGGACAGACGATTGCATGGATTGTCGCACCGGGCGAGGCGCCACCTACCGAAGGCGCAACGACGGCTGCAGTTGCGCGCGTCGGATCGCACGCGAAACCGGAACCGGCCCCAGCGGCACCGGTACAGGCCGGTAGCTCTTCCGGAACGGCGACGACGAGCGCAAAGATTTCTCCGAAGGCTCGACGGCTGGCGAAAGAAATGGGAGTGGACATTTCGAAGCTGACGGGTTCGGGGCCGGGTGGAGAAATTCTCGCCTCCGACATTCAATCTGCGGCAGCAACTCCAGCACCGGCGGAAGAGATTGCAAGAATCGAGGTTCCCACTTCTCTTGGCCGCATCATGGCTGAACGGACGACGCGGAGTTGGACCACGGTTCCGCATTTCTTCGTTACTCGCGAGGTCGACGCGACCGCGCTCGATGAGTATCGCGAGCGCATGGTGGATGAACTCGAGAGCAGGGACAAGGTTCGCGTTACCCACACCGACCTGCTGGTCGCGTTGGCGGCGCGGGTGTTGCTCAAACATCCACGCCTGAATGCCAGTTGGAGCGCGGAGGGAATCCAGCTGCACGATCACGTCAACATGGGAGTGGCCATTGCCGTGAACGATGGCGTGGTGGCGGCCGTGATCCATAATGCGCACAGCACGAGCCTGGCCGAGATCGCCACAAAGCGCGGCGACGTCGCCGAGCGTGCCCGCGCCGGAAAGCTGCGCCCTGCGGATATCGCTGACGCAACTTTCACTATCAGCAATCTCGGTATGTATCAGGTGGATCAGTTCACCGCGATCATTACGCCGCCGCAAGCTGCCATTCTGGCAGTGGGCAGCATTGTGGACCGTGTTGTTGCCGTGGAGGGTAAGCCCGCGGTGCGACCGATGTTGGCCTTGACCCTATCCTGCGATCATCGGGTTGCCGACGGTGCCCGCGCTGCGCAGTTCCTCGCCGACCTGGCCGAAGCAATCCGCGACCCGGGGAAAGTGTTGGCCTAGGAGCGCTGGGAGCACGGAGAGCCGAGGCGGCTGTCCGCGCATTCGCTACGGAATAAAAAATTACGCGGGCAGGTTTTTTGTGTTTCTCTCACGCCGAAAGGCAGACACGTTTACATAGGACCGATCCAGCGCGCTGATCGAGGGACATCCCAGCAGCTTAAGGGTTCGCTCGATCTCGGTGCGCAGGATTTCGATGGCGCGCCTCACTCCGGCGGGCCCGCCAGCCGCGAGCCCGTAGGCGTAGGCCCGGCCGACCAATACTGCTTTCGCTCCCAGGCAGATGGCTTTAATCACGTCTGTGCCGCGGCGCACGCCACCATCCATCAAGACTTCGATCTGGCCATTCACCGCCTCGACGATCTCGGGCAGTACCTGCAGAGAAGCGGGAACGCAATCCAACTGGCGCCCTCCATGATTGGAAACCACGATCGCGGAGGCGCCTTCGTCGATGGAGCGGCGCGCATCTTCGGCGGTCAGCACGCCTTTAATGACGAGCGGTCCGGACCAGGCCTCGCGAATCCAGCGCAGGTCCTGCCAGGTGACAGTCGAACTGGCCAGCGCGGCGGCAACATCGGTCATCGGAAGGGGGCCTTGCCCCGGGATCACTACATTGGGGAGATGGGGGACGCCGCCGTCGCGCAGGAACCGCAGTAACCAACCCGGCCGGGAAAGAATCTGCGGCAGAAAAAGAATCTTGGTGAAGAAGCCGCCGCTCATTAGCTCTTTCATGCCGTTGCGTAAATCGCGCTCGCGCATGCCGGAAACCGCCGTGTCGATCGTGACCACCAAAGCCGAGAATCCCCCAGCACGCGCGCGGGCAATGCCGCTTTCGGCAGCGCCTCGGCCTCCCATCAGATAGAGCTGATAGAAGACGGGTCCAGTCGAGGCCGCGCGAACATCTTCCATGCGGTGCCCGGAGATGGTCGAAAGGATGTAAGCGGTTCCCGCCGCCCCGGCGCAACGAGCGGCGGCGACTTCACCCTCAGGATGCATTAAACGGCTGTAACCCACGGGCGCCAGCAGCACGGGGAAGGCGAGATCGAAGCCGAGCACGCGGGTGCGGAGATCGCATGCCGGCACGGAGACTGCATGCCGCGGCCGGAAGGTAACGTCCTCGAATGCGCGGCAGTTTTCCCGCAGGGTAAATTCGCCCTCGGCGCCGCCGTCCAGATAATCAAAGACGACGCGAGGCAGCCGGCGCCGGGCTAAGGGCCGCAGGTCTGGAATACTCACGATTCGAGAAGAATTGACGCGGCTAGACACGGGTCTCCATCACGGATGCAGAGGTCATCTGTGCGCGTCATTATAGTCTTTGGCATTAGAGGTTGAGTGCGCGGAAAGATTATTCGTGGGATCGCGTTTCCATCGCGCTCAGGTCGCGAGGCTCGCCCCACCAGATGCCGGGAGAATCCGCAGAGGGTTTCGCCTGGCAGAAGTATCCTAATGTTTGCAGTTCTTGAACGATCTGAGAGATGGCTTTGGCAACCGACTGGCACACGACTGGACTGAGCGGCTGCCCCGGCGCGTATTGCGCTCCCACGATCCCAACCAGCAGCACGTGCTCCGGGCTTGCGCCCAGCATTTCCGCCGTCATCAAACACTCGGATAAAGCAGGGGAATGAGGATCGAGCCGCTCGGCAGGCATGATCCGAAGAATGCAGTGTTTATCGTCTATTCGGGAGATGGGCTCAGTGATGCGAATCACAACGCAGGGCGATAAGAATCATCACAGGTAAATCGACGCCGGCTCTCGTTTGCTTAGTGAAGCTGTGTTGAGTCCTTTGATGAACTTTGCCTTGCGCGGGGAGAATGAGTCAATTGGGGCTATCGCCCTTTTACAAAATTATCGTTGCCGTTCAATTGCCCAGTATTCGGAGCGTGCCTTCAGTACTAAGTCTTTTCGCGGATCTCGCAGACGGACTCGGATCGAATGTGGGCCGGGCTTTGGCTGTTTGGGCTGGAAGCTAAGCAGATAGCGACCGCGGATACCGTTGGTGATGGATGCGAATGTGCCATCGAATGTAGCCTTATCTTTAAACTTTCCATCTTCTCCGCCCATCACCTCCGCGATGTTCCGCGCGACGTTCCTTCGGAGGGTCCCGATCGAGGCGCGGAGGGGCACAAGGAGGTCGAAGTTCTCACCCGAAGGCAAGGCTTTCAAGTCCTCCGCAAAGCGGCCTCGCAGAGGCGAGAAGGTGAGGCTACAGACAAGGGTATTGGTGGCAGCAAGCTGCCGCACGAGATTCGGAGCAGTCGTCGTCATGCTGCCATGATCTCGGCTTTCGCTGATCAGGAATAATACACGCTGGCGGTTTGCGGGACGCGATTCCAAAAGCCTCGCAGAGTAACTCACTGCATCGAGGATGGCAGCGCCGTCGTCGCCCGGCGTTAGTTTGGTCAGCCGCTCGGATATTTTCGAAGCGTCCTCCGTGAATCCCTGGAATTGGTAGACCAGGCTATCGAAAGTGACCAGCGCTACCTCGCCCTTGGTCTGGTCCATGAAATCGCTCAACATCGTAGCGAGGCCGGCGATTGCCGTGGGGCACGGAACCCTCCGCTTGCGGCAGTCCTTTCGCTGTTCCTCAGTATAGAAGCGGTCGTAGAGTGAAAGGTCATTCCTCTTCTTGAACTGCGAGGAAGCCTTGTGGCCGACTTGTATGGCAACGACCAACGAGACGGGCTCCTGCTCGGGCGATTCGTCCAAGGTGACTTCCTGTTCCACACCGTTGTCTTCGATAATGAAATCGTTGGCCTGAAGGCTATACGTGATCTCTCCGGCTTTCGTTCTTACAAGGGTAGGAACCAAAACGATGTTGGATTCGGATCGTATTGTCGGAACCGGCTCCTGGGCGTGGATGGGAAATATAACGCCAAACAAGACCGCCAGTGCGAGACAGTCACGACGCAATCTGACGGCAACACGATCCAACACAAATCGCAATTGATTATCCCTGCGGACCATTCTTTCACCAATTCGCGCATGGAGCAGGGACGGTAAGTGTTTGTTGTAGTATCGCCTTCACGCTCAAAACAACTTGATGTAGGGTGTCCCTCACTGCTGCAGAATTTGCCCCGCTTGCGGATGCACCTGCTCATGCTTGATCTGGCTTGCATCCCAACTGCCGCCGAGCGCTTTCACCAGGTACACGGAGCTCACCATCTGCTGCCCAAGCAGTTGCGCCTCCAGGCGCTCGCTACTGAGCAGGGTAGTCTGGGCAGTGATGACGTCGAGATAGTTGGTCACGCCACCGACATAACGATTGTTGGCAATGTCCAGCGCCTTGCGCGCATCCTCAACGGCGGCTGCTTGCGTGGTGAGAGCCTGCGACACCGTGCTCAGGTTGCTGATTCCATCTTCCACTTCCTGAAAGGCGGTGAGCACCGACTGCCGGTAATTGGCGACGGCTTGATCGTAAGCGGCGCGAGTAGCGGCCAGGTTGGCGCGGTTCCGACCTCCCTGCAAAATAGGCTGGAGCGCGTCTGCTCCCAGCGACCAGAACAGACTAGGAGCACTCAATAACGAGGCAAGGTCGGTGCTCTGCCAGCCTCCTGAACCGCTGAGAGTGATATGGGGATAGAACGCCGTGCGGGCGATTCCGACTTCCGCATTCTCGTAAGCCATCTGGCGCTCGAAGGTCGCGATGTCGGGCCTGCGCTCTAAGACGTCGGACGGCACGCCCAAGGGTACCGGCGGCGGGGTCGCTTTCAGCGGCGCAACCGGCACTGCGAAAGCCGAAGCCGGTTGGCCAACCAGAACGGCGATGGCATGCTCGTACTGCGCCCGGGACTCTTGCACCAGGGAGGCTTGCGAAATCGTCGAGTCAAGAACTGTGGCTTGTTGGGCGACTTCCAAACCGCTCGCAATCCCGCCCCTGTGGCGATCTTGTACCAGGTCGAGCCCCTTGCGCTGGTAGCCCACCGATTCCTCGACGACTTGATATTCGGCATCCAATTCCCGCAGGGTGAAGTAATCGGCGGCGAGCTCGGCGGTCAAGACCAGCTGCACGTTTGCCAGATCGGCGGCGTTGGACTGCAAGGAAGCGTTGGCAGCCTCCACATTCCGCCGCACTTGTCCGAACAGATCCGCTTCATAGCTCAGCGAGAAGGGGATCGTGTAGACGCTCTGGGTGTAAGGGGTGACCGGCTGCACCACTCCATTAATCACCGTCGGAACGGCGCCGTTCAGCGGACGATTCCCAGAGCCTCGCTCCCGTACGGCGTTGGGATCGGCAGAAAGCTGGGGAAAATAATCTGCGGTCGCGACCCGCGCCAGCGAACGCGCCTGGCTCAGACGATCGCGCGCGGCAACCAACGATTGATTCGCCTGCAAGAGTTGCTGCTCGTAGCCGTCCAGTTCGGGATCATGAAAGACTTGCCACCACGCCCCCTTCGGAATGGCATCTTTAGGAGCAGCCTGCTGCCATGGCGGTTGCGTCTTCCAGGCGTCGGGAGCTGGGGCGGGAGCTACAGGCCGGCTATACCGCGGTCCAACCGTGCAGGCGGACGCAATCATCATGAGAGCCGAAATGCCGCACAGAACAGCCGGTTTCACTTCGCTTTCCCCTTCGGAGAGTTCTGCGGATTTTGTTGCTGACGTTCTGGAGCGTTCTCTTCCTGGCGCGTGTTTTCTGGGGTGGGCGACTGCGATTCACCCGCCGGAGGCGCGGCGACATGGACTACCTGGCCTGCTTCCAGCGAGTCCGAGGGATTGATGATGACCAGGTCCGAGACGGAAACGCCGCCGAGAATTTCCAGGCTGGTGCCGTAGTCTTTTCCAATATTAATCGCCCGCAATTGCACCTTCTTGTCTGGCCCCACCACAGCCAACTGCGGCCCCTGGGATCGAAACAACATCGCATTCACCGGAACCGTGACCTTGTCCACATTGGAGCCCACCGAAAAATGAACCTCGCCGAAAGATCCCGGCAGCAGCCGGCCGTCTTTATTGGGGACATCCACCTCCGTCAGCAGAGTGCGGGTATTCGGGTCAATCGCTTCCGCGGTGCGCGCGATTCTTGCCCTGAACTTCTCTCCGGGAAGCTCCTGCAGGGTGATATACGTCGCAGCGCCCACGTTAATGTAGGGCGCATAGGCTTGCGGAACGCTGGTAAAGACCCGGAGCGGGTCTACCCGCGCAAGGTCGAACAGTTCCCTGCCCGCAGCGCCCGCGCCGGCATTGATGAGCGCGCCCGGATCGACATTGCGCGTGGTGAGCACGCCCGAAAACGGAGCGTAGACCTGCTTGAAACCCTCCAACTGCTCGAGGCGGCGAACGTTGGCATCGGCCGCGGCAAGATTGGCCTGTGCTTGCTGGTACCCGCTGGTCTGCTGATCGGCTTCCTGCGCGGAGACGGAGTCCGTCTTGCGCAGATTTTCCCAGCGCTCGGCGCTGATTTTCGCCAGGGCCAACTGCGCCACAATCTGCTGGCGCGTGGCGCGCGCCTGATTCAGTTCCTGATCCACTTCCGGGGTATCGATGGTGGCCAGCAATTCCCCTTCTTTTACGCGGCTACCAATGTCTCGGTACCAACGCACCAGGTACCCGTTGGTACGCGCGTAGATGGGCGACTCCTCAAACGCCAGCAAGGAGCCCGGCAGCACCAACTCTTCGTCCGGCTTCTCCGCTGATGGATGAATCACGGCAACAGTAGGAATGGTCTCGCGCTCGGTTTCTTTGGCGAGGGCGCGTTCATGGCTGGCGCGAGAGAGCAGAGTCATCCCTCCGGCGACCAGCAATACCAGCAGAGCGACGGCGACCATAATCAGCGCCTTGCGCGGAGGAGCAGCCGGGAGTTCGGGCGGAGCCTGGATCGTGGGCGGCTGATGGCGCGAGTGCTGCTCCATCGCGGCGATCTCTTCGTCCCGCTGGGCCTTCGTACTGTGCGCGCGATGGGGCGGCTGCTCCACGATCTCCTCCTCTGCGAGTGTATTCTCCCGATCTTCCATCCTCATGCTCAATACCGTCCTATCATGACTTTCGATCTATGAATACTGCCGGGCCCGCCTGGCTTCCCGCCGTGAGTGGAAGATGGCGAACACGCTGGGTACGAAAAATAGGGTTGCGACTGTAGCGAACAATAAGCCACCAATGACCGCGCGCCCCAGAGGGGCGTTCTGCTCGCCGCCTTCGCCAAAACCGAGCGCCATCGGGACCATTCCGATAATCATGGCCAGGGCGGTCATCAGCACGGGCCGGATTCGTGTGTATCCGGCAGCGACGGCGGCTCTTACCGCAGGCACGCCCTCATCCATCTGCTCGCGGGCAAAGCTCACCATCAGAATAGAATTGGCCGTCGCCACGCCCATGCACATGACCGCGCCGGTCAGCGAGGGCACGCTCAAGGTGGTGCGGGTCAGCAGCAGGAACCAGCAGATTCCGGCCAGGGCTCCGGGCAGCGCCATGATGATGATGAAAGGATCGAGCCAGGACTGGAAGTTGATGACGATCAGCAAGTAGACCAGCACAATGGCGCCCGCTAAACCCATCCCTAACCCGATGAATGACGACCGCATGGTGGATACCTGGCCGCGCACCACAATGTGAGTACCCCGTGGCAGATGCCCCTGAAATGTCGCGAGCACCTTGTTGGTGTCGGCGGCTACGGCGCCGAGATCGCGGTCCTGCGTGCTGGCATACACGTCGATCACCGGCTGCACATCGTAGTGGTTCACGGTCGCGGGACGCGTCGCCGGGGTCAATTGCACCAGGTTGCCCATCAACTGCGGCCCCTGCCGCGAAATCACCGGAATATTCAGCAGATCCTGCAGGTTGGTCATGCGGTATTGCGGAGACTGCACCGCCATCTGATAGGTGACCTCGTTGCGCGGATTAAGCCAGAAGTTCGGCGTTGTCTGAAAGCTGCCGCTCAAGGAAACCAGAGCGTTCTGCGCCACATCGCGGGCGGTCAGCCCCACCTGCGTGACCCGGGTGCGCTCGATATCCATATGGATGGTGGGCAGCGACATCAGCTGCTGCACATGTACATCGGCCGCCCCGGGAATATGCCGAACTTTATTGGCGATCTGCTGGGCAATGTTGTAGCTTGTCTGCTGGTCGGTTCCCACCACCTGCACATCAATGGGAGCCGGCAACCCGAAATTTAGAATCTGGGTGACGATGTCGGCGGGCTGGAAGAAAAATTCCACGCCCGGAAAATGTGCCGGCAAAAACTCCCGCAAATGGCGCATGAGCGCGGCTTGCGGAGGATGGTGCTCGGGGTCGAGCGCGATCAGAATTTCCGCATCGCTGCTCCCGATCGTGCCGTTCGAACTGTAGGACTGGTTGATGCCCGAATTGGGCAGGCCAATGTTGTCGAGAATCGTTTGCAGTTGCCCAGGCGGGATCTGGCTGCGCAGCGCGTCCTCGATCTCGTTGCACAAGCGCGCCGTCTCCTCTACCCGCAACCCTGGCCGCGCTCGCACATGCAAGCGCAGCAGCCCGGCATCTACACTGGGGAAAAAGTCCTGCCCGAGAAAGCTGAACAGCCCCAGCGACAGCACGCAGAAAATCAGAAAACATATCGCGAACACGCCGCGGTGTTCGAGCGTCGTCTCCAGCAAAGCCTCATAGCCACGGCGGAAATCTTCGAACTTGCGCTCGAAGCCGCGCTGAAAGCGGCCGAGGGCGGAGGTCGCCGCTTCGGCGCGGTGCTCGTGCCCCCGCATGATGTACATCACCAGCGTGGGAATGAGGGTTCGAGAGAGCAAGTAACTGGCAAGCATGGCGAAGCTGACCGCCTCGGCGAGCGGCACAAACAAGAACTTGGCGACGCCGGTCAGAAAGAACATGGGCACAAACACAATGCAGATGCTGAGGGTCGACACGAAGGCCGGCACGGCGATCTGCTGGGCCCCATCGAGAATCGCCTGGCGCATCTCTTTGCCCATGGCCAGATTGCGCTCGATATTTTCAATTTCCACGGTGGCGTCATCCACCAAAATGCCGACCGCCAGCGCGAGCCCTCCCAGGGTCATAATGTTGATGGTCTGGCCAATCGCGCCCAGCAAGATGATCGAAACGAAGATGGAAAGCGGGATGGAAATCGAAATGACGATGGTCGGCCGCCAGTCGCCAAGGAAGATCAGGATCATGCATGCCGTCAAGGCGGCCGCGATCAGTCCTTCGCGTAACACTCCGTTGATGGAAGCACGCACGAAAAGTGACTGGTCGAACAATGCTGTGATCTTCAGCGTCGTGGGCAAGGCCTGCGCCGCCTGCTGCACAATGTTTTTGATACCCGCGACAATCTGCAGCGTGGAGGCCGACCCGTTCTTGTAAATCGACATCAAGGCGCCGCGGTTCCCGTCCTGGCGAACAATATTGGTCTGCGGCGCAAAACCATCGCGGATGTGCGCCACATCTCGCATGTATAACGTAGAGGCGTTCGTGGTTTTCACCGGCAGATCGTTCAACTCTGCGATGGTCTGCGGGGTTCCATTCATCTCCACGTCATATTCGAGCGATCCCATCTTGATGGTGCCGGTCGGCAGAATGATGTTCTCCGCGTTCACCGCGTTCACAATGTCATTGGGCGACAGCCCGTAAGCCTGCAACTTGGGCAGGTCCAGGTCCACCTGGATCTGGCGAATTTTCCCCCCGTAGGGATAAGGTGTCGCCGCTCCCGGCACCGTGGCCAGAAAATTCCGCAGAAAATTCTGCCCCAGGTCGAACAGTTGCTGCTCCGGCAAAATCTTGCTGCTGAGACCCAGTTGAATGATTGGCGTAGTAGAAGCACTATACGAAATGATCAGCGGCGGGGTGGTGCCGGGCGGCATACCGCGCACCGCGGTCTGGCTGATCGCGGTGATTTGCGCGATCGCTCCTTGCACGTTTGTGCCGGGACGGAAAAATACCTTGATGATGCCCAGCCCATAGACCGACTGGGATTCCATGTGCTCGATATTGTTGACGGTCGTAGTAATGCCGCGCTCGGAGTTGGCGACAATTCGGTCGGCCATGTCTTGCGGCGACATGCCGGTGTAGAACCACACCACAGAAACAACGGGAATATCAATATCCGGGAAGATATCGACAGGAGTGCGGAACAGCGTCACCACGAACAGAATGATCGTGACCAGCGCCATCACCACGAACGTATAAGGCCGTCTGAGGGCTAAAGCGACTATCCACATGATCTAGCAGCACTCCGAAGTCAAAGGGTTGCAATGGCTGCCCCAAGCCCGCTCCCACCGATTGCCCACTTAGATTCGATACAATGCGTATCGGATTCTAAATGCCTGCGCTCGATTATATGGTAGTGTAGGGCCATGCGCCAGAAGTCTTCGGCCATGGCCTACAGTGCAAACGGCAACGGCAAGCGCCCTCCCGGACGCCCCCGCAGCGAGCAGGCCCGGCGGGCCATCCTGCGCAGCACGCTTAAGATTCTAGGGAAGCGTGGCTTCTCCGACTTCGCCATTGAGGACGTCGCCGATCGTGCGGCTGTGGGCAAGGCCACGGTGTACCGGTGGTGGCCCAACAAGGGTGCGCTGATTGCCGACGCCTTTGCCAGCAGCACCACGGAGAGACTTCGTTTTCCCGACACCGGTTCGGTCTATACCGATACGAGCCGGCAAATGCGCCAGTTAGTGAAGGTTTTTCGTAGCCCGAAAGGGCGCATCGTGGCCGCAATCCTGGCTGCCGGACAAAGTGACAAGAAACTGCTCGCCGACTTCCGTGAGCGCTTCCTGTGGCCGCGCCGCTACGAGGCCTACCGAACCTTGCGACGCGCCATCGCTCGCGGCGAACTCCCCAGAAAGACCGATCTGGATCTCCTGCTCGATTCTCTCTATGGTCCCATCTACATGCGGTTCCTCATCCGGCATGATCGGCTTACTCCGGAGTTTGTGGACCGGCTCTGCGCCTTGGTCCTGGGCGGAGAGCGACCTCAAAAAAAACAGTTCTCGCGCCGGCCCAGGCTGCGGACCACTACCCTGCCATAAGGATCACATCTTCGCGTGTCGCTGATCACAGCGGCTCGATGACGACCTGTCTACCATAAGACGATTTTCCAGGTTCTCGCACACGTTCCGCCTCGGGAACGGCTCTGTGGCAGTACCTACCCAGCGCGGGACGCACGTCTACCCGGCAACCGCGCAAGGAGATCATCATGCTTGCAAGCAAATTGAACGTGGCCTTCTACGGGCATGTACGCCAATATCACAACATCAAGTCAGAGATCGACGCCAACCTCCACGAGGTGCTGGAGAGCGGCCAATACGTGATGGGTCCCATGCTGAAGCGGTTCGAGCAGGAACTCGCGGGCTATCACGGCACTAGATTTGCCATCGGAGTAGGAAACGGAACCGACGCCCTCTGGCTCGCCTTCAAAGCTCTTGGCATTGGACCGGGCGACGAGTGCATCACCACCACCAATACATTCTTCGCTACGGCCGAAGCGATCTGGATCACGGGGGCAACTGCGGTGTTTGTCGATTCCGACCCGCGCACGAACTGCATTGATCCCAGCAAGATTGAAGCGGCCATTACGCCCCGGACGAAATTACTGGTACCGGTTCATCTTTACGGGCAATGCGCCGACATGAAAGCAATCCAGAAGATTGCTGCCAAGCACAACCTCAAGGTAGTTGAGGACAATGCGCAGGGGATCGGGGCGGGCGGGGATGGCTTTAGCATCGCCGAATTCAGCGATGCAGCCACCATCAGCTTCATCATCCAGAAAAACCTTGGCACTTTCGGTGACGGCGGAGCGGTGGTCACCAACAATCCCGAGATCGATCGCGCCATTCGCAAGCTGCGCAATCATGGCTCGGAAAAGCGTTCCTGCCACAGCATGGGGTGCAACAGCCGGCTCGATGATCTGCATGCCGGCGTGCTCAGCGCGAAGCTACGCCACATTGACGAATGGAACGACCTCCGCCGCAAGTGGGCCGCACGCTATACCGTTGGTCTTGGGAAAGCACGAAATATTACGCTTCCCTACGAAACGCCCGGCTATCGTCACGTCTTCCATCTCTATGTGATCGAGACGAAGCTACCGCGTCATCGCGATGCCCTGCTGCAGTTCCTGAATGACGAAGGCATCGACGGCAAGTGCCACTATCCCATCGCTATTCACCAGCAGGAAGGATATCCGTGGGGGCAGCAGGCCCGCATCGTTGGCCCGCTCACCAACTCCGAGCGCAACGCCGCGTGCTGCATTTCGCTGCCGATGTTTCCCGAACTGACTGCAGAAGAAGTGGACTACACCGTGGATCGAGTCCTCGAGTGGGATCGGAGAGTCCAATGAACCACAAATATCGCGTGGTGGTGGTGGGCATGGGCAAGCGCGGCATGCATCATGCCCTCGCGTTCCAAGCCAACGATCGCTTCGAAGTGGCCGGGGTCTGTGACATCGTTCCCAACCGGCTCGATGCCGCGGCGGCAAAGTTCGGCTGCCTCAAGGGCACGGATGCGCTGCAGGTCGCGCTAGCCGCCAAGCCGGATGTGTTTTGCTTCTGCACTCTGCCGCATGTTCGCAGCGAGATGATTCGCATTGGCATTCGCAGCGGCGCCCGGTTGATCGCATTCGAGAAACCAGTCGCGCTCACCAGCCGCGAAGGCATGGAAATCAGGAAGCTGCTGCAAACCCACAACGTGAAAGCTGTGGTCAGTCATCAGCACCGCTACGGCGAGCATTACCGCAAGATAAAAGAGATTGTCGACAGCGGGGCGCTGGGGCGCTTTGATACCGTCTACGGCACAGCGTCGGGCTGGATGATGCACATGCTGTCGCATCTCATCGACTACCTGCGCTGGTTCAACTCCGGAGCTGAAGCCCAGTGGGTGATGGCCCAGGCGGCGGGAGAGGGCAAGCTGAATGATCCGCATCCCTCGCCCGATTACATAGGCGGTTTCATCCAATTCTCCAACGGAGTGCGCGGCATTGTCGAATGCGGCGCCGGAGCTCCCGACGTTCCCGAAGTCGATTACTGGTGGCGGAAGTGCCGGATCGGCGCGCAGGGCACCGACGGATTCGCCGAAGTGCTGACCGGCGGCGGCTGGCGCGCGGTCACCAAGACCGGCTCGTCTTCAGGCGAGGGGTGCATGAACTACGATCACGACATGCCGCCTTATGTCGAGGACATCGCCAACTGGCTGGATGACGACCGCAAGGTGCATCCCTGCAATTTCGAGAGCGCGTATGCGGGATTCGAAATCATGATGGCGCTTTGCCGCTCAGCCGCCGAGGGCGGCCAGGTGGCTCTGCCGCTCACCGAAGCGGGTAATGAGATAGAGCTGCTGCGGGCTTACTTAGCCGGGCGCAAGGTACTGGCTTCGGGTTCGGCAAACGCCAAGGAGTACGGACTGCCAGAGCCGACAATAAAGCAGGTTTAGGTTTGGCATCGCGCGTCCGGGGACGATCCGGCGATCGAAATCGTGATTCGTTTTCGATTCCAGTCACGATTGGTCGAGCCTTTGCATAAACGGCTCATGATCTGAGGTGGCGTGCCGCACAAAACCTGCGTGACCCGGATCACCCCGGGCGGTGACGCCTTTCACTGCCCAGCAGGCCTGCAAAAAGAGACCATCACAAGAGAATGTTGCCGGTGTTCTCGATGAGCCCCAGCATGCGGCAGATGCTCCGAGCAAGCCTTCCCATCGTTGCATCTCCGCACCGTCGCCCTGAAATCTTCACCGACGACTCAAGAGAGTGAGGCGCCGTCATGGGTCGTCATAATTTTCTTTCCATCAAGGACTTTCCGCCCGAACAAATCCATTATCTGCTCGATCTTGCGCGTGAGATGAAAGCCCATCCCTCCGCCCATTCCGGAGTCCTCAAAGGCAAGACTCTGGCCATGATTTTCGAAAAGCCATCCTTGCGCACCCGCGTTTCCTTTGATGTCGGCATCCAGCAGCTCGGCGGTTTCTCGCTCTATCTCTCGAATGCCGAAATCAACCTGGGTAAGCGCGAATCCGTCTACGACGTCGCCAAGAATCTTGAGCGCATGGTGCAGGCCATCATGATCCGCACTTACGCCCACCAGATCGTCGAGCAAATGGCGGAGTACACCAACATTCCCGTCATCAACGGCCTGACCGATTACAGCCATCCCTGCCAGGCCATGGCCGACTACCTCACCATGCAGGAACTCAAGGGCGATGTCGCGGGACTGAAGGTTGCCTTCATTGGCGACGGCAACAACGTTTGCCATTCGCTGATGTTTACCGGAGCGCAACTGGGAGCGCACGTGTGGGTCGCCACTCCCGCCGGATATGAGCCCGATGTCGAAGCCGTGAATTGGGCGATCGAGCGCGGCTCGAAGACCGGCGGCCTATGCACGATTACTCATGACCCGCTCGAAGCCGCCAGCAACGCCGACGTCATTTACACGGATGTGTGGGCCAGCATGGGCCAGGAAGCGGAAGTGGCCGAGCGCCGCAGGATTTTTGCTCCCTATCAGGTGAATGCCGAACTGTTCCGGCGCGCCAAGTTCGATGCCATTTTCATGCACTGTCTGCCCGCGCATCGCGGCGATGAAGTCACAGACGAGGTTATCGATTCTCCGCACTCTGTGGTCTACCAGGAGGCCGAGAATCGCCTGCACGCGCAAAAAGCGATTTTGCTCGAACTCATGGAATACCGCGAGGCGCCGCAGGAAAGAATCACGCGCCGCGATGTGGCGGCAGCGCGCAGCGATTTCGAAATCTGAGGCCAGGAAAACACCGGGACCGGGCGGCTGACAACTGAGGACGCATGAAAACCATGCTCATCGCCGTGGGTGGCAACTCCCTGATCCGAGCCGGGGAGAAGGGCACGGTTGCCGAGCAACTGGCCAACGCGCGTCGCACCGCAGCCGCGATTGTAGGCCTCATCCAGGACGGCTACCACCTCGTCGTCACGCATGGCAACGGGCCGCAGGTGGGCGCACAGTTGCTGCGCTCCGAACGTGCCGCCGATCAGGTTCCGAGCCAGCCACTCGACGTTTGCGGCGCCGCCAGCCAGGGCGAGATCGGCTACCTGCTATCCCAGTCTCTGCTGGACGAATTATCCGCAGCGGGCGAGCACGTTCCCGTCGTCAGCCTGGTCACGCAAAGCATCGTCTCGGAAACCGATCCCGCCATGAAGCGCCCCACCAAGCCGATCGGTCCGTTCTACACGCGCGCTCAGGCGGAAGAACGCAAGCGGCTGCTGGGGTGGGAGATCGTGGAAGACGCCGCTCGTGGCTATCGCCGGGTTGTGCCCTCGCCCGAGCCGGTCGAGATTGTGGAACTCGACGTCATCCGTTCGCTTGTGGGTCAGCGAGTGCTGGTGGTCGCGTGCGGGGGCGGCGGAATTCCCGTCGTTCGGGAAAACGGCGATCTGCACGGCGTGGAAGCCGTCATCGACAAGGACCGCGCCTCCGCCCTGCTCGCCTCTCAACTGGGCGTAGACGTATTCGCGATCTCGACGGACACCGATTACGTCTATCTCGACTTCAAAAAGCCGACCCAAAAGCCGCTGACTCGTGTGACCGCCGCAGAGCTGCAGCAGCACTACAACGCAGGTCATTTCCCGCCGGGAAACATGGGGCCGAAAGTCGAGTCGGCGCTCCACTTCCTGCATGCCGGCGGCAAAGAAGTGGTAATCACATCTTACGAGCATCTGCGCGAAGCCGTGGCCGGGCGCGGTGGCACGCACATCGTTCCCGACGGCCAAACCATCACTCGCAAGGTGCCCGTCCATTTTGAATTGCCGGTAGGAGGTCGATGAAGATGTCCAATTCAGCGGTTGCCCCTTTAGCAACACAAGCTGCGGAGCGCACGCCCAGGCTGCGGCACCTCATCGAGTCTCAGCAATTCACGGTGCCTTTACTGATGGAGTTATTCCATCGCTCTCGCGGCATGGAGCGCGTGGTCGCCCGTGGCGGCTCGCTCGACTACCAGAACAAAATTCTCGCCACTCTGTTCTACCGCCCATCGACCCGCACCCGCTTCTGCTTTGAGGCCGCCATGCACCGGCTGGGCGGCAAGGTTTTGTCGACCGAGCACGCGGGAGCGTTTTCCTCCGAGGTGGAAGCGGAGCAGGTGGAAGACTCTATCCGCATCATCGGCAGCTATTCCGACGTGATCGTTGTGCGCCATCCGGAAGAAGGCGGAGCCCGGCGTGCCGCGCAGGTATCGCCCGTGCCCGTTATCAATGCCGGGGATGGCGAAGGCGGCCAGCATCCCACGCAGGCTCTGCTCGATCTTTACACGATCTATCGCGAGCGCCCGCTCGATGGCCTCAGCGTGGCCATCGTCGGCGAGCTGGATAAGGGCCGCACTGCCCGATCGCTGGCCTATCTGCTGGCTAAGTTCGACCGCGTCAAGATTTTCTTCGTCAGCCCCGCCGAACTGCAGATGAAGACCGACATCCTGGAGTACCTCGACGAACATGGGGTGCAATACGAGCTCGAGTCCGACATCGAACGCGTCATTCGTGAAGTAGATGTCGTCTACCAGACGCGCATTCGTCCGGAGCGCCTGGGCGACCGCTGGGAGGTGCAACGCTATGCCATCAACTCCATGTCGCTGGCGAAGATGAAGTCCGAAGCCCTGATTCTGCACCCGCTGCCGCGCACCGTGGAACTCGATAAAACCGTGGACGACGATCCGCGCGCGCTCTATTTCAAGCAGGCAGCTAACGGCCTTTACGTGCGCATGGCCCTTTTGACCATGCTGCTGGAAACAGATCCGTCATGAATTCTTAGGAGAAGACATGCCAGTACTCGAAAAAAAACGCTCGCAGGAACTCATCGAAATTGAAGATCAATTCGGCGCCCACAACTATCATCCGCTCGACGTTGTCATCGAGCGTGGCGAAGGCTCGTGGGTTTATGACGTCGAGGGCAAACGCTATCTCGACTGCCTCGCGGCTTACTCCGCCGTCAACCAGGGCCACTGCCATCCCCGCATTTTGCACGCGATGATGCAGCAGGCTTGCAAAGTGACGCTGACCTCGCGCGCCTTCCGCAACGACCAACTGCCCTTGCTCTACGCGGAACTTCATCGCCTCACCGGTTACGACATGGCGCTGCCGATGAACTCAGGCGCGGAGGCAGTTGAAACGGCAGTCAAGGCCGCCCGCAAGTGGGGATACAAGATCAAAGGCATTGCCGACGGCAAGGCCGAGATTATCGTCTGCGCCAATAACTTCCACGGGCGCACCGTCACCATCATCAGCTTTTCCAGCGACGAACAATATCGCGACGGCTTCGGCCCGTTCACTGCCGGGTTCGAGATCATTCCCTACGGCGATGCCAATGCTCTGCGCGCCGCGATCACGCCCAATACTTGCGCCTTTCTCGTAGAACCGATCCAGGGAGAGGCGGGGATTATTATTCCGCGCCCAGGATTTCTCGCCGAGTCGGCAGCGATCTGTCGCGAAAACAACGTTCTGCTCATGTGCGACGAGATTCAATCCGGCCTGGGCAGGACGGGCAAGCTGTTCGCCTGCATGCACGAGGATGTGCGGCCCGATGTGCTGATTGTGGGCAAGGCATTGTCGGGAGGCTTCTACCCGGTTTCAGCCGTCCTGGCATCGAAGAAGGTCCTCGGCGTCTTTCATCCGGGAGACCACGGCAGCACATTTGGGGGCAATCCGCTGGCCTGCGCGGTGGCGCGGGAAGCTCTGCGCGTCTTGGTCGACGAGAACCTGGTGGAACGATCCGCCGAAATGGGCGCGTATTTCCTGAGCAAACTACAGACGCTGCGCAGCCCGGATCTGAAAGAGGTTCGCGGCAAGGGCCTGTGGATAGGCATTGAGCTTCATAGCCGGGCCCGGCCCTACTGCGAGGCGCTGAAGAATGAGGGCATCCTGTGCAAAGAGACGCACGACCGGGTGCTGCGTATCGCGCCTCCACTCAGCATCGGCCGCGAGGAGATTGACTGGGCCTTCGATCGCATCCGCAAGGTCATCGAGGGTCGATAGTTTTCGAAAATTGACAACGCGTTCAGCACCTTCCCTAAGCCGCGCATTCCTTGCTCAGTTCCCGCTTTGCTGCCCGTGAACGGTGGTATTATGCCCAGACGAGTGGCATGACCTGGGCTGTGGGAGAACGGAATGGGGGAAACGCGATTCACCGCTGCCGGCGGCCCCATCACTGAAATTGACATCCTGTGGCTGACGGCCGGCCTTGGCTGCGACGGCGATACCATCGCCATGACTGCGGCAACTCAACCCAGCATTGAAGATCTCGTCACCGGCGCTCTACCTTGGATCCCAAAAGTCAACTTCCACAATCCTTTTCTCTCTTACGAAAATGGGGACGAGTTCGTCCGCTTTTTTCAGGAAGCCGCCGAGGGTAAATCCGGCAGACCTTTCATCCTCGTGGTAGAAGGCTCCATCCCCGACGAGAAGAATAAGGACGAAGGGTACTGGGCTTCGTTCGGAACCGATACCTTCACCGGCCAGCCAATCACCACCTGCGATTGGATCGATCGCCTCGCGCCGCGGGGTTGGGCCATCATTGCCACCGGGACCTGCGCAGCTTATGGTGGAATTCATGCCATCGAGGGAAATCCAACCGGTTGCATGGGCCTGCCCGATTATCTGGGATGGAATTGGAAATCGACCGCCGGCATTCCTATGGTTTGCGTGCCCGGCTGCCCCGTCCAGCCCGACAACATGAGCGAGACCATCCTCTATCTTCTTTATATGTCCGCTGGGCGTGCGCCGATGATCCCTCTCGATGACGCGCTTCGCCCCATCTGGCTGTTCGGTAGTACCTTGCACGAGGGCTGCGATCGCGGCGGCTACTACGAGCAGGGCGAGTTTGCGGAAGAATACGGCTCCCCCAAATGCATTGTAAAACTCGGGTGCTGGGCCCGGTCGTGCAGTGCAACGTAGGTAAGCGCGGATGCCCGCTTATCTTTTGTAGAAACCCACTGGTTCGACTGCGAACGTTCCAGTTGCCTCAGCCTGTCCGCCGAGCTTCGCTCCATGGTATTGCTCAACAGCTCGGGAGCAGAGTGGATGCCAAGAAACGAAGCGATCTTGACCAATTCCTCGCGCGTGTCGGCAACCATGTCTTCATAGCGCAGCAGTAGAAATCTAGGCCGGCCCTGGCGCGTGGAGATCCAACTCTGAACATTTTCGGCCCACGTTCCCCAGTCGCCCAGGCCTAGCCGTCCCGACACAAAATCCCGGGCGTACTGCGAAATCGGATAACCGTCCTGAATCTGGCGATACTTGCGCTGAAAATCGTAATAGGAGAGCACCACATCGCGCGGATCGCGGACGATATAGATTATTTTCTTGAATCGCGGATCGAAGTATGCATGGCTCTTGATCACGCGCGGGCGGGGCACACGCTTTAAGAATCTGCTGGACTGGGCTTCACTGTCGGGAACAATGTGTTCAATATTAGCGAAGGTGACGGGTTCATTCGGATGCAGCAGGTTCGCTACGAGAAACCGAGTCCAGGTATTTCCCGATCGTGGATAGGAGACGATAAAAGTATCGTCTGGATATACGGCCATCTTTCGGCCCGCAATATCCCGCCCCAGCCAGTAGCGTACAACTCTGCCCATTCCATAGATCATAGGCGAGTTCCCGTCATGAGCTTTTCGAGTTCGCTCGAATCATTGGCCGGCCTGGATGAGCCGGTGAGGTGATAGCCCAGCCGCAGCATAAGAGGCGCCCACGCGGCTTCGATCTCGGCGACCGAGGCTTCCGGGAGCTGTTCTTTCCAGCCACCTGACTTGGCCTCGCGCACAAACGGAACATCCTGGCGGGTGTCCCGGGTGGAGGACCAAAGCCGAGCCTGACCTTCGACATCACGCAATTACCAAATTGGCTGAGTCGCCCGAATCGAGTGAACAGACCATCATGGCGATTGCTGGACACGTGAACCGAGCGATGTTGGAGCACTACAGCCACGTGCGACAAGCAGCGAAGCGCCGAGCCGTGGACTCACTAGATAACGTCACAATTACGTCACAACTGGCGAAATGGGAGAGGAGAGCGAACCGAAAGGAAAACCGGAAAACCCCAGCAAACAAGCAACGAACAATGGTCGGGGCGATAGGATTTGAACCTACGACCCCCTGCGCCCAAGGCAGGTGCGCTACCAGGCTGCGCTACGCCCCGACATGACTAGCAGAATTGATTCTAAAGCACTTTCCAACTTTGTGACCATTCCGGTTCATGATTTCCGGCCTCGACCGTGCCAAAACCGTGCCAGATCCGCTCACTGCACCATGACCGTGCCACTTGATTCACTGCTCGCCGGCGGCATTTCGCTCGCGCGGCGGTTGAGCTTTTCCAAGGCTTCGCGCTTCATCTGCAATTTCATCTGCGAATACTTTTTGAAGACTTGCGCGTCTCCCTGGCGAAGCATTTGAGTCACCCATTCGTCGGCCACGCCTCCGGCACTCAGCCGCGTGGCATAGGTGGAACGAAGGTCGTATATTCGGAAGTAGGGAACCTTGGCGCGCCGAAGAGTCTTGTGCCAGACCGTCTTGAACGTGGTCTGGTGCCCGCTCCGATTCAGATCGCTCGGAAACAAGAACGGACTCTCCCCCGCGATGGCCATCTGGCGACGAAAGGCTTCGATAGCCAGCGGAGTAAGAGGAACTTCGGCGGTGCCGTTTGGAGTTTTCGAGTCGGGAATCCAGACAACCGCATTCTGAAGATCCACTTGATCCTTCTTCATGGGAGTCAGTTCCTTGTAGACTCGCAACCCAGTTTCTGTGATGATCTGCACGGCATTTTTCATGTACTCGGGTCCATGAAATTCGATCCGCTGCTGCTCCGACCAGGTAACGTAGTGCGGCCGGAACAAGCCTTTCACGGCGACCGGAAATTCCACCCCGGAACAGGGGTTGGCGGCAAGCAACTTCTTGCGGACCGCCACATTTAACATTCGCCGGAGAACCCGAAACTCCTGGTGCACCGTGGTTGACTTGAGTAATCCCTTCTCCCGGAAACCACGAGCCACCTTAACCCGGACTCGCTGCCGAAGACGATGGCGCAGATAGTCTTCGATCGCGTCGGCGGTGACATCCACCAGTTTTCTGCCTGGGAACGCAGCTTTCAGATGGGTTGCGCACCGCATGTTGGCTTGGTGGGTTTTAGGGGCTCGCAAGGGCGGTCTCGAATAGTTCTCGAGAAAAGAATCCACCCACTCTCCGAAATCCAGTGCCTCTCCTTTGCGAACTACCTCCAACAGGTTGCCGTCCCTGGCGTGGAGCCGCTCTCGAAGTTTTCGGTTGGCTTCCTGCCAGTCCTCGGTATGGGTGGACTCTCTGCAGCGCTTCCCGTTGCGATCTCTGTATCGAATCCACAAAATCCGGCCATCCTTGCGTGGATAGACAACCCCATCGTGTTTCTGTGGTTTATGCATTCACCATCTCCTGTCTGAATGAAGCGCGGAATGACTCGAGATCCGATTTGAGGAACCGGATGTTGCGACCCATTACGCGGAGATGGGGAATCTGCTTTCGTTCAACCCAAAGATACACAGTCTGCGGGCTCACTCCAAGGAATTTTGCCGCCTCCTTCACTCTCATCGGAGGTTCGAGTACTCGGGCGGAATGATCGTTAGGTTTCGCGTCGTCATATGGGGGCTCTCGACTCGAGGCGATCGGCAGAGTCCCCGAACTGCGCATTGGAATCACGACTTGCGATGGCTTCCCTTGGGCTGACAAAGGCTGCCTCCGGACTGCACCAATTAAGGCCTTTTACCTCGGTCCCGAAATTCAGTCAAAGGACAGCGCGGAGCCAAAGGGCGCAGTAATGGCGGGATCTCCTAGGTTTGTGCACCTGCCTGGCCTCCACGAGTGATCGAACGGCTTTTGGCTGTCTGCGACCGGCGTGGAACGCGCGGTCCGGAGAAACACAAAGGAGCGGGATCAAGAGTTCTTCAATAAGAAATTGTTGGATTTCTGAGTATCTGATGTGCGACTGCTGACCGTAATGCTCGACTGGTCAGCCCTTATCAAGATGACAGAATTTGTACGAGATGGATGCTATCCATGGCTGCCGTTCTCTACCTATCGAACGCGGTCGATTTCAGAGCCGATGTGGCCTGATCGAACTTCATATCCACCCACCCTCTCAATCCAGTCAAACTTGGCTCGATAGCTGCGACGTGGCGCACGAACTCGCGAATTTCGATTGCGATTGGCGGCGATGTCTCTTGCCGCAGTAGACGCTTGAACGCAGCCCACCGTTCGCTCTCGATATAATTGCTAATCGGTAAGTCTGGTCCCATATACGCAATCGCGAACGCTGGATACTTGTGAGAGGCTTCCGCGATGGCACGGCTCAACACGAGATTCCGCATCCACTGATACTCCTGTCCTCGAAACGGGCAAGGGCGATAGTCGTCCCCCGGGTTCACACGGAAAATCTGCGGAATTACTTCCCAATAGCGAATTCCTTTCCCGGTCAAAACACACTTGTCCAAGATCTGATTCGCTGGGTTCACCTGCAATTCGAAGTTGCCATTGCACTGGGCGTGCCCCACGCGTGCAAGGCGCATGGTTTGTGAACAGCATCCCGCCTGACGCTCGGTGAATTTGACTTCAAAGAGAATGAAGGCGAACCGTCCCACTGCTGTCGCGTCAACCTGAGTCGGACGGGGTTCTTTGAGGAGATTTGTGGGATCCAACCACTCCAGATGCACCTTCCAGGGCCCGCCCGGAGGAACATTCAATTTCTTGCAGACTGAGTCGAAGATCGCATCGCGTGAGGATTGCTCCAACATCATGAGCGTTCCGAACACATCAATCGCTAGCGCCTGCGATGAATGAATCTTCCAGGTGTCGCACAAGTTCGATTGATCGAGGTGCCATGGAAATTTATCCCAGGGCTCAACCGCCGGTCGCGCGAGCGGGAACAGATTGTTTTCGATCTTGATCTTCAGTTCGGGGTTCATGCTTATTTGTCCAACGTTATAGATCCGTTTCCACGTAGATGGTAGCCCCTTGGGGTGGTGTTAACGATGCTTGCAAAACCCGCCGTGTTCCCGAAACTGATCACCGAGTGAAGTTGATATTCCGATAAGGAGAGGCCAGAGTGGGAGGATCGTTGGACTTCGGTTCGCATTTATCGAGGATTCTGGGCACCAAGCTTCTCGACTCGTCAACCGGTAAGCCCATGGAACGACTGGGCTTATGTTCCAAGCTGCACAGAACCTAAATCACGACACATGACGCAATGTATAATGACACCGATATTCGTTGTTTATCTCTATGTTGTTATTGATTTTGACGTTATTTAACCCCTCTTGTAATGAGAATATAATTATTCTATAAATATATATTATATGATGTCTAATAATTCAATAATCGAGGTTCTCACGGACGGTCTTCAGACCGGCAGCATACTTCCACCAGGCGTCACAGCAAAGATTCTGGGGATTGAGCCGTCATTCGAACTCCCGGACCATCACATTGAAGTGGACGCGCTTGTGGAGTTCACTGTGAAAAGCCATCCCGGCAAACCGATCAAGGCCATCATTGAACTAAAATCGCGCCTCACTCCCATGGTTCTCGAAGGAGTCGTTCACCAAGTGCTGCGCTACCGCAATGAACTACGCAGAACCGGGACGTTCGACGATCTCTACCCCATGGTCGCGGCCCCTTATATTTCTGAGTCGGTGCAAGCGCGTTGCAAAGAACTCGGCGTTGGCTACATCGACCTGAACGGAACCTTCGCTCTGATCCGCGACGACATCTACGTCGATGTCGTTCGCCCTGCGTCGTCTTTCAAGAATCCTCAGGGAATCAAAAACATCTTTTCGGGAAAATCGCGCCGGATCATTCGCGTCCTGCTCACCAACCCATACCGCCCTTACCGGCTTGAAGAACTTGCCTCTGAGACTCAACTCAGCGTGGGACAGGTCTCTCAGGTGACGAGACGGCTTCAGAACGATGGCTTGCTGGACCGGACTGCCGAAGGATCGATCCTTAAACGGCCGCGTAAGCTCTTGCGAGTCTTTGCGCAGGAGCTCAAAACTGATTACGTCCGAAACCGAGTGGTGCTGCATGCCTTCACTGAAACCCCTCCCATGCAATTCGCCAACGGTCTCCGTGAACTTTGCGAACGCCAAGGTGTTGGGTACGTCTTCACCCTTGCCAGCGGCTTGGAACCAACCGAACGAAATGTAAGAGAGGAACTGACGGCAGCGTACGTAAACGTCTCGCCAGATAAACTACGAGAAGATCTCAGGTTGGAAACGGTTGGCAAAGGAGCCAACGTTCTCTTGATGACTCCACCTGTCGCCGACAATACCGAGGCCGGCGGCGTATTCTATCGTCCACGAAAACTAATGAACGGACTGATCGGGGTGAATCCCGTACAACTCTATGTGGACTTTACCCTCCATGGCAGCAGGGGCGAAGAGCAAGCCGAGTTCTTGATCGAGCACGCATTGGCTTTCCGGGAATAGATGGCAGACGCAATCCAGATCACCAAAAGCTTTCCGGCTTCGCGCGAACGAACTGTTCTCCTGGAACTGCTCAAGATCGCGCGAACTTTGAAGCAAGAGAATATTGAAGCGGTAATCTGTGGCGGCTGGGTCCCGTTCCTGAAAGAGCTGGCTAAACATTCCCAAACCACCCATAGCATGAGCCTGGACATCGACGTTCTCTTGCGAGCAAAGGCTCGTGAGCGGGAAGCCATCGACCGAATCAAGAACTTGCTTTCCGAACCACTGGCCTTCGAACCCAGTAAGACGGACGCATTTCGCTACGAAAAAAGTATCGAGGGCAACGTAGTACAACTCGATCTTCTGGCAGACCTGCCGCGAAAGAATGAAGACGAATCCCTCGTAAAAGTTCAGGGAGCGACATCAAGCCTTCAACTCTGTCTGGCAGACGGTGGCGAAGATCTGGGCAACCACATCGAGACGATCCAAATCCATTGCCAAGAGGGAGAGAGCATCGAGACCTTTGAGATTACAGTTCCTGATGCCGTCGGGTTCTTGATCTTGAAGACGACTGTTACCAAGTTTCGCGAAAAACCGAAGGACCCCTACGACATTTACTACTATTGCCGCTACTCCCAGGATGCCGCCTCAATTCGGCAAATGCTCGCAAGTTCAATTCAGGAACCCGCCGTTGCCCGAACCGTCGAGGCCATCAAGAAGATGTTCACGCACGAAGATTCAAAGTGGGTAGAGATGGTATTGGATCATATGAACGTGACTGGGACGGACGATCGCGACCGCGAGGCCCGATTCGTTGTTCGGGCTGTGGGACGAGCAATCGAAGGCTTGTAACCAGCGAAGGACACCAAAGCGAAGGAAAACCACAATCAGGATTCTGTGGTCGAAGCAATAGACTGGCACCAGAAGCATGCTATACTCGGCTTGAAAATGACTATAAAGACCAAATCCATTATGAGACGGCGCGTCAATCGCGCTCGGCCCTCGGGATTGGTCTGACTAATGCGCTAATTTTCCAAGTTCAGATTCGATTTCCGAGGCTCCGACAAAAGTCGGGGCCTTTCGCTTTTTGCGGATGTTTTGGCCGGTAGCCAAGCTGGAAAGGCACGTGACTGTTAATCACGCCATGCGCAGGTTCGAATCCTGCCCGGCCAGCCAAATTTAGGACGGGGCTCGCTAGTTCAGTAGGAAGAACGCGGCTCTCA